>Ga0209279_10000001_pt1 | contig 584467 bp, 487 predicted proteins | sample CoawatmetaG00DNA_3_FD_187508 | JGI IMG/M metagenome (GOLD analysis project Ga0209279, IMG submission 187508) | Marine microbial communities from the West Antarctic Peninsula - Coastal water metaG006-DNA (SPAdes) (version 2) | ecosystem: Environmental > Aquatic > Marine > Coastal ...
TGGTGGAGCGGGGGGGAATCGAACCCCCGTCCAAAAAGCCTACATCCTCGGTACTACATGCTTAGTCGCTTATTTATTTAACCAATTAGACGCCAAGCGACAGGCTTCGTCATGGTGAGCTTGATACTATTTCGCGGTTCAGCCTCAAGCGTGCTTCCCTCGCTAACCTATTTGGGGTGACCATCAATCCTCTAACCAATAGGTGAAATTTTGAGGTGATGGCTAGCCTAAGCGGCTAGTGCGAACGTATCGTCGTTAGCAATTATTGTTTTACGGCTTTTTACCAGGCCAACCGCCCCTGGGCATGCACCTTGGGTTTCGTGAATCTTGTCGAATCCTAGATCCGCCCCAAAGTTTTACTTGTTGGTCATTTTACCTCCCAACTTTTACTATTTTAACTCGATTTTTGCAATTACACAACGTGAGTAAATAACGTTCGTTTTGTGTTTGTTTTTATATCAGTCGACAAGGGTATTAGCGTTTTTCTTGTTTCATCATACGTTCTTTACTTCTAGCCCAATCCCTATCCTTGATATCAGCACGCTTGTCATGGAGTTTTTTACCACGGCCAACGCAAAATTCAAGCTTGACCCAGCACTGTTTCCAATACATTGCGGTAGCGATTAATGATAAGCCATCTCGTTGTACTAGCATCGCTAATTTATCGAGCTGTTTACGACTTAATAATAATTTTCTATCGCGAACGGGATCACAAACCACATGGGAAGAAGCTTCGTGTAATGATTGAATTTCAGCACCCAACAAATACGCCTCTCCGTCTTTAATAAAAACGTAACAGTCGGAAATGTTAACTTTGCCGCTGCGAATACTTTTAACTTCCCAGCCTTGTAAGCTCATACCTGCTTCAAACTTTTCGCCAAGAGTATATTCGTGACGAGATTTTTTGTTTAACGCTATAGTATTGCTATTTGATTTTTTAGATTTTGTCTTTGCCATAATGATGGCTATTATACGGATTAATTGATGTTTTTATATCTAGATTTACAATTAATTGTAAATATTTGAGTGTAACTTCAGATAATCTAACTTTAATGATGTTTGACTGCAATCCTATTAGTGAGTTTTGCGATAGCTTTGTTATAATAGCGCTAATATTTTTGGAGGATCAATGCCAGTAATCAATCGTAGTGCTTTAGTGATGCATAGTGTAGAAGAAATGTATCAACTTATTAATGATATTTTAGCTTATCCTAGTTTTATACCTGACTGTGGTGACAGTGAAATTATCTCACAAGATGGTGACACTATTACCGCCGCTTTATTGGTTTCAAAAGGGGGGTTAAATAAGTGGTTTACGACAACCAATACCTTAGTCAGTAATGAAAAAATTGTTTTGAATTTAGTCGATGGCCCATTTAAGAAGTTGATTGGCAGTTGGACTTTAAAAGCGTTATCAGATGAAGCGTGTAAAATAAGTCTCAATTTGGATTATGAATTCTCTAATAAAGTTTTTGATTTAGCGTTTGGTCGTGTGTTTAATCATTTAACGAATAATATGGTGAAAGCATTTACTCAAAGGGCAAAAGAGGTATACGGTGATGTCTGAAGATCTTATTGATATTCTACAGATCGGTGAAAAAATTCAAGTTGAGGTGGTCTATGGTTTAGCCCACAAACAAGAGTTATTATCATTGTCCGTCAATGAAGGTACAACGATAGAGCAAGCGATAGTTGAGTCCGGTATTGTTGCAGTATTTTCTGAAATTGATTTATCAATAGATAAAGTAGGTATATGGAATAAAGTGGCAAAATTGTCTGATGTCTTACAAGATTTAGATCGTATTGAAATTTATCGTCCGTTAATTGCAGATCCCAAAGAGGTTAGAAAGCGCCGAGCAGAAAAGGCTAAAGAAGAAGGGCGCGCTAATAAGATCACCGGTGGACGTTTAAAGCCTCTGTAATAGGAACATTCATTTTGATTATAAAAAAAGTGGCTAAAGCCACTTTTTTTTATAGTTAAAATTAACCGATATTGTTTAGTTTTTCATTGGGGTATTGAAATTATCAGAAACAGTGAAATCACCTTCAGCAGAAATTAACGTGTCATCTTCAAATTTAATAATGAAATTTTTATTAACATTAAATTCTTCACTGCGACCCGATCTAAAACGATAAACGTAATACCAAGTATCTTTATCAAAAGCATCATTTATTACAGGACTACCCAAAATAAACTTAACTTGCTCTTTAGTCATGGCAATTTGCAATTTGTCGATATCTTTTTGCTCAAGATAATTACCTTGTGGAATATCTATACGGTAAACCCAACTTGAACACCCTGTAATTGACAAGGCTAATATAATAGCTAAAACTCGAAACAACATGTTTTACATTCATCCTCTAAAAATTAAGCAGTAATAATAACGCTGTGAGTTAGAAGATTCCAAGGCTTTTTTACTAAAAAAGCATCTATTTTAAAAAAATAACTAACTCGCGAGTAATTCTTGCGCATTTGCCATGCTAAATTCAGTGATTTTATCACCGGCTAATAAGCGCGCAATTTCTTTGACGCGATTTTTTTGATTTAGTTCAGTCATCGTGGTTTCTGTGTGTTTGCCATCCGATAATTTCGTGACAAACAATTGCTGGTGACCTTTACTAGCGACTTGTGGTAAATGTGTGACACATATAACTTGCGTATTTTTTGCTAACTCTTGAAGTTTAGAGCCTACCATTGCGGCAGTGGGACCACTAATACCAACATCTACTTCATCGAATATCAATGTTGGTGTGACAACCTTATTAGCTAATATCACTTGCATGGCTAGACTGATGCGAGATAATTCACCACCCGATGCTACTTTGTTCATTGCTTCGAGTGGCTGGCCTTTATTAATACTCACTAAAAAATTAACCGTATCTAAGCCATTTGCAGAGAATTGCTCTTTGTGAACTGTGCTATCTGTAATTGCTTGTTGTACTTCAATGAAAAATTGACCGTTAGGCATATTTAATTCATTCATACTTTTACTGATTAACTTACTTAATTTTTTCGCCGAGTCAGTTCGTGACTTTGATAGCACTTGAGCTGCACTAATATAATTGTGCTTAGCCTGTTCAATATCATCATTAACATTTATTAAACGAGTTTCATCTGAGTTAATGGAGGCAAGTTCTGCTGACAATTCATTGTGGAGTATTACCATGTTCTCCGGTGATGTATGGTGTTTCTTTGCTAATTGAAGTGCTTGAGAGTAGCGGCTCTCTATCGCCGCATAGGCTTCTGGATCTAGGTCTAGTTGTTCATAATAGTGTTTTAAGTCACTACTAGCGTCTTGAATTTGAAGCAGCGCCTCTTTTAAGATTGCAGCAATATTAGTTAAGCTACCATCAACTTGACTTAACGCGGATAAATCGTCACAAGTACGGCTTAAATTATCAACAATATTAAACTGTTCATTTTCGGTTAAACATTGCAGTGAGCTAAGGGTTTCGTTAAGCAAATCTTGTGCGTTGGCATAGCGTTTAAAGTCAATTTCTAAAGTAACAAATTCACCTTGTTCTAAGGCAAACTCATCAAGCTCTATTACTTGATACTGAAGTAGTTGTTGTTTGGCATCCCTGGAAATCTTTTCATTTTGTAGTTGCTTGAACTCCGCCGTTAATTGTTGCCATTTTTGATGATGATATTTTACTTCATTGATGAGTTCTTGGTGGTTAGCATAATTATCTAGCAGATGACGTTGTTCTGTTGGTTTTACTAATAGTTGATGATCATGCTGGCCATGAATATTGATTAAGAACTGAGCTATTTCCTTTAATTGGGCTAAAGGAACTTGTCCGCCATTAATATAAGCTTTAGAGCGACCTTCTGCTGATATTACTCGTCGTAAAATACATTCATCTTCATGAAGTAAATCATGGTCTGATAACCATTTTTTAGCTAATTTATTGTTTTTAATATCAAAGGTTGCGGCAAGGTCGGCTTTTTTACAATTTGGACGCACAACGTTCGTTAATGCTCTTTGGCCTAAACATAAGCCAAGAGCACCAATAGCAATAGATTTACCTGCCCCGGTTTCGCCAGTGATGGTTGTCATACCTTTTTGCCAGTCGATATCCAGAGAACGAACAATAGCAAAGTCTTGAATGTTTAATTGTAAAAGCATGGTAGCCCCAAAGTAAAATGGATGACTTACTGCAAAACTACAAGCCACCCTGAACAAAAAACCAGTTACTGTTAATTTATACAGTAACTGGTTTTTGTGCAAGTTATTTCACCCTTATCGATTAAATAAACTCCATTTTATTTCAGGTGATTTTTACTACCAAGATTAATATAGCTTGTTACCCCAACTTAACTTGTTACGTAAAACATTAAAGTAGTCATGGTCTAAAGGGTGAATTAATCTTAAAGCATAGACACTTTTTTTAATGATAACTTCATCACCGGGCATAACCGATAAGATAACATGACCATCACAACTGACTTGCAAATTTTCATAATTTTCATTGGCGAGTACCAGTTTTATTTCACTATCACCATCAACTACTATGGGCCGACTTGTTAAGGTATGAGGAAACATAGGGACTAATGTTAACGCATTAAGATTAGGTGTTAAAATGGGTCCGCCTGCTGACATTGAATAAGCCGTTGATCCTGTAGGCGTTGAAACGATCAAGCCATCTGAGCGCTGACTAAACATAAAACAGCCATCAATATAAACTTCAAACTCAATCATGTTGGCGACCTTACCCGCATGTAAAACAGCTTCGTTCACCGCGCTATTTGAACTCTTTAATTTACCGTGACGATAAACTTCTGCTTCAATAATGAAGCGTTGCTCTGAGCGTGACTCACCAGATAAAATGGCGTCAAGGGGCTTTATTAGTGTCCCCGGGGACAGGTCAGTTAAAAAACCTAAATTGCCACGGTTAACGCCAATAACACCAATGTTATAGCCAGAAAGTACTCGCGCAGCACCCAGCATATAACCATCGCCACCAACCACTATCGCTAAATCGGCTTTGACACCAATTTCAGTTAAGGAAGCTATGTTGATGTTTTTAATATCGACGGTTTGAGCAACAGAGTCTTCAACCAGTACTTGATAGTTTTGATTGTGTAAATGCTGATGCAAAGCTTCAATCGTTGCTTTAGCACCTTCATGGTTTGGTTTACCAATTAATCCAATAGTCTTATAAAGTTGTTTCATTGTTAATTTTACTAAAAGTTTAATAACTCACTGTGATATTGGCAGTTTCGCTGTATTTTACTCGCTTGTAAAGTTCACTTTTATGAAATGATTTACTTTTTAAGCTTGAATCGTAAAAACAAAGCCCCATAATTATCCTCATTGAAATTAATTTATTACTTTATTACTAACAAAGTTTGGAGCTTTTCATGACAAACGAGTCAAAAAACGAAAATGGTGCGGAGTTATCGCCAGAGCAAATAGTTGAAGATTCCATTAAGCAAGCTGAAGGACAGGTTGAAGAGCAACAGGTAGATGATCATGTTGCTATAAGTGCCGAGCAAGAAAAGATCAATGAACTTGAGTTAGCCCTCGTAGCGGCGAAATCAACAGTAAGCGATCAAAAAGACTCTGTTATACGTGCAAAAGCTGAGGTTGATAATGTTCGCCGTCGCAGCGCACAAGATGTCGAAAAAGCCCGTAAATTTGCTTTAGATAAATTTGCTGCTGAGTTATTACCTGTTGTTGATAATCTTGAACGAGCCATAGCAACTGTTAATAAAGAAGATGAAGGCCAACAAGGTCTCGCTGAAGGTGTTGAACTGACGCTACAAAGTATGATGGCTGCTTTAGATAAATTTGGTGTTAAAGTCGTTGATCCACTGGATCAACCTTTTAATCCTGAATTACATCAAGCAATGTCAATGCAAGAAATTGAAGGTGTTGCACCTAATACAGTTATTGCCGTTATGCAAAAGGGTTATGAGCTTAATGGCCGTTTAGTTCGCCCTGCAATGGTAATGGTTTCTAAGGCTTCGCCTAGCGTTGATGTTAAAGCTTAACGCTAAGCCAATTTTACAGCAAAAAGTTAAACTTTAATGCTTAGCTTTTTTTTGCTGTAAATAAAAACGAGGGGCTTTTTTTTAAACAGATTTTTTTACTTTTTTATTCATAAAGAGTTGAAAAGCTTATTCCAGCCCCCATTATTTATTCAACGACAAATTATTCATTATTTAAACACGGCTTATTCATTTATTGAGCCGCTGATTATTAGAAATAGGAGATCCCAAAATGGGCAAAATTATTGGTATTGATCTAGGAACAACCAACTCATGTGTTGCTGTACTAGAAGGTGGTAAAGCACGTGTTATTGAAAATGCTGAAGGTGACCGTACAACCCCTTCAATCATTGCTTATACAGAAGAAGGGGAAACATTAGTAGGTCAGCCTGCTAAGCGTCAATCAGTGACCAACCCTACAAATACATTATTTGCAATTAAACGTTTAATTGGTCGTCGTTTTGAAGACGAAGAAGTACAACGTGATATTAAAATTATGCCATTTGGTATTGTTAAAGCTGATAATGGCGATGCTTGGGTTACCACGCGTGACAAGAATGTTGCACCACCACAAGTTTCTGCTGAAGTTCTAGCAAAAATGAAAAAGACAGCTGAAGATTTTTTAGGTGAAACGGTTACTGAAGCGGTAATTACTGTACCAGCCTACTTTAACGACTCACAACGTCAAGCAACTAAAGATGCTGGTCGTATTGCTGGTCTTGATGTTAAACGTATTATTAATGAGCCTACTGCTGCTGCTCTTGCTTACGGCATGGACAAGCAAGAAGGTGATAAGACTATCGCAGTTTACGATCTCGGTGGTGGTACTTTTGATATTTCAATCATTGAAATTGATGAAATGGACGGTGAACACACTTTTGAAGTATTAGCGACTAACGGTGATACTCATTTAGGTGGCGAAGATTTTGATAATCGTCTTATTAACTATCTAGTTGCAGAGTTTAAGAAAGATCAAGGTATGGACTTAACTACCGATCCTCTTGCAATGCAACGTTTAAAAGAAGCGGCTGAAAAAGCAAAATGTGAGCTGTCTTCTGCACAACAAACAGATGTAAACTTACCTTACATCACTGCTGATGCAGCGGGTCCTAAACATATGAACATTAAAGTGACTCGTGCCAAGCTTGAATCTTTAGTTGAAGATATGGTTAAAGCAACATTAGAACCACTTAAACAAGCACTTAAAGACGCTGACTTATCAACAAGTGGCATCGATGATGTAATTTTAGTTGGTGGTCAAACACGTATGCCATTGGTTCAAAAAATGGTAACTGAATTTTTCGGTAAAGAGCCGCGTAAAGACGTTAACCCTGATGAAGCGGTAGCTGCTGGTGCAGCAATTCAAGCCGGTGTTCTTTCTGGTGATGTAACTGACGTATTACTCCTTGATGTGACTCCATTATCTTTAGGTATTGAAACTATGGGTGGCGTTATGACTAACGTTATCGATAAAAATACTACGATACCTACCAAACAATCACAAACGTTCTCAACAGCTGATGATAATCAAGCTGCAGTAACTGTTCATGTGGTTCAAGGTGAGCGTAAGCAAGCTAGCGCTAACAAATCTCTTGGTCAATTTAACCTGGAAGGTATTGACCCAGCACCACGTGGTACTCCACAAATCGAAGTAACCTTTGATATTGATGCTGATGGTATTTTACATGTAACGGCTAAAGACAAAAACACCGGTAAAGAGCAAAAGATAACGATTAAAGCGTCTTCTGGCTTATCTGATGATGAAGTAGAGCAGATGGTCCGTGATGCTGAACTCAATGCTGAAGCAGATGCGAAATTTGAAGAATTAGTTAAAGCACGCAATCAAGCTGACGGTATGGTTCACGCAACTCGCAAGCAAATTGAAGAAGCAGGCGATGATTTACCGGCAGAAGATAAAGAAAAAATTGAAGCAGCTCTAACCGAACTTGAAGCAGCTATCAAAGGTGACGATAAAGAAGCCATTGATGCAAAAACTCAAGCTGTTATTGAAGCGTCAGCTAAATTAATGGAAATTGCTCAAGCTAAACAACAAGCTGAAGCAGCAGCCGAAGCTGGCGAAGAAACAACAGGAAGTTCAGCTCCGGCTGATGACGTTGTTGATGCAGAGTTTGAAGAAGTTAAAGATGTTAAAGAAGATAAGTAGTTAGCTTTAAATTGAATTTATTTCAATGAGTTAGCAAAGCGTCGGTCTTATTCCGGCGCTTTTTGTTATATAAAACAATGATTTTTTACCGTAAACAAGAAGCGAATTTATGTCAAAACGTGATTATTATGAAGTTTTAGCGGTGAATAAAAGCGCCACTGGAAAAGAAATAAAGAAAGCTTATAAACGCTTAGCAATGAAGTATCACCCAGATCGTACACAAGGTGATAAAGAGAAAGAAGAGCAGTTTAAAGAAGTTAAAGAAGCATACGAAGTGCTCAATGATGAGCAAAAACGTGGTGCTTATGATCAATATGGTCATGCGGCTTTCGAACATGGACAAGGCGGTGGTGGCCAAGGCGGTGGTTTTGGTGGCGGCTCGTTCGATGATATATTTGGTGATATTTTTGGTGGTGGCGGTGGCCGTGGACGAGGACAAAGTCAATCGCGAGCACGACGTGGTTCAGATTTACGTTATAACTTAGACTTAACGCTTGAAGAAGCAGTTAAAGGTAAAACACTAGAGATTCAAGTACCTACCTATGTGAGTTGTGAACCTTGTACTGGCTCAGGTGCTAAAAAGGGCACCAGTGCAAAAACATGTTCAACGTGTCATGGTCATGGTCAAGTTCAAATGCGCCAAGGCTTATTTGCGGTTCAACAAACCTGTCCTACTTGTAGCGGTAAAGGTAAAGTTATTGTTAGTCCTTGTCCAAGTTGTCGTGGTCAAGGTCGTGTTGAAAAAACTAAAACTTTATCAGTGAAAATTCCACCAGGCGTAGATACTGGTGACAGAATTCGTTTATCTGGTGAAGGTGAAGCGGGCGAGCATGGTGCACCTGCAGGTGATTTGTATGTTCAAGCTGAGGTCAAAGATCACGCGATCTTTGTTCGTGATGAAAACAACTTATACTGTGATGTACCGATTAGCTTTACTACTGCAGCGCTTGGCGGTGAAATTGAAGTGCCCACTTTAGAAGGTAAAGTTAAGCTTAAAATACCTAAAGAGTCACAAACAGGTAAGGTTTTCCGTTTACGTGGTAAAGGCGTTAAGTCAGTTCGTAGTAGTTTTACTGGTGACTTAATGTGTAAAGTGGTTATTGAAACACCGGTCAGTTTATCAGGTGATCAAGCCGATCTTTTACGTCAATTTGAAGAGAAAATGGGTAAGAGTAGCTCAAAACATCGTCCCAAAGAAACGGGATTTTTCGATGGTGTGAAAAACTTCTTTGATGATCTGAAAAGTTAAATTTATCTGATTAAGTTGCTTTGAAAAGGGAAGAACATTAAATGTTCTTCCCTTTTTGTTTGTCTTGCCAAACGTGCAATTAAAAAAGAGTCACTCTTACATATCAAAATTGGGTAAGATACCGCTGCGGCTGTGTTCAAAAATCAATGACGTTTCAACATTAGTCACTTCATCACGCGATGTAATAGCATTAAAAACAAACTGACGTAAATGCTCACTATCTCTTACTGACATATGGATAAAGTAATCAAAATTACCTCCCATATGATACAGACTGATAATTTCAGGAAGTTTAAGTAAATCATCACGTAAATTATTCACTATATCTTCTGAATAAGGCTGTAAGCGAATAGCGGCGATTGCTTCGATATTACCACCAATATTTTTCAAATTCACTTCAATAAAAGCGTTTTTAATTACCCCATTATTTTTTAAACGCTTTACTCGCTCTAAGCAGGTAGAGGGTGCAATACCTATTTGAGCAGCAAGTTCTTTATTGGTGATATCCGCATCATTATATAAAATCGTTAATATACGTAAGTCGATTGCATCAAGTTTTTTCATCAGCTCATTTGCCCATTATTTTTTTTCTATCAGTTTATGATATTGATATTACACTTAATAAATTTGTTTTAAGAGAAAAATTGATGTTTTAGTGAATTTTTATCGTTTTATTGTGTAATTACCGAATTTTTTTTAAATAATAGGGATATAAATTTCAATAACTAAGACCTTTGTTTGTTATTAACAAAATGTAACATCTATATTATTTGATTAACTAAGCCAGTATGACATATTATGTCTAATTGAATTCTGTGAAAAAACTTTAAGGAAAAACGTGGCAATTACCACCATACAAAACTTTTTAAAAAAAGAATCTGCTAGTGGCATAATTTTGATGTTCGCAGCAATATGTGCAATGGCGCTAGCTAACTCTCCTTGGTCAACTTGGTATGACTTACTATTGGATGTTCCAGTGGTGGTCGCTATTGGCAGTTTTGAAATCGCTAAACCCCTATTACTCTGGATTAATGATGGTTTGATGGCCTTATTTTTCTTTCTCATTGGCTTAGAACTTAAACGAGAATTTTTAGAAGGTAATTTATCACAACCCGGTCAGATAATGTTGCCAGCAATAGGAGCTGTTGGCGGTATGGTGGTGCCCGCACTTTTTTACGTCTCGTTAAACTATGACAATCCCAGTGCACTTAACGGTTGGGCAATACCGACAGCAACTGATATTGCCTTTGCATTAGGTATTTTAGCTATTATTGGTGCCAAAGTACCTTTACAGCTTAAAGTGTTTTTAACCTCTTTAGCTATTTTTGATGACTTAGGTGCGATTATTATTATTGCGCTATTTTATACGGAACAATTATCGGTGTTATCTTTAGTTGTCTCTGCATCTATATTAACTATTTTATTTGTATTGAATAGAGAAAATGTTACTGATACATCTCCTTATATATTTTTTGGCTTGATTCTATGGGTCGCTGTTTTAAAGTCAGGAGTTCATGCAACATTAGCGGGGGTCGTATTAGCATTTTTCATTCCAATAAAAGGTAAAGGAGATGAACCCTCACCTTTAAAATCGCTAGAGCATAACCTTCACTCAACTGTGGCTTTTATTGTGCTACCCATCTTTGCCTTTGCCAATGCGGGTATTAGTTTTGTTAATGTTGGTATCGAACAAGTCATGTCACCGGTACCGTTAGGGATTATTTTAGGACTTGTGGTCGGTAAACAGCTAGGTGTTTTTGGTTTGTGTTTTGTTGCCATTAAACTAGGTTTTGCCAAGTTACCAGAACAAGTTAATTTACAATTATTATACGGTGTCGCTTTATTGTGCGGTGTCGGTTTCACTATGAGCCTATTTATTGGTTCACTCGCCTTTGAACAAAATCCAGGCATTCCGCTTTATCAAGAAAGGTTAGGCATTGTTATTGGTTCATTCATATCAGGTGTTTTTGGTTACTTAGTGATTAAAAATGCCGTAAAAAAACTTCCAGATAGTAATTAATTATTATGGCAATATAATTAATAAAATGGCGCTTATGGTTGAATCGAAGCGCCTTTTTTCGTTAAAATAGCAACATCAAATTTTTTGACCTTTTTTTATTTAAGCTGTTATGACAGATATCGGGCAAATACACATTTACCAAGACTTGATAGACCTCTTTAATCATTGTTTTGCTGAAGAATTTAACACGCGTTTAGTCAAAGGTGCGGATGAACCGATCTATTCACCTGCTAGTGACAGTTGTAGCTATCATCAATTGATTTTTGCTCATGGCTATTATGCCAGTGCTTTACATGAGATAGCCCATTGGTGCATCGCAGGAAAAGATCGTCGTTTGTTAGAAGATTTTGGTTATTGGTATGAAGCTGACGGAAGAAACGCACAACAACAAGAAATATTCGAGCAAGTAGAAATAAAACCTCAAGCCGTCGAATGGGCTTTGTCTGTCGCAGCTAATAAAAATTTTAATGTTTCTGCTGATAATTTAAATGGCTCTCAAGGCGACACCAAGGCTTTCAAATGGTCTGTTTATCAGCAAGTACTGGTATATCTCGATAAGGGATTTCCACCACAAGCCCAATCATTTATTAAATTACTGAGTAAGTTTTACCAAATATCTTTCCCATTAACTGCTGAACATTTTAGCTTTGAGACCTCCTAATTATGCATAACCTATTTAAACTTGGCTTTATTATTAATCCTATTGCTGGTATTGGCGGCAGCGTGGCGCTAAAAGGGAGTGATGGGGCAGGTATCGCAGAAAAAGCTCTAGCTTTAGGTGCTACGGCAAAAGCTAATGAACGAGCGAGCTTAGCTCTTAAAATATTACTGCCTTTTAAAGACCAAATCATTATTTATACGGCAAGTGGCCTAATGGGCGAGCAGTGTGCTAAAGCACTGGGTTTTAATGTTGAAGTTATTTATAGCGCCGATAGTGAGACAACGAGTGCACAAGATACAGAAAATACGGTTATTGCCTTACTTAATTTACAAAACCAACAAACAATTGATATTTTGCTTTTCGCTGGTGGAGACGGTACTGCACGAAATATTAGTGATCAAGTTGGCGATAACTGTCCAGTACTTGGTATCCCTGCCGGTTGTAAAATTCATTCAGGTGTTTACGCTATTACACCAAAAGCCGCCGGTAGAGTCGTTGAATTAATGCTGACAGGACAACTCGTGACGTTAACGGAAGCTGATGTTATGGATATTGACGAAAGCTTATTTCGCCAAGGTGTGGTTAAAGCTAAGCGTTATGGTGAAATGCAAATACCCAGTGAACTACGTTATGTTCAAGCGGTGAAGTCAGGCGGTAAAGAGTCTGATGAATTAGTGTTACAAGATATCGCCGCTCACGTTATAGAACATATGGAAGAAGAGTTATTTATTATGGGCTCAGGTTCAACTACTGCATTTGTCATGGGAGTGTTAGCAGAGAAAAACACCTTGTTAGGTGTCGATTTATTAAAAGCACAAACGGTGGTAGCTAACGACTTAACAGAGTCTGAACTATGGGCCTATATAGAAAATAATAACCAAGATAGTGATAAAGTCGCTGCTAAATTAGTGATTACACTTATTGGCGGTCAAGGGCATATTTTTGGTCGTGGTAATCAGCAATTGAGTCCGAGGATATTACGGGTAATTGGTAAAGATAATATTATGATTATTGCTACAAAAAGTAAATTGGCGGCTTTAAACTCTCGCCCTCTTATTTGTGACACCGGTGATGTTGAACTTGACCAAATGTTCTCAGGGTTCATGCCAGTAATTACTGGCTATAAAGATCAAGTTTTATACCCAGTAGCGAGTCCTGTTTAAACTTTTAAAATACTGTATAGGAATAAAAATGCAATTTCAAACATTAGCAAAACTTTATCAATACTTTGATAATTTAGCAGAACAAGAAACCAGTAGCGATGAGTTGTTTGCTAGCAGCTATATCCGAGGTTTTATTGGTTTATCTGCCAGTGAGTTTGGCGATGAGCAACAAACATTAAGTATCGCTTTAGCGAATACTGTCAGTGAAAAACTCTATGAAGCACGAGCCGAGCTAACACCTCAAGATCGTGTGATAGTGAATGAATATTGGCAAGAGATGATTCCTATTTTTAACTAGTCTATCTCGTTAATTTTTGTAGCTTGAGGCACTTTTTTGTATGACGTTAGGTAAGCTTTGTATCTGTGAGTTTTATATTGAAGTTTATTGCTTGTTATAAAACAGGGTTACGTTGAGCGTTGTTGTAATTTTTAGGTGGATATATATTGATAGATAAACTGAGTATTATGACTAAAGTATTATTTCCTTATCGAAACGTTGCTCTGGTATTAATTTTTTTACTGGCTTTGAATGTGGTGTATAGCTTTTTTTTTCAATCACATTTGGAGCAAGACGCTATAGCTTTACCTTGTTTTTTAGCCATGCTTTGGTTAGGAATGTGTTATTTACTTTTAGGTTTTTTACAGCAAAACGCTGAATACGCTGCATTTGAGTCTGGTAATAAGTTAAGTATCTTTAAGCGACTAAAAAAGATAATTCAACGTGGGTTTTATTATTTCCTTGCGGTATTTTTTTTAGGCTTAACCCTAGCGCTTAGTATATTGACCTTTCGAATATTAACTATTTGGTTATAATAAAAGGCCAATAAATGGGCTGGCTTTATAGCTGAATGAACTATTACTAATCAATGAATATTTAAAAATGAGACGTTAATATTAATATCTCATTTTTAATAATTTATTGTTAAGAGCTGATTCTAGTCGCTGCTTTCATTGCACTCACAAATCGACTTAGTTCTGCATTCATTACTTGATTATCTTCAAGATTATTTTCAATAATTTTAACGACAGCCGAACCACTAATAGCCCCTTTTGCGTCAGCGCTTAAAGCTTCTTGTACTTGCTCAGGTTTTGAAATACCAAAACCTAGCACCGATGGTGGCGCATTATATTTATTGAGTGTGGCAATTAAATGTGTTCCAGGCATTTCAGCTTGTACCTCAGCGCCAGTAACGCCGGCTCGGCTGAGCACATAAGTATACCCTCTGCCATAGGAAGCTACTTGACGAAGCGTGTCGTCACTCGCATTAGGTGGAACGATAAAAATGGGTGCTACACCATGTTTTAATGCCGCCTCTTTAAAGGGCTTACTTTCTCGAATAGGTAAGTCTGCAATTAATACTGAATCAACACCGACAGCAGCCATATCTTGATAAAATTTGTCTATACCACGAGCAAATACTAAATTGCCATAAAGTAATAGGCCAATAGGAATGCTAGGGGCATATTCACGAACTTTAGCAAGTATATCAATACAAATGTCAGTGTTTATACCGGAATTAATTGCACGTAGTGCTGACTTTTGAATTGTTATACCATCAGCACTTGGGTCTGAAAATGGAATACCTAATTCAAGTGCATCGGCACCGGCATCCACTAATGTTTTGATTAATTCAAATGACTGCTCAGCATTGGGATCGCCAATAGTGACGAAAGGAATAAATGCCCCTTCATTTTTTTTAGCTAATGATGAAAACAGTTGATCATATCTAAAGCCCGCTTGGTTAGTTAAGTTTGACATTATGCATCTCCCTTAGATGAAGGCTCTAAAATTGTATGGACATGGGCTAAGTCTTTATCACCCCGTCCTGAAAGATTAACCAAAAAGATAGTTTCTTCGGTGACAGCCTCAGCCATTTTTAAGGTATGAGCTAGGGCATGAGAGGGTTCTAACGCAGGAATAATACCTTCATTTAGCGCTAGTGCTTTAAAAGCTTCTAATGCTTCATCATCATTGATGGGTACATATTGTGCACGGCCTAAATCTTTTAGGTATGCATGTTGTGGACCGACTGCAGGGTAATCAAGACCTGCTGATACAGAGTATGACTCTTCAATCTGTCCAGATTTATCTTGCATGATGTAAGTATAATTACCATGTAACATTCCTTTTGTGCCTGAGACTAGCGTAGCACCATGAAGCTTGGTATCGACACCTTTACCACCAGCTTCAACACCAATAAGTTTCACATTTTCTTCTTTAATAAAATCATGAAACATCCCAATAGCATTGGAACCACCACCAACACAAGCGATGACGTAATCAGGCAGTCGGCCTTCTTGTTTTAGTATTTGGGCCTTAGCTTCTTCACCAATCATTTTTTGAAATTCACGGACAATAGTTGGGAAGGGATGAGGTCCGGCTGCGGTACCGAGCAAATAATGGGTGTCTTCATAATTGGCTGACCAGTCACGAAGCGCCTCATTGACCGCATCTTTTAATGTGCCAGAGCCTGCGGTAACTGGAATGACCTTAGCGCCCATTAATTTCATTCGAAATACATTGGGTTGCTGGCGTTCACAATCTACAGCGCCCATATAGACTCTACACTTTAGCCCTAATAATGAACAAGCGATTGCAGTGGCAACACCATGTTGTCCTGCACCAGTTTCCGCGATGATTTCAGTCTTCCCCATACGTTTTGCCAATAAAGCTTGACCGAGTACTTGATTGGTTTTATGAGCCCCACCGTGGAGTAAATCTTCACGTTTAAGGTAAATTTTCGCTAAAGGATTTTTGACAATATTTCGACAAAGTGTCAGTGGTGTTGGTCGGCCTGCGTAATTGGTTAACAGGTTATTAAACTCTGTCAAAAAAGTTTCATCAGTTTGAGACTCAATAAAAGCTTGCTCTAACTGTTCTAAGGCAGGGACTAATAGTTCACCAACAAACATGCCGCCAAATTCACCGAAGTAGGCTGGCAAGGTAGTTTTGATTTTATTACCACTAGTTTCTGTTGTGTTTGTAGTATTAGTTGTCATGTCTTATTTTCCGTATTTTAATAATTTCTGATAGTCGAAAAAATTTTATTAAGTTTCTCGCTACATTTTATACCTGGGCTTATCTCAACGCCTGAGTTGATGTCCAGACCATATAAGTCTTGAGCAGCCATAGTTTCTAACGCTTGCTCAATGTTGTTCTGATTAAGTCCACCGGCTAATAAGCAAGCCGATAAGTCTTGTTGGCTCTCATTTAACATTTGCCAAGAAAAAACTTCTCCACTGCCTGCATTTTTACCATCAAGGACAAAATGTTTTACCGCAGCTGTTAATGGCGGAACTTGATCTTCGACAGCAACCGCTTTCCATACTTGGCAATGACTTTCTAGTTTAGACGTTAGTTGGTTAATATAATCTGAGTCTTCATTACCATGAAGTTGCACTGCGCTCAGGCTAAGTAAGCGGGCGAGGTCAGCAACATCATCAATTGCATGATTAACAAATACACCAACATAACTGAGTGATGGCGCCTGTTCAGTAATCTCTAGTGCTTGCTGTTTGCTAATACACCGTGGTGATTTATTAGCAAAAATTAAACCACCAAATTCAGCACCGGCATTAGTCGCTGCGATTGCCTGTGTGGGTTTGGTTAGGCCACAAACCTTGTTGTGACCATAAATAAGTTGTCGACAAGCAAGGTCAATATCTTCTTCGGCCATTACTGAGCTACCGACTAAAAAACCATCAACAGCAGGAGCAAGTTCTCTTACTTGGTTATTGGTATATATACCGGACTCAGAAATTAAAATACGGTCTTCAGGTATGTTTGGTGCATAGTCAAAGGTACGAGCAATATCGGTTGAAAGATCACGTAAGTCACGATTATTTATACCGATGAGCTTCGCATCTAATTTAATCGCTCGGTCTTGTTCTTCTTTAGTTGATATTTCGGTTAATATCGCTAAATTATATTTTTTAGCAACAGCGGCAAGCTCAAGGTATTGTTCATCGTCAAGAACACTTAACATTAATAAAATAGCATCAGCACCATAATAGCGAGCTAAGTAAACTTGGTAGGTATCAATGAAAAAGTCTTTGTTAAGCACCGGGCAGCTAACGGTATCAGTTACTATTTTCAAATAGTCATAGTGACCTTGAAAATATTTTTCATCCGTTAATACTGAGATTGCTGCCGCGTATTTATCATAAATTTGGCAGATATTTTTAATATCAAAGTTAGCCCTAATTACCCCTTTTGAGGGAGAGGCTTTTTTACATTCGAAGATAAAACCAGCATTAGGATTATCTTTACTGCGACGAAGGGCGGCATACATATCTTTTTTGCTAGGGGTTAGTTCATTAATAAAGCTTTCTAGTGGCAGTTTTGCTTTTAGCTCGGCGACAGCTTCAAGTTTATCAATAACGATTTTTTCTAGTACATTAGGCAGATCTTGAGGTAAATCGCTTGGTAAATTTTTGTCCAGTTGTTTTTTTTCTGAGTTTTCTTGCGTATTATTATTCATTATTTTTCTTCTTTATTTGATACAGAGACTAACGTTGCTAGTGTTATCGCCGCTTTTCCTGAAGCTAATACTTCGTGGGCCATTTGAGCGGCATCTTTTAAGTTGTTGGCTTTATCATGTAAATAAAGTAATGCAGCACAATTGATAATTACTGCCGCATTATGTGCTTGCTCACCATTACCAGAGAGTATTGCTTTAACAATATCGGCATTTTCTTTGGGTGTGCCACCTTTGATTGCCTCAAGTGGATAACTTTGCAAACCAAAATCTGTGGGACTTATTTGCTTTGAAATTAACTGGCCATTATTAATTTCAGTTAGTTGAGTTGACCCATGTAAAGCAATTTCGTCTAAGCCACTTCCGTGAACCACCCAAGCTCGCTTTACCCCAGTGAGCATTAAGGTTTTGGCAATAGTTTCTATCAACTCTGGGATATAAACACCGAGTAACATCACACTTGGCTGTGCGGGGTTAACCAGTGGCCCTAAAATATTAAACATCGTACGGATACCCATCGCTTTTCTAACGGGTGCGGCATGTTTAAAACCAGGATGATAAGCGGGTGCATATAAAAAACATAAATTGGCTTTTGCTAAACAGTCACTGGCTGTTTGTGGTGACATCATTAAATTAACGCCCAGCGCTTCAAGTAAATCCGCAGAGCCAGACATGCTAGAGACGCTTCGGTTACCGTGTTTTGCCATTTTTAAGCCACAAGTCGCTGCCAATATTGCAGCGGTTGTTGAAATATTAATGGTGTTAGCGCCGTCACCACCTGTGCCGACGCAGTCTGCGACTAGGCTCAACTGCTTTGGAAATGTTGTCGCTGAACGTCTAATGGCAACAGCAGCCCCTGCTATTTCACTTGGACTTTCACCTTTTATCTTTAATGCCGTCAACACCGAAGCCAGTAAGGCAGGTTCAATATCACCTTTAATCATTTGGCTAAAAAACTCATTCGCTTGCTCTTGTGTTAAAGAGTGTCCTTCAATAAGTTGCGTTAATATTTTAGACATGGATATTTCCTTGTGCATTAAGTGAAAGTAAATGCTCAATACTTTGGGCTAATAAGTTACTACCGTAAGTCGTTAATATTGACTCTGGGTGAAATTGAAAACCAATAATCGCTGCCTGTTGGTGTTCAATTGCCATCGGTAATTGGACACCTTGCTCGGTAGTAAAGTGTGCGGTCATCGCCAAGTTATTTGGCATTTTTGTTGCGACTAATGAGTGATAACGTGCCACAGGTAATGGATTAACAATACGGTTAAAGGCACCTTTTTGATTGTGCTCAATGGGCGATGATTTACCGTGAACAATCTCAGGGGCGCGGTCAATAATGCCGCCAAAGTGCTGTATTAGTGCTTGATGGCCTAAACATATACCGAGAATGGGGGCTTTACCAACGGTCTTTTCGATTAACTCCATTAAACACCCTGCATGGCTGGGGTCACCAGGGCCAGGTGATAATACCAGTAAAACCTGTTGATTCGATGTTTGTTGAATCTCACTAATCTGAGCAACAATAAAATCAGCACTTAAGGTATTACGATAAACCACAGGTTCAAACCCTAGTGTTTGAAATTCATCAACTAGGTTGTAGGTGAATGAGTCTAGGTTGTCTAACATCACTATCTTAGTGTTTGACTTGCTTAAGTTAGCTAGATTATCCATATTACCCTCTGCCTTGAGTTTTGTCATTTGCTAAGACAATCGCGTTTAATACCGCTTGTGCTTTTTGCCGGGTTTCATTAGCTTCTGCTTGGGGGTCTGAGTCATAAACGACACCCGCACCTGCTTGAATTTGTGCAATGTCATCTTTGACAAAGGCCGAGCGAATAATAATACAAGTATCCATTTCACCCATGCCGGTAATATAACCAACTGCACCGCCATAACTTCCACGACGTGTCCCTTCAACTTGTCGAATAAGCTCAGTCGCTTTTATTTTAGGTGCACCAGAGAGAGTACCCATGTTCATGCAAGCTTGATAAGCATGTAAGGCATCAAGCTCAAGGGATAGCGTGCCACAAACTCGAGACACAAGGTGCATAACATGAGAGTAGCGGTCAACTTTTAATAAATCGGGAACATGTCGAGTCCCGGCCTGGCTAACTCGAGCGATATCATTTCTTGCTAAATCAACAAGCATAATATGTTCAGCTAATTCTTTTTTATCGAGACGAAGTTCAAGCTCAATTCGGCTATCGAGATCCAAGCAAATGCTACCATCACTTTTTAAACCTCTAGGCCGGGTACCCGCTATTGGATAAATTTCTACCTGTCGGTTGTGCTGTTGATACTTTATTGCTGATTCTGGAGAGGCGCCAAAGATACAAAATTCGCTATCTTTTAAGTAAAACATGTAAGGGCTAGGGTTACTGATTTTAAGCTCTTGATAGGCGAGTTTACTATCAAGACATGGTAAGCTAAAAGTACGTGATGGTACAACTTGAAAGATATCACCAGCGCGAATATTTTCTTTTAAGTTGTTTACTATGTTGCAAAACTCTTCGTCAGATTTATCTGTGGTTATCGCTAAAGATGAATCTGACGATGATTCATTAATTTGAACTAGATGATTATCAACAGCGTTGGCTGATTTTTTGGTGATATCTTTAGAGAGTAGGGTTTTAAATTGAGTAACACGTTGCTTGATTTTTTCATCAGCGCTTGTTTGATGCTCACCATCAAAAACATTAGCAATGATCTCTGTTGACTGACGTTCGTGATCGATAATCACTAATGTTTCCGCTAAATAATAAACGAAATCTGGGCAAGTATTTACACCATCCTCTACCTGGGGTAATTGCTCACTAACGGCAATCATATCAAAAGAAAAAACACCACCAAGAAACACAGCGAAAGGGTGGTTGGTTTGGTTTTTAAGTCGGTTATAAAGACGTAAACTTTCAAAAGGGTTAACTGCCATCAAGCGAGATTTCTCGTCAAGCTCATTAGCCACCATAGGAAATTTTGCAATAAGTACTTGGGCGGAAAAGTTTTCATGCTGAGATTTTTTAAAACTCAGCTCTGCCACTGCTGATAATTGTTGAGCAGCAAATGCGACTGCTGCTATACCATTTTGGGACAATGGACTAAAAGTGACGGTATCACCATTACAGACTATTTTTACTGCAGCATTAGTCAGTAATAGGCTTTTCAATAAGTGTTTTTTATCTACTTCAGCAGATTCTAATAATATGTTGTGATCTTTATCATTACATAATAAACGATAGACATTTAATGGATCGCTTTGGTAAGCAGCATCTTCAGTAATCGTCTTCACGGAACCTAAATTACTGTTATTGTTTTCAAGTGTTTTTTTCATGGTTTACCCTTAATTATTTAGTCTCTGATCTTGTCATCCTGCATATTTAGGCAAGAGCCACCAAATAAACCACGTTTTTACTTTTTTCATTGAGATATCCTATTTTATTATTCCCATAAAATGTTATCGGGAATATATTATCTTAGTGTTTATAACAAAAAAGCCCGCTTATACAATAAGCGGGCTTTTGAGAATTATTTTTGTACAAATCTTACATACAAACAACGATCACAACCCACTTATGTTGAGTAAGGCCACCACCAAATCTGTGAAATAGTTTGCTTTGTTTGTATCATTATTCTTGTCACCAACGTAAAATTACGTATGAATTATTTTATGTAAAATTTATTTCCTATAGAAGACCTGATTATGAACCTTATGTCAACCGGTGATTTAATACCATGGGCAAACTTACCCGAAGGTACTCGACTTGATTTACATAGTCATACCAAATGCTCTGACGGTGGCTTGTCGCCAAAAGAGTTGGTGGATAGGGCGGTTAACTTTCAAATAGATATTCTAGCGATTACCGATCACGATACTGTTGCCGCACTTGATATTGCTAATGAGTATATTGTAGATCAAAAAATTCCACTTAAATTAGTTAACGGTATCGAGATATCAACTGGATGGGAGGGTTTTGAAATTCATATTGTTGGTTTAAATATCGATGAAAAGGCCCCCGAATTGTTACAACTAATTAAACGTCAGCAACAAGCCCGAGAAGAAAGAGCAATTGCGATGGGTGAAAAACTTGAAAAGTGTGGCTTTGATAATATTTATAACCAAGCCAAGAAAATTTCTGGCGATGGTTCCATTACCAGAGCTCATTTCGCCAAAGTACTCGTAAGAGAAGGTCATGTTTCTGCAATGCAAAAAGCGTTTGATAAATTTATTGGTAAAGGACAACGCGCCTTTGTAAAAGCGAATTGGTGCTCCATTGAAGAAGCAATAGCGGCAATTCATTTGGCCGGTGGTAGTGCGGTGATGGCACATCCTGTAAGATATGGCTTATCAACAAAATGGTTAAGACGTTTGGTGGTTCACTTTAAAGAAAATGGCGGCGATGCGCTAGAAACTGTTTTACCGCAAATGGGTAATGAACAACGTAAATTAATGCTAAGCTTTTGTTTAGAATATGATTTAAAAGCATCAATGGGGTCAGACTTTCATTATCCGAGTAAATGGAGTGATTTGGGTCGAAATTTAACTATGCCAGATCAGGCAACACCTGTATGGCAAAGTTGGTAAATACCCTCAGTCGTTTTGATCTTCTATATTTACAAGAAACCAGAATAAACAACAAAAAGGTCGAGATATGAGTCAATTTTTCTATGTACATCCTGATAATCCTCAAGGCCGTTTGATTAAGCAAGCGGTTGCTATGATTCATGATGGTGCTGTTATTGTTTATCCTACAGATTCTGGTTATGCTTTAGGCTGTCATATGGGCGATAAAAAAGCATTAGAGCGTCTTTGTCAGATTCGTAATATTGATAAAGATCATAATTTCACCTTACTTTGTGCTGACTTATCTCAACTGTCTGAATATACCCAAGTTGATAATGTTGCTTATCGGTTATTAAAAAATAATACGCCAGGAGCTTATACCTTTATTTTTAAAGGTTCAAAAGAAGTACCTAAGCGATTGTTAAACCCTAAAAAGAAAACTATAGGTATTCGTATACCTGATAATATTATTGCTCAAGCATTATTAACAGAATTAAAAGAACCATTAATGTCGACTAGCTTGATTCTTCCTGGCGAACATAGAGCAGAATTTGATCCCGAACATATCCGTGATGTTTTAGAGCACAATGTTGACCTTATTATAAATGGGGGCTATTTAAGCGAAAAACCGACGACGGTTATCGATCTTTCTGAAGATAATGTTGAGATCATACGTGTTGGCGAAGGAGATCCCCGTCCATTTGAATAATAGGTAGGTGAATTTGGCTAATAATAAAGAAAAACGCGATTTTTGATAGTGTTAAAGCTTTATCATAATAAATTATCAAACAAACCTTATTAGCTGATTACAAAGTGACAAAAAAACGTATAATTGCCACCATTGAGTGATTAGTCTTTGACAGTTGAGGGCGAGACATATAATTAATTAAAGTCGCTTAGGGTTATTGCTTGATAATTTTGACTTACTTAAGTAAGTCATTGGCTATATTTAAAAAATTAACGACTTGATAACCAAAACAGTGAATAAACATAAATCATCATCGTGATTTCAAGCTGAAATCACGATGATTAAATCAAAGAGACAGCAGTGTCGTATTATTATTATTCGGTATTATTTAACGCCAATGATGATTATATCAAGCTACTGACGAACGAGAGCCTAGATCAATGTCTGAAAAATTACAAAAAGTATTAGCCCGTGCAGGTAAGGGATCACGAAGAGAAATGGAAACTGTGATCAGTGCTGGCAGGGTAAGTGTTGATGGCAAAGTGGCTTATTTAGGCGACCGTGTTGAAGGTACTGAACAAATTCGCATTGATGGTCATCAAGTCAGTTTTAAAGATAAAGCTGAAGAGATATGTCGCGTAATAATGTACAACAAGCCAGAAGGCGAAATGTGCACACGTAAAGACCCTGAAGGAAGGCCAACCGTATTTGACCGTTTACCTGTCTTAGAAAATGAACGTTGGGTTGCTGTTGGACGTTTAGATATTAATACGTCAGGTATGTTGTTGTTTACCACTGATGGCGAACTTGCGAGTCGGTTGATGCATCCGTCACAAAGTGTTGAACGTGAATATGCAGTACGTGTTTTTGGCGATGTCAATGAGGCCATGTTACAAACACTTAGAGCTGGCGTTAAACTTGAAGACGGTCCTGCTAAATTCCAAGACATTACTTATCGCGGTGGTGAAGGTCGTAACCATTGGTTTCATGTGGTACTTTCTGAAGGGCGAAATCGTGAAGTTCGCCGTTTATGGGAGAGTCAGGAAGTACAAGTTAGTCGTTTGATTCGAGTGCGCTATGGCGATTTAGAAATGAAGCGTCAGCTACCTTTAGGTGGTTGGACCGAGTTGAATTTAAAAGATGTTAATTATTACCGTAAACTTGTTGGCTTAACATTAGAAGCAAAAAGTAAGGTCAAAGTGGACGAGAAGACAATGGACAATGCTAAGGCTCGACGGATTCGTCGCTCGGTTAAAAAACATCAGCAACGTAACCAACAAGCTACTCGCAGACGCCGTTAATCGTCAGTTACACTTTTTAGTTTCAATTATTAAGGCCTTGAAAGAACATTGATTAAAAGTTATGTAAAAGATTATCAGTCACTAGTTGAACTTTGTCAGCAGTTAGCGCAATCAAAAGTGCTTGCCATTGATACTGAATTCGTTCGCACTCGAACACTTTATCCGAAATTAGGGTTATTACAGGTTAGTGATGGTAAAAATTTAGCCTTAATCGACCCTATTGCTATTGATGACCTATCCCCGTTTTGGCAATTACTGAGCGATGGTGAAATTTGTAAAGTCTTGCATGCTTGTTCGGAAGATTTAGAGGTGTTTCTGACTGCAGGCAACTGCAAGCCAGTGAACCTTATTGATAGTCAAATCATGATGTCATTTTTAGGTCATGGTTTATCAATGGGTTATGCGGCTATGATTAAGCATTTAACTTCAATTGAACTTGATAAGTCTGAATCTCGAACTGACTGGACAAGAAGGCCATTAACCGAGCGTCAATTGACGTATGCACAAGCTGATGTTGAATATCTATTTCAAGTTTATCCTACTATTTTAAGTCAACTTGAACAATCAGGATGGTTATCTGCTGCGCAAGAAGAAACTCAGTTGATGATTGAGCGAAAATTTACGGCCATTGATGAAGATACCTTATACCGAAATATTAAGATGGGCTGGAAGCTAGATCCCAAACAGTTAAATTCTTTAAAATACCTTACTGCCTGGCGCTATCAAAAAGCAAAGCATCGTGACCTACCCTTAGGCTTCGTTGTTAAAGACAATACGTTAATGGCGGTAGCTAAATATAACCCAAGTAATATCACATCAATGAATGAGATCGAGGGTGCAGAAGTTTTAGATATTAGGCACCAAGGAAAAGCCATGTTGACGGTATTAAAAAAAGCTAACGAAGTGGCTTTGGCTGATTTTCCAGAGAAAATAGACCGTTTAGATGAACATCCTGGTTATAAGCAAATATTTAAAAAGGTAAAAGTATTTGTTCTACAAGAATCTGAAAACAGTGGCCTTTCTATCGAAAATTTGGCATCTAAAAAACAGATAAATCAATTTTTGACTTGGTATTTTAAATTAAATAGAGACCACTTATTAAAGGTCAACGTGGATATATTACAAGGCTGGAGATTAACACTCTTTGGTGAAAAATTGCAGTTATTTGCTGCGAATGATTTTAAATAAATATTACTTATATCACACAACATTAATTACTTTTAACTCTCAATACCTAGGTTTCCACTATGCTTTGTGCTATTTATAAAAGCCCTAAAAAAGCCAATACCTACCTCTTTGTTAAAACTAGAGATGATTTTTCTGATGTACCCGCTGCATTAATAACAACTTTTGGCTCACCCATCTTAGTGACTTTGGTTAACTTGGCGACCAAAAAAAAATTAGGTTTTGCAGACTTAAAGAAAGTTGAGAGTAATTTAACTGAGCAAGGCTATTATTTACAACTGCCACCTCCACAAGTAAACTTATTAAACGAGCATAAAAATAGACTCAGAACTCAGCGTGAAAATTCTTAACAAGACAGCGCTTGAAAACACTAGTCAACAAGCGTATCCGAAACAGTGATATGGACATTAACGTGAGGAATACTATGTTAAAAAACAAACACAAAGACAAATCAAGAAAAACAGTAATTGGCATCACTTTATTGATTGTGATGCTCAGCACTTCTTTATTTGTTAATGCTGTTCAATCGACTGAAGCAGGCTTTGAGCAATATATTAAAACACTGAAAGTTGAAGCGTTAGCCCAAGGATTTCAACAATCATTAATAGAGTCAAGTTTTGCTAATGTTGAATTTCATCAACGTGCGGTTAACGCGGATAGGAGTCAACCTGAAACAGTTGAAACCCTAGACACCTATTTACCTAAACGTGTACCCGACTGGAAGGTCAATAAAGCGCGTGCGTTGTATAAAAAACATCAGCTATTGTTAACTCAAATAGGTGAAAAATATAGCGTGCAACCAAGGTTTATTGTTGCATTATGGGGCTTAGAAACTAACTTTGGACGCATTATGGGCAATTATAATGTTATCTCAGCTCTGTCTACTATGGCCTATGAAGGGCGTCGAGAAGCTTTTTTTAAAAAACAGCTATGGGCTGCTTTAACTATTTTAGAGCAAGGTCATATCAACGTTGATCAGATGAAAGGTTCTTGGGCTGGCGCTATGGGGCAAAATCAATTTATGCCAACCTCTTTTAATGCTTATGCTGTCGATAGTGATGGTGATGGTAAAAAGGATATTTGGGCTAATCAAGCTGATGTCTTTTCTTCAATGGCTAATTATTTACAAAAAGAAGGTTGGGATAATGAAATTACTTGGGGGCGTCAAGTAAAGTTACCTGCCAATTTTGATATCTCATTGGCGATACCTAAAAATACTGGTAGTAGAAAGAAATGGCTAAAGGCTTGGAGAAAAAGAGAGAAAACGCTGTCACAATGGCAAGCATTAGGTATTCGCCGGAGTGATGGTACTGACTTACCTAAAGTAGACATTCAAGCAGCACTTATTTTTCCTGATGACGAAAATGGCCGTGTCTACCTTGCTTATGATAATTATAAAAGCTTAATGCATTGGAATTTGTCGTATTATTTTGTTAGCTCTGTTGGTCATTTATCAGATCGCATTAAATTTCCACCCATACAATAATTATTAATTTATTGAATAGAGTTTATACAAATAAAATGAATGATAACAACTTAATAAAACCTTTTTGGCAAACAAAAACATTACAAGAGATGAACCGTGACGAGTGGGAGTCATTATGTGATGGTTGTGCAAAATGTTGTTTAAATAAATTTATAGATGATGATAACACTGACGAAGAAACTGAGTTGAAACCAACCAATTATATTAATGAAGGCGAGCAGGTCTTGTATTCTAACATTGCGTGTTTTTTACTGAATGATAAATCTTGTCAATGTACTCAATATGAAGAACGGACAACGTTAGTACCTGATTGTGTACAGCTGACTCAAGACAACCTTGATGACATATTTTTTATGCCAACAAGTTGTACTTATCGACGCTTGCAAGAAGGAAGAGGTATTCCATCTTGGCATCCATTACTTCATAACGGTAAAAAATCTGCCATGCACAAAGCGGGTATGTCAGTTCGTGGAAAAATAGTGAAAGATAATCAAGTCAGTATTGAAAAACTGGAAGATTATATTGTGAGTTGGCCGTTGAACGATCTTGATTAATTGCTCAGTTGCTCACCATCCTTAAATAAATTGATGGCAATATGGAAACTCACTAACAAAGTCTATTGCAATTACATCTGGCTGTTTTACTATTCGGTGGAACCGCTTTATTTGCCAAACTGATCGATTTACCTGCACTAGATATTATGGTCTACCGAAGTTTGGTAGCGGCAATAGTACTATGTATATTACTTATCTCTCGTAAAAAACCATTAAAATTAAACAGTGTTAAGGATTATATAATTGCCTTACTGTTAGGGGGTTTAATGGGGTGGCATTGGGTTACCTATTTTAGTGGAATGCAGCTAGCAGGCATTACTATAGCGTTGTTTAGCTATCCCGTAATTACTGTACTTTTAAAACCATTATTTTACAAATCCCAACCTCAATTTAAAAATGTCATCAGTGGTTTAGTGGTTGTGTTTAGTATCTATTTATTGATTCCAGAGGCTAGCTTAGGTAATCAAGTCACTTTAGGGGGGGTCGTTGGAATTATTTCAGCATTCCTTTTTTCTTTAAGAAATATTATTCATAAAAAATATTTTACTCAGTACTCTGGTCGACAAACCATGATGTACCAAGCACTTATCGCCAGTGTCATCTTATGTGTTTTTGTAGAGGTACCGCCGACGCAAGTTAATTTAAATGATTGGTGGCTAGTATTGTTGGTAGGTGTGTTTTTTACTGCCTTATCACATTCTCTTTTTACTGCTAGTTTACGTAACCTTTTAGCAACAACGGTAGGCTTAATATCCTGCTTACAAGTATTCTATGGTAGTGTCTTTGCTTTTGCGGTATTAGCAGAACAGGCTGCATTAACAACTATTTTAGGTCGTGCTTTAGTTGTGAGTGCTTCTTTTTTTGAAACTTGGTCAGTCAGAAAAAAACAAAGCCATAACATTTAAATAAAATCACATAACAATCAGAAAGTGGTTTTTTTAATTAACTCATTGATTTAAATGTTTATATTTGAGACGGCACCCCCTTTAAACCTGCCTTATTAATATGGGTATATCCAATATTTCTAAATGAAATGACATTCTCTGTGTATAAATCATTCCAATAGTGGTAAAACATTAATCTATTAAGAAAACTCTGAACTATCATCTACTTTGAAGGTATCTTATGATTATTGGTGTACCCAAGGAATCCCTAGCTGGTGAAAATCGTGTTGCGGGCTCTCCAACCTCTGTTAGTGCATTACTTAAACTCGGTTTTAATATTCAAATCCAAAAGGGTGCGGGTGTAAAAGCCAGTTTTACCGATGAAGACTATATTTCAGCTGACGCTGAAATTGTGACTAAGAAGAAATGTTGGCAAGCTGATATTATCTATAAAGTTAATTCGCCTACCCTTGATGAAATTACTTTAATGAAAGAAGGCGCATATCTCGTCAGTTTTATTGCCTCGGCTCAAAGTCCGGATATTCTTGAAGCGCTTCGTGTTAAATCTATCACGACTTTAGCCATGGAGATGGTTCCAAGAATGACGAGGTCTCAGTCTATTGATGCACTTAGTTCAATGGGAAATATTGCCGGGTATCGAGCTGTTATTGAAGCAGTTCATCACTTCGGTCGTTTTTTAACCGGACAAATAACCGCTGCTGGAAAAATGCCACCGGCTAAAGTTATGATTATTGGTGCAGGTGTTGCAGGTCTTGCCGCTATTGGAACTGCAGGTAGTTTAGGCGCTATTGTTCGTGCCTTTGATACTCGACCTGAGGTTAAAGAGCAGATTGAGAGTATGGGCGCTGAATTTTTGGAGCTTGATTATGAAGAGCCTGAAGATACGGGCTCTGGTGATGGTTATGCCAAAGAGATGAGTAAAGCGTTTATTGATGCTGAAATGGCACTTTTTGCTGAACAAGCCAAAGATGTTGATATTATTATTACCACAGCAATGATCCCCGGAAAACCTGCCCCTAAATTGATCACCGAGGCCATGGTCCATTCAATGAAAACAGGTTCAATTATTGTTGATCTTGCTGCTGCCGGCGGTGGTAACTGTGAATTAACGGTTGCCAATAAGATATCAGATATTAATGGCGTGAAAATCATTGGTTATACCGATCTTGTTTCTCGGTTACCTAATCAAGCGTCTCAACTTTATTCTAATAACCTTGCGAACTTAGCTAAGTTATTATGTAAAGAAAAAGATGGGGCTTTTGTCATTGACTTTAACGATCAAGTTATTAGAAATATGACTGTGGTTAAAAAAGACGAAATCACTTTCCCACCACCACCGATTCAAGTGAGTGCAGCGCCACCTAAACCGGCAACAACAACTACGTCAATAACTGAGCCTACCGAAGATAAAGCACAGAATAATAATAAAAAACATTTGGCCATAGGCATTGGTTTAGGATTTTTTGCTTGGATTGCTAGCGTAGCGCCGACAGATTTTCTAACACACTTTACCGTTTTTACCCTTGCTTGTATTATTGGTTACAATGTCGTCTGGAATGTAAGCCATTCGCTTCATACGCCCTTAATGAGTGTCACTAATGCTATCTCTGGGATTATCATTGTTGGTGCTCTCTTGCAGATCGGACAAGATAATATTGTCGTTCAAATATTGGCAACTATAGCGGTGTTAATTGCTACCATTAATATTGTTGGTGGCTTTAAAGTGACTAGTCGTATGTTAAAAATGTTTAGAAGATAAGGAATTAACGATGGAATTTTCAGCAGGATTAATCACCGCGGCTTATTTGTTAGCTGCCTTGTTATTTATTTTTAGTTTGTCAGGTTTAAGTAAGCAAGAAACTGCAGAGACTGGTAATTTATACGGCATGATAGGTATGTCTATTGCGCTCATTGCCACATTGGCAGACCCCAGAGTATCTAATGTTATCGTTATTTTTGTTACTATGGCTATTGGTGCAGGTATTGGTCTGCGATTAGCAAACAAAGTTGAAATGACACAAATGCCTGAGTTAGTTGCTATATTACACAGTTTTGTTGGCTTAGCGGCAGTTTTGGTTGGCTTCAATAGTTATTTTGATATGAATAATCATGTGTTAACAGCAATCGCTACGAATATTCATTTAACTGAAGTATTTCTAGGGGTGTTTATTGGCGCTGTGACCTTTACTGGCTCTATTGTTGCTTTTGCTAAACTTAGAGGACTGATTAGCTCGAGCGCTTTAATGCTGCCACATCGTCATAAAATGAACCTAGCCGCAGGACTTATCTCTTTTGTCTTAATGGTTATTTTTGTACAAAATGGAGGGACTGATCAGCCTTTATTTTTAATGACATTTATTGCCCTTATATTTGGTTGGCATTTGGTTGCTTCAATTGGTGGTGCCGATATGCCAGTGGTTGTTTCTATGCTCAACTCCTATTCAGGTTGGGCAGCTGCGGCCGCCGGTTTTATGCTTAATAATGACCTATTAATCATTACTGGAGCACTAGTTGGCTCTTCAGGAGCTATATTATCCTATATTATGTGTAAAGCGATGAATCGTTCTTTCATCAGTGTTATTGCCGGTGGTTTTGGTACCGATGTTGTTATTGACGAAGACAAAGATTATGGTGAGCACTTAGAAATTAATGCTGAAGCGGTTGCAGACCTACTTCGTAATGCTAGATCGGTTATCATCACTCCAGGTTATGGTATGGCAGTCGCGCAGGCACAATATCCTGTTTATGAAATGACACGTGCCTTAAAAGACAAAGGTATAGATGTAAAGTTTGCTATTCATCCCGTTGCAGGACGACTGCCTGGGCATATGAATGTATTGCTAGCAGAGGCTAAAGTTCCTTACGATATTGTTTACAGTATGGATGAGATTAATGATGACTTTGCTAAAACTGATGTGGTATTGGTCATTGGGGCGAACGATACGGTAAACCCTGCTGCGGCTGAAGACCCGACAAGCCCAATAGCAGGTATGCCAGTATTAGAAGTATGGCATGCTAAAGAGGTCATTGTTTTCAAACGGTCGATGAACACAGGTTACGCAGGTGTTCAAAATCCATTGTTTTTTAAAGAAAATACTCAAATGCTCTTTGGTGATGCAAAAGACTCTGTCGAACATATATTTAAAGCGTTATAAAGCTTATTAACGCTTCTTTAAACCACCTTTATTAGACTTTAGGTGGTTTATTTTTATCCAAGGGTAATAGCGACTAATTCTACCCTTGGATCTGTAGTCTAAATAATAACGCCGTGGTATAATTTTAATCATTATACAACCCTATACTTATGACCAGTAAACTAGATATGACTAAGAAAAATATCGAATCGCTTAACATTCGTGAAAAAACAATTTTTGATGGTTTTTTAACCAAATACTTTTTAAAGTCCATTTTTTATATCTGGTTTAAATTGGCTGGCTGGAAAGTGACCATGTCAAGCCCTGAAGGTGCTGGAGTTGCTATTGCAGCCCCTCATACTTCCAACTGGGATTTCGTTTATGCATTGGGTGCCGCCATATTACAGGATGTAAAAATATACTTTTCGATAAAAGACAGCTGGTGCAGAATACCGCTTATAGGCCGATGGATTATGTGGTTGGGAGCAATTCCAATTGACCGCTCATCAAAGGGTATTGGACAAGTTAATCTAATTAAAAACTTCATTAATACTCATAAAACAGCAAGAGTTTATTTTTTATTCACACCTGAAGGCACTCGAGGTAAGGTAGCTAAATGGAAAACTGGCTTTTATCATGTTGCACAAGGTTGTGGGATCCCCATCTTTTTAGCAAAAGTGGATTACCTCAAAAAAGAGTCAGGTGTTTTTCATTCTTTTCATGTGACGGGTAATAAAGAAAATGATATTAATGCAATTCAAGCCTCTTATAAAACCGTTCGTGGTAGATTTCCTAAAAAGCAATTTCCATTGTATAGCGGACCCATGCCTAAAATTACCGATACTGAAGCGGCAGTAATAAAAGCCTTGTATTCATTTAAAGGTGTTGCGACGAAAGTAGAAATAACGACTAAGGCTAAGTTAGGTGAATTGTCTACGGCAATGTTAGACTTTCTAGTAGAAAAGGGCTTGTTAGAACAAAGTAGTGATAAAAACCCAATAACTAATGAACCAACCTACCGTTTAACGTTTGCAGGTAAAGGCTGTCTTTTACATCTATACCCGAGCCTGATGACGAAATAAAGAATAGATTGATGTAATATTAGCTGACAATTACTTTATTTTCATCTGAACGATTCTCATTGTTAAATTCATTAACGCTAAGCTACTTTAATAGACAATGTTAACAGTATTGCTTTTAGTGATCCCTTAGGTAGGGAAATTATCAAGTTAATCGGTGAGCTAATATTAAATATTAAAAGTCGCCTTTTGAATAGTCTGGCTTATTATTATGTTTATTGTGTTTACAGCTCAATATTGAGTAATGCTAATCACTAATTTTTTCATTGTTCTTCTTGAGGTCTAAGTTAGCTGATACTTCAAGGGTTTTCCTTAACACTTCAATACCAAATAAACTGGCCGGTAAACCCGTTTCACCACCAACAGGCTTTAGTACTATTTTTGTGCTATTTTCAGTAATACTTTTATTTAAAGAAGTGTCGACTAGAGAGACAATTTGACTGTTCATCAGTGTTATTTCTTCACTATTGATAAAAACCTCTGACTTTTGTCTTTTTCTGTCCCTAATCAAGGCAATTTTACTATTAAGCAGCTGATATAACTCTTCAAAATTAGTGACTTTTATCTTGTTATTATTATTCATTGACTCTATATAAAACTTACTGCCATAAAGCTCTATGCCATTAATGTTAATAACTTTTTCATTCAGACTTTTAGGATCAAATTTAAAAATTAAGCGCTCAATTGTTAAAGTATACTTTTCTTGATACTCACTCGGATTATATAATTTTAGGCCATGAATTTTACCCGCACCTTTTTTTAAGTCGATTTGAACTTTATCAATATCTACTTTCTGTTCAGTATAATACTCAGCAACTTGGATAATACGAGCTTGTATATTGGCATTTAATTCACTGTTGGCTAAATACCAAAGTGTGCCACCAAAAAACAAGAGTAAACTAAGGGCGAGAATGGCTAATTTATTCATTAATACTCCGTTGGTTGTTTGAATAAGTATTATTAAAAGTCAGACTCAAAATAAACAGCGTTGTAATGACCAGTATCTTTACATCAAGGTAATTGCATTGGTCAATTAGCATGATTTTGGCTTATTATTTTTGATTCTTTATTTAATGAGATACAAAAAAATGGCAAGCACTTTAGCTTGCCATTTAATGATGTATTGTAGCTTAAACGATGGCACTACTTGGCACACTCGTTGGATTTATATGTTCTATTGGATAACAGCCGAGGACTTTAATAAAATTCGTCAAACTGGTGATCTCATTAATAGCTTCTTGCAAGGCTAGCGACTTTAAGTTGGCTTCTACATCAATATAAAACATCTCTTCCCAAGGACGGCCCTGAATAGGGCGAGACTCAAGTTTGCACATATTGATGCCTTTGTTTTTTAAAACCACTAAACATTCGACTAAAGCCCCTGCTTTTTGTCCTGTGGCGATCACTAATGCTGTTTTAGCTGGAATTTGTTCAGCAACTTCAACGGGTTTACGGGCAACAAGAATAAAGCGGCTATGGTTTTCTAATTGATTGGCAATTGACTTCTCTAGTGCATGAAGGTTATAAAGTTGTCCACCTTCTTCACTACCGATTACTGCAACACTTGGGTCTTGCAGTTGAAGCGCTTTGGCCATAGCGTCGGCGGTACTGTCACAATAGACAATGTTAATATCTCGCTGTCGGTCTAAAAAATTACTACACTGGGTGAAAGGTTGGCCATGAGCATAAATGGTTTTAATATCTTTTAAGTTGGTATTAACAGCGGTTAGCAAACAATGTTCAATGGGTTGGGTGATTTCACCAACAATGGAAAGGTTAGTATGCTGTAAAACATCATAAACTTCATTAATACTACCTGAACTGGTATTTTCAATCGGTAACATCCCGTAATCAGCATTACCTGACTCTACCTCTTTCATGATATCACGGAAATTTTGACAGCCGTGTTCTATAATTTTTTCTGCACGGCGTGAAAAATAACGGTGACTGGCCAAGTAGCTATAGGATCCTTTATGACCTAAAAAGGCGACACTAACTGTTGGTGTTTGAATCTCTGGGTTAGCAAGTGTTTGTAAATAAGCTTGTTGATTGAGGACCGAGTCTTCAATAATACTTTGAAAAATACTAGTGACATAATGTGCATCTAAACCAAGTTCTTTACCTTGATTAATCAAACGGATTAATAAAGCTTGTTCCCGTTGTTGATCTCTTACTGGGCGGACAAGATGGGCTTTGCTTTTAGCAACATTTAAGGTGAGCGAACGACGTTGAGAAAATAACTCAAGCAACTGATTATCAAGTGAGGTTATTTTTTCTCTTATTTTATCTAAATCTAAATCTTCGTTCACAGTTTGATCCTATTGAGTTAATAACATGGCATAACAGCTCATTTCCATCGTCGACATAAAAAAACCTCCTTATGGGGAGGTTTATCATCGTTTAAGTTTCTTAAGATAGTTATACCTTAGGCTGGTCTTGCCGGCGAAGGTAAAAAAGAAACCAAAAATAATGATCATATTACACTTTATATCTTTACTAGCTAGGTCCGTCAATGCTTTCTTTATAATGATTTGATAGGTATTAGCACTTATGGGATACATTGCAAAATAATAGCAAAAGAGGAAGTTATTCCAACAAGCCAAACAACCGTTCTTAGGATACCAATGTTTATTAAATAGAGAATGTTATATGTGATTCGCGCACCAATATGGACAATGGCCAGAGTTATAATTGATTCTGTTATTGTGTTTGTTGCCAGAGCACAAAGAATAGCCACACCAAATATAATTAAAGACTCAAAGGCATTTTGATGAGCAGCAAGCGCTCTAGCACCAAAACCTGTGAGTTTACTTTGTTGGTCTCGTGGGTGATTATTATCGTAGCCATTAAGCTTAGTCATGGCATAAGCAACAGGTGCTTTTGCTAAATAAGGTAAAACTGCAGCAATAAACAAACACCAAATTAATATTGTCATTATTATATTTCCATTAAAAGTTAAATTATTTACTCAAAAAAGGTTTTGTAAAATAGCGCTGCTTAGCAACTACGCGGTTATGTTATCAATATTATATCATTTAGACACCATTAATAATTCCAGTAAAATTAATTACTAACTCTATGTTTTAATGTTGAAAATAAAATAGTAGATATTTATATTAGAAAATCATGTTAATTGACTCTACTATATAATGAGGGAACGTTTGCTTAATCTTATTTTAAAAAGTCTAAGTTAAACTATTATTATCAGGATGATATTCGAGTATATTACATGGCAGAAAATATTTTTAGACACGTAAAAATTGGTAATTGGAACTTTGAGATAAAAATGGTGCGTGCAGTTAAAGTATTAGAGTATGGTCAACCTTATGCTGCGATAGCTAATTGTAATATTAATGGTAATTCTATGTATATTGATGGTTTATTGACTACAAATGATAAAGATTTTACTAAAGAAGACTTTATGATATTTCATAAACTCGGCTACCAACTAGGTATTGAAAATATATCTTATCACCGGTATCAAAATGGCGAGTCTGTGACTAAAGAAACAAAGATTTATATGGGTAAATAATGTTTTATTAAGTAATAGGGCCTTTGAATTAATAATTAATTATTAATGCGTTACAAAAGGATATATGAATGACAAATAAATTACTGGTAGAATATCAATTAGAACTATTATTCAACTTAAACTAAGTTTCATTTATGCCATCACTTCAAGATCAATTACTCAAAGCCGGTTTAACTACTAAGCAAAAAACGCGTCAGGCGAATTCTGACAAGCGTAAAAAGAACAAACAAAAGCGAAGTGGTGTAGAACATGAAGCCACTTTACAAGAACAGGTACAGCAAGATCTAGCTAAAGCAAAGGCAGACAAATTAGCTAAAGATACCGCACTGAACGATGAGAAAAAACTGCAGTTAAATGCCAAAGAGCAATTTTTACGTATTAAACAAATTCTTGATCACCATCAGATAAAAAACGTTTTTGGTGATGCAGTATATAACTATACATCTGATGTAAAAATTAAAAAACTTGCCTTAAATCACGACACTCATAAAGCTTTAGTCAATGGCCGTTTAGCTTTGTGTGGTTTAGATGATGTTACCTACATTGTGACCAGTGAAACCGCAGAAAAGTTATCAAAACTTGACGATCAAATTATCTTGGTTCAAAACGATAAGGTTGAAGATAAAGACTTAGACGAGTCAGACCCTTATGCTGATTATCAAATTCCTGATGACTTAATGTGGTAATGCTGATTATTAAATATATTCAGAGCTTGTTTAAATTTGTGGTAAACTCGACCGTTCAAAATTAGTTGTTATTATTTTATATAAGAAGTGAATCTATGTTTATTATCCGCTGGGTACTTGGCCGTATCATTTTATTTTTTAACTTTATTTTTTCACCAGCATCACCCAAACGAGATCAAAGTGTGCAAGATGAAATTGATAACCAGACAAAAAAAATGAGTCTGTACCAATTACCAGCCTGTCCATTTTGTGTGAAAGTTCGTCGTGATATGAAACGCCATGGGTTGAATATTGAATTGCGCAATATTAGTGGTAAAAATGATTACCAAGAAGAGTTAATACGTGAAGGTGGTAAACGTAAGGTGCCATGTTTAAAAATTGCTGACGATAATGGTCAGTTTGAATGGTTGTATGAATCTAATGATATTATTTCATATTTACAAAAATTTGTTCGTTAGAACTTCATTCTAATGAAATTCCCTAAAACCGATTCCTTATAGTTATCGGTTTTTTTTTGACTTTTTTATTTTTACTAGTTGAAACTTAAGTGTACGCTTCTATAAAACCTATTTAGTAGTCATATTAACTTCATTGAATTAGAGTTATTCAAAAAAATTATGGAAACGGGAAAATCAGATTTTTAGTAAATACTAAACATTAAAAGTTAACAAAAGTGTCGCAGACGAAATTATTTTGTCTTAAACTCTATCTATTATTTTATATATTAAATATTAGAGATTTATCTATGCTTATTCAAATACCTAAGTCCTATCAATTAAAAGATAATAGTGTCACCGACGAAAAAATTTATAATGGTCGAAGAAAGCTATTAAAAAAAATGGGATTTATTGGCGCAGGGGCTTTATTGGGCGGTGCTTTTTCTCGTCACGCGCATGCTGGATTCTTTGATGATACATCAGAAGTATTTAAAACCTCTAAGCTTAATTTTCGCCAAGATAGTCTCAATCAACATTTAATTAAAACACCCGAACCCAAAGTTATTAGTCATAATAATTTTTATGAATTTGGTACTAATAAAACAGACCCTCAAGATAACGCACAACAATTTAATGTAAATCCCTGGCAGTTAACTATTTCAGGCGAATGTGATAACCCAATAACACTTGATTATGATGATTTAACAAAAACCTTCTCTTTAGAAGAACGGATTTATCGGATGAGGTGCGTTGAAGCTTGGTCAATGGTAATTCCATGGGTAGGATTTTCTCTTGCGGAGCTAATTAAAAAAGCAGCGCCCAATTCAAAAGCTAAATATGTTGCTTTTGAAACACTCCACGATCCAAAACAAATGCCTGGCCAAAGTAACAGAAGAATCGGTGGTGGCGTTCAATACCCATATATTGAAGGGCTAAGGTTAGATGAGGCATTGAATCCTCTTACTCTTATGGCGGTTGGTCTGTATGGTAAAACTCTACCACCGCAAAATGGGGCACCTATTAGATTAGTTGTGCCATGGAAGTACGGTTTTAAAAGTATTAAATCTATTGTTGGTATTAAATTCGTTAATCAACTGCCACCGACAACGTGGAATATACTCGCGCCTAAAGAATATGGTTTTTATGCTAATGTAAACCCTGATGTTTCTCATCCTAGATGGAGCCAAGCAAGTGAACGAAGAATCACTACAGGTGGTTTGTTTGCTCGCAATCGTATAGAAACATTACCCTTTAATGGCTATGGTGAAGAAGTTGCTCTTTTATATAAAAACATGAACTTAAGGAAATATTATTAATGGCGTTGAGTTTTAAACCAACGGTCAAAGATAAAGTACTTTTGCTAAAAATAATTATTCATCTATCAGTTGTATTACCTTTAATAAATCTTTATGTCGCTGCTTTTAACGATCAACTCGGTGCAGATCCCGTTGACGCTGTTATTCATTTTACCGGCATAGGTGCATTGAATTTATTATTAATTACGTTAACGGTATCACCTATTGCCAAACGGTTTAAATTGAGTTACTTGCTTCAAACCCGTCGTTTGCTTGGTTTGTACGCCTTTAGTTATGCAATTTGTCATTTGATTAACTTTTTAGCATTTGAAGTGCAGTTTGATATGGGCTTATTTTTTGCTGAGATTTTTGAAAGACCATATATAACGGTCGGTTTAGTTGCTTTTATATTTTTAGTTGCACTTGGGGTAACGTCAATCAATTCTATTAAACGAAAAATGGGTAAAAACTGGCAAAAATTACATAACTTTAATTACCTTGTTGTGCTGTTAGTGGTTACACACTTCTACTGGTCGGTGAAATCAGACATTACTGAGCCACTAATTTACTGGATTCTTACCTTGTTATTACTTCGCTTTAGATTTGATAAACTTAAAAAATGGTTTTCGCGTTAGGTGCTTTAGCACGAAAAAATAATCTATTGATCGTGTTCTAATGTCTATTCAATTACTTTGCGCTAGTGTAAAATTGCATTTTTATTTTGTAGAGTAAGAGTATTAACTGATGTCAAATAATGAAGACTTTAAAGACCCTGCGTCAATTCGCCACTTATTTATCGCTGTAACAGTTTTATTAGCAATGCCATTACTACCTATGTTAATGGGTTGGTATACTATTCTCATTTAATTTCAATGCAGGCTTTTATTTTGACTTTTAATGGTGATGATAAATAAGCTGTGCGCTAGACTTAGAGCCAGTTGCTAATGACTAATGCTTAGGCCGCTCAGATCCCTTATAATTGAGTTAATATCTTTTAAAGTAAAAAGTGTCATTACGTTTTTTATTAACTCTCGCCTCACTACCTTTTATAAATGGCCTTCAGTTGGCTTTCAGTTTATCTGTGTAATTAGGAACTACTCTATACCAATATTATTTATGACCACTAAAAATATAGACAGTATAAATAATTCACTCGAAGCTTGATTGTTTTTTGCTTTCTATCAAATAAAACTTTTTACTGAGTAAGCTTAGTTAATTAAATAATAAAGATATCCAACCCCATTCACTATAAAATGTTGTCAAATTGCTTTATTCTTTAGTTATTCTATTTAATGACTTGAAATTATGACAGAGCAACAAACGAACCTCTTAAAAAATGCTATCCACACTATTGAAAATTATCCTTGTGAAGGAGTTATGTTTCGAGATGTCACGGGTATTTTAGATAATGCTAAAGCATTTTCTTTAACTATTGAATTATTGACTCAAAAATACCAAGGACAAGGTTTTACTAAAGTTGTTGGTACTGAAGCTCGAGGTTTTTTATTTGGTGCCCCCCTTGCTCTTGCTTTAGGTATCGCTTTTGTCCCGGTAAGAAAACCAGGTAAGTTACCAAGAGAGACTATTGCGGAACACTATGAACTTGAGTATGGTCATGACACGCTAGAAATACATCTTGATGCGCTAACTGCAGATGATAACGTATTGATCATTGATGACTTACTAGCAACGGGTGGTACCATTGAAGCGACAACAAAGTTAATTAGACGGCTTGGGGCAACAACAACCTCGGCAGGTTTTATTATTTCATTACCTGATTTAGGTGGCGAAAAACGTTTGGCTTTAATGGGGCTCTCAGTGATTTCATTATTACAGTATGCCGGAGAATAAGGATTAGCATGAGCTATCAAGTTTTAGCAAGAAAATGGCGACCGAAAAATTTTGAGCAACTTATTGGGCAAGATCATGTTGTCACTGTGTTGGTTAATGCATTGGCCCAGCAAAGGCTTCACCATGCCTATTTGTTTACTGGCACAAGGGGAGTAGGTAAAACTACTATAGCTCGTGTTTTTGCTAAAAGTCTAAATTGTGAAACGGGTATCACAGCCACACCCTGTGGAGTATGCGATGTTTGCTTGGATATTGATCAAGGCCGATTTGTTGATTTACTTGAAATTGACGCGGCGTCACGGACAAAAGTAGATGATACCCGTGAAATTTTAGATAATGTTCAATATGCACCAACTCGTGGTCGATATAAAGTCTACTTGATTGATGAAGTTCATATGTTATCTCGAAGTAGTTTTAATGCGCTATTAAAAACACTCGAAGAGCCACCTGCACATGTGAAGTTTATTTTAGCCACTACCGATCCTCAAAAATTGCCAATCACTGTATTATCTCGATGCTTGCAGTTTCACCTCAAAGCATTAACTGTTACTCAGATTGAAAGTAAACTTAAGGAAATATTAGCTGCTGAGGAGGTTGGTTACGATAGTGGTACTTTAACACTTCTTGCTAAAGCAGCTAGAGGTAGCATGAGAGACTCATTGAGTCTAACTGATCAGGCCATCGCTCAAGGGAAAGGTAATATTCTATTTACTAACCTTCAGCAAATGTTAGGTGGTATAGATCAAAACTGGATATACAAAATTTTAATTGCATTAATTAAGCAAGACAGTAAAGGTTTAATGTCATTATCATTAGATATTGCTTCTTACGCACCTAACTATAATCGATTATTTGCTGAACTTATTCAGCTGCTTCATCAAATCGCGATGTATCAAGTAGTCAATAATCATCTTGATTTATCCATAGAGCATGCCAGTTTATTAAAAAAGTTCAGCCAAGCGCTCTCGCCAGAAGATGTTCAACTTTATTACCAAATTTGTTTGAACGGTCGAAAAGATTTACCTTATGCTTCAGACGAGCAAGCGGCTTTTGATATGACCTTACTTAGGTTATTAGCTTTTCAGCCTTTGCAGGCCGAAAATATATTGGCCAGTAATGAGCGTGTGAGTGAAAATTTACCTACGGCTATTTCGTTTGACGAAAATAATCTTGGCTCTAGTCAAGTTACTTCGGCTGTTCGGATGACAACTGAATCAGTAATTTTATCAAACCAATCGTCTGCCGAGAGTAATGAGGTCACTGCTAAAAATCAACAGTCGCAATCTTCTATCCAGACAGAAAATATAATTAGTGATAATGATGAGTTGTCAGCGTCTGAAATCTCCCAATTAGCTAATAATGCTGAAACTATTCCCATTGCAGACTTAGCAGGGATTGAAAGAGAGCCATCGATAGCTTCTAATATGAAAAATGACTCACAAGCTGGCGATGATATTCAAAAACCGGCTATTGACCTTAGTCCTGTGGACTCTATTTTAGCGACTAGAAATATGCTCAGGAGTCGGAAAAAACAGCTGGAGCCTGCATCAAAAAAGTCTGATGGCGCTGCTAAGCGTCAACTTACAGAAAATAAGCAAGCACTTTTAGACGAAAAAATTAAAAAACAAGCCAGTGTGCCAGCGATAGAAACCTTGCCTAAAAAACCTTATACTCCTGAGGTTATTGACCCAGCAAAAGTAAAATTAGCTAATCAGGTCGATAAATGGGCTAATATGATCGATGCTATGGCGTTAAGTGGCCGGTTAAGGCAATTGGCGATTCATGCAACTATAGATGAAAACTCTACGGATGATTATTTACTATTAAAACTTGATCAGGCCACCAAACATTTAAAAACAGACAATGCAGAGCAACAATTAGAAATATTCATCTCAGATTATTTGAAAAGGAATGTAACCGTTGAGATTACTAACGTTGAAAAAACAGTGGCTGACCCTTTTAAAATTCAATCTCATATTAATGATAAACGTTATGACTATGCTAAAGCGATACTGCTAGAAGATGAAATTGTAATTAAGCTCAAACAAGACTTTCATGCTACTGTTGATGAAAGTACTATTTTAGCTCGCTAGAACCAAATATTAGTTAACAATCAGTAAGTGGTTGTACTTGAATTTATTTTAAATTACCAATAAGGTGTCGACAATTTTTTGTAAATGTATTTATTAAATTATTTAGATAACTGTAAAGTTAAGAACTGGAGAATATTATGATGAAAGGTGGCATGGGTAACTTAATGAAGCAAGCCCAACAAATGCAAGAAAAAATGGCTAAAGCACAAGAAGAATTAGTTAAAATGGAGGTTACAGGGGAGTCTGGCGCAGGACTAGTAAAAGTGACTATGGCCGGTAGCCACAGCGTTCGTCGTGTTGATATCGACCAAAGTTTATATGAAGATGATAAAGACATGATCGAAGATTTAGTTGCCGCGGCTTTTAATGATGCGGTTCGTCGTGTCGAAGAGCAAAACAAAGAGAAAATGGGTGCTTTAACGGGAGGAATGCAATTACCACCAGGGATGAAAATGCCTTTTTAGTACCGTCTCATTCATCACCGCTATATTAGGTGATGATATTGATAAAAGTGTATTTTTTTCTTTAAAATAAAGTCTTTCTAATTCAAATTTATAAATAAACCACTATGAAATTTAGTCCACTCGTACAAGAATTAATTGACTCTCTTCGCTGTTTACCCGGAGTGGGTGCAAAAACAGCTCAACGTATGGCTTTTCATATTCTTGAGCGAAACCGCCATGGTGGACAAAAATTGGCAAATACATTGGCTTTAGCTACAGAAAAAGTTGGGCATTGTCAGCAATGCCGTAACTTTACTGAAGAGGACTTGTGTGACATTTGTCAGAGTCCTAAGAGGCAATTTGCTGAAACCTTGTGTATTGTTGAAGGTCCTGCAGATGTTATTGCTATCGAACAAACCGCTGAATTCCAAGGTTTATATTTTGTTTTAATGGGGCATCTTTCACCTATCGATGGCATTGGGCCAGATGATTTAGGTTTTGATGTTTTATCAAAACAATTAGCTGAGAGACAATTTAAAGAGATTATTTTAGCGACTAATCCGACGGTAGAGGGTGAAGCAACAGCACATTATATTGCTGAACTTGCCCTGCAATATAATGTCAACATCACGCGTATCGCTCATGGTGTTCCCATGGGGGGGGAGTTGGAACATGTTGACGGAAATACTTTGTCTCATGCCCTTGTTGGCCGTAAAAGCTATGAACCATAAATCATCAAAAATATCTTTTTATTTTTAATAACAAGATAAAGTTACTGTTTATTCACATGTCATAAAATTGAGTTTCAACTAAAAATTTGAAATTCAATTTTACCTTCCCCTTGAAAAATGTCCGTTGACCCCCACAATTTAACTATAAACAATTTATCCGTTCAAATTAGGGAATATTTTAGATGTCTGAAACTGGCCAACCTGAAGTTCACGGTTTTCAAACCGAAGTTAAACAATTACTTAAATTAATGATCCATTCACTATATTCAAATAAAGAAATATTTCTTCGTGAATTGGTTTCTAATGCAGCCGATGCGGCTGATAAATTACGCTTTAAAGCACTTTCTAATGCTGATCTCTATGAAAGTGATAGTGAGTTAAGAGTTCGTGTCAGTGCCGATAAAGAAGCTAATACTGTTACTATTTCTGATAACGGCATTGGTATGAGTCATGACGATATTGTTGCACATCTAGGCACTATTGCTAAGTCAGGTACTGCAGAGTTTTTTAGTCACTTATCGGGTGATCAAGCCTCTGACTCTCAATTAATTGGCCAATTTGGTGTTGGTTTCTATTCTGCCTTTATTGTCGCTGATAAAGTCACTGTTCGCTCGCGTGCCGCAGGTGCTGCAACAAATGAAGGGGTTGAGTGGGTGTCAGAAGGCGAGGGTGAATTTACTACTGCAACAATTGAAAAATCAACCCGCGGTACTGATATTATTCTCCACTTAAAAGATGAGGAGTCGGAGTTTGCTGATGAATGGCGCTTAAAGTCAATAGTGACTAAATACTCTGACCATATCTCAGTTTCAGTTGAAATGTTAACTCCAGCAGTTGATGAGGTTCCTGAAAGTGAAGGAACAGATGGTGAGAAAATTCCGGGGCAACCTGCTGTTCCTGCACAATGGAATGCGGTAAACAAAGCAACTGCGCTTTGGACTCGTGAAAAAGCTGACATATCAGATGATGAGTACATTGAATTTTATAAACATGTATCGCATGACTTTACGGACCCACTTTTATGGGCACATAACCGTGTGGAAGGTAAAACTGAATACACTAGTTTACTCTATATTCCTTCTAAAGCGCCATTTGATATGCATAACCGTGAGAAACAGCATGGTTTAAAACTTTACATACAACGCGTATTTGTTATGGATGATGCTGAACAATTCATGCCAACTTATTTACGTTTTGTTAAAGGCTTACTTGATTCAAACGATTTACCTTTAAATGTTTCTCGTGAAATTTTACAAGATAATAAAGTGACACAAGCTATTCGTAAAGGCTGTACTAAACGTGCGTTAGGCATGTTAGAAAAGCTAGGTAAAAATAATCAAGACAAATATCAATCTTTCTGGAATGAATTTGGCCAAGTACTAAAAGAAGGCCCGGCAGAAGATATCGGCAATAAAGAACAAATTGCTAAATTATTACGATTTGCTTCTACAAATAATGACTCAAATGTCCAAAATGTATCTTTACCAGAATACATTGAACGTATGAAAGAAGGTCAAGATAAAATTTATTATGTTGTGGCCGATAGTTTCGAAGCAGCTAAAAACAGCCCTCATTTAGAAGTGTTCCGTAAAAAAGGTATTGAAGTGTTATTAATGTCTGATCGCATTGATGAGTGGTTAGTCAGTCATTTAACTGAGTTTGGTGAAACACAGTTACAATCAGTAACTCGTGGTGGTCTTGATCTTGGTGATATGGATGATGAAGAAACTAAACAAGCACAGGAAAAGCTTGAAGAAGAGTTTGACTCTGTTATTACACGCATTAAAACAGTGCTTAAAGGTAAGGTTAAAGACGTTAAGTTATCTCAACGTTTGACCGACTCACCCGCTTGTATTGTTACCGATGAACAAGACATGAGTAGCCAAATGATGAAGCTAATGCAATCAGTCGGCCAAGAAGTACCTGATACCCTGCCCATTTTTGAAATCAATGGAGAACATCAATTAATAAAACATATCGCAGATGAGCAAGATGATGATAAGTTTAAAGAGTGGAGTGATGTTTTATTTGAACAGGCAATGTTAGCTGAGCGTGGAAGTTTAAAAGATGCTTCTGGGTTTGTTGCACGTATCAATTCACTAATGTTGAGCTTAACCAAATAGGATAGTTTGTTTAATTTATGCATTAAGATGTCATAGACTTTAATATATAAAAAGGCCTGTTCTATTTCAAAGAACAGGCCTTTTTTGTCAGCTATCTCTTATTGATACTTGTTTGCATACAATTGAACTTGTATAGTGTCTGGAAAATAGAAAACATTGATGACAGTATAATTATATCAAGAAAATACGTGGCCTGAGACAGGCAATTTTTCTTAATATAATTACATTTACACACACTTTTTAGGACTACATCTATATATGCGTATTATTCTACTAGGAGCACCGGGTGCTGGTAAAGGCACTCAAGCACAGTTTTTAATGGCTAAATTTGGCATTCCACAAATATCCACGGGTGACATGCTTCGTGCTGCAATTAAAGCAGGAACTGATTTAGGTAATAAAGCCAAAGGTGTTATGGATGCTGGTCAGTTAGTCTCTGATGATCTGATCATTGGCTTAGTTAAAGAGCGGATTGCTCAAGAAGACTGTAAAGCTGGGTTTTTATTAGATGGCTTCCCTCGTACCATCCCGCAAGCTGATGCTATGAAAGAAAACAGTGTTGATGTTGATAGTGTTATTGAGTTTGATGTACCTGATGAAGTTATTGTTGAACGTATGGCTGGCCGTCGTGTTCATTCTGGTTCTGGCCGTGTTTATCATCTTGTTTATAACCCTCCTAAAATTGAAGGCAAAGATGATGATACCGGTCAAGACTTATCAATCCGCCCTGATGATGAAGAGGCAACTGTTCGTAAACGTTTAGCTATTTATCATGAACAAACAAAGCCGTTAGTTGATTATTATCAAGTCGAAGCTAAAAATGATAATTGTAAATATTTAACTATTGACGGTACTTTGCCTGTTGAGCAAGTCAACAGTCTATTACTCGATGAATTGACCTGATTCATCATTGATTAAAAGCTCACCTAGTGAGCTTTTTTTTTACTACCGATGGTGACATTAATTGATATACAAGATTAATAAAAAAAAATATCAATGATTTAATAAATTAATAACAGGACTACCTATGACCGTTTCTTTAAGTATTACCGCTTTATATGCGAGTTTATTGGCACTATTGTTACTGGGCCTCTCTTTTAATGTTATTCGTTTACGCCTTAAGCTCAAAGTGGGTATTGGTGATGGTGAACAAAAACCCTTGACTGCTGCTATTAGAATTCATGGTAATTTTATTGAATATATACCGTTAGCACTTGTCCTTTTAGGTTGCTATGAGCTAAATGGAGCTGATAGCTTGTGGTTGTATATTTTAGGCGGGCTTTTGTTTGTTGGGCGTATTCTTCATGCTATTGGTTTAAGTAAATCAACTGGTACTTCTATTCAGCGCCAAGTTGGCAGCCTATTAACATTTTTAATATTGCTTATCCTCTCGATTGAAAATATTAGAATGTTTTTAATTTAGCTTTAACTATATTATCTTGAAGCGAGTGGTTAACTCGCTTTTTTTATCATCGCAATATGTGGTATATCATCTTCTAAATACATATCAGAAACCCTAATAAAACCATGTTTACTATAGTATTTTTCTAAATGTTCTTGAGCTGAAATTTTAATAGCTTGTGAAGGGAAGTATTGAGAGCAAGCGGAAGTGGCCTCTGTCATTAATTTATGACCTAAACCACCCCCCCTCGCATAGGGAGCGATGATGACTCTTCCAATGCTAGGAAAGTTATCATAACTCTGCCCTTTAGCTAATATTCTTAAATAGGCCATGATTTTATTGTCTTGATAACAATATAAGTGCAAAGTTTGGTGATGTCTGTCTAGCTCATCTAAGTCTGAATAAAAACAAGTTTGTTCAACAACAAATACATCAATGCGAAGTTTTAATAAATCATAAAGCTCATCTGTAGTTAACTGATTAAACTTTTTTATTTGCCAGTTCATAATTTACCTTATGTTTATTGAGGATGCCGATCACATGTTTTAAAAAGTTAATAGGCAACTATTCTTGCATATTCGATATGTTTGCCTAATATTGCTTGGCTACCCTTCAATGAAAACTTATATCCACATAACGTAAAGTAGCCTCTAAAAGCTATTTCTTGTAATAAACTCTCAGTATCTAAGGGGGAAAAATTTGCAAAATATTGTTCCCTATCTTCAGCCACTACGTCGGTTGTTCTTATTTTTTTACCATTATTAAATGTAACTTCTTTACAGCTTTTATCTCCCTGGGCGTTTTGTAGTTCCCAAATTTTTTCATTATCACTACTGTCTGCTTGCCAGTTAATAATTAATCCATGGTGTTGTGATAATAATAGAGAAAAATTATCAGGAAATGAAACACGATCTGTTCTCATTATTTCAATTTTTGGTTTTGTAGTAGGTTCTATCTCTTCATAATTATTACTAATACTTGATATGAGATAGGAAACTGTGAGTGTTAAAATAATAAGTAATGAAAGTATAATTAAAGTAAGTTTTATACTTTTATTACTTAATAATTTTAGCCTAATTGATACACCAATATCTTGTTCATTATTATCGTATTTACTAGTTGTCGAGTTTATCAAGCTTTTAGATAGGACAGTTTCAGAACTTTGAAGTTTTTGTTTGTTTAAATTAGCATTTATTATTGGTGTATTTGGATTTTGCAAATCAGTAATAATTATTGGTTCAATACGCTGGTTACGTTTTTGCTTATTAACGCGAGTATAATCGAACTCACTTAAGTCAATAGGACCGGAATACCCCAAGATATAATCAGTTTTAGCTTTGCTTGGATAGGTCATTAACAATAAGGAAAGTATGATAGGTAAGATTAATAACCAGTTAGTATTACTGTCATTTGTAATTGTGGTAATTAAACCAATAATTACAAAAAGAGAAGCTGGGCCAACGGACCAGATCCTTTTTAATTGTGCATCATTAAGCCGTCTACACGTTGTTAATACGATAACAAGGGCTAAACATAATAATATGAAGATATTAGAATATACAAACTGAGCAAGCACTGAATTACTAGCAAGAATAATCAAATGACAGGAAAAAATAATCACTAAAAAGCGAAAACGGTTATCGAAACCTGGATAACAAAAAATTGATTTTAATAACTGCACATAACCCCCTAATATTTGGTAGCAAGGTTACACTAAATTTTAATGCCAGTCAGTGACAATGGAAATTAATTATTTTCAAAAAGATGCGTAATTCAGCATGTAAGGCAGCATTTATTATCATTGGGGATACCCTCGGTTTAAAAGCCGATGAAACATCCTATTACTGATCTTTAATTTTTTTTAGGCTGATATCAATCATGAGATGCTGGTTGATAAGACTCATTATTATTCCACCTCAGGTATTAATTTAATGCATTGATCATTAATTTTGTTATCCAATGTAAATGTATAAAAGACATTAACAGATAGACCATGTGAGACATGTCTGACATGTAAGTAAGTCTTTGTATGTCTCACTGAATTTTTTTATAAGTTTTGTTTTTTAAGTTGTTGTTTTTAATGTATAAAATTAAAATTGTATTTTTTGCGTTAAATTTTATCAAGTTTATTTTAATTAATCATATATTTAAAAATTCATATTCCATTAATATTGAGGTTGTCAAGGAGACAAGGATAAAATGGAATTTGAATTGGTATTTGGTATGGACGCAGAACTATACAAGGATCAGTAATTACAGGATGTAATTTAACATGGATGTTAAACCCTTTTTAGCAAAGAATATCAGAAAACACTATTAAAATCGGACTTTAATAGTACATGGACGAAGGTTCAAGGAAGAAACTATTAGTAAAATAATATCTAGGTTGTAATTATTTTATAGAAATTAAATATGGGCGTTACTATTATTTAAGACTAATAGTAACGCTTTTATTTTATTTTCTAGAAATAAAGTTACATTACTAGAAAAGATAAACTATCGAAGATAATCAAACTCTAGCTAATAAGGTGATGGTAACTAGCATTTAATGTTTATCAGTTATTATCAATATTATACCCGCCACTAAAGAAATTTCGTCCTCATGTTTACTCAGTTATTGAATAAGTATTAGTTATATTTCATTTTCAGTGTTGGTTATTCGATTTATCATTGTTAAGTCAATGAATAACTATCGTTAACATTAGTGGTGAAGTTTTATTACCATGTTCCCTTATTTTTCATACTAGTCCAAGGCTCTCGTGGGGATAAACGATTACCCTTTTGTAAAAGCTCTATAGAGATACCGTCTGGGGATTTGACAAACGCCATATGACCGCAGCGAGGAGGGCGATTAATGATAACCCCTAAGTCTGTTAACTTTTGGCAAAGCTGGTAAATATCATCTACTTCAAAAGCTAAATGACCGAAGTTTCTTCCCTCATCATATTGTTCATTATTTTCCCAGTTATGGGTTAATTCAATTTCTGGCATACCTTGCGCTGTCGCTAAAAATATAAGAGTGAATTTACCTTCTGGCACCTCTATCCTTTTAGTTTCTATTAAGCCTAAAGCGTCGATATAAAAAGCTAAGGATTTTTTAATATCTATCACTCTGACCATGGTGTGTAAAAATTTCATTTTATTCCCTTTTTAATCAACTTTATTTCCAAATTCGCACAAGTCTTCAATAATACATGAGCCACATTTTGGTTTTCTTGCAATACAGGTATAACGACCATGTAAAATTAGCCAGTGATGAACATCAACCTTAAAGTCATTTGGAACTACTTTAAGGAGTTTTTGTTCTACTTTGTCAACATTTACCCCCATCGCTAGTTTAGTTCGGTTGCTAACGCGAAATATGTGGGTATCAACTGCAATAGTTGGCCAGCCAAAAGCAGTATTCAATACAACATTTGCCGTCTTTCTACCAACACCAGGTAAGGCTTCTAAGGCCGCTCTATCTTCAGGGACTTCACTGTTATGTAAATCGACTAACATTTGACAGGTCTTGATAGTATTGGCCGCTTTGGTGTTAAATAAACCAATGGTTTTGATATAAGACTTTAAACCGGCCAATCCTAAATCTAAAATAGCTTGTGGTGTATTAGCAATAGGGTATAACTTGTCTGTGGCTTTATTTACACCAACATCAGTAGATTGAGCAGATAGTAGTACCGCAATTAATAACTCAAAAGGAGATGAGAAATTAAGCTCAGTAGTTGGTATAGGGTTATCATCACGTAAACGTGTAAGTATTTCTAAGCGCTTTTCTTTATTCATAATACTCGTTGTTTTTGTTTTTGTTATAACGACTTATTGATCTTCAAAATTGACTCTTACCCGCTCAATGTTTTGTTTCTCAATTATTGGTTGGTGTTGTAATATTCTTTCATCAATGGCATTTTTAGCGGCTATTAAGAATCCCATCACAATGAAGGCTCCGGGTGGTAATACCGCTAATAGGAATTTAGTATCAAACTGAAAAATTTCAATACGTAAACCTAACGCCCAATCACCTAATAGTAAGTGAGCACCATCAAACAAGGTCCCTTGGCCTAATATTTCACGAACAGCACCTAATAAGACTAATACTAAAGTAAAACCTATACCCATCATCAAACCGTCAAACGTAGCCTGTTTAATAGGGTTTTTGGATGCATAGGCTTCTGCTCGGCCAATAATGGCACAATTTGTTACTATCAATGGAAGAAAAATACCAAGAGATTGATAAAGTCCATAGGTAAAAGCGTTCATCAGTAATTGCACGCAACTAACAAAAGCAGCAATAATTAAGACAAAAATAGGAATGCGTACTTCTTTGGGTACCCACCGACGTACCGCTGATACCGTTGCATTAGAGCAAATTAATACTAACAGTGTTGCTAGACCTAAACCAAGAGCATTGGTTACAGTCGAAGTGACCGCAAGTAGCGGGCAAAGGCCAAGAAGTTGCACCAAACCAGGGTTGTTTTTCCATAAACCTTGCCAAGCAATTTCTTTATACTCTGCGTTAATTTTCATTAGTGACTCCATCTGCAGTCAAAGTCTGATTTTTTTGAGTTCGTTTAATTTCAGTGAAAGAGTCATTTACCTTACAATCATTTTTTTGACTAAACAGATCATTTTGATTGTTTAAAAAATAAAGCGTGGCTTTTTTAACTGCATTTACAACAGCTCTAGGGGTAATAGTCGCTCCAGTAAATTGATCAAACATGCCACCATCTTTAGTAACTGCCCATCGACTATCACTTTCATTCATTAATTTTTTACCTGAAAAACTGGTAATCCAATTACTTTTAGCTAGTTCAATTTTATCACCCAAACCTGGCGTCTCTTGATGAGATAAAATGCGGACACCATTCACACTGCCATCAACATTTACAGCAACAATTAACTCAATATTTCCGCTATAGCCATCAGGCGCAACGGTTGTAATTGCGCCTGCAACAGGAATAGAATCTAATCGGGCCAGATAGATAGTCTTCTGTTCATATGATCCTAAGGCGATATTGCTGACATTGACGCAATCAAGGGCTAACTCGTTGTTGTAACGTTCAGGCTCAATAATACTGTTTAATGTTGATAGTAATTGTTTTTGTTGTTGAATATATATTCTATCTTTGGTTAATTCATTAACTATACCAACGGTTGCCGTACAAGCGATGGCAAATAAAGCTAAAATCTGACTGTTTTTACTTATTGCTGCAGATAATGACATTATTTTACCTCGCCTTGGTGGCCGTATGTTCTTGGTCTAGTGTACTGATCAATTAGTGGCGCTGTCATGTTACATAACAATACGGCGAAAGCTACTGCGTCAGGATAGCCACCAAACTTGCGAATTAAATATACTAATAAACCTGCTAGTGCAGCAAATATAATTCGACCTTTAGTGCTCGTTGCTCCTGAAACAGGATCCGTTAAAATGAAAAACGCACCCAACATCGTTGCGCCACTAAACCAGTGAAACATAGTGGACGCACTGCTATCAGGGCTAATTACAAAAGCAATAAAAGAACAAATAAATAAACTGACTAAAAAGCTAACAGGGGTTACCCAGTCAATGGCTTTCTTGGCTATAAGTAAAATACCACCCAGTAAAAAGCCTAAGTTAATCCACTCCCAGCCTACGGCAAAATGCTGACCAAAAATAGGGCTTTGAAAACTCTCTGAAATAGTTAACCCTAGCGTAAGATTTGTCTTTAAGGTGTCTAAAGGCGTTGCCATAGTGTAACCATCAATATGCAGTCTTAGCTGCTCTATTGAGAATCCATCAATAGTAAAACCCGTAAAAATGGCAGAAAGTGTATTTTCAAAATCTAAATCAAAAGCCATTAAACTTAATGGTGGTTGCCACATTGTCATCTGTAGTGGAAATGAGATTAATAGCATGACATAAGCTGCCATAGCAGGGTTGAAAGGGTTATGACCTAAGCCACCATAAAGTTGTTTGACAACAACAATGGCAAATATAACGCCCAAGACAGAAATCCACCAAGGTGCTAATGCTGGGAGGCTTATGCCAAGCAGTACTGCGGTTAAAATAGCGCTACCATCCACTAAATCTGAGCTTATCTTTTTTTTCCTCAAAGATAAAACCGAAAATTCGGCAATCAGTGCAGTCATAACCCCCAAAAATATGTGAACAATATTCCCCCAACCAAAAAAATACCATTGAGCAATTATACCTGGCAGGGTGGCGTAAATAGTTAAACGCATCAGAGAAGATGTAGCGTTTTGAGTATGATTATGTGGCGAACTTTTAATCCAAAAGGCCATAGTGTTATTTCGTCTCTATTTCTTGTTGTTTTTTTACTTTCGCTTCAGTAACCGTTGCTTTTGCTTTTGCTTTTGCAACCGCGGCCGCTACTCTAAACTTTCTTTCTTCTGCGTTGTTTAATTCTGATTCAGGAGTATCTTTATTTTTATCTCTAGTAGCGGTATTTAGACCGCTAAGTAGTGAATCTGTTGTCTTCACATTGTCTTTAGCAAGTAGCTTCTTTGCTTTAGCTCTGGCAATGGCAGCCGCAACTTGAGACTTTTTATCTAAGTTATCAGTCGTAGTTTTAGCTGTAACATTAGTTTTAACGTCACTTTCTTCCACTGAGCTTTTCATAGCTGATTTTTTTGCTTTCACACGAGCCAATGCTGCCGCTACGGCAGATGAAGCGTTTTTTCCTGAATCTGTTTTATTACTCATCGCTACTTTGCGAGCTTCGGCTGCTTTTTTGTGTTTCGTTTCACGAGCGAGTTTTTCTTTCTCAAGTCTTAATTTTCTTGCTTCAAAACGTACTTTTGATTTTTCAGCTTGATTGTCTAACATTTGTTGTTGACGGATCTCCGCTTTAGCAACACGGTAATATTGTACTAATGGAATTTGGCTAGGGCAAACATAAGCACAGGCACCACAATCAATACAATCAAATAAATTGAGTTTGTTAAGTTGATTATAATCTTTAGCTTTAGCACTCCATTGTAATTCTTGAGGTAGTAATTGACTTGGGCAAACATCAGCACATTGACCACAGCGAATACAATCTACTTCTTTAGTTTCAGTTGATATTTCTTGCTCACTTGGTGCCAAAATACAGTTGGTTGTTTTAACAATAGGTACATTATCATTAGCTAAACTAAACCCCATCATTGGACCACCCATGATCAAGTGTTTATTATTACTTATATGGTAACCACATTGTGATAATAAATAGTGAACAGGAGTGCCTAATAATGCCCATATATTTTGCGGTTTTTCTAATGAACGTCCTGTGACCGTTACTACCCGTTTTATTAATGGTGTATCGTTTATTACTGCATCAGCTATTGCGTAGCAGGTGGCAATGTTTTGCATCACTATACCCAAATCTAGTGGTAATTTTCCACTGGGCACTTCCAGACCTGTTAATAATTTTATTAATTGTTTTTCGCCACCTGATGGGTATATGGTAGGGAGTACACAAACTATTACTTTTTCTATATCCTGAGTGGCTTTTTTTAAAGCTTTAATCGCTTCTGGCTTATTATCCTCAATACCAATTAGGATATATTCAGGTTTTAATATAAGGTCTAATATTTTAATGCCATCAATGATAGTTGCGCTTTGTTCGCGAATTAGCAGGTCATCTGCAGTAATATATGGCTCACATTCAGCAGCATTTATAATTAAGTAATCAATTGGCTTTTTTGTACTTATTTTTATGTCAGTAGGGAAACCTGCACCCCCCATACCTGCAACCCCAGCATTGGCTATTTTATTAAGAAGCTCTTGGTGGGATAGTTTATCAAATTCTTCACAACTCTTACGTTTCTGCCATGTATCTTCACCATCAGGTGTGATAAGTATACATAAATCATTTAGCCCTGATGGGTGTGCTATTGTAGATTGCTTAATTGCACTAACTACACCACTTGTTGGTGCATGGACAGGCACAGACATCGGGCTAGAATGAAGTGTTAGTTGTTGTCCCTTTAGAACTTTGTCACCAGCCTTTACAAGTAACTTACCAATTTGACCAATATGCTGCTGAAGCGGAATAATTAATTCTTTCGGTAACTCTAAAGTTCGGATAGGCTTTTCATTAGTTAAAAACTTTTGTCCAGGCGGGTGAATACCGCCATGAAACTTCCAGAAATTTCCTTTATTAATACGCTCAATTATTGATGTCAAAATGTCCTCACTTAATTAAGCTGGGTAACGGCAATGGCATTTAAATCCCATTGCCAATTTTGGGTGGTTTGGACAAGAGGTCTCATTTCAATACAATCTACAGGGCAGGGTGCTACACATAAATCACAACCCGTACATTCATCAATAATAACCGTATGCATTTGCTTTGCTGCACCCAAAATTGCATCGACAGGACATGCTTGAATACACTTTGTACATCCGATGCAATCCTCTTCAATAATGAAGGCTACTTTTGGGCTGCTGTCTTGTTCATGATTTTCATTCAAAGGAAGTACCTCAACCCCCATTAAATCAGCAATTTTTTTGATAGTGTCATCACCGCCTGGAGCACACTTATTAATTGCTTCGCCATCAGCAACAGCTTTTGCATAGGGTTTACAGCCTGGGTAGCCGCATTGACCACATTGAGTTTGTGGCAAAAGCGCATCTATTTGTTCTGCTAAGGGGTCGCCCTCAACTTTATATTTAACTGAGGCAAAACCAAGTAAAGCGCCGAAAAGTGATGCCATAATACCTAGTACTGCGATGGCAATAATTGTTGTCATTAAAATTTCACCAACCCAGAAAACCCCATAAACGCTAACGACATTAATCCTGCAGTAATCATCGCAATTGCGGGACCTTTAAATGGTTTAGGTACATCAGCATTAACTAGTTTCTCTCGCATTGCGGAAAACATAATGATGACTAAAGAAAAACCTACTGCGGCACCAAAACCATATGTTATTGATTCAAAAAAGTTATGTTGCTCTTTTATATTAAGAAGAGCGACGCCTAAAACAGCGCAATTAGTGGTGATTAATGGTAAGAAAATACCAAGTAAACGATATAAATTGGCACTGGTTTTATGAACAACCATTTCAGTAAATTGAACAACAACGGCAATAACTAAAATAAAAGTCATTGTTGTTAGGTATTCAAGAGAAAGTGGGACAAGAATATAATTATTGATTAAATAACTTAATAAAGAGGCAAGGGTCATCACAAACGTGGTTGCAAAAGACATACCTATTGCAGTTTCTGTTCGTGAAGAAACGCCCATAAAAGGGCATAAACCTAAAAATTGTACTAAAACAAAGTTGTTAACAAGAACAGTACCAATAAGTAGCAGTAGATAATCAGTCATTTATTTTATAAGTCATAATAAAGTTGAAACTATTATCCGTCTTTATTAATCAATAAACAACGTGTTAGTTGTAAGGTTATTGTCAGTTTTAGCTGATGGGTATCAAACAAAGCTAACTATTATTATAAATAGCGTTCAATTAGGCGTTTAAAATAATTTTATTTTCTTGTTGATGGCATTAGTTATTAGGAATATAAAATTTCTGGTAAGCAATAATGAAATTGGTGGTTTATTATTAAAAATATCGAATTATCAATAATACATCATATTAAATATAACTATTGTCAGAATTTAGCCTCTTAATTTCTCATTTGCTAGACTGATAATATCTGTATTTATTTAGCTGCTATTAATATTAGTTAAATCAGTTGTAGTTTGTTAGTTAATCAAAATAGGGACATGATTTTTTAAGTAATAACTGTGTAAAATAACGACTTATTTTCTTATTTAACCTTGCGCTTGTTATGTAGTATCTATATAATTCACGCAGCTTAAATATAGCGAGAGTACACTGAAAAATTTTGAAGGATTTTCTGGATAAATTTAACCCTCGTTATACACGATCAATTGTTCAGCTTTTATGCTAATAATTGGTACACATAGGGTTCAGTGATACAAGCCCCTAGTGACAGGGGCTTTTTTGTATGTTTTTTTTAATACAACGTTATTTTGCCGTTATATTAGACTCATTACATAACAGTTATAGTGTCTCTGGGCTTTACGCCCTTTTTTTGTTTTTGGGCTTTTTATAATTAAGGTAATAGTGAATAACTTTACTGATTGGAGAAATACGATTGGCTAAATTTGAACAGAAATTGACTGATATGTTAAGACCTGCTGTTGAAGAAGTAGGTAAAGAATTGCTTGGCTGTGAATTTATTAGCGCTGGTAATCATTCAGTTTTACGTTTGTTTATTGATCATGAGAATGGTGTGGAAGTTGACGACTGTGCAGAAGTTAGCCGTCAAGTAGGTGCTATTTTGGATGTTGAAGACCCTATAAGCTCAGAATATAGTCTAGAAGTTTCATCACCAGGTTTAGATCGTCCATTATTCGAAATGTTGCATTTTCAAGCAGTCATTGGTGAAACTATAAATGTTAAATTGTCGATGCCACTTAACGGCCGTCGTAAATTTAAGGGTAAATTAGAAGCTATTGAGAATGATACTCTTGTTGTTTCACTTGATGGTGAAGAATACGAGCTTATTTTCAGTAATGTTGACAAGGCTAACCTTGTTTATAATTTTGACAAATAATTTATTGAATGACTATTCAATAATAATCACAGATAAAGGCAAAGTAGCATGAGTAAAGAAATATTACTGGTTGTAGATGCTGTTTCTAATGAAAAAGCATTACCTCGTGAGAGTATTTTTGAAGCAATGGAAACTGCTTTAGAAACTGCCACTAAAAAAAAATATGATGGCGACATCGCTGTTCGTGTATCTATTGATCGTACCACAGGTGAATTTGATACTTTTCGACGTTGGTTGGTAGTAAATGACGATCACGATATGGAAAATTCATATGCCGAAATAACTTTATCCGCCGCTCAATATGGTGACGTTGAAATAGGTTTAGGGGATTATTTTGAAGAACAAATTAAGTCGGTAACCTTCGATCGCGTTACTACACAAACAGCTAAGCAAGTGATTGTACAAAAAATACGTGAAGCGGAACGGGCATTAATTGTTGATGCTTATCAAGATCAAATTGGTGAGCTAGTTACTGGTGTCGTTAAAAAAGCTAGTCGTGATAGCGTTATTTTAGATTTAGGTAATAATGCCGAAGCGATTATTTATCGTGATGATATGTTACCACGCGAAAATTTCCGTCCTGGTGATCGTATTCGTGGTCTGTTATACGAAATCAAACCGGAAGCCCGTGGTGCCCAGTTATTTGTTAGCCGAACTAAACCTGAAATGTTAATTGAACTTTTCAGCATTGAAGTACCAGAAATTGGTGAAGAAATGTTAGAAATTAAGGGCGCTGCTCGTGACCCAGGCTCTCGTGCTAAAATTTCTGTGAAAAGCAATGATAAGCGCCTTGACCCTGTGGGTGCTTGTGTTGGTATGCGTGGTTCACGTGTTCAAGCCGTATCAGGTGAGTTAGGCGGTGAACGTGTTGATATCGTCTTGTATGACGATAACCCTGCTCAATATGTTATTAATGCGATGTCTCCCGCTGAAGTTGCTTCAATTATTGTTGATGAAGATAAAGGCACGATGGATATTGCTGTTGAAGAAAGTAACTTAGCTATGGCTATCGGTCGTAGCGGTCAGAACATTCGTTTAGCAAGTCAGTTAACTGGCTGGGAACTGAATGTGATGACAGTAAGCGATATGAATGAAAAGCATCAAGCCGAAAATGATAAAGTGATTACTTTATTTACAGATAAACTTGATGTCGACGATGATTTTGCTGGCATGTTAGCTGACGAAGGCTTTACTTCATTAGAAGAAATTGCTTTTGTTCCTGTTGCTGAATTATTAGAAATTGATGGTTTAGATGAAGAAATGGTTGAAGCCTTAAGAGAGCGTGCTAAAGAGGCGATTACTACGCAAGCATTAGCTAGCGAAGAAACACTTGAAGGGACAGAACCAGCGGCAGACTTATTAGCCCTTGAAGGTTTAGAACGTCATTTGGCCTTTGTACTTGCTAGTCGAGGTGTTATCACTCTTGAAGATTTGGCAGAACAAGGTGTAGATGAGATTTCTGATATTGAAGAATTAGATGAAACCAAAGCGGGTGAGCTTATTATGGCTGCTCGAAATATTTGTTGGTTTAATGAAGAATAATTTCCCCGGGAGAAAATCATAGATGTCAAACGTAACAGTTGAAGATCTAGCTAAAGAAATCGGAACACCGGTGGATCGTTTGATTAGCCAGTTGGCTGATTCAGGCGTGAAAAAAACGGTAACTGATTCAGTAACGCAAGAAGAAAAAGAAGCTTTGTTAGAACATTTAAAAAAACAACATGGTGATGATTCTACTGCGAAACCGAACAAAATGACGCTCAACCGTAAAACTAAATCTACTTTAGTACTAGGTCATGGTAGCAAGGCTAAATCGGTACAAGTTGAAGTTCGTAAAAAACGTACTTACGTAAAACGTAGTGATGTTGAATTACAACAAATTGCTGAAGCTGAAGCCAATGCAGAAGCAGAAATAGCTAAAAAAGCAGAAGCTGAAGCAGAAGCTAAAGCATTAGCTGATGCAAAAGAAGCTGTTAATGTTAAAGCAGCAGCTGCAGCGAAAGCTGAAGTCGCAGCTGAAGCGGCTGACAAAGCAAAAGCTGAAGCGGCTGAAAAAGCTAAACAAGCTGCTGTAGCAAAAGCTAAAGATATCAAAGAAGGTAAAGTTGCACCTGAGCCAGTTAAAGTAGTGGAATCAGAAGAAGCAAAAGCCCTTCGTTTGCAACAAGAAAAAGAAGTTGCGGCTAAAATTGAACTTGAAGCTAAAGAAGCAGCTGATGCAGCCCGTAAACTTGCGGAAGAAAATGAAGATCGCTGGAAAATACAAGAAGCTGAGCGTAAAGCAAAAGAGCAAGAAGTTGTTCATTTAACCTCTTCTAAATACGCTCAAGAAGCAGAAGATAAAAGTGACTCAGCTGATGAGGGTGCTCGCCGACGTCGTAAGAAAAAAAGTTCACCAGATAAAGCCCCACGTGGTGGCAAAGGTAAATCTAGAGGTAAATTATCTCTAAATTCACCAGAGAGTTTAAAACATGGCTTTACTAAGCCGGTAGAAACAAAAGTTCAAGAAATTCGTATTGGTGAAACAATCTCTGTTGCCGAACTCGCTAATAAAATGGCGAAAAAAGGTGCTGAAGTTGTTAAAGCCATGTTCAAAATGGGTGCGATGGCCACTATTAACCAAGTTATTGATCAAGAAACTGCCGCATTAGTTGCAGAAGAAATGGGCTTTAACGTTGTTATAGTTAAAGAAAACGCACTAGAAGATGCAGTGCTAGCAGACCGAGATGATTCAGGTGAAGCTATTACTCGTGCACCCGTTGTTACTATTATGGGTCATGTTGACCATGGTAAAACATCACTACTTGATTACATTCGTGAAGCAAAAGTTGCTGATGGTGAAGCGGGTGGTATTACCCAGCATATTGGTGCTTACCATGTAGAAACTGGTCATGGTATGATTACTTTCTTAGATACACCGGGACATGCCGCCTTTACTGCTATGCGTTCTCGTGGTGCTAAAGCGACTGATATTGTTATTATTGTTGTTGCCGCTGATGATGGTGTAATGCCACAAACGGTTGAGGCAATACAGCATGCTAAAGCATCTGATGCACCAATTATCATTGCTGTGAACAAAATGGACAAAGAAGGTGCTGATCCAGATCGTGTTAAGAGCGAACTATCTCAACATGACGTTTTATCTGAAGAATGGGGTGGAGAAGTCCAATTTGTCCATGTTTCAGCAAAAACTGGTTTAGGTATTGATGAACTACTTGATGCTATTTTACTTCAATCAGAAGTATTAGAACTTACCGCTGTTGTTGACAAAATGGCAAATGGTGTAGTTGTTGAGTCTAAATTGGATAAACATCGTGGCCCGGTAGCTACTGTTCTTGTTCAAGAAGGTACTATTAATCAAGGCGATATTGTTCTTTGTGGTTTAGAGTATGGTCGTGTTCGTGCTATGCGCGATGAGAATGGTAAAATTATTCAATCAGCAGGCCCTTCAATACCAGTTGAAATACTCGGTTTAAGTGGAGTACCAATTTCCGGTGACGAGGCTACTGTTGTTAAAGATGAGAAGAAGGCACGTGAAGTGGCTTTATATCGTCAAGGTAAATTCCGTGATGTTAAATTAGCCCGTCAACAAAAGGCTAAACTTGAAAACATGTTTGCTAACATGGCTCAAGGTGAAATATCTGAAGTTAATGTGGTATTGAAGTCTGATGTACAAGGTTCTTTAGAGGCAATCTCTGATTCATTAATTAAACTATCTACTGATGAAGTTAAAGTTAAGATTATTGGTTCAGGCGTAGGTGCTATTACTGAAACTGATGCAACCCTTGCTGCAGCATCTAATGCAATTGTTGTCGGTTTTAATGTTCGTGCTGATGTTTCTGCCCGTAAAGTGATTGAGTCAGAAAATATCGACTTACGATACTATAGCGTAATATACAGCTTAATTGATGAAGTTAAACAAGCGATGAGCGGTATGCTTGCGCCTGAGTTTAAACAAGAAATTATTGGCCTTGCCCAAGTACGTGATGTCTTTAAATCACCTAAAATTGGTGCAATTGCCGGTTGTATGGTTACTGAAGGAGTCATCAAACGTAGCCAACCAATTCGTGTTTTACGTGAAAACGTTGTTATTTACGAAGGTGAGCTAGAGTCTTTACGTCGATTTAAAGACGATGTACAGGAAGTACGTAACGGTATTGAATGTGGTATTGGTGTTAAGAACTATAATGATGTAAGAGTCGGCGATCAAATCGAAGTCTTTGAAATTATTGAAATTAAACGTTCACTTTAATACGTAAACCTCTAATATTAATTAAAACGGAGGCTATAGCCTCCGTTTTGTTTTCAGTTTAATAGTGATATTGACGGATTGACAAATTGTAGGTGCAACAAGCATTGCTCAGTTGGACATTCGTAACGATAAACTAGTAACTGTTATTAAGGAATTTTTATGGCTAGAGAATATGCCCGTACTGACCGTGTTGGTCAGCAAATCCAAAAAGAAGTTGCGCTTATTTTGATGCGCGAAATTAAAGATCCACGTTTAAGCATGACCACAGTTTCTGCGGTAGAAGTGACTCGTGATTTAGCTTATGCCAAAGTATTTGTTACATTTTTTACTAGCGAACAAGATGAAATTGATGCTTCAATTGAAGTGTTAACTGAAGCAGAAGGTTACATTCGCTCATTACTTGCTAAGCGTCTACGCGCACGAATTATGCCACATTTAAGGTTTGTTTATGACAAATCAATGGTTGAAGGCGTTCGCATGTCAGCTCTAGTTGATAAAGCACTAGCAAGTGATAAGGGTGATACGAGTTCTGTACATACTGATACACCTTCTACTGATGTTGATGCATCTGGAGAGCACTAGTTAATGGCTAAACGTAGAAAGGGTCGAGCGGTCAATGGTGTTTTGCTACTTGATAAACCTTACGGAATGTCATCTAACGGTGCACTACAAAAAGTTAAACGAATTTATTTTGCCCAAAAAGCGGGCCATACCGGTGCACTGGACCCATTAGCCACTGGCATGTTACCTATTTGTTTAGGCGAAGGTACTAAGTTTTCCCAGTTTTTACTTGATACGGATAAAACTTATCAAGTGACAGCAAAATTAGGTATTCGAACTACCACAAGTGATGCTGATGGTGAGGTTGTAGCAGAGAAGCCGGTAGTGGTTACTAATGAACAGTTAGTTACTGCTCTTAACTTCTTTCGTGGGACTACTCAGCAAATACCCTCGATGTATTCAGCACTAAAATATAAAGGCCAACCTTTATACAAGTACGCCAGAGAAGGAATTGAAGTACCACGTGAGTCTCGTGATATTACTGTTTTTCGTCTTGATTTAGTGCGCTTTGAAGCTGATGAAGTTGAACTTGATATTCATGTATCAAAGGGCACTTATATTCGAACCATCGTTGATGATTTAGGCGAGTTATTAGGTTGTGGTGCTCATGTTGCTAATCTACATCGTAGTGCTGTAGGTAATTACCCAACAGATAAAATGATAACATTAGAGCAACTAGAAACTTTATTTGACGAGGCTAATACTAATGATATTGCACCATCAGAATTACTCGATCCCCTTTTATTACCAATGACTTCTGCATGTGACGGTATACCAACTGTTTTTGTTGATGATATGTCAGCGAACTTTTTACGTCACGGTAATCCGGTACAAGCATCAAATGCACCGAGTGATGGTTTAGTCCAAGTGTTTATTGGTGATAATGAAACTGAAGGTGAGTTTATTGGTGTCGGTCATATTGATGACAACGGCTTAGTTGCACCTAAGCGAATCGTTGTTCGTGATGAAGTATTAAGAACACTCTAAAATAGAGGATTCGGTCAAATATCAGTTGCAATTCCAATCGCGCCTGATAGAATACGCGCTCTTTTGTAACCAATGCTGAATTAGTGTTTGGCTTGGTTCATATATTTGCTATTGAAATATAGCTAAACACTAAGGATTATTTATGTCTTTAAATGCTCAAGAAAAAGCAGCAATCGTTGCAGAATATGCTCAAAAAGAAGGTGATACCGGTTCACCAGAAGTTCAAGTTGCTTTGTTAACAACTCAGATCAACCACTTACAAGGTCATTTTAAAGCGCACATCCATGATCACCACTCACGTCGTGGTTTATTACGCATGGTTGCTCAGCGTCGTAAATTACTTGATTACTTAAATGGTAAAAATGCGGAACGTTACTTAGCATTAATTGCTAAACTAGGTTTACGTCGTTAATTTTAGTTAAAGTAATTAGAATGAGTGTAATATCTCTACTAAGAATTTAAAAAAAGGAGCCTTTGGCTCCTTTTTTGTTGTTTATGTTAAACAATAACGCATTGGCGGTAGTAATAACCTGTTGACCTAGTATAATACGCGTGCGAAATTTCATTATCACTTTTGGGTAATGACTAATTAAATAATCAATCAAACTGTATAATTTTTTGTTCTACTCGCCTTTGTTTTTAAAATGTTTTCATTTTAGAAATAGAGAGTGGATAAATAATTGTACAGATTGGTTAAAATGAAAATCTAATGCCTTAAAGGTAGAGGAACACTTTATGTTCAATCCAGTTACTAAGAAATTTCAGTTCGGTCAACATACCGTCACGTTAGAAACGGGTACTATTGCTCGTCAAGCAAGCTGTGCAGTTATGGCAAGCATGGACGATACTTGTGTATTAGTCTCAGTTGTCGGTAAAAAAGAAGCTAAGCCAGGGCAAGACTTTTTCCCTCTTACAGTAAATTATCAAGAACGTACTTATGCTGCAGGTAAAATCCCAGGCAGTTTCTTTAAACGTGAAGGCCGCCCTTCAGAAGAAGAAACCTTAATTGCCCGTTTAATTGACCGCCCGATTCGTCCATTATTCCCAGAAGGGTTTACTAACGAAGTTCAAGTTGTTATTACCGTTGTTTCAGTTAACCCTGAAATTGCACCAGACATTATCTCCTTGTTAGGTACTTCTGCTGCATTAGCTATTTCGGGCATGCCATTTAGTGGTCCTGTTGGCGCTGCACGTGTTGGTTATACTGATGGTAAATATATACTTAACCCACTTCAGTCTGAATTAGAAGCTTCGCAATTAGATTTAGTTGTTTCAGGTACTGACTCTGCCGTGTTAATGGTTGAGTCTGAAGCTGACGTATTATCTGAAGAAGTTATGCTTGGCGCTGTTATGTTTGGTCATGAACAGATGCAAGGTGCTATCACTGCAATCAGTGAAATGGCTGCAGAAGTAAATAACCCTAAATGGGATTGGGCTGCTCCAGTTAAAAATGCCGACTTAATCGCTAAAATTGCTGAACTTGCTTCAGTGCAAGTAGACGAAGCTTATCAAATTACTGAAAAAGCTATTCGTTATGAAAAAATTGCTGATATTCGTAACGCTGTTATCGCATCATTATTAGCAGACGATGCTGAATTAGATGTTAGCGATGCAAAAGATTTATTTCATGATTTAGAGAAAAAAGTTGTTCGTGGTCGTATCACGCAAGGCTCTCCACGTATTGATGGTCGTGATCCTGAAATGATTCGTGCATTAGATGTAATGACGGGTGTATTACCAAGAACACATGGTTCTGCGGTATTTACTCGTGGTGAAACTCAATCACTTGTTACGGCTACTTTAGGCACACAACGTGATGCACAACGTCTAGATACTATTATGGGTGAGAAAACTGATGCATTTATGCTTCATTATAACTTTCCTCCATACTGTGTAGGTGAAACTGGTTTTGTTGGCAGTCCGAAACGTCGTGAAATTGGCCATGGCCGTTTAGCTAAACGCGGTATGTTAGCCGTTATGCCAACACTTGAAGAATTTCCATACGCAGTTCGTGTTGTTTCTGAAATCACTGAATCTAACGGTTCGTCGTCAATGGCTTCAGTTTGTGGTGCTTCATTAGCACTTATGGATGCAGGTGTTCCAATTAAGGCATCCGTTGCTGGTATTGCAATGGGCCTAGTTAAAGAAGGTGATAAATTTGTTGTCCTTTCTGATATCTTAGGTGATGAAGATCACTTAGGAGACATGGACTTTAAAGTGGCGGGTACTACAGGTGGTATTACGGCATTACAAATGGATATTAAAATTGAAGGTATTACGCAAGAGATTATGCAAATTGCTTTAAATCAAGCAAAAGCTGCACGTACTCATATCCTATCTGTTATGGATGAAGCCATCAGTGGACACCGTGAAGAAATTTCGCAGTTTGCTCCTCGCATTCATACGATTAAAGTTAGTCAAGATAAAATCCGCGACATCATTGGTAAAGGTGGTGCTACTATTCGTCAACTTACAGAAGAAACAGGCACAACCATTGAAATTGATGATGACGGAACAGTAAAAATTGCGGCAACTAATGGTGATCAAGCAGAAGATGCAATTAACCGCATTAAAGCATTAACTGCTGAGATAGAAGTAGGTACGCTTTACACGGGTACAGTCGTTCGTATTGTTGACTTTGGTGCTTTTGTTAATGTATTACCCGGTAAAGATGGCTTAGTACATATTTCACAAATCTCTGATGAGCGTGTTAACAATGTTACCGATGTGCTTAAAGAAGGCCAAGAAGTGAAAGTTAAAGTATTAGAAGTAGACCGTCAAGGTCGTGTTCGCTTAAGTATTAAAGAAGCAATGGAAAAGCCAGTAGTGTCTGAAGCGCCAAAAGTTGCTGAATAATTTTTACTTAGTAAATGATACTATGAGTAATAAATAAAACATAACAGGTAACAATTCGATGCCTGTTAATTTAAATAAAAAGGAGCCAACTGGCTCCTTTTTTTATATACTGCAAACTATTATAATATTCGTATTTAAGGTTTCTTTTGCTGAGTTCAATAATTAAATTAGTGCCAACTGTCATGTTTTTTGGTGTGGTATTATTAATACAAGGTTGTGTATCACTTAATAAAACGTCACAGCAGCCAACATCGATGAATCAACTTGTTATAGCAGAGCCGATGCAAGTGAGTTATAAAAGTGAAATTGCTATTGCTCGTTTATCAGAAGTTATTCTTCGTGCAGAGGTAACCGATGAACAAAGAGCTCAGCTTTATTATGACCGTGGCGTTATTTATGACAGCGTCGGTTTACGGTCGTTAGCCCGGCTTGATTTTAACAGAGCACTTCGTTTAAAACCTGATTTAGTGAACGCCTATAATTTCATTGGTATTCATTACACGCAAATGCAAGACTATATGAAGGCTTACGATGCTTTTGATTCTGCGCTAGACTTGGCACCAGAGCATGAATATGCCTATTTAAATCGTGGTATAGCGCTTTATTATGGTGGTCGTCCAGCGTTAGCTTTAGATGATTTTATTGTTTTTCATCAACGACAAAAAGATGATCCTTACCGTGTGTTATGGATGTATCTTGCTGAGTATAAAGTCAACAGTGAAACCGCTAATGTTGCATTGAAGAAACGTGCTGAAAATATATATGATAAGACTTGGGCAAAACAAGTGATTCGATTATATTTAGGTGAAATTACCCAAAGTGATTTTATTGCACACTTAACTGATGGTGTTAAGTCAAATAAGGCTCTAACAGATCGTCTGTGCGAGGCTTATTTTTACTTAGGAAAATACAACCAGATTAAAGGTCAGCAGAGTATTGCGGCTAACTTTTTTAAATTAGCCCTTTCTACTAATGTCTATGAGTTTGTCGAACATAGATACGCCAAACTTGAACTGACACTAATGCGAGAAGCTATTAAAGGTAGTGTTGAACCTAAGTAAGAAATATTACCACTTAGCGTTCATATTTAAGTATTTATATTTAATTATTCACATTTAGGTATTAGCTAGTGCAAATTAAAGTCATCATCACAATGATTTTGTCGGTTTTATTATCGTCAGGGTCATTTTTTTTAGACGATTATTTAACTGAAAAACTTAATAACAATCATTATAGTAAAGATGATTTAAGTTATGGGTTAATGTTAAAACTTGATGCTGCATATAAAATTAAACTTACCGAGCTTGAGTTAGGAACAGAGTCTTGGCTGAACTACGGAAAAGTGCTAGCCAAAGGTAATGGTCAAATAAGTAAAAAGATAGCTGATTACTATTTTCAGCAAGGTGAATTCGAAACTAGTATTATTTGGTATCAACAGGCGATTAAACTTTTAGATTATTCTGCAGCTTTACCTTTAGCTAAAGCCTACTTTATTCAAAATAAATTAGGACTGGCTCATAAAACGCTTGAGAATGTTAAAAGCCTCTCTGCAACGGATGTGCTCTTTGCTATCGAATTAGCAATTGCTCAAGGAGATACTTTTTCTATAGCTAAGTATATTGATATGTTATCAAGCAGTGAAATCGGCAAAACCTTAGTAGATAAGATTATAAAATATAAAGTTTTATCAGGAGCCAACATTAATCAAACGTTTAATAATGCAAACTATTCTTTAAATGAATTGCAGAATAAAGCTTTACTCTCTGAGCAAAGTTGTCCAACAAGTATTCAGTTATATGCAACGACACTTGCCGATTTAGACCAACTGTCTGCATTTATAAAGCAATTTAAACAGCATCCACTTAATGAATACCTCTGTTTATCTCAGCCGAAATATATCCCAATCAAGCAACTACATTGTCATCATAACAAGACTAAGGCGATTAAATGTGATGAAGGTACTTGGCAAAGCTTTACTCAAGACCTTAATACTCGTTATATTGGTTTACTCTATCCTCATGGTGGTGCTAACGTCCACTTAGGTATTCTGTATATTGATAGAGAAGATACTTTTGATGTTTTTTCCCACGAAATCACTCATCTATTAGGCTTTGTTGATGAATACCCTTTAGTTACAAATCACCCTAGATGTCACCAAACACAAACAGCAATGTTTGCTCAAAATATTGCTGTACTAGATAAAAAGTACTACGGTGATAAAAAAGAGATTCGAAATAATATTATTAAAAGTATACCCTGGGGGGAAAAAATAAAACCAACAACACCGATATTAACCTTCCCTGTCAATTTAAAAAACGAATTATTGAATACGTTTGTTAAAGAAAACACTTGGTTACTCGGTACTCCTAATACATACAAAGGTGAGTATGGTGTTTTTAATGCTGACACTTGTAATGAAGGGAGTTTTCGCTCATATAAACCTTTAAAGAGAATAACCCAGTTACAATATTACCAAGTTGAATTTCCAAATGAATACTTAGATTTATTGGTTAATAATTGGTATGAATACCTAATGCCAAGTTTTCATTATAATATTGCTTTGTCATTATTAGTCAAGGGGGACCTTGTTGAAGGCCGAACTTGGTTATTGAAATCAGCAGGTATGGAAAGTAAAAGTGCGAGAAAATTAAAAATATTACAAGCAAAATTCTAACCTACTATCTTTACGACCTATAATTTAATATAACTTGCTATATGGTCAATAATGCTGGGTTTTTTATTTAAATTAATGGGTTAATTGTGTATTAGGGGCGCCTTTATTTAAGGTGTTATTTCCTGTAATTATTGGCCAAGCGTTTTGTGTTTTTTCTGATGTTTTTTTGTTAATTGTGATTGTTACTTCTTGTTGTTCAGTAATTGATGAAAAATCAGATTGGTTTCGGTTAAACCATGAGTATAAAGCCATCTTATGTAATCCTTTTTATCGATAGTATTACCTACCTATTTCCTTAGTAGGGTCTAACAGTTATAGCTTATAAACCGGATGATTTCATATTTTAAAGTAATAAAATTAATATATAATTTGCTAATTTTCGATGTGAGAATAAGGTATAATTGAGTATATTTTATTCTGTTTTTATATCAATTAGTTAGCATGAACCAGTTTGATCATTTAACCTTCCGACGCCATTTTCCTTTATTACAGTTAAAGTTTAGTCACGACGGGTCTGAAAAATTTCCTTTAGTCTATTTTGATAACGGCGCTACCACACAAAAACCAAATTGTGTGATTGATAGTTACCAACACTTTTATGAGCATAATAATGCCAACGTTCATCGCTCATCCCATATGCTGAGTGCAAGAGCAACCAGTGATTTCGAACGAGCAAGGAGTGAAGTTAAAGGTTTTATCCATGCTAAAAGTGTAAAGGAAATCATATGGACTAAAGGCTGTACTGAGGCCATTAACTTAGTTGCTAACAGTTATGCTCTCAACTATTTAAAATTGGGTGATGAAATCGTTTTAAGCCAATGTGAACACCACGCTAATATTGTTCCTTGGCAAATTATTGCTGAGAAAACTGGAGCGACGATCAAAGTTTTACCACTTGATAAAACAGGCCGAATTGACAAGTTATTTTTATCGAAGGTGATCACATCTAAAACTAAAATAGTTAGTTTTTCTCATATATCCAATGTCTTAGGTCGTATTAACCCAATAGAAGAAATTATTGCTCAGGCAAAATCGGTTGGTGCGATTACATTAATTGATGGTGCTCAAGCAATTGCTCATTTAAGGGTCGATGTACAGGCGTTAGATTGTGATTTTTATACTTTCTCTGCTCATAAGATGTATGGTCCAACAGGCGTTGGTGTACTTTATGGCCGTGAGGAGTTACTCAATGATATGCCACCATATCAGTTTGGTGGCGAAATGATTAATACAGTAAGTTTTCAAAATGGAACTACCTATAATCAACTTCCCTTTAAATTTGAAGCTGGAACCCCAAATATTGCCGGTGTAATTGCTCTATCAAAGGCTGTTGAGTTTCTAACATCTTATGTAAGTAAATCTTTTATTGAATACGAACAGAGTCTGACTGACTATGCATTCAAACACTTTAATGCAATACCTAATATTGACTTGATTGTCGACGGTCAGCCTGATATTCCTGTTATTTCATTTATAGTAAAAGGCCATCATAACCATGATATTGCTGTTGCATTAGACAGCTTTGGTATTGCGGTTAGGTCAGGTCATCATTGTGCAATGCCTTTAATGGATTATTTAGACATTAGTGGTTGTCTCCGGATTTCTTTATCAGCGTATAATACTTTTGATGAAATTGATTTTTTTATTAAAAAGTTAACCGAAATCTTAGCTAATCATACAAACCCCGATTATTCGAATATAAATACTGTGGTTAGTGAAAGCGAGGTTGGTTCTAAGTCAGCGACTGATGATGTTTTGGCGTTATTTGAAAATATTAAGGGTTGGGATGGTCGTCATCGACAAATAATGTTGCTGAGCAAAAAACTGGCTAATATCCCTGATAATAAAAAAAACAATGACTCACTCATCAATGGTTGTGAAAGCTTAGCATGGCTGTATTATGAAAAAGATAATCAGGGTAACTTTTCTTTTTATGCCTATAGTGATGCAAAAGTTATCAGAGGGTTATTAGTTATTATACTTGCTGCTTTTGATACTAAAAATAGAAAACAAATTCAAAGTTTTAATTTAGAGGGTTATTTTGAGAAATTGGGCTTGATGCATCATTTAAGTCCTTCAAGAGGAAATGGCGTTAGAGCAATAGTTGATAAAATGATGGTGATTGTCGAGGAAAAGTAGACTCAAACCACAGCTCAGCTTAACTGAAAATCAGTGGTTTAGTTAAATTATCGTATTGGTTATTAGTTGTTCATGATTTGTATTTTTAAGTGATTAGTTTTTTAGCTAACAATTTTTGAATTGATCGACCGACAGCAAAAAAAGCAAAAGTCGCTGTGACATGGGTTGTAGCACCAAAACCACTACTGCAATCTAATCGCATTGTACCATCTTGTTTTTGTTTAGCGTGGCAAACACCACCTTCTAGGTCGGGGTAAAGTAATTGTTCTGTTGAAAAAACTGCATCTATGGCAAACTTTCTTTTGCTTTTCTTCTCTAGTGTATCTCTAGGGAAATTATGTTCACGGCGTAACTGGTTTTTTACTTTAGCCAAGAGTGGGTCTTGATATGTTTTACTCAAATCAGTAATTTGAATTTTACTTGGATCTACCTGCCCACCGGCACCACCGATAGTAATTATAGGTAATTTATTACGTTTACAATGTGCGATAATTTTTGTTTTTATATTGACTGAGTCTATTGCATCAATGACATAATCAAAGCTCGATGATATCAAGTTTGTTAAATTTTCTTCTGTGACAAAATCATCAATTTGATAAATATTACATTCGGGGTTTATTTGATGAATTCGTTCAGCCATCACTTCGACTTTATCTTTTCCAATAGTTGATGATAAGGCATGAATTTGGCGATTAATATTTGTGGTACAAATATCATCTAGATCAATTAACGTAATATTCCCTATACCATTTCTCGCTAACGCTTCTGCTGCCCAAGAACCAACCCCACCAATACCTATGATACAAAAGTGCGCACCTTGCAAAATATTTGCGCCTTTAACGCCATAAAGACGCGCAATACCACCAAATCTTAATTGATAATCTGACATAACAAATGAAATATTTAACCTAAGTATATATGTATCAGTATTATACCCAAATCTGGTATGAAAATATCTATATCAAGTGAGTAAAAAATGATTATTCACGATTTGCTCTGTTATAATTTAGTCAACCAGTAAAGCCTTTTTAGTGTTGAGTTTATGAATAACTGGCATAGTAATGATTTTTTAAATTAAGGTAAAATTCGTTTTATGTATTTGGTTGGTGAATAGCCACTATATTAAAAATAAATATAAAATATATGACTTTATTGTTTGTTTTTAGGTTTTGACTCCTTTTTGAAGATAAAAGTATATTTTTTGAGTGGTCGTTGACCCATTAATAATAATAAGTGCTGAAATTTAATCATTAAAAAAGGTAGCTTTCGCTACCTTTTTTTAATGATTTTACTTTTTTATACGTACTTATTTATTTTCTAAGGGCGTAAACTCACGATTGATTTCACCAGTATATTTTTGACGAGGACGACCAATTTTTTGTCCCGGTTGGCTCAACATCTCATCCCAATGTGAAATCCAACCAACGGTACGTGACATTGCAAAAATCACAGTAAACATACTTGTTGGAATACCAATCGCTTTTAAGATAATACCCGAATAAAAATCAACATTAGGGTAAAGTTTTTTCTCAATAAAATACGGGTCTTCTAAGGCTACTTTTTCTAACGCCATCGCTACGTCTAATAAAGGATCCTGAATACCAAGCTCTTTGAGGACTTGGTGACAAGTTTCTCGCATTACCGTCGCACGTGGATCAAAGTTTTTATATACCCGATGACCGAAGCCCATTAGGCGGAATGAATCGTTTTTATCTTTAGCTTTATTGACATATCTCTCTACATGTTCAAGGCTGCCAATTTCTTCTAACATAGTTAAGCATGCTTCATTAGCACCACCATGTGCAGGCCCCCATAATGACGCTACACCCGCTGCTATACAGGCATATGGGTTTGCACCTGAAGAACCGGCAAGACGAACAGTTGACGTTGATGCATTTTGTTCATGATCAGCGTGCAGAGTGAAAATTCTATCCATTGCGCTAGCAATAATAGGGTTCACTTTATACTCTTCGGCTGGAACAGAAAACATCATATTAAGGAAGTTTTCTGCATAGCTAAGGTCATTTTTTGGGTAAACAAAAGGTTGACCAATACTATATTTATAAGCCATTGCTGCAATAGTCGGCATTTTAGCAATTAAGCGATGTGCACTGCGCATGCGTTGAACAGGATCATCAATATCTAAATCGCTGTGATAGAAAGACGATAAGGCACCAACGACAGCGCAAAGCATAGCCATTGGATGTGCATTAGGTAGAAAACCTTGGAAAAAATGGGCGATTTTTTCATGTATCATTGTATGGTTAGTGATGATTTTTTTGAATTCATCATATTGAGGTTTTGTAGGTGCATCACCATTTAATAAAATGTAACAAACTTCTAAATAATCTGCTTTTTTTGCAAGATCATCGATAGCATAGCCTCTATGCTGTAAAATACCTTTGCCACCATCAATATAAGTAATTGCAGACTCACAAGACGCAGTTGCCATAAAGCCAGGGTCATAAGTGAAGTAGCCTTTACCACCTAGTGTTCTGATATCAATGACATCGAGACCAGCGGTCCCTTTTAAAATAGGCAAGTCTATAACTTCATTACCGTCGATACTCAGTGTGGCCTTAGATTCAGCCATATGTTTTATCCCCTATCAAATTGGTTTGCTGATTAAATTGAACAACTAATCAGTTTTTAACAATAAAAATCTGGAGGTAGTCTACTGCAAAATGATGCATAAAAGCTAATCGTATTATTGAACAATTGAGCTTTTGCTCAATAAAGTTGAATTGGTTGGTTAAAATCACCTCAAAATCTACTAGTTTATTAAGAGAATAGTTAGGAACTAAATTGTATTCTATCGCTATCAATTATATAATCCTCCAGTCAAATGAATGTTTTGTGTAATCGACTGCTTTACTCTTGTAATACATTCGATTTAGTCATTAGACTGACCATTATTATTTCGTCAATATTAATGAGTTTTTATTAAAATATCAGTGTTCGTTTTGGGGATTATTTTTGGAATTACTTACAGTTAAATTTATTAATTAACGTCAACCGAAAATAATTTAAAGTTATAATAAAAGTTGAAAGCTCTTTGAGCTCTGTTAGGCAACAATTGTGAAAAAACAACGTCCTGTAAATCTAGATCTAACTACAATAAAAATGCATCCTGCTGCAACGGCTTCTATCTTACATCGTGTTTCGGGTGTAATTATGGTCTTTGCGATTGGTATTTTATTGTGGACACTCTCAATATCTTTATCTTCTGCTGAAGAATTTAACCAGCTCAAAGCATTAGTTGATGGTCTTTTCTTTAAATTTATTATGTTTGGCATACTCTCTGCTTTGGCTTATCACTTATTAGCAGGTGTTCGTCATTTGTTGATGGACTTAGGTCATTTTGAAGAACTAACTTCAGGCAATGTCACCGCTAAATTGGTGATGGCACTTTGGTTAGTAGTTTCTGCAGTAATAGGAGTTTGGTTATGGTAGACAACGTAGCAACAGTAGGCCGTAATGGCGTACATGATTATCTTTTAGTAAGAGCTAGTGCAATTATTTTGACGCTATATACTTTATTTTTAGCTAGCTTTTTTATCACCACATCGACAGTAACGTTTGAAATTTGGCAAGCGTTCTTTGCGCAAATGTCTGTTAAAGTATTTACTTTATTGGCTTTGTTATCACTTGTTGTTCATGCTTGGATTGGCGTTTGGCAGGTACTGTCTGACTATATCAAACCAGCATTCTTACGTGGTTCTTTACAATTTATATTTTCTGTTACCTTGCTAGCATATCTTGCTGCAGGCTTTATCACAGTGTGGGGTGTGTAAGTGAATAACGTTCCAGTTCGTGAATTTGACGCCATTGTTATTGGCGCAGGCGGTGCGGGTATGCGCGCTGCTCTATCTATTTCTGAGTCAGGTAAGTCTTGTGCCCTGATTTCTAAAGTTTTTCCTACTCGTTCTCATACGGTGTCTGCGCAAGGTGGTATCACCGTAGCGCTTGGTAATGCCCATGAAGACCATTGGGAACAGCATATGTATGATACTGTCAAAGGCTCTGATTATATCGGTGACCAAGACGCAATCGAATACATGTGTAAAACAGGTCCTGAGTCTATTATAGAATTAGAGAGAATGGGATTACCTTTCTCTCGCACCGAAGAAGGTAAAATTTACCAACGTCCATTTGGCGGCCAGTCAAAGAATTTTGGTGGTGAGCAAGCTGCCCGTACTGCCGCTGCTGCTGACCGAACAGGTCATGCGTTGTTGCATTGTTTATACCAACAAAACGTTAAAAACAAAACTAACGTTTACAGTGAATGGTATGCGTTAGATTTAGTCAAAAATAGTGACGGTGCTGTCGTCGGTACCACAGCCATTTGTATCGAAACGGGTGAGATTGTTTATTTTAAAGCCCGTGCAACTGTTCTCGCTACTGGCGGCGCCGGTCGCATATATGCTTCAACGACAAATGCACATATTAATACTGGCGACGGTGTTGGTATGTCAATTCGTGCAGGCATTCAAATGCAAGACATGGAAATGTGGCAGTTCCACCCAACAGGAATAGCCGGTGCAGGTACACTTGTTACTGAAGGTTGTCGTGGTGAAGGTGGCTATTTGCTCAACAAAGATGGCGAACGCTTTATGGAACGTTATGCACCCAATGCTAAAGATTTAGCGGGTCGTGATGTTGTTGCTCGTTCAATGATGACAGAAATTCGTGAGGGTAGAGGCTTTGATGGTCCATTGGGTCCTCACCTCAAACTCAAGCTTGATCATTTAGGTCGTGAAACGTTAGAGAAACGTTTGCCTGGTGTATGTGAGTTATCGAAAACATTTGCTCATGTTGATCCGGCTGAAGAGCCAATCCCTGTTATCCCTACCTGTCACTATCAAATGGGTGGTGTGCCTTGTAATGTTAATGGCCAAGCTCTTAATATAGCAGCTGATGGAAAAGAAACCATCGTTGAAGGTTTATTTGCTGTTGGTGAAATCGCTTGTGTATCTGTTCACGGCGCTAATCGTTTAGGAGGCAACTCATTACTTGATTTAGTTGTGTTTGGTCGCGCTGCAGGTAAGTTCCTAGGCACTTATCTTAATGATTCAGAGTTTGGCAAAGAAGCTTCAGCGTCTGATATGGAAGCTGCTCTTGCTAGAACCAACCGTTGGGAGTCCTCAACGACGGGTGAAGAACCGGTTCAAATTCGTAAAGACTTACAGCAGTGTATGCAAATGAACTTCTCGGTATTCCGTGAAGGCGATGCTATGGCAGAAGGCATGAAAGAGTTAACTGAAATTCGTGAACGTCTTAAAGTTGCTAAGTTATCTGACAAATCTTCAGAGTTTAATACTCAGCGTATAGAATGTTTAGAATTAGATAACTTGATGGAAACTGCTTTTTGTACCGCTAAAGCGTCCAATTTCCGTAAAGAGTCTCGAGGAGCTCATGCACGTCAAGACTTCACTGTTCGTGATGATGAAAATTGGTTATGTCACTCAATTTACTCTCCCGAAACGGAAGAAATGTCTAAGCGTGATGTGAATATGCAACCTGTCCACCGTGAAGCTTTCCCACCGAAAGCTCGTACTTACTAAGGAGTCGCTAATATGTTGCAAAAGTTCTCAATTTATCGTTACAACCCTGACGTTGATGACAAGCCTTACATGAAAGATTACTCGCTGGAAATTCCAGAAGGCTCTGACATGATGGTACTTGATGCTCTTATTCTTTTAAAAGAGAGAGACACTACTATCTCATTTCGCCGTTCATGTCGCGAAGGTGTCTGTGGTAGTGATGGTATGAATATTAATGGTAAAAATGGTTTAGCGTGTATTACACCTTTATCAGAGATTAAAAAAACCGTCATTGTTCTTCGCCCTTTACCTGGTTTACCTGTGGTACGTGATTTAATTATTGATATGACTCAGTTCTATAATCAATATGAAAAAATCAAACCCTATTTGATTAATGATGGTCGTAATCCACCGGCACGTGAACATCTTCAAACTATTGAAGAACGCGAAAAGCTTGATGGTTTATATGAGTGTATTTTATGCGCTTGTTGTTCAACGTCTTGCCCATCTTTCTGGTGGAATCCGGATAAATTTGTCGGACCAGCAGGCTTATTGCACGCCTATCGTTTTTTAATTGATACCCGCGATACTGCAACAGAAGAAAGATTAGATGGTTTACAAGATGCTTACAGTGTATTTCGTTGTCACGGAATAATGAACTGTGTTGATGTTTGTCCAAAAGGATTAAACCCAACAAAAGCTATTGGCCATATCAAGTCGATGTTATTAACACGAGCTGTGTAAGCAACCTTTAGTAAAGTATAAAATCGATAGCCGGATGGAATAAAATTCATTCTGTTATTGATTTCTCTACGAAAAGTGTAGTAGTTTGTGTTTCTATTTTTTAGAGGGTAACAGTTTAGCAAAGTATAATAATACTCAGCTTCAACGTTACATTTTTTTTTGCTAAACTCCAGCAAAGGAACAGGGCAATGCCAGAAGGTATAATGAAGGCTTGGCTAGAGTCTTCTCATTTGAACGGTGCAAACATCGTTTATATTGAAGAATTGTACGAATCATATCTAGATAATTCACAGTCTGTGTCAGCAGAGTGGCGTGAGTTATTTCAAAATCTTCCTAAAATTGAAGGTACTTCAGTTGAATATCATCACAGCGCTATTCGTGATGAATTCAGAGAACTTGCAAAACAACCGTATCGACACATTGTCACCTCTGGTGGTGGAGATACCAAGCAAGTCAAAGTATTACAACTGATCAATGCTTTTAGATTTAGAGGTCATCAAAACGCTAATTTAGATCCCCTTGGTTTATTGCAACGCGATAAAATTCGCGATTTACAATTATCTCACCATGATCTTTCTGAGAACGATTTTGATAAAGAATTTAATGTTGGTTCATTTGCTGTAGGGCAAGATTCAATGAACTTAGGTAACATCTATAAAGCGCTTAAAACCACCTATTGTGGTTCTATTGGTGCCGAATATATGCATATTACTGATACAGAAGAAAAGCGCTGGCTTCAACAGCGTTTAGAGTCAGTTCAGTCAAAAGCTAAGTTATCTAACGATGAAAAAGTTGAATTGTTAAATGGCTTAATTGCTGCCGATGGTTTAGAAAAATACTTAGGAGCTAAATTTCCTGGTGCTAAACGGTTCTCTTTAGAGGGTGGTGATGCACTTGTTCCTTTGCTTAAAGCACTTATAACGCGAGCAGGTGTTCATGGCAGTAAAGAAGTCGTTATTGGTATGGCTCACCGGGGGCGTTTAAATGTCCTGGTTAATGTTATGGGTAAAAACCCCTTAAAATTATTTGATGAATTTGCTGGTAAACATAATGAAATTTTAAGTTCTGGTGATGTTAAATATCACCAAGGCTATTCATCTGATTTTGTTACCCCTGGTGGCAATGTTCATTTAGCTTTAGCGTTTAATCCATCACATCTAGAAATTGTTAACCCTGTGGTTATTGGTTCTGTACGAGCCAGACTGGACCGTCGTGGTGATGATCAAGGTGATCTGGTTTTACCTATCACTATTCATGGTGATGCTGCTATTGCTGGTCAAGGTGTCGTCCAAGAAACCTTTAATATGTCTCAAGTTAATGCATTTAAAGTGGGTGGTACCATTCGCGTGGTAGTTAATAACCAGGTTGGCTTTACCACCTCTAGACAAGAAGACTCTCGAAGTGGTGAATATTGTACAGATATTGCTAAAATGGTTCAGGCACCAATTTTACATGTCAATGGTGACGATCCAGAAGCCGTAATCTTAACTACCCAAATTGCTCTTGACTACCGCAATAAATTCAAACGTGATGTTGTTATTGATCTTGTTTGTTATCGTCGTCATGGTCATAACGAAGCTGATGAGCCAAATGCAACTCAGCCTTTGATGTATCAAAAAATAAAAGTTCATCCGACAACTCGTCAACTATACGCAGATCAATTAATTAATGAAGGTTCTTTAACCCAAATTAAAGCCGATGAACTTACCGCTTACTATCGTAAGTTACTCGATGAAGGCCAGTGTACTGTTAGTCAATGGCGTCCAATGACAGAGCATTCGGTCGATTGGTCTCCTTATCTTGGTCATAACTGGGATGATGATTACGAGAAAGAAATTTCTGTCGAAAAATTGAAAGAGTATGCAAGTAAGATATCAACTTACCCTGATGATCATCCTATTCAAGCCCGCGTTAAAAAAATCTATGATGATCGCGCTAAAATGGCTAATGGTGAAAAACTATTGGATTGGGGGATGGCGGAGAATTTAGCTTATGCCTCTATTGTTGATCTAGGTAAACGTGTCCGTCTTACTGGCCAAGATTCTGGCCGTGGTACTTTCTTTCACCGTCATGCGGTTTTATATAATCAAAAGGATGCGAGTACTTATTTACCACTACAAAACATCAGGGAAGGACAAGGTCCTTTTGATGTTCACGACTCGGTATTATCTGAAGTATCAGTACTTGCTTTTGAATATGGTTATACCACAGCAGAGCCTTCAGGCTTAACTCTTTGGGAAGCACAATTTGGCGACTTCGCAAATTGTGCACAAGTTGTTTTTGATCAATTTGTTAGTTCTGGCGAACAAAAGTGGGGGCGTCTATGTGGCTTAACTTTATTGTTACCTCATGGTTATGAAGGTCAAGGACCCGAACATTCTTCTGCTAGGTTAGAACGTTTCTTACAACTATGTGCCGATTACAATATGCAAGTCTGTGTGCCATCTACGCCTGCACAAGTCTTTAATATGTTACGGAGACAAGTTATTCGTCCAATGCGTCGTCCACTTATTGTTATGTCACCAAAATCTTTACTGCGCCATCCTTTAGCTGTTTCTTCGTTAGAAGAGCTCTCTACGGGTGAGTTTAAAAATGTTATTGGTGAAATTGATGAGCTAGATGCAAAAATGGTTGAACGCGTAGTATTTTGTAGTGGCAAGGTTTACTACGAATTACTTGAGAAACGCCGTAAGAATGAGCAATTTAATGTTGCCATCATTCGTATCGAACAGTTATATCCATTCCCAGAGAAAGAGCTTCAAGACGCGTTGGCAGATTTTCAACACGTGAAGCAATTTATTTGGTGTCAGGAAGAACCGCAAAATCAAGGTGCTTGGTATTGTTCTCAGCACCATTTTAGAGCGGCTATTCCTAAAGGTACTTATTTGTCATATGCAGGCCGAAAGGCTTCAGCAGCTCCAGCTGTTGGTTATATGTCAGTTCATGTTAAAGAACAACAAGCGTTAGTTAATGAAGCGCTAAATGTTGATTAACTACGTTTAAGCTTAGCTAAATCAATAGCTGAGCGTTTAAGATTGTGAGTAAGGAATAAATAGATGACAACCGAAATAAAGGTTCCAGTTTTACCCGAGTCAGTTGCTGATGCAACTATCGCTACTTGGCATGTAAAAGTAGGCGATAAAGTTAGCCGTGATCAAAATCTTGTCGATATCGAAACAGATAAAGTTGTACTAGAAGTTGTTGCGACAGCTGATGGTGTGATGACCGACATTAGTCAAGAAGAAGGGGCAACTGTTCTAGGTGAACAAGTTATTGCTATTCTTAGTGAAGGTGCTATTGCATCAGCAAACACTCCGAAAGTAAATGTGCCTGAAGCTACATCATCTAGTGCAGTTAAGGTTATTGATATTGTGGTTCCGGTATTACCAGAGTCTGTTGCTGACGCTACTGTTGCAACATGGCATGTGGCAGAAGGCGATACAGTTTCAGTTGACCAACACTTAGTTGATATTGAAACCGACAAAGTGGTACTAGAAGTTGTTGCTCAAGACAACGGCGTGATTGGTAAGATTAACCACGTTGAAGGTGATACTGTTCTAGGCAGCCAGAAAATTGGTGAGCTCAACGCGGGTACAAGTGCTCCAGCAGCCACGGCTTCACAAGAAGAAGCCATCGGCGGTGATGAACTTGCCAGTCCTTCGGTACGTCGTTTAATGACTGAAAAAGGCTTAACAGCAACTGAAGTTAAAGGGTCAGGCAAAGGCGGACGTATTTCTAAAGAAGATGTTGAAGCAGCATTGGCTAATAAAACATCAACTTCCACTGCCGCTAAAGTTCAGGTTGCTCAAGTATCTGCTCCTACAGCACCGGCTGAAACGCTTGGTGAACGCAGTCAAAAACGTGTACCTATGACGCGTTTACGTAAAACTATTGCGACTCGTTTATTAGAAGCAAAGAATTCTACGGCGATGTTAACAACTTTTAATGAAGTTAACATGAAACCGATTATGGACCTACGTAAGCAATATAAAGACTTATTTGAAAAAACACATGATACACGTCTTGGTTTTATGTCTTTTTATGTTAAAGCGGTAACTGAAGCGTTAAAGCGCTTTCCAGGAGTAAACGCTTCAATTGACGGTGATGAAATTGTCTATCATAACTTTTTCGATATCTCTATTGCTGTATCCACACCTCGTGGTTTAGTTACACCAGTATTACGTGATACTGATCAACTAGGCATGGCGGCTATTGAAAATGGCATTCGTGGTTTAGCTATTAAAGGCCGTGATGGTAAACTATCAATTGCTGATATGACCGGTGGTAATTTCACTATTACTAATGGTGGTGTATTTGGTTCATTGTTATCAACACCTATCTTAAACCTACCTCAAGCGGCTATTTTGGGTATGCATAAAATCCAAGATAGACCGATGGCAGTAGATGGTAAGGTTGAAATATTACCGATGATGTATTTAGCCTTATCTTATGATCATCGCTTAATCGATGGTAAAGAGTCTGTTGGTTTCTTAGTCACGATTAAAGAGTTGTTAGAAGACCCGACACGTTTATTACTTGATGTTTAATATAAATATTTAAGTAAATAGCATCAAAAATTCGTTGATTTAAAATACAAATATAACGACTTAGACTATAGTATTAGCTCTTTTGACTACCGTCACTAGGGCTTTTGTAATATACTTCGTCAACTTTTCATTGGCCATTGTTTTATTTTATTATTTATTGAACAGATAATGAAAAAAACGATGGCTTTCATTTACAGATAAATGGATAAAACACCATGAATTTGCATGAATATCAAGCGAAACAATTATTCGCTGAATATGGTTTACCAGTTTCTGAAGGTTTCGCTTGCGATACACCTCAAGAAGCTGCCGAAGCGGCTGATAAAATCGGCGGCAGTATGTGGGTAGTTAAATGCCAAGTCCACGCTGGTGGTCGCGGTAAAGCTGGCGGTGTTAAGCTAGTTAAATCTAAAGAAGAGATTAAAGCATTTGCCCAACATTGGTTAGGACAAAACTTAGTCACTTATCAAACAGATGAATTAGGTCAGCCAGTAACTAAAATTTTAGTTGAAAGCTGTACCGATATCGCCAATGAATTATACCTTGGTGCTGTAGTCGACCGTGCATCACAAAAAGTGGTTTTCATGGCGTCTACTGAAGGTGGTGTTGAAATTGAAACTGTTGCTGAAGAAACTCCAGAGTTAATTCATAAAGCAGTAATCGATCCTCTTGTCGGTCCACAGGCTTACCAAGCACGTGAACTAGGTTTCAAATTAGGTTTGAACCCTACTCAAATGAAGCAGTTTGTTAAGATCTTCATGGGTCTTGGTAAAATGTTCACTGATTTCGATTTTGCGTTATTGGAAATTAACCCATTAGTTATTACTGATGAGGGTAATCTTCATTGTTTAGACGGAAAAATTGGTATTGATGGTAATGCGTTATATCGTCAACCTAAAATCCGTACTTTCCATGATCCATCTCAAGAAGATGAACGTGAAGCACAAGCAGCACATTGGGAACTTAACTACGTAGCCTTAGACGGTAACGTTGGTTGTATGGTTAACGGAGCTGGTCTTGCAATGGGAACGATGGATATCGTTAACTTGCATGGTGGTAAGCCGGCTAACTTCCTTGATGTTGGCGGCGGAGCAACGAAAGAACGTGTTGCTGAAGCATTCAAAATCATCCTTAGTGACGAAAATGTATCAGCTGTTTTAGTTAATATTTTTGGTGGTATCGTTCGTTGTGACATGATTGCTGAAGGTATTATCGCTGCTGTTAAAGAAGTAGGCGTTAAAGTACCCGTTGTTGTTCGTCTTGAAGGTACTAACGCTGAAGCGGGTCGTGCAGTATTAGCAACATCTGATGTTAACATCATTGCTGCTGAATCATTAACGGACGCAGCACTTAAAGTTGTTGCCGCTGCGGAGAGCAAATAATGTCGATATTAATTAATAAAGATACTAAAGTAATCTGTCAAGGTTTCACTGGTGGACAAGGTACTTTTCACTCAGAGCAAGCTATTGATTACGGCACACAAATGGTTGGTGGTGTAAGCCCAGGTAAAGGCGGTCAAACGCATTTAGGCCTTCCAGTATTTAACACAGTTCGTGAAGCCGTAGCAGCAACTGGCGCAACAGCAACCGTTATCTACGTTCCAGCTCCATTTTGTAAAGACGCTATTTTAGAAGCTATCGATGCTGGCATCGAGCTTATTGTTACCATCACTGAAGGTATTCCAACTTTAGATATGGTTGACGTAAAAGTTAAGCTTGAGCAAACTGGCGTTCGTATGATTGGTCCTAACTGTCCAGGTGTTATCACTCCAGGCGAAACTAAGATTGGTATTATGCCAGGTCACATTCATTTACCAGGTAAAGTTGGTATTGTTTCACGTTCTGGTACGTTAACGTACGAAGCCGTTAAACAAACAACTGATTTTGGTTTTGGCCAATCTACTTGTGTAGGTATTGGTGGTGACCCTATCCCAGGGACTAACTTCATCGACGTATTGGAAATGTTCCAAAACGATCCTCAGACTGAAGCAATCGTTATGATTGGTGAAATCGGTGGAACGGCTGAAGAAGAAGCCGCTGAATACATTAAAGCTAATGTTACTAAGCCTGTCGTATCTTACATTGCTGGTGTTACCGCACCAGAAGGTAAGCGTATGGGTCATGCTGGTGCGATTATCGCTGGTGGTAAAGGTACAGCGGATGAAAAATTTGCTGCCCTTGAAGCAGCGGGTGTTAAGACTGTTCGTTCATTAGCAGATATTGGTGTTGCACTTAAAGAGAAAACAGGTTGGTAATCAGTTTCTGATTGCAAACTAAGTTTCTTATTTAAAACCCACTACTTAGTGGGTTTTTTAATGCCAAATATTATAAGATTAGTCAAAGAATAGTCTTTTAATACAGTTGCTCATTAATCACTGGTTTTTAATGTGCACTTATTAGTGTGTGAATTTTTCACCTTCTGTAGAACTTCTCTAGCCTGAATTTATTAATGGATTACCTTTTTATTTAAAGTCTATTAGTGTCTGTTATTTAAATATTAGATAACATAATTGATTTATCAGTTAACAACAAAAGTTACCAAGGATTATTAGGATAGTAAAAGTTGAGCTGATAAAGGACAGCACATTCAATATAAAAAACACCACTTAATTGTTTATATTAACGCTTTTTGTTTAGACTGATTGTTAACTACAGTGCATTTTATTGGCATCATCCTTCCTATTGTCCATTGAACGTCATTCCCTTTTCCTCTAAGAGTATACTTGCCATTAGTATATAAAAAACCAGAGGCTACCTGTTTAGCAGCCAAAATTATCGGTTGATTGCCTTGGCTGTTTACAATCGCAATATCTTTTTGAGTGTTTTTTTTATTTATGGAGGTATACGATACTGATATTTCTTTGTTGTTGTCGCAATGGTAGTCAATTACTTTTTTTTTACTATCTATTGGTACATCTAAATAAACTTGAGTTGGCTGTGTTTTTGTATAGCAGCCAATCAGCGGGATAACGAATAAAATGATTAAATGTTTCTTCATTGAAAGTCCTAGTTTAAAATGATTTTGAAGCCTTTAGAATAAAGTAATTATAGAGTATTGTTCAAAATTATTTTATCTATTGATAAGTGATTGTTTTGTAAGATATAAAGTTATAAAGCTAAGTTAAAGTAAAAAGTTAATATTAAAGTATAAATTACAATAAAAGGCATCACAGCAATGGGTTACATCTGATTAAATTTTTTATTGCTGCTTATGGTCATTTATAGTTTATTTTTTTAATGGGTGAAATTATAACCACACTTTAATAGTCAATATAATGCGGTTTCATATATAATTATTGACTCAGATTTTCGTCATTATAAATAAAGTGTATTATGACGTGTTAAGGTCGACGTCTAGATAAACATTATTTCCAGTTAAAGTAAAAAACCATAACCGAGGATATCTACCATAACCAAGCAATGCAATATTGTTATATCGTTGGTACTAATCGAGTATTAGTTGATATTGAAACAAAGTTTGGCGATGAGTTTTTAGATGAATTTGTCGGTATTACTATTGGTAATACCATTTTTAACTCGTCGGTGTTGTTCGATGAACAATTAGTATTGCTTGGCTTCATGTCTGATAATATCCAAATAGGTGATTAAGCCTATCGCTTTGTTGGTAATATCTCATCATGTGTCGAATTGAATTATTTATAACCCGTCGATGGTCCAATAGGGCGTTATTTTATCTTTATTGATGACAGTGGAGAACGAACTTTTGCCCTTAATGCAGGGATACTAAATCAATTGAAGCCTGAGTCGGTAGGTGAGTTATTAATGAGTCAGGCTGCAGCGCTTGTGATCAGTTTATATCTTATACGTACCGAAGACGGATTTCTAAATAAAGAAGTTTTGACACCATCAATTAACTCGAAATTTCATTAAATAATACTAAAATAAAGTCAAAAAAATCGAGCGAATAATTATGCCAAATGAAGTCATTGCTTTTATCTCTCAACTGCCAATAGACAACCAGTACACTTGGGTAAAGCAATTATCTAAGCAACTACCCAATGAAAATATAGTCTTGGCTAAAAACTTAACGAAGCAACAAAAAGAACACTGTATTATTGCTATTGTTGCAAACCCAGACCCTGAAGAGGTTATGCAATTCACCCAATTATTATGGTGCCAGAGTTTATGGGCCGGTGTTGATGCATTAGTCGATGCTTTTAGCGCTTTCGTTGCCAATAATTGTGATAAAAGTAAAGCCGGTACGCTTAATAGGATTAATTTCAAAATATCGCGATTAATCGACCCTCAACTTGCGTCAACAATGAGTGAAGCAGTGTTAACTTGGACATTATATTTACATCGCGACATGCATATATATCAACAACAGCAAAATAAAGCGATATGGCGACAATTAGATTCTACATTGGCTACTGAGCGCACCGTTGGTGTTTTGGGCTTAGGTGAATTAGGGAGAACTAGTGCCTTAAGGCTCAAAGCTAATGGTTTTAATGTTCTTGGTTGGAGTCGAAGCGAAAAAAAAATCAATGGCCTTTGTTGCTTATCAGGTGAGCAAGGTTTAAAAGAGCTCGCTGAGCAAAGTGATATTGTTATTTGTCTATTGCCATTAACCTCTGATACCCAGCACCTAATTGATCAAGATTTTTTACAAAAATTACCAGCACGGGCCTTTATTATTAACTTTGCACGTGGCGGAATTATCAATAATGATGATTTGTTACGTTTTTTGAGAGAACAACCATTGTCACATGCAGTATTAGATGTCTTTGACCTTGAGCCCTTGTCTAAAGAGAGTGAGTTTTGGCATCATGAGCAGGTCACGGTATTACCTCATATATCAGCCCCAACAAACATACTCACGGCAAGCACTATTGTTGCTGATAATATCAATAATTACCGTGCAACAGGCCAATTACCCATTTGTATCGATTTAGCTAAAGGGTATTAAGATAAAATTTAACTATTGCACCATAATGCCGCTATTCTACTGTATAAACACTTGCTATAATATCGACAAATAACAAATTCATTTACTATCCCTAAAGGTTACTCAATGTCGGATACAGAAAACCGTCCTACCAATTTTATACGTCAAATTATTGATACAGACTTAGCTAGTGGAAAACATGGAAGTGTGCAAACACGCTTTCCACCAGAGCCTAATGGTTATTTACACATTGGTCATGCAAAATCTATCTGTTTGAATTTTGGTTTAGCACACGACTATAACGGTTTATGCAATCTGCGTTTTGATGATACTAATCCTGAAAAGGAAGATATTGACTATGTTAATGCCATTCAAAAAGATGTTAACTGGTTAGGTTTTGAGTGGGCAGGCGATATTCACTATTCATCTGATTATTTTGACCAATTACACAGTTTTGCTATTGAACTTATAGAAAAGGGCTTGGCTTATGTTTGTTTTTTAAACAGTGATGAAACTCGAGAATACCGAGGAACATTAAATAAACCAGGTAAAAACAGCCCATATCGAGACACGTCGATAGAAGAAAATCTTACTCATTTTGCTAAGATGAAAAATGGTGAGTACCCAGAAGGTAAGTGTTCACTCCGCGCTAAAATTGATATGACCTCAAGTTTTATGTGTATGCGCGACCCTATTATTTATCGTATTAAGTTTGCCAACCATCATCAAACTGCCGATAAGTGGTGCATTTACCCAATGTATGATTTTACCCATTGTTTATCCGACGCTATTGAAGGTGTTACTCATTCAGTGTGTACCCTAGAATTCCAAGATAACCGTCGTTTATATGACTGGGTAATTGAAAATGTTTCAATTGAAACTAAACCACATCAATATGAATTTTCTCGTTTAAATCTTGAATATACCTTGATGAGTAAACGTAAATTATTAACTTTGGTCGAAGAACAGTTAGTGAATGGCTGGGATGATCCAAGAATGCCAACTATTTCAGCATTTCGTCGTCGTGGTTATACACCCAGTTCTTTGCGTGAGTTTTGTAAACGTATTGGTGTGACGAAAATGGACAACACGATAGAAATGGGCGTATTAGAAGCCTGTATTCGTGAAGACTTGAACGATAATGCGCCACGCGCTATGGCAGTGCTTGACCCAATAAAATTGGTCATTGAAAACTATCCAGATAGTCAAACTGAGCAATTAATGGTAAAAAATCATCCTAGTGATGATGGGAAGGGTACCCGTATTGTGCCATTTAGCCGAGAACTTTATATTGAAGCTGAAGATTTTCGTGAAGAAGCTAATAAAAAATATAAACGCTTAGTGATTGATAAAGCGGTTCGATTACGTGGCGCCTATGTGGTTACTGCTACACGTTGTGATAAAAATGAGGATGGCAAGGTTACTACTGTATATTGCACCTATAACAGCGAAACGTTAGGTAAAAACCCAACAGATGGGACTAAACCTAAAGGTGTTATTCATTGGGTAAGTGCTGCAGAGGCTCTTGATGCGGAAATACGTTTATATGAAAGGTTATTTAATGTTCCTAATCCAGCAGCAGAAAATGACTTTCATACGGTAATAAATCCAGACTCTTTAATTACGATTAAAAAAGCTAAAGTCGAGCCAAGTTTGGAAAATGCAAAACCAGAAGAGGCTTATCAGTTTGAGAGACAAGGGTATTTTTGTCTTGATAATAAAGACTTAATTGAAGGTAAACTGGTCTTTAACCGGACTGTTGGTCTACGTGATACTTGGGCTAAAATCGATAAATAATTATTTTGATTAGTAAAATTTATAGATAAAAAAAAGAGCTCAGGGCTCTTTTTTTTATCTATAACTATGTGAGTATTTAATGCGTTAAGAAATAGCTGATATAAATGCTAGTAATTTAAGTTTTTTAAAAACTTGGATACCACTTGGTTATGATTAAAAATTGGCTTTACGTAAAGCTTCACATGCTTCAGTGTCTTGACATTCACCATATAAATATAAGCTATGGTTAGTCAGCGTTATCTTGTGCTTTTTAGCAATATCATCTTGGCGCTTTTCAATAACATCATCTTCAAATTCAACTACTTTGCCACACTTTAAACAGACAAGATGATCGTGATGTTTTTTATGAGCCAATTCAAATACCGACTTTACACCTTCAAAGTGATGGCGAGTTACTATACCTGCATCATCAAATTGATTGAGTACTCGGTAGACGGTGGCTAAGCCAATCTCTTCATTTTGCTCTAATAATAATTTATAGACATCTTCTGCGCTGATATGTTGGTTGGCAGGGTTTTGAAGAATGCTGAGGATTGTTATTCTTGGCAGAGTGACTTTTAAACCAGCTCTTTTTAATTCTTCATTTTGTGCTGACATATATTTTAATCTCTGTGCGTTTTAATAGGAAAATTATAGGAAGTTCTTAATCGAGATAACAGTCATCATTGAATTAACCTATCGAAAAAACAATCCGTCCGTTATCTATTTTGGATAACCTAGTGTACATATTGCAAAAAACTGCAACTCAGTTTGGATAATATTGAATTACCATATCATAAAAATGTCCAAAAACCTCAGAATAAGCTTTGGGGAAAATTACCAAGCGGTATTGAAAACCAAATTATTATAAGATAGCGGATAGCATTACATTAGCTAATAGTTATAAACTTGCCAGGTAATAGGGCAAAAGTTAATTTTATTTAACGATAAACCAGGGCGTTATTTCGGAAAATCAGTACGTATGGTCCTAATAATTCTGAAGTAGAACAGGTTGTTAAGGGCATAATTCAATACGTTTTGAGATGGAAATACGACAATGATTATTTTGGTAAAATAAAATGACGGTCAGTTTTTAAAAAAGATTAAAAGCTAAAGGTATACTGTTAAGCTAATAATCATTGATAAAAAAACCATATTAAATATTAATATGGTTTTCTGTTTAACTTTTGGTTTATGCAAATTCAGCTAAACACATTTCATCATTAATTTGTTCTACCCATTTATTAACTCGTTCTTCGGTTAACTCCGGTTGCCTGTCTTCATCGATACATAAACCGATAAAAGTATTATCGTCAACTAAACCCTTAGAAGCTTCAAATTCATAACCTTCAGTTGGCCAGTTACCAATAACAATGGCACCTTTAGACTCTGCAATATCACGCAGTGGGCCCATAGCATCACAAAAATATTCAGAGTAATCTTCTTGATCACCAAGACCAAAAATAGCGACTAATTTATCAGTGAAATCAATCTCTTCTAAATCAGGGAGAAAATCATCCCAATCACATTGATTTTCACCATAATACCAAGTCGGGATACCTAGAATTAACATGTCAAATCCTGCTATTTCTTCTTTAGTACTTTTCGCTATATCTTTAACTTCGATAAGTTTCTCACCCAGTTTTTTCTGGATCATTTTACTTACTGCTTCGGTATTACCGGTATCACTACCAAAAAACAAACCTACAATTGCCATGAGATTTTAACCTTTTAACTTAAATTTTAAATTTACTATTTCGCTAATTGAGCTTTCAATAGCGACTCTATAAGCTCGCCACGACTCACATTATTTTCTTTGGCTAACTCTTCTAATTGTTGGAATAACTGGTGGTGAATCTTAAATTCAACCCTTTTTAAACCATTATTCTTATCTCGTTTAACTTGATTACGTTTATTTATTTTAATTTGCACGTTGCGCGGATTTGGGTTCGTCTTTGGACGTCCAGGGCGCTTTTCATCACTAAATAAATCAATAGTGGTCAAATCACTTATTTCTTTTGCCATGCTATATACTCTTTAACACCTATCCAACTCCTTGACTTTCAAATAAAAATTGAATAATTCCTTTGATGATAAAGCCAAAGCAGCCAAGAAATAATACAAAATAAACCACATAACGTCCCATTTTGGGTACATCATTGGTTTTCATTACGTCATGGATTGATAACCCGATGAAAATAAAGATAAATGCAAAAAATAAATTTAGGCCGACAGCCTCAATAAGTTCTATATTTTCAGATAGCATTACAACAGTCTAATCTTACCCTAAAATAACTGGCAATATTGTAACATAAGGTCATGAGTAAGCCCATATTTTTGAGAGCTAAACTACTAACTAAAACACTCTTTTCTGGCGTGTATATTAAACGTTAAACTAGGCTTGAACTGTCACCAAATATAATTGAATTATTGCTTATTTATTTATTCATTCGTGTGTTAAAAAATCACTGACAATCTTATTAAATGCCGTGGTTTTTTCTGCATGTAACCAATGACCCGAGCCTTGAATAATTTTGACTGAACTAACGGGCAGTATTTTATTAATAATCGTTCTATGAGAGGCTTGAATGTAATCAGAGTCCCCACCTTTGATAAATAATGTGGGTTTATTAAATTGGGCATTACCCTGATAACCCTGCATTATTTGTGGATAACAGCAGTCAATAAATTCAATGCTACATTTAAAGGAGTACTGGTTATTGATATTAATAAGGTTACGTAACAGAAACTGTCGGACAGCCAAATTATCTACATAAGGGGCTAATTGTTTGTCAGCATCACTGCGTTTTTTTACTTGTTTTAAGTTTATCGCCTTTAAGCCTTCAATAATCTTAGTATGATGAGGGGGATAATCTACTGGGGCAATATCGGCAACAATTAATTTCTTTACTCTTTGAGGAAAAGATAGCGCAAGTTCCATCGCAATTTTACCGCCCATTGAGTGCCCTAAAACATAAGCTTGTCCAATGGCTAAGTGATCAAGAAGGTTGACAATATCTTGAGCAAGATTGTCATAAGCCATATCATTTTGATGAAAAGACTGGCCATGATTCCTAACATCGACACTGGTCACACAATAATCAGTAGCCAATACCTTCGCCACCATATTTAAATTTTCTAAGCTGCCAAATAGACCGTGAATTAGAACCAAGTGTTCACCACTGCCTTGTTGTCGAAAGTTTAGTAATGGATAATTGGCCAAAGAAGGTGCTGCTAATGTCATTGCTGTCTCAAAAATAGGTTGTGTTTTCTGTAATACAGGCCATTTTAACTGAATAATTTCTTATTTGGCATAAAAAACAACGAACAATCTTTAATAGGTACTAGAGAGTTTTTGTTAAGATAAGTATAATCGTGCCGCAACAATTTTTTTGTAAGGGTAGTAATGAAAAACATCGAAATAGACGAAGAGCTTTATCAATTTATCGCTCAAAACACTCAATTTATTGGTGAAAGTGCCTCTTCAATTTTACGTCGTCTACTATCGCTTAAAATTGACGGCTTAGCTTCGACCTACACTAATAAGAATATCTTATTAGAGGAACAAGAATTGCTAGTTGATATGGCAAGCCCTTCTGAGGTACAAGAAACAAATTTGGTTGAAAATAGAGATATTAATGAAACTGTTTTTAATTACGTCAATAAAGAAGAGTTGGCGATGCAACGTGGCGCTGTTGGCCGATTTCTATTAATTTTAGCTGCCTTGTATCGCGGCCATTCGTCACAGTTTCCGGTCGTCACCAAAATTAGTGGACGCGATAGACTATATTTTGCAAATACTGAGCAAGAACTTGCAGCAAGTGGCAGTAGTACAAAACCTCGTCAGATCCCTGAAAGTCCGTTTTGGGTAATGACCAATTCAAATACCACACGTAAAAAAATGATGTTAACTAAGGTGGCTATTGCATTAGGTTACAGTGATGATGATGCTGAAAAAATTCGCGAATTATTATAATTATATTGCCCAACTAACAATAGTTAAGGATTAACGATGACAGTTCATCACCATGCAGGAAAACCGGCACGTCCAGAAGATAGAATTAATTTAGGGCGTTTAGTCAGTGATTACTTCCTCAAACAGCCAGACGTAACTGTTGTAGAACAAAAGGTAACCTTTGGCACTTCTGGTCACCGGGGTGCGGCAAGCAAGTTAAGTTTTAATGAACATCATATTCTGGCAATTTGCCAAGCAGTCGTTGAATATCGAAAGTATAAAGGGTTTAAAGGACCTTTATTTTTAGGCAAAGATACTCATGCTTTATCAGAACCCGCTTTCGCTTCTGCCTTATCAGTATTAATCGCTAATGGTATCCCTGTTATTATTCAACAAGATGAAGGATTTACTCCAACACCTGTTATTTCTCGTTTGATCATAAACCATAATAAATTTAACATGGCAAAGGCGGATGGCTTAATTATTACGCCTTCTCATAACCCCCCATCAGATGGTGGTATTAAATATAATCCACCCCATGGTGGTCCCGCTGAAGGTCAAATAACTAAACAAATTGAACAACGTGCTAACACTATTCTTAGTGATAACTTAAAAGATATTGTTCGAATGCCTTTTGGTGAGGCGATGCAGTCCGAGTTATTGAGTAAACAAGACTTTATTGAGTTCTATGTCAGTCAACTTGATCAAGTTATTGATATGAAAGCGATTGCTGAATCAGGTGTCACTATTGGTGTTGATCCTCTGGGTGGCTCAGGTATTGATTATTGGCCTATAATTGCTAAAAAATATGGTATTAATATAAAAATAGTCAATCCTGTTGTTGATGCAAGTTTTGCCTTTATGCCACTTGATAAAGATGGCAAGATTCGTATGGACTGTTCATCACCCTATGCAATGGCAGGTCTTATTGCCATGAAAGACCACTTTGATTTAGCGGTAGGTAACGACCCTGACTTTGATCGCCATGGTATTGTTACTAAAACCGGTGGTTTAATGAATCCTAATCACTACCTAGCGGTGGCGATTAATTACCTGATGACTAACAGAGATTGGCCAGAAACAGCTAAAATTGGTAAAACGTTAGTTTCAAGCTCTTTAATTGATCGTGTTGCCCAACATATTAATCGTCCTCTAGCTGAAGTGCCAGTGGGCTTTAAATGGTTTGTTGATGGTTTACACGATTCAAGTTTTGCTTTTGGTGGGGAAGAAAGTGCAGGGGCATCATTTTTAGCGCTTGATGGTAGCTGTTGGACCACAGATAAAGACGGTTTTATTATGGCCTTACTCGCTGCTGAAATATTAGCCGTAACAGGTAAAGACCCTCACCAACATTACCTTGATTTAGCTAACAAACTTGGCCAACCTTGTTATGGCCGAGTTGAGGCAATTGCTAGCTTAGCTCAAAAAAAGGTATTAACTGAACTTAGTGCTGATGTAATCACTGCTGATAGTCTAGCAGGCGAGCCAATTAACCAAGTATTAACCCATGCACCGGGTAATAATGCAGCAATTGGTGGCCTTAAAGTGGTTACTCAAAATGGTTGGTTTGCTGCGCGTCCATCGGGCACTGAAGATATTTATAAAATTTATGCGGAAAGTTTTATTGATGAAGTTCATTTGCAAGTGATTATTGAAGAAGCACAAGAGATTGTCAGTGCTGCTTTTAAACAAGCGGGTCTTTAAATCGGCTAAAAGTCAGTTAAATGGTTAAGTCACTGTTTAACTTGGTTTTATTTCAGATATTGATACTTTCCCTCTATTGACATCCATGCCATTTTTTTTAAGGCTAACTAACAGCTATATAAGTATTGTTATCAATTAAATTAAAACAGCGACGTCATTTGTTGTGATGCATTTTATTTAAATGCATTAATAGGTATTGATAAATAATGTAAGCCATTAGAACTTGCGGCTGCTAAATGGCCTGCTCGTATATTTATTTGTACTGCGGGCAACATCAGTTTTGGCATACTAAGGCTTGAGTCTCGTTGATTTCTGAACGAAGTAAACTCATCCATAGTGACGTTTTTATGGATATGAATATTTTGCTCTTGTTGTTCGGCTACGGTACTTTGCCAGGCATAAAAATCTCTATTAGGGCTTTTATAATCATGGCCAGTAAAAAGTCTGGTTTGTGAGGGCAGGCTTAATATTTTTTGAATTGATTGATACAAGGTGCTGGCATCGCCACCAGGGAAGTCACAACGTGCAGTACCATAATCTGGCATAAATAGCGTATCACCAACAAAAGCAGTATCTTCGATCAGATAAGTCACACAAGCAGGTGTATGACCTGGTGTGTGTAAAACTTTAATTGAAAGCTTACCTAAACTTAATATGTCACCATCATCAAGTAATTGATCAAATTGACTTCCATCAAGAGCAAATGACTCTTCAAAGTTAAAGACTGTTTTGAATATTGCTTGTGTGGCAGTTATCTTAGAACCTATCGCTAGTTTACCCCCTAATTTTTTTTGTAAATAAGGCGCCGCAGTTAAATGATCAGCATGGGCGTGAGTTTCTAGTATCCAAAGACATTGCCATTGTTGTTCATCTATGTAACGAATTAATTGATCTGCCAATGTCGAAGTGGTGGTGGCAGATGCTTGATCAAAATTGAGTACAGAATCAATAATTGCACACTGCTTGCTGAGTGGTTCAGCAATAAGGTAGCTCGCGGTATTTGTTATGTCATCAAAAAAACAGTGAATACGAACTGAGCTCATCAAGCACCTCCTCGTTAACGGTGTGAAGCTAGTTAATACGATAAAAACTATGGTATCTGTTCGTTTTAATCTTGTGTAGCGGTTTTCAGTAATAGCCTGATACGTATCAATTACTGCGTAAAAGCCTGCAAATTAACGTACAATATCGAAAAATATTGTCAAAGTGAAAGTTAAATTGAACGAATTACACCATCTAAATCAAAAAGAGTTGTCAGAAAAGTTATTAAAAAATAAGGACTTTTTGAGTATAAGCCGTGAAAATGAATTTATACTGCCCGCTTTTTCTTTTGAAGTATCAAATGAAAAGGAAAGTAGTCAATGTAAAGTATCAGTGCTTGATACCGGCATCATTCTTTTTGAACCGATAACTCACTCTTCAAAAAAGGATATTGTCTTATCAAGTGCCGTTCATGGTAATGAAACTGCCCCTATTGAAATATGTAACGATTTAATCAAAAACTTAATCTCAGGGCAGTTACATCTTCAAGAGCGCGTGCTGTTCATATTTGGTAATCCGGCATCAATTAATATTGGTGAACGTTTTGTCGAAGAGAACCTTAATCGGTTGTTTTCTGGTGGCCATTCTCAAGATCAAGGCCATGGCGAAGGGCTCATTAATAAAGAGCGTCGCCGTGCATTATTATTAGAAAATACCGTTAGAGATTTTTTTGAACAGGGTAATAATATTAGTGATAACCGTCAGCGTTTTCATTATGATCTACATACGGCAATTAGAGGCTCTAAAAATGATAAATTTGCTGTTTACCCATTCAGACATCAAAAACCGTGGAAAGAACAACAACTGCAATTTTTATTAGCATGTGGTATCAATACTGTTTTATTATCTCATTCACCAACGACCACCTTTAGTTATTTTTCATCAAATGAGTTTGGTGCTGATGCTTTTACAGTTGAATTAGGTAAAGTTAAACCTTTTGGTGAAAATGATATGACTAATTTTGCTGCGGTTATTCAAACATTAACGGGTTTTATTTCAGGACAAGTACTAGCGCTTAAAGATTACGTAGCAGAAGACTTTAGTATTTTTGAAATTGATCAAAATATTAATCGCCATCATCAAGACTTCCAATTACACTTTGCTGATGATGTTGAAAATTTCACAGACTTTCCTATTGGGACAATTATTGCTAGTGATGGTGATATTGAACACAGAACTAAGAAGGAAGGAGAAGCTATTATTTTTCCTAATGCAAATGTTGCCATTGGACAACGGGCATTACTAACAGTTACACCAACAAAAATATAGCAAGAAAACCGTCATAGAAAATTTTCAGGGTGAAAATATTAAATTAAGTTTTTAATAAGTTCACCCTGTTTTTTGTCAATACTCACCCCCCTCTATACCCCTGACCTTTTCTACCTGTAAAGATTTATGCTCACTGTGAGAGGTCAGTTAACGCCTCTATTTGCCCGTTAACTTGAATCTCGGTTTACCTAAAGGTAAAGTGCGATCATCTATATAACAGTCAACTATTAGCCAATTTATCGAGCAAAGATAACGATAAAAGGTTAATGATTTAAACAATTCCTTTTAGCTGTCTCTGAGTCTATGTCTATACTAACAGAGATAAAAAAGTGTTTAACTCGTTAAGCTTGCAACGAAATAGTTTAGGCAAACAAGCAGATAACAAAGAGAATGCTATGAACTCTGACATTTATAATGACGGGCCGGTTGTCCACCAACCTAGCTTTATTGACGGTCACTCAGTCGAAATTCCACTTCTTAAAATTTTACAGCAAGATGGTACTCTATTTGACGGTGCCCAAATGCCAAAAATAGATCAAACACTTGCGACTAAAGTTTATAAAACCTTAGCGTTTCACCGTGTCTTAGATGAACGTATGGTCGCTTCACAGCGCCAAGGTCGTTTAAGTTTTTATATGTCGGCCCTAGGTGAAGAAGCAGCAAGTGTGGGTGGAGCTGCAGGGTTAAAAGATCAAGATATGATTATGGCTCAGTATCGTGAACAAGGTGCCTTGATGTTTCGAGGTTTTAGCCTCGAAAATTTTATGAATCAAATGTTTAGCAATAGTAAAGATTTAGGTAAGGGTCGTCAGATGCCTATTCATTATGGCTCAAAAGAACTCAACTATATGACAGTGTCATCACCCTTAGGGACACAAATACCACAAGCAACAGGTTATGCCTATGGTCAAAAACTTCAAGGTTTAGATGAAGTGACTATATGTTACTTTGGTGAAGGTGCTGCCTCTGAGGGGGATTTTCATGCGGGCTTAAACATGGCTGCAGTGCAAGAAGCACCAGTAATTTTTTTCTGTCGTAACAATGGCTACGCAATTTCAACGCCCTCAGATGAGCAGTTTAAAGGTAATGGTATTGCCTCCCGTGGTGTTGGCTATGGTATTAAAACGTTGCGAATTGATGGTAATGATATTCTCGCTGTTATTTTGGCGACACAAACAGCACGTCAATACGCCTTAAAAGAAAATGCACCCGTACTCATTGAAGCGATGTCTTATCGTTTGGGTGCTCATTCAACCTCAGATGATCCGTCAGGTTACCGTACCCGTGAAGAAGAAGCAGTTTGGCAAGCTAACGATCCTATTTTACGGATGAAAAATTGGATGCTAAACCAAAATTGGTGGGACGAAACTCAAGAAACTGAGCTTTTTGAACAGTACCGAGAAGAGGTATTAGCCGCTGTTAAAGTATCAGAAAAAATTGATAAACCCCATTTAGATACCCTGATTTCTGATGTTTATGATACACCACCAGTGCACTTACAAGCACAACTTGATGAGCTTAAAGAGCACATCAATAAATATCCAGATGCTTATCCATTTACTGCGGGGAAATTTTAGTCATGGCTCAAATGAATTTGTTACATGCCATCAACAATGCTATCGACATTGCGATGCAGGAAAATGATAGAACAGTATGCTTTGGTGAAGATGTAGGACACTTTGGTGGAGTTTTTCGTGCAACTAGTGGATTACAAGAAAAGTATGGTAAGGCGCGCTGTTTTAATACACCATTAGTTGAGCAAGGCATTATTGGCTTTGCCAATGGTTTAGCAGCACAAGGTAGTGTTCCCATTGCTGAAATTCAGTTTGCCGATTATATTTTTCCAGCATTTGATCAAATTGTTAATGAAGCGGCAAAGTTTAGATACCGCAGTGGTAACGAATTTGATGTGGGTAAATTAACTATCCGTGCTCCATATGGCGGTGGTATTGCGGGCGGTTTATATCATAGTCAATCGCCTGAAGCCTATTTTGCTCATACTCCCGGTTTAAAAGTGGTTATTCCACGTAATCCTTATCAAGCTAAGGGGCTCTTGTTAGCGTCAATTCGTGATGATAATCCGGTGATTTTCTTTGAGCCAAAGCGTTTATATCGAGCCTCGGTTGGCGAGGTGCCTGAGGAAGATTATCAATTACCCCTAGGGAAAGCAGAAGTCGTCACTGTCGGTAATGATATTACTTTACTTGCTTGGGGAGCCCAGGTCGAAATTATAGAAAAATCCGCAAAAATGGCTGCTAATGACGGTATTTCGTGTGAGATTATTGACTTACGAACTATTTTACCTTGGGATATTGAAACGGTTGTTAATTCAGTATTAAAAACAGGCCGTTTAGTTGTTTCTCAAGAAGCACCATTAACCGCTGGTTTTGCCAGTGAAATTGCTGCGACCATACAAAAAGAATGTTTCTTGCATTTAGAATCACCAATAGAACGTGTTTGTGGGTTAGATACTCCCTATCCACTAGCCTTAGAAAAAGAATATGTTGCTGATCATTTGAAAATTTATGAAGCAATTAAACGTAGCGTTAATTACTAATTTATCGAGGCTAGAAAAGATTATGAGTATTGATTTTATATTGCCAGATATTGGTGAAGGTATCGTTGAATGTGAGCTGGTGGAATGGCTAGTCAAAGAAGGCGACGTAATAGTTGAAGACCAGCCTATAGCTGATGTAATGACAGACAAAGCATTAGTGCAAATTCCAGCAATGCATAATGGCGTGATTGAAAAATTATATTACCAGCAAGGTGATATTGCTAAAGTGCACGAACCGTTGTTTTCAATTGTCCCTGAAAACTCTAAAGACAATATCACTTCGTCAGCGGTTGATAACCCTTTACCTGTCGATAACTCTATAGCTGAACAAGCTAAAGAGGTTGCTGTCAATGCGGTAGAAGACTTTATTCTTCCAGATATAGGTGAGGGTATTGTTGAATGTGAGTTGGTCGACTGGTTAGTCAACGAAGGCGATATTATCGAAGAAGATCAACCTATCGCTGATGTGATGACCGATAAAGCCTTAGTGCAAATTCCAGCAATGCACGCGGGTAAAGTGGTTAAGCTTTATTACGCTAAAGGTGAAATTGCTAAAGTTCATCAACCCTTATTTTCAATAGAAATCTATGGCAGTGCGGCGGTAATAGCTCCAACTCCAACTGCAGCTTTAGTAAAACCACTAACAAAAAATGTAGCTCATCAATCTATTGCTAAAATAGACACACCCACCGTTCTTATCACTAATAATGGTAAAGCAGTCGCTAGTCCTGCTGTAAGAAGAGTTGCTCGCGAAATGAATGTTAATATTCATGAAGTGCCTGGAACAGGAAAGAAGGGGCGTGTTTATAAAAATGATATAGCTGCCTTTATTAAAGAGACCACTGATAAACCTTCTGAACAGAAAGTTGTCACTCAGCCGACTGTGAACATCGGTGGTATACGTGTTGAACAAATACGGGGTATTAAAGCCGTAATGGCTAAAGCTATGGTCAAATCAGTGTCAACCATCCCTCACTTTACTTATTGTGAAGAAATTGACATGACCAACTTGATCAAACTTAGAAAAGATCTTAAAGAAACGTCACTTATTAAAGAATTAACCACTAAGCAAGACATCAAATTAACCATGATGCCATTTTTTATGAAAGCGATGTCATTAGCATTACAGCAATTTCCACTTATTAATTCACAAGTTAATGAAGAGTGTACCGAGTTAACCTACTTTAATGATCATAATATTGGCATGGCGGTTGACTCAAAAGTAGGTTTGTTAGTACCTAACGTTAAACAGGTGCAAACTAAATCCATTTTAGAGTTAGCTACTGATATTACTCGCTTAACTAATGACGCAAGAAGTGGTCGAGTGCCATCATCTGATTTAAAGGGTGGCACCATTACCATCTCAAATATTGGCGCGATTGGTGGTACCGTTGCGACGCCAATAATAAATAAACCTGAAGCCGCTATTGTTGCGTTAGGTAAATTACAAGTTTTACCTCGCTTCAATACTTTAGGTGAGGTGGAAGCCCGAAGTATAATGCAAGTGAGCTGGTCTGGTGATCATCGAATTATTGATGGTGCTTCAATTGCACGGTTCTGTAATTTATGGAAATCATTCCTTGAAGAGCCTACCAATATGTTAGTTCATATGAATTAATCATTGAGTTAGAAGTTTGACGTGAAAAATTACAAGAGTGTTCACTCAACTTAACGTTGTTCATTTATAAAATGAACAACGTTTTATTATTTAAGTTGTTATCATCTAATTATGATTATTTACAAAATATATAATAAATAAATACTTAGCAGAAAATTTATAATAACCGATATTCTTCAGGTTGTTGATACACCTCAATAACAAACCCCAATTAATAGCATCTTCGCTGGATAGTTAAAAAAATTGATCAATTCAAAGTAACTAAAGCCAATTATTGTAACTTCTTATTCATATCCAGAAATTTACAAGGTTCAATATTTTTTGGTATCTAATATAATGATGTTATGGGATGTTAATATTCATTAGACAAAGAACTATATAACCTAGATTATTGTGGTGTTTTTATTAAAGGCAAACATATAGTGGGTTAATAATAGGGTAGGTGGTAAAGGTGGCAACAGCAGTTAATGACGATAATTGGACTATATGTTTGGAATGTCAGGGGCGTGGCAAAAAAAGTAAGGGGCTTCGCAAAAATGTCAGACTCCGATATCAGAATGAATTAGATCTGTTTTTAAAAAGTAAGAGCTCAGGCAAAGCACCAGTTCGTCCTAAGGCTCATCTAAATGTATGCTTAAATTGCCAAGGGGCTGGTTTGATTCGTTCTGCAACGTATCCTTTAGCCGATAATAATTACCCACATATTGCCATTATTGGGGGTGGAATAGGGGGAGTAGCTCTTGCGGTAGCTTGTTTACACCGTGGAATTCCTTTTACTCTTTATGAGCGCGATAATAGTTTTGATGAACGGTCTCAGGGGTACGGACTCACATTGCAACAAGCGAGCAGAGTAATCAAGGGCTTGGGGATTTTTGCTTTAGAAGAGGGCGTGATTTCGACCCGACACCTAGTTCATACGATCGAAGGAAAGGTCATTGGTGAGTGGGGCAGTAGAAACTGGTTAGCGTCAAATAAAACAGCATCAGCTAAACCCTCTAATATTCATATAGCTAGGCAGGCGTTGCGACTAGCTTTACTTAATCAGTTAGGTGGGCATGATGTCGTGAAGTGGGATCACCAGTTAATCGACTTTAAAAAAGAGCAAGGTAAAGGAGTCAATTTGAGCTTTCATACGGCGGGTCAAATGAAGCAAGTTAAAGCAGACCTTGTGGTAGGAGCTGATGGTATTCGTAGTAAGGTGCGGAGTTTGTTAATTGGTGAGGACGCTTCACCATTATGTTATTTAGGTTGTATTGTAATTTTAGGAATATGTCCTTTAGCAAATATTAAAGGGCTTAATAGCCCCTTGCTAGACTCAGCCACGGTATTTCAAACTGCCAACGGCAATGAACGGATCTATATGATGCCTTATACATCAAACTCTGTGATGTGGCAGCTCAGCTTCCCAATGTCAGAAAAAGAGGCTAAGGCATTAAGCGCGCAAGGAGCTAAAGCACTCAAGGCTGAAGCGTATCGAAGATGTCAGTGGCACGATCCCATTCCTCAAATTCTAGCAGCAACCCTAGAAGGACAAATTTCCGGTTATCCCGTTTATGATCGGGTACCGCTCGAATCTCAGTTATTGGCGAAAGCAGGCCAAGTGACCTTAATTGGAGATGCGGCTCATCCTATGAGTCCATTCAAAGGACAGGGAGCAAATCAAGCTCTTCTTGATGCGCTGGCGTTAGCACGGGCGATTACAAGAGGATGTTGGCCTTTATCTCAATGGCGAGAAGTTGGTTTGAGAAAAAGTGTGTTAACAGAGTTTGAACTAGAAATGCTGGCACGCAGTGCGACCAAGGTAACGGATTCAGCCGAGGCTGCTGCCTTCTTACATTCTGAGATCGCACTTCATGAAGGCAATCAACCAAGAGGGCGCGTTCAAAAGAGAAAAGAAAATAATGAGAAAATGACATGATTTTGTAGCGAAATAAATCTATTTTGCTACATTTTTTTATTTAGAAAAACCTATTTTTAGGCGTTAATGACCGTTAAGATAAATGCTCGAAGTGCGAGTTATTTATTTTATGAATCTTTACTAAAAGATCGATGGGAATAAACTGTAATGGTCTAATTAAATTTTATAGGTTTATAGGTTTATAGATCAAGTTTATTGAATTTATTAAATTTAATTATTGAGGTAAGTTCATGGCCATATTCAGCTCCTTTCTCAGAATACCGATCTAATTTAGTGACTAATAAGAACGGGTCATTACTTTGCATTCTTAATTCTCTAAATCCCTTAAATGCACTACTACGGCCAAGAGTTCGATAATAATCTTTTACCGCGGCTTTAACTGAGGAATACTTTTTAACCCAGATAGTTTTGTCACCGCGTTTTTGTAATGCAGCAATTCTAGGTTCATCCTCATCAAATGACCAAACACCAAATATATTATTGGCCTCTCTAAAAAAACGAGAGGTTGCCCAAGCACTTTCCATTGCGGCTTGTGCAATAGCAATACTTTTAGGGTGGGGTTTAAGCGCCATAAGCAACTCATCATTAGTTGTCGCTTTATATTCAACTTTGAGCTTTTCTATTTGTTGACTATTTTTTTGAGCGTCGATTGATGCTGAGATTTCTTGATATTGGGCCATAAGTTCAGCGTAAACATCATTAACAGCAGGAATAATTAATGTTTTAAATCGCGCTTTTTTTTCTTGAACCGTCATCTGAGGGATTTTGGCCTCTTCTATAGAAAAATAATAAATGACAGCAGAAATTAAAAATACTGAAATGAGTAAAATGATTAGTTTTGACGAAATGGACGTTAGTTTCAAAATAGAGCCTATCTTAATTAAAAATGTAGAGAGTTGAAATTATAAAGCAGTCAAATAAACTATCATACTATTGTTTATTTGACTGCTAAAAATCATTAAATATGATGGAAGTTGGCTGAAAACCATCTCCATGATAAAAATACATAAGCTACAATAAATGTATTTATATCACCATTTCTCTATTAAAGGCCATTATGGTATTGCACATTGGTTGACTCTGGCACCAATTTGTTGAGTGTTGATTGAATACTCGATTGTTGCTCTAACTCACCATTAAGTAATTGTTCAAATTGCTCAATAAGTACTGTTTTTTCAGGTGGCTTTTTATCTCCAGTGCCTATATTGGTTAAATCGATCATAAAGCCGTCAAATAACTGAGCAAGGTCACTAACAATCTCCATATTCAAAAATTGATCGTCATTATAGATACTGGGGTAGCCCGCTTTTTGTTTATCAATAGCAAATGAAACCCCTTTAAGGTTAGTTATACTAGTCGACTTATCACAAGAGAGCATACAGCCATTGTCAATACGTGGCTTTTCACAACCGACACTTTGTTGGAAGAAACATTGTCTACTGGTCATTAATAAAATGGGGTGGTAGACACTGTAAAACATTTTAAAGTTTTCAGGACGAGCAATCGTTTTCATTTGTTGAAGGTTTATTTCGTTTGAAATAAAGGCACCAGCACAGTCAAAAGCTTCTTTCATTGCTAATAAGGCGTAGGAATTAGTGGTATTTAAAAAAGGACCTGCAATCCATTTTATGCCAAGTTCAAATGCTCGGTTAGCAATACCGGTATTATTAGTGACAATTAACGGCGGCTTCACTTTGTTTAATATATTTAAAGCCGCATCGAAGTCTTTACCAATTAACACGGCTGGAAACCAAGGAATTAATGTTGGATTGTCATTGAAAAAATCAACATATTTAGTACAGCCACGCTTATAGGCATCGGGCAATTTAAAGTAAATATCGGCATCAGTTACATTGGTGAGCTTAGCATCGGTTTCATCACAAATTAATATTGATAATTTGGCTTTGGACACTATTTTATTTTTTTCAGCGCCCAGGCTTTTGGGATGATGAACAAGTTTAGGTAATTCAATTTCAGGCAATATCGTTCTGTTATTATTGAGTAATAATGTTATTTTATTTTTTAGCGCAGTTAACTCTTTAAATGGAATTGATACACCCTGTGGTATGGCGTCTGTATTTAATTGGATTAAAGTAAATTGGCTATTGTTGAAGCTTTTGAAGCGTTTTTCAATAGCACTTTTATCTAGACAACTCTTTTCACTGCTCTTAAGTGTGCTGGTTGAATGAATAATATAGCTTTTATCTTCTTCTGTTGTTTGTCCAACGATGAAATCTTGCGTAGTTATTTCGACGGTTAATGGCTTACCAACTTCACCAGTAAAGGTTATTGATAATGGACGCTTTTCGATACTTAAATGCTTTGTTTTTTCCTGCACAGCGATATTTATTGCTGATTTGTCGTGACTAAGTTTGTGTTCAACCTCTTGAATTTGAACCACAGAAATAGCATTACTTTGATCGATGGCGTGATATTTGGAATTATCACGCGGGTTTTCAATAAACATTGATTGGTTTAAGTCGCCCTTTAAAAAAGCATTGGTTAAATCACGATTAAACACTTTATACAATCGCTCACCGTCTTCAAGTAATTCGCCTGTTTTTAGAAAACCATCAATTTGTTTTCGAAAACTGTCGACGACGGTATGAACATAATCCGCGCCTTTAATTCGGCCTTCTATTTTAAAAGAATGAACGCCGGCGTCTATTAGGGCCGGTAAATCGAAAAATGCAGAATTATCTTTAATATTCAGGGGGAAGTTATTACCTGTTGGCGTTGTTTCATATTCTTCTCGACAAGCCTGGCTGCAACGACCTCGGTTACCTGAATTACCGACACTGGCCGAGGTTGAATAACACAAGCCTGAAAACGCGACGCAAAGAGAGCCATGAACAAAGACCTCGGTAAGTACCTCTTGCTCACGAGCAACTGCGGTAACATCAGTTATCTCTCTTAAATTCATTTCTCTTGATAAATTAACACGAGAAACGCCTAACTTTTTCAAAAATGGAATTTGGCCAACGTTATGCGTTGTTAATTGAGTTGATGCATGAACATCTAAAGTAGGGAAGTGCTTCTTTAATATATAAACAAGACCTATATCTTGAACAATAACACCATCAAGCGTGGTGTTAGCAAGCTTACTCAATAATTTTGCCAGTGACTTAAATTCACGTTCTAATATGACAATATTTAAGGTTAAAAATATTTGGCATTGGTACTGGTGCGCAAGTCGAATAATACCGCTGAGTTGATCAAATGAGATATTAGTTGCACGATTTCGGGCATTAAAGGTATCTAAACCACAATAAACCGCATCTGCGCCAGCAATAATTGCTGCTTTTATCGCCTCTACATCGCCACCTGGGGCTAATAATTCAATTTTAGGACTCATTTACACAACTTTAGCCAGTTTACTAGGCAGTTAATTTTTTAAAGTAAGGATTTTACGCATATATTTCGCCAAAGAATACCGTTAAAATAGCTTAATTGAATTAATCATCAGTCTACGTTGTTATCCTGGTGCTGGAAGATAAATAATAATGAATGAAAACAAAAATAAAAAGCAGAGTAAAGCTGAGCCGTTACCTATTTTTTATTCGCTCAGAAATTGCCCTTTTGCCATGCGAGCCAGAATGGCTATTTTTAAAGCGCAACAAACAGTATTGTTACGAGACTTAGTATTAACGAATAAACCAAGTAAAATGCTAATATCGTCACCAAAGGGCACAGTACCTGTTCTAGTGTTAAATAATGGTAAAGTAATCGACGAAAGCTTAGACGTGATGTTGTGGGCACTGCGAGAGACAGACCCAGATGACTTATTACATCGATATCTAGATAATGAGCAAGCGCTTATTGAGATTGATATGTTGATGTTCATTAATGAATTTGATATTGGTTTTAAAGCTTGTTTAGAGCAATACAAATGCGCTAAACGCTATAAAGAAGGCAATATCGAACAATGCCGAACAGCTTGCGAACTATACGTTGAAAAATTGGAGCAACGCTTAACCGCACACTTGTTTCTATTTTCTGACAAAGAGAGCTTAGCAGATATTGCTCTACTGCCCTTTATCAGGCAGTTTGCTCGAATAGAACGTCAATGGTACTTACAATCACCTTATCCAAAATTAAGGCAATGGCTAACTAACTATTTGCAAAGTCCGATGTTTACTAAAGTGATGGCCAAATACCCTTTGTGGTTAACTAATAATGAAATAATATTATTCGGTGGTAGTGGTTCATCATTGGAAACAGCATCATACCACAGTGATATAATATAAAAGTTAGGGTCAATAACACAGCGATTAAAGGCAGAGAAATGAACACTAATATATTAAAAAAAACAATGAAAATTAGTTACTTAATCACTTATCTAGGACTACTGACTTATAGTGTTTTCTTAAGCGCCGATGATAAAATGCCGTTGAGTGCCAATAAGCAATTAACCACTATAATCACTGAACGGTGGGATTATTCTTTAAGAGAAAATCCTATGTCGGCAACGCATGCAGGAGTTGAGAAATATAATCATCTGCTTAACCGTGTATCTTCAGTCGATAATAATCGACGCCTTGACGCAGAAAAAGTTTTTTTTAATCGTTTAACAAGCATTAATGTTAGTGCACTTACTGCAGAAAATCGGATTAATCACCAATTACTTAAGTGGGTATTAGAGCAAGAAATTGAGGGTTATCAATTAAATTTATCTCGTATCCCATTAACAACCTTCAGCAGTTTTTTTATGTCGGTACTGAATATGGCGAATGGCTTGCCAATGACCAGCGTTAAGGATTACCAAGATTACATCTCCCGATTGAACGATATTCCAAGATATTTTAATGAGAATATTGATAATATGCGGACGGGTATTAAGACAAATTTCACTTTACCGAAAATAGTTGTTGAAGGTGTTTTTCCTACAGTAATGGCTCAAGTATATAAAGATCCAACAAAAAGTAGTTTATACAAACCCTTTATAAAAATCAGCGGAGATATATCGGCAGAAAGTCAAAAAATACTGAGAGTTTCTGCTAAAAAAGCGATATTACAATCAGCAATTCCTGCCTTTAAGTCTTTTGCTGATTTTTTTGGTGGTGAATACTTAGCAGCGGCCACCGACACGCTTGGTGCAGAACAAATGAATAATGGTAAAGCGTATTACGCTCATCAGATTAAAACCTACACAACCTTGACTAATATCACTGCACAACAAATTCATCAGACAGGACTTAGTGAAGTAAAGCGTATTCGAGCTGAAATGGTAAAAGTGATCAAAGAGCTAAACTTTGAGGGGACATTTGATGATTTTACTGAGTTTCTCCGAACAGACCCCCAGTTTTATGCTAAATCAGCTAAAGACCTATTAAAAGAAGCGGCTTATATTGCTAAACGTATTGACTATGTTATGCCCGAATTTTTTGGGAATCTTCCTCGTATTCCCTATGGTATTGTGCCAGTACCCAAAGAGATTGCGCCCAACTATACAACCGCTTCATATAACTCTGCACTAGTTGGTGGTAACCGTGGTGGCGCTTATTGGTTAAATACTTATCAGTTAGACCAAAGGCCGTTATATGAGCTTACCGCTCTAACTTTGCATGAGGGAGTCCCTGGACATCATCATCAATCCGCTATTTCAAGTGAATTACAAAATGTACCTAAATTTAGACTCGCTTTATATTTTAGTGCTTATGGCGAGGGCTGGGGATTGTATGCTGAAAAACTAGGGGTTGAGATGGGCCTTTATGATACCCCCTATGACAATTTCGGCCGACTCAGTTATGAAATGTGGCGTGCTTGTCGACTCGTTATTGATACGGGCATCCATGCCATGGGTTGGAGTCGACAACAAGGTTTAGATTTTCTTGCAAGTAATACCTCATTGTCTCAAGCTAATGTTCGAGCAGAAGTCGATCGTTATATCTCTTGGCCGGGCCAAGCACTTTCATATAAAGTAGGTGAACTTGCCATTTGGACGTTAAGAAATAAAGCAGAAAAGTCTTTAGGTGAGAAATTTAATATCAAAAAATTTCATGACACTTTATTGGGTAATGGTGCGTTACCATTGACTATGGTAGAAGCAGAAATCGATCGTTATATTGACGCTAGCCGTTAATATTTTTTAGGATGGAATATTTGTTAGTCATTTAAATAGTTAAATCGATGTTATGTCTGGGGAGTTTTTATGCCCCATTTTCTTCAGTCACAATGAATGAGCATCAATACAATTTTAGTTTTAAGCTTAAAACACCTATTTTGGTAACTTTTTTTATTTTTTCAAGACTATTGTGTCGAAAAAACAGATAATTGCCTTAATGAATATCACTTAGCTGATAGACAGCTCCTAAAACCCAAAGTAATAGTAGGTTTAGGGCTGTCGACTTCAGCAAATAACGCCGGAAATTATTCAATGGAAATCAAAGTTAACTTTCTCGACAACCTCAGACTTGAAGCTAAGTTTGATGATTTTACTGTCATCGCTGATCAGCCTATTCGTTATAAAGGCGATGGGTCAGCACCTGGGCCTTTTGATTACTTTTTAGCATCATCAGCCTTATGTGCTGCTTACTTTGTCAAAGTGTATTGTTCGTCTCGCGATATTCCTACTGAAAATATTAGGTTATCTCAAAATAATATTGTGGATCCTGAAAACCGTTATAATCAAATATTTCAAATTCAGGTTGAGCTTCCTGACAGTATTTCTGATAAAGACCGCCAAGGTATTTTAAGATCAATTGATCGCTGTACTGTTAAGAAAGTTGTACAAATGGGACCTGAGTTCAGGGTTGAGGCGGTTGCCAATCTTGAAGAAGATGCCCAAGCTATGCTTATGGGGCAGGCAGAAGGTGATGCTAAAACCTATATATTAGGTAAGGACTTACCGTTAGAAAATACCATTACTAACATGACTGAAATTTTGGCCAAACTTGGTATGAAAATCGAAATTTCGTCATGGCGTAACATCGTCCCAAATGTTTGGTCTTTGCATATCCGTGATGCTGCATCTCCAATGTGCTTTACTAATGGAAAAGGGGCATCAAAAGAAAGCGCCCTTTGTTCGGCGCTAGGTGAATTTATTGAGCGCCTTAACTGTAATTTCTTTTACAACGATCAGTTTTTTGGCCAAGACATAGCTAATAGCGATTTTGTTCACTACCCCAATGAAAAATGGTTTAAGCCAGGATTAGATGATGCGTTACCCGAAGGTATTTTGGATGAGTATTGCCTAGAGATATATAATCCTGAAGATGAATTACGTGGCTCAAATCTTACCGATACAAACTCTGGTAATGTTGAACGTGGTATTTGTACTATTCCGTATAAGCGCCATTCAGATGGTGAAACCGTCTATTTCCCTTCCAATTTAATTGAAAATCTGTTTTTAAGTAACGGAATGAGTGCCGGTAATAATTTGCCTGAAGCTCAAGTACAATGCTTATCTGAAATATTTGAACGTGCGGTTAAAAGGCAAATTATTGAACAAGAAATTGTTTTACCCGATGTACCACAACAAGTGTTAGCAAAATACCCAAACATTGTTGCTGGTATTAAAGGGCTCGAGGATCAAGGTTTTCCGGTAGTGGTCAAAGATGCTTCATTAGGTGGCCAATTCCCCGTTATGTGCGTTACATTAATGAACCCGAAAACAGGTGGTGTTTTTGCCTCTTTTGGCGCACATCCTAGCTTTGAAGTAGCACTTGAACGAAGTTTAACCGAACTATTACAAGGCCGCAGCTTTGAGGGATTAAATGATGTACCAAGACCAACCTTTAATAGTATGGCGGTATCAGAGCCAGAAAACTTTGTAGAACACTTTATTGACTCAACCGGTGTGATCTCATGGCGATTTTTTAGTGCTAATCATGATTATCAATTTAATGAATGGGATTTTTCGGGCACCAATGAGCAAGAGTGTGACGCTTTATTTGCTATCTTAGAGGTGTTGGGTAAAGAATCTTACATGGCGGTCTTTGATGAACTTGGTGCCACAGCTTGTCGCATCTTAGTTCCTGACTATTCAGAAGTCTATCCAGTGGAAGATCTTATTTGGGATAACACCAATAAATCATTAAATTACCGTGAAGATATTCTCAATCTTCATGACTTAAGCGACGAAGCTCTAGCGAGTCTAGTGGAGCGGCTTGAGGAGAGTCAGCTTGATAATTATACTGATATCATCAGTTTAATAGGTATTGAGTTTGATGAAAATACGGTTTGGGGCCAGCTAACTATTCTTGAACTGAAAATTCTTATTTATTTATCTCTTGGAGCGCTTGAAGATGCGTTGGAGTTAGTCGGTGAATTCCTGCAGTACAATGACAATACCGTAGAGCGGGGATTATTTTATCAAGCAGTTCATGTGGTGCTTGAGGTTACCTTAGACGAAGACTTGACCATTGAACACTTTATTAATAACTTCAATAAAATGTTTGGTAAAGAGACTATGGTAAACGTGCTGGGTTCAGTCAATGGTGATCTAAGATTCTTTGGCCTAACAAAAACCAGCATGAAATTAGAAGGTTTGGATAAACACTTACGACTTATTGAAAGCTATAAAAAATTGCATCAAGCTCGTCAATTAAAAATTTAAAACATAACAGTTTAATTTGTTGATGTTAGTTAATTAGTGAAGTTGAGTGATAATTCGAAATAACAACATCAGCATCTTTACGTTACACTTTATGCCATATGTTTAGCTAAGTGAGGATGGGCGAGTTGTATGATGTTAACTTTAGTCGTTAACTCTTTTTTAAATGTAACTTTAAAAAATTAAATACGATAATTTTTTAATTGACTCAGTTTAAATGAGAGTTGTCTATCTTAGGCTTTAGGTATTTGTCTATTACAGCCAACAAGTCATCTTGGTAAAATGGTTTATTTATAAAGTCGTTAATGCCTAATAGGCTCGCTTTTTCTTTATCTTCATTACTGACGCTAGCACTTATGATGACAATCGGGATATTTTGAAGTGCCCTATTTTTTTTAATCAAGTTGGATGCTGTAAATCCGTCCATATTAGGCATTTGTAAATCCATCAAAATTAGATCAGGGGTTTTAGTTTTTAAATAAGACAAAGCCATCAAACCATCGTTGGCAAAATCACATGTTATTCCCTTAAAGTCGAGCTGTTTGCTAACAATAAACTGATTTACTTTATTATCTTCTACAACTAATACTTTGATTTCTTTATAATGTGAATCCTTTAATTTATTTGATTTAGGTGATGAAAAATCATTGTTTTTTTCTATTTTGGGTAATGTTATTGTTACAGTAAAACTACTACCTTTATCAGGCTGACTCCTTAACGTTATATCTCCTCCCATTAGAGAACACAACTGTTTAACAATAGCTAATCCTAATCCGGTTCCACCATATTCTCTTGTTTTAGTACTAGTAGCTTGGGCGAAGGGGATAAATAAGTTTTTTTGATCTTCTTTGTTAATACCGATACCTGTATCTTTAATGATTAGGGTTAATGTTCTGAATTTATCATCAATATCATAACTATCACCACTAATACTTATACTACCGTTATGCGTAAATTTAATGGCATTATTGAGTAAATTTATTATGATTTGTTTAAATCTATTATCATCACCTTCAACGTGGAGGTCAAAATTTGAAGTGAAATGTTTGTTAATGGTTATTGATTTATCTGTAGCTTTGACAATAAGCATGTCTATAACTTTTTGAGCAACTGCTGATGGAGAAAAGGGTCTGTTTTCAAGATTTATTTCGCCAGCCTGTATTTTAGAAGTGTCTAAAACATCATTAACGATACTGAGTAAGATTTTTGAAGACTCTTCTATTTTAGTGAAAAATTCTAAGGCATTTTTATCTTTTATTTCTCTTAGTGCTATTTCGCTAAAACCCATAATAGCATTTAAGGGGGTTCTATATTCATGACTAATGTTAGCTAAAAATAGATTTTTAGCTTGGTTAGCGCTGGTGAGTTCTTTATTCTTTTCAAGTAACTTAGCGGTATCTTCTTTTATTTGTCTAGTGAGAGAAGAGTTAAATGCGACAATAAAATAGACAAACGCGACACAAGCAGCACCGATAATGCCACCCATAGTCATCATTATTAATATCTGCCAATTTATCAGGCTTAGCTCAAATTCTGGTGTACTGGCAAAGTATAACTGGCCTTTTTTATCAAAAATATTGATTTCATTTTGGAGGTTAAAAGTACTGTTTAAGTGGTAACCAGGCTGGGTTATCCTATTATTATCACCATAAGTTAGCTGATACGTGAAAATATTTTTATTCATACTCGTTTGCAAGTTAGAGAGTATGGTATCTAACTTAAAGACAACTTTTACTAAACCTTGAAGTACATTTTCTTCATTAGGTGAGTTCTTTTTATATATGGGATAATAAACAATTCCCCAGGTATGTTTATCTTGGTGTTGGCTTAGAGATAATAACGGGCTGATAATATGATTTTTGTCTTTAATCGCTTTATTTATAGTGTTTTTTAATATTGTTCTCGAGAACTCATCTACGCCTACGTTTGTTTCATCAAGGTCAAAGTTAGTGATAAAATGAAGGGGTAGGTAAAAATCTGCCTGGGGAGCAATTATTAACCCCTGCTTAGTTTGTTTTTTGATACCAGCATCAACCATACCTTGTGATACTAAATTTGCTTCATAATTTTCTCGCTCTTGATCTGTAATCAATGGCAACCAAGCTAAAGCGCTTAAATTAATTTTATCGTTAGCAATTTTAACCGCGTATTTATCAAATTCAGCCCTTGTTACTTCATCACTCGCTTGGAACAGTCCATTTAAACCTGTCAGGCTATTTTTAATAGTCAAATTGATCATATTAAATTTTTCAACAAAGGATTGCGCTGAGGTCGTAAATACCCGTTCTTTTTTTACAAAATCATTGTTACTTGTTAAAACATAAATAAAACTTATCAGTGAAAATGAAAGTAGACTAACCAAAATTGCTGCTGTTGAGTTTTTAGTTCGGTGAACAAAAATATTATCCTTTAGAAATAGAAATATTGGTGTAATAGCTACCATAGTAAGTAAGTCGCCAATATATTTTACCAAGCTAATATACATTAGATTTTCAGTAGGTATATTCAATGAAAACTTTAAAGTTAGCACAAACAATAAAGTTGAAATGAATACAGTTAAAGGTCCGATTAGAAGAAAAAATTTAAGTATCGGTAATGGCTTACGAATGTTTATTGGTATAATACAAAAACGTAAAACTAATTGCTTAGCGATGACAAATTGTAAGACAGAAATACTCGCTAGTATTAATATGGCATAGCTTGGCAGGTCTGGATGTAAGGAGTCTTGTTGGAGTATTAATAGAGAAGCGAGTAATGAACCAACTAAGATGGAACGACCGAATAAAAAATATAGGCCGGTCATAACACCTGATAATGGCCAGATAGGACTAGAAAAACCTAAGAAAATGGTGAACATTGAGCCAAATTCTACTAATAGGTAATATGTACAAAAGGCTATGAGGGCAATCAATATTTGAATCAAACTGTTACCTTTATTCATTATTAAGTTACTTCATTTACTCAGTTAGGTTTTGAGGCTTGTAAAATACCTATTCAGTAATAATAACCATCTGTAATGAATAATAACCTTATTTTATGGTATAAGGATACATTATATAATGTATATTTTTTATTGGCGGTTTATATCTGTGTGAAAGGAAAGAAGAATTAAGATATTGTTTTTGTTACTTTGTATTGATTTTATGATGTTGCGAAGATGATTTTATACTTACTTGAGTAATGATTTTTACTAGCTAAAGTTATTTCTCAGTAGGTAAAGTTATAATAAAACAAGTACCTTGATTTATTATACTTTTAACCTCGATTTGACCACAATGCTTGTCAATAATACCGTGAGATATTGATAAACCTAAACCAGTACCTTCACCAATATCTTTTGTAGTATAAAAAGGGTCAAATACTTTGGATAAATTTTGCTTTTCAATCCCTTTCCCGTTATCTCTAATATTGATTATAACGCTATCATTATTATGATAAGACTTGATGAGTAGTTGACCATTATCTTCACATGCATGTGAGGCATTTATGAATAGGTTAATGAACACTTGATTTAAATCTGATGCTTGTCCAAATATGTTAGGACAGTCATTTAATTCTAACGTGATATCCATGGAATATTTCAATTGATTTTTAACCACTTTGAGGCAGTCATTAATACATTCATTAATATTACAAGAGGTGAATTCACCATTGCTTTTGTAAGAGATTCTTTTTAAATTTTCGACAATGCTTTTTACACGGTTCAACCCTTCTATAGTATCTTTTACTAGTATCGGGATATCTTGCTTGATATAACTTGCATTTATATTCTGATGAATGTCACGGTAGTTTTTAAATAGTTCTTCGTCATTAGATGTCAGAAAATCTGAATCTACTATGAGGTCATCTAACTTAAATAAATCGGTTAAATAATCCTCTAAACAAGAAATGTTACTATAAGAAAAGCCAATAGGATTATTAATTTCGTGGGCGATACCTGCGGTAAGTTCACCTAAGGATGCCATTTTTTCAGAATGGACAAGTTGTTTTTGAGCCGAATTAAGTTCTTTAACAACCCCCTCAAGATGTAGAACGTTATCGTATAATTCGCGTGTTTTATCTTCAAGGAGTTTTTCGGCTAATTTTCTTGCTTTTATTTCTCTTTCAAAAGCAATTTTATAGGCATTTTGCTGATTCATACTTTATTTCTTAAAGAAATAACTAATTTACATTTATCATCGCCGTTATGCATACATTCAGGATGATTAATGATTATTTTTTGGTCAAAATGTGAGGCTGCACCTAAAATCAATCCCTCTGACAGATAGCATAATTTACGTTTGGAATGATAAAACATCACCAGATCACCATCGGCTGTTTCTGAATAGTCAAAATTTGGCAAATAAGCCTGAGGATAGAGGCGCTTAACCTCCTTGTGGATAACTGAATCTATGCAGAGTAAAACTCCTTTAAATTATCTATATGGGATAAATTAGCGGGGCTATTACGATATAAATAAATAAAAAGATAGTCCCCCAATTTCCTTAACAGACTTGGCTTATCAATACGTGTTTTTTCTGAAAAAGCAGTCATCAATGACATCATTTCTGAATCATCATATTGCATACCACTTGTGTAAATTCCTTCTGACAAAGGTTTTACTTTAACTAATAATTCATTCCATGTTTCTATTCCCCATTGTTAAATAACCATATCTGAAAAAGCGGTAAATATAGAACCTTGCATAAATAACTCCTAATTATTAATATGTAGTGATCGTTGGAAGCTCCCCGTAAAAGAATAGAAAAGAATAGATTATTTTACATTCATTAGATTTATTCAACGCAAGAGTCTTTAATAGGATAGACCTTATTTAAAACAAGGTTACAAAAATTCAAATATTTTAAATACCAATTTATTTTTAGCCTTGTATGAGTTAATAAGTTAATTATAAAAGAATGGTAAAGTTCAAAGTACTCGGCATTAACTTTGTTACTTATGTTTAGTCTGTAAATAGTGACTAGAAAGTAAAGCTAAAATAAAATTTTGTACTAAAATACTATGTGTTGATATCAATATAACAAGGAAGTTGTATGTATTACATGAGTAAACCAAGAATTCTATTTGTAGATGATGAACGACTTATACTAAATTCACTTAAGCGTATTACTCATAAATTAGATGCAGAGATTATTACTGCAGAAAGCGGAAGTTTGGCCCTTGAAATACTCTCCAAAGATCCAGTTGATATCATTGTCTCTGACATGAAAATGCCAAAGATGAATGGTATAAAATTACTTGAGCAAGTCGCTAAAATAGCTCCAGAAACAGTACGTATTATATTAACGGGTTGCGATGATATGAGCATGGTATTATCTGCGGTTAATCAAGGGCGGATATGGGCGTATAACCATAAGCCTTGGAATAATGAACTTTTGATTGTTATGTTGAAAGAGGCTTTGGAATTACAAATAGTATTGGCTGAGCGCACATTGATGCGCCGAACTATTGATCAGTACCAACAACACAGTAAAGCAAAATTTGAGGGCTTTATAGGTGATTCCCTAGCTATGCAATTTGTTTACTCTTGTATTAAGCAATGTGCTGCTAGTAATGCTTCTGTCTTTATTACTGGTTCAAGCGGTTCGGGCAAGGAAGTTGCTGCAAAAGCGATCCATAATTTAAGTAAAAGGAATAAAGAAGCTTTTATTGCGATTAATTGTGCTGCGATTCCATCAGAGCTGATGGAATCAGAAGTGTTTGGTCATATTAAGGGGGCTTTTTCTGGGGCGATATCTAATAGAGATGGCGCGGGTACAATTGCCAATAGAGGAACTTTGTTTTTAGATGAAATTGGTGAAATGGATATTAATTTGCAAGCTAAGTTATTGCGTTTTATTCAAACTGGACAATTCCAAAAAGTTGGTAGTAGTAAAATAGAGCAGGTAGATATAAGGTTTATTTGTGCTACTAATATCGAGCCATATGCAGCAATGGCTGAAAAAAAATTACGGGAAGATTTATTTTATCGACTCAATGTTATTTCAATATTTTTACCACCGTTATGTGAATGAGGAAACGATAGGCTTCAACTCGCTGAAAATTTCCTGAGCTATTACAGTAAAATTGAAAATAAAGCTTTTTTGGGGTTTTCATCTGAGGGAGAAAAACTGATTAATGCTCATCCTTGGCCAGGCAATGTCCGTCAATTACAAAATGTCATTCACAGTGCGGTTGTTATGTCTGAAGGACCATTGATTTCATATGAAATTTTGAAACAACAACTGGTTACTAATTTTAATTCGTTAAGCTCACCACCTATTTTCCAACAAAAAACACGAGTTCATAATAGAAAAACTCAAAATGGAGACAAACTCATGAGTGTTAGCCAAATGGGTAACGAGATAATGTCTCTAGAAAAAGTTGAGCGTAAGGCGATAGAAAAAGCCATTTCAGTTTGTCAGGATAATATTGTAAAGGCGGCAGGTGTATTAGGTGTAAGTCCCACTACTATATACAGAAAAATTCAACAATGGCAAACTGAACCTAGCGAATAACTGTTATTTTAAAAGGTCAGTCTATATTTAGTACCTTTTTCAGTGGTGTTAAATGTTGTTCGAAATGTCGCCATTGTTCAGTCGCACTTTTATAAATCGGTTGGCGAACTTGCTCAGAACTTGGGGTTTTAATAGTACGCTTGGTTTTATGAAAATCAAGACACGAATGTTCAAATTCTAAACCACAAAAATCAAGCATTCTCCGCACCTGTGTTTCCAAGTCTTCAACGACATCTTCATGATTTACTGTTAAGACAAAGCCGGGTAATACCTGATCCCAATGTGCCATTAATTTTAGATAAGCTTGGTAGTAACGACCAATATCTTCAAGGTTATAGCTAAAGTCTTGTCCTTCGGCAAATAACTGTTTGAAACCACTAAAACAACAAGCCATTGGTGCACGTCTTGCGTCAATGATTTTAGCGTTGGGCAGTATTAATCGGATCAATCCTATGTGGAGAAAGTTATTGGGCATTTTATCAATAAACAGTGGTGCTTGCTCTCGGTAATCCTGAGTTTCATCAATAAACTGTTGGCCAAAACGCTTAAAATAATCAGGATTAATTTCACTTAAATTTTTTGGATATTGATTTTCTTGATTATTTTGAACTCGGCCCCGCAATCGCGAAGCTAACCCTAAAATATTGTGCAGCTCCATCGTTCCGTCAATTTGACTGTGCGAGGCCAGTATTTGTTCAAGTAAAGTAGAACCAGCACGTGGTAAGCCAACTATAAATATAGGGTCGGGTGAGTTAAGTCCTAAATCTCCAAGATTTTTAAATAATGCCGCGGTGCAGTATTGTATTTGCTCTGCTATTTGTTGCTCTACTTTATTGATGTCAAAACTGCTATGGCTATGCTGTAATTCGTTGCCTTGTTGATAAGCGTTAAAGGCTTGATCGTATTCTTGTCTGTCTTCAAAGGCTTTACCGGTAGCAAAATTTAACTGAATTCTATCAATTAGTGCAGAGTTGCTATTACTTTGTTGTGCCTGCATTTGGTTAATTTCTTCATCACTAAAGCGATAGGTCTTAGTGTTTGCTAAACTCCAAAAAGCGTCACCATAACTTGGCTTTAACTGATAGGCTTGTTGATAAGCCTCAACCGCTTGGCCCATTTCGCCTTTGGCTTTGAGTGCATGCCCAAGTTGTAAATAAAAACCAGCAATTTTATGGTCGTTTTCTGCGTTTGTGATTTGTGTGGTTGCTTGTGTTATGGCTTGCTTAAATAGGGTGATGGCTTGGTCTATTTCCCCTAAACCGTTTAATGCATTGGCTTTGGCCACCTTAAACGTTAAATTATTAGGCTGTTCGATGAGCAGTTTGTCAACTTGCTGTTGTGCCACTTTGTATTTACCTAAACGATTCAGTAGATTAAGGTATTGGGACCGAGCATGAATATGGTTAGGGGCTAATTCAAGGGCACTGGCCAGTAAAAATTCAGCATCGTCATAAATTTTCATTTCAATACCTATTTCAGCAAGTAAGCACATGCCATCGATATGGCGTTTATTATTTTGTAAAAAATGCCGACAAATTTGCTCTGCTTTTAATAATTTCCCTTCATGCATTAACTCTGTCACAGCGAGTAAGGCCGGCGGTAATTCTTTGAGTTTATCCAATTGATTGGCCGCTCTTTGAACCCCATCGACTTCATTTTGATCGTGATAAAGTTGAATAAGTTCTTGCCAACTGGCAACTAGGCTTGGATTGAGTTTTACCGCTGTTTCAAATGACACCTTAGCTTTTGTTGGCTGTTGTAAGGCCAGATTGATAAAACCTTGTTCTTGATGGGCTCTACTGTGTGTTGCATCATGTTTAAGCAACTCGTCAACACTGATTAATGCATTGGTAAAGTCTTTGGCATAGCGTTGAGCAACGGCAATTAAATACCATAGTTTAACTTTGCTTTGCGCATCTGATGTTTCTTTTAGTAGTTCTGAGCTGTAATTAATGGCGTCATTGAACTTTGCTGTTTGAATTAATTGCTGAATCGATTTTAATTGTGCATCAATTGAGGCAGGGGATGAATTTTCCAACGACATGGCTCCATATAAATTAGCTGAACTATTTGTATTTTAATAAAAAAAATAGTTTGGTCTTTGCTCAATAAAAAAGCCGCTTGGTAAAGAACCAAGCGGCATTATCTGGTTTTATATCTTATTATGGCTTAATAAAAGTCATATGAGAATCTAAAGCCAACCGTGCGTGGTCTATTAGACACAACTTTTGGAGTAAACTGTTGTGTATCAACATACAGAGTAGCACTTTCATCTGTTAAGTTATCGATAAATAGCTCTGCTTTCCATTCGTCGTTAGTTACGCCAAAGCTTAAATTAGCTAAAACGTAGCTTTCTTGTACATAACGACCAGCCTCGAAGGTTTCACCGTTACTATCTTGGTAATTAACACCAGAGTAAACGTCAGCCTCTTTTTGAATTGATAAGCCTGAACCTGTGCCATAGATTAAATTAGTGGCATCTTCTACCACATAAGCATCCATGGTCATACCGGCAAGTCTTTCTCCGGTATAACTGATTGAACCGTTAACGTAACCCGTTAACTCATTACTGATTTGATAGAAATATTGTGCTTGTAAGTTACCTGAAAATTCAGCTGAGTAAGGTAATCTACTACCCACTGATGGAGCTATACCGTCAAGCACATCATTAACAGAGGTAAGTTCTGTGTCAATAAAACTAAACGCACCCGTTATGATTAGGTTGTCAGTAGCAGCCCAACTAAAATCACCATCTATCCCTTTAATTTCAGCATCACCAACGTTATCAGTAAAGACTAGGAAACTAATATTAGTGGGGTCAAACCGTGAGGTTTGTAGATCTGATATTTTTGAATAATAGGCAGTAGCATTAAAGCGTAAGGTTTGATCAAATAACGTTGATTTAAAACCAAGTTCAAAGTTATCTAAACTATCGGTTGTTGAATAAACCGGTATACGGAATCCTTCAAAAGAACCTTCTTGACTTGTAGCTGAACCGCCACCAACTCGGTTAGTTACAGGAGGTCTAAAACCCTCTGAGTACGAAGCAAATAACATGACTCCGTCTGATACTTTCCAATCAAGCGACGCTTTGATAATCGTATCATCTACCGTTAGCGAGCCATCATCATTAACTAAACTGGTATCTAACTGACCACTGGCAATAGCAGCTTGAATTGAAGCGGCTTCTTCTGCGCCAAAAAACTCAGTTAGCGCGGCATCACTGCCATCACCAAATGCTTGTAGCCTTCCACTTACGTCAACCGTTGACGTTGAACCTCTATAAATGTCGTCAATTTGATACCAACGAGCGCCAAAGCTTGCCGTGACTGTATCTGTAATATCATAATCTAACTGACCAAAGACAGCGATTTGATCTATGGTGTGAGTAACATCATTGATAAAGCTCACTTCAGATGAAAAAGGTCCACCATCAGTGTTAATACCATCAGTACCTGGAAGTGTTCTTTGCATATCAGTAAAGTAAGGTAATTCAGTATTTGCTATATTAAATAAGCCAACCGTTGATAATTCTTGAGTGTCATAAAAAACACCGGCAGTAAGACGCAAGCGGTTTTCCGCTGAAGTATTGATACGAAATTCATGGGTGGTACGTGATGTACTGGTTTGTTCTTTATAAAATTTAGTGGGGTCAACACATTCTTGCGCTTCAGGAGTTCCCGCATAACTACAAGAATAGTAGGCCGAATATAAACCACCGTTAGTGTAACCAGTGTAATCAATGGTTGAATTAATATCTCGGTCTAAGTAACCACCGGTGTAAACAACATCCAGTTGGTCAAGTCTACCTTCTAATGTCCAGGTCGTTAAACCAAAGTCATCATTGTTGTTTTCTGGTGTAAAGCGATTAGTTGATGTCTCACCGTCAAGGTTTGGATCATAAGCAAACACACCTTCAGTATCGAGCGACTGTTGGGTATGTTGAACCAAAAGGTTCCACTCATCGTTAATCAAATACGATAAGCCAAAGCGAGCACCAGCATAGTTTGCCGTGTTAAAGTTATCTTCGACCAAACCATCATTTCTAGGAGCCGTTACTGGCACACTTTCAGGGTTAGTTAATACATCACCAGAAATTCGACTGATGACGACAGCACTACCTGCGTAACCACCTTCTCCAGGGACGTTGAGTATGTTATCAATCCAACCCCCTTGGTAATCATTATAAGTAGCAACACGTACGGCAAGTGAATCAGTTAACGACATATTGACATAAGCTTCAACCGAGTTACTTAAATCGCCACCTTTTGTTGAACTAGTGCTAGTATCAAAACCTGCAGCAAAGCCATCATGTGTTGGTTTATTTGTAATTAAGCGAACTGTGCCTGATTGAGAGCTAGCACCAAAAAGTGTACCTTGTGGGCCAGGTAAAACTTCTACACGTTGAATATCTGTTGCGTAGACATCTAAATTACGCCCTTGCATTGATACCGGTTGTTCATCTAAATAAAAGGCGACAGACGGTTGTAATGCTTGTACCGATGATACAGAAATAACAGTTTGTGAGGTTGCAGCGCCACGAATATATATTTCATTCTGGCCAGGGCCTGTACCTTGAAAGATTACGTTGGGTAGAAACTCTACATATTGGTCAAAATTTGAAACACCAAGTTTTTCTAGGCTATCACCTGTTAAAGCTGTTACGGTAATCGGAACATCTTGAATAGACTCAGAACGTTTAGTTGCAGTAACTTCAATTACTTCTATTTTTGCTTTTTGTTGCTTTTTTACTTCTTCAGCATAGACGGTACTTGATGCAGCTATAGCTGTTAGCACAGCGTAATGTAGCTTATTGAATCTCATATTGATTACCTTTTGATGTTTTAATTATGTTTTGTTTATGTTTCGAGTTGATATTATTAGAGCTCTAACTATATTCGTGATTTGCCATAGCTTAACACGTATTATGATTTTCTTTAATAAAATTTATCGGCTATTAAAAACAGCGGCAAAATAGTCTTTGTATACATTTTGTTTGTCTGAGCCATATAGACTTGTTTACAGAATGATTTAAGTAGATATAATATCAATACAAATCAAATCTAGGGGAATCATTTGCCTTTACCTATAAAGAGTCAATTAAATAAAAGGGTATTCGTTAGTGCCTCGTCCATCATTATTGCACTTTTGCTTTATACAGTAGCGCTACCTAACCAAGCACAAGCGTTATTTACCTTCATCCAGTCAAGTATTGTCGATAATGGCAGTTGGTTTTATGTGCTAACTGTAGCCTTTATTTTCTTCTTTGTTATTTTCTTAGGATTTTCGCGCTATGGCAGTATTCGTTTAGGGCCTGATCATTCAACACCTGATTACCCATTAGTCACTTGGCTGTCAATGTTGTTTGCCGCAGGTATGGGTATTGGCTTAATGTTCTTTGGTGTGGCTGAGCCTCTGATGCATTATGTATCACCGCCTACTGCGGAAACGGGCACCATTGCAGCGGTCCAAGAAGCAATGAAGATGACGTTCTTCCACTGGGGGCTCCACGCTTGGGCTATATATGCCATCGTTGCGTTAGTCCTAGCTTACTTTAGTTATCGCCACAATTTACCTCTGACCTTACGTTCTGCTTTATACCCTTTAATTGGTGATAAAATTTATAAATGGCCAGGGGATTTAGTTGATACTTTTGCTGTAGTAAGTACTGTCTTTGGTATTGCCACTTCACTTGGCTTAGGTGCTTCACAAGTTAATGCCGGTTTTAGTTATTTGTTTGAGATTGATGTTTCTACCACTAATCAAATAATTATAATGTCTGCGATCACCTCGCTTGCGGTTATCTCTGTTGCGACAGGGTTAGATAGAGGTATTAGAATACTATCAGAAGCGAATATGATTTTGGCTGTTGCTTTATTAGCATTGATTTTTGTCCTTGGTCCAAGCGTATTTTTATTGAAGGCTTACTTACAAAATATTGGTGCTTATTTATCCGATATAGTACATAACACCTTTAACTTGTTTGCTTATAAGAAAACAAATTGGATAGGCGGATGGACAATATTTTATTGGGGTTGGTGGCTCGCATGGGCGCCTTTTGTTGGTTTATTTATTGCTAGAATTTCTCGTGGCCGTACCATTAGAGAATTCATTTTAGGTGTAATGCTGATACCAACGGTCTTCACTTTATTGTGGATGACAATTTTCGGCAACAGTGCAATTGATTTAGTCCATAATCAAGGGATCGTTTCTTTGGGTGAGATGGTCAGCCAAGATTCATCAGTGGCCTTATTTGTCTTTCTTGAAAACTTCCCATTAACCTCAATGCTTTCTTTTATTAGTGTCTTAATGATAGTGATCTTTTTTGTCACCTCATGTGACTCTGGCGCTATGGTAGTTGATATGATTTGTTCCAATGGTAGCAATGAGACCCCATTGTGGCAGCGTGTTTATTGGGCCGTGGGTATTGGTATAGTCGCCGCAATATTGTTAGTTGCAGGTGGGCTTAATGCACTACAAACCATGACAATTGCAAGTGCTTTACCTTTTGCTATCGTACTATTACTAGCAATTGTTGGCTTAATTAAAGCTTTAAGGGTTGAAGCTTTTAAACAAGAAAGCCAATTAATAACAGCAATTCCTCATTCAAGTAGTGATAATAGTGATAGCTGGCAACTGCGATTAAAAAGTATTGTTGATTTCCCAAACAAGGCCAATGTCAATAAATTCATTAATAAGACCGTTCTTTCTGCCTTTGAGTCATTTGCTAAAGAACTTGAAGAAAATCAAATTAATGTCAATATTTCGCATGAAGGCGGGTTAAGCTTAATTGTTGGACACGGCGAAGAGCAAGAATTTGTTTATCGGGTATTCGCTAAAAAATATTCTCAACCAGACTTTGTCATTGAAGTCGATGAAGATGAAGATGAAGATGATCAAAGTTACTACAGAGCAGAAGTTCACTTGGTTGAGGGCGGACAAGATTATGATATTATGGGTTGGTCAAAAGCATCAGTAATTAATAATATTATTGACCAGTACCACAAGCATATGCACTTTCTACATTTAGTACGTTAACTTTTAAAAGAGTCAACGTCAGCTTTATTGCTAATGCGGGTGTTGATGGTATTTAGTATTAACAGCGGTGCTGCGTCAATTTCATTTGCATTCAGCATTGCTGCCAACCGCTCTACTGCCGAGAGTAATTGAGATTGCTCCCATTGAGCTAAGTTAGTAAAGTTATCAATAAAATGCTCTTGCAGTGGCTGCGGAGCATTAAGTAATTTTTCGCTACCTTTTTCGGTTAAATATACCCCTACCTTACGTTTGTCTTGGGTATTTCGGACTCTTAAAATAAGTTCTTTACTTTCTAATCTATCAATAATATTTGTCACTGTTGCTGCACTTAAGTTAACACTTTTCGCTATTTGACTTGAATTTACGCCAGAGGCTTTATCGATTTCAAGCATAATCAGTAATTGTGGGCTAGTTAAGCCAGAAGTTTTATTGAGGTGCTTTGAATGTAAATCTATAGCGCGAATGACTTTTCTTAACGAAATCAATAATTCTTGATGGCTTTTCATTTTAAGATCCTTTTAATCTGAATTTCTATTAGTTTAAGCAAAATTCAAAGCAGCGGATAGAGAAATTACCTTAATAGGTCTAATTAAGGTATTGTGGGTATTAACTTTATTAAAAAACATGCTACTCCAAAGTTAACTCAGGGCAATACCAAGAGTAGTAAATGAGACTTCCTGTTCATTGAAAGAGCAAAACCAAATTATTCATTATCTAATTTATTATCAACAACGGCTATGCAATTTAATCATTACTCAATACCAATGATTGAGTAATGATGCTATTTAGTTACCAAAGTATATGTTGAACATGGTTTTACAATTGAAAACCTAACAGAGGAGTGACGCTTAATGGATAATGAAAAAAAAGGCATGATATTAGGCTTAATAGGTGTAACTGCCTTCGGCTTAACACTTCCCGTGACTAAAATTGTACTACCCTACATGAACCCTATATTTATAGGTTTAGGTCGAGCTGTTATTGCTGGTTTAGTTGCATTAGTATTACTTTTTGTTTTTAAACAGAAAATTCCTAATATTAAACAAATTAAGCAATTACTTTTAGTAAGTTTAGGTGTTGTTATTGGTTTTCCTGTACTTTCTTCATGGGCAATGCAGTATGTTCCTGCTTCTCATGGTGGTGTTGTTTTAGGAATATTGCCCTTAGCAACAGCCGTTGTGGGTGTACTTATAGGTAATGAAAAACCCAGTATATACTTCTGGATTTGCAGTGCTACGGGTACCGCCTTAGTCGTCAGTTATGCTTTACTTCAAGGTGTTGGTGGTCTTAATATTGCCGATTTAGCTTTGTTAGGTGCCATTATTTCAGCTTCAGTTGGCTATGCTATCGGCGGTAAGCTATCTAGAGATATTGGTGGTTGGCAAGTCATTTGTTGGGCTCTAGTTTTATCGTTACCCTTTATTTTAATACCGGCAATAGTAAACGCCCCTGAATCATTTTTAAACATCCCCTTAAGAATTCATTTTAGTTTTTTATATTTGGCATTAATTAGCCAATTGTTCGGATTTTTTTTCTGGTACAAGGGATTGGCGCTCGGCGGTATTGTCAGAGTAAGTCAAATGCAACTCTTTCAACCTTTCATTACACTGTTTTTTTCCGCATTGTTTCTTGGTGAAGTCATTGATGTGGTCACACTAGTATTTGTCGTTTTGGTTGTTTGTTCTGTTTGGCTAGGTAAAAAAATGCCTATTGCTACAAACCTTAAAGTAACTGATCAGGTTTAATGGTAGAGGAGATCTGGGTTAGGGTTATATATTTGTAGATGCCTTTGCTCATAATGAAATGCCAACCACCATACTTAATCATCTAATGTTGAATCAGTAATTACCATTTTTGACGAGTTAGTTACACTAGTTAAATAAGTTGGTAATTCACATATAACTGCTGAGTTAATTTGAATTCGCAATTGGAGGTGTTCAATAGGTGAAGTCAAACTGCTTTATCTGTATAATCCCGCGCACTGAAGAACTGCCGTAGCACTAATACCTTAGTAATTCTATCGATTTGGCACTAGGGACCGTTAAAATACCATTACGACGCTGTCCTTTGTTAGAAAAAGCACCAGCAACACTAGTTAGAGTAAGTTGAGACACATATGACTGTAGAAAAATTTGACCCACAAGTAACTACAAAGAGTAGTAACTCAGCTCAAAACCAAACAACCACGTTAGATATTCCATCCAAGATGATTGAAGAGCAGTATCAAGAGGCTGTTACTGCAGCTAATGCAAACGAAGGCTCAAATCATGCTGCAAAAATAGGATTTGTCAGTCTTGGCTGCCCAAAGAATTTAGTCGATAGCGAACGTATTCTTACGCAATTACGCACTGAAGGTTACGATGTAACTAATAGTTATGACGATGCTGAATTAGTGATTGTAAACACCTGTGGTTTCATTGATTCTGCGGTACAAGAATCTTTAGATACCATCGGCGAAGCATTAGCCGCTAATGGTAAAGTTTTAGTGACGGGGTGTTTAGGTGTTAAAAAAGATGAAATTATTGAGCTTCACCCTAATGTTTTAGGGGTAACTGGTCCACATGCTTATGATGAAGTATTAACACAAGTTCACAAACATGTTGCTAAACCTGTATATAACCCTTTTATTGATTTGGTTCCACCACAAGGGGTTAAGCTTACACCAAAGCATTACGCTTATTTGAAAATATCAGAAGGTTGTAATCACCGTTGTACCTTCTGCATCATTCCATCAATGCGTGGTGATTTAGACTCACGTCCGGTAGGTGATGTTTTGGGTGAGGCCCAGCGTTTGGTTAAAGCTGGCGTAAAAGAGTTATTGGTTATCTCGCAAGATACCTCGGCCTATGGTGTAGATGTTAAACACAAACTTGATTTTTATGATGGCATGCCTGTTAAGACCCATATGCAGCAACTTTGTGAAGAGCTTGCAAAGCAGGGCGTTTGGATACGCTTACATTATGTTTATCCTTATCCTCACGTTGATAAAATCATTCCATTAATGGCGGAAGGAAAAATCCTACCTTATTTAGACATTCCTTTTCAGCATGCTAATAAGCGTATTCTTAAACTAATGAAACGTCCGGGTAGCTCAGACCGAGTATTAGAGCGTATTGCTAACTGGCGAAAAATTTGTCCTGAATTAGTTATTCGCTCAACCTTTATTGTAGGTTTCCCAGGTGAAACAGAAGAAGAGTTTGAAGAGTTATTGTCCTTTTTAGAAGAGGCACAATTAGACCGTGTCGGTTGTTTTAAATATTCCCCCGTTAAAGGCGCTAAAGCGAATGTGTTACCCGATCATGTTTCAGACGAGGTCATGGAAGAAAGACTTCAGCGCTTTATGGCAGTCCAAGCCAGAATAAGCAGTGAAAAATTACAAGCACGGATTGGTCAAGAATATTTAATTTTAATTGATGAAGTCAATGAACTTGGCGCAGTAGGGCGCTCATATATGGATGCTCCAGAAGTTGATGGTAAAGTATATTTGTCTGATGATTTTGATGCCAAACCTGGCGATCAAATTTGGGTGCAAATTATTCATGCAGACGAACATGATGTTTGGGGCGTGCGGGTAGAAGATTGATTGATTAAGTTAAGTTTAACTTAAAAAAATGATGCCGTTTTATAGAAGCTATTAACTCTTCGAACATAAGCCTTAGATTTAAAATAGGCAAAATAGGCAAAATAGGGTGATAAATTCACTCAAGAGTCCGCTAAAAAGCGGACTTTTTTTTGTAATAAAGTCGTTACTGGTTTTTATGTGTATTTTTTGAATAAGTCAGATATTTTATCTTTAACTTTTTCCTTTAGTTTATCTTTTACCACTTCTTTTTGCTGTTTTTTAGCGGATTTCAAGATAGTAGAAAGTGCTTGCTTAAGTAATTCACCGCCTAATTCATCGGCAGGTAAACCAGTGTCACCCCCTATATTCATTAAAGTAATATCGGGTAACGTTTTTGAGTGTGTGGTATTACCTAACTTGGTTAAATCAACATTTAATACAACACCAGCAAGAACAAATTTCTTCACCATGATTCTTGGTTCAACTTCACCGTCATTAGAGAGCTGACTTGATGTTATAGGTTCAGATGATGGTGGAAGATTCTTCTTGATAGCCGCTAATATTTCTTGAATGTTGGCTCGCCCTTTTTCATTAAATTCAACCAGTGCATTTGGGTTATTAATAATGAGTTTATTTAGAATGATAGGGTTAGAAGTTAAACTATTAATATCAATATCTAGCGTTATTTCATCCAATGAAAAGGCGGGCATAGAGGAAAAGCTTTTTGGGTTGTTTAACACTAAGCCATGAATTTTACCTGTTCCTTCAAGTAATTTTATATCAACGTTAACAACGTTGACTGATTGTTCTGTTAATGCGCGACCTTGAGTTTCAATTTGCTCTTTAATTAATTTGTTAAGGACATCACCGTTGAGTAATGTATAGGCTCCACCAACGAAGAGTGCTAATAAACTAATGAACAGTAATAATTTTTTCATCATAATCCTTTAATTGTTGGTCGTTGCGTTGTTTAGTCATTTTAGTGATTTTAAACTGAATATAACTAAACCCATTTGGTAATAAATAGTCAAAGTAAAAGTATAAGCTATAGGTTATAGTTTAGTAAAATATCCTAAGTAAAATGATAAAACTATTTATCATTATCAAGGGTGTTAGTGCCCATTTTACTTATACAAGCTCAATGGATGTTACCTTTTAGATAATGACTAATAGTATTGAATTACCAGCAGTAAATTACCTGCATTGTTTATTGCCTGTGGTAAAGTGTAAGTAAAATAAAAATTCTGGGTGATAATACTTGTTCACCTTTTCTTATCGTTAGCATAAGTTGAATTCAGTGACAGAAAAAGCACTCCAACATTTTTATATCGCTGAAGATCAATCGATATACTTATTGAGCCATAAAGATGCGACTAAATTAAAGGAATGGGTTGGTCTTTGTCAGCAACAATTAAAACAGCTGGGTTATCAAAATATTTCTTTGTTGGGAAAAGGTGCGTATGGATTTGTTTTTACTGGAGATAATGAGTTAGGGCAAAGTGTTGTTTTTAAATTTTCTCGACTTAACCTTCCACAACATGTTCAAGACCGTCTTGAAGAAGAAGCTAGTATTCAAAATGAACTGTCTCATCCGAGAATTCCAAAAGTTATTCAATATCATAAAATAAAACGACAGTGTATTTTACAAATGTCACGTGCCCCAGGTATTGATTTAGAAAAACTTTCTTATCAAAACGGCCCTTTATCTCCAGAATTAATTGTTGATATAGCACTGCAACTAGCTGATATTCTTGTTTATTTACGTAATAGTAATGCCCATAAAAAATCTAAACCTTATATTCATGGTGATATCAAACCCTCTAATGTTGTCTTTGATGCTACAAATGGTAAGGTTTATTTAATTGATTGGGGGTCTTCGGTCACCGCACAAATGGAGGTAAATGGCGAAAGTACCAGTAACAATATCATGGAATTAATGAGTAGTGATTTACAAAACAGCAATGCGCGCTTAGGGGATGTTTATTTTATAGGGTCAGAGCAGCTTAATGGTGGCCTTTCATCCCCTCGATTTGATGAACAAGGGTTAGCGGCGACTTTATATGCACTAGCTTCAGGGCAGTCTTGTCGTTATGGTTCAAAAATCATTACTGCAAGCTCACTAGGGCTTCCAAAAGCCTTAGCACAGGTAATTGATGGCATGCTCAGTGATAATATAAAACAACGTCATCAAGCAGGAGATTATTTTTTCAATCATTTATCCTATTTTAAACAATTGGTTTTATCTAAAGAGCATACTGATTACCAGGTAGAACCTCTGATCCCTGTTTGGATGAAACCCTTTATTGAAGAAATTGACACAGTAGTTTACGGCTCTCGAAAGTCTTTTTTAAGAGAGTCATCCAATAGTGATCATTTAAAAGGAATAGATGATGTGCAACTCGAAAAATATTATAAAAATTTCCTTATCGGTATGGGTGATAATGAAAAAGCTTTTATTGCTGCCGTTAGTCGCTTAGGTAATTTTCCTGTTGTAGGTGGTTTAGTTATCCGTTGGCAGAAAGAAGGGGTTTATATCGACTCAAACCTGACTTTATTTGATCAATCGTTAAAAACCTCATTTCAAAGTGCAGTTAACAATATGATCCACCTTGCACAAGGTATCTTTCGTATTGGAATGTTTAAAAGTTGTTTGTTTAATGCAAGGAACACTCTGCATGTCGAACGTAGTGACGACTCTCAGCCTTTTAGGGCTAAAAAAAATCAATGTATCCCTTTTGAAATTAGTGATATTCCTGAAATGGATGATATAAGTCGCGTACACTCATACTTTGAAGACGGTAAAGACCCTGATGAGTATTTATATCTACCCGATGAGATGATGACCGTATTAGCACAACTGAACCTTATACATCATACTGGCTGTATAATCTTTGAGGTGCTACCTACTCATCTCAAAATTCACAGTTATTTAATGTTATTAAATCACGATAAAACCGATGAATTTACTCAATGCCTGGCAAAAATTCTAACATTATTACCTACAATTAATGGCAATGGCATTTCCGGTTTTATGAAACTGCCTTACCAAGACACCCGATTTTTTGAACACATAAGTACCTTACCTGAAAAATATTACCCCAAAAATCCCAAGGTAAAAATTAACGCTTAAAGTGACGAAGCTGACTAACCACTGCTAATTTAAAAGTAATTAAAAATTAATAGGCTAATTGTTTTATTAGGATTTTAACGTTTACACCAGCTATTTATTACTGAATATATCCATTGAATGAGGATGACATTAATCGCTAGTCATCTATTTTTTCGACATTGTGAGTATCAGTTTTGAAGGTTTAATTAATATTGGTAATAGTCATGCCAAGTAATGGGCAGTTTTTGACACTAATATCTTGCAAAGCGACCCAAGCCTAAGTTCACCTATCACCTGTTAATTGTAATGAAAGCGGCGCTTGTGATTGATATTTACTCAAATAATGCAAATATTCTTTTATCTGAATGTTGAAGATAAGCGTATTTTAATGCTAATAACTGAGCCGCTAAATCCATAGAGTTAACATTGGTATCCTTCCATGAACCTTCCTCTGACCAATAAACAGCGATATCTTCGAGCTTATCATCTTCTATAATGGCCAATTCCTCGGTAAAGCTTATTGGTAACAACCATAGATTGTCACTTAAAGCAGAACTGACACTTTGAAAGCAACTAAGTAAATCACCTATATGATATTTGGTGAAATTACCACCAGCTAATATTGAGTCTACTGGAATTTCTTCAAAACGACTTAAGTCGCAATCCCCTTTTGCTGCAAAAAATGTTACATCCATATTCAGTCCCTTAGGTATTTATAAAGCCCAATTAACAGGCTAAGTAATCGTTAATTATAATTGTGTAGCGAAGCGAAACCTAATCAAGAGTTTCAGTTCTGTTTAAGTACTTTATTATACAGTTTTTACCTACTTCACTAGCTTTGACACGTAAGGAATATTCCTTAATTTGTCTTGCCAAGGTAAACCATAGCCAACAAGCAAATCATCATTTGGCATTTCATAAGCAAAATATTGATTTACTGGAATATCAACTCGACTAGGTTTAACAAGCAGCGTTGCAATTGATAATGACTTAAGCTCATAATTATCAGATAAATAGTTAATTAAACGCTTCATCGTTCCGCCAGATTCAATTGCATCATCGATGACAATAATATCCTTTCCTTCAATACTTATATTCTGATGATAAACTATTTCCGAGGAGTTATTACTATCACCAGGTATATGTGGACAGGAAATATAATCCATACAGAGATCAAAATTTAATTCCCGTACTAAATCAGCGGTAAATAAAATTCCACCCGGAACAACGCTAATAATAACTGCGTTACTAAATTGAGTGTTAAGTTTTTGCGCGACAGATTCAACACCTTCTTGAATCTGTTGTTTACTCAATACTAACTCACCAACATAATTACTTTTCATATAGCCTGTTACTGTGTTTGTTTGCCTATCTTAGATTGGCTTAGATTCGCAGAAAAAACTGCCAACGGTAATTTTCTATTTCAAGTTCTTAATAGGTGATGACTCTATTTTTTGCTTTTTGCAAGTGAGGAAACTAAGTCGCTAGCACTAGTTTGAAACATACTAGGAATAATACCATGGACAAAGGCCATAAGTGCGGCCTTGAGACATCTATAACTATAAGAGAAGGCTGTTTTTTGATGGCTAAAGTAGCCTTCATCAACCCTTTTCAAATGTACTTTACTTGATTCAAACATAGCTAATACTCTTTGATATAACAATAATTAATAGGGATTGTGACACTTTGCTGTTAAACCACATAACGGCCTATTAAAAGATAACTTAACCATAAAAAAAAGGATTTATTTACTGGTTAAGTATTTAATAGACACCATAATAATAGCAGTACTGACAAATAAATGAAGTTGCTTTGCGTATCTGGCCGGTAATCGATACTTATGTGACACCGAAAAAATGAGCATTATCTATCACTGAATACCCATGGGTTTTTGTATCAATAATACTTTTGTTAATTATATTTTTTGTCATCGATTAGACTTTATAAGTTTTGAATGTATTGATGTATTGATTTTGTTACATAAAATTTTATAAATTATTCATGAAATTGATGAATAAAAGTTACAAGTTTCATAATATGTCGACACAACAATAAAGGGAACAATAATGAAAATAAAATGTTTAGCGGCTTTGATAGCCGCCAGTTTTACTCTATCGGCTTGTTTAGTAACGCCAACCAAGGACAATTCAAGGTCACCAGTCACTTCTATTCAGGAAAATTCGAACAAAGTGTTTAGTCAAAATTATGTCTTTAAAGAGTTACCCAATGGCTTGCGAGTCTTAATTGTACAAACGGATTATCCTGATCTTGTTTCTGTACAAATCCCTGTATCTGTGGGCTCTCGTGATGAAGATGAAGCTGGGAGAACAGGCTTTGCCCATTTTTTTGAACATATGATGTTTAAGGGGTCAGAAAAGTTTCCGCAAGATATTTATTCAGACTTATTTAAAAATGCAGGTGTTGATAATGGTGCCTACACAACCAATGATTACACTAATTACCATTTAGACTTTTCTAAGGAACACTTGGATAAAGTACTAGAAATTCAAGCGGATCATTTTAAAAACCTGAGCTACAGCGATGCACAATTTAAAACCGAAGCACTAACGGTAAAGGGAGAATACCTAAAAAATAATGCTAGTCCAACGCGTAAATTACTCGCTGCTGTTCGTAATAAAGCCTTCGATACGCATACTTATAAACATACCACGATGGGATTTTTTGAAGATGTGGAAGCAATGCCTGAACAAATTGCTTATGGTGAAAAATTCTTTCAGCAGTTTTATAAACCGGAATATGTTTCTTTAGTAATTGTTGGTGATGTTGAGCCACAAGCAACCATGACTATGGTTGAAAAGCATTGGGGTACTTGGAAAAAAGGTGAATTTGTCAACGAGATTACCCAAGAGCCAAAACAAAAGATGGCGAAATATGTTCATGAAAAATTTGAGGGCTTACCGGGCCATTGGTTATTAGTGTCGTATAAAGGTGCTAATTGGCAACCGAAGAAAAAAGATCGCGCAGCGTTAGATTTAATTTCAGAGTTATACTTTTCAAATAACTCAGCGTTATATCAAGAGTTAGTGGTAGACAAGCAGTTGGCGAGCCAGATGTTTAACTACAATCCAGAAACAAAAGATGCTGGTTTACGTCATGTATTCATTAAGGTTAACGAAGAAAAAGACTTAGCAACAGTCCGAGATGCTATTAATCGAACCTATGTTCAAGCACGTACTGAGTTAGTTTCAACTGATAAACTCGACAATTTAAAATCGAACTTAAGATATAGTTTTGTCAACGGGTTAGATTCTTCTGAGTCTATTGCTTCAACACTGGCGAGCTATATGCACTTTGACCGAGACCCTGAAACTATCAATCATCTTTATAATAGCTTCAATAATATTTCTGCTGAAGATATTCAACGCATCGCCAATAAATACTTTATTGATGAAAACCGTACAACCGTCACATTATCGGCATTAGATAAAGTGGCTAATTTTGAGCAAGAAGTTAACTTAAATGCAGCGGTTGCAAAAATAGAACTGAAAAAGGCACAGCCGAGCACACCAAAATTTTCGGTATTAGATAAAACTAATGACTCGCCATTAATTGATGTTAACTTTTTATTTTATACGGGTGCTGCAGCAGATCCCGCAGGTAAAAAAGGTTTAGCCGCATTAACTGCACGTATGTTAACTCAAGGTGGTTCAGAGACACGTACCTATAAAAAAATTCAAGAGGGTTTATATCCATTAGCAGGTCAGTTTTCGTCTCAACTTGACAAAGAAATGATGTCATTTACTGGTCGTGTGCATAAAGACAATGCTGACCAATGGTACCAACTCATTAGTGATCAATTACTCAATCCTGGCTGGCGCGAAGATGATTTTAAACGTCTGAAAAAAGAATTGATTGACGGCATTGAATCAGGACTTAAATCTTCTAATGATGAAGAGCTTGGCAAAGAAGTACTGTATAGCAAGCTTTATCAAGGTCACTCTTACCAACACTTTAATAGTGGTGACTTATCTGATTTAGCCGCTATTACCATTGAAGACCTTAAAGCTTTCTATAGCGCCCAACTCACTCAAGCCAAGTTACACCTAGGTATAACGGGGGCTATGCCAAGTAATTTGAAAACCCAGTTAATTACTGATTTAGCGTCATTGCCAGTAGGTGATGAAAAGCGTTTAATTATCGACAAGGCACCGGTATTAAAAGGTCATCACGCAACTATTGTTGAAAAGAGTGCACAATCAACAGCCGTTTCTTTTGGTTTTCCAATCGATACTATCCGTAATGATAAAGATTGGGCGGCACTGTGGTTAGTGCGATCGTATTTTGGTGAGCACAGAAGTTCAAACAGTTATCTGTATAAACAAATACGCCAGGCTCGTGGTATGAACTACGGCGACTATTCATACATTGAATACTTCCCTCGTGGTATGTTCAAAACCAAACCTGACGCTAATTTAGGGCGTTCTAGTCAAATATTTCAAGTTTGGTTACGCCCATTACGTTCAAATAACGATGCGCATTTTGCAACACGGGCAGCGGTGTATGAGTTGGACAAATTAATTGCCGATGGTATGAGCGAAAAAAACTTCCAAGCAACGCGTAATTACCTTACCAATTATGCGCCACAATTAGTGGCTAGTCAGGATCAACAATTGGGCTACGCACTTGATAGTGAGTTTTATCAAACTGACGAATTTGTAAAGTATGTACGTAAACAGTTTGCTCAATTATCTTTAGCCGATGTCAATAGAGTGATTAAAGAAAATTTACAAACCGATGATATTCAGTATGTCTTTATTTCAGCTGATGGTGAAGATATGAAAAAGCGTTTGCTGTCTGAGCAATTGTCGCCATTGACCTATAATTCAGAGAAACCCGCGGAATTGCTAGCCACTGATAAAATTATCGAAAGCTATAAACTAACACTAGCGGTTAAAAATATTGAAGTGATTGCGGTTGATTCAGTGTTTAAATAATTGACGTTGAGTAAACAAGTTAAGTTGATTAATGAATACACCACGGCTTCCGTGGTGTTTTTTTATATTGGTGTGGAATAGACAGTTAATCTGTTTTAAGTATTGTTCAATGTGCTTAAACAGTTAATATTAGCTCATGCTTAGCCTTAAATAAAACTGTAACGAGGGCATAAAAGGATGACTTAACTAGTCTTTTTTTCACTAACCGTATTAGGTTTTATATCTACACTTGGCGCGGACATCTCTAATTTATTCATCGCCCATCCGTTTAGGTGTTTTATCCGTTGACCAACTGAGTGACCACCTACATAGGCACAAGGTACCATGACTAAGGTAACAACCGATGCAAACAAAATGCCGAAGGCTAACGAGATCACCATAGGGATTAAAAACTGGGCTTGGGCGCTACGTTCAAAAAAAATAGGTAGTAAACCAGCAAAGGTGGTTAAGGAGGTTAGTACGATAGGACGAAAACGGTCAGTACTTGCATTTAAAACTGATTCAAAGGCATTGTACCCCTTGTCTTGTAAATCATTAATTCTCTGCAGTAAAACCAAATTATCATTAACGACAACACCCGAACAGGCGAGGAAACCAAAAAATGACATCATGCTTATGTCGTAATTTATGCCCATAACCGCACTCCATATTATATGACCAAAAATCGCGCCCATAAAACCAAAAGGTACGGCAATTAAAATGAGTATAGGCTCAAAAATTGATTTGAATGCGATGGCAAATAATGAAAAGGCGATAATGAAAGCTAATAAAAAGTTCTGTGAAAAATTATCACCAAATTCGGCTTGAGCACGTAAATTACCATCAGGTGAAAGTTTAAAACCTGAATATTTTTTTTTCCATTGTTCGTTATAACTTGCTAACATTTGCGTCACAATTTGACTACCATCAGTGCCCTCTAAAGCATCAGCTGTTATGGTGATATTACGAATACGATCCGTTCGGCGAATAGAACTACTCCCTGGCACTAATCTAATATCAGCAACGGCTTCAATTGGTACTTCTTTACCTTGTGCCGTTCGAATACGCATATCATCTAAAGTATCTAAGCGACCTCGCTCATCCTCAGGAAAACGCAACATTACCCTAACATCCTCTTTTGACCGAGGAATTCGTTGTACTTCCTCACCATAAAAAGCTTGTCTTACTTGGGTAGAAATATCTTGTGTAGTAATGCCTAACGTTTGTGCGTGATTTTTCAAACCTATTTCGATCTCTAAACGCCCGGTATCAAGATTACTGCGAACATTTTCGATACCATCATAGGCAGCTAAAATTTTCTTAATATCATTAACCGCTTCTTGTTGGGCACTGATGGCATTACTAGACAATCGCAGATTGAGTTGAATGTCGGGAGTATTACCACCAAAGTTAGAAATCAACGAATAACTTTGTACTTCAGGTAAAGGGCCAATGAGCTCTTTTAACTTAACTCTAACGGTTTCAACACTTATACTGCGCTGCTCTACTGGCGTTAAACCAACAAACATATCAACATGACTGCCATTACTCGTGGTATTGACCTCAGTAATAAATTTTTCACCGCTATTTTTAGCCAATAGTTCTGAATTTGTATCAAGTGAACTCGCATGTTTTTTCATATACTCGGCTAAATCAGTCGTGTAATGATAAAGCGAACCTTCTGGGAAACTGACTTGAAGGTAAATAAATGCTTGGGGTACCCGAGGAAAAAATGAGGTGTTAAGCCAACCGGCCTTAAACATTGTTAAGGAAAGAGCAAAGAGCATAATAAAAGCGAGTACGGTACTGCCTTTTCGTTTTAAAAACTTATTTAATACCGAACGATAAGTTCCTGCAGCAAAGCGCTCCATTGCTGTAGAAAAACTATGTCGGGTTTGTTCAAGCTTTCTCAACAGGGCAAAGCGGCTCGGTTGTTCGATTTTCATATGAGATAAATGTGATGGTAAAATAAATAGTGACTCAGCTAATGAAAATAATAGACAAAAACACACAACAAAAAATATTGAAACGGTATAAGGCTCAACAGCTATTGGCACATCGACCATCGGGATGAAAAAGATAATCGTACTTAATACTGCGAGTACTACTGGCATGAGCACATTTTTAGCGCCTATTATTGCTGAATCATCACCTTTTATGCCTTTTTGTTGCTGACTATAAATACTTTCTCCAACGATGATGGCGTCATCAACAACAATCCCTAAAACCAGTAAAAATGCAAACATAGACAGCATATTTAACGAAATACCAAAATAGGGTAATAACCACACAGCACCAGCGAAGGCAGTGATAATACCCACCACTACCCAAATAGCTAATAGCGGACGTAAAAACAACATTAAAATAATAAAAACTAAGGTTAATCCACTTAACGCATTGTCTTTTAATAAGTTAAAGCGATCATCAAAAAGATTTTTACTCACGTTATTAATCTTTAACTCTAATCCTTGAGGTAGGTTTTTTTTCAATGCTTCTAAGTAATTATGCGCATTGACGGTCCCTTTAAATAGCTCAGGGTCATCACTCATTTTGACTTCAAAATTTAAGCCAGACTTCTCACCAATAATGAAGTCTATTTCTTGCTCGGTAAAACCGTCTTTTATTTGCGCTATATCTGACAAAAACAATTGGCTGCCGTCGATATTACTTCGGACAACAATATCAGCAAAATCCTGCCCCTTATAAGCTTGTGCACGGGTTTGAATTTGAATGCTACCTTGTTGTGTTCTAATTGCTCCTGAGGATATTCATTGAGGATTGACGAATCGCTGCCGCGACTTCATCAAAAGTAAGGTTATAGCGGCGCAAGGTGTTTTCAGATATTTCAATACCTACTTCATCTAAGCGTAAACCTTGAATATTTACTTCTGATATTCCCGCTAATAAGGGCATTTCATCACGTATTTGATAACCGATTTTTTTGAGTTCGCTTCTACTCATATCGCCTGATATCGCAAACCACATTAAGGTGTTTCTAAATATAACCTGACTTATAATCGGTCGTTCAGATGAAGGTGGAAAGGTATTAATAGCATCAACTCGTCCCTTAATAGCAGATAAGACTTCTTTAAAGTCATAACCTTCAATAACATCAATACCTACCGAACCTGAGTCTTGTTGTGAATTTGATGTTATTTTAAATATTCCAGGTAATCCGGCAATAGCCTCTTCTATTCGAATAACGATTTGTTGTTCTACTTCACTAGGCGCAGCCCCAAGATAACTCATATTAATATTAATAAAGTTTCGATCTGATGTAGGGAAAACCTCTTTTTTAATACTATCAGTACCGAACCAACCACCAATAAGAAGTCCCAACATCAATAAATTTGCAGCGATAGGGTTTTTTACAAACCATTCAATAATATTGTTCATTATTTAATACCATTAACCGCGGTAGCAGTTATCCCAACAAGTGGGGCTAGGTTATCATGCACTCTGGGGCGGAATATTGGTTCTACCATAGTGCCCGGAGAAACAACCGCATGTTTTTCCAATAAAATAGCCGTGTTTTCTGTAATACTTGATTGAATCCAAACAAGGTTATTAGTTTTACTTAGTACCGTTACCGGTTGTATTTCAATGATATTCTTATCATTTAAGGTGTAAATATTTGTCCGTTTAACAATAGCTTTATTAGGTAAAACAATGACATCATTAAGTTTTTTACCTTCAATTTTTGCATTAATAAATAAACCAGGAATAAGTGGTGCTGAATGATAATTTGTGCCGGCAACCTTAAAAGGTTGTTCAACCTCAACAATGGCATAATACAGACGAGAGTTAACATCAACAGATGCTTCTGTACGGGTAATTATCCCTTGCCACTGGTGAGATTTTCCGCCAATAACGGCACTTAATATAACCGCTGGTTTTCTATCAAATTCAGAGCCTAACATTGGTAAGTCTAATAATGTTAATTGCCGGTCTGATAGCGATAAGCGGACCTCTGCGGTTGCGGTATCATAAACTTTTGCTAACTGAGTACCGCTGGTAACAAATTGTCCAATATTGACGTAAGTATGTTCAATTCGACCATCAAACGGTACACTAATTTTTGTTCGTTCAATATTCAGCTCTGCTATCCCCACATCTGCTGTTGCGAAGGCCACTGCCGCCTCAGCTTCTGCTAGTTGTAGCTTACGTAAAAATAATTCATTGGCCTCTTCATTCCCTAAGTCACGCCATTCTTTTTTTGCCTGCCGAGAGCGACCTTTTTCTTCAGCTAAGCTTCGCTGCGCTTGAGATAAACGTGATTTAGCATTGAGTAAAGCGGCATGATAATCTCGTGAATCAATTTCAATTAATACCGCACCATGACTAAAAAAGTTACCATCAACAAATTGTTTGTCTACGTTGACAATTAGCCCTGATACTTGTGCAACCAGATCAATTTCACGTTTGGCTTTCACTGTGCCTTGACTTGTGGCTGATAAAATCACTTGCTCCCTAATCGCTGTTTGAACAGTTACTCTCGTTTTAGGCGTTTCAGCTAGTAGATCTTGATTAGGTTTAGGTATTGGTTTAGATGCCATAATCGATGCCATAGCAGCACCGCCAATAACTAGAATAATAAGCGGTTGTCTTATTTCCCTCCAAATACTCACAATCATATCCTTTTGTGAATTAATTCCATATATAACTAAATATAGCTTATACATTAATTACTACCAATTACTCCGATGGCAAAGTTGTTACAAGGATGACGTATTTAATTAATAGATGTTGGGAAGTGGATATATATTAAAGGTTTGTTGCGTGTTTAGTATGTCTTCATATAACAAGATAATAACCAAGGGTACCTAACTGTTCGCTGCGTTAAACATTGTTATTTAGACAATTTTTGATACAAGATAGTCACTACTTTATCGTAAGCAAAGCCAATATAGCGACAAAGTAAAAAATCATAGAATAATCATTATTGCTTTATGTGAGTATCTAAAGCGATTAGCTAGAAGTTAGGCTCTCGATAACTAGTACCTGTGGTAGGTGAAAAGAGTGTTTGATATATGCTTGTCGCGTATTCATCGGTCATACCCGCAACATAATCAGCAATCACTCTTTGATGATTATGTTGATTATCCTTTGCTTTTTGCCAACGTGAAGCGGTGTTACTCGGTAATAAACGCAGGGGATCAGATGACAGGGCTTCAAATATTTCCATGACAATTTGTTGGCCACGATATTCAATACGCTGAATACCTGTTTGTTTGATAACAAATAGATAAACAAAGTCTTTGAATATTTGTAACGCTTGTGCTTTTTCTTTGGGTAAACGGGCATTGTATTTTAGTAAAGGTTCAGTAAAGTCATGACCATCTAATTCGTTACCATCAATTATTTCAATCGCGGTTATTAGGTAATTAACTAAACCACCAATGGCTTCTTTTTGCTTAAAGTGCTGCTGACAAAAAAGTTTATCGGTTAACGTTTTACTGTAATCTTGTAACCAAGCATCATCAATTGTTAAAAGCTTTTTAATAACATGGGTGTCAAAGTCATTACGATTGACAATACTTGTGACAATCGCATCCTCTAAATCATGTATACCGTAAGCAATATCATCAGCCAACTCCATAATGGAACAATCAAGGGACTTAAAAATCGTCTTATGATGTGAGTCAGTATTGACTTTTATTTGTTGAAATTTTTCTTTATCACTAGCCGATAGTGGTGCAAGTACCCAGTCTAATAATGCCAGATCATCACTATAAATGCCTTTAGGTGGATGCCAGTCACCTGCTTTTAATTGTCGATGATTATCCGGAACGTTAACCGCTTGCTGATTAGTTAATTGTTCAATGGTTTGAGGGTATTTGAGTAAACCTAATAATGACCGTCGCGTTAGATTCATTCCTGCATTTTCGCTAAAGGGGTCTAAGTGCGCAACAATTCTAAAAGTTTGCCCATTTCCTTCAAAACCACCATGATTGCGCATCATAAAATGTAACGCAATTTCACCACCATGACCAAACGGTGGGTGACCAATATCATGTGCGAGGCAAATTGATTCAATTAATGTATCGTCGTCAGGAAACAATTGACGACATAATGCGGCGTACTTTGATCTTAATTGAGCAATGATACCCGAGCCAATTTGAGCTGCTTCAAGAGAGTGAGTTAGGCGGGTACGGTAAAAGTCACTTTGACCACTGCCCATCACTTGAGTTTTAGATTGAAGTCGCCTAAATGAAGCAGAATGTAATATCCGTGCCCGGTCTCGCTGAAAAGGGCTGCGGTGATCTTGTTGACGTTTAGTGACACTTGCTTGTTTTCGCTCTACCCACATTTTGTTCATAACATTCCTGCATCACTAGTGTTTAAATCAAGGTCTTAAATAAAAACTACTTCATCTCTGACAATATACATTACTTGAATATTGGTTTTGCGCAATAGATAGAATTAATCAATCTAGGTTGTGGCGATAAAAATAGCCCGTTGTGGCGCAGGGTAGCCTTCAATAGTTTTTGTTGGATCTTTGGGGTCGATAAAGTCTTTTAATGACTCAGTATCTATCCAATCGGTTTTTCGCTGTTCGTCAAGGGCGGTAATATCGGTGTTAACCATCCGAATTTTTTTAAAACCACAACGTTCAAGCCAAGCACACATAGCTAAAGCGCTAGGTAAAAACCAAACATTCCGCATTTTTGCATAACGCTCACCGGGCACAAGTACCGTATTTTCATCACCATCAACAATTAAGGTTTCTAAGACTAACTCGCCACCTTGAACTAATTGAGCTTTTAACTGATAAAGAAAGTCGATAGGTGAGCGCCTATGGTATAAAACGCCCATAGCAAATACCGTGTCAAAGGCTTTTAATTGAGGCAGTTGTTCGACACCCAAAGGTAATAAGTGGACATTGTCATCATTAATAAAATGTTGAATAACATTAAATTGCATTAAAAAGAGCTGCGTGGGGTCAATACCAACAACAAATTTAGCACCAGCACCGCGCATTCGCCATAAATGATAACCGCTGCCACAGCCTATATCTAAAACGTATTTGCCTGTTAAGTCACTAATATGAGGGAGTAAGCGGTCCCATTTAAAGTCACTTCGCCATTCGGTATCAATGTGCAAGCCGTGTATATGGTAAGGGCCTTTTCGCCAAGGTTTGAATTTTCTTAATAGATTGTCTAATCGTTTATACTCACCTTGGCTAATAACACCTGTTTCAACATCGAGGCTACTGCCAACAGAGACACTGTTAGTTAGTTCAACCGGGGAGTCGTTTTTTGGCTCAGGCAGTGCATCGAGTGTTTTTTGCCAATGTTTATACTCACCATGTAAGTTATTGCTATACCAGTCACTTAATTGTGCAGGCAGTATATTAAGCCAGTGACTTAAACGATTGCTGGCTATTTTTTGGTAGAATTTATTAAATGAATTCATGTGTTTATTAATATTATTACGCTTTAATAGCGATAAGTGAAAAGAAGTTAAAACATTGAAACCAAGGGCTTACATGTGAAAATCCGGCAGTGGCTAACCGTTGTTGGTGAACCTCTAGCGTATCGGTGCGCATTACATTTTCAAGGGCGGTCCGTTTTTGCGCAATTTCAAGTTCGCTATAGCCGTTCGCGCGTTTAAAGTTATGATGTAAGTCGGTTAGTAAGTTACGGCAAACCTCATCACTGTCTGATATTTTTTCAGAAATAACCAATAAGCCACCGGGATTTAAACCTTTCGATATTTTATTAAGTAAACTTTGTCGCTGTTCAGGTTCAATAAATTGTAACGTAAAGTTGAGCACTACCATTGAAGCGTTTTCAATAACGATGTCTTGCATATTCCCTTCGATAATTTGCACCGGGGTTTGACCCTTATATGCATTTATATGCATTTTACAACGTTCAACCATTGCTGAAGAATTATCAATACCGATAAGTTGACAGTTTTTAGCTGTAATACCTTGGCGCATCGCTAATGTTGCCGCACCTAATGAACAGCCTAAATCATAAACATTGGAATGGTCGGTAACAAAACGTTCACTTAAACGGCCGATGGTTTCGATGATAGTATTATAACCAGGTACTGAACGGCTAATCATATCAGGAAATACTTCAACGACTTGAGCATCAAAAGTAAAGTCTTTTACTTGGCTTTGTTTATTTGAAAAAATGACATCAGTTTTAGATGGAGACATGGATAAATTTCTTGTTAAGAGTCGGAATAAATTTTATGACTGCTATTTTAACTGAAATATTAACTAAGGGAAACTGATGTTCACAGGTGACATTAGATGTGATTGCTTTATAATGACGACATTTTTATTCTATCAACAAAAGTGGCGCATTATGCACGGCTTTTTTAGATGGGAACTTTTAGTGACACTTTCAGGAAAAATACATGCGTAGTCTTTATTGTGGTGAGGTTAATGAATCTCATATTGGTCAAGAAGTAACTCTTTGTGGTTGGGTAAATAAACGTCGTGATTTAGGGGCAGTGATCTTTTTAGATCTCCGTGATCGTGAAGGCTTAGTGCAAGTTGTTTATGATCCAGACTTACCCGAAGTTTTAGCCACAGCAAATAGCTTGCGTAATGAGTTTTGTGTGCAGCTCAAAGGTATTGTTCGTGCTCGTCCAGAAGGACAAGTAAATAAGAAAATGGCAACCGGTGCTATTGAAGTGCTAGGTTTAGAACTGACCATCTTGAACAAATCTGCGCCTTTGCCGCTTGACCCGAACCAAACTAATTCTGAAGAGCAGCGTTTAAAATATCGCTACCTTGATTTACGCCGTCCTGAAATGACCGAACGCATGCGTTTTCGTGCAAAAGTGACCTCTAAAGTACGGTCGTCATTAGAAGGCCAAGGCTTTATTGATATTGAAACCCCTATTCTTACCGCAGCAACCCCAGAAGGTGCTCGTGATTATTTAGTGCCAAGTCGCACACATAAAGGCAGTTTTTTTGCACTGCCTCAATCACCACAATTATATAAACAATTGTTAATGATGTCTGGAATGGAGCGTTATTATCAAATCGTAAAATGTTTCCGTGATGAAGATTTACGTGCTGACAGGCAACCAGAATTTACTCAAATCGATATTGAAACCTCGTTCATGAGCAGTGATCAAGTGATGGCGGTTGCTGAAACGATGATTGTTAACTTATTTAAAGAGTTGATGGACGTTGATTTAGGTTCTTTCCCACGTATGACTTACCTTGAAGCCATGACTCGTTTTGGATCTGATAAACCCGATCTTCGTAATCCATTAGAGATTGTGGATGTTGCTGATATTTTGAAAAATGTTGAGTTTAAAGTTTTTTCAGGTCCAGCAAATGATGAACAAGGTCGTGTTGCTGTTATTTGTGTTCCTGGTGGCGCAGCTAAGTTTTCACGTAAAGGTATTGATGAACTAACTAAGTTTGTCGGTATTTACGGCGCTAAAGGCATGCCATGGATGAAAGTCAATGACATAGCTGCAGCGTTGGCTACAGGCATAGAGGGATTACAATCTCCAGTATTGAAATTCTTATCGAAAGAGGAAGTCACCGCTATTTTAACCCGTACCAATGCTCAAACGGGTGATGTCATTTTCTTTGGCTCAGATACTTATAATGTGGTTACTGAATCATTGGGTGCGCTTCGCCTTAAAATAGGTGAGGAGTTAGATTTACTTAAAGGCGATTGGAAACCATTATGGGTCGTTGATTTTCCAATGTTTGAAGAAATTGATGGTCATATGCATGCGTTGCATCACCCGTTTACCGCACCAACAAACTTAACCGCCGAGCAATTAGAGGCTAAGCCTATTGGTGCATTATCAAATGCTTACGATATGGTATTAAATGGTTGTGAATTAGGTGGTGGCTCTGTTCGTATTCATAACCAAGATATGCAAGCAGCAGTATTTAGAATCTTAGGCATTAGTGATGAAGAAGCTCAAGAAAAATTTGGCTTCTTATTAGAAGCACTTCAATACGGCGCACCACCGCATGCGGGTTTAGCTTTTGGTCTGGACCGTTTGGTGATGTTAATGACAGGGTCGAGTTCTATTCGAGATGTAATGGCATTTCCTAAAACCACTACTGCGGCTTGTCCACTAACGAATGCACCCGGTAAGGCAAACCCTGCACAATTACTTGAGTTAGCGATTGCTTGTCTTCCTAAAGAAGAAAAGTCAGCAGAATAAAAAAGTGATAAGGAAAGCTTAAGGATTATTTAAGTAAATTTTCTATTCGTTAATGCAGTTAAAACAAATGTTTTGGCTGCATTTTTATTTTTAAGCTATGAATTAAGACCACTTCCTTTTATCCTTAACTTAGTATTTTAAAATGACAGAGAAAATATGACTATCATTCTCGGTATAGACCCCGGCTCACGTTTAACAGGTTATGGCGTGATTAAACAAGAAGGCAGAAAGTTTACCTACCTTGGCAGTGGCTGTATTAAGGCGATGGGCTCAGATAAAGACCCAGCCAGTAAAGTCTTAGGTTCGCGCCTACAAACTATTTTTGCCGGTGTATCAGAACTTATTATTCAATTTAAACCCGATCTCTTTGCCATTGAACAAGTTTTCATGGCGAAAAATCCAGACTCGGCACTTAAACTTGGACAAGCCAGGGGGGCAGCAATTGTTGCGGCTACTAATTCCGGGCTATTAATCGCTGAATATTCTGCAAGGCAAATAAAACAATCGGTTGTCGGCACCGGTGCAGCGGATAAAAGTCAAGTACAGCATATGGTAAAGTCTATTTTAAAGTTACCAGCCAATCCGCAAGAAGATGCAGCAGATGCACTAGCGGTGGCACTTTGTCACGGTCATAGTCATGAATATTTAGCAAAGATGTCAGGTCAAGCATCTAAAATTGTCAGAGGAAGATTAAGGTAATTAAAAGAAATTACCCACAATGATTGATTAGCAACTTTCAAGCGATAGCTTTCTCTTTACTGTATAAATATCTAGTGCTATTGTTGCGATATAGGATAATAATAAAGGTTCATCGATGTGATTGGTCGTTTACGTGGAATATTGTTAGAAAAAATATCACCAGAGATATTAATAGAATGTTCAGGTGTTGGCTATGAAGTCACTATGCCGATGACCAGTATTTATGCACTTCCAGAAGTTAATCAAGAAGCGATTGTCTATACTCACTTTGTTGTTCGTGAAGATGCTCAACTCCTGTATGGTTTTGCTAATAAAATTGAGCGCAAACTGTTTAGGATTTTATTAAAAGTCAATGGTGTTGGACCCAAGTTGGGTTTGGCTATCTTATCAGGAATGTCAGCAGACCAATTTGTTAGCTGTGTGATACATAATGATTTAGCGACTATCGTAAAAATTCCAGGTGTGGGTAAAAAGACAGCTGAGCGTTTATTAATTGAAATCAGGGATCGATTAAAAGACTGGCAAAGTGATAACTCTTCGTTAATGGTGGGTGATTTGCCTGTGGTAGCCCATCATGAATTAAAGGTGATTAATGATGAAAAAGGTGACGCAATCAATGCATTGATTTCACTAGGCTATTCGCAAGGCCAAGCTGATAAAGCTGTTAGGTCAGTGTATAATAGTGAAATGAAAAGTGAAGATATTATTCGTTTTTCCTTAAAGTCTATGCTTTAAGGGCGCGTTTTAGGGTGAAGGAAAAGTAATGATAGAAGCAGATCGGTTAATACAACCAATAGAAACCATCGAAGATGAACCTGTTGATAGGGCTATACGTCCCAAGTTATTGGCTGATTATACCGGACAAAGCCATGTTAAAGCGCAAATGGAAATATTTATTCCAGCCGCTAAAAAACGTAATGAGCCCCTTGACCATTTACTTATTTTTGGTCCTCCAGGCCTAGGCAAAACTACCTTAGCTAATATTGTTGCTAATGAAATGGGGGTAAGTATTCGAACTACTTCAGGTCCTGTGCTTGAAAAAGCAGGAGACTTAGCTGCTTTACTGACAAATTTAGAAGAAAATGATGTTTTGTTTATAGATGAAATTCATCGCTTGAGCCCTATTGTTGAAGAGATTCTTTATCCGGCAATGGAAGACTACCAATTAGATATTATGATAGGTGAGGGGCCAGCGGCCCGTTCAATAAAACTTGATTTACCTGCCTTCACTTTAATTGGCGCAACAACTCGTGCTGGTGCGTTAACATCACCGTTAAGAGACCGTTTTGGCATTGTTCAACGCTTAGAGTTTTACAATGTAGCTGACCTTACCCAAATCATTACGCGCTCAGCGCATTTTCTTAATTTAACCATAGACCATCAAGGGGCCTTAGAAGTTGCACAACGCTCGCGTGGTACTCCCAGAATTGCTAATCGATTACTGAGACGCGTTAGAGACTATGCTGACGTAAAAACCGAGGGTATTGTTAATCAAGATACTGCTGAGAAAGCACTAAATATGTTAGAAGTTGATAGCGAAGGCTTTGATATCATGGACCGTAAACTACTCAGTGCTATTATTGATAAATTTATGGGTGGCCCGGTAGGTTTAGACAATGTCGCTGCAGCTATTGGTGAAGAACGAGAAACCATTGAAGATGTTATTGAACCTTTTCTGATTCAACAGGGTTTCTTGCAACGCACACCTCGAGGTCGTATTGCTACAGATCGGGCTTATAAGCATTTTGGCCTAATCAAGGCAGTGTCATGATGTTTTACAGTGCCATAAACTTTATACCTGTAGACGAAATTTTGGAAAACTAATTACTGACCAACCAAGTAAGTGGTTAAAAATAAGCGATATACGTCAGTAAATATCAGGATAAATAATACTTTCTAATTTCAAAACATTGCTTCAACATTATTGTTTGCCAATCAATTAATTATTAGCAAATCTATTCATTTACTTCCCTTAATCATAAAGAATAATGTAATAAAAGATCGTATCTAAAGTAATGAGCTAATAAAATTAGTAGCTATTTATTTTATTTTATTTTTAATTGATGAGGTTTTAGCGTTATTTATAAATAGTCATAGGAAATAGTTATTGAAAAAAATCATGGCGAATAGTATTCGTCATAGAGGAGAAATAGCTATTAAACTTGAGGTGGAATTATAATCTGAAGGTTTTAGTACATAAATAGTAAAATTGTAAATAAATTGCCATAATCCCTTGTGATACCGATACTTTATCTATTAATATACAATCCTTAATTAATCAACTTAAAACTACTCGTATAACTCTTATGCCTGCAACATACCATAACTATCAAATTCGCGTTTTTTATGAAGATACTGATGCTGGGGGTATTGTTTATTATGCCAATTATCTAAAGTTTTTTGAACGTGGAAGAACTGAGTGGTTAAGAGCACTGGGTATAAATCAGTCAAGTCTTTTAGAACAAAATATAGGCTTTGTGGTCTTAAAGGTTGAAATGAATAATATTGCCTCAGCTAAACTTGATGACCTACTCAATGTCAATACAGAAATATCGCAATTAAAAGCAGCGAGTCTTGTTTTTTCTCAAAAAATTACCAACCAAAAACAACAGTTATTAGCAAATTTAGTGGTACGTGTTGCCTGTATTAAATCCCGTGAGGCGAAGCCTTGTGGTATTCCCAAAACTATTTTAGGAGTGTTTAAAAGTGTCAGCTGAATTTTCGGTTTTTGATTTAGTATTACATGCCAGTTTATTGGTTAAGTTTGTTATGCTGATTTTGTTAGGCTTTTCAGTTGCTTGTTGGAGTATGATTTTTCAACGGCAGAAAGCGATTAAAGTCGCTCAACAGCAATTAAAGTCTTTTGAGGATAAATTTTGGAGTGGTGCTGACTTAAGCAAGTTATACATCGAAGTTTCTGCTCAAAGCAATATTACCGGTATTGAAAGTCTATTTATTGCCGGTTTTAAAGAATTTGCAAAATTAAGAAAGTCAAATATGAATACCCCACAAGCCGTTGTCGATGGTACTCATCGTGCTATGCGTGTTTCTCTTTCTAGAGAAGTGGACGAATTAGAAACGCACTTAACTTTTATGGCAACTGTCGGCTCCATTAGCCCGTATATTGGTTTGTTTGGAACTGTGTGGGGTATTATGAATTCATTTATTGGACTTGGCGCTGTTCAACAGGCAACCTTAGCTTCTGTTGCTCCAGGTATTGCTGAAGCTCTAATTGCCACCGCTATGGGGCTTTTTGCGGCAATCCCTGCAGTGATGGCGTTTAATCGTTTTAGTCACCATGTTGAAAAACTTGAAAACAATTACATTAATTTTATTGATGAATTTTCAAGTATCTTACAGCGCCAATCAGCGGCTGAACAAAAATAGCTTGGCCTTTGAGTTAGATATTAAGTTAGGAAATACAGGAGCTGAGGAATTCAAATGTATACTCGCGTTAAACGAAAGAAAGTTGCAGAAATAAATGTGGTACCTTATATCGATGTGATGTTGGTACTATTAATTATTTTTATGGTAACGGCTCCCCTAGTAACACAAGGTGTTAAAGTTGATTTACCTAAAGCAGATGCAAAAGCGTTAGATAAAGACTCTAAACCGCCACTAGTCGCTTCGGTTGACTCAGAGGGTAATTATTATTTAGCCGTTGGTACGAGTAAAAATGATGCGATGTCAGCTAATGAAGTTGCTGTTTTAGTTAAGGCTCATTTAGAAGTTGAGCCTAATACGCCTGTAGTCGTTAATGCAGATGGTGCTGTATCTTATGATGCTGTTATTCAATTAATGGTCTTGCTTCAACAAAAAGCGGGTGTGCCATCAGTGGGTTTAATGACCGATATGCCGGAGAAGTAACAGGTGAATACAAAACATAAACCACTAATTTTAAGTATTGGTTTACATCTTAGTTTGATTGTAGTCTTGGTAATGGGCGACTATACCTCAACGCCAAAACCTATCCCTGTGGTCTCGCAAGTAACCCCGATAGAGGCGGTGATCGTTGATCAAGCAAAAGTAGCTAGCCAAGTTAAAAAGCTAAAAAAACAAAAAGCAGATGCTGCCGCAGCAGAGAAAAAAAGACAACGTGATGCTGATAATCGTCTAGCAGATGCCAAAAGAAAGCGGCTAAAAGAAGAAGCGAAAATTAAAAAATTAGAAGGCCAACGTCAACAGAAATTAAAAGAGAAGCGTAAAGCTGATGCAGATGCTAAAACATCAAAAGCCAAAGCAGTAGCGGCTGAAAAATCAAGAAAGCAAATGTTAGCTAAGCAAAAAAAAGCGGATGATGTTGCGGCAGCGATAAAAGCTAAGCGGATAAAATCTGAGTTAGCAGCTGAGAAAAGAGCACTAAAAAAAGCGGAAGACAAACGTAAGAAAGAAGTTGCAGACAAAAAGCGTAAAGAGAAAAAAGAAAGAGAGCGGGCAGAACAAGACAAGCTGTTAGAAGAACAGTTAGCAGCAGAGATGGCAAAACGTCAACAAGCCCGTCGTCAACAGCAAATGTCTGAAATAAAACGTTTTGAATCGTTAATTAAGCAAACTATTCAGCGTAATTTAATAACAGATCGCAGTTCAATGACAGGTAAGTCTTGTAAATTAACCATAAGTCTTGCAACATCAGGTTTTGTGACCAACGTTGTTATTGGTCAAGGAGATCGGGTTGTTTGTGATGCGGCACAAAAAGCAATTTATAAAGCAGGCACCTTACCGGTATCAAAAGATCCTGAAGTGTTTAATGAAATGCGAAAAATTAGTATGACTGTGATCCCTGAGTTTTAGATGGTATTTATATCGTTTTAAAACTCAGTAATAACGATTAAAATCACATGTTAATAAATATTAAAATAATAAATTTAGAAGTGTATCAATGAAATTTAAACGTCGACTAACTTTGTTCCTCACAATTGTCTCTCTTGCTTCAACTCATGCCATGGCGGCATTAGAAATTGTTATCACCGGTGGCGTTGATAGCGCCAGACCTATTGCGGTTCTGCCATTTGAATGGACCGGAACGGGGACTAAGCCAGATAATATTTCCAGCGTCATTAGTGCTGATTTATTACGCAGCGGTAAGTTCAGGCCTATATCGTCAATCAATTATCCTCAAACACCTTCTAATGATAAAGATGTTGATTATGCTGCATGGGCTGGAAGCGGTGTTGAAGCTATTGTGGTCGGTGAAATTAAAGAGTCTTCCATTGGCCGTTATCAAGTCAACTATCAATTAATTGATATTATTAGAGGGCAGGTCACCGGTGGTCAAACACAAATGTTAAGTAATGGTGAATTAGTAAAGACGAGTGACCATATATTAGATGAAAGTACGGTAGATATTGCTGACAATCAATTTCGACGTTACGGACATCGGATTAGTAACGTCGTTTATGAAAAGTTAACCGGCAGTCGTGGCGCTTTTTTAACTAAAATTGCTTATGTTGTTGTGCGAGACCAAGGAGAGTTTCCCTATCAATTGGTGATTTCAGATTATGATGGTTTTAATGAACATGTCTTACTTAGTTCGAAAGAACCTATAATGTCACCCTCTTGGCACCCTAATGGTGAAATGCTCGCTTACGTGAGCTTTGAAAATAATCAGCAGCAAATTTATAGTATTGATATATATACTGGACAGCGTCAATTACTGAGTAGCTACAAAGGAATAAATAGTGCACCACGTTGGTCACCAAAGGGTAAGTATTTGGCGTTAGTGTTATCCAAAGATGGTAATCCTGAACTTTACACTATGGACGTCACCACAAAAAAACTCAGACGAATTACCCGCCATAGAGCCATTGATACAGAGCCAAGTTGGAGTCCAGATGGAGGTTCTTTAGTATTTAGTTCAGAACGGGGTGGAAAACCGCAGCTATATCGCGTAAATTTACTCAATGGTAAAGTTAGACGACTTACTTTTGATGGTGAAATGAACCTAGGAGGTTCTATTACACCAGATGGTCGTCAATTGGTGATGGTAAACAGAACACGAGGCCGCTACCATATAGCTAAGCAAGAGGTGGACTCAAGTTTATTTCAAGTACTGACTAAAGATACCCGGTTAGATGAATCGCCAAGTATTGCGCCAAACGGTGGCATGATTATTTACAGTACTCTGTATAATAATCGCAATGTATTGAGCTTAGTCTCTGTTGATGGCCGATTTAAAGCAAGATTACCGGCTGTAGATGGTCAGGTTAAATCACCTGCTTGGTCGCCATTTTTATAGTGGAATATAGTTTTAAATCATTTTGAATAACAAGATTACTTTACAAAATAATAATTAATTTACTTCATAAAAGGAAAATGAAATGCGCTTAAACAAAATAGTTAAATCTTTAGCTCTAGCTTTACCAATCGTCATTCTTTCAGCTTGTAGTTCTAATTCATCTGATAGTGATGAACAGACAAAAGTTGAAACAAATGCTGCTATGGTTGCAGAGCAACAAGCTAAAAATGAAGCAGAGCGTGTGAAAGTTGCAGCAATGCAAAAAGAAGCTGATATCGAAGAGCAAAATCGTCAAGAGTTAGAGAGAATTCGTGCTGAACACATTGTTTATTTTGACTTCGATGTTTCTAGTGTCAGTAGCGACTCTTCTGAATTGTTAGATGCACATGCAAAATTTTTGAATGCTAATACCGGCGTCAATGTCCTCGTTGAAGGTCATGCCGATGAGCGTGGTACGCCAGAGTACAACATAGCTTTAGGTGAACGTCGCGCAAAAGCGATTGTTACTTATTTCCAAAATATGGGTGTATCAGCGGCACAAATCACTATGGTGAGTTATGGCGAAGAAAAACCGATGGTGAAAGATCGCAGCGAAGCAGCGTTTTCTAAAAATCGTCGTGCTGTTTTAGTATACTAATCAGGAATACCAATGAAACTGAATAAAGTTTTATTAGGGGTTAGTTTAGTTGCTAGTACTTTTTATGTACTAGCAACTGAGTCTGTACCCGTTTATGATTTGAACTCGACTGCAGTAAATACGAGTGACCAGCCAAAAGAAATAAGTGATTTAACTCTTAAGCTCAAAGCTCGAAACAGGGCGCAAGTTAACTTGCAAAAGCAAGTTGATGAACTTCAGTCTGAAGTGAATGCACTACGTGGTGTTACAGAGCTTCATGAACATAAATTAAATCAGATGTCAGAACGTCAACGAGAACTTTACCAAGAGATCGAACGACGGGTTAGTAATGCGTTACAAGCATCACAAATAAGTTCTTCAGTTAATGTTCAAGCCAATAGCGATAATCAGGTGAATTACAGTAATAATCTCACTGAAAATGAAGCCTATGATCACGCTGTTAATTTGGTACTTAAAGATAAACTTTATGAACAAGCTATCCCTGCATTTAAGCAGTTTAATCAAAAATTTCCCCAATCAACTTATGCAGCAAATGCTCATTACTGGTTAGGGCAACTATTATTTAACAAGGCTGAATATTCATTAGCAGCATCAGAATTTATGATCGTTGTGAATCAATTCAACGATTCTAGCAAAAGAGCAGATGCTTTGTTGAAATTAGCGATGGTTAATCAAAAACAAGATAAAAATACGGCAGCGATAACTTTATATCGCCAATTAATTAAAGAATATCCTAATTCAACAGCTGCTCAACTAGCACAACCACGTTTAAACAATTTGACGGAATAATTAGGAAATTCGTTTTTTTGTGTTTTTTTTTGCTTATAAACTTAGCGCTTTGCTTTCTTTTTGTACGAACAGTAAAAAAAGAACGAAAAACTGAATTTTATAGTTGCACTTAAAAAAATTATGAGTATTATATGCGGCGCGTTCAAGGGAGCATGTTGAACGATATTTCGGCCGTTAGCTCAGCTGGTAGAGCAGTTGGCTTTTAACCAATTTGTCGAAGGTTCAAATCCTTCACGGCCGACCACTTTTTATTTAGTTAAATAAAGTAAAAAGTAAAAAGTAAAATGTTAGACGTATACTTTGTAAATAAAATATTGAATCGGCCGTTAGCTCAGCTGGTAGAGCAGTTGGCTTTTAACCAATTTGTCGAAGGTTCAAATCCTTCACGGCCGACCACTTCAATAAAATTATTTCAACTTATACTAAATGAAGAAACTAGAAACGGCCGTTAGCTCAGCTGGTAGAGCAGTTGGCTTTTAACCAATTTGTCGAAGGTTCAAATCCTTCACGGCCGACCACTTCTAGTTCAATTTATTCAGTTATACTTTTAGTATCATTAAATAAATTTCATTTTGATTGTTCACCTCTTAATTAACTTCGTTGTATAATAACCTCAAGCTTAAAACAGCTATTTTTCATTTGAAATATCACATTGAAGCTGTTGACTCATCCCTAGCATTAAAGCATATGGCTTTATCACTTTAACTTCCTTTCTGTTTGCCTTATAATTACCTTGTTAAATTAGAGCTAAAATAGTAGAGATTATTAATGAGCCAATCCAATACAGCTGTTGAATTTGATTTTCAGTACCCTGAAAAATCAGCACCTTTAAATAGTGATGAACGAGCGGAATACAAAGCAAGAATAAAACAATTGCTTAAAGAGAAAAACGCTGTACTTGTTGCTCATTATTATACCGATCCAGAAATACAAGCACTAGCTGAAGAAACTGGAGGTTGTGTTGCCGACTCGCTTGAAATGGCTCGTTTTGGTGCACAGCATCCTGCTGATACTTTAATCGTTGCTGGTGTTAAGTTCATGGGTGAAACCGCTAAGATATTAACCCCAGAAAAAACTGTACTAATGCCTGAATTAGAAGCTACATGTTCCTTAGATTTAGGCTGTCCTATCAAAGAGTTTTCCGCCTTTTGTGATCAACATCCAGATCATACCGTTGTTGTTTATGCCAATACCTCAGCTGCAGTTAAAGCCAGAGCTGATTGGGTAGTTACTTCAAGTATCGCTTTAGAGATTGTTGAAATGCTTGAAAGTGAAGGTAAACCCATTATTTGGGCACCAGACCGTCATTTAGGTGCTTATATCGAGAAAGAAACGGGTGCAGAAATGCTAATGTGGCAGGGCGCCTGTATTGTTCATGACGAGTTCAAAGCTAAAGCTTTGCGAGATCTGAAATTGAAATTCCCTGATGCAGGTGTCCTGGTTCATCCTGAATCACCAGCGGATGTAATCGAGCTAGCTGACGCAGTAGGCTCAACTAGCCAACTAATAAAAGCTAGTCAAGATATGTCTAATCAGCATTTTATTGTTGCCACTGATCAAGGCATATTTTATAAAATGGAGCAAGCCAGTCCCAATAAAACTTTTATTGCGGCACCAACAGGCGGTAATGGCGCTACCTGTCGAAGTTGTGCAAACTGCCCATGGATGGCAATGAATGGTTTAAAGTCCATTGTAGCTGCATTAGAAAGCTCTGTAGGGCGAGAAATAGAAGTAGATCCATCTGTAGCTGAAAAAGCATTGATTCCGCTAAATAGAATGCTTGATTTCGCTGCTGAGCATATGTTAACAGTTAAGGGTAATGCTTAGTTTAAAGTGATTTAGTACTTAAATTTCATATATTGCTCAAATAATAGACTAATATGATATTTATTCGATTAAACACTAAAATTAGCCTTGCACCGGCAATGCTTTTTTTTTACCATAGCGCAGCTTAAAGCTATCAAATTGGTGACGTGTCTGAGTGGCTTAAGGAGCTCGCCTGGAAAGCGAGTAAAGGGCAACCTTTCGAGAGTTCGAATCTCTCCGTCACCGCCACTTCTTTTCAACCTTCTTTATCAAAACTAACTCAAATTATTCTGAAATGTAACTCTGCGATAAAATTAGAGTTATCATATAAAATGATTATCTCAAATATTTTTAGATTTATTTTTTACCTGATAAGTACAAAATTAAACGAAGGGTTATCTTTATTTGTTTTAATAGCGGCTTTGCATTTTGTCTTATTGCTTGATATGTTTTTCTTATTTAAAAAAACGCTCTTGATGATTATATTGCCCCACTTCTATTTGAAGAGCGATACAACTGGCTTTAATGAGTAAGGTCAGACGACATTGTTAGTAAACAATTCATTTTTATAGAAATCATTAGTATTAAAGGCAAAAATGATAAAAAAATTCTTAATAATTATATTATTCACCTCTATTTCTGCCTGTTCAAACTCTAATTGGCAAACAGCAAGCAGAGAACCGGCTGGAATTGCACCAAAACCATCAATAGAAACAAAAGCGGTTATTGAAATATATGCTGCGGATGCCTTTAGTTGGCGAGGGTGGTTTGCTGTTCACTCATGGATTGCGATTAAAGAAAAAAATTCTGAAGAGTATACTGTTTACGAAGTGGTCGGTTGGCGATTAAGACAAGGTTTACCGGCACTTAATGAGTATAAAACCATTAGTCCAGATCGTTATTGGTATGGCGCTAAGCCAGAAAAAATTCTATCAATTACTGGTGACAAAGCCGCAAAGCTTATTCCCAAAATTGTTGAAGCGGTTAGTCGATATCCCTGGGCTAATGAATACAATGTTTTCCCTGGACCAAACAGTAATACATTCCCTGCATGGATTGGCCTTCAAATACCCGAGCTGGAGTTGAAAATGCCATTTCAAGCTATTGGTAGTGGTTATGCGCGCTAACAATTGCTCATTGTATGTTTGACAACTTATTATTACTGCTGATTATTTGGGCGTGATTTTCAATTTTGTAGCAAGTTGTATTTGATCAGTCAGTTAAATTATTTAAAAGTACTTACTTTAAGCAGTTTTTGGTTAATATTGACCGATATGATTTAAAAATGAGCGAACAACACATTTTTTATAAAAAACGTTTGACTGGGCTTATGCAACTCGGTAATATCCGCACCCGTTGAAAGCAACACATATTTATTGCTTTTAATAGAGAAATATCGGTGATTAGCGCAGCTTGGTAGCGCACTTGGTTTGGGTCCAAGGGGTCGCAGGTTCGAATCCTGCATCACCGACCACTTTTAAATAATAAGTGGTAAGATGCTTCTGTAGGTAATTATGCGCCCTTAGCTCAGCTGGATAGAGCAACGCCCTTCTAAGGCGTGGGTCGCAGGTTCGAATCCTGCAGGGCGCGCCATAATTATTTAAAATGTAGTGTCAGTAAAGATTTATGGTGGCTATAGCTCAGTTGGTAGAGCCCCGGATTGTGATTCCGGTTGTCGAGGGTTCAAGTCCCTTTAGCCACCCCATTTACCCTATTAAATTAGTATATCCGTCGGTGATTAGCGCAGCTTGGTAGCGCACTTGGTTTGGGTCCAAGGGGTCGCAGGTTCGAATCCTGCATCACCGACCACTTTATAATCCTCATTTATTATCTATATAACTCCCTTTAAGTTTTAATATTTCCTCAAGTTCTCACTATCCAATAAATATATTACAAAATAGTAATCTAATGCCATTAGTTAACGATAATGATGAATTAATACCATTTGGGTGCTGAATTTCATACATTTAGCAAATTATTTCACTTATCCCCTCGACTCTTGTCTCTAGCACCGCTATAATTTCGCGTCACTATTTTAATCTGAACCATATTTATTCGGGTTTTCCGAGCTCTAATAGCACTGTCTATTTAGGGTATATAACAAGAGTAAACATACATTTTGATGTTTACTCTTGTAGATAAAGTCGTTCTTGAATGCGTAAATACGCTAAGTTTTGAGGTAAGTAAATGCAAGTTTCAGTTGAGACTACACAAGGTTTGGAACGTCGTTTGACTATTTCTGTTCCTGCCGAAACAGTAGATGTTGAAGTTAAAAACCGTCTGCGTCATATCGCTAAGACACAACGTATTAACGGTTTTCGTCCTGGTAAAGTTCCACCATCGGTAATTCAGAAGCGCTACGGCCAATCTGTTCGTCAAGAAGTCGCTGGTGAATTAATGCAGCGTAACTTTGTTGATGCAATTGTTGCTGAAAAATTAAATCCTGCAGGTCGTCCTAATTTTGTTGCTAAAAGCAACGAAGATGGCAAAGCGTTTGAATTTGAAGCAACGTTTGAGATTTACCCAATAGTAGAATTAAAAGATTTAGAAAAAATTACTGTTGAGCAGCCTGCTGTTGAAGTAACAGATGCTGATTTAGATGATATGTTTGAAACGTTACAAAACCAACATAAAACCTGGAAAGAGAATAAACGTAAAACCAAAAAAGGTGATAAGTTAACAATCGACTTTACTGGCCGTATTAATGGTGAAGATTTTGAAGGTGGTAAAGCAGAGAACTTTGAATTGGAACTCGGCGCTGGTCGTATGATTCCTGGTTTTGAAAAAGATATTGTTGGTATGAAAGCGGGTGAAGCAAAAACGATTACTGTTGAATTCCCTGAAGATTATCACGCTGAAAACCTCAAAGGTAAAGAAGCTGAGTTTGACATTGTTGTTAATAAAACAGAAGGACCGGCATTACCTAAAATTGATGAAGAGTTTGCTAAACTTTTCAATATTGAGGAAGGCGGTGTAGAAGCCTTACGTGATGAAGTTCGTAAGAACATGACACGTGAATTATCTCAAGCGGTTAAAGTCAAAGTTAAAGAGCAAGTCATTGAAGGTTTATTATCGACAAATGAAGTTGACCTACCAAGCGCACTTGTAGCACAAGAAGTTGATGTTTTACGTAAACAAGCGATGGAACGTTTTGCGGGTCAAATGGATCCTGCAAATATGCCTGAATTACCTGCAGATATGTTTACTGAACAAGCTCAACGTCGTGTGAAAATTGGTTTGTTGCTTGGCGAAATAATTAAAGTTAATGAGTTAAAAGTTGACGAAGAAAAAGTTAAAGAGTTAATCAGTTCTGCCGCTTCTGCATACGAAGATCCGCAAGAAGTTATTGATTACTACAGCAGCAACGATGAAATGAAACAACAAATGCAAAATGTTGCTTTAGAAGAACAAGCTGTTGACTTTTTACTTGAAAAGGCAACAACTAAAAGTAAGAAAGCTAGCTTCAAAGACATTATGAATCCTGAAGGTAAGTAATTTTTGTGTGAAATTCATTCACTTTCATCGTTGAACGTGAATTAATTTGCATAGGGTTAACGCTTTCGATTGACATTATGTCGAGCAATAGCTTAAATGGCTTGTATGGGGACATACGAGCCATTTTTTAATTTAAGGATATATATTTGTTTACTTCAATGAACAATTCTCACGATTTAACTAGTACGACAGAGAGTGCACTAGTGCCTATGGTTGTTGAACAAACGCCAAAAGGCGAACGTTCTTATGATATTTATTCTCGTTTATTAAAAGAGCGAGTGATTTTTTTATGTGGTCAAGTTGAAGATCACATGGCGAACTTAATTGTTGCTCAACTATTATTTTTAGAATCAGAAAGTCCAGACAAAGATATTTTTTTATATATCAACTCACCCGGTGGCTCAGTAACTGCTGGCATGGCGATTTACGATACTATGAAATTCATTAAGCCAAATATAAGTACTGTTTGTATTGGTCAAGCAGCAAGTATGGGCGCATTCTTATTATCAGGTGGTGAAAAAGGAAAACGTTATTGTTTACCTAATGCTCGTGTGATGATTCACCAGCCACTCGGTGGATTTCAGGGCCAAGCGTCTGATTTTGAAATTCATGCCAAAGAAATTTTATATATTAAAGATAAATTAAACCGCTTAATGGCAAGCCATACAGGGCAAGCCTTAGATAAAGTCTCACAAGATACTGACCGTGATAATTTCTTGAGTGCAGAGAGCGCAGTTGAATATGGTTTAGTTGATGCCATATTAGAACAAAGAGAAATAAGTAAATAAACTTATTCGTCAGCTAAATTGTTACCTGGATAAAATATTAAATATTCAAAATGACAGTTAAACGAATAAACACTAGAATTTAAATGATTAGAGGTACCGTATGACCGATATAAAAAGTGGTGACGGTGATGACGGCAAATTACTGTATTGTTCTTTTTGCGGTAAAAGCCAACACGAAGTGCGCAAATTAATTGCAGGGCCTTCGGTTTTTGTTTGTGATGAGTGTGTTGAGCTTTGTAACGATATTATTCGTGAAGAAATTAAAGAAATATCACCTACAGAAGATAAAGAAAGCTTACCGACTCCGATGGAGATTCGTGAAGACTTAGACGATTATGTTATTGGGCAAGACCATGCCAAGAAAGTACTAGCAGTTGCGGTTTATAATCATTATAAACGCCTTCGTAACGGTGATACTCATAATGGTATTGAGCTAGGAAAAAGTAATATTTTACTTATCGGGCCCACGGGTTCAGGTAAAACATTGCTTGCTGAAACTTTAGCAAGGTTACTTGATGTGCCTTTTACTATGGCTGATGCAACTACGTTGACAGAAGCCGGTTATGTTGGTGAAGATGTTGAAAACATTATTCAGAAATTATTACAAAAATGTGACTATGATGTAGATAAAGCACAACGTGGCATCGTTTATATTGATGAAATTGATAAAATTTCACGTAAATCAGATAATCCATCAATTACTCGTGATGTTTCTGGTGAGGGTGTTCAACAAGCGTTATTGAAATTGATTGAGGGCACGATTGCATCAGTACCACCACAAGGTGGTCGTAAACATCCTCAACAAGAATTTTTACAGGTTGACACATCTAAGATTTTATTTATTTGTGGCGGTGCTTTCTCAGGACTTGATAAAGTGGTTGAACAACGCTCCTTAAAAGGAACAGGTATTGGTTTTGGTGCTGAAGTTCGTGGTAAAGATTCCATAAAAACATTAACCCAAAACTTCCAAGATGTAGAGCCAGAAGACTTAGTTAAGTATGGTCTGATACCTGAATTTATTGGCCGTTTACCTGTTGTAGCTACCTTAACTGAACTAGATGAAGATGCATTAATTCAAATTCTACAAGAACCTAAAAACGCATTAACTAAACAATTTACAGCACTTTTTGATATGGAAGGTGTTGAATTAGAGTTTAGAAAAGATGCATTGCGTGCTATTGCCCACAAAGCGATGACTCGTAAAACCGGTGCTCGTGGTCTACGCTCAATAGTTGAAGGCGTTTTACTTGAAACTATGTACGAATTACCATCACTTGAGAGTGCAGTTAAAGTTGTTGTTGATGAAGCAGTAATCAAAGGTGAGTCAAAGCCTTTAGTTATTTTTGAAAATCCTAATAATAGAGCTGTTTCAGAATAGTTTTCTGATTGTTTTAGTTATTATGAAGAAAAAAGAGTCTAAATGGCTCTTTTTTTTGTCTATCTGTTGAAAGCTAAGCTAACAACCCCATATATTTTCTAAAGAACATTTTGATTTTGTTCAAGCGATGATGAATCGCTTAATTTATCAATGTTCACTTCATATATTATTTCCGAGAGAGACTTTATGAGCACTGATACTTCAGGTGTATTTGATATCCCCGTTCTTGCCTTACGTGATGTTGTGGTTTACCCACAAATGGTCATTCCATTATTTGTGGGTCGTGAGAAATCCATTCGTTGTTTAGATATTGCCATGGAAGCCGATAAACAAGTGTTTTTAGTAGCTCAAAAGGACGCTGCTGTTGATGATCCTAATGCCGATGATGTTTATTTAACAGGGACAGTTGCTACCATTCTACAAATGCTAAAATTACCTGATGGCACGGTAAAAGTATTAGTTGAAGGTGCAAAACGAGCAACAATTACTAAATTTATTGAAACACAAGAATATTTTACTGCCGATATTGAATATATCGTTACAGAAATTATCGAGGATGACACTGATGTCTTAATTCGTTCTGCGATATCTCAATTTGAAGGGTACGTTAAGCTCAATAAAAAGATTCCACCTGAGGTACTTACTTCAGTCTCTGGTATCGATGATGCAGAGCAACTTGCCGATACTATGGCCGCACATATGCCATTAAAACTAGCTGAGAAACAAAAGGTATTAGAAATTGTAAACGTTGCTCAACGGTTAGAATATTTAATGGCACTGATGGAAGGCGAAATCGATTTATTACAAGTTGAGAAAAAAATTCGTACCCGCGTAAAGAAACAAATGGAGAAAAGCCAAAGGGATTACTATTTGAATGAGCAAATGAAAGCTATTCAAAAAGAGTTAGGTGAGGGCGAAGAGGGTGTTGACGAAAGCGAACAAATGGCTAAGCGCATTGAAGACGCGCAAATGCCAAAAGAGGCAAAAGAAAAAACTTTATCTGAGCTACAAAAGTTAAAAATGATGTCTCCAATGTCAGCAGAAGCGACAGTTGTTCGTAGTTACATTGAATGGATGACTAACGTTCCCTGGAAGAAACGCAGTAAATTAAAGAAAAATTTAAAACTTGCTCAAGAGGTATTGGATAAAGACCATTTTGGTTTGGATAAAGTCAAAGAACGTATTCTTGAATATCTTGCCGTTCAACAGAGAATAACTAAACTTAAAGGACCTATTTTATGTTTGGTGGGTCCTCCTGGTGTTGGTAAAACCTCACTGGGGCAATCTATAGCGAGAGCAACTGGTCGTCAATATGTTCGTATGGCATTAGGTGGTGTTCGAGACGAAGCTGAAATTCGTGGTCATCGCCGTACTTATATTGGCTCTTTACCAGGTAAACTTATTCAGAAAATGGCAAAGGCGGGTGTTAAAAATCCTTTATTTTTACTCGATGAAATCGATAAAATGGCATCAGACATGCGTGGTGACCCAGCTTCTGCATTACTTGAAGTTTTAGATCCTGAACAGAATGTTAATTTTAATGATCACTATTTAGAGGTTGATTACGACTTATCTGATGTAATGTTTGTCGCCACCTCTAATAGCATGGATATTCCAGGTCCTTTACTCGACCGCATGGAAGTGATTCGTTTAGCGGGTTATACCGAAGATGAAAAACTCAATATTGCTCGTAATCATTTAGTCGAAAAACAAATCGAACGCAATGGTTTAAAAACGGCTGAGATTACAATAGAAGATAGTGCAATCATTGGTATTATTCGCTATTACACCCGTGAAGCCGGTGTGCGTAGTTTAGAACGTGAAATATCAAAATTATGCCGCAAAGCGGTAAAAGCTATTTTATTAGATAAAAAATTGATTGAAGTATCTATTAGTCAAGATAATCTGGAAGACTTTTTAGGAGTTCAGCGCTTTGATTACGGTAAGGCGGACAATCAAAATCGTATCGGCTTAGTTACCGGTCTTGCCTGGACTCAAGTCGGTGGTGAGTTGCTTACTATTGAAACTGCGTCTGTACCAGGTAAAGGTAAACTTACCTACACTGGTTCGCTTGGTGATGTTATGCAAGAGTCTATTCAGGCAGCGATGACCGTGGTTAGAAGTCGACAAGATAAATGGCGTATTAATAGCGACTTTCATGAAAAACGTGATATCCATGTCCACGTTCCTGAGGGTGCAACACCAAAAGATGGACCAAGTGCCGGCGTTGGCATGTGCACAGCTTTAGTTTCTAGCTTAACCGGTAACCCTGTAAAAGCTGATGTTGCCATGACGGGAGAAATAACTCTTCGTGGTGAAGTTCTCCCTATTGGTGGCTTAAAAGAAAAATTACTTGCTGCCCACAGAGGGGGAATTAAAACTGTTGTTATCCCTAAAGATAATGAGCGAGATCTTAAAGAAATCCCTGAAAACGTTAAACAGGATTTAGCTATTTACCCAGTAAAATGGATTGAAGAAGTATTGGCTATTGCCCTTGAGCACCCTGTTGAAAAGTGGACGGTTGAAGAATAAGTTACTAAAATTGCCTTTTTACGATTAAAAAGATACGAAAAGTGGAAAAAAGGTAATAAAACTGAAATTTTCGCTTTTTAAACTCTGAAATTGTGGTAAGTTATGTACGCAAATGACGCTAAGCCCTCGTATTTATAGGGCTTAAGGGTAATTAGGATACTTTATACCTTATCCAGTCGTATGCATATAACTCGACATTTGATGTTCAAAGAAACAAACTAATAATGTTTCTGCAGGACGCTAAAAAAAAAGATGGTGTCGTACAATAAAAACTGAAGGGGAAGTTACTTTGAACAAATCTCAACTAATCGAAAAAATTGCTGATGGTGCTGATATCTCTAAAGCTGCAGCAGGTCGTGCTTTAGACTCATTCATAGATGCTGTTACTGATGAATTAAAAAGTGGTGAACAAGTTGCTCTAGTTGGTTTTGGTACATTTTCTGTACGTGACCGTGCAGCTCGTGCAGGTCGTAACCCACAAACTGGTGCTACGATTCAAATCGCTGCAGCTAAAATACCAGCATTTAAAGCTGGTAAAGCATTAAAAGACGCTTGTAACGCTTAATTTTAATTAATTATAAGTTACACATCTAATTATGCTAAAGACCACCTAAAGGTGGTCTTTTTGTATCTGAGTATCATATTTCTTATCGAATATCATCATTAGCTCAATATAAAAACTTTTGATAAAATTATAAAATAATTTATTTGAATTTATCGTCTTTTTCGACTTCAAGCGATGCCTTTCATCTGATAAAATCACAAACAAATAATTGCAGGGTTTACCCTGAATAAATAAAGAGACAATAATGTTAGAAAATATCAGAGAAAAATCACAAGGGGGTATTGCTAAAACTATCCTTGGTTTGATCATTTTAACTTTTGCTGTTGCTGGTATTGGTAATTATTCCAATTCAGTTGATACTTCTGTTGCAGAAGTCAATGGTCAAAAAATCACAAAAAATACCTTTGATAAAGCTTATCAAAATCAACGTGCTCGAATGGAGCAGCAATTTGGACAAATGTTCGAAACTCTATCAGCTGATAGTAACTACATGGCTAATTTTCGTAATGGTGTTTTAGATAATTTAATCAATGAAGCATTAATTAACCAAAGTAGCATGGAATTATCCATTAGAGTCTCAGATGAACGTTTGAAGAAAACTATTCGTGAAATGCCTGAATTCCAAATAGATGGTGTTTTTGATAATAACCGTTATTTAGCCATTATTAACCAAGCGGGCTTCTACCAATCTTCTGATTTTAGAGATTATTTTCGTATTGAGATGGCCCGTCGTCAATTGAGCCAAGGTCTTGTGTCTAGTGAGTTTAATTTGCCTTATCAAGAAGAGATGTTGAGTGTATTAGAAAACCAAAAACGTGATATTCGTTTTGCTACTATCTCTGCTGAGCAGTTTAAATCGACAGTTGAAGTGAGTGATGAAGAAATTAACAGTTACTACTTAGCCAACCAAACTCGCTTTGAAAATCAAGAGAAAGTTAAAGTTGATTATCTTATTCTAGATGTCAATGAAATAGCGAAAGCAGTAGAGGTCTCCGCAGAAGATCTTAATCAATATTATCAAAATAATATTGATAATTACCGTCAAGCAGAACAACGCAGAGTTTCACATATTTTGATTGAATTTGGTGACGATGAATCAGTAGCTCAATCTTTAATTGAATCACTTCTCACTCGTGTTAACCAAGGTGAAGACTTTGCTACACTGGCATCTGCTCACTCTACGGATACTTTTAGTGGTGAAAATGGTGGTGACTTAGATTGGATTGAACCTGGAGTCATGGACCCAGCATTTGATGAAAGTGCATTCACTCTTGCTGCAGTTGGTGATGTCAGTAAAGTTGTCAAATCTGAATTTGGGTTTCATCTTATTCAATTAACGGATTTAAAAGCAGAGCAGACTAAAGCCTTTACAGAAGTTAGTGATGAATTAGAAGCTAAGGTTAGCAACGAAAAAGCTCAAGACAATTTCTTTGCCTTACAGCAGGAAATGGCACAAATTAGTTTTGAATTCCCTGATAGTTTAGATGATGCGGCACAAGCTGTTAATTTGTCAGTAGAAACATCAGATTGGTTATCTCGTGCTGGCAACATATTGCCTTTTAATAACCCACAGGTAATTGACGCAATATTTTCTGATTTAGTACTCAATGATAATGTTAATTCAGATATTATCGAAGTCAATGACAATTTAGCTATCGTTGTTCGTTTGAATGAATACCAAGCGGCACAAGTTAAACCGTTAGCTGAGGTGAGTGAGCAAATTAAAACGGCGCTTATTGCCGAAAAATCGACAAGTAAGGCGTTAGAGACGGCTGAACAATTATTAAGCGAATTTAAAGCGGGTAACGATATTTCGCAAGCATTAATTGCGGTGAAATCAAGTTTTGTGGCTAAAGTTGCATTGGCGCGTTTTGGTGGCGATATTGACCAAAGTATTATTAAAGAAGCTTTTGTGTTGCCTCACCCTAGCGAAGGTAATATTTCAGCATCAACAGTAACTTTATCAAATGGTGATTTAGCTTTGTTGGAACTTCAAAACGTTATTGAAGGCTCTGCTGTTATCGATATTGATGATAACATCACTAAAAAGCAAGTAACGCAATTAGCACAGTCTGCCTATAACAGTTATGTTGCATCATTAAAAGTTAACGCACAAATAAGTCGTCGAGAAGTTTCTGAGGTTACGACTACTTACTAAAATATTATCGGGTAAAGTTTTTTAAGAAGGCTGCATTTGCAGCCTTTTTTATGCCAGAGAGATATTTTATGAAGGATTAGTCAACGGTTAAACAGTCATTTTTATAAGCATAAATGTATGAGCCGAACTTGATGTTAGAACTCATAATGCAGACATTAGATTTACACTACTTATTAACTAACTGATACCGTTGGCTCATTAGAAGTTTTTGCGTGTATTTATGTTTTGGTCGCGCCATTAAGTCACTAGTTTTACCATACTCAACAACTTTACCATTAGATAAAACCATCGTGTCATCACTAAAGTGTTTTACTATTCCCAAGTTATGAGAAATTAAAATAAAAGCCAAACCCATTTGTTGTTGAAGGTCGAGCAGTAAATTTACCATTTGAGAGCGCAGAGAGGGATCTAGTGATGCCAATGCTTCATCTAGTATTATTACTTGAGGTTCAAGGATAATAGCCCTAGCGAGCGATATACGCTGTTTTTGACCACCTGAAAACATATGAGGATAAAAGTTCATGTGATCAGCGAGCAAACCTACTTTTTTTAACGTTGTACCAATTAAATGTGTACGTTCTTGTTCATTTAAATTGGTATTGAGTTTTAATGGTTCATCTAATAATTTTTGAATCGTTAAGCTAGGATTAAGTGTTGTGCCAGAGTCTTGGAATATCATTCTAATATGTTGACAACGCTGTTTAAAATGACCTGCCTCCAAGGATTGGCCATTTAACCTTATTTTACCTGTACTGGGTTTTTCTGCACCAACAAGTAACTTCGCCAATGTTGACTTTCCTGACGCCACTTCGCCAACAATCGCTAACGTTTTATAGGCTTCAAGAACAAAAGATAAAGGCTCAAGTGCGGTAACAGTTTTCCGGTTGTACCAATAACCTTTCAATTTATAAGTTTTACTTAAGTCAGTGACTTCTAAAAGAGTTGTCATTTTACTTACTCCCTTTTAAAGAAAAATGACAACTAACTTGATGGCCATGGTGATTTTTAACTTTGGGTGCTTGAACACATTCTTGCTGTGCTCTTGGACAACGAGGTCCCAGACGACAACCAATAGGTAAATGCTGCAAAATAGGTATGCTCCCTGGTAGTGTCATCAACCTTGATTTAGCGGGTAAGTGAATGTTGGCCTTTGGACTACAATCGATTAATGCTTTTGTATAAGGATGAAAAGGTTGATTGAATATTTGATTAGTTGTACCTGCCTCAACAAATTGGCCGCTATACATAACGGTTATCGTATTGGTCCAGTGAGTAATATTTTCTAGGTCATGACTTATCAATAATATGGACATATTCTTTAATTGATTCAGACTGGCTAATAATCTAAAAATTTGACCTTGATTAGTTGTTTCCATTGCCGCAGTCGGTTCATCAGCAATTAATAATAATGGCCGTTTTGCTAATGCAATGGCGATCATTATCCGTTGACACAAAGCTTCAGTAAGTTGATGAGGGTAACTGTTAATACATTCAATATGTCTTTTTATGCCAACTTTGTGCAGTAGTTTTATTATCGCCTTCTTTCTTTGCTGACGTTTTTGCCAAAAGTTTCCCGATAATTGTAACTCATCTATTGCTTCTTCAAGTTGGGCTCCAATTGTTGTCGTGGGATCCAAACATGACATAGGCTCTTGAAAAATCATGGCAACATCTTTTGAAATGATTTGTTTACGCTCTTCTGGTGTTAACCTAAGTAAATCTTGACCTCTCCAGTGAAATCTATCGGCATGTACTTGCCATTTATCATCTAAAACACCAATTATAGCTTGAGCTAGCAGTGACTTTCCAGAACCAGACTCACCCACTAAACCACGTACTTCACCTTCTTTCATCGTAAGACTGACTCTGTCAACAGCGAGAATTTTTTCATTACCGGTGATCAGTTCTATCGATAAATTTCTAATATCAAGTAAGTTCATTAACTTTCCTTGTGCATTTTAAGTGCGTGCCGAATTCCTTCGCCGACTAAATTCGTTGCGACAACAGAAAATAAAATAGCTAATCCGGGTAGATATACCGCCCATGGAGCAATATAGAATAAGTCGATACCACCTTTTAGCATTGCACCCCATTCAGGTAGTGGAAAAGGGGCACCTAACCCTAAAAATCCTAAAGCAGCGATATCTAAAATTGCAGCTGATTGTGCGAGTGTTGCTTGGCTAATGATTTTTTCTACGATGTTGGGAAAAACTGAATACCTTAGTACTCTGAGTGAACTTGCCCCGTCTAATCGGGAAGCTAAAACATAATCTTTTGAAAATTCCTCTTTTACAGCGTTCCGCGTTATATGAATAAATTGAGGAATTAAGACCATAACGATTGCCCAAAGAGTATTACTCAAGCCAGGACCTAAAATTGCGACAATAATTATTGCAAGTAAGAGTGAGGGAATAGAAAGGACCACATCTAAAAAGTGATTAAGAAAACTGGCTTTTAATCCTGTTGTGAGTGCCGATAATGAACCAAGAAACACACCAATAATCAAAGCAATCATTACCACGACAAAGCTTAAGCCAAAAGTAAGTGACGCACCGCTCATTAATCGAGAGAGCATATCCCGACCTAAATCATCAGTACCTAATAAAAAACTTATATTACCGTTATCATCCCAAGCAGGTGGAAGTAATAACATATTTAAGTTACTTTCAATCGCTGAGTGAGGCGTCAAAACAGGAGAGAAAAGGGCCAGTATAATTAAAAATATTGAACAGCCAAATCCTACCATTGCCACGGGTGTTTTTCTGAAAATTTGCCATAATTGTAAAAATGGAGAGGGAAACTCCTCTTCTTGGTATATTTTTTCACGAGCCATGTTTGTTATCTCTCGCTAATGGGTTAAGTGCAGCATAGATAAAATCAGTTAAAATATGAACAATAAAAATAAAACAAGAGAGTACCAATAAACCACTGTGGATAGCTGTGTAATCCCTTTGATAGATACTCTCAATCAACCAGCGGCCAATACCAGGCCAACTAAAGATCACTTCAGTTACCATGGCAAGCGTTACTAGATTTGCAAATTGTAAACCAACATGACGGATAATTTTTACTAAGGCGTTTCTAATCGCGTGTCGATAGATGATTTGCTTAAAGGTGAGCCCTTTTGCACTTGCTGCTCGAATATAACTTGTTTCTAATACTTCCAGCATTGATGTACGAGCTAATCGAATAAATATTGTACCTGGAGCCATGGCAATAACACAGGCGGGTAAAATAATATGTGTACTAGCATCTCGAAATGCTTGCCATTTATAAACATTATCGGAAAGTAAAATATCGATAAACTGAATACCCGTAACGTGCTCAATTTCAAACAATAAACTAATTTGTCCTGAGGAGGGGAGCCATGAAAATATAATTGAAAATATTGAAATTGCTAATAATCCGAGCCAAAATACTGGAATAGAGTACCCAATCATTGCAAAAGATAAAATAACATTATCAGCCGTCTTATTATGCTTAATTGCTGCGATAAAACCTAAAGGTATACCAATCACCATAGACAAAAATAAGGCCACCATGCTCAGCTCTATTGTTGCAGGTAATAAATTAGCAATTTCGGTGTTTATTGGCGTTTGACTTGACATCGATAGGCCTAAATCACCACTTAATATGTGTCCTAAATATGCGTAGTATTGTATGAATATTGAATTTTTTGTTTGATATTCTTGTGACAAATCTTTGAGTTGTTCGGGGGTTGTGTTGATATGACCTGAAAGATTTATTAAGGAATCTCCCGGGAATAGAAAACTCAAACTAAAAGAAACGATAGTGAGTAATATCATGGTAAAGAAAAATAAATTAAGTCGTCTAATAGTGAAAATTAACATCTTATTTACTACTCCCTGCAACTTTAGTAACAGTAGAAAAGTCAATACCACCAAAAGAAGATAAAATATCACCTGTTACTAAATTAGACCTAGCCTGGTAACGCTTTGAATGTGCTAGAGGTAATAGCGGCATTTCTTGTGCTATCATAGAAAGAGCTTGAGAGTAGTATGCCTTTCTCTTTTTTATATTACTGGTTTTTAGTGCTCTTTTAAGTAGCTCATCAAATTTTTCATTACACCAACGTGTTGAATTATTACCAGTACTTACGGCAGCACAACTAAGTAGTGAAGTAAAAAAATTATCAGGGTCTGGATGATCAGCGGTCCAGCCTAATAATACCGTTTGGTGCTCACCTTTGCCTACCCGTTGTAAAAATGTCGCCCATTCATAACTGACAATATTAACTTCTATGCCAATAGCTTTTAAGTTTGATTGAATAAGTTTAGCCATCGTCAGTGCATTTGGGTTATAAGGGCGTTGCACATTCATTGCCCATATATCCATCTCAAAGCCGTTTTCAAATCCTGCTTCTTTGAGTAATTCTTTTGCTTTAGCGATAGAATATATTTGGTCAACAACGTTATCATCGTATGCCCATGATGCACTTTGTAATAATGATTTAGCTATTTCAGCTTTACCTGAATAAATAGTTTCTACAATCGATTTTTTATCTATTGCGTAGGCAACAGCTTGGCGGACTTTTTTGTTATTAAAAGGCGCTTTTTGGGTGTTAAAACCTAAATAAGCGACATTAAAAGACGTTACTGACTCAAGGGTTAAATCAGGATGGTCAATGATTTTTTCATGGGCAATAGGATAAGAAACAACATCACATTCGTTAGTTAATAATTTAGTTAATCGACCGGTATTACTTGGGGTAATATCAAAAACGAGTTGTTCTAATTCTACTTTTCCTTGCCAGTACTCATCATGGCGGTAATAACGAATTAATGACCCTACTTTATACTCTTTAAGTTTAAATGGCCCTGTGCCGATGGGAAATACATCGATATGCTGACGTTCATTTCTTTTTGCAAGTTGTTGAGCATATTCTTCTGACAAGATAACTGAAAAGTCGGTGGCTAAATTGGCGAGAAATGAACTGTCTGAACGGTTTAGTTTGAAGCGGATAGTGTAGTCGTTTATCCTTTCTATTTCTTGAATTAAAGAGGGTAATTGTACGCTTTGAAAGAAAGGATAGCTTCCTCCTGATACTTGATGGTATTGATGATTTTCATCTAATATTCGGTTAAAACTAAAAAGAACATCATCGGCATTTAATGTTCTTGTAGGCTTAAAGTAATCAGTATGATGAAAAGCTATATCCTTTCTTAAATAAAAAGTCACCATTTTACCATCACGGGTAACATGCCACGATTTTGCTATAGAAGGCTGTATTGAATCGTTTTTTAAGCTAAATGTAATTAATCGATTATACAATTGATTGGCAGTTGCATCGACCGTTGTCCCAGAAGTAATAATTTGGGGGTTAAAACTCTCAGGAGAGCCTTCAGCACAATAAACAATACTTTTGTTACTCAGTGATAGTGACTCTTCAGAACTGCATGAGGATAACAAAGCAACCAATGCTGTAGCAAAGGTTATTTTAATACCCCGTTTAATGAATCCAATACGATTAGCTTTCATCGTTAATACTACCATCTAGTAAATTATATTTTTTTAAATAACCTCTCAACTGATGATAGGTAAGATCTAGAGCTTGAGCTGTTTTTTTCTGGTTAAATTGACAAGTAGACAAGGCAGACGTTATTAAGTCTATTTCATAGTTTTGTGATAAGTCTTTTAATGATACTGGAAATTTATTGTCTTGCATTAGCTTTGTCGGTAAAGGTGTTTGGAGACTATCTAAGTTATTTGTTCTGAGTTGTTCATTAGAATACTCATCACTTCTTTCATGATTACTATTTACTACTCTGTCACGAGTCTTGATTCTGCCTTTTGGACGATAAGGTGACTCAAATGGGTCAACCACTACCTCGTGAACGGGCAGATGAGGATTATTGCATCGATAAACACTGCGCTCAACCACATTTTTAAGTTCTCTAATATTGCCAGGCCAGTGATAGTCCATAATAGCTTTGCGCGCTTTTTCAGTAAAACCACTAAAGAGCTCAAATTCTAGTTCACGTGCCATATTAATGGCAAAAGTTTCAGCGAGAAGCATTATATCTTCTGGCCTTTCTCGTAAAGGAGGAAGAGTAATAACATCAAAAGCTAACCTATCTAGTAAGTCAGCCCTAAATTCACCTGCTGCAGCAAGGGATGGCAAATCTTCATTGGTCGCGGCAACAAGTCGAACATCTGTTTTAATGGTGCGAGAACCACCGACTCGTTCAAATTCGCCATATTCAACTACTCTTAATAACTTTTCTTGAATAAGCCCTGATGTATTTGCTATTTCATCCAAAAACAGTGTGCCATTGTTAGCACGTTCAAATCGACCTTCGTGCTTTTTATTTGCTCCAGTAAATGCTCCGCTGTCATAGCCAAAAAGCTCTGTCTCTAGCAAGTTTTCATTTAAAGCTGCACAATTGAGCTTTAAATAATTCTGCTCCCAACGTTTTGACAAATAATGAAGTCGAGCAGCGACAAGCTCTTTACCTGTTCCACGCTCACCAATAATTAATACTGGCTTGCTTAATGGTGCTATTTGAGATATCTGCTCTAAAACCTCAAGAAAATTGTTGGATTGCCCAATAAGATTATCTTGTTGATTAAAACGTGACATTGCTTGACCTAATAATTGGTTTATTTCACTAACAAATAGTGTATTTTATTAAACGTTAAGTTTGAAGTGTTTTTTTTATAATAATAAAGTCTTTTAAAACAATTAGTTAAATTTATTTAAAAAGCTGGCTTAGAAAATGAATGACAAAAGTACAAGATTTGAAATTTAAAACGTTAATTGAGGTAGTTGCTATGGGTGTTTTTTCAAGGTTTACAGATATTATAAACTCTAATATAAATAGCTTATTAGATAAAGCAGAAGATCCTGAAAAAATGGTTAGATTGATCATTCAGGAAATGGAAGATACATTAGTGGAAGTACGTTCTACTTCGGCTAAGACATTAGCAGACAAAAAAGAAATTACTCGTCACGCTTTTCGTTTTCAATCTGATGCTCAGCAGTGGCAACAAAAAGCTGAACTCGCCTTAAGTAAAGGACGTGATGATTTAGCTAGAGCGGCATTGATTGAAAAAAGTAAGTGTACTGAGAGTAGTGTCGCACTGCTTGATGAATTAACATACGTAGATGGTCACATTGCTAAACTTCAAGAGGAAATATCTCAATTACAAGATAAACTTGTTGATGCGAAGTCTCGTAAAAAAACGATAATGATGCGTGAAAAAACAGTCAGTTCTCGTTTGAAAGTTAGGCAGAAGATTGATAGTGATAGCGTTAATGACGCGTTAAGCCGTTTTGATTCTTACGAGAGAAAAATTGACGACCTTGAAGGTCAAGTTGACTCTTACGACATAGACAATAAGTCATTAGCGGATGAAATTTCTGACCTTGAGGTTGATCAAGGTATTGATGACGAATTAGCTAAACTTAAAGCGAAACTAAATAAAAAAACCAATACAAACATGCAAGATTAATAGCTTGTTATTTGAAGTAAAGGAGAAGGTTTGTGAGCGATATTATTATGGCACCTATTATCATTTTTATGGTTATCGTTGCACCTATTTGGTTGATATTACACTACCGAAGCAAGGGTCAAGTAAGTGAAGGTTTGAGTGAAGAAGAGTATATTCAATTATCTGAATTATCTGAGCTGGCAGATACAATGGCTGATAGAATTAAAACGTTAGAAGCTATTTTAGATGTGGAGACCCCTGATTGGAGGATTAAATAATGAGCGAACGTCGAGGAGAACTTTATCGCGATCCCCACCGAGGAAAAATAGCTGGAGTGTGTTCGGGATTAGCTGACTATTTTGGTTGGGAAACTTGGTTAGTACGTATATTGGTCGTATCAGGTGTATTGTTAGGTATGCAGTGGTTCGTTGTTATCTATGTTGCCGCTTGGTTTATTTTAGATAAAAAATCAGCAACAGTTAAAAAGAACAAGCACTTCTCTAGTGAGGTAAATTGTGTAAATGAGAAAGAAAACGATGCTGTTAACGAGTCAATTAAAGTTAAAGCACGTATTTGGCAATCAGGTGAGCCACCCAGACAAGCATTTCATGACATTAAAAATAAATATGGTGTACTAGAAGGACAGCTCCGTTTAATAGAAAAATATGTGACCTCGCCAGAGTTTACAGTTTCTAGGGAAATTAATCGCCTGTGAAGACCTAGCTAAAAAATCAATAGATTACAGGTATATAAAATAAAAAGAGCAACTTATGTTGCTTTTTTTATTGTTGAAAAACAGCTATTATTTTAATGTTCAAGAGCATACTATTAATAAAGATAATAAGAAAATATAAGCAAGGGTGTAAGTTAAGTCATATGGCGTTAATCAATAAAGATCAAATTGAAAAACTGAAATCTAAAGCGAATGACTTACTTAATCGCACCATAGATCAACATGTCACTTTAGCCGTTACTGGCTTAAGCCGTAGCGGAAAAACTGCTTTTATTACTTCCTTGGTCAACCAACTGATTAACGAGGGTAATGGTCCAGAGTTAAGCTTTTTTAACCCGGTTCATCAAGGACAATTTATAGCGGCTAAGCGAATATCGCAAAAAAACATTCATATTGCCCGTTTTGACTATGATAACTCGATGGCCGCTTTTGTTAATCAACCACCCTCTTGGCCAGAGCCAACAAATGGTATTAGTGAGTTACGACTTGCTATTAGGTATAAACCAACGGATTCATTGCTCAAATACGCTACTGATATGGCGACACTTACATTAGATATTACCGATTATCCTGGTGAATGGTTGCTTGACTTACCCATGCTGAGTCAAACCTTTGAAGAGTGGTCAGAACAAACGCTCGCTTTGTTAATAAAGTCGCCTCGACTTGAATTAAGTGAAAGCTTTCTAAAAAAAGTGAAAGAGATAGACCCTTTTCAAGAAGCTGATGAAAATTTATTAACACAATTGTCTCAAGAATATACTCAACTTTTACATGCTTTTAGAAATGATCTTGGTTTATCGGTTATCCAACCAGGCCGTTTTATTTTACCAGGTGAGCTTATTGGTGCACCTATTTTAGAGTTCATTCCTTTTCCAAGCTTTGCCAAAATCGATGCCAATGATTATCAGAATGCTAGTGATAAAAGCTTTATAGGTATGTTAAGAGCCAGATATGTTGAGTATAAAGAGCGTGTTGTTAGAAAGTTTTATCAACAACACTTTCTTAATTTTGATCGTCAAATTGTTTTAGCTGACTGTTTAACCCCATTAAACAAAGGCCCAGAAAGCTTTTCTGATTTAAAACAAGCTATAACTATGATTTTAGAAAGTTATAATTATGGGCAGTCTAGTTTGTTCTCACGACTTTTTAGTCCAAAAATTGATAAGTTATTATTTGCAGCAACCAAAGCGGATCATATCACCCAAGAGCAGCATCGTAATTTAGAGTCTTTATTAAATGAATTGATTCATCAGTCTAAACACCCGCTAAATTATAATGCAATAAAAATGAAAACCTTGGCTATTGCTTCAGTGAGAGCGACGAGCGCGGGTAAAAGTTTACATCAAGGACAGCAAGTACCTGTTATTCAAGGGCGGCGTTCAATTGATGATACAACCATTACTGTTTTTCCAGGATCTGTACCTGAAAAATTACCTAACAAAGAGTACTGGCAGGAAAATCATTTTAATTTTATTGCTTTTGAACCCCTAACTTCAGTTGCTACCCATGAGTGTTTGCCCCACATTCGTATGGACCAAGTGCTACAGTTTTTACTCGGAGATAAAATGAAATGAGTGAGACACAAAAAAACAAAAAATTAAAAAATAAAGATCAAGATTTAGCTATTGAAAGTGCTGAAACACTTGTTAAAAACCAACAGCAAATATTGTTTGCTGAAACAGAATTTGTCACCGAAAAGGATCGAGTACTAGGTGATAAACAACAAATAATTTTTGATAACCAAGACTTGTTACCTGCAGAAAGCTGGCCTGATGAAGATATTGAAAATAAGATGCAAGACACTAAGTTAACGAGTAAGCCTCGTTGGCTATGGCGAGTTGTTATATTCTTAATTTCATTAATGGTCTGTTTTGAAGCAGTTGTTTTTTTTATCGCAGGTTTTAATACATCACCTATTTCAACTAGTATTTATGCTTTTATTTTAGCTGGACTAAGCTTTATTTTTGGTGGCGCGCTTTGGCGTGAATTATCTGGATTAAGACAATTAAAGCGTCAACAATCATTGAAAAATCAGGCCTCTAAAACAATAGCAAATGAAGCTAATCTTAATGTTGAGCAATTTTGTAACCAACTCTCAAAAACTATCCCTTGTGATGTCATGTCCAGTCAAGAAGTAAAATGGCAAGAAGCCTTAATCGGACCTTATTCTGATAGTGAATTACTTCAACTATATTCAAAAATTGTGTTAAGTCATGTTGATAAAAAAGTTATTGCAGAGATCTCTAAATTTTCTACTGAAGCGGTCGTACTTGTTGCTTTAAGTCCGGTTGCTCTGATTGATATGCTTGTCATTTTATGGCGAAATTTACGTATGCTAGATAAAATTTCTGGCCTTTACGGATTAAAGCTAGGGTATTGGAGTCGTATTAAACTGATAAAACAGGTTTTCATTAATATGGCTTATGCAGGAGCGAGTGAGTTAGCCACTGATTTTGGTAGTGAAATGGTTGGCGCTGATTTATTAGGTAAGATGTCAGCCCGCTTGGCTCAGGGTTTAGGTGCTGGTTTATTAACGTCAAGGTTGGGTATTAGAGCTATGCACTTATGCCGACCATTACCCTTTGATGAGCACTCGCCACGCCTAGGAGACGTTCGTAAAGAAATTTTGAATCAACTTAAAAACTTAATTAAAAAGTAAGTTAATCCCTAATCATATTGCTGTATAAATTAGTTTACATTATTATAGCTTCGACTTTTAAAGTGTTTTTATGAAATATGTTGATGAAATATTTTAATGAAAAATTAGTTTACAATAGAGCGAAATTCACTTTTAAAGTTAATTAATAACATATTTTTTAAAATAGGACTATTGTAAATGCGTTTGGAAATTATCTGCAGTGACAGTGTTGGCATGGGACAGAAGATTTTAGGAATCTTTGTTGAGCATGAAATTAATGTTCGAGGCATTGAGTTTAACCGACAAGGTCGAATTTTTATCGACATCCCAGATTTAGACTTTAGTCAATTACAAACCTTTATGCCTCAGTTACGTTTACTTAAAGGAGTAGGGGATGTGAAAACATCATCCTATATGCCCTCTGAACGAGAGAAAAATGAACTTTCGACTTTAATTCAAACTTTTCCTGACCCTTTTATCTCTATCGATGCCAGAGGCAATATTCGACAAATGAATACTATCGCTTCAGAAATTATTGGTAGCGATGAAAACCAATTTGTTGGCCAACCTGTTACTTGTTTACTTAAAGGTTTCAATTTTAGTCGTTGGTTAGACAGTAAAGATGTTTTAGCTCAAACCCACCGTTTAAAATTTCAAGAAGAATATTTTGTTGCTGATATTTTACCTATTAATGTGGCTGAAGACTCTGGTAAACAAGTATTAGTGGGTGCAGTGCTTATTTTGAAATCTGAAATGAGACTAGGCGAACAAATTAGTGTCTTTAAGCAACCTAGCGATAACGAGTTTTCAGGTATTCAAAGTACAAGTAGTGCCATGCGTAAAGTAATTCGCGAAACTAAACGTATGTCATTAATTGACTCATCAGTACTAATTGTTGGGGAAACGGGTACAGGTAAAGAGTTGCTAGCCAGAGCTTGCCATGCAGCTAGTGACAGAACTAAAAGTCCTTTTATGACGTTGAACTGTGCCACCTTACCTGATGATGCTGCTGAAACTGAACTTTTTGGCTTAGGTGTTTCAGGTGCTGTTGATAGTAAACGCGGCCTATTTGAGCTTGCTGATGGTGGCTCTATATTTCTTGATGAAGTAGGTGAAATGTCTGCTAAGTTGCAAACAAAATTGCTTCGCGTTATTCAAGACGGCAGTTTTCGCAGAGTGGATGATGAAAAAGAAAATAAAGTTAATGTCCGTATTATTTCTTCAACCAATAAAGATTTACTCAACTTAGTTACTTTAGGTGAATTTAGAGAAGATCTTTATTATCGACTTAATGTACTTGGCCTAAATATCCCAGCACTGAGAGAACGTCGAAATGATATTTTGCCTTTAGCCGAGCAGTTTATTGCTAAGTCTGCTAATAAATTAGGTAAAAGCCGAGTCAAACTAGACGATGAGTGCCGTGAGTTTATTGAGCATTACCCGTGGCCAGGAAATGTTCGTCAGCTCGAAAATGTTATTATTCGTGCTGTTTCTTTAATGGAAGGCGATATAATTTCTATTGAACATCTTCAACTACCGGCCTATACGCGTGAGCACGGTTATTTAGAAACAGAATTTAAAGGTACCTTAGATGGAGCCGTGAAAAATTTTGAAGCTGATTTATTAAGAAAACTCTATCCTGCATATCCAAGTACTCGACTATTAGCCAAAAAACTAGGTTTAAGTCATACCGCAATTGCCAATAAATTGCGTGAATATGATATTAATAAAAAAACTGTAAAGATATAAACACAGAGGTAGTTGGTTTTTAACCGCTCGGTTTTAAAGACCAACAGCTTTTTATAAGCAGATTTATATTATTAATCTAATATAAATCTAGCATTGTTATAAAATTAACGTAAACAATTATAGACATATCTATAACTATATTATCCAAACGCTCTCACTAGTAATTTCTGTCGATTGACGGTAAATTCCCCCCATTGTAAATTAATAAAAAAATAAGGTTGTTAAATGAAGTTAGCTACACTCAAAAATAATACTCGTGATGGTCAATTAGTAGTGGTTAGTCGCGACTTAACAACAGCTGTTGTTGTCACTGATATTGCTGATACATTACAGCAAGCGATTGATAATTGGAGTGAGGTTAGCAATAAATTAGCAACGGTATATCAGGCATTAAATAACGGTACGCTAGCAAATACATTAATGTTTGATCAATCTAATTGTGAGTCACCATTACCACGTGCTTATCAATGGGCTGATGCAAGTGCTTATGTTAACCACGTTGAGCTAGTGCGTAAAGCGCGTAATGCAGAGATGCCAGCAACATTTTGGACTGATCCCTTAATGTATCAAGGTGGGTCAGACGCTTTTATTGGTCCTAGAGATGATATCCAAGTTGCCTCTGAAGACTTTGGTATTGATTTTGAATCTGAAGTGGCTGTTATCACTGATGATGTTCCTATGGGTGCTTCAGCAGAAGAAGCGGCAAGTCATATTAAATTATTAATGTTAGTAAACGATGTATCGCTGAGAAATTTAATTCCAGCTGAATTAGCAAAAGGCTTTGGTTTCTTTGGTTCAAAACCCTCAAGTGCTTTTTCTCCTGTTGCTATTACCCCAGATGAACTAGGAAATGCTTGGGATGGTAAAAAATTACACCTACCTTTAACCACTCATTTTAATAATCAATTATTTGGTCAACCAAACTGTGGTATTGATATGACTTTTGATTTCCCAACTATTGTTGCTCATGCAGCAATTACGCGCCCATTATCAGCAGGTTGTATTGTTGGCTCTGGTACTATTTCAAACTATGACCGCAGTGCGGGTTCAAGCTGTTTAGCTGAAAAGCGGATGTTAGAAATTATTGCTGATGGTAAGCCATCAACCTCATTTATGAGTTTTGGCGATACTGTTCGTATTGAAATGTTTGACGACAATGGTGATAGCATTTTTGGTGCTATCGATCAGATTATTACTCAATACGTAAAATAAATTGAGGGATGGTTAATTGATGAAATTATATGGCTATTGGCGTTCTTCTGCCGCATATCGTGTTCGTATTGTAATGCATTTAAAAGCGATTGAATTTGAATCAATCTCAGTGAATTTAGTTAAAAAAGGTGGTGAGCAGCATCGGGACGACTACATTGCTATTAACCCTAGCCATTTAGTACCGACGCTTGTTGATGGTGATTTGGTGTTGAATCAATCATTAGCGATTATTGATTACCTCGATAATTGCTATCCTGAAGTTGCTTTATACCCTAGTGATATAAAATTGAGAGCAAAAGTTCAGGCACTATCATTAGATATTGCCTGTGAAATTCATCCAATAAATAATTTGCGGGTGCTCCAATATTTAACTAATCAATTGAGTCTTGACGATAAAGTAAAGCTGACTTGGCTTCATCATTGGATGACAACAGGCTTTACAAATTTGGAAGCTCAATTGGTTAAAACAAGTGGTCTGTATTGTTTTGGCGACCAAGTAACCATGGCGGATGTTTGCTTAATTCCACAATGTTACAATGCTAAGCGATTTGACGTTGATATAAGTCATTATCCCAATATTTGTCGAATAGTAAATAATTGCCAACTATTAACAGCATTTGATAAAGCACTTCCTGAAAATCAAGTAGATGCTAGCTAGATTACTACTAAGTATTAACTTTCAGTGCAGCGTTATTTATAAATGCCTACTAAAAGTGAGCTAATACTAACAAAGGCATCTAAATAGCTTTTGTCTCATCAAGTTATGTCATTGCCACTGTAGCCCATAAACATCAAGGTAAACAACTTGTCCTAAACAAGAACCTAATATTCGCTGTAAAACTGTGATAAATAGCACTTATTTATATTTTTTCTGTTATATTGTGGTTGTTATATTGTATATTAATGTGTAACTTGTTGGCGACTTGTTGGCGATAGTCATTTATCAGCAAGTGGCTATGGAACTACTTTAGAGTACTTTTGATCTTTTAGAGGCTTAACATCTGAAGACAATGATGCCCTTAAGGTTTTATGTTTAATATAATCAAGTAGATCATACCTTTGATGAAATATTAAAGCGAAGACAAGTATAAAAAATTCTTTTTTATACTTGGTAAGTTAACATCAAATCATCTCTTTACTCTGCATTAATTTTTGAACTTAAGATAAAAACTTAATAATAAAAAAGGACCCACATGCATTCAGAAAATGAAGCCCAAGATAACGTGATAAATATACAAAACCCCAAACGCAACATGACGCTTACCTATGTTCTATCTTTATCCGTCATTGCATGCTTGTCAATAATCGTACACTTTATGCTTGATCGCATTATCGCAGAGCAAAACGATACCGCCAAAGTGGTTAATATTAGTGGCCAACAACGTATGCTGTCTCAACGCATAAGTTTACTTACTCTCGAACATTTGAATACCGGTGCACCAGAATTTAAAGCTGAGGCGGCCGAAAGCTTGGTTATTATGGAAAAAAATCACCAGGTTTTACTGAAAAATCATTTTGAGTCATTACAAAATAATAAATCATCTCCCTTATCTGATCGTATGCAAAACTTGTATTTTGGAGTACCACACAATGTTGATGGTAAAATAAAACAGTTTTCAGTTCTGATAAATGAGTCACTCAAACTTGATGTTGATATTGATAGCGTTCAGGATAGGCGTTTCTGGCGATTAGCTAAAACGTCTTTATTAGACGCTTTAAACATGATAGTGAAACAATATGAAGTTGAAAGTTTAGCTAAAGTAAATGAGCTTCGCGCAGCACAAAATATTGTTGTCGTGATTATTCTTTTGACTATTGTAGTCGAAGCACTTTTCATTTTTCGACCTATGGTATCTAAGATTGCCCGCTTAGCTGAACGATTACAGAAAGACGCAAATTCTGACCATTTAACCGGTTTATTTAACCGTCGAGCCTTCGCTATTTTGGCAAAAAAAGCAGTGGCAGACTCTATACGTTATAAAGATCCCCTTACCCTGCTGACTTTCGATATTGATCATTTTAAATCGATTAATGATACCTACGGACATGATGTAGGTGACAAAGCTCTTCAGCATATCAGCAATATCATTAAAGGTAGTGTTCGAGAGTCTGATACCGTTGCTCGATTTGGTGGCGAAGAATTTGTGGTATTACTGCCAAGAACCAGCGAAGCTAGCGCACGAGTACTCGCTGAACAAGTTCGACATAACATTGAAAATCTGCCATTAACACTAGACAAAAATCAAATTAAAATGACTGCTAGCTGTGGCTTCAGTCAATTTTCCTTAAGTGAAAAAAATGTAGGCGCAACGTTAAAAAGAGCCGACGATGGCCTTTATCAAGCCAAAAATTTGGGACGTAATCAGGTTTGCCAAGCTTAAGGTAAATACAGTAGCGATTATTTAGTCCAGTAAATTAAAGAATATGTGTTCAGCAGGAAGTTAGAACCTGTTTGAAGCGACTTTATCATCAAAGCGATAACACTTAACTAGGTAGTGACGCTATCTTTTTTGATTATTCTTAGATTATGCCATCATTTTACTCATTTAAATAATTTATTTTACTTATAAAAAATCACTCGTTAGTCGTTAACTTATTTTTACTTGATTTATGTTCAAACCATAAGTTCATAAAGTCTGATGTTAATTTTTGCTCTATTTCTAAGGCTATTTCAGTTGGGCAAAATATAGTGAAAAATACTTGCGTGTCACCAAGCTCAGACGTTGCTACTTGAATGTGTGGTTCCGGGCCGGCAATGTTAATTTCTAAACGGCTTTCAATGATTTGGTTATAACGAATTGCTACATCATTAAAATCAGCACAATAGAGGTGTGCTTTATTATATAATATGTCAATGAAATCAAAAGGATTAACACTATCATCACGGACAATAGTAAAATGGTGCATAGCGTAACGTTTAAGAAAATTCAGATTCTTTATAACGGAAGTAATCAGTTGACTGTTAGGTAAATATAATGTTTTACCTGTGTATTGATAGCTGTCTTTATCTACCTCCAATAGTGTTAGTTTCGCCCAATCTGTTGAATGGACTTCACCATAACAATTCCCTACTTGAACCCAATCACCAATACGAAATGGTCGACTTGATATTATGTATAGGAACCCGATAAAACATTGAATGAACTCTCGAGTAGCTAAAACAATGGCGACGGTAAAGGCGGCAATAGAAAAGGCAAACTTTTGAATTTCTTCAGACCAAATATTAAATAGGGTAATAATCATTAAAATAGTGAATGTATTTTTCACTAAATTAATTTTTGTTCGTCTATCATTTTTTGATTTAATATTAATTAATTTAACAATAAGATACTTACTGATAAAGAATACAGATATAAATACTATTGTAATCAATAATTTATTGTTAAGGATTAACTCTATTATCTGAGTTAAGTTATCTGTTTTATTAAATAAATTTATCATTAATGTGTATCTGCTTATTGCGAGTTCATGAAGTAGTTATGCGTCTATTTTTTATTATTTTAAGCGTTGAAACCTATAATCAATATTAAAGTAATTAATTCTTAAATTTATATCCGTTGAGTTGATATTTTAATACCAACTATTGTTACATTACCTATGAGTACTTTCCACTTATCGATAAATTTTATTTTAAAAGTATATTATTAGTGAGTAATCTACTGATTCTTAGAGGATGGAAATAAGGTAAGCATTACTAATAAAATAATCTAATATAAACTAAAGCATTTATACAATTATCTTCGTAAAGTATCACTATCAGAAATAAACAAGTGATAATAACAGACTGTCATTTGATATGAGCAAATAGGTAGTTATGGTTTATATTCTACTCATGCTTTATGTTGGTGTAGATTAATGATTTCGTCTGCACTAATAGACAAATTATCAATGTGTCCTCATTTGCCAACTCCCATCAATCTGACGGCAAGCATCGCCATAAAGTTGTTGAGTTTTACCTGCTATTTGAGCATCTATAGTAAATTCCCGACAAGGTCCTTTATTTGAGTGGTAAGTTCGCGTTGGTTTTACCTTATAATAATTAGCTGTGTCTGGGTTACGCCAAGATGAAATTACATCAGTTTCATTGTGTTCTAAAACATAGGCTGTTCGAGTGCGATCTTCGATATCCATATGTTCGCCGATAGCTTTACCTAATTCACTGCCAATAATAGCGCCAAAGAAAATAGCTAATGCTCGACCACCACCTTTACCGATATTTGAACCAACTGCAGCGCCTGTAACGGCACCAGCCAAAGCACCGGTTTCTTTTCGGCTAGCACAACCTAGAACAAGTGATACTACTAATAATATGATAAATACCTGCGCAGATGTTTTCATTTTTAACCTCGTATTCAAACTGAATGAAAAAATAATTTTTTAATGACGAAAGCAATAAAGTTTTCGCGTAAAGGCTATAATTAAATGACGTTTTAAATTTAAGCTTAAACTTATATCAAACCAATTTATCGGTCTATGACATAAGTCAGCTTGAGTAAATTAGGTTGTGAATTAATTGTTAATTCATTGGTTTTAATGTCTTTATGGTTTTTATTTCATTATTTTTTTATTGCTGTTTTGATTTAGTGATGGAGTTTTTTTGATCCAATGTATTGGTTTATTCGTATGATGTTTTTTAATGACCTGAATTATAATTAATGAAACGTTCGCTGTACTGGGTAACTAAAGATCTTCGTGTCAATGACAATTCTGCTCTAAACTTGGCCAGTCAAAGTGATAATCTACTCTGCGTTTATGTTGTTGATAAACGTTGGTTTGAAACGCATCATTATCAATCAAAACCTTTAGGTAGTAATAGGTGGCATTTTTTACAAGACTGTTTAAGTGACTTCAATCAAAGCCTATTAGCACTTGGCCAACAGCTTTATATTGTTTATGGTGACACTTTCTCTACCCTGGCCAAACTTTGTGATAATTACCAAATTACCGATGTTATTACCACCGATTTACCGGGTACTTATGAAAATAATCTCATTAATAAACTACGTACTCGCTCTCCTCAATTAACCATCACTCAGCTTGAGCAATTTACACTGTTTACCAAAAGCTCGTTACCCTTTGATATTGATGAATTACCGGTAAGTTACTCAAAATTTAGGAAGATAGTAACTGAGATAGATTCTCCAAAACCAGCCCCAAAAATAAAGTCTTTGCCTGCTATGTTTACCACAGTACCTTCACCCACTCTTTTTAGGCCTGATTGGCTAAACACGTCACCTTATAAAGAGTGTAAAGAAGGTTTTAAATTTGATGGCGGTGAGCAACAAGGCTTAAAACACCTTGAACAATATTTCACATCAAATGCGCCTTTAATTTATAAAGACGTTAGAAACAATTTAGACGGCTGGGAGAGCAGTAGTAAATTATCACCTTGGTTGGGTTATGGCTGTATTTCTCCTCGGCAAGTGATAAGTTCAATTCAACAATTAGAAGAACAGCAGGGTAAAAACAGTTCAACTGAGTGGCTATATTTCGAGTTACTGTGGCGTGAATATTTTCAATGGTTGCATGTCAAAAATGGTGCTAAAACTTACCAGTTTAAAGGTATGGCCGACTCAGCACCCTTAACGACATTTTATCCCGAACGCTTCAATAAATGGCGTTTGGGCGATACCCCTTTCCCGTTAGTTAATGCTTGTATGAATGAATTAAGACTGACGGGTTATTTAAGTAACCGAGGGCGTCAAATTGTGGCAAGTTGCCTTGTTAATGAATTGAGTGTTGATTGGCGTTACGGTGCCGCTTGGTTTGAAGAACACTTAATTGATTATGATGCCGCGGTTAACTGGGGTAATTGGCAGTATATTGCTGGTGTAGGGGTCGATCCTAGAGGAGGCCGGCACTTTAATATTGAAAAACAAACCGTACTATATGACCCCAACGGTGACTATCAAGCTAAGTGGACAAAAAAAATAGCACAAGAAAATTTAACATTAGATACTGTCGATGCCGCAGATTGGCCAGTGTCAAATAATAGTCATAATGGCTGATACTGTTGAAGTAAATATTGTCTGGTTAAAGCGTGATCTACGACTTAGTGATCATCAGCCATTAACACACTCAATTGAGTCAGGTTTAACGCTGCTTTATTATGTTTTTGAGCCGATGTTAATAGAAGACCCTCATTACGATGAACGACATTGGCGTTTTGTTTGGCAGTCTATCCAAGACATAAATATCCAGCTAGAGCCATTTAACACCAAGGTTTATGTTTACTTTGGTAATGCCATAGACGGCTTGGATGAAATTAATAATACCTTTAAAATAGCTCGGTTATTTAGTCATCAGGAAGTGGGGTTAGATTGCTCTTTCAGCCGCGATAAATTAGTTAAAACTTGGTGTAAAGTACAAGATGTTTCTTGGTATGAAACTCCATACGGTGGGGTGATCCGTGGTAAAAAAAATAGAAACGCTTGGGACAAGAATTGGCACAGTGTAATGAGGGGGCCGTTGAGTGAACCAGCATTATCTTACTCCGCTTTTGTCAGTACTGAACCTATCGATAAGTTGATCCAGTTTACTTTGCCTGAGTGTTGGTCAAGACCTAATGATTTTATGCTAAAAGGTGGCGAGCTTTGGGCGGAAAGAACGCTTCAGTCTTTTTTAAATGGTCGAGGTAAGCACTATCATTTTAATATATCAAAACCACTGGAAAGCCGTAAAAGTTGTTCTCGACTGTCCCCTTATTTAGCATGGGGAAACATAAGTTTAAGGCAGCTCTATCAAAAAATTTTAATGAAAAGGTCTCAAGCTGGTTGGCAAAAACCTTTAGATGGTTTGGCCTCTCGACTTCACTGGCATTGTCACTTTATTCAAAAGTTTGAAAGTGAACACCAAATGCAGTTTCGACCGGTCAATAAAGCCTATTCTAGTTTTACTTACCCTGATATCCATTGTGGACTTACTGTTGAAGAACGTTTAAAACGATGGGAAATGGGACTAACCGGTTACCCTTTAGTTGATGCTTGTATGCGTTGCTTGTTGAAAACCGGTTATGTTAATTTTCGTATGCGCGCTATGCTGGTTAGTTTTTTGTGTCATCATTTAATGATTGACTGGCGGTTAGGAGTCGCTTACCTAGGTAAGTTATTTCTTGATTTTGAACCGGGTATTCATTATCCCCAATTCCAGATGCAGTCAGGAGTAACTGGCACTAACATTATTCGTGTTTATAACCCCGTAAAGCAATCAGTAGAAAAAGATAAAGAGGGGAGTTTTATTAGAAGATGGTTGCCACAATTGTCAGAGCTTCCTAAGGAAATAATTCACACACCTTGGGAACTATCACCAATGGAGCAACAACTTTACCAATGTCGGCTGGGTGAAACATACCCCCTACCTATGATTGATATCAATGAAACAGGTAAAATTGCGCGTGATATTTTGTGGGGCTTTCGTCAACGCTTTGACACAAAAAAAGAAGGACAGCGGATTATCAGTAAGCATGTTAGAACCTCGAAAAAAGTAAAGAAAGTAAAAAAAACAACCACTGGCAAGATAAAAAAGAGTAAGGTTAAAGAATAAGTTATGCATAAAAAACTATTTTTAGCTCATAAAAATTGCCCAGTTTGTCTAAAAGACTTTGCCTGGCGAAAAAAATGGCAGAGCTGTTGGGAAAATGTTTTGTATTGCTCAAAGCGATGCCAAAAAAATAAAAGTACAATTAACAGTAGGGAAAATCGATGAAAGCAAAACATATTAGGCTTATTATGGGCGATCAGCTTAATCCCATGCACAGTTGGTTTGAAACTGTTGACTCTGAGGTCGTTTATTTAATCGCTGAACTTCATCAAGAAGCTAGTTATACCAAACACCATATTCAAAAAGTAACGGCATTTTTTGCTGCTATAGCTGATTTTGCCAAGCAACTTGAAAGTAAAGGGCACCGTGTTCGTTATTTAACCTTAGATGACACCGCGCAATACAAAGATATCGTTGAGCTTATTCATGCTTCAGTTTTAAGCTACGCTAGTGAAACCTTTACTTATCAACGACCTGATGAATTTAGGTTGCGAAAGCAATTAACGTGTCTATCTAGTTCGTTAACGGTACCCGTTGTTGAAGCAGACAGCGAACATTTTTTATTACCTTTTGATGAGTTACCGAGTCACTTTAAAGCGGAGACTCACGTTAGAATGGAAAACTTTTATCGTTATATGCGAAAACGTTTTTCCATTTTAATGGAAGAAAATAAACCCGTGGGCGGTGCATGGAATTTTGACAGTAATAATCGTCAATCATTTAAAAAAGCAGATCTTGAAAGTATTCCACAACCTCTTATCTTTGATAACCCTGCAGATGCTTATTTACTGCGAATAAAAAAGCATAATATTATAACTATAGGAAATAGTGCAGCAAGTGTTTTATACCCAATTAATCGTCAACAATCATTGGTATTACTAGATTATTTTTGTAATAACCAACTTGCTAACTTTGGAAATTTTCAAGATGCCATGACAGGATCGTCACCTCATGCTTGGAGTCTATACCACTCTCGTCTTAGTTTTTCACTCAACTGTAAAATGCTGAGTCCGATGGAAGTGATACAGGCAGCCCTTAAGCGTTACCATACTGCTGAAGGGGAAATTACACTTTCTCAAATAGAAGGATTTGTTAGGCAAATTTTAGGCTGGCGCGAGTATGTCAGAGGGATGTATTGGGTTAATATGCCGAATTATGCAGAACAAAACTTTTTAGAGGCGAACAGAAACTTGCCAAGTTGGTTTTGGAATGCCGACACTAAAATGGATTGTTTAAAAAGTGCTATTTCACAATCACTTGACTATGCCTATGCTCATCATATTCAACGACTCATGATTACCGGTAATTTTGCTTTGTTGGCAGGAATAGCGCCTAGTCAAGTAGATGAATGGTATTTAGGTATCTACATCGATGCTATTGAATGGGTTGAATTACCTAACACTCGTGGTATGGCACTTTTTGCTGACGGTGGCTGGATTGCAACAAAACCTTATGCTGCCAGTGGTAATTACGTTAATAAAATGAGTGATTATTGCAAAACTTGTCGTTACAACGTTAAAGAAAAATTTGGTCCGAATGCCTGCCCATTAAATAGTCTGTATTGGAATTTTATTGGTGAAAACTATGAAAAGTTTAAGCTCAATCACAGAATGAGCTTTCCTGTTCGTAATTGGGAGAAAATGGAAGAGGGTCAAAAAATTGAGATTCAAGAAAAAGCCAAAGAGTTACTCAACAATTTAGATAACTTATAATGTTGACTATAGCGATATTTAAATAGTTCAAGTCATTAACCATCGACTAAATCAAGCAGGTTATTAGCCGGTATTATTGTTAATTTTTTAGTTTATGACGCTTTACGCTTTGTCTTTGTTGGCCTGCACTTAATTTGAGTCTATTTATAGTCATAGAGCTTATAAATAGACTGAAATAAACTTGTTATAGTTTGTTTCAGTTGAGCAGAAGATAAGTTAAATAGCTCATTATTATTAAAATTTTAGGGTAAATTGATAAAAAGAAAGATAAAATTGGTCTTTATTTCTATAGTATTCGTAGTAATAAATTCTTTTGTAAACTGAAGGAGCGTATTTATGTCATTTTCTGCCGATGAAGAATCAAGAATTATAGAAATGGCCTGGGAAGACCGGACACCTTTTGAAGCCATAGCGCTTCAGTTTAGGATCCAAGAGTCTGAGGTTATCAAATTTATGCGCAGTCACTTAAAGGCAAAGAGCTTTAAAATATGGCGCGAAAGAGTCAGTGGCCGTGCAACAAAGCATTTAAAACTTCGAAGTAAAGATGTCAGTAGGGGATACTGTCCAACACAATACAAACAGCGTTGAGTCGGTTATCATATCTCCAAAATATTGGCTTTAATGATAAAGCAATGTAACATTAGTCGGATGAAAGCTGGAGCGACTAATTCATGTTTTTTTGGCTTAATTGTTGTTAAGTCATCAAAATTTTAAAGGGTATCTGTTATTCAATAAGTGACTTTTTAGCCACATGTCTACTCGCTAGTCTAAAATAATTAATTGAATGAAGGTTATTTACCTTAATAGAAGCTAAAGCCCTATATAGGGTTTCATCGCTTTTTTGACATCAGTAAGCTCTTCGGCACTCTTCCAATATTGTGGTTCTAACCTTCGTTTAGATTGTTGTTCATACGCATATGCATAGGCCAGTACTTCCGCATCAGTATAGTTACCGCCAATAAATGATAAGCCGACAGAAAGAGCTCTGATTTCTCCCATAGGTACGGTTACGTGTGGATAACCAGCTTGTGCTGCATAAGAACCAAATCCTGGCCAGCTATTTGGCCATACATCACCGTTAATAGGATCAACTCTTGGTACAACAGGTCCTGATGGTGCAATTAATAGCCTTAAATCATAGTTTTTTAATAGTTGATCTATTCCCTCTTTACGAGTTGTTCTTTGGACTAATTCAACTGCGTATTGATAGTCAGAACTTTTGAGGTTCTCCATAGTTTGCGTTGCGACAAATATACTTTGATCAAACAGAGCCATCTCAATGCCTGCATGGTTTTTATTGAAAGCAATTAGTTGCTTAAGGTTACGAGTTTTAACTTGAGTTGGTGATGTTGATGCGAGGTAGGTATTTAGTCCCTCTTTAAATTCATACTTTAATAAATCATAACCACGTTCACCAAATCCTTTGGGCAAATCTGGTCGTTCATTAATATCAATCAGGATAGCACCAGCGGCGATTAAATCTTTTAGTGCTCGATCAAAATGTTGGATAATTGGCTCTGAACTACCTTTGGCAAAATTTAGCACACCGACACGTACACCCTTAAGCGCACCTTTACTGAGTTTCGCCGTGTAATCTATATCAGGTGTTGTGGTTGCCATGGCATTCATCATCATTGCTGCACCCATCACACTCTTGGTCATCGGACCTGCGGTATCCTGAGAGGCTGAAATAGGAATGATATGTTTTTGCGAGACAATACCTACACTAGGTTTAAAGCCAACAATTCCATTGGCATTGGCTGGACAAATAATTGAACCATTGGTTTCGGTTCCAACTGTTGCCGATGCTAATGACGCAGCGGTAGCAGCGCCAGAACCAGAGCTTGAACCACAAGGATTTCTATCCAACATATGTGGATTCCTTACTTGTCCACCCAAAGCTGACCAACCGCTCATTGAGCCTTCCGAACGCATATTAGCCCATTGGCTGAGGTTCGTTTTACCAAGAATAATCGCACCTTGAGCCCTTAATCCGGAAACAAGTGGACTGTCACGACCTGTGACGTTGTATTTAAGAGCAAGCGCCCCAGCCGTTGTAGCCAAGTTATCTTTGGATTCAATATTATCTTTTAATAAGACGGGGATACCATGCAGAGCGCTTTTTATCTCGCCTGCACTACGCTGAATATCTAATTCTCTGGCTATATCGAGTGCATTAGGGTTGACTGATAAGATGGCTTGTAGTCTTGGCCCATTTTTATCCACGGTATTAATTCGCTCAAGATAAAGCTGTACCAGTTTTTCAGAGGTGATGTCGCCTTTATTTAGCGCAGCAGCAATTTCTGGCAATGACTTAGCAAGTATACCCGACGCTCTATCTTCAATCATAGTGGACTCAAATTTTGTTTTTTGAGTTAAGTTAGCTTGGGATGAACAGCCTACAAGTGTTATTGCCACGGTCAAAAGGGTAATAAAAAACGGTGTTGTCATATGATTTCTCAAAATAGACTCCTAGGACGATGAATACAAGCTAATCAAATAAATTGATTTATGCAAGTGAAATCAAAACTAAAGGTGAGGGTTTAATAAGATGAAATTTGAGCTTAAGCGGTTGTTTTAAATTACTATTAATTGCCAGTGTTTCGATCGCATGAGTAATGGTTTCATGTTAATTACTTCAGATTGCGCTAAGAAAGTATAAATCTGAAGATCACTGCAAAGAAGCCTTTAAGGGAATGTTTGATAGAGTGTAACTCTAGCACAGTGATAAACTATACTAGAGTAGATAAGCGTTAACCGAAGTGGTTGAAAACAATCTTGTTACCGTCAAAGTCACGGAAATAAGCGCCATAAAAAAGTTTGGCTACCCGTTGTCCTGGTTTACCATCGCAGGTTGCTCCTAATGTTATTGCTTTTTGATACATTTCATCACACTTTTCTTTTGAACCTGGAGCAATAGCTAACATATTGCCATTACCACAGTTTTGTAGTTCTTGGTCATATGGAATACAAATAGCCAGCATAGGTTCTTTCATACTTTTACCAATAAATATGATGCGTTCCATTTTTATGAGAGTTTTCGCACCTAGGGGAGCTAATAGTTCATTGTAAAAAGCTTCTGATTTATCTAAATCGGTTACACCGATAGTTGCGTAGCTGAGCATGTCTTTTCCTTTTTTATTATGATGAATATTGGTGATTTTATAAATACTTACTACATCAGGTTAGCTAAATTATGTCAATAAGCATCAGTCAATAGCTTGTTTAAATAAGTTTTATCACATTGGAGAGATAATAAATATGATAGTTTTCATGGTGGCAATTATTTTATACGGCTTGATGACATTTTTTAAAAGACTGGCTTCTTGTTATGATTGAACGTCAGGCCTTAAATAAGCGATGTCATTTTCATCATCAGCATGAAAGTCGTATCCGCCCTCAAAGTCGTCATTTAACTCATTAGCGACAGTCAAAGAAAGTTCTAATATATCTTGGAGATAAATAGTTATATCTGCTTGTTGATTAACGATGCCTTTTAACTCATTGAAATCTAATAAACCTATCTGTTGAAGGTACTCTTTAGTTAATAGCGGTAATTGTTCGTTAAAACCGGCGATACAACTGTTTATTTTAGTAAGCAGTGAGTCTTTCTTTGTATTCGTAAGGTAAGTGTTCAGTTGCTGATATAAAGAATGGCTAAATATTTTTTGGCCAGAATCAATGAGACGTAATGCAATCGCGCTATTAAGAAATTTTTGTAACTCAAACATCAAAATATCTTCATCATCATCAATTATAAGTGTGTTAGCACAATAGGTTGCGGCTATACTTTTATAAGTGTTTAAAAGCATGGCACTTTGATGACCTTCACTGACTAAAGCCTCATGCATGAGCTTTATATCCGAGGTGTCATTGATTGATAACGCATAATTAGTGATAGATATCTCTTCAAAATATGAAGGCGATATTTCCTTCAATTGCGTGTATTTTGCCCAACCAGCCCTGAAACAATAAACAATGCCTTTGCTTTTAATAATCTCTTGTGCTTCTTCTGTATTGTTTTCACAAAGTTCTAATAAACCTAAGTTACTTAAACCAAGGACAATTTTACAGCCTTTTGTTATTTGGTCAGCATAAATTATTGACAAGTTATCGGAAGCTATTCTCAAAGACATATCAGATAATTGTTGTTTGGTTTTATTGATAAATTCTGGTGTAAAATAACCACTATTCTTTCCATCTTTTAAGACTAAAAGTATAAATGGATGATTTCTTAACTCTGCAATTTTCATTGATGAATCCTAATCAAGTAAAGCGGTTATATAAATTTGATGTTTTTTCAAGTTAAAGTGGTGCAAACATATCATCGGTATCCATTTCAACAGCCGTTACTCTTTGCTTATTAGCATTATGTTTTAATGTGTTTTCAATATTGTCGAGTGTGCCATTTGTACTCACTGTCATTACTTCAAGATAAGCTTCTTGACTTAATGTTTTTATTTTCATTAGCAGTTCTTCAATGCTTCCAGATGTTTGCTCTTCATCTTCTTCTAATTCTGAAAAATCGTGACCGACAAACGGTAAAGATAAATATAAAAGACCAAAGTCGTCTTCAACAATAGCTTTTAATACTTCCAATTGTTTTTCTTCATCATCCGAAGAGAGAAAAATTTGGCTTAATAAGCTATGTGCTTCTGTCTGAGCACAAAAGACATGATCTTCATCAATATTTTGCCAATATGAGGGTTCAACATTTAAAAGCTGCTTAATTGAGTCGGCATCCATTAACCATGTGGCTATTGATGGAATAGTAGCGTCGTGTTCCCTAACAATTTTAGCGACTGTTAAAATGTCCATTTCTGTTAATACGGCAAGCATTGTTTCATCACCTTGTTCAGAGGCAATGGTTTCTAATGAGGTACCTGCGCGTCGACCGCTGTGCTGTGCTTGTTCGATAATGTCGGTAGCAAGAATTAATGCGTTTTTTGTCAAGGGTAATTCCTTAATACTTATATTTTATTAATAAGAGGGGTAAAGCCTAAAGTCCCTAGGTTATGAAAACTTTTAAAACCCTAGTAGTTCTCATCATAGTCGTTAGACTCGTAATCATCGAGCTGATTATCTTCATCTACGTAAGCTTTTAAAGGGGTTGCATCATAGCCATTATAATAATGAATCAGGAGAACCGCTGTCTTTAAGTCTTGTTCTGCATGGGTCATTATTTCGGTAATACAGGCTCTAGCATCACCATGAACGCCAACAAATGGTTTTATCTCACCCCAAGAAGGATTCTCTGTAAGTGTGAGTTTAGTCAGCTCTTTGTGATTAATTCTAATTTTGGTTGATATCGCCATAGCTAATTGGTCAACCATACCATTGAATAATAACGGCATTTTTTTTAATTGTTCAAATAAATTGGATAAATAGTTTGACAATAAATCAGGGTTTTCAGGGTCAGCTAAAGAAGTCATATTCTCTAAGTATAGAGAAAAATCATCCGCTAAATAATCAGGTAAATTTTTTTCAGAAGGCATTATTTTTCCTACAGCGTCTTATTTATAAAGAAGTTAAACTCTAATCTAAAGCACTGGCCCAAAAAGAGTCAGCAATTTCTCGGGGAGCGGTTATTACCGTGTAGTTGCTTTTTAGGTATAAAGAGCGCTTTTTGGGTTCAGAAATAACATCATAAGCCTTTTGAATTAATTGGAATTTTTCTTTAGCTTCATGACTGTCATCTCTATCAGGGTGATATTTGTTAGCGAGCTTTCGATAGGCTTTTTTAATTTCGATAGTCGTTGAGACTCGACTTACACCTAATTGTTCAAAATAATCCATAAATTTACCATTACCTATTACGGGACAACTTAAAAATGATTGATGATATAATCCATACAATTCTACCTACGAATGGACATTATTTACATCATTATGTTTGCTTATTTATTGTTTGTAAGACCTAGATTGGTTTTGACAATAGTGAAACTGTATTTTGAACCGTATAGTTTGAACTCAAACTCTTTTTTAAGTGTTCTCTATGACGTTGTAATAAGACATCACTTTTGCTTAAGCCATATTTATATTAAAAATCACCACATATCAAAAGGTAAACAACTATTCTTTAGTTCATTTAAGCAACCGTTAAGGAGTTCGAGCTAATTATACGCAGGTCGTCTATACTGTATGGTAAATTTGTTGTTGGCTGACAATATTATGACCAGTGTAAGAAAACGGAATAATGTCAAAGTAATAGGCAATAAAAATGGCCCAATCTTAATACTTGCTCACGGATTTGGTTGTGATCAAAATATGTGGCGATTGATGCTGCCTGAATTAGAACGTAATTATCAAATTGTGTTGTTTGATTATGCGGGCTCTGGTAATTCCTTATTAACAGATTACACCATTGAAAAATACTCAACACTAGATGGTTATGCACAAGACATTATCGATATTATTGAGGAATTACAGTTAACGGCTGTAACAATTATTGCTCACTCTGTCAGTTCTATTATTGCGTCAATTGCGTCTTTAGCCATACCTGAAATAATTAATAAGATTATTATGGTTTGCCCATCACCGTGTTTTTTAAATATACCTCCAGATTATGAAGGTGGTTTTGAAAGAAGTGACTTGGAAGAACTCGTTGGGTTAATGGATAAAAATTACGTAGGTTGGGCAGATTATTTAGCGCCACTTGTTATGGGAAAATCACAATCAGAGGAGCTTATTGGAGAATTGTCAGGCAGTTTCTGTAGTACAGACCCTGTAGTGGCAAAAGCTTTTGCGAACGCCACCTTTTTTTCTGATTATAGGCATATATTACAAAACATAATATGCCCTGTTCAGATACTACAAAGTTCGTCTGATGCCTTGGCCAGTACAAACATTGGACACTACATGGCTGAAAAAATAGCCGATAGTGAACTTGTTATAATTAAGGCTGAGGGTCATTGTTTACATATGACAAATTATCAAGAAATTACGCCAATATGTCTCAAGTTTATCGAGTCTTAAAATAATGATAAATAGTGACTTTAAAGATATAAATAACTTTTTATCAGGACATTTGGTAACCAATGAAGACAGAAAAATCGTCTTTTGTAATAATTACATCTCTAGTTTAACTGATCAACCAGAAGATAAACTGTTGAACACCCTTATTTCCCAATACATAAGTAAAGCCTCTAACATTTTTATTGATAGTTATGTTTACCCTCTTTTATTAAGTGAGTCCGTAGTAAAAGAAATGCAGGTAACTTTGCTTGGTAAAAATGGAAAGAAAATACCTGTCGTCGTCAGTATTAAACAGAGAAAAGACGGTATGTCTTATTGGTCTATCTATGAATGTGCGATTAGAGACAAGCTTCAATGTGAGTTATTAAAAGCGAATGACCAGCTTGAAAAGCAGTCTCAAGCATTATTGTTACTCGCCACAACAGATCCACTGACCGGTTTAATCAATAGGCGAGAATTGCGAGCACAAGCAAATAAAATAATCCATCAGGCAGCAAGGAATGCGACAACATTCGCATTATTGTCTATTGATATTGATTATTTCAAGTGTATTAACGATGAATATGGTCATCAGGCAGGCGACAAGTTATTGATGGAATTATCTAAACTACTGACAAATCAACGACGAATTAACGATCTGGTGGCAAGAGTTGGCGGGGAAGAGTTCGTAATGTTATTGTCAGATATTAATGAAGTAAACGCTTTTCGATTAGCCGAAGACTTAAGGGAATTGATTGAAAAGCAATCCATTGATAATATGTCAATCACCGTAAGTATCGGCTTAGTCGTTACTGCTAAAAACATTAAAACAGATCTTGATACGCTACTCAAATTATCGGATAACGCACTTTATGAATCTAAAGGTAGTGGACGTAATCGAACGTCTATTGCACAGCTTTAATTTTTTAATTTCCGTTTTGAGTTTAGTGTTTATTAATACTTTGCTTTACCAAAATTTATCTTTATATAACTTTTGCTTCACTAGGGATAGTTCTTTGACTTGTAACTTTTTTACACTTATTTTAAATGAAAGTGACTCAACCACATCACTTACCTAATTCGTCAACAAACTTGCTGTTTACATCGCCAGAGGAACAGACCTCCGCTGGCTTTATCGTAAAGACAAAGCTAAAGAAAAATAGCTGATAAGTGAAGCTGAATTAGCAATGGACAAGTTTATGTTGTTAAACGTTGACCATTGCTTAAAGAGCATACTTCAGATGTACCCTTTAGTTTGATGTTTAAAAAAACTAAAGGTTGAACTAGAAAGTTTAGATAATTTCAGCTCATTAAAAGCCACATTGCTTTCCTTGGTTTTTATCTTTTAACCAAGTATGTAAAGGTGCAAAGTAATCTAAGACTGCAGTCGCATTCATTTGCTCGTTACCTGTTAGTACTTTATAAGCTTTTTGCCACGGTTGACTTGAACCCATTTCTAACATGGTATTTAATGCCTTACCTGCTTCTTTGCTGTTATAAATCGAACAGCGGTGTATAGGATCTGTGTTACCTGATATCTCACATAATGATTTGTGGAATTCAAATTGTTGTATGTGTGCTAAGAAATAACGTGAATATGGTACACCTCCAGGGACGTGATATTTCGCTCCAGGGTCAAAAGCATCTGCATCTCTAGCAATAGGAGCCGCCACGCCTTGGTACTTTTCACGCAACTCCCACCAAGCACTGTTATAGTTTTCAGGCGTGATTTCACCTGAATAAACCTTCCAACGCCACTGATCAACCATTAAACCAAAGGGAATAAAGGCAATTTTCTCTAAAGCCATCTTCATCAATAAACCAATATCTTTTGATGCATCAGGTATAGTATTAATCAAGCCAATTTCTTTTAAATACTTCGGTGTAACCGATAAAGCGATGGTATCGCCAATAGCCTCATGGAAACCGTCGTTAGCACTATTTTGGAAGTACACTGGCTGGTTTTTATAGGCACGTTGATAAAAGTTATGCCCTAATTCATGATGAATCACGTTAAATTCTTCACCTGTTTTTTGAATACACATTTTAATGCGGATATCATCTTTAGCATCTAAATCCCAGGCTGAAGCGTGACAGACTACATCGCGATCTTCTGGTTTAGTAAATAAAGAACGTTGCCAAAATGTTTCGGGTAGTGCTTCAAAACCTAATGAGGTAAAAAAGTTTTCAGCGCCTTTAACCATTTTAATTTCGTCATAGTTATTTGCAGCCAGTTGCTTAGTAACATCATACCCCGGGTCTGCATTATCTGGCGCAACTAGATCGTAGATATTCCCCCAAGATTGTGCCCACATATTACCTAATAAATGAGCAGGAATGGGTTGGTCTTGTTGGACTTTATCTTCACCATATTCTTCTGCCAACTCACTTCTAACGTAACAATGAAGGTCGTCGTATAAAGGTTTCACTTGTCCCCACAAACGGTCAAGCTCATTAGCAAAATCATCGGCAGGCATATCGTAGTTTGAACGCCACATTGCGCCTAAGTCTTTATAACCTAAGCCTTGAGCACCTTGATTACCTAGTTCTGATTGACGAGCAAACAAGGGTTTCATTTCAGGACTGATTGTGCGCCACCCCGTCCACATTTCTAACAGCTCATCATAATCACGAGAATTAGCCATGGTTGAAGACATTTCACCTAAGTTTAATGTATCACCAGCTTTGGTGGTATAGGTGCCTTTACCGTAAATACCCCCTAATTTAGAGCCAATTTGAGCGAGCTCAGCCGATTTTTTAGTATCTTGTGGTGCAGGCATGACTAAACTTTGCTTTAACGTATTTAGCTTTCTCCGTTGCTCAGTAGTTACCTCAACTTGATCAAATTTAGCGGCTTCTATGGCGAAGCGAACACCAGCTTCAGTAGACTTTTGATTAGCCGATGCTGAAAGTTTAGCGGTATCTTCAGTAATAAAGTTGGCATATATCCATTCAGCACGACTGCCCTCAATATTTAATGTAATTAGCTCTTGCTCTACACGCATTAAGAAAATTTCTGCGTCATTTTGATTAAGAATATCTGACGTGCTAATTTTTGTTGTCTCTGGTGTTTGCACTGTGTTTGATTCTTTACTGCAAGATAATTGAGTCACTGCAATAATTAGCGCTAAGCTTGTAAATGTTAATTTATTTATCATTATATTTTGTATCACTTGTTTATCATCATTCAATTAACCGTCACCGCAATGAAAAGTTAATGATGCTTATTATTGTTAAATTATCGAGGCTAGTATATTTTATTATCTAATTTTAACAAATAGTTTAGTCAAAATAATATTATTATATACACGTTGTTGGGCATTCTTATTTTAGCTAACTTAACCGCTTTACTATTAAAAGTGATTTAAAAAGTCAGGTGAAATTTTTGGTTAAATAAAAAAGAACAGCTCACATGCAAATAAGATTTATGTGTAATACTACCTCACATTGTATGTGTTGATGGCTGAGTCAAAGGTAATAAATTGTGGTTTTAAGAATTGGACAGTATTTTAAATAAAAAAACTCTGAGTTGATTGACAGATCAGGTCTCAGAGTCAGGGAGTTTTCTAACTACCTTTAATAAGACGCTTATTGAAACGGGAAGTTCAAAATAATATCAAGTAATTATATTTAATACTCTTTAGTGATATCTCATTCCAACAGTTTAGCTACAAATCAACTCCTCAGTTCACTTTACCCAGCTTTATTTATATTGAATATTTTAAATAACTAGCCAATATAATGACTTTACTTGTTGACCTGATTCCCTCAAATGCGTTATTTTAAACAGGTGTTTAAATTATTTTTTTAACTTGATTATTATATTAAGGGTAGTAGCTAGAATATGAGTACAAAAGATAAAATTTTAGATGCAGCAGAATATTTTTTTGCTGATAAAGGTTTTAATGGTACGTCGTTAAGAGAAATAACAAGTAAAGCTGAAGTTAATTTAGCTGCTGTTAATTATCATTTTGGCTCAAAAAAAGAATTAATAAAATCTGTCATGTCACGCTATATGAATGAGTTGGCTCCAAAACTTGAGTTTTCATTGTATAAACTTTGTGACTCAAATGATGATATTAGCTTAGAGGAAGTGTTTACTGCTTTTGTAAAACCGCTTCTGTCGTTAAATGAATTTAAAGAAAATGGCACCAGTACATTCTTACAACTTTTAGGCCGCGGTTATACTGATAGCCAAGGTTTTCTTCGCTGGTTTTTAACAACGCAATATCCAAACGTTATTAGCAACTTTGTCAATGCGGTCAAAAAAGCCTATCCGGAGTTAAGTGCTGAAGAAATGTTTTGGCGTTTACATTTTACCATGGGTACTGTCGTTTTTACTATGTCATCAAGTGATGCCTTAATTGATATTGCTGCTAGCGACTTTGATAAAAAAATTGATATTTCAGGTGTTATTCATCAAGTTATTCCTTACGTAGCCGCTGGTGTAGGTGCGCCAATTATTACTGAATAAATTCTAATACATTAAGAAAAACTGCTTTTTTAATATTGAGTAATTAGGTAAAGTAGTGTCACTTATCATTGGTTTTAGTAGCATCTTATGGGTCCAATAATGCTTGATGTGCAAGGCACATCATTGACAAACGAAGATAAAGATCTTCTTGAACATCCTCTCGTGGGTGGGTTAATTCTATTTACTCGTAACTATGAATCTCCTCAACAAATCACCTCATTAACTCAAGAAATTAGACATTATTCTGGCGATGAAATTTTAATCGCGGTGGATCATGAAGGTGGAAGAGTACAGCGCTTTAGAGAACAGTTTTGTAAAATTCCTGCCATGGGAAAACTTACACATTATGCAAATTATAATATTGATAAAGCTAAAGTTCTTGCAAAACATTGTGGTGTGTTAATGGCATTTGAAGTACAAGCTGTTGGTATAGATATCAGCTTTGCACCGGTGCTTGATGTCAATGGTATTAGTGATGTTATTGGTGATCGTGCTTTTCACTCTCAGCCAGAACAAGTAAGCCAAATTGCTGAGGCCTTTATTGAGGGAATGAATATAGCCGGTATGAAGGCGACGGGAAAACATTTTCCAGGTCACGGCAGCGTTAAAGAAGACTCTCACCTAGCGCTACCGATCGATATTCGCTCTGCAACAGAAATATCTAATTTCGATTTAATCCCTTTTAAGGAGCTTATTGCCAAAAAATTACTTGCTGCCTTAATGCCGGCTCATATTATCTTTCCTGAAATTGATAAACAAGCGGTTGGTTTTTCAGCCTTGTGGTTACAAAAAATATTACGACAAGATCTTAACTTTGATGGGGTGATTTTTAGTGATGACTTATCAATGGAGGGGGCTGCTTCTATTGGTGGTTATATTGAACGGGCTGAAGCTGCACAACAAGCAGGTTGTGATATGTTATTAACCTGTAACGACCGTACAAGTACGATAGAGGTAATTGACAAAGCAAATATTAAAATTAACAATAAAAGTAAATATCGATTACAGCAGCTATTAAAAACAAGCCAATACACTTGGCAAACCCGAACTGAAAATCGATTATGGCAAGAGTCTCATCACTTCATTAACTCCGCTATCTTGTAAATATAATAATAAAAAAGGTTATTGCTATGTCTATATCTAGACAACATTTTCTTGGTATAGGGCCACTCCTAGCTTTTTGTTCCTACTGGTTACTCTTACATTTAGGTTTAGACGATAAAGCAGCTATTGCTTCCGGCATAACTTTATTAACCGTTATTTGGTGGGTAACAGAAGCACTGCCGATACCTGCAACTTCATTAGTACCTTTTGCTTTACTACCTTTGTTTGGCATTGTTGATCATAAAGCCGTTGCTTCATCATTAGGTAGCCATGTGATTTTACTGTTAATGGGCGCCTTTATGTTGTCTAAAGCGCTAGAAAAAAGTGGTGCTCATGAACGGTTAGCTATTTATATGTTGCGTGTAGTTGGCGTTTCAAGTGGCCGACGTTTAGTTTTTGGCTTTATGCTCGCGGCTGGTTTTTTAAGTATGTGGATTTCAAATACAGCAACAACATTAATTATGTTGCCTATGGCTTTAGCCATTTTACACCAAGTTGATAATCCTAAATTAAAGGTTGCCCTTATCCTTGGTATTGCTTATGCATCTAGTGTTGGTGGTATTGGTACGGTAATAGGTACGCCGCCAAATGTCATCTTTATGGCGATTTATGAAGAGCAAACGGGTCGTGAGTTTGGCTTTTTAGCTTGGATGAAAATTGGTGTGCCGGTAGTGTTAATTGCCTTACCAATAATGGCATTTTGGTTAACAAGAAATGTGAAGCTTGAACATGAAATTGAGATCCCCAAACTCGGTGTTTGGCGAGCTGAGGAAAAACGGACACTCATTGTTTTTGGTTTGACAGCTTTAGCTTGGATATTTCGACAAGAACCATTAGGTGGTTGGAGTGGCTACTTTGATATATCTATTGCCGGTGATAGTACCGTAGCTTTATTTGCTGTAGTGGTTATGTTTATTGTGCCTAATGGTAAAGGGGGCAGGTTACTTGATTGGGATACCGCAAAATCGATTCCTTGGGGTATGTTATTACTTTTTGCTGGCGGAATTGCTATTGCTAAAGGGTTTGTTGCTTCGGGCTTAAGTAATTTGTTAGGTAGTTGGTTAACATCGCTAGCTAATCTACCTTTGGTGGTTATGATCCTAACTATCTGTCTAGTCGTTACTTACTTAACTGAAATTACCAGTAACACAGCCACAGCCACATTATTGATGCCCATTTTAGCGGTAGCAGCTATCGCATCTGGTTATGACCCTATGGTATTTATGATCCCCGCTGCAATGTGTGCGAGTTGTGCCTTCATGCTACCAGTTGCAACTGCACCTAACGCTATTGTTTATGGCACGGGTGAAATTGAAATTCAAGATATGGTAAAAGAGGGGGCTATTTTGAGTGTTGTTGTTTCATGCATTATTGGTATTGTTTGTTTTACTTTATTGATGTAGATATTGATAGCGTTATTGAGATGAAAAAAAAGCCTGCTAACTGCAGGCTTTTTATTTAATGTTTATAGTTTAGACTATAAACTTGGGTTTTTTGGTCCTGCAGAACTTCGATTAGCAACATCAGCAGTAATTGCAGTTTTACCAGAAACTACACAACTGTTTCTGTCTTTATTCGCAATAAATTCTTTTGGTAGCTCATTTATCACTGTCAGGGTTTCAGTTTTAGTCATTGCAGCGGAAGCTCGCCCCATTTGCTTTGCTTCACTGGTTTTATTCACTTTAACTTTACCATTGACTACTTTAGGCTTTGCTGCTTTCTTAGCTTTTTTGGGCTTCTCAACCGACTCAGTAATAACTTCTTCAGTTTTAGCTTCCACTTCAACCGGCTCAGCAATAACTTCTTCAGTTTTAGCTTCCACTTCAACTGACTCAGTAATAACTTCTTCAGTTTTAGCTTCAACTTCGACTGGCTCAGTAATTACTGCTTCAGTTTTAGCTTCAACTTCGACTGGCTCAGTAATTACTGCTTCAGTTTTAGCTTCAACTTCGACTGGCTCAGTAATTACTGCTTCAGTTTTAGCTTCAACTTCAACCGGCTCAGCAATAACTTCTTCAGTTTTAGCTTTAACTTCGACTGGCTCAGTAATTACTGCTTCAATTTTAGCTTCAACTTCAACCGGCTCAGCAATAACTGCTTCAGTTTTAGCTTCAACTTCAACCGGCTCAGCAATAACGGCTTCAGTTTTAGCTTCAACTTCAACCGGCTCAGCAATAACGGCTTCAGTTTTAGCTTCAACTTCAACTGGCTCAACAATAACTTCTTCTAAAAGTAAATCTTGTTGAACCGCTTGGATTAAATTTTCCGTTGAGTTTACTTCTTGTTTTGTAACTTCTGCTACTTTTTCTGGGTAGCGAACCGCAATAGGATCTTCGGTAACTTCTACATCAGCATTAACTTCTGTCGCTTGATTTTCATTATCGTTGTTATTGCGACGACGTGATCTTAAGTGTCGAGGCGAACGACGGTTTTTAGGACGATCTTCTTGACTAACTTTCGCTTGTTCATCCCCATTAACATCAATATTTCCAATCGTTTCAGCTGTAACTGCTTCGTCATTTGGCATATCAACAGTATTAACGGCTTGGTTTGAAGATTTGACCTCTTCAATATTGGCAGCTGTTCTACTGTCAGTAAGACGCACTTTTTTGCGGTTATTACGGCGTTGACGACGTACAGTAACCTTTTCTTCTTTTTCTTCTTTAGGTTGTTGAGCTTTAGCTTCGATTTTTGGTGCTGGTTTTTTCAACTTTTCAGCACGGCTTTCGTTTTGAACCTCATTTTTGCCATCATTACGGTTGTCGTTACGAGAGTCTTTATCCTCTGCTTTTTTGCCTTGAACAGGACGATTACTTTGCTGTTGGCGAGGTTTACGATTACGATTACGATTGTCTTGTTGACGTCTTGGACTAGGCTTGTCAGCCGGTTTTATTTCTTCTTTTACTTCTTCTTGTGTGAATACACCTTTTAACCACTGAGTTACAGTCGCAAATAAGCTTTTAGACGCTAGCTTCTTGGTTACTTTAACAGCCTTGTCTACAGTTGCTGGAGCTGCTTTTTTAGGAGCACTCATACCTTGAATTATTGGTTCAACACGTTTAGTCACTTGAGGATCAAATTTTGGCATTACTGCCTCTTCAAGCTGGGCTTGTTTAATTGTAATATCGTAACTTGCTTCTACAATTGACTCGTCAGCACGCATTCTCACCACTTCATATTGTGGAGTAGACATATTCGGATTAGGAATTATTAATACTTTTACACCGTGATGTTTTTCAATATGAAAAACCGAACGACGTTTTTCGTTCAACAAATAAGTAGCAACAGGCACTGGTACTTGTGCTTGTACTTGTTGAGTGTGTTCTTTTATTGCTTCTTCTTCCATTAAGCGAAGTATAGATAAGGCAAGGGATTCAACACCACGAACTTGACCTGTGCCACTACAACGAGGACAAACGCCCTGGCTAGTTTCACCAATTGAGGGGCGAAGGCGTTGACGAGACATCTCTAATAAACCGAAGCGAGAAATGCGGCCTAATTGAATACGAGCTCTGTCTTGATGAACAGAGTCGCGCATACGATTTTCAACTTCACGTTGATTGCGAACGGGTGTCATATCGATAAAGTCGATAACAACCAAACCACCCAAGTCACGTAAACGTAATTGGCGGGCAATTTCTTCCGCCGCTTCTAAATTAGTATTAAGGGCTGTTTCTTCAATATCACTACCTTTAGTTGCACGGGCTGAATTGATATCGATAGAGGTCAAAGCTTCTGTTGGGTCAATGACAATTGAACCACCAGAGGGAAGGCGAACTTCACGTTGGAAAGCTGACTCTATTTGGCTTTCAATTTGATAATGAGTGAACATAGGTACGTCATTATCGTAGAGTTTAATCTTACTTAAAAAGTCAGGACGAACAACTTCAATATGTTTTTTGACACTTTCAAATGTTTTAGGTCGGTCAATTAATACTTCACCAATATCACGTCTTAAATAATCACGAATAGCACGCAAAATCAGGCTGGTTTCTTGATGGATTAATACCGGAGCATCGGTACTTGCCGCAGCATCTGAAATAGCTTGCCAGTGATGAAGTAGTACATTTAAGTCCCACTCTAATTCGTCATAATCTTTACCAACACCAGCAGTACGAACAATAAGCCCCATACCTTTTGGCAAGTCTAATTTACTTAGCGAGGTTTTAAGATCTGTACGCTCATCACCCTCAATACGTCTAGAGATACCACCTGCACGAGGATTGTTTGGCATGAGTACTAAATAACTACCGGCTAAACTAATGAAGGTAGTTAGGGCTGCGCCTTTTTGGCCACGTTCTTCTTTATCAATTTGAACAATGACTTCTTGTCCTTCTTTTAAGACCTCTTTTATATTAGGTCGACCTTGGAAGGTGTAACCTTTAGGGAAGTATTCGCGGGCGATTTCCTTCATAGGTAAGAAACCGTGACGGTCAGCACCGTAGTCGACAAAAGCGGCTTCTAAAGAAGGCTCAATACGGGTGATTTTAGCTTTGTAAATATTTGATTTTTTTTGCTCGTGACCAGGACTTTCAATATCTAAATCGTAAAGTTTTTGACCATCAACAAGTGCGACGCGCAATTCTTCTGATTGGGTAGCGTTTATTAACATACGTTTCATAGTTTGTGTGACTCATATTTTAGTCACAACACACTTTGCTTAGAACACAAAGCAATCTTTGGCTATGATAACAGCATCTTGTCACCCTCCCGGGTGTCAATCTTACCGCACCATTAATATGCGATAAGCTGTTATAAATTCTGATTGTATTTTTAACCTATAAGGCTTTTTATTGCGTTATAGAAAATTTGTTTCTTTATGTGCTCAGCTAATGTGCTGTGCAATACTTGATAAATAGCATTTAAATATCATTAAAAAGACCGGTACGTTTTTATACCTTAATTATGCCTTGTAATATTGATATCTTATTTATAATGCTCTTAACAAGTGTAATTACAAAATTGCTTTATGGTGCTGGGTGAGCTGTTTATGCTTTATATTGACTAGTTACATAAATCAATTATTGCAATAGGCCGTACTAAAAATAGGTCACTCAAAGTTAACTCTCTATTAGTATAGGGGGTACTTTTTGTGCATATAAACGTGGCCGCAGTTCGCCTCTTACGTCTCTCTGTAAAGCTTCATTTTTCAATACTTCCCTAACATGTACTTATATTTTAATTAGCTGGTATTGAGATTATCATTTAAAAATAAAACAATAACGCTATTATTATCCCATTAAAACGAAGGATAAGCTAATGTATATCTTCTTTTCTTGTCTAAAAACCAATTAAAAGTATGTTAAACTCCCGTTCATAGAATAAAGTCATAATAATAGCTCATGCTAGGCCTATATAATGTCCCAAAAAAAGCCTCAGAAAAAATCAGGTGTTAAGTTTAAAGAAACATCTTCATATAAAGATGCAATAAAACCTAAACAAAAAATAAAAGCTTATTCAAAAAAAGAGACTTTGAGTAATTCACCAACTTCAGCTAGAAAAACTCATGAAAAAGTAACCGATAAGGGGCCTGTGCAAGTAGAGGAAAAACCGCAAGTTCGCTTTTATACTATTGATGCTGAAGATGCAGGTCAACGTATCGATAATTTTTTATTAAGAACCCTTAAAGGTGTTCCAAAAAGTCATTTATACCGATTGATGCGCAAAGGTGAAATTCGAGTTAATAAAAAAAGAATTAAACCTATCTATAAGTTACTTAATGAAGATATCGTCCGTGTTGCCCCAATTCGAATTTCAGAAAAAGTAAATGAAGTTTCAACGGGTCTTAATATAGTTGCTAACTTAGAAAAACAAATTTTATTTGAAGATGAGCGTCTCATTGTTATTAATAAACCTTCAGGTATGGCGGTTCATGGAGGCAGTGGTTTAAGCTTTGGTTTGATTGAAGCGTTGCGCGCATTGAGACCTGAGGCGAGAATGTTGGAATTAGTTCATCGTTTAGATCGTGATACTTCAGGTTGCTTAGTTGTTGCTAAAAAACGATCAGCATTGCGCCATCTTCATGAGCAATTACGGAATAAAAATGTACAAAAATTTTACCATGCGTTAGTCAGAGGCCGTTGGCCAGAAAAGTTAACTAAAATTACCGAGTCATTAAAGAAAAATGATTTGAAATCTGGTGAGCGAGTGGTGATAGTCGATAACCTTGATGGTAAAGAGTGTGAAACTCGATTTAAAGTATTGCAAAAATATGAAAATGCGACCCTTGTCAGAGCTTTTCCTGTGACGGGCCGAACACACCAAATTAGAGTGCATTGCCAAGTAAAAGGTCATGCTATTGCTTGTGATTCAAAATATGGTCACGAAGAATTTGACAGTGAGATGAAAAAACAAGGACTAAAACGCCTGTTTTTACATGCGGCAAGTATCGAATTTACTCACCCTTTATCCAATGAACGTTTAAAGATTGAAGCACCTTTAGAGCCGTCATTAGAAAAACTCCTTAAAAAGTTGATTAAAAATGCATAACTACAAACTTATTATTTTTGATTGGGATGGCACATTAATGGATTCAGTAGGTCGCATAGTTTCTTCGATTCAAGCATGCGCTAGAATTATTAATATGGAAGTGCCAACTTTTGATCAAGCGAAACAAATTATTGGTCTAAGTCTTCCCAAAGGTATTCCAATTTTGTTCCCTAATTGCACCAATGAGCAAGAAATGTTGTTAGTTGAGCAATATAAACATCATTATCTCCAAATCAATAATACACCAACGCCAATGTTTGCTAATGCGTTAAATTTATTATCTGAGCTTAAAGAGAATAATAAATTACTTGCTGTTGCCACAGGAAAGGCTAGAGCAGGCTTACAAAGGGTTTGGCATGCCAGTGACACGGAACATTTCTTTACTGCCTCAAGGTGTTCAGATGAAAGTTTATCAAAACCTGATCCAGATATGATTAATAGTCTGTTAGCCGAACTTGATATTAAAGCCCATGAGGCGGTGATGATTGGTGATACAAGTTATGATATGGAAATGGCGGAACGTGCAGGCGTAGATAGAATTGGAGTGACTTTTGGTGTTCATGACCATATGGTATTGTCACAACATCAACCAATCGCTATTGTCGATTCATTAGTTGAGTTGCAACGCTTGTTGATAAAGTAAAGCGGTTAGCGGTTAGCGGTTAGCTGTTAGCGGTTGATTGCTCCTCCGATAAAACATTTATGCCATGTTGTTTTAATAAACTAACTAATTTAATTAATGGTAAGCCTATTAGGGTATTTGGATCATTGCCTTCAAGCTTTTTGAATAAACAAATGCCCAAACCTTCACTTTTAAAACTACCGGCACAATTGTAAGGTTGTTCAGCTTTTAAATAGTTTTCAATGTCACTCTGACTTAATAGCTTAAAGTGAACAGTAAAAGTTTCTACTAATGAGTGATTTTTTTTTGTTTTACTATTATATACCGATAAACCGGTATAGAAGGTAACGGCTTTATTACTAAACTTTGTCAGTTGCATAACGCCATTGTCAAAATTATGGGGTTTACCTAAAATATCACCATCACAAACCGCAACCTGATCTGAGGCAATAATTAATGCGTCAGGATATTTAGCCGCTACTGCTTGCGCCTTTTCTATTGCTAAACGTTCAACTAGCGCTGGTGGACATTCATTGGCTCTTGGTGTTTCATCAATATTTGGTTTAGCGCAGTCAAAGGGTAAATTTAGCTTTTGCAGCAGTGTTTTTCTAAAAGGCGAGGTAGAGCCTAAAATTAATGTTTGCATAACGACGGTTCCAATAGTTGTGTCAAAAATAACCTATACTCTTATTATTGGGTTAATCTTGTACTTTTAAATAGGTTATGCCTAATTTTTTAAACAAAAAGGGCAATTTCTTTTGACACTTGCAAGCAGGCACATTATTATGCGCGCCTTATGAAAAATCTTAAGCTTCCAATAGCAATTAATCCAACTCGAAGCGCACAACGAAGACTTGTGTGTCAAGGCGTGTTTAAATTATCGGAAATGACTAGATTGCTTGCTGCTTGTGAAGCACGCAGCGAGCGAGTACAAGTAAAGGTTAAGTTTGATGTGGATGAACGTGGTCTGACAGTAATGACAGGCACGAGCTCGGCATTAGTAGCATTTACTTGTCAGCGGTGTTCAGAAGATTTTGAGCAGCTACTTGAAGTGGATTTCACTTTTAGTCCTGCAAAAAATGCTGAGGCTGCTGAAGAAATTCCGTCATATTATGACGTAATAGAATTAGATGAAAATGGTGAAGTTAACTTGCGTGAATTAGTGGAAGAAGAGTTAATTCTCATGCTCCCATTAATTCCTAGGCATGAACTTGAAGACTGTAAAGCACCAGCTGACAGTGTTTGGGGTGAATTGCCTGAAGAGCTTGAAAAGCCAAACCCATTTGATGTTTTAAAACAACTCAAGTAGCTAGTTATCTACTTAGGGTTTAAACTAATAACCGATTTTAGGAGTAACTCATGGCAGTTCAAAAAAGCAAAAAGTCTCGTTCAAGACGTGGCATGCGCCGTTCACATGATGCAGTAACAGCAGAACATCTTTCAACTGATCCTGTATCAGGCGAAACTCACCGTCGTCATCACGTTACAGCTGATGGCTTTTATAAAGGTGTTAAAGTAATCAATAAGTAATTTACCAATTACTTAAAGGTTATGACTAGTCTAACTATTTCGTTAGATATTATGGGGGGCGATCAAGGCCCCCATATTACGATCCCCTCTGCCATAATGGCAGTGAAGTACTCCTCCAATCTACATCTTATTCTGTGTGGTGATGAACAAGTCATTATTGCAGCGTTAATCAAACATAAATTTTACCCACATCCTCAGTTAACTATCTATCCAACAACAGAAGTTGTTGAAATGGATGATAAACCTTCTATTGCTATGCGCAGTAAAAAAGATTCTTCAATGCGAAAAGCATTAGATTTAGTTAAAGAAGGTAAATCACGAGCTTGTGTGAGTGCAGGGAATACGGGAGCATTATTTTCTATTGCCCATTATGTTCTCAAGACTATTCCAGGTGTAGAACGTCCGGCTTTAATTTCTTCTTTGCCGACTCACGATATTAACAAACATGTATTTATGCTTGATTTAGGAGCCAATGTTTTTTGTGACTCAAATGTACTTTATCAATTTGCTATTATGGGTTCTGTAATGGCTGAATATGTTGATGAAATTAAAAAACCTCGTGTCGCCCTATTAAATATGGGGGTTGAAGAGATGAAAGGTAGCGATCATATTAAGCAAACGGCTATACAGCTAACTGAGAATGAGGCTATTAACTATATCGGCTTTATTGAAGGTAGCGATATTTTTTCAAACAAAGCGGATGTTATTGTTTGTGATGGTTTTGTTGGTAATGTTGCCCTTAAAACTTGCGAAGGGGTTGCTCGCCTAGTGTACGAAAAATCAAAAGCATTTTTCCAACAGAACGGCCAATATAATTTTTTAGCTAAAATATTAGGCTTTTTATTAAGACCCACACTAAAAAAATTGTTTAAATCATTGAACCCCGACCAGTACAATGGTGCAAGTTTGATAGGATTACGTGGCATTGTTGTTAAAAGCCATGGTAATGCAAATTCAAAGGCTTTTTTTGCGGCCATTATTGAGGCGGCAAAAGAAGTTGAACGACAGATTCCTCAAAGAATTAAAAATAAATTAGAATAAAGCGTGTTAAAAAACTTTAGTTAATTGAATATTTGGTAATAGTAGCCATGTCAGTTAAAAGATTACATTTAAAATTTAGGTATAGAAATGCAAAATAAATTAGCTTTTGTTTTCCCAGGCCAGGGCTCTCAAACAGTCGGTATGCTGAGTGATTATCAAGATAACGAAATAGTTCAAAATACATTTTCACAAGCATCACAAGCACTTGGTTACGATCTTTGGCAGTTAATTTCTCAAGGACCTAGTGAAAAATTAAATCAAACGCACCATACTCAACCGGCATTACTAACAGCAAGTGTCGCTATGTGGCGATTATGGCAGTCTAAGTCATCACGTTTACCGAGTATTATCGCAGGACACAGTTTAGGTGAATATTCAGCGTTAGTTTGTGCTGATGTAATAACTTTAGAAGAAGCCGTAGTTTTAGTCGAAAAACGTGGTCAGTTTATGCAAGCTTCAGTACCTGAAGGTATTGGGGCAATGTCTGCAATTATAGGCTTAGGTAATCAGGCCATTATTGATGCTTGTGTTAAGGCTCAAGAGCAAGAAGTAGTATCTGCGGTAAACTTTAACTCTCCTGGTCAAGTCGTTATTGCTGGCCATAAAGCTGCAGTTGAACGAGCGGGAGTGTTATGTAAAGAAGGAGGAGCCAAAAGGGTATTACCTTTGCCTGTCAGCGTGCCTTCGCACTGTGCGTTAATGAAAGATGCTGCTGATAAGCTTGCGCTAGAACTTGATAAAATCACTTTTAACACGCCAAAAATTTCAGTTGTTAACAATGTAGATGTTGCTGTTGAGTCATCCGCTGAGGCGATAAAAAAAGCCTTGGTTAAGCAGTTGTATAGTCCTGTTCGATGGAGTGAAACTATCAGTAAACTTGCCAATGATGGTATAGAGCAAGTGGTAGAAGCCGGTCCTGGCAAGGTGTTACAAGGCTTAATTAAACGCATTGATAAATCGGTAACTTGCATCTCAGTTAATAATTCAGACTCGTTGGCAAATGCCCTTGAAGTATTTAAATAGGAAAAATTATGTTTTCATTAGATGGAAAAGTTGTCTTAGTTACTGGTGCTAGTCGCGGTATTGGCAAAGCAATAGCGAAACAACTTCAGAGCCTCGGTGCAGCGGTTATTGGTACTGCAACATCGGCTCATGGAGCAGAAAAAATTAGTGAGTATTTGGGTGCAGGTAATGGCTTGGTGCTTAATGTGACGAGCGATGAATCAATTGCAGCATTGTTTTCTTCGATTAAAGACAATCATGGTTCAATTGATATCTTAGTTAATAATGCGGGTATTACACGTGATAACTTGTTTATGCGGATGAAAACTGACGAATGGGATGACATTATTGATACAAATCTCTCATCTGTATTTAAAGTGAGTAAAGCTGCTATTCGTCCGATGATGAAGAAGAGAACAGGTCGTATTATTAATATTGGCTCAGTTGTTGGTTCAATGGGTAATGCGGGTCAAGTGAATTATGCTACATCTAAAGCTGGGCTTTTAGGCTTTACAAAATCATTAGCAAGAGAAGTGGCTTCTCGTGGTATTACCGTTAATACTGTTGCACCCGGTTTTATCGACACCGATATGACGCAGACACTTACTGATGAGCAAAAAGAGGGTATCTTTTCACAAGTGCCGGCTAACAGATTAGGTAAACCAGAAGAGATTGCTAGTGCAGTTGCCTTTTTAGCTTCTGATGCTGCAGCTTACATCACGGGTGAAACATTACATGTTAATGGCGGTATGTATATGGTCTAACCCTTTACTGTAAAGGGTTTGTGACTTTTAGAGGGTTAAACTTAATGTGGTTGTCAGGTTTGACCAGTTAAAAAAGTAAAATTAGATACTTGCATGGCGACGCGTTGACGAATAGAATACACGCAATTTGAAAAAAAGCACTTTCTAGTCAAGGAAATAAAATGAGCACAATTGAAGAACGCGTAAAAAAAATCACTATTGAACAACTAGGTGTAACCGAAGCAGAAGTTAAAATTAACTCTTCTTTCGTCGACGACCTTGGTGCTGATTCTTTAGATACTGTTGAATTAGTTATGGCGTTAGAAGAAGAATTTGATACTGAAATTCCTGATGAAGATGCTGAAAAAATTACTACAGTTCAAGCTGCAGTCGATTACGTTACTGCTAACCAGTAATCACTCGATTTAATTACGTGTAACAACGTATTGCTTAAACATGTAAATAGGGCGGTTACATTATATTATTTAATATAATGTAACCGCCCTTTTTAATTATTCAATTTTATTACCGTTTGGTATAATTAAAGGCAAACCTTTTATGAGACGTGTTGTAGTTACCGGTATTGGTATGCTAAGTCCTTTGGGCAATGACCCTCAAACTACCTGGGAGAATCTACTTTTAGGTAAAAGTGGTATTAGTAATATTGATCACTTTGATACTTCAGAATTTCAAACAAAATTTGCTGGCTTGGTCAATGATTTTAATGCACAAGACTACATGGAAAGAAAAGAGGCCAAAAAAATGGACCTTTTCATTCAATACGGCGTAGCTGCAGCCGTACAAGCATTTAAAGACTCTGGCTTAGAAATTAACGAAGAGAATGCTCACCGCGTTGGTGTAGCCGTTGGTGCAGGTATTGGTGGCTTAGGCTTAATAGAGTCTGGCTATGATAAAATGCTTAAAGGTGGTCCTCGTAAATTATCACCATTTTTTGTGCCTTCAACTATCATCAATATGATAGCTGGTCATATTTCGATTATGTTTGGCCTTAAAGGACCTAATATTTCAATTGTAACTGCTTGTACTAGTGGTGTGCATAATATTGGCCATGCAGCTCGTATGGTCGCCTATGGTGATGCTGATGCTATTGTTGCTGGTGGGGCTGAAAAAGGTTCGACTCAGCTAGGTATGGGTGGCTTTGGTGCTGCCCGTGCTCTTTCAACCCGTAATGAGGCTCCTCAAGAAGCCTCTCGGCCTTGGGATAAAGACCGTGATGGCTTTGTCTTGGGTGATGGTGCAGGTGTTATTGTTGTTGAAGAATATGAGCATGCTAAAGCGCGCGGTGCTAAAATTTATGCTGAACTTGTTGGTTTTGGTATGAGTGGAGATGCCTATCATATGACATCACCACCAAGTGATGGTGCAGGTGCAGCCTTTGCGATGAAAAACGCGATCAATGATGCAAAAGTTGATATCAATAAAATTGGCTATATTAATGCTCATGGTACGTCGACTCTAGCAGGAGATATTGCTGAAACTAATGCGGTGAAGTCTGTATTTGGTGAACAAGCTTATAACTTGATGATGGGATCGACCAAATCAATGACAGGCCATTTATTAGGTGCCGCAGGCGCTGTTGAAGCGATTTTTAGTATTCAAGCCCTAGTTAATAATGCGGTTCCACCAACAATTAATTTAGATAATCCGGGTGAAGGTTGTGATTTGGATTATATTACTGGTAGCGCTCGTGACGTTAACTTAGACTATGTATTATGTAATTCATTTGGTTTTGGTGGTACAAACGGCTCGCTAATTTTCAAGCGAATTTAGTTATTAGTTGTTTTACTTGATCAATTAAGTTATTTATAACTTGAAATCAATACGTTAAGCCTGAATACTCACTTTAGTATTCAGGCTTTATTATATTTGGAGACAACTCAGTGCTTTATTCTTCTATTAATGGCCAACCCATAGATCTTTTATCGGTAAGAAATCGTGGTTTTAATTATGGTGATGGTTTATTCACTACCGCTAAGATTTTTAATGGTGAAATAGAAATGTTGACTGAACATCTTCAACGCTTAGATGATGATTGTGTTTTTCTTAAAATTCCAATGGTATCAATTAGCGAACTCAGTCAAGAGCTGAAGACCGTTGCCTTATCTTATTCTAAAGCGGTGATTAAAATTATTATCACCGCAGGGGAAGGAGGCAGAGGTTATTCACGTATTGGTACCAGTTCGCCGACTGTTATTATTAGTGTTTCAGCCTTTCCTGAGCATTATGACAATTGGCAAAAAAATGGTATCAACTTAGGGATCAGTCAATTACAACTTGGTATTAACCCGATGCTTGGTAATATAAAACACCTTAATCGTTTAGAACAAGTATTAATTCGCCAAGAATTAGATCATAGAGATGAAGATGAAATATTAGTTACCAATATTAATGGTTTAGTTATAGAAACCAGTGGTGCTAATGTCTTTTGGCTAACCAATGATAAGCTTTATACACCTAATATCTCCCACTCAGGAGTTGCTGGTTTGATGAGAGCAAAAATTTTGTCTAATAGACCAAATACTATAATAAAAGATTTCACTCTAGAGGATTTGCAACAGGTTCAAGCAATGTTCATTTGTAATTCTGTGATGGGTATAGTGCCGATAAAAATATTTAATGGTAAGCTCTTATCTATAGATAAAGCTAACAGTTATAAATGTCTTTAGTTTGAGTAAGGAAAGCTCTGTTGATAAAAAAAATAGTTATATTATGCCTCTTTTTATGTCTTTTTTTTGTTGGTGGTTTCTTTTATTTGCTTGACCAGCAAATGAGTCAGCCGATTAATTTAAAGCGATCTACGCTCATTACCGTGAAACCAGGTACATCTCTATTATCATTTTCCAATGAACTGGTTAATAATAACTGGATTGATAACCGTTTTTGGTTAAGAAGTTACGCTAAGTTATATCCTGAGAAAGCTCAAATTAAAACGGGTACTTTTAAACTTAATGCTCATATTAGCCTCAATGAGCTTCTTAATCTGTTAGTGATAGGAAAAGAGCATCAATTTACTATTACCTTTGTTGAAGGTTCGACTTTTAAACAGTGGTTAGAGCAGCTTGGAAAACAGTCAGAATTAACGCATCAACTATCAGGTAAATCGATAAAACAAATATCTCAACTATTTGATATAAATGAAATAAACCCTGAAGGTTGGTTTTTTCCTGACACATATGCATTCACTGAAGGTACTTCGGATTTCACTATATTGAAGTGGGCGCATATCGAGATGAAAAATAAGTTAGATACTTTATGGCAAAAAAGGGCAAAAAATTTACCCTATAAAAATACTTACCAAGTGCTTATTATGGCGTCAATTATCGAAAAAGAAACTAGTGTAATTGATGAAATGCCATTGATATCTTCGGTATTTGTTAATCGCTTAAGAAAAAAAATGCGTTTGCAAACAGACCCCACTGTTATTTATGGCTTAGGTGACCGTTATCAAGGTAATATTAAAAGAGTCCATTTAAGGGAAAAAACACCTTACAATACTTACCGAATTAATGGTTTGCCTCCTACACCCATAGCTATGCCTGGGATATTAGCCTTAAAGGCCGTATTAAAACCTGAAACCACTGATTTTTTGTATTTTGTCAGTATGGGTAATGGCAAACATATATTTAGCAGTAATTTAACTGATCATAATGCTGCAGTGGCAAGGTATCAGTTAGGTCAAAAATAGTTTTTAAAGCTCTTAAGTTGTCAATTGTGTTATTAAAGTTAAAGCAGGGTATAAAATGAGTTTAGGAAAATTTATAGTTGTTGAAGGTATGGAAGGTGCGGGTAAATCGACGGCAATAACCATCATTGAAGAGATCTTAAATTTAAACAATATTAAATTTATTAATACTCGAGAGCCCGGTGGTACACCATTAGCAGAGTCATTAAGAGCGATTGTAAAGTCAGTTGATCATCAAGAAAAACTTACCGACGAAACTGAATTGTTTTTGATGTACGCCAGTCGAAGCCAGCTATTACAAAATTGTATTTTACCTGCTTTAAATGCAGGTGAATGGGTTATCGGTGACCGGCATGACTTAAGTTCTCGTGCTTATCAAGGTGGAGGTAGAGGACTTAATGAAAAAATAATCAACACCATTGCAGAGGTTACCTTAAAGGGATTTAAACCAGATCTCACCTTGTATCTCGATATTTCACCTAAAGTCGGGCTATCACGAGCCATTGCCAGAGGTGAGTTAGATCGGATTGAGCAAGAAAAGATGGACTTTTTTGAACGTGTACATGATAAATATTGCCAACTTGCTAGTGCAGATGAAAATATTATTACGATAGATGCGGAGCAGAGTATGGATAAAGTGCATCAAGATATTCGTACTGCACTAAATTCATTTTTAAACACTTAGTTTTGCTTAAAAGGCATTATTGATGAAAAATTGGTTAATCGAACAGCAAATTTTGTTATCAAATCAGATTGTTGATAACCGCTTACCCCATGCTATTTTAATAAGTGGTGTTGAAGGTGCGGGTAAAAGTGAGCTAGCACAGTGGCTAATTAAAATTCTACTTTGCCACCAAACAATTAAACACCCTGAAACAAAAGTCTTGGGCGCATGTGGCCAGTGTAAAACTTGTCAGTTATATCGAAGTCAAACGTATCCAGATAATATAACGGTTAACAGTAAAACAAAAACTATTGGCATTGATGATATTCGATTAGTTAGTCGATTCCTTGAAAAAACTGCTCATATAGGAATTAATCAAACGGTATTAATTCCCACAGCTGAAAAAATGACAGTTGCAGCAGCGAACGCTTTATTAAAAACACTTGAAGAACCGACAAACAATAGCGTTATTGTTTTAACAACTTGTGACGCTGACAATTTGTTGCCAACTATTATCAGCCGAAGTCGCTTGTATACTATTAGGCCTCCAGTTGGTAATAAGTTATTAGCTGGATTAGGTATTGTGGCAAATAAAATTAACCAGAATAAAGCAGATGAACAATTTATTAATTTAACGCATTTACCTGAGATGAGTAATCAGGTAAAACAGCAAGAATTTATTGAATTTCAAAAATGTTTTTTTAATTATCTACTCAATCATCAAGCTAAAAATATCAAGCTATTAGCAGAACAACCTGAAGCGTTGCGTTGGTTAGAAAAAATACTTGTGAATTTAATGAGAAGCCAACACAATTGGGCAGAATGCGATCTAGATGATAATCTGAGGTTGATGTTTGAGCAAAAAATAAAGCCTAATACCCTTTGGCTGATATACCAAGAAATAGTAAAAACGAACAAACAAATAAAATCATATAGTCAAATTAATGGTGTATTTACAATGGAAAAGTTAATGGTTGATATTGGTAATATTACTGTTAGTTTAACTGATTCATAATCAGCTAAAGGATAACCATGAAAAAATTATATATTGAGTTTTCTTCAGACAGAGACTTATATTTATCTTTTATGCCCTTTTTAAAAGAAGGCGGTTTATTTATTCGTTCATCTCAAACTATTGAACTTGGAACTGAGGTGGAACTCGAAGTATTACTGCTTGACGCATTAAAAAAATCTGTTGTCAAAGGAGTTATTTGTTGGTTAACTCCTGTAGGCGCACAAAGTGGAATACCACCAGGAGTCGGTATTTGCTTTACTGATGATCCAGATAAAATTCGTTTTCAAACAGAAAAAGCGATAGCACGGCATTTGAATTCATCAGATCCGACGTTAACAATGTAATGCCACTGTAAATAGATATTTCATTTTAGTTTACTTTTACTTTTACTTTTGGAGAACCCTAGTTGTTTATAGACTCTCATTGTCATTTAGATCGTTTAGATTTGAGTGAATTCGATAATAATTTAGATAATGTTGTGAATGCAGCAAGTAACGTAAAAGTGACTGAGCTTTTATGTGTTTGTGTCACGCTCGAAGATTTTCCTGCCATGGTTGAAAAAACTCAAGCTTATAAAAATATTTATCTGTCATGCGGTACTCATCCATTAAATCAAAAAAATAAAGTTGATGAACATAAATTAATGACTCTCGCTCAGCATGAAAATGTTATCGCGATCGGTGAAACTGGGCTCGACTACTTTTATGCCCCTGAAACCAAAGCAGTACAATTAGACTCATTTGTAAAACATGTGAATGTTGCTAAAAAACTTAATAAGCCTTTAATTATTCATACCCGTGATGCGCAAGAAGATACTTTAGCTATTTTACGTGATGAAGGGGCAGGACAAGTTGGCGGCATTCTTCACTGTTTTACTGAAAGCTGGGAAATGGCAGAACAAGCGATTGCTATGGGCTTTTACATTTCATTTTCAGGAATAGTTACTTTTAAAAATGCTAGTGCACTTAGGGAGGTAGCAAAAAGAGTACCTGATGATAGATTTTTAATTGAAACGGATGCTCCTTATTTAGCCCCTGTTCCTCATCGTGGAAAACAAAACCAACCCGCTTATGTAGTCGAGGTGGCAAAACACTTAGCCAGTATTCGTGGACAGTCTTTAGACACTATTGCTAAATTATCTACCGATAACTTTAATCGTCTTTTCTCCTTATAAAGGTAAGTTTTTAATCTGACCTTGTCGCTAAAAAAAGCCCAAAACTATTAATAATTTTGGGCTTAAAGGGGGGGGGGATGAAAACTCATACCTTAAAATTGCGCGAGCATTATTTAAACAAAAAAACTTTATCTAGGTAAGTGTAGTACAAAATAATTGTAAAGCTAATTTTTTTTTATCAATTTAGACCTCATCGATAATCACTTTATTGACGATGTTTAACTTACATTACATAACGTTTTCTTGCTGGACTTAAACTTGAAGGTGCCGAGTAATTAACGGTTACTTTAGGGAGGGAACAAATTACTGTCACATTGATCATTAAATTGTTATCGTATTTTTAAATTAATTTACTTATAAGAATAATCGTTACGTGTTAAATCGTCTCTGGGTTAGTTTTTTCTTTATCGCTTTTATTTCTTCATTATATCAGTGGCTCTTTTTAGGCAATGGACAAATTTTTGAGCAATTAGTTGCGTCAATTTTTTCTATGTCAAAAGTTACTGTGGATATATCTATCGGTTTAATTGGAATTTTAAGCTTTTGGCTCGGCATGATGAAAATTGCTGAGCGCGCTGGAATTATTAGTAAAATAGCACAATGGTTATCTCCTTTATTTTCTCAGCTAATGCCTGATGTACCTAAAGGACATCCCGCTATTGGCTCTATCACCATGAATTTATCGGCTAATTTTTTAGGTTTAGACAATGCGGCAACGCCCCTAGGGCTTAAAGCTATGCAAGACTTACAATCGATTAATCCCAATAAAGACACAGCAAGTAACGCACAAATTCTTTTTCTGGTGTTAAATACCTCTTCAGTAACTCTGATTCCAATTGCTGTTTTTGTTTATCGTGCTCAGCAAGGTTCTGTTAACCCAACGGATGTCTTTGTACCTATTTTATTGGCAACTACAGCTTCAACACTCGTTGGTTTGTTTTCTGTGGCTTTTATCCAAAAAATAAACCTGCTACATAAAGCTGTTTTACTTTACCTCGTTAGTGCAATGGCCTTAGTTGCTGCTTTAGTGGTTTATTTTGCGCAACTCTCAGCCCAGCTTCTAGCTGAACAATCATCATTGATGGGGAATTTGCTTATCTTTTCGATATTAATAAGCTTTATATTAATTGCAATGCACCGCAAAGTAATTGTTTATGATGCTTTTATTGAGGGAGCTAAGCAAGGTTTTGAAGTTAGTATAAAATTAATACCTTATTTATTGGCTATGTTGTGTGCTATTGGTGTGTTCAGAGCAAGTGGTGCACTAGATTTTATTGTAGACAATATTCGTTATTTAGTGACATGGATGGCATTTGATACACGCTTTGTTGATGCACTTCCAACCGCCTTTATGAATCCTCTTAGTGGCTCTGGCGCACGTGCCATGATGATTGAAACTATGAATACTCATGGTGCAGACTCATTTGCGGGTCGATTAGCATCAATAATTCAAGGCTCTACAGAAACCACTTTTTATGTCTTAGCTGTTTATTTCGGCTCTGTTGGTATTAAACACAGCCGCCACGCTATCACTTGTGGTTTACTTGCTGATCTCGGTGGCATTTGTGCTGCTATTGGGGTTTGTTACTGGTTCTTTGGCTGACCGCTCCACTAAGGCATTCTTTTTTTGTACCCCCGCTTATCTTGAATTGTCGACAATTAATCGCTTCTTTAGTTGACAATTTGTAATATATCGCTAAAATCCCTTCTTCAATAATTAAAGTGTCGACAATACTGTCGATTTTATAATTACTTGAACAATTAAGTAGACTCAAATGGCCTTAAATAACCCTACATTCGAAGATCCCATTACCACAGCTGATAAAGTTTTTGATTCTATGTTACATGCCATTGTCGATGGAAAAATTCCAGCGGGTAGTAAAATTAGTGAGCCTGAGCTCGCCAAACAATATGAAATTAGCCGTTCAACTCTTCGTGAAGCATTGAATCGTTTAGAGAAATGTCACCTTATTGAACGAAAAGCTAATGTTGGCTCACGTGTTGTCGAGTGCACAATTGAACGTTTATTAGAAATCTATATTGTCCGTGAATCGCTTGAAGGGATGGCTTGTCGTCAAGCTGCAATTCATATGACAGATGAAGAAATTAATGAAATGCAAAATATGCTAAAGCAGCATGCAACTTCACAGGCATTAAAAGATGGTATTGCTTATTACCAAGAAGAAGGCGATTTAGATTTTCACTATAAAGTGATTTTGGGTAGCCATAATAATCAATTGATCAATATATTATGTGGTCAGTTGTATCATCTGGTACGCATGTACCGCATTCAATTTGGAATGAATAGTCCTAGGGCAACCCGTGCTTTTGATGAACATTCTCGAATTATTGATGCAATAGCAGATCGTGACGGTGAATTAGCTGAATTGCTGATGCGTCGACATATTGCGGCATCACGAAAAAATATCGAAAAGAAAATTGCTATGCTTAATAGTGCCAACTCATAAGCTTGATTGTTAAAAGTACCGAACTCATTAAAATTCAAATTAAAAGAGGAGACGTTTATGTCTGTTTCATTATCCCCAGGTGCTAAGTTTCGTTTAGCGTTAAAAAATAACCAACCTTTACAAGTTGTAGGTACTATTAATGCTTATTGCGCAATGATGGCTGAGCAATTAGGCCATCAAGCTATCTATTTATCGGGAGGTGGTGTTGCCAATGCTTCTTATGGCTTACCTGATTTAGGGATGACTTCATTAAATGATGTTGTTGCTGATGTGGCACGAATTACTTCAGCGTCAGGCTTACCATTATTAGTCGATATCGATACGGGTTGGGGAGGGGCATTTAACATTGCTAAAACTATTCGTGACATGGAAAAAGCAGGTGCAGCCGCTGTTCACATCGAAGATCAAGTAGCGCAAAAGCGCTGTGGTCACCGTCCTAATAAAGAAATAGTATCTCTTGAAGAGATGACAAATCGAATACGTGCGGCTGTAGACGCTCGTAAGGATAAAGACTTTTTTATTATGGCGCGTACTGATGCATTTGCTCAAGAAGGCTTAGCAGCGGCAATTGGGCGTGCTAAAGCCTATGTTGCTGCAGGTGCAGACGGTATCTTCGCTGAAGCGATTCAAACTGAAGAGCATTACCGCGCATTTACCCAAGCATTAGATGTTCCAGTATTAGCTAATATCACCGAATTTGGCCAAACTGAACTTTGGAACAAAGTACAGTTAGGTGAGTGGGGCTGTGCAATGGTGCTTTACCCACTATCAGCATTCCGGGCCATGAATAAAGCCGCTGAGTCTGTTTATCGAACATTATTAGATGACGGTGATCAAAAAGCTGAAATTGACAACATGCAAACACGCATGGACCTCTACGATTATCTTAGTTATCACGATTATGAAAAAAAATTAGACACTCTTTTTGCTGAAGGTAAAAACAAGTAGTAATAATATTCATAGGGTGATGTTAATCACCCTTTTATATAAAATATATAATGAGGATAAAATAATGGCGGAGAAAAAAATTAGTGGTGCAGGCTTACGTGGCCAAAGTGCTGGTGAAACAAAATTATGTACGGTTGGTCAATCAGGCTCGGGTTTAACTTACTGTGGTTACGATATTGCAGATCTAGCTGAAAATTCAACCTTTGAAGAAGTAGCCTACTTACTTTTTAATGGTGAATTGCCCAATCAGAAACAATTAGATATTTACAAGTCTGAATTAAAATCAATGCGTGACTTACCCGCAGCGGTAAAAGCAGTGCTTAAATTAATCCCTAAAGAAACACATCCTATGGATGTTATGCGCACGGGCTGCTCTATTTTAGGCAACATTGAACCTGAAAATGATTTTTCTGATCAAAACCAAGCGGCTAACCGATTATTGGCCACTTTTCCTGCCATTATGTGTTATTGGTACAAGTTCTCCCATGATGGTGTTGAAATTGACTGCATGACTGATGAGGATTCTTTAGGAGGTCATTTCTTACGTTTATTAAATCAAGCAGAGCCTTCTGAGCAACATAAACGTGTTATGGATGTTTCTTTAATCTTATATGCCGAGCATGAGTTTAACGCTTCTACCTTTACAGCGCGAGTTTGTGCTTCAACATTATCTGATATGTTCTCATGTATCACAGGTGCTATCGGTACCTTACGTGGTCCACTTCATGGGGGGGCTAATGAGGCCGCTATGGATATGATTAACACATTTAAATCTCCAGCAGATGCTAAAAAACAAATGGCGAGTATGCTTGAACGTAAAGAAAAAATTATGGGTTTTGGCCATGCTATTTACCGTACTTCTGATCCGCGTAATGTCGTAATAAAAGAATGGTCAGAAAAATTAGCCATTGAAAATGGTAATACCTCTTTATATGACATCTCTGTTGCTTGTGAAGAGTTTATGTGGGACACAAAGAAGTTATTCTGTAATGCTGACTTTTTCCACGCTTCCACTTATAACTATATGGGTATTCCAACTAAACTATTTACCCCTATCTTTGTCTGTTCTCGTTTAACGGGTTGGGCAGCTCATGTCATGGAACAACGCTCTAACAACCGGATTATTCGTCCATCAGCTGATTATACTGGTCCTGAACCACGCACTGTGGGTCCTATCTCAGCGAGATAACTAGATATACTATTTGCTTCTATTCCTGCGTTATAAAATTATTATATATACTTTTATGTTCATATTTTCGCCTTGAAGTAGAAGCAAATATCTTCGTCCAGTGGCGAAGTAGATGATGAAAATTGCGATGGTTGATTACGATAGGTCTTTAACCATTGTGTACATTAAGAATTAGGAGGATTAGACATTTACCTCTCCTACTTCAAAACAATAATGTGGACTAAATTATGAATTATGATTACCGCAAGCCACTTCCAGGCGCGAACATTGATTTCTTTGATACGCGTCAAGCGGTTGAAGAAATTACTCCTGGTAGCTACGCAAAATTACCCTACACATCACGTGTACTAGCTGAACAATTAGTTCGAAGGTGTAATCCAGCAACACTAACTGATTCATTAAAACAACTTATTGACGTTAAGCAAGATCTTGACTTTCCTTGGTATCCTGCGCGTGTTGTTTGTCATGACATTTTGGGTCAAACTGCTTTAGTTGATCTTGCAGGTCTTCGTGATGCTATTGCTGAACAAGGTGGTGATCCTGCTAAAGTTAATCCTGTTGTGCCAACACAATTAATTGTTGACCATTCTTTAGCAGTGGAAGCACCAGGATTTGATCCTCAAGCATTTGAAAAAAATCGTGCGATTGAAGACCGTCGTAATAAAGACCGTTTTCACTTTATCGAGTGGACAAAAACAGCCTTTAAAAATGTTGACGTAATTCCTGCGGGTAACGGCATCATGCATCAAATTAACTTAGAAAAAATGTCACCAGTGATTCAATCACGTGATGGTGTTGCTTTTCCTGATACATGTGTCGGTACTGATTCTCATACGCCTCACGTTGACGCTTTAGGTGTCATCGCGATTGGTGTCGGCGGGTTAGAAGCTGAAACTGTTATGCTTGGCCGTCCATCTATGATGCGCTTACCGGACATTATTGGTGTAAGACTTGTAGGTAAACGCGCACCAGGTATTACAGCAACAGATATGGTGCTTGCAATTACTGAATTTTTACGTAATCAAAAAGTGGTTTCAAGTTACTTAGAGTTCTTTGGTGAAGGCACAACGGACTTAACCATTGGTGACCGTGCAACTATCTCAAACATGACACCAGAATACGGTGCATCTGCGGGTATGTTCTATATCGATGAGCAAACCATTGATTACCTAAAGATTACGGGTCGTGAGCCAGAGCAAGTAGCACTTGTTGAAACCTATGCAAAACACACAGGTTTATGGGCGAGTGATTTAGTTGAAGCTCAATATCCACGTGTGATTGAGTTTGACTTATCAACAGTATGTCGTAATTTAGCTGGACCATCTAACCCACATCGTCGTTTAGCGACAGCAGATCTTGCTGCTAAAGATATCGCTAGAGATTTAGCGGCGTGTAAAGCACAAGAAGCCAATGGCGAAATGCCTGACGGCGCGGTAATTATAGCCGCTATTACCTCTTGCACTAATACATCAAATCCACGAAACGTTGTTGCTGCAGGTTTAATTGCCAAACGTGCTAATGAGTTGGGTTTAGTGAGAAAACCATGGGTAAAATCATCATTTGCTCCAGGTTCCAAAGTTGCAAAACTTTACTTAGAAGATGCGGGTTTGTTATCTGAAATGGAAAAACTAGGTTTTGGTATTGTTGGTTACGCATGTACAACGTGTAACGGAATGTCAGGTGCATTAGATCCAAAAATAGAAAAAGAAATTATTGATCGTGATTTATACTCAACAGCGGTATTATCTGGTAACCGTAACTTTGACGGTAGAATTCATCCATACGCTAAACAAGCTTTCTTAGCGTCACCTCCATTAGTCGTTGCTTATGCGCTTGCGGGTACGATTCGATTTGATATTGAAAAAGACGTACTTGGGCAAGATCAAAAAGGTAATGACATCACATTGAAAGATATCTGGCCATCAGATGAAAAAATCGATGCTATTGTTGCCTCAAGTGTTAAGCCTGAGCAATTTAAGAAAATTTACAACCCAATGTTTGACTTAGGCACATTTGAGCCTGCTGAAAGTCCATTATATGATTGGAATCTTACCAGTACTTATATCCGGCGTCCTCCTTACTGGGAAGGGGCTTTAGCTGGTGAAAGAACCATGAAAGGTATGCGCCCTTTGGCTGTACTTGGTGATAATATCACTACCGATCATTTATCGCCTTCAAACGCTATTCAGCTAAATAGTGCTTCGGGTGCTTATCTTGAGAAAATGGGTTTACCAGTAGAAGACTTTAACTCTTACGCTACCCACCGTGGCGATCATGAAACGACCCAACGAGCAACATTTGCTAACCCTAAATTATTCAATGAAATGTGTCTTGACGAAAATGGTGAAGTTAAGCAAGGTTCACTCGCGCGCATTGAGCCTGAAGGTACTGAGTCTAGAATGTGGGAAGCTATCGAAACTTATATGGAACGCAAACAGCCATTAATTATTATCGCGGGTGCAGATTACGGTCAAGGTTCATCACGTGACTGGGCAGCAAAAGGTGTTCGTTTAGCAGGTGTTGAAGTTATCGTTTCAGAAGGTTTTGAACGTATTCACCGGACTAACTTAGTCGGTATGGGGGTCTTACCATTAGAATTTGTTAATGGCGAAACACGCCATACTTACAATATTGATGGTAGCGAAACATACGATGTCGATGGTACTACTGCTCCTGGTGTCGCTATGACACTTGTTATGACACGTCACACCGGAAATAAAAGCGGTGAGGTGATCAAAATTCCGGTGAGGTGTCGTTTAGATACAGCCGAGGAAGTTTCAGTTTACGATGGTGGAGGTGTACTTCAAAAGTTTGCTACCGATTTCATAGAATCAAACGTATAGCGTTTTATTTGATTGGCTAGCTTTGCTGGCCGTACTCATTTGTGAATCTGAGTTCTGCGTCTGCTCTCAAGTAAAATTTTTGTATTTTATGTATATTCTACTGATTGTTAAAATGGCACCAATTTTTAGACGTTGTGCCATTTTTTGTAAAAAATAAAAGGATAAAGTAATGGCTTTTGTTCCTCAAGTAAAAATTCCAGCAAGCTATATTCGTGGTGGTACATCAAAAGGTGTGTTCTTTAATCTAATTGATTTACCTGAACGTTGTCAGGTAGCAGGTGAAGCTCGTGATAAGATGTTATTACGCATTATTGGCAGTCCTGATCCTTACGGTAAACAAACAGATGGTATGGGGGGAGCGACCTCTAGCACCAGTAAAGCGGTGATTTTGGCTAAAAGTGATCTTGCTGATCATGATGTTGATTACTTATTTGGTCAAGTCGCTATTGATAAAGCGTTTGTTGATTGGTCTGGTAACTGTGGTAATTTAACAGCAGCGGTCGGTTCTTTTGCAATTAGTCAAGGGTTAGTTAATAATGCACGAGTGCCTGAAAATGGCATTTGTGTCGTTCGGATTTGGCAACAAAACATTTCGAAAACAATCATTGCTCATGTGCCAATGACCAATGGCGAAGTCCAAGAAACAGGTGATTTCGAATTGGATGGCGTAACTTTTCCAGCAGCTGAAGTCCAAGTAGATTTTGTTGCTCCGGTTGATCCCTCTGAAGCGATGTTTCCAACAGGTAACCTAGTAGATGAATTAGAAGTTCCGTCCCATATCTCAGAAAGTGGTACTTTAGCTGTTACTATGATCAACGCAGGTATTCCAACAATATTTTTAAACGCAGAAGATATTGGCTACACTGGTATTGAGTTACAAGATGCGATAAATAATGATAAGGCAGCCCTTGCTCGCTTTGAAATGATTCGTGCTTATGGTGGAGTGAAAATGAGATTGTTCAAAGAGATTAGTGAGGCAGCACATCGTCAACATACGCCAAAAATAGCTTTTGTGACAACACCTCAATGTTACGTATCATCAAGCGGGAAGGCTATTGCATCAAACGAAATCGATTTACATGTTCGTGCATTGTCTATGGGTAAATTACATCATGCCATGATGGGAACTGCAGCGGTTGCTATCGGCACTGCAGCGGCAATTCCAGGGACCTTAGTAAACCTTGCTGCTGGGGGGGGGCAACCCGGCGCAGTAACGTTTGGGCATCCGTCGGGTACTTTAAAAGTGGGTGCGCAGGTAACTCAAAAAGCAGGCCTGTGGACTGTAACTAAAGCCTCAATGAGTCGAAGTGCTCGAATATTAATGGAAGGCTGGGTTAGAATACCGGGCAATTCTTTTTGATTTTTTCTATTATAATTACTCGTTAACACAAAGTTGATTAGTAATGTGCAGTTTTTTTTCATTTTCAGGTTAATAAATTGGCTAATAATGCTTTAATTTCTTAGGCTAAAAGGGTATGTTATGCGCTTTTGGCTATGGTCATAATGTATTGATGAGTTTGCTTGAATGAATAAAACAAAGTTTTACCAAGAATTACAAGCACAAGTAGTCGCATTAATTGCTGACGAACAAGATATTATTGCTAATATGGCCAATGTTAGTGCGCTTTTATTTGATACTTTAGAATTTGTTAATTGGGTGGGTTTTTATCGCGTTATTGATGAACAACTTGTTTTAGGTCCTTTTCAAGGTAAAGTTGCTTGTATTAGAATCCCTCTTGGCAAAGGTGTTTGTGGTACTGCCGCAAAAACGGGTATAACACATTGTATTGCTGATGTTCATCAGTTTTCAGGGCATATCGCTTGTGATGCTGCCAGTAATTCTGAAATAGTTGTTCCTGTAAAGGTCGATGGTAAAGTTGTTGCGGTATTAGATATTGATAGTATGAATTTCGATCGTTTTGATGACCAAGATCAGTTGGGTATTGAAACGATTGTTAAACACCTTGAGGCTTGCATGGTATAATGAAAGAAATTGTTGTTGTACACGATTTTCTTGTGTCAGAAGCGGTTGTTGGTGACTGGGAAGGACAAGAAGAAGACGTAGCAGAAAAGATGAATGAAATTTATCATACTTTGTACGATTTAGCTGAAGAAGATATCTCTGTAGAGGTGTTGAACCAGTTATTAGATTTGGTATGGGATACATGGATTGGGCAAGATGTTCTTCCTGATTTAGAAACAGATGATATTTACGATTGGTGCCGACATGTGCTAGAAAATCGTGAGCAGCATCTTCAAGACGAAAATTAATTAAACAGTAAAGTTGTATTTATGGAAACTAAACGTATTAGTAGTAAAGAAATTATTGCCTATTTAAATGAAAAATTCCCTGCGTGTTTTTCTATTGAAGGTGTTGCAAAACCATTGAAAATCGGGATATTTCAAGAATTAGCAATTAAACTTGCTGAAGATGAAAAAGTAAGCAAAACTCGGTTACGGCAAGCTCTTAGGCATTATACCAGTAGCTGGCGTTACTTAAAGTCAATTAAATCAGGTAGTTTTAGAGTTGATTTAGCGGGCGAAAATGCAGAAGTTATTGACGATGCTCAAGCAGAGTATGCTTTAAAAACGCTAAAAGAAAGCCAAGAAAAATTTGGTAACAAAAAGCCTGCTGACAAAAATAGTCAAAAACAGTATAAAGGGACTAACAAAGTTTCTGATAAAACGAACAGTAAAATAAACCCAGCAGATACTGAAAAACGTAAAGCGAAGTTTAAGTCAGTTAAATCAACTAATACAACCCAGACTACAATCGTTAACAAAGAAGTTAAGCCACTTGAAGCCGTTAAGTCCTCGGCAATTAACGTTAGTCAAAAAGTAAGAGTTAAATTAGGTAATGCACCTATGAAAGCAACTATTACTGAAATTTCAGGGAAGGATATTAGTGTTCAACTCGATTCTGGCATGGTCGTTAAAACGCAGATCCAAAATATATATTCTGAATGATATGGAGTAAATGCATGCAAAAAATTTGTCGTATCGCGCTTGCCGTTTCTTTTTCTCTTGCAAGTATTTCATTATTTGCTTTCGATAGCGCTGATACACTTCAGTCTCTTCCCGTTCTTGAACCAGAAAGTCAGCACACTACTGCCAGTAAGCGCATATCGGCAAGATTTACTCGTGACCATTATAAATTAATCAAAATCAATGATGCTTTATCTCAAAAAGTGTTTGATCGTTTTATTAAGCAACTCGATTATGCAAGAAACGTTTTTTTAGCTTCAGATATTGAGAATATTAAAAAATATCGTGATCAATTTGATACTGTTATTACCCGAGGTAAATTATCTGTTGCTTATGATATTTACAATTTGAATTTACAACGTCGATTGCAGCGATATCAATATGCTTTAAGTTTATTGGGTTTAGATGTAAAAGAAGGTGAAGTACAAATAAGTCCTTTCGATTTTACTACAAATGACGTTTATAATTACGATCGTGAAAATGCCCCTTGGTCTGCAAGTGAAGCTGAACTTAATGAACTATGGCGATTAAAAGTTAAATCTGATTCATTAAATTTAACGCTTACTGGAAAAAAGTGGCCCAAAGTAAAAGAGATTTTAGGTAAACGTTATAAGTATGCAATAAAACGATTAAGTCAAAGTGAAAGTGAAGACGTTTTTCAAACGTTGATGAATAGCTTTGCTCGTGTTGTTGAGCCTCATACTTCTTATTTATCGCCGCGTAATGCTGAGCGTTTCCAAATGGAAATGAATTTATCCCTTGAGGGAATTGGCGCGGTGTTGAGAGCAGAAGAAGATTACACCGTTATTCAAAGTGTTGTCTCTGGCGGCCCAGCAGATAAATCAAAAGAATTAAAAGCTAAAGATCGTATCGTTGGTGTATCTCAAGCTAACAAAGAATTTGTTGATGTTATTGGTTGGCGCTTAGATGATGTAGTCGATCTAATTAAAGGCCCGAAAGGGACACAAGTCAGATTACAAGTATTGTCAGGTGAGTCAGAAAATGATTCTAGCGTAAAAGTCGTTGCTATTATTCGTGATACTATCGTTTTAGAAGACAGAGCGGCAAAGTCAGAAATTTATTATGAGACACCTGGTGATGAAAATAGTAAAAAACTTGGCGTGATTAATATTCCAAGTTTTTATAATAAACTTTCTCGCGATGTTAAAAAAGAAATTGATAAGCTCAAAGCTGAAAATGTTGAAGGTATCATTGTTGACCTTCGTGGCAATGGTGGTGGTTCTCTACCAGAAGCGACATTACTAACAGGCTTATTTATTGAAAAAGGCCCTGTTGTTCAAATTAGAGACGGCGCTAACCGTGTTCAAGTGAATAGTGATAAAGACGGTTACAGTGCTTACTCTGGACCTTTGACTGTGATGGTTGACCGTTATAGTGCTTCGGCTTCCGAAATATTTGCGGCTGCAATTCAAGATTATGGCCGAGGTGTTATTGTTGGTGAACATACCTTTGGTAAAGGTACTGTTCAGCAACACCGTGGTTTAGGCCGAGTCTACGATCTCTATGAAAATCCATTAGGTAGTATTCAATTTACTATCGCTAAATTTTACCGTATTAATGGTGGTAGCACCCAACATCGTGGTGTATTGCCAGATATATCTTTTCCAACGGCTGTTAACCCTGACGATTGGGGTGAGAGTAAAGAAGAAAACGCTTTGCCTTGGGATCAGATCGCTAAGGCTCCTTATACGATGTTAAGTGACTTAACGACCGACTTATCTTATTTAGACACCCTGCATCAAGCTCGTATTAAAACCAATAGTGAATTTAATTACTTATTAGAGGATATTGGTCTCTACAAAGCAGAGAAAGACGATAAAACAATTTCTCTAAATATAGAGACTCGAAAAGCAAAACGCGAAGAACGAAAAGTTAAACAGTTGGTTAGGGCTAATGAACGTTTAGTTAATATTGGCAAAGAAATAATCACATCAATTGATAATTTGCCTGAAGAATTAGAAGAGTTAGATCCTTTCTTAGATGAAACCGCTCAAATTACTTTTGATTTGGTGACCTTGAGTAAGGTTGCAAAAAAATAAGAATTGAATTTGTATAAAAGAACCGCTTTATTGGCGGTTTTTTTATGTGAAACTAATTTTTTATTCGTTAAATACTATTATGGTTATATTCATACTTAGTGAATAGTTATTTAATGATGATAATTTCAATGCTACTTTGTTCACGTTAATCATAAAAATATAACTTGCATTATTGTTAAACTCAGCGCATTTTGTTACGAAAAACAATGCAGGGCTTTCTTTATCAGACCCTTAATAAAAAGGTAGTAATGTAATAATGACAAAATTGAGTGAGCCTAAGTCACCGAGTATGATTGATTCATTCATACCTCTTATTTCGCTAATTATCATGTTAGCAGCAGCCGTCACTTATTTTGGTGATAACTCGTCTTACGGACCCAATCAGATTGCACTACTATTAGCGATGGGAATCGCAATTATTATTGGTCTTAAAAATGGTCATGCGTGGGAAGCCATAGAAAAAGCGATAATTAATGGTATTTCTATATCATTAGGCGCAATCTTAATTTTATTAACTGTCGGAGCTTTAATCGGTACTTGGTTATTATCCGGTACTGTACCAACAATGGTTTATTATGGTTTACAAATTATTGATCCCAGTTGGTTTTATGCTGCCGCTTGTGTAGTTTGTGGCATCGTTGCAATGAGTATTGGTAGCTCTTGGACAACAGCTGCTACTGTAGGTGTTGCCTTTATCGGTATCAGTAATGGCCTTGAAATGTCAACATCTGTAACTGCTGGTGCCGTAATCTCTGGCGCCTATTTTGGCGATAAATTATCACCACTCTCAGAAACAACAAATCTTGCTCCCGCGGTTGCTGGTAGCGAATTGTTTTCTCATATTCGTTATATGTTATTTACAACAGTTCCTTCAATTTCTATCGCTTTGGTATTATTTCTAATTATTGGTTTTGACCATTCATCTACCGGTAACGGTAATACCGATAGTATTAATAATCTAACAGAGACTTTAGAGGCTACTTATAATATTACTGTCTTAAATCTAATCCCTTTACTTGTTCTACTCTTTTTAGCATTTAAGAAAATGCCTGCATTTCCAGCTGTTGCTATCGGAGCTATTGTTGGCGCTGTATGGGCAGGGATTTTTCAACAAGAATTAATTTTAACCATGGCCTCAGAAGTAGCACAGAGTACCGCTTATGATAACGCTATCGGTCAAGGACTCGATACACAAGTCGCTCTTTCTGCTGGCGTAGCCGCTTCGGCTTTAGCTATTGATAACTTTTTATCCTCTAACTTAACGGTTATTTGGACCTCATTCTTTGATGGTGTTGTAGTCAATACTGGCAATAGTGAAATAGATCAATTACTAAGTCGCGGTGGTATGTCAGGTATGCTTAATACTATCTGGTTAGTGATATGTGCCTTAAGTTTTGGTGCCGTATTAGAACACATTGGTATGTTAAGAAAGTTTGTCAACGCCATCTTAAAGACCGCCAAATCAACAGGGAGCTTAATTGCCAGTACTGTTGTGACATGTATAGGTACAAACCTAATCACAGCGGATCAATATATAGCCATTGTTATGCCGGGTAGGATGTACAAAGAAGAGTATCAGCGTAGAGGTTTAGACCCTGTTGTTTTAAGCCGAACCCTAGAAGACTCAGGAACGATTACTTCACCGTTAGTTCCTTGGAATACTTGTGGTGCATTCATGTTTGGTGCCTTAGCATTAACCTCTTATGATTATATTTTTTATTGTTTCTTTAACTTAATTAATCCAGTGATAGCGGTCATATATGGTTTTATTGGTTACAAGATAAAAAAAATATCGCCTACGAGTTAACTTTGAATAATAAGTAACTATTCAAAAAGGCCTGCTTAGATTGATAATCTTCAGGCCTTTTTATTTAGTGACTTTATTTAGTATAATTAAACGAGTAACACCTTGTATTAATAATTAATAAATGTGGACATTATATGACAGACTTTAAAACACTTTATCTTGCCGATTACCAATCTCCTAACTATCTCATTAAAGCCGTTGATTTAACATTTGAGCTGTCAAGTAATAAAACATTAATTACTAGTGTATTAATAATTGAAAGGCAGAGTAATGAATATCGACCATTAATCTTAAATGGTGAGCAGTTAACACTTATTAGTATTGCGTTGAATGACGATAAAATGCCAGCAGAGCATTATATCGTCAATGAACATTCTCTTGAGGTGATGACCGAACAAAAGTCATTTACCTTGACGATAGTGACTGAAGTCAATCCTGAGGAGAACACTTCTCTTGAGGGCTTATATAAATCAGGTGATGCATTTTGTACTCAGTGCGAGGCGGAAGGCTTTAGACGGATGACTTATTATCTTGATCGCCCTGATGTGATGGCAATATTTACTTGTAAAATAATTGCCAATAAAAAACAGTTCCCTTCGTTATTATCTAACGGCAACAAAATTGACTCTGGAAATTTAGCTAATGGCTTACACTTTGTAAAGTGGCATGACCCTTTTCCAAAACCTTGCTACCTATTTGCGTTAGTTGCTGGGAGTTTTGATGTACTCAGTGATACATATACATCTCTTTCAGGGAGAGAGGTAGCTCTTGAGATCTATGTTGATAAAGGTAATTTACATAAAGCTAACCATGCTATGGCTTCGTTGATAAGTTCAATGGATTGGGATGAAACTACATTTAATCTTGAATATGATCTTGATATTTATATGATTGTTGCTGTTGATTTTTTTAATATGGGCGCGATGGAAAATAAAGGATTGAATGTATTTAACAGTAAGTTTGTCTTGGCAGATCAACATAGTGCAACAGATACTGATTACTTTAATATTGAAGCTGTTATTGGTCATGAATACTTTCATAATTGGACGGGTAATAGAGTAACGTGTCGGGATTGGTTTCAGTTAAGCTTAAAAGAAGGGCTGACAGTTTTTCGAGATCAACAATTTAGTGCTGATATGAACAGTGCAACAGTCACTCGAATTAAAAATGTCCGCCATCTAAGATCGTTACAGTTTTCTGAAGACGCCGGGCCTATGTCGCACCCGATTAGACCAGAGCAAGTCATCGAAATGAATAACTTCTATACTATGACCGTTTATGAAAAAGGTGCAGAAGTTATTCGTATGATCTATACGTTACTTGGAGAAAGAAGTTTTAAAGCAGGTATAGCGTTATATTTTGAACGTTTTGATGGACAAGCGGTTACTTGTGAGGATTTTGTTGATGCTATGGCTGACGCCTCTCAGATTGATTTAACTCAGTTCAAGTTATGGTACAGCCAAGCAGGTACTCCTTTCTTAACTGTTAAGCAGTCATTTGATCGTCAGACTGAACAATATTCAGTGACTATTGGCCAAAAAAATCAAGAGAAAGCACCACTGCATATCCCAATAAAAATTGAATTAATTGACCAACAAACTAGTTCTAGTACAACTCATTTACTGGAACTTACAGAAAAACAACAGACTTGGGTATTTGAAGAATATAAGGTGATGCCAACACTTGCCTTTTTAGCAGGCTTCTCTGCGCCAGTTAAAGTTGACTTTTCTCAGGGGGATGATGAGTTAGCTATCATTATGTCAGATGCTATCGATGGTTTTTGCCGTTGGGACGCCGGACATAAGTTAATGACTAATTATATTAAGCAGTTAACTAAAAATATTAATAGTCATTTACCTGATGAAATCATTGATACCTTTAGAACTATTTTGACGCAAAATGACGGTAAGATTGACCATGCTTTTATTGCTGAGCAATTAACACTTCCAAATTTTGAAGAAGTGGCTGACCTTATTAATGAGGTCGATCCCCTTGCTCTGTTAATGGCTATTGATAAGTTAAAGCAATTTTTAGCTTTGGGACTTAAAGAGGAGTTGTGGGCCAAATACCAACAGTGCCAGCAATCTATCGATAATAGTGAGCGTCAAGTGGCTAACCGAGCATTAAAAAACATTTGTTTATCTTACCTTTGTTTATTACCTGACCACCTAGAGCTCATTGACCAACAATTTAATAATGCAACTAACATGACTGATACCTTGGCAGCACTGCATTGTTCAGCGGCTAACAACGTTAGTGGCTTCAAAGAGCAGATGAGTATTTTTGCTGATAAATGGCACGATACTACTTTAGTTATGGATAAGTGGTTTATATTAAATGCCAGTTTGTCGAGTGAGCATATATTTACTCATTTGGAAGAGTTGTTACTTCACCCTTTATTTAGTTTGAAAAACCCTAATAGAGCACGATCTCTGATTGGTGCCTTTACCGCCCATAATCATAAATACTTCCATTGTATTACCGGCAGAGGTTATCAATTTCTAGCCAAACAAATCGCTTTGCTTAATACCATCAACCCACAGGTTGCTTCTCGACTCATCACTCCTTTGATTCAGTTTAAAGGGCTAGATAAGCGTCACCAAGCTCTAATGAAGACAGAATTAGTCAAATTAAGATCGTTGGACAACCTGTCAAAAGATTTAGCCGAAAAACTTGACGCGGCCATTTCATAGGATTTGTATTGTATTAATGAAATATTATTTTTTTATCGATATATCACCTGCTCAATATCTGCCTTATTATCAAGGGCAGATTAAGTCAATCGTTACGACTACAACAACAGGGTTAAAAGTTCAGTTTCCTGCTATGCACTTAAGAAAACACTTAACATCGGCAGGCATTCGTGGTGAATTTTGCTTAGAAACTAAAAGTAATAAATTTTCCTCATTAATTAAACTATCAAAATAGGGTAATAGATTTAAAAATACTCGCTTATTTTTATTTATGGTCTGTTCACCGTTATTTAAGTGCTACTGGAATTGTGAAAAATCAATATTAATAACAAGTATTATTTTATAGCTTGGTGTTAGCACCATTTTTCATTAGCACTTAAAGTTCAAATAGAGATGGAAGTATTGCTGACCTGTATGTTTTAGTTAGCTGATGGCTGCTGTCCTTTTATACTGAGATTGTTATGGCTTAAAGAAAGAAGTACGCCTGTAATTTTTTTAAAACGATAAAATAAATATATTCACGCCATGAATTTACTTTAGACTCACTTTAATAAAGTCATGGCAAGCTTACATCCATCGAGTCGCCTTATTTTAATAACATTTCAGGCTGATATTGGCTGTTTTCTTGTAATAAAACTAACCTTTAACGCTTGATTAACAACTTTATTCATAAATATGTAATTTTAGAGTCAAAAAATAATTATTTTGTAAAAATTCTCCTTTAGTATTCTGCATAATTAAACAGCCATACAGCCTTAATAAGGTGTTCTATTTAGGATGGGTGAATATTTAATTGATTTCTATTCAGCTTTGATATTTTAACTACGCCTAACTTCGTATTTGTAATAAAATAACACTCGCAATCCCTTAGATTTATTAATAAAATCACCATAAATTATATTTTCGTATTCCTTAAATAGCAAATAATAAAAATCAAACAAGGTCTACGAAAAACACAACAAATTATTAAATTTGACTCTTCTAAATAAGAGAAAAGGAAAACAGCATGGCGTTAGTTGAAGGTTCACCCTCGGTGATACTCAAAAGTGTTGCTAAATTGATACAGCAAAAAGTTCCAACAAAAACAGCCCATTTACTTGAACAATTTTCAAATTTACTTTACGGCAATATTTCAAGCTTAGATTTAGAACATCGCAACGAAAGTGATATGTATGGTGCCACTTTAAGTTTGTGGAATTCATTAAACGGCCACCAAGATGATAGCCCAGTTATTAAAGTGTTTAATCCACAAGTTTCGAAACATGGTTGGAAATCAAGTCATACCATTATTGAAATAATAGTCAAAGATATGCCGTTTTTGGTGGACTCTGTTCGCATTGCCTTGAATCGTTTGGGCCTTTCACCGCATTTATTATTAAATGCACCAATTAATATTGTTCGAAATAATATTAATGAAATTACTCACTTATCTTCATCTTCTGCTCAATCAAGCCAAACGACCTCTGTTGAAACGGTCTTTTTTATTGAAATAGATCGCCAAACAGAACAGTCAGCATTAGATTTTGTTGCTAAAGATTTACAGTCAGTGATGGGGGATATTTTATTAACCGTTGCCGATTGGCTGCCAATGTTGGCAAAGTTAAAGTCTGTAATTAGTGAAGTTGAAAAAGCTAAGTTACCTTGCTCTCCTGAAGAGAAGAAAAATACCTTAGACTTTTTAGAGTGGCTCAGTCAAAACAATTTTACCATTATGGGATACCGTTCCTATGATGTTGAAGTATTAAAAGGTGACGTTGCTTTAGAAGCTAATGTGCTAAGTAGTTTGGGCTTAATGAAAAAATCGACAGGCACCAAACAGCGATTAATTTCATCACTGAGTGAATCAGCCAGAGAGTTTGCGCTAGGTGATAACTTATTGATTCTAACTAAAACCAACTCCTATTCCCGTGTTCACCGTCCAGCACAGCTTGATTATATAGGTGTTAAACGATTTGATAAAAATGGCAACGTTATTGGCGAAGACCGGTTTATTGGTTTGTTTGGCTCTGCGTATTACACTAACAGTGCATTAAATTTACCGCTTATTGGTGCTAAAGTGACTAATGTTTGTGACTCTGCTGGTTTTGCTAGAGGCTCACATGCCTATAAATCTTTAATTAATATCCTTGAAACTTACCCGCGTGACGAAATTTTACAATCAAGTACGGATGAATTGTTGACCAATGTGCTTGGCATTTTACGTATGCAAGAACGTGATTACACCGGTTTGTTTATTCGAAGAGATGCCTTTGACCGCTTCTATTCATGTATGGTTTATGTTCCTCGTGAGCGCTACAACACAGAGTTACGTATTGAAACACAAAAACTGTTAAAAGAAGCGTTAGGTAGTTCTAATAACGTTGAATTTACAACTTATTTTTCTGAGTCGGTTCAAGCACGTACTCATTACATTGTCCGAGTTAATAATACTAAAGCAGATATTAATGTGAAAGAAATTGAAAAGAATTTAAACGAAGCTGCACGTAGTTGGGGCGATAAATTAGCATCAACATTAAAATCTCACAAAGGTGAAGCTGAAGGAAAAATGCTTAGCCGAAAATATTCACATTTCCCACAAGCTTATAAAGATGAAGTATTACCAGGAACCGCGATTGTTGATATCGAAAAATTAGAAGCACTAACTATTAACAACACTTTAGAAATGCTTTTCTACCAACCACAAGAAGAGAAGCTGGGTAGTCGTGTTGTTAGATTGAAATTATTTCATGTAGGAGAGCCCATTCATCTTAGCGATGTTTTACCTATGCTCGAAAATTTTGGTCTACGTGTTATCGGTGAAAGTCCTTATGCTATCAAAACATCGACAGGTGAAAATTATTGGATATTAGATTTTTCAATGCTACTTACGGGTAAAGGCGAATTTAATTTAGAAGTCGTCCAAACTTTGTTCCAAAATGCTTTTGCAAAAGTATGGGCAGGCGGTCTAGAAGACGATGGGTTTAACCGTTTGATTTTAGGAGCTGAACTCGGTGGCCGTGAAGTTTCCATTATTCGGGCTTTTGCTAAATATGAACGTCAAATAGGCGGGACTTTTAGTCAAAGTTATATCGAAGACACTTTTTCTCGTTATCCTAATATCGCAAAGTTATTGATCCAATTATTTAAAACTCGTTTTGATCCAAAAATTCATGGTAAATCTAAGTCTGCTGAAAAAACGCTTATTAAGTTACAAGAAAAAATTGAATCATCATTAGATAATGTGGCGAGCCTTGATGATGATAGAATTATTCGCCGTTTTGTTGAAATGATTAACGCGACTATTCGAACCAATTATTTTCAAGCAGATCCCGTTACAGGTGAAAAACCGTATATTTCTTTCAAAATTCTACCTGCGAAGATCTCAGATGTACCATTACCTTTGCCTAAGTTTGAAATATTTGTTTATTCTCCTCAAATTGAAGGTGTTCATTTACGCGGTGGCAAAGTTGCTCGTGGTGGTCTACGTTGGTCTGATCGCAGGGAAGATTTCCGTACTGAAGTCTTAGGTTTAGTTAAAGCACAGCAAGTTAAGAATACGGTCATTGTCCCTGTGGGTGCAAAGGGTGGTTTTGTCTGTAAACAATTACCAAAAGGTAGCCGTCAAGAAATATTTGAAGCAGGTCGTGAATGTTATAAAACTTTCATACGTGCGTTATTAGATCTTACTGATAATATTATTGCTGGAGAGGTCATTCCTCCTGTTGATGTGGTTCGTTACGACGAAGATGACCCGTATTTGGTGGTGGCAGCGGATAAGGGAACGGCAACTTTTTCTGATACCGCAAATGCTATTTCTGAAGAGTATAGCTTTTGGTTAGGTGATGCCTTTGCCTCTGGTGGTAGCGTAGGTTACGATCATAAAGCTATGGGTATTACTGCAAAAGGGGCATGGGAGTCTGTTAAACGGCATTTCCGTGAGATGGATGTTGATTGTCAAACTACTGACTTCACCGTTGTTGGTATAGGCGATATGGCCGGTGATGTATTTGGTAATGGTATGTTGTTATCTAAGCACATTCGATTGCAAGCGGCGTTTAACCACTTACATATTTTTATTGACCCTAACCCTGATGCGGCAACATCTTATAAAGAGCGCGAACGTTTATTTAATAAACCAGGTTGTACTTGGGAAGATTATAACCTCAAATTAATATCCGAAGGAGGGGTGATTTTTAACCGCTCGGCTAAATCATTAAAACTAACGCCACAAATTAAAAAAATGATTGGCACACAAAAACAATCAATGTCGCCATTAGAATTAATGCAAGCATTGTTGAAAATGAAAGTCGATTTATTATGGAACGGTGGCATAGGCACTTATGTAAAAGGCTCTAGTGAAACTCATTTAGACGTTGGTGACAGAGCGAATGATGCTTTAAGAATTGACGGCTGCGAACTGAAAGCGAAAGTGGTTGGTGAAGGTGGCAATTTAGGTTTGACACAGTTAGGACGTATAGAATCAGCCTTGCATGGCGTGCGCTTGAATGCTGACTCAGTTGATAATGTTGCTGGAGTTGATTGTTCGGATAATGAAGTAAATATTAAAATTATGCTTAATGGTCTAGTACAAAATGGCGATCTCACGGTTAAGCAACGTAATCAGTTACTTTACGATATGACTGACGAGGTTTCTACACTGGTATTAGACGACTGTTACCATCAAACACATTCGCTATCAATTACGGCTATGCGAGGTGTTGGCGAATTAAAAGAACAAACTCGATTTATTCATGAATTAGAACGGGCTGGTAAACTCAATAGAGCATTAGAGTTTATCCCTAATGATGATGAAATTGCTGATAGGCTATCTAAAGGTAAAGGTTTAACACGTCCTGAACTTTCAGTGCTACTTGCTTATAGTAAAATGGTATTAAAAGAAGAATTGGTATGTCCTGAAATCACTGGAAATTCTTTCCATGATCGATTACTTATTAATGCCTTTCCACAGCAGTTACGTGATAAGTATCGTGAACAAATGCAAGAGCATCCTCTTCGTGCTGAAATTATTGCCACTAAACTTGCCAATGTTATTGGTAATGATATGGGATTTAACTTTGTTAACCGAATGTATGAAGAAACAGGAGCGACCGTTGCAGAAATTGCTAATTGTTATGTGATGGCAGCTGAAGTATTTGAACTAGATGATATTTGGCAGCAAATAACCTCTCTAGATAATCAAATATCTACAGCTATTCAAACAGAAATGTTGTTTCAAATGCGGAGAACAGTCAGACGAGTAACACGTTGGTTCTTACGTCATCGTAATAAGTCTTTAGATATCGCGGAGACCATTGATTTCTATCAACCCACGTTTACTAATTTATCTGAGAATTTAAATAAATACTTAGTTAAAGACGAAGTTGAGCAGTTGCAACGAATAGAAAAAGATTTAGTAAAAGAAGGAGTACCTAAGAATATAGCTATACGTATTTCTCAATTAACCTCTTTATTTCCAGTAATGGATATTGCTGAGATTACAGACCTTTCAGGACAAAATATTGAAGTAGTTTCTGGCTTATACTTTAGCTTAGGTGTGCGCTTAGACCTACATTGGTTCTTAGATCAGATCAATGGACAGCCAGTTTCTAATCATTGGCAAGCACTCGCAAGAGCGACATTCAGAGAAGAGTTAGATTGGCAACAACGTGCATTGGCTTTGGTCGTATTAAGTTGCAATGGCATATCGTCTAAAATTACAATTGATGAGATGTTAGATAATTGGATTACAGCAAATGAGCAGCCACTCAGTCGTTGGAATCAAATTCTTAGTGAATTTAGAATTGGTCGTACTCATGAGTTTGCTAAGTTCTCTGTGGCGTTGCGAGAGTTGATGTTACTTAGGTTAAATTGTGATCCGATTAAGAAATAAGCAGCGTACTATCAGTTAAAACTGTTAACTTTTAGCTTATAAGTTAAAGGGATGTTTATACATCCCTTTTTTGTACCTGTTTTTAAAGACAACACTAACTTAAAATAGCGCTATTGATTATTATAGGTTTTGAAATATAACATCAATTATTTGTTTCCTGAGTTTTTTACAAACCTAAAAACGATAGTCTTGCCAGTCTGTGGAATAAAGTTTATTGACGCTTAATTTATCGCAGTGTTTAACCCTAAAGCTTTAACTGATAAAATCATTTTATTGTAGGAGAATTTCTATTAGTGCAAATTCTTTTTATATCTATTATTAACGAGGCAATATGTTTTATTCTGCATTACGTAAAGTGTTTTTTCAGTTTGATGCTGAAAAAATCCATGATTTGACCATCAAAAGTTTAAAAACGACGGGCTCTTCGCCGCTTAATCTTGTATATAAACAAAAAATTGTTGATAAGCCTGTTGAAGTTATGGGAATTAAATTCCCTAATCCTGTAGGACTTGCTGCAGGTTTAGATAAAAATGGTGAATGTATTAACGCTTTTGCTGCCATGGGCTTTGGTTTTATTGAAGTTGGCACAGTTACACCTAGGCCTCAGCCTGGTAATGATAAGCCAAGAATGTTCCGTATTGAAGGCGCTAACGCCATTATTAATCGTATGGGCTTTAACAATAAAGGCGTTGACTATTTAGTCGAGCAGGTAGGTAAAGCTAATTTCAAAGGTGTTTTAGGTATTAATATTGGTAAGAATAAGGATACCCCAGATGAAAATGCTAAAGATGATTATATCCACTGCATGCGAAAAGTGTATGACGTTGCTAGTTATATTACGGTCAATATATCATCACCAAATACACCAGGACTTCGCTCCTTACAATATGGTGACGCTTTAAATGAATTACTAGTCGCTTTAAAGTGTGAGCAAAAAAGCCTAGCTCAACAATTTAATAAATACGTCCCCATTGCTGTGAAAATTGCTCCTGACTTAAATGAAGAAGAAGTTAAATCAATAGCTCAATCATTAATCGATAATAATATTGATGGTGTTATTGCCACTAATACCACCTTATCTCGCGAAGGTGTTGAAGGTTTAGAGCATAGTAACGAAATGGGTGGGTTAAGTGGCGTTCCCGTTAAAGATAAAAGTACTCAAGTGATTTCTTTACTTGCTAAAGCACTTAATAATAAATTACCCATCATTGGTGTTGGTGGTATTTTAACCGGTGAAGATGCTAAAGAAAAAATTACTGCAGGAGCCAAGCTTGTACAAGTCTATACCGGTTTCATCTATCAAGGGCCTGGTCTTATTAAAGATATTATTAAAAAGTTTTAAATATTTTCTAGTCTGCATCAACTTGCTAAAGTTGTGGCGGGGCGTTAGTTGATTTTTATCGCTTAACTTGTTTAATATTATTCAACAGATAAAAAAACCAATACGTTAAACTCAGTATTGGTTTTTTATTTTATCGCTTAAAACTTTATTTATTGCTCATCATAACCATCATTATGAACACTCATTACGGCACGTCCTGAAGGATCTGCATTGTTTCTAAAACTTTCATCCCAAGCCAAAGCCTCAGGTGTACTGCAGGCAACCGATTTACCGCTAGGAACACATTCAGCTGCTGAGGCAAGTGGGAAGTGCTCTTCAAATATAGAACGGTAAAAATAGGCTTCTTTAGTATCAGGGGTATTTAGTGGAAACTTAAACTCTGCACTAATCAATTGTTGATCGGTAACTTGTTCTTCAATATAGGCTTTTAAACTATCAATCCAAGAGTAACCGACACCATCAGAGAATTGTTCTTTTTGACGCCATAAAATTTCCTTTGGTAGGTATCCCTCAAAAGATGAGCGTAAAATTGCTTTTTCCATTTTGCCGTTACCACACATTTTATCTTCAGGGTTGATGCGCATAGCAACGTCCATAAAGTTTTTATCTAAAAAGGGCACACGGGCTTCAATTCCCCAAGCTGACATTGATTTGTTTGCACGAAGGCAATCAAACATATGCAATTTATCTAATTTACGGTTAAGTTCTTCATGAAACTCTTGTGCATTGGGTGCCTTATGAAAATATAAGTAGCCACCAAAAATTTCATCAGCGCCTTCTCCGGAAAGGACCATTTTAATACCCATAGCTTTGATTTTTCTAGCCATTAAGTACATTGGAGTAGAAGCGCGAATAGTTGTTACATCATAAGTTTCTAAGTGATAAATGACTTCTTTTAAGGCATCAATACCCTCTTGTTCAGTGAAAATAACACTGTGATGTATCGTGCCAATACTATTGGCAACAGTTTGAGCGGCGATAAGATCTGGTGAGCCTTCGAGACCACAAGCAAATGAATGCACTTTTGGCCACCAAGCCTCACTTAAATCGTTCTCTTCGATTCGACGAGAAGCAAATTTTTGGGTGATTGCTGAGATTAGTGACGAGTCTAAGCCACCAGATAATAAAACACCGTAAGGTACATCTGTCATTAAATGACTTTTAACCGACTCTTCTAATGCTTCACGTATTTTAGTGGTACTGGTTGTGTTGTCTTTTATAGCCGCATATTGTTGCCAGTTACGTTTGTAATACTTTTGTAGTTTACCAACGCGACTATCCAAGATGTGTCCAGGAGGGAATTCACTCACTGTTTTACAAATCGGCATTAGCGCTTTCATTTCAGAGGCAACATAAAAATTACCTTCCTCATCATAACCGGTATAAAGAGGGATAATACCGATATGATCACGAGCAATCAGATAAGAGTTGTCAGTTTCGTTGTATAAAATAAAGGCAAACATACCTTGAAGTTTATCAATAAACTCGACACCAAACTCTTCATAAAGGGGTAAAATCACTTCACAGTCCGAGCCTGTTTGAAATTGATAATCAACGTTGAGCTCTTTCGCTAAAGTTTTATGATTATAAATTTCACCATTGACGGCTAACACATGCTTTTTATCTGCATTATAGAGGGGTTGAGCGCCATGCTCTGTATCAACTATAGATAAACGTTCATGCACTAAAATAGCATTTTCATTATTATAGATGCCTGACCAATCAGGACCACGGTGACGTAATAATCGAGAATATTCTAAAGCTTTAGGACGAAGTGCCTGAGCACCTGTTTTTATATCTAATATACCAAAGATTGAACACATTGAAGCGCTACTCCTTTAAGTTAAAAGTTAAGGAAAAATTGTAATCAGCTAATTATTCAGCTGGGTAGACACTTTGCCAGTTTTGACGAATAAATCAATATTAAATTACCTTATTTAGCTGAAAATAGTTATAAGCAGTGCTATTTTTTACTAAGTTGTCAGAAAGACTGATAATATTTAATACAAAGCGCGTAGTGAATATTTTAATTTTCTTAAGCATGTCTTAAGAATTCCTCCTATGCTAACCGTAAAACACTAAATAATAAGACGTTTCCCATGAATAAACTCACTCATTTTTTTTATGCTAGCTTGATCATTTCAACTTTGCTGATATCTCATTTAGCTCATGCCGATAGCGATAAGGTCTTTAATGGACAAAAAGGCTTAAATCAACTGTTGGAAAAGCATAAAGGTGATGTTATCTACCTCGACTTTTGGGCTTCTTGGTGTGGTCCTTGTCGTAAATCTTTTCCTTGGATGAACGACATGCAGGACAAATATCAACAACAAGGATTTACCGTTATCAGTGTTAACTTGGATGCAGATTATGAATTAGCGCAAAAATTTTTAAAAGAGCATCCTGCTTTATTTAGTGTGATTTATGATCCTAAAGGACTAACGGCTAAAAAATATAAAGTAAAAGGTATGCCGACCAGTTATCTCATTGGTCGAGATGGACAAATTAAAAAAGCCCATACAGGTTTTTTTGCTAAAAAAATCACTTTATATGAGAATGAAATTAAACAATTGTTAACCACTAACGCCTTATCAAATTAGCATGAGCAACATAGTAATGTTTAGGAGGAGTAACAACTTATGAAAAAACAAACTATTTCGTTAATTATTGCAACTATTCTCACCTCTGGGTGTTCTAGTTTAGGTGTCGAACCTTGGGAACGCGATTTATTAGCTAAAGATGAAATGTCATTGACGTCATCTCCTGTTGATAATGCATTAGACGACCACATATATTTTAGTAAAGAAGCATCAAGTGGGGGCAAAGGTTTTGGTGGCGGAGGTTGCGGATGCAATTAAGTACGCGCACAAATCAAGATGAAAAGTCAGTGAGAAAAAATAATATTAAAGCGTTATTAACCCTTGCAACAACCGCACTTTTTAGTGGTGGAGCACAAGCTGATAGTTCTGATGAAGACAGTTGGGATTTTGATACCGCCTTTTTACTTTATAGTGAAGTGGATCGAGTTTCAGCAGGTGAAGTCATTTTAAGCGCGACAAAAACTTTTGAAGATGAAGAAATTTTAAATCTTAAATTAACCATTGATGCATTAACAGGAGCTTCAGCTAATGGCGCTGTTGCACAGCCAAACGTACAAACCTTTAGTCGGCCATCGGGTAAGGGGCAATATGATGTTTCAGCAGGGGAGACCCCACTTGATGATACTTTTCATGATACTCGCGTTCAATTAAACGCTCAATGGACTCAATCAATAGCCTCTGATTATAACGCTAGCGGTGGCGTGCATATATCAAAAGAATATGATTACCTTTCGCTAGGGTTAAATGGCAATATTGCGATTGATTTTAATAAAAAAAATACAACTTTTTCGATTGGCGCTAGTTACTTTCAAGATACGTTTACCCCTGAAGGTGGAATAACTAAACCCTTTGCTTCGATGTTAATTGGCGACAGTAGCGCACCAAGTTGGGATGATAACTTTGGCCAAACACGTATTGGTAGTGAAGATGATAAAACAACGACAGATTTACTGTTGGGTTTTACTCAAGTGATAAACCGACAAATGATTATGCAATTTAATTATTCATACGCACTGGTTGAGGGTTACTTAATCGACCCTTTTAAAATTATTAGTGTGGTAAATTTTGGTGGCTTGGCACAAAATTATGTTTATGAAAACCGGCCTGATCAACGGATAAAGCAAAGTGCTTATATTCAGTCAATGTATCATTTTGAGACTACAGTGTTAGATCTCTCTTATCGCTATATGTGGGATGATTGGTCTATCAATTCGCATACTATTGACACTCGCTTTCGGATTCCATTAGGTGATGGTAGTTATATCCAGCCTCATTTTAGATATTATCAACAAAGTGCTGCTGACTTTTATAGACCTTTTTTAATGGAAAATAATTTTGAATCCCAAGGCCAAAGGCTAGAATTTGCCAGTGCAGATTATCGTATTGGCGAGATGACGGCTTATACCCTAGGTTTAAAATATGGCATGCTGATTAACAAGGGGCAAGCGTTATCATTCAGACTTGAATATTACCACCAAGCACCGAAAGATGCAGGCTTTGATGCACCAGGGGTTCTGGCAAGTGAAGAACTTTACCCAACGATTAATGCGATTATAGCGCAAGTAAGCTATTCGTTTTAATTGAAGTACGTTAAAGAGTTAAGTGTGAACACAAAAACGACAGCGAGTAAAAATAGCAAAAAAATAGAACTAAGTGCTCGAAAGGACGGTTATTGCATCAGTTTTAATGCCATGGCCAGTCCTTGCGAAGTCCTTATTGAAAGTCACTCAGCAGCATTAGCCAATAAGCTTGGTCTATCGATTGCCAATGAAGTTTGGCGTATAGAAGATAAATACAGCCGTTATTCTGCTTCTAGTGCTTGCAGTCAAATTAATGGTAGTGCTGGAAAATCTGTCCCGATCGATCAAGAAACCTTTCTTTTACTCAACTTTGCCGAGCAATGCTATCAACTCAGCGATGGGGTTTTTGATCTGACATCTGGCGTTTTGAGAAAAGTGTGGTCTTTTGATGGTAGTGATAATATACCGACTAAAAAGCAAGTTAACACTTGTTTAACTTATATTGGCTGGCACAAAATTGTCTATGATCAATACCAAATCACTTTGGCTCAGGGAATGGAATTAGATTTTGGTGGCATTGGTAAAGAATATGCTGTTGATAAGGCTATAATAATAGCAAAAGGTATAACCAAATGTCCGGTGTTGGTTAACCTAGGTGGTGACTTAGCCGCAACGTCACCACGCAATAATAATCAAACGTGGCAAGTTGGTATTGAGTATCCAGGACTTTTTGATAAGAGCACAGATAAACATAAAACCAAAACGGTAATCGTTTCTTTATTAAAAGGGGCTTTAGCCACCAGTGGTGACGCTAATCGTTTTTTATTAAAAGAAGGTAAACGTTATAGCCACATATTAAATGGGCAAACAGGTTGGCCCATTGATAATGCTCCACATTCAATGACAGTTGTTGCACCACAATGCATTCAAGCCGGTATCTTAGCGACTTTGGCATTAATGCAAGGTAGTAACGCCGAATCTTTTTTAACTGAGCAAAAAGTCAAACATTGGGCTATAAGATAAGCCTCTCATCCAAACCACACTATTTTTTTATACTTTTTAATTAATAACTAATAAAGCCAGTGTTAACTTGAAATTTACTATCTTCCTTATTCTTTTGTATTGTCTTCTCGTATTTGTTAGCTTTAATTGGTTGCTGTAACTGAGGAGATAGCTTACATATTGGGTTTAAATAGGAGAGCTACTTTTTCTTTAAATAGCTTAGAAAATAATAGGAAGCATTTAGAATATGAATAAAAATTTATTAGTGACATTAGGTGCTTCATTACTGTCATTTGCTGGTGTTGTCAGTGCTTTTGAAAAAAGTGATAATTTTAATGAGGCTTATTGGTCTTTTAACGCTGAAAAAATAAAAAGTCATGTCAAAACTCTAGCCTCTGATCAGTTTGCTGGTCGAGAGCCATCAACAGTTGGTGAGCAGCTAACAACAAGTTTGTTAGTGAATGAATTTAAAAGATTAGGTTTGTCGCCAGGAAACGGTGATAGTTATTTACAAGCGGTCCCTATGGTTTCTATCATTAGTACACCTCAAACGTCACTTGAAATTGCAGATATTGATTTTGAGTATCCTAAAAACTTTGTTGCTAGCTCGAGAAAAACAAAATCACATTTGAGTTTGAATGATTCAGATTTAGTTTTTGTTGGTTATGGTATCAATGCGCCAGAGTATCAATGGAACGATTATCAAGATATAGATGTTAAAGGTAAGACAGTCGTGATTTTGGTGAATGACCCGGGCTATGGCAGACAAAACTCTATTCTGTTTGAAGGTAATACCATGACGTATTACGGCCGTTGGATCTATAAATATGAAGAAGCAGCAAGACAAGGAGCTTCAGGAGCTATTATTATTCATGAAACAAAGCCTGCCAGTTATGGTTGGAATGTTATTGAAAGCAGCTGGACAGGAGCTCAATACCATTTACCCGCAAGAGAAGTTAATGAATCTGCTATTGACGTGGAAATGTGGATCAGCTACGAAAAAGCTACAGAGTTATTAAAAAAAGCAGGTCATGATTTTGAAATAGTAAAGCAGCAAGCAGCTCACCAAGGTTTTAGAGCATTCCCACTTAATTTGACGGCTTCAATTAAAGTGAAAAATGAAATTGTTGAGTCTACCTCTAATAATGTGATTGCGGTGATTGAAGGGACAAAAAGTAGTGATGAACATGTTGTCTATATGGCACATTGGGATCATCTTGGCTCAACGATTGTTGATGGTAAAGAAGAAATTTATAATGGTGCTCATGACAATGCTACCGGTACTGCTGGTCTAATACATATTGCCAACGCATTTAAAACCTTGAATAAAACACCGGACCGCTCAATCACAATTATTGCGGTAACAGCTGAAGAGCAGGGCCGTTTAGGCTCTCGCTATTATGCGAATCATCCGACTATTCCTTTAAATAAAATTATTGGTTTAATCAATATGGACAGCTTAGATATTAGTGGTCTTAAAAAGGACATAACAGTTGTCGGTTTTGGTAAATCACAATTAGAAGATTATTTATCTGTTGCCGCTAAACGTCAAAATAGAAAATTAACGCCTGAACAAACTCCCGAACGTGGCTATTATTATCGCTCTGATCACTTTAGTTTAGCTAAAAAAGGTGTACCAGCATTAAAAGCAAGTGGGGGATCAATGTTGTTAAATGATAATCAAATAAAGGTCAATGAAAAGGTAAAAGCACTAATAGCAAAATGTTATCACCAAACTTGTGATGAGTACAATGATGGATGGAGCTGGAAGACTATGGTGGCTGAGTTACAGATTTTATTTGAACTGGGCTATTTATTAGGTAACCCTCAGGAAGCGTTTGAGTCTAATACTCTTCCTGAGTACCCAAACTGGCGTGAGGGTACAGAGTTTAAAAAAATGAGAGACAAGATGATGAAATAAACTTACAGCTCATAACTTTCATACCGCTTTTTGAGCGGTTTTTTTTATTGTATAGCTCAGTTTTTCTAACCTTTATTTAAGTTTTAATTTTGACTTATCGCTTTAACGGTTGGTTGTTAAAATGTATTTACTTTGTGTTATGGTACCAAAATAAAGGACTCGTGTTATATGCATCATTTCATCTTAATTTAAATTTTATTTCGAGTTTAAGCCTATTGGTTCGAAATTTATAGGATAAAGTTTTTTCTATGGTTTTTTTGTAAATTCCCAGTATTTAAAATGGTTAAAAGCCAAAATTAACTAGCACATTCTGTTATTTACTGTCTAAAATGCGCTCATAAATCCTATTGTAATTATAACTGTAATTAAATAGTATCAAGTGGCTATTTAACAATTTTGAGGGCAAAAATATGCTTTTTAATGACTCGTTTATCGCTGACTGTCCATTACGTCAGAAAATTCGTGAATTTTATCGTATCGATGAAAATGTCGCCGTAGATCACATCTTACCGGCAGCCGAAGTTAACGTCAGTGCCAGAAGTCGAGCTTGGGAAAGAGCACGAAAAATGGTTTTGAAAATTCGTCAAGACCAAGCAGGTAAAGGTGCGATAGATGCCCTATTAAACGAATATTCACTTTCTAGTGAAGAAGGTGTAGTACTGATGTGTTTAGCCGAAGCATTATTACGTGTACCTGATAAGCATACCCAAGACGTTTTAATTCGTGACAAAATTTCTCAAGGCCAATGGAGTACCCATCTGGGTAGCAGTGATTCTCTTTTCGTTAATGCCTCTTCATGGGGTTTATTGATCACTGGTTCTATGGTCGAATATGCAGATAAACGAAAACAAGAAAGCTTTAGTCTCTTGAAAAGAACAATTGGTCGCTTAGGTGAACCTGTTATTCGAAAGTCGATGAACTTTGCTATGAAAATTATGGGCCAGCAGTTTGTTATGGGTGAAACCATTGTTGCGGCAACTGAACGTGCGGCGACTAAAGAGCAACAAGGCTACGTGTATTCATACGACATGCTTGGTGAAGGTGCTCGCAATATGAATGATGCTGATCGTTATTTTAAATCTTATCAAGATGCTATAAAAACAATAGGCACTGTTGCACGTACTTCAGGTAAAAACGATCCTAGAAAAGTTCCTGGTATTTCAGTGAAACTTTCTGCTATACATCCACGCTATGAATTTACTCATAAAACACGCGTAATGGCTGAAATTGTTCCAAAACTTAAAGCCCTTTGTTTACAAGCTAAAAGCTACAATATTGGTTTGACTGTTGATGCAGAAGAGTCTGAACGATTAGATATATCCCTCGATGTTATTGAAGCGGTATTTAGTGACGATGAATTAGCCGACTGGGATGGCTTTGGTATGGCATTACAAGCTTACCAGAAACGTGCTATCTGTGTGGTTGACTGGTTACGTGATTTAACGTTGCGCGTTAACCGGAAAATGATGGTGCGCTTGGTAAAAGGCGCTTACTGGGACACTGAAATAAAAAATGCCCAAAAAGATGGGCATACTGATTTTCCTGTGTTTACTCGAAAGTCGTCTACTGATGTGTCTTATCACGCTTGTGCCAATAAATTATTAGATTATAGAGATTCTATTTATCCTCAATTTGCTACTCATAATGCCTACACAGCGGCAACTATCGTTGAACTTGCGGGTGATGATAAAGAAGGTTTTGAATTTCAATGTTTACACGGTATGGGCGATTCTTTATATGACCAAATTGTCAGTGATGAGGGTATTCAATGCCGTATTTACGCACCAGTGGGCCATCATGAAGACCTATTGGCATACCTAGTGCGCCGCTTATTAGAAAATGGTGCTAACTCTTCTTTTGTTAACGCGATTGTTGATGAGTCAAAGCCAGTTGAGTCCTTACTTGAAGACCCAGTAGAAAAAACACAGCGTTTAAGAGATAAATATAATAAACAAATAATCAAACCTATTGCTCTTTATTATGACAAAGTTGGCGCGGGCCGAGATAATTCTAAAGGCTTAGACTTAACTGATATTAATGAAATTACTCCGTTGAAATTTTCATTAGATAGCTGGGTTACTGAGCACTTACTTAATAAAAGTGATCTGCCAGAGGGTTCAAATGCGGTATTAAATCCAGCGAACCATAGCGAAATTATTGGCTTTCATCATCATCATACTAAAGATGATATGTTTGAAATGATCGAGACTGCCGAAACGGCATTCACATCTTGGTCACAAACCCCTGTATTAGAAAGAGCTGAGTTATTGTACCGTATTAGCGATATATTAGAACGTCATATGGACGAGCTTATTGCTTTGTGTATTAAAGAAGCAGGTAAAGTTGCCCAAGATGGTATTGATGAAGTTCGAGAAGCCGTTGATTTTTGTCGCTATTACGCAGCTCGCGCAATAGAACTGGCTAAAGATGAACGCCTAGAACCTCGTGGTGTGGTGTTATGTATTAGCCCTTGGAACTTTCCATTGGCGATATTTTTAGGCCAAGTTGCTGCAGCCATTGCGACGGGTAACACAGTATTAGCAAAACCAGCAGAGCAAACCAGTTTAATTGCGTTACGCGCTATTGAATTGATGAAATCTGTGGGTTTACCTGAAGGCGTAGTGCAAGCAGTTATTGCCCGTGGAAGTCAAGTGGGTAGTGTTATTGTGCCTGACAGTAGAATTCAAACAGTTATGTTTACGGGCTCTACTGAAACCGGTACAAAAATTTCGCAAACCTTAGCTGAACGTGGGGGTGATCAAGTCCCATTTATTGCTGAAACCGGTGGCCAAAATTGCATGATAGTTGACTCCACTGCCTTACCAGAACAAGTAGTCGATGATGTTATCTCTTCTGGTTTCCAATCAGCAGGTCAACGTTGTTCAGCCCTACGAGTTTTATATCTACAGGAAGATATAGCCGATAATGTTATAAATATGCTTAAAGGTGCATTAGCCGAATTACATGTGGGTAATCCGGCCAACTTAAGCACTGATATTGGACCTGTGATTGATCAAAAAGCATTGGATTCTCTTAATGCGCACACTGAATATATGAAAACTAACGGCAAGTTATTATATCAGTGCGATATTTCTGATGAAGTCTCAGACAATGAACATTTTTTCTTTGCACCTAGACTTTATGAAATTAACAATATTGATGTCTTAAAGCAGGAAGTCTTTGGTCCTTGTGTTCATATTATTCGTTTTAAAGGTAATGAAATCGAGACTGTTGTTGATAACATTAACGGTACAGGTTTTGGTTTAACCATGGGTATTCATACTCGTATTGAGCATCGTGCTTTTGATTTAGCCAAATTATCGCGTGCCGGTAATGTTTATATCAACCGCAATATGATTGGCGCTATCGTTGGCGTTCAACCCTTTGGTGGTCGTGGTCTTTCTGGTACAGGTCCAAAAGCAGGTGGACCGAATTATCTAACTCGTTTAGTTAAAGAAAAAGCTACCCCTAATGCCGAAAAATTTAATGTATTACCATCACAAGCACAAGCTTTAGTTGGCGACAAAAAATCACAAACAGAAGCTGTTTTGTTTATGACTAAGGCCAATGCAGCAGAAAAAGACTGGCGTTTAACAGAGTTAAACACCCGTATTTCTTGTGTTCGTCAGTTATTGGCAAAAATTGCTCATGTTGATATTGTCGATGATTTGGCAGACGATTTAAACTACACCCTAACGGCGGCGCGTTCACAATTAATTGATATTGAAAAACGTTTGAAAAAACCACAAGTGTTACCAGGGCCAACGGGTGAGTCTAATATTATCTACTTGGAAAACAGAGGTAATATCATTTGTTTTGCTGATCAAAAAGCTAGCTTTCACTTTTGGGTGCTTTCTATCGTAACCGCATTAGCAACCGGCAATACTGTCATTATTGTTGTTTCTGACTTGTTTTATGATGAAGCTTTAGCATTTAGAGATAAGTTTATTGCCACGGGTGCTGATAAAAATGTTTTTCAAGTAGCTAGGTTAAGTCATTTATCAACCATGCTTGCCCACCCTAAATTATCAGGAGTTGTAGTTGATAGTAATTGTGACCGCAAACATTATATCAGTGATAAATTGGCCGAGCGAGCAGGCGCAATATTACCGGTCATCAGCTCAGAATATTTTGATAATCTAATTCAACGTTTGGTAACAGAGAAAACGATTAGTATTGATACCACAGCTTCTGGTGGTAACACATCACTTATGACGTTAATAGAAGAGGATTAACGGTTTATCTAACCTTTATAAAAGCGAACATTTAGAGTGTTCGCTTTTTTTTTAGCCATTACTATGGCACTATTGATTAAGTAATAGAACAAAGTAACGGTAAGATGAATAAAGACAAGACAAAGCCATTAGATCGTACTGACATGATCATTTTGAAAACTCTGCAACATGAAGGGCGCATATCAAATGTTGAGTTAGCTAAGAAAATTAACTTAAGTGCTAGCCCTTGTTTAGACAGAGTAAAGCGTTTAGAAAATGAAGGCTATATTAAACATTATGGTGCTTTTTTAAATGCCGCCAAATTAAACTATTCTATGACCGCATTTATTCAAGTGACAATGGCCCGAACTACAGCTGATGTATTTAAGCTTTTTAAAATAGAAGTAGTCAAAATAAAAGAGATTGTAGAGTGCCACCTTGTTGCCGGTGGTTATGATTATTTACTTAAAATACGTTTTGCTAATATGGACAATTACCGACTCGTGTTAGAAAAAGTCGGTAATTTACCTGACATCGTTCAAACACATACTTACATAGTCACTGAGCATATTAAAGAAGACAGCAGTGTACCACTTGATTAAATATGTTTGAGTAGACATTACGATTGATGCTTTCTGTTACCTTGCTTATTAACGAAATATTAAAAGTTAATTCACCCTTACAGCCTATCTAAAATATAGATGTAATTAGAATCAAACCCTTCATAGCCATTTTCTAACTGATGTTTATATAATCCATTGGCCAGTGTTATAATATTAGCCGTTAAAGTCGTTGTTTGTTAATGTAAATCAATGAATGAGGTTTCCCTCATAATGAGCGAGTAACGGCAAGGATGTTAGTATAGCTGAGTCTATGAAGTGATCTCACTCATCGTTAAGTCAGTAACACCCTCATTAGCGATACTTTTTGTATTTAATGTCGAGTAAGGCTGGTTTCTATAGCAATTTCGCTATGAATGGATATATTTTATAGACGAAAAAAAACCCGCATTATATGCAGGTTTTTTAATGTGGCTCCCCAAATTGGACTTGAACCAATGACACACGGATTAACAGTCCGTCGCTCTACCAACTGAGCTATTGGGGAATAAAACTTTACAACAGTAACCGCCATGGCCATTACTTAAATATGGCTCCCCAAATTGGACTTGAACCAATGACACACGGATTAACAGTCCGTCGCTCTACCAACTGAGCTATTGGGGAATTGTTTATTTAAAAACTAGCTAGCGTCTCTGCTAACGGGGCGGAATATTAAAGGGGGATAGCGATCCTGTCAACAGATAAATCACAATAAATCTAATAATTTGTTCGTTTGCTTAAATAGCAGTCGTTAAGTAGGGAATATAGTCGGTTTTTGGTGGTTTTTTACTCCGAGCATAGTTTGTGGCTCTTTTATCTTTTAAAACATAGTTATCCACTAATCCTGTGGATAACACTGTGGATTAAAATGTAATAAAGTACGACATTTAGAGTAAACAAGGCTTCAAGCGTATTTGTTAAAAATAGGTAAAATAAATAAAACCTATTATTATCATGGCTTTATCTGTTTTTGGGTTAAATAGCTCTCAAATAGTGTGATTTTTCAACAAGTCGTATTTTTGCTGTGAATTTTTATTTTGTTCAATTGCTAAAAGATTAGTTATTGTTCGTGATTTTAACTAAATCCAACCTATTTATGGTAAAATCTGATATATGGATAGCGGCAATAACGAGTATCTTTTACAATACCTTTTTTGTGGCTCACAATCAGATTAATTTCCTAGAAGTCAAAATAATTTAATGACAAAAATAAAGACAAACAAAAAAGTCGACTTATTAATCGATCCCGTACCGAGCGTATTAAAGAAAATGACAGTTCCGATGATTTATGGAATGATTTTGTTAATGACTTTTAATTTGGTAGATACTTTTTTTGTCAGTTTACTCGGTACTGAACCACTTGCTGCCATTAGCTTTACCTTTCCTATTACTTTTACTGTATTGAGCCTAACTATTGGTCTTGGTATTGGCACATCAGCCGTTATTGCTAAATTTTTAGGCCGAGGTGAACATGAACTAGCTAAAAATTCTGCTACTGCAGCTCTGTATTTAGCCGCAATTATTGTTGGTCTGCTCTCTTTTATTGGTTATCACTTTATTGATGAGATATTTTTTTTATTAGGGGCCAGTCAAGAATTATTGCCGTTAATTCATGATTATATGGATATTTGGTTTTTTGGTAGTGTTTGTTTAATTGGACCTATGATTGGAAATTCAGTTTTACGCGCCTCTGGCGATACCAAAACGCCCAGTATTATTATGGGTAGTGCAGGGTTAATTAATGCCATATTAGACCCTATATTAATTTTTGGCTTAGGTCCTATCCCTGCAATGGGAATTAAAGGGGCCGCTATCGCTACTTTAGTTTCTTGGTTGGTAGGCTTAGTATTTGTTTTATATATACTTATTGTTAACAAAAAACTAATTCACACTAAGCTTATTTCATTAATCGATATGATTAGTGCTTGCAAAGGAATTTTACGTATTGGTCTACCTGCAGCCGGAGCCAGTATGTTAACCCCTATTGCTGCAGGTATTATGACCGCTATTGTTGCAAATTTTGGTGACTCAGCTGTCGCTGCATTTGGCGTTGGCTCCAGAATAGAATCAATTGCTTGTTTAGTTATATTGGCAATGTCTATGAGTTTACCGCCTTTTATTAGTCAAAATTTTGGTGCGGGTAATATGCAACGCGTTGAAGAAGCTTATAAAACGTCAATTAAATTCGTACTTGTATGGCAAGTGCTTATTTTTGTTATCTTGTTGTTAATCGCTCCGTTAATTGCTGAGGTATTTACTAAAGAAAAAGCGGTTGCTGACATTATTATTTTGTTTATGTGGATTTTACCCTTTGGCTATGGATTACAAGGGGTTATAATTCTAACCAATTCCTCATTTAATGCCCTTCACAAACCTATGATAGCTTTAGTACTTAGCTTTATCCGACTGTTTGTCTGTTATGTCCCTCTCGCTTATATCGGCAGTGTTCTTTATGGGCTACAGGGGCTCTTTATTGGTGCGTTATTAGGCAACCTTTTTATGGCCGTTATCTCTTATAACTTTTTTGTTAAGCAATTTTGTTATGAAAAAATTCAAGCAGGAGTTGTTTAATCATGAAAGCGATGGAGTTAAGATCAGATTATACGCCAAATGGTGACCAACCTACGGCAATAAAAAAGTTACTTGAAGGGGTTAAAGATGGTTTAGCGCATCAAACACTTTTAGGGGTTACTGGCTCTGGAAAAACATTTACTATTGCTAATGTTATTGCTGAACTGAATCGGCCAACAATGATTATGGCACCTAATAAAACCTTGGCGGCTCAATTGTACGGGGAAATGAAAGAGTTCTTCCCTAATAATGCGGTTGAGTACTTTGTTTCTTATTATGATTATTATCAGCCAGAAGCCTATGTGCCTACTACAGATACCTTTATCGAAAAAGATGCAGCTATCAACGAACATATTGAACAAATGCGTCTATCGGCTACTAAGGCGTTATTAGAGCGACGTGATGTTATTATTATTGCCTCTGTTTCTGCTATTTATGGTTTAGGTGACCCCGATTCTTATTTAAAAATGATGTTGCACCTCCGTCAAGGTGACATTATTAATCAAAGAGATATTTTAAGGCGATTAGCTGAGTTGCAATATAAGCGAAATGATACTGCTTTTACTCGTGCTACTTATCGAGTTAGAGGAGATGTTATCGATATATTTCCAGCTGAGTCAGACAAGTTTGCCTTACGAGTAGAGCTTTTTGATGAAGAAATCGAGCGTATTAGCCAATTTGATCCGCTAACCGGTTCTGTAGAGCGAGTATTGGCAAGAGTCACGGTTTATCCTAAAACGCATTACGCAACCCCTAAAGAAAAAATTATTGCTGCCGTTGACATGATCAAAGTAGAGCTAAAAGAACGCGCCAAGCAATTAAAAGATCATGGCAAATTAGTTGAAGAGCAACGTATCAGTCAACGGACTCAATTTGATATTGAAATGATGGCTGAGTTAGGTTACTGCTCAGGTATCGAAAACTACTCACGTTATCTTTCCGGACGAGATCAGGGCGACTCACCACCGACATTATTTGATTATTTACCTGACGATGGTTTACTTATTCTTGATGAATCACATGTCACTGTTCCTCAAATAGGTGCTATGTACAAAGGTGATAGATCACGCAAAGAAAATTTAGTTGAATATGGTTTTCGACTACCATCTGCTCTAGATAATCGACCTATGAAGTTTGAAGAGTTTGAAGCGCTTTCGCCTCAAACTATTTATGTTTCAGCAACTCCGAGTAAATATGAACTCGATAAATCTGGTGATGACATTGCAGAGCAAGTTGTCCGACCTACTGGCCTGTTAGACCCTATTATTGAAGTAAGAGATGTTGAAACTCAAGTCGATGACTTACTATCAGAAATACGAAAAAGGTTGCCATTAAATGAACGAGTTATTGCCACAACATTAACCAAACGTATGGCAGAGGACTTAACTGATTACTTAGATGAGCATGGAATAAAAACACGTTATTTACATTCAGATGTTGATACGGTTGAACGTGTCGAGATTATCCGCGATTTTCGTTTAGGTAAATTTGATGTCATTGTTGGTATTAACTTATTAAGAGAAGGTTTAGATTTACCTGAGGTATCTTTAGTGGCTATTTTAGATGCAGACAAAGAAGGTTTTTTACGTTCAGAGAGATCATTAATCCAAACGATTGGACGAGCAGCAAGAAACCTTAATGGTAAAGCTATTTTATATGCAGGTCGTATTACTAAATCTATGCGAAAAGCGATAGATGAAACTGAGCGACGCCGAGAGAAACAACATCAATATAACCTTGATAATAATATCACCCCTCGAGGAGTCACCAGTAAAATCACTGATGTTATGGACGTGGGTTCATCAAGTTCGAATAAAAATCAATTAAGTGAAGTCGCAGAGGCCCAAGCTGCCTACGCCTTATTAAGCACTAGAGAAATTGATAAAAAAGTGAAGCAGTTAGAGGAAGAAATGTACAAACACGCCCAGAATTTAGAGTTTGAAGCTGCTGCTGCGATCCGAGATGATATTGCAATGCTCAGAACGCAACAACTGTCGACTTAATTAATTGTACTGCTGAATTATATCATTTAATTTCAAACATAGAATAGTGTTTAATGATACTAGCAACAGCGTCACTCTTACAGTGGGTTAAATGACTAACTTCTTCGATGATCTTATCTTGAATATCGACTGGAAATAACATCAATTGTTCAAGATATAAATGCGCCTGAGTTTCGTTACTCTCCTTGATCATATTAGCTAATATGATGGCGTGATTTTTCCAAATTACACTCATATAGACATCCTCAATAAAAATTATCGAACTATACCAATGCAGATAAGGTAATCCCCTTTAGGGGAACTATTTTAATTACATTGTTATTAATTAGTCTAGGACATCTGTATAGCTTGGTTATAATTATTTGCTGTATCAGATAAATTATCTACGGGTAATAGTTATATAAATTTTTAATAATTCCTTTTATTTTTAAAACTTCGAAATATTAACGAGTTAAAATTAAGGCAACGTTAATTTTTATAATTGATATAACCCCCTTTTTTCCTATCTATAATTCTTTTTCTTAGTTTTCCATCATCTGTGATTATCGCTAATACTTTATATCATTAATGATTAATAGTAAAAAGTGGTTGGACCAGTGGCTTTATTTGTTATACTCTATATCGAGTTTACTTGAAGATAATTAGATTTGGAGTTCAGTCATGCTTAGTTTTAAAGCACCAATAATGGATATAAAGTTTTTATTTGAAGATGTCTTTGGCTATTACCCTCACTATGAGAAACATCCAGAGTTTTCTGAGGCGACTCCTGATTTGGTTGATGCTATTTTACAGGAGTGTGCCAAGTTTTGTGAAAATGAATTATTACCATTAAATCAAAGTGGTGATAAAGAAGGTTGTCAGTTTGATCATGGTAAAGTTATCACTCCGACAGGCTTTAAAGAAGCTTATCAGCAGTATGTCGATGGTGGCTGGCAAAGCCTTTCTCATCCTATTGAACATGGTGGGCAAGGGCTACCACCGTCATTAGGCATGGTGAAATCAGAAATGATGGGTACAGCTAATTGGTCATGGTCTATGTATCCAGGCTTAAGCCATGGTGCAATGAATACGGTTCAATTGCATGGTAGTGATGAACAAAAAAATCTTTATCTTACCCGTTTAACTGAAGGAACTTGGACCGGCACTATGTGCCTAACTGAACCTCAATGCGGGACAGATTTAGGGCAAATTAAAACCAAAGCCTCGCCAAATGGTGACGGAACCTATGATATTACCGGCACCAAGATTTTTATTTCAGCCGGTGAACATGATTTAACTGAAAATATTATTCATATTGTACTCGCTCGCTTACCCGATGCACCAGCAGGTACTCGAGGTATTTCATTATTTATTGTGCCTAAAATTCAAGTTAATCCACAAGGTGATTTAGGTGAAGCCAATAATGTTATTTGTGGTTCTATTGAAGATAAAATGGGCATTAAAGGCTCTGCAACAGCGGTATTAAATTTTGATAATGCTAAAGGTGTTTTGATTGGTTCCGAAAATAAAGGTCTTGAATGTATGTTCACCTTTATGAACACCGCCCGTGTTGGTACCGCCCTTCAAGGACTCTGTGCTTCAGAGCTTGCTTATCAAAACTCATTGTTATACGCCAAAGAACGTCTATCTATGCGTGCTTTAACCGGTAAAAAATTCCCTGACCAAGTTGCTGACCCTATTATCGTCCACCCTGATGTTCGTAAAATGTTGATGACACAAAAAGCAATTTCAGAAGGGGGCCGCGCAATGATCTATTATACCGCCAAAATTGTTGATGAAATAGAAACAGCTAAAACAGAAGAAGACCTAAAAGAAGCGGATGACCGTTTAGGTTTTATCACGCCAATTTTAAAAGCATTTTTAACTGAACTGGGCTGTGAAAGTGCTAGTCATGGAATGCAGATATTTGGAGGCCATGGTTATATAAAAGAGTGGGGTATGGAGCAAATTGTTCGTGACGTACGTATTTCAACATTATATGAAGGGACAACCGGTATTCAAGCGCTTGATTTATTAGGTCGTAAAATTTTACTAACGCGTGGTAAATCGTTAAATAAATTTACTAAAGAAATACTAATCTTTTGTAAAGATAAAAGTATGATTTCAAGTAATGCACATAAACGTCAAATGAATAAATTTATTTGGCCATTAAGTAAAAACGTTATAAGTTGGCAGCAATATTCACTTCGTTTAGCTTTGAAAGCGAAAAAGAATCGCGACATTGTTGGCTCTGCATCGGTTGATTATTTAATGTATTCAGGATATATCATTATGGGCTATTTTTGGGCGCAAATGGCGCAAGCTGCTTATGAAAAATTAGCGGGGGACCCCGAAAATCGCGATTTTTACCGTGCGAAAATTAAAACTGCAGAATTTTATTTTGAACGTTTGTTGCCAAGAACTCAATCTTTAGCAAAAACCATGATGGCTAATCCTAAATCGTTAATGCAATTAGATGAAGAGTTATTATCGTTTTTATAAAATAACAAATTAATATCTGTTTTTGTTATAAAAAGCCACAATTAATCAGATGATTAACGGTGGCTTTTTTAAATATATTTTTAAAAACTAATAATTCCTTGATGTAAGTGTCAGGTCTGAGACAATAAGGAATTGGCTACAAAAATTCTGAACCATCATTGTCTAAAAAAAGCCCTAGATTGCCGATCGTTGTTTAATAAGTCTTACTTGGCCTATTTTTGTTGATTTGTTATTTATTTTTATGATCAATGTAACCGACGCCTTATTGTTGAGCCAAATTTCAAATAATGCGGATGTTGGTGCAATGTTGCCAATACTCGGTATAGGGTTTGCACTTTATAGCACTATTTAACAAGCCGGAAGTAGTATTGCTACTCAATAATTAGGTGCGAAAGACAATAATAAAGTTGCTGGGACTTATGGTGTATTGAGTCTTCTGATTTTATTTTCAGGATTTTTATGTCGGTGACTTTTGTCTCAGGTGCTGAGATATTTCCAGCTTTGTTAGGTTTAACCGGCGAATTATCGTCGTTTTCACAACTCTACTTAACTACCTTAGGTATGGTGACTTGGTTTTTGGCATTAAGATTTTCAACAACAGCTATACTAGCCTCACAAGGTAAAACTAATTTTAATATGTTTTCAACAGCAATAATGTTGGTAGTTAATGTTATCTTTAATTATATCCTTATTGATGGAAAATTTGGTGCACCTGCTTTGGGAGTTAAAGGTATTGCAACTGCTTCAGTGATCGCGTGGTCATCAAGCTTGCTTTTTAGTTTATCAGTTATTTTTTGGCATTTTAAAATCAAAATATACTTCCCTACTCATTTTCAAACCCTAAAGAATTATTGCCGACCTATTCTTAAAATAGCAATACCATCAATTGTTGAGCCATTATCATGACAGTTGAGCCAACTTTTAATGACGACTATGGTAGTTACGATGGGGACATTGTCTTTAGCTACTCGAATTTATCATTTTAATTTATTGTTTATTCGTATTTTATACAGTTTTGCTATTAGTAGTGGCGTTCAAATTAAACTCGCTTTTTTGATTGGAGGCAATCGCTTTGATGATGCCCAGAATGAGCTACTCAAAGGAATAAAGATTGGTGTTGTTGGTGCATCTCTTCGGGCTTGTTTTGATGCAAGATATCCTTCGATTGTCGGTGTTATTAGTATGTGGTTTATTGGGGTAACACTGGCCTAGTTCTTAGGTCTCAATTTAGCATGGGGGCTTGCGGGTATTTGGTTAGCAACTAGTATTGATGATGTTTTTCGAGGTATTAGCAATATGCATCGATGGAACACTAAAAAATGGCAGTCCAAAGGTTTATTCGCTACTGATAACAAAAAGAGTAATTAACCGGTAATACTTATCTTTTAAGAAATTTTCATTTTACAATTTTAAAAGATAATAATATAAAATAAAAAAATGAGATGTCTTATCGGCCTATTTGTTCAGTCCTATAACGGGTAACTTCAGCAGTTAGTGACTCTGATTTAACGTTTTTTTTCGTACATTAAAGAGTCGGCTTGGTCCAATAATGATTCAAGAGAAATGTTTTTTTCATGATCGATTTCCACGATACCTTCACTAAATGAAATTTCATAATCTAGATTTGATCCTTTATTGCGATGATCTATAGATACCCGAAATCGTTCAATGGTTTTTTTTGCATCTTCGAGTGATGTATCGGTTAATAGCACCGCGAATTCGTCACCACCTAAACGACCAATAACGTCCGAAGTTCTAAAAGTATTTATCATGTTATCGGCAAAAGCGATTAATACCGTATTACCCTCAGCATGTCCAAATCTATCATTAATCGATTTGAATTTATTGAGATCAAAAAAAACAATTGAGGTAAAAATATTATGACGGGCACATATATCTAAACCATGTTGCGCAAGTTTTATAAAGCCTCTTCTATTAGCAAGTTTTGTAAGCTCATCCTGAGTTGCTAGCTTAACAGCCATAAGTTCTTGTTCTGCTAATTCTGTAAGGTCTTTTAATGCATCAATATCTTCGGCGTTAAGATTTCTTGGTTTTGTATCGATGATACACAATGTGCCTAATATACTTCCGTCCAAATAACGAAGCGGGCATCCGGCATAAAAGCGAATATATGGTTTATTCAACACCAATGGATTATCTGAAAAACGTTCATCTTTTATTGTGTCAGGAATTATAAAAATATCATTATCAAGAATTGCATGGCCACAAAATGAAATGTCACGTGGTGTTTCGCTGATATCAAGACCGATATGTGATTTAAACCACTGGCGGTTTTCATCGACAAGACTGACGAGTGCTATTGGTACGTCAAACATGTGTTTGGCAAGGCGTGCTAAGCGTTCAAAGCGCTCTTCTGTAGGGGTGTCTAAAACATTTAGCGAGCGAAGAGCACTGAGTCGTGTTTGCTCATTTTTAGGAGTATCAGGTTTTTTCATTAATTTCTCCTCAATAAGTGGTCATATTTTGTTAGCAGTATTTAGTTTATTTGCAAAAGAGTAACCTTCACTGCACAAACCAATAAAAAATTATAATTAAATTAAGAACAGCCAATGAACCAAAAGAAATTATTAGATAACATTCTAAATTAAACCTAAAAGCATGATGAAAGCCATAATAGTATAGGAATATATTAACAAAACTTTTTATAATTCAAGTGGATTTTAGTTTACTACTAGAGTTTATTTATACTAGTAATGAAAGTTATGTCAATTTTATGATTGTTTTGGTGAGGGCAAATCTATATTAATCAATGGCTTAACTGCTTTTGTTTTGGTGAGGGTAAATCTATATTAATCAATGGCTTAACTGCTTTTGTGCTGCTAGTAATCGAGACAATAGCATAGATCTTCAAAGCATCACATCACTCCGAAAAGTAAACACCATTAAAATACACCGTAAAGAAAATATTCTAAAAAAGCAGTGAGGATAAGTAAATATCTCCTTCAAATATAGCGGCAACTCAAGCAATAAATTATTACTATTGATTAGAATAGCTGATATGATGATAGTTATCATAAAAATTTAACTCAGGGTAATTATTGGTGGTCTTGACTACCTTAAATCTATTATGGGTTAGGTTCTCTTCTTTGCCTTAGTCTTTGTAATAACTGACACCTCATTGCTCAGCTATTTATCGATTAATTATTCAGCGATCAATTTATTTAAACAATAACTAGAAGATTGATTACCTAATTTATTTTTTAAATAAGGTAGTATTTCTGACAATTGCTCAGCTAATTGCCAAGGAGGATTAATAATAAATAAGCCAGTGCCGGTCATACCATATTCATCGGTATCTTCAGTTAAACAAAATTCCACCTGCAATAAATTTTTCACATGACTTGTTTGAAACTGATTTTGCATTTGAGTGACTAATTGACGTTTAACCACGGGATACCAAAGAATATAGGTACCCGAATTAAATTTCTGGTAGCCTTTGATAATGGTTTTAACCGCTTTTACATAATCTTCTTTAAGCTCGTATGGAGGGTCAATCAAGACAACACCACGTCTATTCGGTGGTGGTAATAAACCAAGTACACCTTGGTACCCATCTGATTTTTTTATAAAACATTTTTTCCAACGCTGACAATATGCGTTTAAATGTTCAATATCAGTGGGGTGTAATTCAAATAAATGGCTACTGTCCTGGCGACGGGTAAATGCTTTTGCTATAGCTGGAGAGCCTGGGTATAAATTAAGCTCTGCTCCTAAATTAAGTTGTTTAATTAACTCAATATATTCAATCAAAGGCTCTGGGGTATCATTGTTTTGAGCATCACTATTAAGCAGCTTAGCAATACCCTCTCTATATTCACCTGTTTTTTGTGCATATTCATCAGTTAACTGATACATTCCTGCGCCAGAGTGACTATCAACATAGAGGAAACCTTTTTCTTTTCTGTTCATATATTCAAGTACGAGAGTTAAGACACTATGTTTTAACACATCAGCAAAATTTCCAGCATGAAAAGCGTGACGGTAGCTAAGCAAAAGACTTCCTTAATATTATTAGTTTTTGTGTTGGTAGAGGGATTTGTAAAGTTTCTATCCATCAGCTATCAGCAAATTAATTAACTGATATCTGATGGTTTAATTACCTATATATGATTAAATTTGACTAGCAAGGTATTCATCATAAGTACCAGCAAAGTCAACAAAACCATTTTTAGTTAGTTCAATAATACGTGTAGCGATACTCGAAACAAACTCACGGTCATGACTAACAAACAGTAAGGTACCTTCGTATTGCTCTAATGCCATGTTTAACGACTCAATAGATTCCATATCCATATGGTTAGTTGGTTCATCCATGACCAGAATATTTGGGCTTTGCATCATCAGCTTACCAAATAACATTCGACCTTTTTCACCACCAGATAGAATCTTAACCGACTTATTTATATCATCAGCAGAAAATAATAAACGCCCAAGATAACTGCGAACTGCTTGTTCATCATCTGAGGGTTGACGCCATTGACTCATCCAATCAAATAAGCTCATATCGTTTTCAAATTCGTACTCATGATCCTGAGCGTAATAGCCAATATTGACATTTTCAGACCAGATATATTTACCTGATGTTGGTTCATATCCGACTTCATTCATCAAAGTACGTAACAGCGTTGTTTTGCCAATACCATTTTCACCAATAATGGCAATTCGTTCACCAACTTCAGCTAATAAAGATATATTTTTAAGGATTTGAGTGTTGTTAAAATTCTTCGTTAACTTTTCTATAATGAGTGCATTACGGAAGAGTTTTTTCTCTTGGGTAAAACGTATAAACGGGTTAGTACGACTCGACGGTTTGACTTCTTCAAGCTGAATTTTATCCATTCGTTTAGCACGACTTGTCGCTTGTTTAGCCTTTGACGCATTTGCAGAGAAACGAGCAACAAAGGCTTGTAATTCACCTATTTGAGCTTTTTTCTTGGCATTGTCGGAAAGTAGACGTGCTCGTGCTTGAGTTGCTGCCAGCATATATTCATCATAGTTTCCTGGGAAAACACGGAGTTCGCCATAATCTAAATCTGCCATATGAGTACAAACACTGTTCAAGAAATGTCTATCATGCGAGATAATAATCATCGTTGAGTCACGAGCATTTAACGTCTCTTCAAGCCATTGGATAGTATGAATGTCCAAGTTGTTGGTTGGCTCATCGAGTAACAATATATCAGGGTCTGAAAACAGCGCTTGCGCCAAGAGAATACGAAGTTTAAAGCCAGGAGCAATTTCACTCATCAAACCATAATGCTGTTCAACACCAATGCCAACACCCATTAATAATTCGCCAGCACGAGACTCTGCGCTGTAACCATCCATTTCAGCATATTCAGACTCTAAATCACCGACTTTCATACCATCAGCTTCACTCATTTCTGGTAAAGCATAAATGCGGTCACGCTCTTCTTTTACTGCCCAAAGCTCAGTATGACCCATGATAACGGTATCAATAACTGAGTTGCCTTCAAAGGCGAATTGATCTTGACGTAATTTACCTAAACGTTCACCGGTATCAAGGCTAATATTACCTGAAGTCTGTTCTAAATCACCCCCTAAAATTTTCATTAAGGTAGATTTACCACAACCATTGGCACCAATTAAACCATAACGGTTACCGCCACCAAATTTTTGTGAGATGTTTTCAAAAAGCGGCTTGGCGCCAAATTGTTGAGTTATATTATTTGCTGTTAACAATGTTGTCTCCTATCTTTTTTTTCTGTTATCGTTAGCCGTTTTAGGTTTACGATCGTTAAATTGATCGTCACTAAAACGTGTTAATCCTTTTTTATGCTCCGGCGTTACTTTACTCTTTTCAGTCCGTTGCCATAATTTAGTGTTTTTATTCTTTTTATCATTGGTTTGCTGCCCTGGACTTGTTTTATTTCCCAAAGCATTATTTTTTCCTTTGCCATTTTTTTTGTAGTGTTGAGCCACTTTTTCACCACGTGTTTCTCTAGGTACTAAACAATTAGGAGTTGAACCAATAAGTTTAGTTAGCCCTAGTTTTGTTAGGGCTTCACGGATAATTGGCCAATTAAGGGGATCGTGATAACGTAAAATCGCTTTATGTAATCGACGCTGTATTGTGCCTTTAGGAACCGATATTTTTCCACTCTCTTTCGCTAAATTTTTACTGGTGATATTTCTCAGTGAATTTAACTCGGTATGGTATAGCGTCGTAGCATTTGCCAGCGGTGATGGGTAAAAGTTTTGTACTTGATCTAATTTGAAGTCATTTTCTTTGAGCCAAAGCGCAAGATTGACCATGTCTCTGTCAGTTGTCCCTGGATGAGCAGAGATAAAGTAAGGAATTAAATACTGTTTTTTACCGGCAAGTTTAGAGTAATGATCAAACATTTCCTTAAATTTATCATAACTGCCCATACCGGGTTTCATCATATTATTTAATGGCCCTTCTTCAGTATGTTCAGGTGCTATTTTTAGATAGCCACCGACATGATGTGTTGCCAGCTCTTTGACGTATTCTGGATCTTGTATTGCTAAGTCGTAACGTACGCCAGAGGCAATTAATACTTTTTTGATACCCTTTACACTTCTCGCCTTTCTATAAAGCTCTATTGTTGGCGTATGATCGGTATCTAAATGTCCACATATGGTTGGCCAGACACAAGAGGGTTTACGACAAGTCGCTTCAGCCTTTTCACTTTTACAATTGAGCTGATACATATTCGCTGTAGGGCCACCTAAATCAGAAATTATCCCAGTAAAACCGGGCACTTTATCGCGAATATCTTCAATTTCTTTGATTATTGATTCTTGTGAACGAGACTGAATAATACGGCCTTCATGTTCGGTTATCGAACAAAAAGTACAACCACCAAAACAACCACGCATAATATTAACTGATGTTTTTATCATGTCATAAGCGGGTATTTTTGCTTCACCATAGCTTGGGTGTGGAACGCGTTTGTAAGGTAAGCCAAAAACACCATCCATTTCATCTTGAGAAAGTGGTTTAGCGGGTGGGTTTAACCAAATAATGCGGCTACCGTGACTTTGCACCAATGGCTTAGCTGATGTTGGGTTCACTTCTTGATGAAAAATACGAGAAGCATGAGCGTAGAGCACTTTATTACTTTTCACTTGCTCAAAGGTTGGTAAATTTATATAGGTGGTTTCCCAAGGTTTAGCTTTTTCATCCCATGATTTGTTTTTTTGATAAGTTGGGCGATAATCAGCAATTTGAATGGCTTGGGCTGTTTTGGTGATATCGAGTGTTCCATTGGACTCTTCCTCGATTTTATTTTCTTTAGCGCTATCACACGAGCTTTCATTTATTTCTTGATAAGGGCTTGGGATGGGCTCGATTTTTCCCGGACGATCAATATCCCTTGAGTCAATACCTTTCCAACCAGGAAGTGCTTGTTGAGCTAAAAATGCACTGCCGCGAACGTCAGTAATCGACTTTACCTCTTCACCGTTGGCAATACGGTGAGCAATCTCTATTAATGGCCGTTCAGCATTACCATAAACAAGTAAATCAGCTTTAGAGTCAAATAATACCGATTGTCGAACTTTATCTGTCCAATAATCGTAATGAGCAATTCGGCGCAAACTGGCTTCTATACCACCTATGATAACAGGCACGCCCTTAAAGGCTTCTTTACATTTTTGAGTATAAGCTGTCACTGCGCGGTCAGGGCGTTTACCCCCCTCGTCATTTGGCGTATAAGCATCATCATGGCGCATTCTTCGCTCAGCAGTATAACGATTAATCATCGAGTCCATATTGCCAGCGGTAACACCAAAAAATAAATTGGGTTTACCTAATTCCATAAAAGCGTCTGTAGACTTCCAATCGGGCTGCGCAATTATACCCACGCGAAAACCTTGTGACTCTAGCATTCGACCAATAATTGCCATACCAAAACTTGGATGATCGACATAAGCGTCACCCGTAACTATGATGATGTCACAGCTATCCCATCCTAATACATCCATTTCTTTTCTAGACATAGGTAAAAATGGTGCGGGACCAAAACATTCCGCCCAATATTTAGGGTAATCGAATAACTGAGTTTGTTGAGCTGTGAGCATTTAGTTTCCTGAGCAATTTAGTTAAAGCTTTTATAATTAAGGTTTTTCGCTAATAAGCGTAAGTTAAAATAAACGAGTGAATTACTAATTTATAAAACTGGCGCGCGATTGTATCAAAAAACAGATTGATAGTCTTAAAATTGCCATCTTATTTTAATTTTAAATAATGGGTGAAGTCGTAAACTTTGATTGAAAACTCGCTATTTAGCTCACTTAAGGTGTTGCTCTAACCCATTAAAGTCAAATGTGTTATAAAGTGATAACTTAGCACCCGCTGCTCCTACAAAAATAAAGGTCTAAAATGAATGTTAAATTAATATGCAAAGTGATGGTTTTAACGCTTGCATTGTATGCTTGTGAAAGTTCAGTTAAAGACACTAGTGAGCTTACTGTTGAATCAAAAGTTAACTCGCTAGTTATCACTAGCAACCTAGGTGACATAGAACGCGAGCAATTAGAAGCTTTGTATCAGCAGGCAACTAAAGTTCTTTTTACACAACGTGTTTTCTCAGCAAGTACTTATGGTTTATCAACAAAAAATGTTGGGATATATTATGCCGACAAGGTTGAAAACTTCTCCCCTATAAATGAAGCTAAACTCCGTGAAGAACTCAGAGGGCTAGCTAAAAAAATCAAGAATTTTCCGTTAACATCAAGTATTCAAGTTGACAAAGTCACCCAACAAGTTATGGCGAGTATTATTGGTTATTATGCAGGGCATGAGGACTTTACCATTGGTTATATTGATACTTGGATGGGTTTATCCCCTTTTATTATTAACCAAATAAATGGGCCATTAATTGGTATACCCCGTAACTTACAAAATGATCATCAAATAAATAATGAAAAAGATGCTAAAGATTATATTGCCCGTTTAGCACAGTTTGATCAGTTAATTAACAGTATTGAACAGAAGTTTATTACTGATGCAAAACAAAATTGGATACCTCCGAAAGTCACTCTAAAAGGGGCCTTACGCTACTTAAAAGGATTTTTGAGTGCTGAGCCCAAGAATCATTCTTTAGTTGCTACTTTTACAGAAAAAATCAATAAGCTTGATAGCTTGTCAGTTGAACAAAAAAATCAATTAATTACTCAAGCCATTGATAACGTATCGACTGTTGTCTATCCCGCTTATCAGTCAATTACCCTAACCGTTGAAAAAATGTTAATCAATGCGCGTAATGACGCTGGTATTTGGGCACAACCCCATGGGGATGTTTTCTATCAAGAGGCTATTAAGATGTTAGGAGACAGTAAATTAACTGCTGACGAAATTCATCAATTAGGATTGAGTGAAGTAAAACGTATTGGTGAAAATATGCATACCATTTTAGTTAAAGAAGGTTATCAAAATGGCAGTGTAGGTGAACGTATGGTTTCCTTAAATGAAGAAGAACGCTTTTTATATTCAGACTCAGATGCCGGACGAGCTCAAATTATTAGTGACATTAATGGTTATATTAATGAGATCACAGAAAAAATGACGCCTGTTTTTAAAACCACGCCATCATATCAAGTTGAAGTTCGTGCTTACCCGGTTGAAATTCAAGAAGGTTCACCAGGAGGCGAATACACGTCACCGTCTGTTGATGGTAGCAAGCCAGGGGTATATTGGATTAACCTTCGTGATATGAAAGCTAATCCAAAGTTTGGTTTGAAAACACTAACGTATCATGAAGCAAACCCCGGTCATCACTGGCAAATCGCTTTAAATATGGAACAAGCAGAATTGCCATTTTTAAGGCGAATTGCACCTTACAACGCTTATGCGGAAGGTTGGGCATTATATTCTGAACAGGTGGCTGAAGAGTTGGGAATGTATGAAAATGATCCCTTTGGTAATTTAGGTCGTTTGCAAGCTGAAATGTTTAGAGCCGTGCGCTTAGTCGTTGATACAGGTTTACATCATAAACGTTGGAGTCGAGCACAAGCCATCAGCTATATGGCTGAAAAAACGGGTTCTGCTCAGTCTGACGTTATTGCTGAGATTGAGCGATATATGGCATGGCCAGGGCAGGCTCTAGGCTATAAGTTAGGCATGTTAAAGATATTATCACTTCGGGAGTCTGCACAAAAAGCACTGCTAGAGAAGTTTGATTTGAGTGCTTTTCATGATGTGGTGCTTTTGGGTGGTGCTGTCCCTATGTCTGTTCTCGAACATAAGGTAAATCAATGGATTACCCAACAAAAACAACAGTAAACAAATAATGAGTTAAACAAATAGGCTGCTAATGTGCAGCCTTTTTTCATGCCGGGAGTGGCATGACAAATCATTAATAAAAAGAGAACGGTAATTTACAAAAATCCAGAGTATAAAAAAATAAAGTTTATACTCCTTGTTGAAAACAAAACAATAGCAACGTATAAGTTGTTGTTAAATATATTATGACAGACGAATTTTAAAAGATTAATTTATGAAAATAAAACTCCTTGTTACCACTGTTAGCTTTGTATTAACAGCATGCTCTATGACCAATGTGACAACTCCTAAAAGTGTCCAAGTTCCAGTTTACAAACCTCAATCAAAAATCACTTACGCTAATGAAATAAATAGACCCGCAGCAGCAACAAAAGCCACTATAATTTCCTTAGAACAAATTATGGCTGATCCTGATTGGTTTGCTCGTTCGCCAGAATCTTGGTATTGGGGGGATAATAGCGAGACCGTTTTTTATCAACAAAAACGTCAAGGTAATCCAGTGAGGGATCTTTACAAGTTATCTTTCAATGTTGACGGTGATAATATTGAACAAATAAAGCTAGCTGATATGCATCTTGTAGCGGATCGGAATGCAAAGTTAAATAGTGAAGGGAGTCTAGAAGCTTATAGTTTTAATGGTAATGTTTTTATTAAAGACTTAAAGACTAATGATGTTCTGCAACTCACTCATACGTCTTCATTTGAAAGGTCTGTGATGTTTTTAACCAACGGTAATTTGGCTTATCGAGTTGGCAACGTGTTTTATTCACATGACTTAACAAACAATCAAATAACTGAGTTAGTCAACTTACAAATGCAAGAAAAGCCCCAAGTCATATCTGAACCAAAATCCTACTTGGCTAGAGAACAACACAAGTTAATTGACTATGTCGCCTTAAAATATCGTAATACTAAATTAAGTGAACTACAAAGAAATAAGTTAACGAACCAAAACAGTACCATTACCAATAGTATGTATTATTTTGGGAAAACTAGCCAAGTTAGCTATGCCAGCCTTTCACCTGCCGGAGATAAGATTTTTGTTAGTATTAGTAAGGAAAAATCTTCAGTAAGTAAAACTGATATTATGCCAAATTATATTGACTCAGACGGACAAATAAAAACACAGCAGGTCAGAAGTCGGGTTGCGGATAATCGAAAATACAATGAAGAGTTGTTTGTTATTGATTTAACGTCAGGTAATAAGTCAGCATTAGATTATAAAAATTTACCGGGTTTTGATGAAGATGTATTGGCGGATGTTAAAAAAGAAAATTTTGCCTATAAAGGTAAAGAATATCAATCAAAAAAATCACCTAGAAATATTCATGTACTTAACGCTAGAGCACCAATTCAGTGGAGTAGTGACGGTGAAAAATTAGCGGTGATGCTTGAAGCTTGGGATAATAAAGACCGGTGGTTAGCTACCATTGACTTTGATGAAAAAACTTTAGTGTCACAACATAGATTACATGATGATGCATGGATAAACTGGGCGTTTAACGAGTTTGGTTGGTTGAATAATAGTAACCGCTTGTACTTTTTATCCGAAGAAACAGGCTACTCCCATTTATACGTTAAAGGCTTAGGAAAAAAAGCGACTCAACTAACCTCCGGAAAGTATGAAGTTAGCAATGTAACCCTAACGAGCGACGAAGAAAGTTTTATCTTTAAAGCCAATAAACAACACCCCGGTATTTATGAAATTTATCAGGTGGATTTATCAAAACGTTTAGTTAAGTTAACGGATTTAGGGGGGATGAATAACTATAGCCTTAGCCCAGATGAAACTAAGTTATTAATTGAACACTCGACAGTAACAATGCCACCAGAGCTTTATGTTAAGTCATTAGTGGATAAAAATAATGAAGCAGTACAATTAACCGATACCGTTACGGATACCTTTAAATCACTCCCTTGGATAGCGCCATCAGTGGTAGCTATTGATTCGAGTCATCAAGAAGCCCCTATTTATTCTCGTGTTTATTTACCTAAAGATTTTGATAAAAAGGCTAAAAAAAATAAAGCAGTGATGTTTACTCATGGTGCTGGTTACCTACAAAACTCTCATTTAGGCTGGTCCAGTTATTTTCGGGAAACTATGTTTCATAGCTTGTTAGTACAACAAGGCTATGTGGTTATTGACATGGATTATAGGGCATCTCTAGGTTATGGTCGTGATTGGCGAACCGCTATTTATCGACATATGGGTAAGCCTGAGGTTGAAGACATGCGTGATGGTGTAAATTGGTTAGTTGATAATGTTCACGTTGATCGCAAACGTATTGGTACTTATGGGGGGTCTTATGGTGGTTTTTTAACACTAATGTCAATGTTTACTGCACCTGATTTATTTGCATCGGGCTCAGCAATCCGTTTAGTGTCTGACTGGGCGTATTATAATCATGGTTACACGTCAAATATATTAAATACCCCTGAAGATGACCCTATTGCTTATGAGCGTAGTTCGCCTATTTATTTCGCCGAAGGATTAGTTAAACCGTTATTAATTAATGCCCCTATGGTAGACGACAATGTATTTTTTCAAGATACTGTGCGCTTAGTACAACGGTTAATTGAATTAGAAAAGCAGGACTTTGAAACCGCTATTTATCCGATTGAACCTCATGGTTTTGTTCAACCTAGTTCATGGTTAAACGAATATCGCCGTATTTATAAATTATTTGAAAACACCTTATAAATTTATCAGTAGTGAACCACTACCTTTATTCTACCACTGGTCAATTATCACGCATTGTTAACCAGTGGTTTTATTTTTTTAATGGAAAATTGACAACATATTTATAGTTATTAAGTTATGTTTTTATTCTCTGATATAAAAGATAACTTAGGCTAAAGAGTAAACCACCTATAGCTCCCCATAAATGTGCATCAATAGCGATATTTGCGCCAATTAACTCGGCAACATCTTGGCTAGCTCCACTGTATTGCTCATCGGCAATTTTTAACCAAACACCAATAAAAAGCAGGTACCCTGTTTTATCTTTATTCTTTATATCCATAAGTGCACCAAAGATAAAAACGCCGTGAAGTACGCCAGACAACCCAACATATTGATGTAAGTCAGGAGAAAATATATATAAACCAACACTCGTTGTTAAGGCGGTAATGATAAAAAGAAAGGTATAACTTACGTACTGATAAAACTTACCATGTAAGGCCCACAGTAAAAGGATTGCTGATAAATTAAGTAATAAATGGTAACCATTAGTATGTAAAAAATGACCAGTAAATATTCGCCAAACTTCACCTTGTGAAATTAAATCGCGGTTGTAAATAAATAACCAAGAGACCTGTTTATCAAAAATAAAGGCAAGAGATGAAATTAAGCAGATAAGTACAACCAGCAGAGTGTGCTGTCGTGCAAATGGGAGACTTGCTATTTTGAACATAATTTATCAACAATGGAGTAAATTCTAATTGTCAGTACTTTATCAGGCAGTGTGTTGTTTTTAAATGATAATTGATAATAAGGGATAATGTTATTGATGTTGTTGCCCTTAACGATTTAACATAAGGTAATAATCATTGTTAGTTAACTCCCATGTCTCGATTACTTTGCTCTCTTTGCCATCGACCAAAACTCGCTTGTATTTGTCAATTTGCTTCTCCTGTTGATAATGATATTTTAGTGGTGGTTTTACTTCACCCAAAGGAAGTTAAACAGAGTAAGGGAACATTACCCTTATTGGCGCACTCGTTATCAAATATTGTAATTATTGAAGGGGAAGACTTTAGTCATAATGAGCAGTTAAATGATATTTTAGGTCAATATAACCAACAGGCTGCTTTACTATACCCAAGTGAAACTGCTGGTGTTTTATTAAAGTCTGTAAGTAGTACCGCAATAGCTAATCATAACGATTATAACTGTCTAATTTTACTGGATGCCACATGGAAAAAGGCCTATCGAATGTACATGCTGTCAAAAAACTTACAGTTAATTAATCATATTGCATTGCCAGAAAATCTTGTAGGCCGGTATGAAATTAGAAAAACCAATAAAAAAAATGCGCTTTCCACACTCGAAGCTTGTTGTTATGCTTTAGAGATATTAGAGAGCAGTCCTAATAAATATCAGGGCTTATTAGAAAAGTTTGTAGAATTTAATCAATTTCAATTATCGTTTAAAAGTAAAATAATTCATAAGGATTAGTATGCTTAGTGTATTTAAGTCAGTTTCACTTGCCGGTTTTTTTTTAATCACCACTTTGTCTTCCAACTATTTATTAGCCACCAATCTACCCATTGAAGACCGTGAGCCCGAAGCCGCGACAGGCTTAACTCAAAAACTGTCAGTTTCTGGTAAAGCGTTTATGATCGCTGCAGCTAATCCTTATGCGAGCCAAGCGGGTTTTAATATATTAAAAAAGGGCGGTAGTGCGGTTGATGCGGCTATTGCGGTTCAACTAGTATTAACACTTGTTGAACCACAATCTTCTGGTATTGGTGGCGGTACATTTTTTTTACATTGGCATAAAAGTAAGCAACATTTAACAACCTTTGATGGGAGAGAAACCGCGCCAAAAGCAGCAACGGCAGAAATGTTTTTAGACAAGCAAGGTAAGGCTATTCCTTGGATTAAAGCGGTTGTTGGCGGTCAGTCTGTTGGTGTTCCAGGTGTGCTTAAGGCCTTAAAAAAAGCACATGATCAATTTGGTAAATTACCTTGGCAAGATTTATTTATTGATGCCATTAAACTTGCTGATGATGGTTTTATTGTTTCTCCAAGGTTGGAGAAGTTGTTAACGATGGAGTTTAATCCTGGAGTAAGCCAATTAAGTGAGAGTAAATCTTATTTTTTTCCTGAAGGAACTGTTATTAAAGCAGGAAGCTTATTAAAGAATAAAAAACTGGCAAAGGTTTATCAAAGTCTTGCCAAAGATGGGATTGACGCGTTTTACCATGGTTGGATTGCCAAAAAGATAGTCGCGGCAGTGCAGCAAGCTGTTGTTGCTCCCGGTAAGTTAACGCTAGATGATTTAGCTAACTATCAAGCGAAGCAATCGCCAGCAATTTGTGGCCGATATCATCAGTTTAATGTTTGTGGTATGGGCCCACCAAGCTCTGGAGGTGTTGCTGTTATTCAAACACTTGGCCAACTTGAATCATTTGAGTTATCGCAATTTATGCCTAATGATCCGCAAGCGGTTCACTTATTTACTCAAAGTTCACGGCTTGCTTTTGCAGACCGCAATAAATATATTGCTGATGATGACTTTGTCAATGTGCCGGTAAATGGCTTATTAGATAAGCGTTATTTGGCAAGTAGAGCGCAATTGATTTCTAAAAATAGAGATATGGGCAGAGCTGTTGCAGGACAGCCAAGCGGTTCGTTAATTCAAGCTGAGGATCTTGCCTATGAAATGCCATCAACCAGTCATATTGCCATTGTCGATGGGGAGGGTAATGCTATTTCTATGACGACCAGTATTGAGATGGCTTTTGGCTCTGCTGTAATGGTTGAAGGCTTTTTGTTAAATAATCAACTCACTGATTTCTCTTTAAGACCCAATAGTAATGGTGTGTTAATTGCTAATCGTATTGAGCCACTTAAAAGACCAAGAAGTTCAATGGCACCAACCATGGTTTTTAATCAGGATAATTCCTTGAAGTTAGTGGTGGGCTCACCTGGAGGTAGTCGGATCATCAATTATGTTACTCAAACGATTATCGGTGTGCTTGATTGGCAGCTTGACCCACAAACAGCGATCAATCTACCCAAGGTGACTAATCGTAATAAAGTTACTACCTTAGAAAAGCAAACTGACATTGTTGACCTAAAACCCTTGTTAGAAAGTATGGGGCACAAAGTTTCAATAAGAAATTTAAACAGTGGCTTACACGTTATTGAAGTGATTGATAATGGTTTGTTAGGTGGTGCAGATCCTAGAAGAGAAGGCCTTGTATTAGCTCAGTAATATACTATCAATGTGTTGGATGATTACTGAGTAATCACTAGAATATTATCTTATTCGCCACAAATAGCGAATAGCATAGTAAATATAAAAAAAGACGCGAATGCGTCTTTTTTCAATCAGTGGAAGTTAATCTATTGAACTAATTCTTTATCACTAAAAGTGTCACTAAATAAAGGACTTGATAAATAGCGTTCAGCTGAACTTGCTAAAATAACGACAATATTTTTACCCGCATTTTCTGGTAATTCAGCCAAACGTTTAGCGGCAACAACGGCTGCTCCTGAAGAAATTCCGGCTAAGATACCTTCTTCTTTCATTAAACGGTGTGCCATTGCCATAGCTTCGTCATTGGTAACAAGTTCTACTGCATCAATCATGTCTAAATCTAGGTTGCCTGGGATGAATCCAGCACCGATACCCTGGATTTTATGAGGGCCAGGTTTGATTGGTTCACCAGCAAGCGTTTGACTAATAACTGGCGAGTCAGTTGGCTCAACAGCAACTGTCATCATTTTTTTACCTTGGGTCAGTTTTATATAACGACTTGTACCGGTAAGTGTTCCACCAGTACCAACTCCAGCAATAAATATATCAATATCACCACCCGTATCACGCCAAATTTCAGGACCTGTGGTTTCTTCATGGATTTTAGGGTTTGCTGGGTTATCAAACTGGCCTAATAAAACATATTTATCAGGATCAGAGTCTTTAATTTGTTGTGCTTTAGCGATTGCACCATTCATCCCCTTGGCACCATCGGTTAGCTCGACTTTAGCTCCCAATGCCGTTAATAGTTTACGACGTTCTAAACTCATGGTGTGTGGCATCGTTAAAGTAATAGCATATCCGCGAGCAGCGGCAACAAAGGCCAGAGCGATACCGGTATTACCACTTGTAGGTTCAACAATTTCTTTACCTGCGGTTAGTAAGCCTTTTTCTTCAGCATCCCAAACCATGCTTGAACCAATACGACATTTAATACTAAAACTTGGATTTCTTGCTTCAATTTTGGCATAAACGTTAGCACCGCTGACGACACGATTTAATTTTACTAATGGTGTATTACCAATAGTAGTTGAATTGTCTTCGAAAATTACTGACATAATAGTATCCTGTAAAATGTTTCTTTGAATGTTTCTTTGGATGTTTCTCGCTAAACCCCTCAGAACAAATAGCACTGAACGGGAAGGCAGAATGAGGTAAGATTAACTATTTATTGGAAAAAAAGAAGTGCCATTTTGTTATAACTTATATAATAAAATGGAATAGATAACTCATAACTTAGTATATACCTATTGGAACTAACATGAAATCGTTTAACGGAACAAGCAATTATATTGCTTCAAAAGAGCTACAGCTTGCAGTTAATGCAGCAATTACATTAGAACGCCCCTTATTGATTAAAGGTGAACCAGGCACAGGAAAAACTATGCTGGCGGAAGAGCTTGCCAAGAGCTTAGGAACAAAACTAATTCCATGGCATATAAAGTCAACCACTAAAGCCCAGCAAGGTTTATATGAGTATGACGCTGTTTCTCGCCTAAGGGATAGCCAACTTGGTGATGATAAAGTCCATGATATCGGTAATTATATTATTAAAGGTAAGTTATGGCATGCTTTTACTGCGGATCAACGACCCGTTTTATTGATTGATGAAATTGATAAAGCAGATATTGAATTCCCAAATGACTTATTGTTAGAACTTGATAAAATGGAGTTCTTTGTTTACGAAACGCAAGAAAAAATCGTCGCTAAACAAAGACCAATTATTATAATCACTTCGAATAATGAAAAAGAATTACCGGATGCGTTTTTACGCCGATGTTTCTTTCATTACATTAGATTTCCAGAAGCGATTGAAATGAAAGAAATTGTTGATGTACATTTTCCTAATATCAAACAAAATTTGTTAGACGAAGCTTTAGCTGTATTTTTTAACTTACGTGAAATCCCTGGATTGAAAAAGAAACCATCAACATCAGAATTAATTGACTGGTTAAAGTTATTACTTGCTGAAGATATTGCAATTGAAACGTTACAAGAAACACGACTTAAAAAAGTGATCCCACCTTTACATGGCGCATTATTAAAAAATGAGCAGGATGTACATTTATTTGAAAAACTCGTTTTCCTTAATCGCTCAGGTAGATAATACAGTATGTTGATTGATTTCTTTTGTAAATGTCGTGAGTATAAAGTGCCATGTACGCTACGAGAATTATTAGATTTGATTCGTGCGCTAGAGCAACGTGTCGTCTTTGCCAATATTGACGATTTTTACGTCATTAGCCGAGCGTTGTTAGTGAAAGATGAAAGCTATTTTGACAAGTTTGACCGTGCCTTTGCTGATTACTTTAAAGGTGTCTCGAGTATTGATCTTGATTTATCAGGCATTCCTGAAGACTGGTTAAAAAAGAATGTTGAAAAAATGCTTAGCGACGAAGAAAAAGCAAAGGTCGAAGCCCTTGGTGGTCTTGATAAATTGATGGAAACTTTAGCCAAGCGTTTAAAAGAACAAGAGAAGCGTCATGAAGGCGGTAGCAAGTGGATTGGTACTGGTGGAACTTCACCTTTTGGAGCTAATGGTTATAATCCTGAAGGTATTCGAATCGGCCAAGAGGGTTCTCGTCACCGTAAAGCAAGTAAAGTGTGGGATAAACGTGAATTTAAAAACTTAGATAATCAAGTTGAAATAAATACACGGAACATTAAAGTCGCACTGCGCAAACTGAGAAAGTTTGCTAGAAGCGGCGCCAGTGACATACTCGACCTTGAGGATACTATTTCATCTACAGCACGTAATGCCGGTTATTTAGACATAAAAATGAAGCAAGAGCGTCATAATGTTGTAAAAGTGCTAATATTTTTTGATGTTGGCGGTTCAATGGACGACCACATAAAGGTCTGTGAACAGCTCTTTTCTGCTGTCCATACCGAATTCAAGCATTTAGAGTTTTTCTACTTTCATAACTGTATTTATGAAAAAGTTTGGCGTGATAATAACCGCCGTCAAAGTGAACCCATCGACATTCAACAAATTGTTCATACCTATGGACGAGATTATAAAGTTATTTTTATTGGTGATGCCACTATGGGACCCTACGAGATAACTTATCCTGGCGGTAGTGTTGAACACCATAATGAAGAGGCTGGAAGTGTATGGATGGACCGATTGTTATCTCATTTCGATAAAGCTATCTGGCTTAATCCTCAAGAAGAAGCATACTGGAGTTACTATCAATCTATTCATATCATGAGACAGATTGTTCATCAAAAAATGTATCCACTAACCTTAGACGGATTATCAAATGGCATTAAGGCTCTGCTTTAGATGCAATAAATAAAGGATTTATCAAATGGTGTCGACAAACAACGGATTACCTATTATCGATGAAGCTAGCAATGAGTCGTTAAGTATGGACACCTTATCTCAAGAAGAAACACGGAAAATTCTGACCCCTTTTGCTTTTGAAATTGATAAATCTTTATTTGGCATTCCTTTAGCCTCGCCCACTAAAAGAGCATTAGCTATTGCTATTGATCTGTTCTTTATTGCTTTGCTAAGTGAGACACCGGGTGAAATATTAGCTCTAGTTATCGCCATGACTTTATATCGTTTAGGTAGTAAAAAACAGGCGCTAAAACCAGGAAAAAATAAAGCTAAAAAACGTAGGAAAGCACTAAGAGCATTTGCCGTCTTTATTGTTTTTATCATGTTACTTCAATTATTACCTAGGATATTTAGTCCGTCTTTTGTCGAACCAGCCGCATTACCTAATGGCACCAAAGATATAATAATGTCAGAACTCTCAACCAGTGAAGCCATCACCTTTTCTGCATTAAGTGGCGTACTATTATTAACAGTTAATGATAGTGCATGTGCTGAATTGGCTTGTTGGAAAAAAGAACTATCACCTTTGGTTAAACCCTTTTCATCCTTCAACTTAAAAGAAAAAGTGATTAATGCGGGTATTGAAGAAATAGTTGAAGCTACAGATCTTGAAAAAATAAAAAAAAATCAGCTAACAGGGCATCTAACTAAGGTGTATCTAAAGGCATCTAGACAAACAGTAATGGACGAAGGTCTAATTGGTAAAGTAAGTGCGGCCAATCCTGAAGAGCAAGGTGATCATAATTTAAGGAAAAGTCTGGTGAACGAGTCGGTCAAAGCGTTAGCACCGACAGAAGAAAAACCACCGGTTTATTCAATTATGGAATGGTTAAAAGGTATTATTGAAGACCTTGGTTTAGGTTTTGGTTGGGCCGCTTTTTATTTTACGGTATTCACAGCTGTATGGCATGGTCAAACACCGGGTAAAAAGGCCTTAGGGATTAGAGTATTTCAGCTAGATGGTACGCCATTATCAATGTGGGACAGTTTCGGACGTTATGGTGGTTACGGTGCTGGTTTGGCAACAGGCCTGCTCGGGTTTATACAAGTTTTTTGGAATGCTAATCGACAAGCCATTCAGGATCAAATATCTGCAACTGTTGTTATTGATGACAGAAAACGAAAGATAAAAAGCTGAGCTCTATTTTGTCAGCCTTTTGAAAGTAAAATATAAATTAAATATTATTAGTGACATCAACTGACAATTTTAAAAATTGTCCTGGCTGTAAATATTTATTTCGGCTGATACTGTTCCAGCGTTCAATATCTTTGATGGTAATGTTAAACTTATCAGCGATACGAGCAAGAGAGTCACCACTGCGCACTTTATAAGTAATATTTCTCATAATAGCGTTTTCAATACTTACCCCCGTTGATTTTACCTGCACCGCTTTTTGCCAAATAACTAATGCTTGTCCTGGTTTTATATAGTCCTTTGGCGCCATACCATTCCACTTAGCAATGCTTCTAGTGCTTACTTTATAATACTGACTTAAATCCCACAGGGTGTCGCCTGATTGAACGATATGAGTAGTTTTTACCCCAGAACGCTTACTACTTTGCTTTTTAGCAAGGCGTTGGTTTTTTGATAAAATATAGCTATCAAGAGACTTTGCAGCAACAGGTATTAGTAGATACTTACCCGTACGAATTTGACTGCCATTGACATTGTTGACTTGTTTTATTAAAGCAACTGAGGTGTTAAATTTTTGGGCTATTTTTCCTAAACTATCACCGGGTTTAATTTTGTAACGTTGCCAAGCTAATCTATCATCGGTACTTAATTCACTTAATCCTTTAATAAAAGCTGCTTTTTTTCTATTGGGGATGAGTAAGCGATGAGGACCATCAGGGTCGGTAGACCATCGGTTGAATCCTGGGTTAAGTCGCTGTAATTCAGGTAATGATAACTCGGCTAATTTGGCTGCTTTTGCTAAGTCGAGCTGTGAACCGATATCAACCTGACCGATTACTGCTTTGTTTTCAATTTCATAAAGTTTGATATTAAAATCTTCAGGCCGTTTAATAATATCAGCTAGGGCAAGAAGCTTAGGGACGTAAGCACGAGTCTCTTTGGGTAAGTCTAATGACCAAAAGTCGGTAGGTTTATTTTTCCTGGCATTACTTTTCATCGCACGGCGAACTCGGCCTTCACCTGAGTTGTAGGCAGCAAGTGCTAATAACCAATCACCATCAAAGTATCGATTCAAATACTTTAAATAAGCAATAGCCCCTTCAGTTGATGCTACAACATCACGTCTGCCGTCATACCACCAATTTTGCTTCATACCAAAGCGTTTGCCGGTATTTGGCACAAACTGCCACATACCCGATGCTCTGCCATGAGAGTAGGCAAAGGGATCAAAAGCACTTTCAACAATAGGCAATAAGGCTAATTCAACAGGCATATCGTTTTTTTCTAACTCTTGCACAATATAATAAAGAAAAGGTTCAGCACGTTTGGCAACTCGGTCAAGGTAATTTTCATGCTTGGCATACCAATTACGTTGTGAAATTAAACGTGCCCTTTCAGGGATCTCAAAGGTAAGTTTAGACCGGATTTCATGCCAAAGATTATCATGTACATGGATGTCATCGCTGAGCATAATCTCAATGTCAGCAACTGGGTGAATAACATCGGCAGTTTCGTCAGCTAATAATGCGAGATTAATTTCAGCAGGCGTTGCCATATCAACCAGTGGGTTGTTAGTTGGTATTAGGGTGCCTTGATGAGGTTGTGTACTTTGACAGCCTGAAAAAAATAATGCGAGGGTAATAGAAAAAATAGAGATTGAAAAAGGTAAATACTGCATGCAAAGTGACTCTTGAGGACTTGTTCTTAGAATTGCCCTCATTTTACTTATTTGCACCATTTTTACAAGTCATAGGCGGTGCAAATAAGGAGAGTCTGTTCAGTTAAAAATTATTTTTCCAGTCTCTAATAACAGTAAAGGTGTCGACACCTAACGCTACTTTGCTATTGGTATAATCTTCAGCACTTTGTTGTAATGGCGCTAATTGGCATCGTAAAAAAGGATTAATACTTTTCTCTAAACCGATAGAGCTTGGTATGGTGGCTTTGTTTTGTGCTCGAAGATGACTCACTTGATTGAAATAATTGATTAAATCAATATTCTCTGGGTCTACGGTTAAAGCAAAGGCTAAATTAGCCGCTGTATATTCATGGGCGCAAAACACTTGAACGTTCTCTGATAAACCACTGAGTTTATTTAGTGATTGGTACATTTGCTGGGCAGTGCCTTCAAATAACCGACCACAGCCACCCGAAAACAAAGTGTCACCACAAAATAGAGAATGCTCATTAACATAAGCAATATGTCCTGCTGTGTGACCTGGAAGATCAATAATAGTTAATTTTATATCAATTTCTTTTAGTTCAATGACATCATCTTCAACTAAAGCAATATCTCGTTGGGGTATATGCTCATTTGCGGGGCCATAAATGGTTAGGGGCCAAGACTTTTCTTTACAAAAATCAACCAACACGTTAATACCGCCAGTATGATCCGCATGATGATGAGTAATTAGAATAGCACTGAGTATTAGTTGATTTTTATTAATATAGTCAATACAAACCTGAGCATCACCGGGATCAACTAACGCAATATTACTCTTTGTTGTTGTGCCAATAGACCAGATGTAATTGTCAGAAAACGCCTTTATAGGGGTTACGGTTGAAGTTGTCATTATCATAATATTTTAAGCTGTTTAGTCCAAGGTGTTTGGCTATAGTGTTATAGTCAATTATAATGAATTTAACCAAATTTTTAATATAGTAGGCTGTTAATGAAACCAGCATTAGCGTTTAGACAACCCCATTATCCCAAATCTTGGCAATCACTGCCTAATGGAGAGTTGATTTTAGCTGAAATTAACCAAAAGCTTAAACCTTGGTGGCCCAAATTTTTTGGTTATCATTTATTAAAAATTGGTGCATTAAGTGGTTATATTAATACAGCTAACTCGACAATTAAACATCAAATAACAGTTTCTCCTACGGGCGATAATAAAATAAGCCATAATCAAGTCATCTCAGATGTTGATGATCTACCCTTGTTAGAGCAAAGTGTTGACGTTTGCTTATTAAGTCATTGTTTAGAATTTTCTTTAGATCCCCACCACGTGGTTCGTGAAGCGAATAGAGTATTAATTCCTAATGGTTATTTAGTTATCACTGGGTTTAATCCATTTAGTTTAGCGGGCTTAAATTGTTTGATCCCTTATCGGAATAAACAATTACCCTGGAATGCTCGTTTTTTCTCACCGATGAGAGTAAAAGATTGGCTACATTTAATGGGCTTTGAAATATTAGAAGATCAACGTTGTCTGCACACTACGTTAGCCGGTCATGTAAGCCAAGGTTATATTGCCAGCCATTGGCGTGACTTCGCGGATAGTTTTTTATCAAATCTTGGTTCGGTTTACACTATTGTCGCTAAAAAAAGAGTGTTGCCGTTAACACCGATAAAACCTAAATGGCAACTTAGGCCTAAGTTTCAGCCAGTAAAAGTGTCTACAATGAACACACCACACCTTAATAAATAGTATCAATTAACGATCCAAGTAAGTGACAAAATATTATGCTGAGAAATGAATTAGAAAATTTACTAAATACCTTATTAAAACCAGAAATAATTAAAGATTTTTGCCCAAATGGTTTACAAATTCAAGGCAATAGTCATATCAATAAAGTGATAACCGGTGTTACTGCGACCCAAGCGCTCATTGAACAAGCGATAGCAAAAAAAGCGGATGCAATTTTAGTTCACCACGGTTTTTTCTGGAAAAATGAGTCTGATGTTATTCGGGGTATGAAATATCAGCGAATAAAAGCGCTTATCGAGAATGATATTAATCTATTTGCCTATCATTTACCGTTAGATATTCACCCTGAGCTAGGTAACAATGTCCAACTGGCTAATTTATTATCTATAAAAGTTAAAGGCCCGTTAGAAATGGGTAATCCTTTAAGCGTCGCTATCCATGGGGAGGTTGAACAAGCGATTTCAGGTGATACCTTAGCGTTAAGAATTAATGAAAAGCTGTTGAGAAAATGTTTGCACATAGCACCGCCATCAAACAAAAAAATAAAACGAATTGCCTGGTGCACGGGTGGCGGGCAAAGTTATATTGAACTCGCTGCTGAACAAGGTTTTGATGCTTTTATCAGTGGTGAAGCTTCAGAGCAAACCACACATGTAGCTAAGGAAATGGATATTCATTTTTTTGCTGCGGGTCATCATGCGACTGAGCGATATGGCGTAAAAGCGGTAGGTGAGTATTTAGCTAAAGTGCAGGGCATTGATGTTGAGTTTATTGATATTGATAACCCAGTTTAATCGTTACATCAGGGATAATATTCAGGACTGAAAGATTATCCCTACGACGGCCCGGCATTAGCTAAAGAGACTTTTAAACCATTGAACGATACGGCCTAAGGTTTCATACCAAACTGCTGTTGTTTGTGAGAGTTTATTAGCACTTGGCAGATAGTATTGCCATGGCTCATCTCCTTCAATATCTTTAACCCAATAACCTGTTGGTGCCGCAATAGGGTTTACCCCTTGGCGTTGAAAATAGTTAATTGCCCTTGGCATATGATTAGCATTGGTGATTAACACCACATTAGTGCCTATGACCCTTGGAGCAATAAGTACCGCTTCTTCTTCAGTATCTTTTGGAAAACTCTCAGTAATAATTTTTTTGTCTTTAATCCCCAACAACATGGCCGCTTGCCTCATTTTTACGGCATTAGGTACGGAGTCGGTCCCTGAATACCCGGACATAATTAAGCGAGCTTCGGGGTGTAATTTTGATATTCGTATTGCTTCTACTAATCGTTGTAATGAACACGTTTTAAGCTGACTTGTTGCTGGTAAAGCATAATCGGTTGTATGACCGCAGCCTAAAACTACAATGTAATCAACCGGCTTTGCTGACCGAGAAAAAGGTTCGAAATTATTTTCTATTGGTGCCATGAATTTGTCAGCAATAGGTGACAGAGTCGCTATCAATAAAATAAACGTAGCTAGCATTAATAACTTGAAACTTGTTTTAGGCCTTTGTTTATGAAAAATTAACGCAAAGAGTAATAATAAAAGAATAATATTAATCGGCATTAAAAATTCGGTAATAATTTTTTTTAAGAGAAACAAGTCCATAACGATGAAATACAGTCAAATGAGTGTAACAATACTATAACAATCTTTTGTTTTTTTGTTGAGGAAATTACAATAAAAATTAATAGACGTCTAAAAGTCTATTGTAATTTGATTGCAGATAAGGTTTAATGATGCGGTTATTTATTAATAATATTGATTTTATTAATAAATAACACCAGAAGAGGAGCAATAACTAGGTAGAAAACATGAGGAACCACCATTCCATCGACTGTTTTTGAGGGAGTTTATTGCCGAGAATAATGATATGTGTGGCATATGTTATTCGGTCACTAGGGTTGAAACCCTAGGATTGTCACCTGATTTCATTGAGTTTTATTTATCGAAATATAAATGAAACTCTAATAAAAGGTGGAGAGCTTCTGGCTGAAAAAGCTTAGTTACTCTGCTTTTTACAAGCCTAACGGTTCAGTCATGCTCTTCCTTATTTTTTAGCGACAATTAAATTTAGCATCTTAATAAACGTCGTATTGTTCGCTAGTTAGGAAGAATCTTAATGTTTCCAGAAAACCATTCAAATTCCAGATCAAAGCTTATTGTCGCTAAATTTGGTGGCACCAGTGTCGCTGATTATCAAGCAATGTGTCGTTGTGCACATATCATCAAAAAAAATTCAGCTAATCGGGTTGTTGTTGTCTCGGCAAGCTCTGGGGTGACTAACCAATTAGTACGTTTGAGCCAAGCTGATATTGCTGCAGACGAACAAATATCAATTATTGATAACATTCGAAAAATTCAATTGAATATTAGTCAGCATTTAGCTAACCAAAGCCAATTAAATGAAGTAATCGCAGAACTGTTAAGTCAACTAGCGGTTGAAGCGAATAAGCAGTCGGTCAACTACAGCGCCCAAACCGCAGACACTATTTTATCTTTTGGCGAACAACTCAGTTCATTTTTGTTTACTGAAGTATTACGCAGTTTAGCTATTTCCGCTGAGTGTTTTGACGTTCGCCAAGTGATGAAAACTAATAGTTTGTATGGTAAAGCCGTGGTTAATGTTGAGCAACTTAGAGAGCAAACTAAAGCCGTTTTAGAAACTAAATTAGCGAGTAAGGTCATTGTCACTCAAGGTTTTATTGGTCAAGATGCGTTAGGTAAAACGACTACTTTAGGTCGTGGTGGTTCTGATTACAGTGCTGCACTATTAGCAGAAGCATTAAACGCTGAAAAATTAGCTATATGGACTGATGTTGTCGGTATTTTTACCACTGATCCGCGCATCACTTCTCATGCACGGCCTATTGATGAAATAAGCTTTGGTGAAGCTGCTGAAATGGCGACGTTTGGCGCAAAAATATTACATCCGGCAACCCTAATTCCTGCCATGCGTCACAATATTCCAGTTTTTGTTGGTTCGAGTAAAGAGCCTGATAAAGGTGGTACGCTCATTAAGCAGCAGGTTAAGTCAAACCCAACATATCGCTCAATTGCACTCAGACGTGAACAAACACTCGTTACCGTGAAAAGCCCAGCCATGTTGCATGCGAGTGGTTTTTTAGCGGAAGTTTTTGCTATTTTAGCCAAGCATGCACTGAGTGTTGATTTAATTACTACCAGCGAAATAAGTGTTGCGTTAACCTTTGATAACCCTACAGGGTCAACACAAGCGGTTATAACTGGTGCTGTAGTTCAAGAGCTAGAGCAGCTTTGTGAAGTCACTGTTGAACATGGATTATCACTAGTAGCGGTTATTGGTAATAAGTTAGACTCAACGAGTGGTATTGGCCGTCGTATTTTCAAAAATATTGATGATGTTAATGTTCGGATGATCTGTCATGGCGCAAGCTCAAACAACTTATGCTTTTTAGTTGATGAAGTAGATGCAAATAAAGTGGTTGAAAAACTTCACGATACCTTATTTAGTTAAACCTGCTACAGATATATAACGCCTTACTAAATAATCAGTAGGGCGTTTTACATTAACTATCCCTTACATTACTATCACTGATATTCACTAATAACTGATCTAACTGTGGATTTAATAACTGTAACTGCTCAGGCGTAAAACCGGTAATACTCAACATTTTAGCGGGTATGTCATGTGCTTTATCTTTTAGTCGTTGTCCTGACTCCGTTAGCTGTATTTCGACACTTCGTTCATCGTCTTTATTTCGGCAACGACTTATTATCCCCAGTCCTTCCATTCTTTTTAATAACGGCGATAAAGTGCCGGTATCAAGATCTAACCTCAAGCCTAGTGTTTTAATGGATAATCCATTAGCACTGTCCCACAATACCAGCATGACTAAATATTGAGGGTAGGTCAGTGATAGCTCCTTTAATAGTGATGTATATAACCTATTCATTTTTTTGCTTAAGCTATAAAGCCGAAAACATAATTGTTTTTCTAACTTTAAATGACTATTGGCCACGTTAATCATATTTTTCAGTTACTCAGCTAAGAGTTTTTTAATATCCGCTTCAATATTGGCGGGTTTAGTTGTCGGTGCATATCGTCTGATCACTTCGCCTTGACGGTTAACTAAAAACTTAGTGAAATTCCACTTTATTCCCTTTGAACCCATAATCCCCGGCGCTTGTTCTTTCAAAAAGGTGAAAAGTGGATGAGCGTTATCGCCATTAACGTCAATTTTGTCAAAAAGTGGAAATTTGACATTAAATCGTAAATCACAGAACTGCTTAATTTCTTCATTATCCCCTTTTTCTTGCTGTTTAAATTGATTACATGGAAAGGCAAGTACTTCTAGGCCTTCAGCTTGATGGTCAGCAAAGAGGGTTTGTAAGCCTTTATATTGTGGAGTAAAGCCACAGGCACTTGCTGTATTGACAATAAGCATTACTTTGCCTTGGTAATCCTTTAGTTCAACGTTCTCATTTTTATTGTTATGAGCGCTGAATTGATAAATTGTATTAGACATAAATTTCTCCAGTGATAATTTGATTTATTGTGTATTTACGTTGTGCACAATGTAAATTATTTGTCATTGATAAGCAAAGAAACTAGAGCAACAGATCAAAGTTAAGTAAACTGTTATTAATTAAATTACATCGTCTTTGTTACTATTTGTTGTCGACAATGAAATTCAGGAGTAAAAAATGAAAGTCGCTTTTATCGGTCTGGGTGTTATGGGTTATCCGATGGCGGGGCATTTACAAAAAGCTGGCCATGATGTGTGTGTTTATAACCGAACGTTGGCAAAATCCAAAAAATGGCAAGCTGAATATAGTGGCAGTTTTGCTTTAACACCGGCTAAAGCGTCAAAAGACTGTGACATTGTTTTTTGCTGTGTTGGCAATGATGATGATGTTCGCCAAGTATCTTTGGGTGAAGACGGCATTTTAGCCGGTCTATCACCCGGTGCTACTTTTGTTGACCATACTACTGCATCAGCAGAGGTGGCTCGTGAACTTAGTCATATCGCCAAAGAGCAAGGCAAGTTTTTCTTAGATGCCCCCGTCTCTGGGGGCGAAGCTGGCGCTATTAATGGGGTATTAACCGTAATGTTAGGCGGAAATGAGGCTGAGTTTGGTAAAGTCGCCCCGGTATTAAAGGCTTATGCAAAGTTCAGTAAATTAATGGGACCTGTGGGTAGTGGCCAATTAGCCAAAATGGTCAATCAAATTTGTATTGCTGGTATTTTACAAGGCTTGGCTGAAGGTTTTAATTTTGCTGAAAAAGTAGGGCTAGACCCCGAAGCATTAGTTGAAACTATTGCCAAAGGAGCGGCGGGTTCATGGCAAATGGAAAATCGATATAAAACAATGTTTGCTGGTGAATATGACTTTGGTTTTGCTGTTGATTGGATGCGTAAAGATTTAGCTATTGCCTTTGCTGAAGCGAAAAAAGCCGGTGCTCAATTACCAATGACCGACATGGTGGATGGTTTCTATCAAGAAATTCAAATATCAGGTGGTAATCGATGGGATACCTCTAGCTTGATTTCACGTTTTAAAAAATAGCTGATTAGCGTTTTTTGTTAATAGCTATTTATAGTCGCTATGCTCTGGTTTAATATTTACACTGTTGGCAATAAAGTCGACATTACGTTTGTACTTTGAAAATTAAGGTAGCGGACATTAATTATCGGGAAAACTAAATGAGTCATACTGTATTTGCACCCATAACACTGCCAAACGGCACAACACTTTCAAATCGCCTAGCCAAAGCGGCAATGGAAGAAAATATGGCGGTAGTAGGACATTTACCTGGGGAAGATATTTTCCAGTTATATAGAACTTGGTCTGCTGGTGGGACAGGGCTGCTTATTACTGGTAATGTAATGGTTGACCATCGTGCTATGACAGGCCCTGGAGGTATTGCTCTTGAGGCGAACACACCATTGGCCCCCTTTAAAAAATGGGCTGAAGCAGGTACTCAACAGGGTAGCAAGATATGGATGCAAATTAATCATCCTGGTCGTCAAGTCTATGCAGCAATGGGAGGACAGGTATTTTCACCGTCAGATATTGCGCTAAACATGGGTAAACATAGTAAGTTATTTGCTCAACCAAGCCCAATGACTGAGACTGAGATTCAGTCATTAATTCAACGCTTTGTTACTACCGCATCACGTGCTGCTGAAGCTGGTTTTCATGGCGTTCAGATCCACGCCGCCCATGGTTATCTCTTATCACAATTTCTATCGCCACTGACAAATAAACGAAGTGATCATTGGGGGGGGAGTCTTGAAAACCGTGCACGCTTACTTTATGAGGTTGTTAAAGCCGTGAAGCAAATCTTACCTGAAAATATAGCGGTAACGGTTAAGCTCAACTCTGCTGATTTTCAACATGGAGGTTTCGACTCAAATGATGCCTTAGCAGTGGTAAAAACCCTTGGAGATTTAAAGGTAGACTTGGTTGAATTATCTGGTGGAAGTTATGAAAGCCCGGCCATGCAAGGAAATACTGTTGATGGCAGCACCCTTAACCGAGAAGCGTATTTTATTGATTTTGCAAAAGAAATTGCCAAAGAAGCCGTTATGCCAATTATGACAACAGGCGGTATTGTACGCTTACCTGTGGCGCAAAAAGTGCTCGATGAAGGGGTTGATATGGTCGGACTTGGTCGAGCATTGGCTTTTAGTCCAGACCTAGCAAAAAGGTGGAAAATTTCGCCAGACTATCAAGCTATTTTACCTAAGGTGCAGTGGAAAGATAAAACGATGGCTGCTATTGCAACGATGGCGATTACCAGACGCCAACTGCAACGTATGGGCAAAGGTAAAGCACCTAAATCAAATTTATCCCCATTAATATCCCTAATTACTGATCAGATCCGGCTCAAAAAATTGACTAAGATATATCGAAATCGATACGCTAATAATTAATGGCAGTTGTAATATGACTAGCCCATAAGTAAGCATTTGGCCTAACCCATAGCGAATTATTTTACTATATGACTGAGACGTCTCCATAATATAGTGTTATGCACGAGCTTCCCCATCATATGGTTAGTCGTAACTAAAGACTTCTGCTATGGGCGCATTAAAAACTAAAGAGATTTTAAATGCTACTGCTAAACTAGGGGAGTATTTATTTGCTTCAATGGCATTAACTGTTTGCCTTGTTACACCAACTAAATCAGCCAATTCTTTTTGAGTCATCTCTGCTGCTAAAAACCTTAGCGTTCGTATTCTATTTGAAATAGTAAACCCTGACTTTTTCATTATTTATAGACCTTTCTGGTAATAAAATAATTGAATGACTTTTTCTATTACCTCAGAAACCACCAAAAATAAGAGTAAAAGGTTAATCGTTAATAATTGGTTTTCTAATGTTAGGCTGGCTAATATAGTGATTATGATACCTGTAGCTAAAATGAAGGCTTTTATGCGTGTGCCTTTTAACTCAATTAATTTGTCACGCTCATCTTCGCATTCTGGCTTGTTAAAAACCGCAGCAAAAATATGAGCTAAAATATTTAAGGCTATGAACGCTATTAGTAACCAAATGAAATCAAATATTAAATTAGGCGGAAGACCATTCGTAATATTATAATTCATATTAAGAAAGTAGCTTCCGAACACTAAAGTAAGAGTGGTTATTTGTATCCAAAGGCTTTTTTCTTTAAATGTAAGTTTCATGTCCATGTCCATAATTATCTACCTGAGGTAAAATATATTTTACTTTGTCTGCTGTGTCAAATATTTTAGACATACATAGCAATAGTTCATATCTTTAAATAAAAAGGGAAGTTTATGAAAAAAATCCTAATGGTCAGTACGTTATTAATGTTCTTATTTTTTGGTGTAAATGTGCACGCAAGCGAAATAGAGAGGTTGCAGGTCGAACGATCTGATGGTTCATTGATAGATTATTATATTAAAAAAAATTCACTAACGGCACGTTCAAATACAATATTGATGGTAGTTCAAGGCTCAGACTGTAATAGTATTGCACACAATGCTAGCGTCAATGACCTTAAGCTTGCTTGGCCTGGGGCTGACCTCCTATTGATTGAAAAATACGGTATTACCTCTGCTCTGGTATATAGTGAAAATGGAGAACGTAAAGATTGTCCAACAAGTTATTTAAAAATGGATAGCTTAGATCAACGTGTATCCGATATTCTACTCGTAATGAGTGAAGTCGATAGAACAGCCCCCTATGAAAATTTTTTAATGATTGGAGGAAGTGAAGGTGCCGTAGTCGCTAATACTGTTGCATCACTTGCAAAATCAATTGATGCAACTGCATCATTTAATGGTGGTGGGCGATGGTTTTTGGATGATGTTATACATAGCATCAGATATGGAAAACCGGACACTCGAGAACTCAGAGCTGAAATCGAAGGTTTTACAGAAATGGCTTCTCAAATTATTTCTAATAAACAGATGGAAATTGAAATTAGTGGCCATGGTAGTCGTTGGTGGCGAAGTGTTTTACAGATGGACCAGTTAAAACAACTAGATAGAGTGGAATCACCTATTTTGATTTTACAAAGTCAAAAAGATCAGTCTGTATCAGTGATGAGTACTGACAAAATGATCGATATATTGATCAAAAAAGGAAAGAAAAACATTAACTATAAAAAATATACTGAGTTAGATCACTCTTTTCGTAACTCTAGGGGGGAGTCAAAGCTAACTGATGTTGTAAAGGATATTAATCAATGGTTTTTGGTCACTATTGAAACTGACGATGATAAAAAATTGCAGCAGAAAAACCGCTGAATACGTCACTATGTGCGTATTAAATGATTAAGAACAATTAACCAACGGGCCATGACAAGACTTCAAAAGACTATATAGGCCATAGGAGTGACTACAAATATCAGTTGGATTTTACTTATGTTAATCAACTGCATATAGTCCTTTAACTAAACGTTGTCACTATAAAGGCAGTACTTATGAAAGGTTTACTATTTTTTGCAACATTATTACTAAGTTTCCAAACTACGGCTAGTGATGCATATTCTGTTTATTTAATAAGGCATGCAGAAAAAGATTTAATACATGAAGATAAAAAGAACCCGCCACTACTTATGTGTGGTCTAAAGCGAGCCATTAATTTAACTACCTTGTTTAAACATATTGATCTTAAGGATATATACTCAACTAACTTTAAGAGAACTAAAAGCACTGCATCACCAACGGCAAAATCTAAAGATTTGAAGGTAGAGTTTTATGACCCTTATGATTTAGAAAGCCTTTTTGAAATTGTAAAAAATAATAAAAGAGATGTTTTAATCGTGGGGCACAACCAAACAACTAATGTCCTAGCGGGCAAGCTAGCCGGTATTGAGCTACCAATAATTCCTGAAGACGAATATGACAGGCTTTATCAAGTTACTGTATTTCCAAAAGGAGCTAAACTTCAATTAATACAACAAGCATTTAATTGTGGTGGCAACACTAGGTGAAGGGCACTCGCTTTAGATCCGTTTTAACTCGGTTTGAGATAACCTTAACGTTAGAAGGTGTAAGTCAAGGATAACGGTTTTTTGCCTTGGTATATTACTGCTGTGTCTTTTTTCCCAAATAAATAGATAGCCAATAAAAACCAATACCTAGGCCAATCAGTAATAAACTCCACAAAGCTTGTGTTGGTTTTTCTTTTACAATATAAATTAAGGTCCAGCCACTTACCAACAGGAATAAAATGGGGGGTACTGGGTACAACCAAGTTTTATAGGGCCTCGCCAGATTAGGCTGACGATAACGCAGTATAAAAATTCCTAATACAGCAAAAAAATTATTCAGCGCTAGAGCAAATCCTGAGAAAACCAAAATAGACTCAAAAGACGACGTTATAACAAATATAATGGCTAACAAGGACTGAAAATAAACTGCTCGTTGAGGGATTCCAAATCGATTAACTACAGATAAACTTTTAAATAATGAAAAGTCTTCGCCGATAACCTTCAATACTCTTGGGCCCGCCATAGTCATGGCGCTTACTGTCGAGACTAATAATAAGGACATGATCAAACCCGTTGCCTTGGCTCCAGTTTCACCAAACATTGATTGAGCAACGATATAGCCAATTTCAAGTTGACCCGCCATGGCCGACATCGGTGTCGAATAGAGGAAGACAAAATTAAGCGCTATATAGGCCAACATAACCAAGGCGGTACCAACTATTAATATTCGTGGAAGACTTTGCTGGGGCTTATCCAGTTCGCTACTTAAATAGGTTGCAGCATTCCAGCCGTTATAGGCATAACTGACATAAATAAGGGAAACCGCAAAAGCGCCGCTGAACATAATTGATCCGTCTTGAGGTTCGGGCATAAAACTTACCGGTTGTGGCGTTTCGACTACTATCAGCGCAGCAAAACAAAAAATCACGATCAATAATAACTTGATCAAAGTGAAAATCCATTGGGTACCTGCACTAGTATTACGTGAACTGCCATGTATTACGGCCATTAGCACGATCAAAACAATGGCAAGCAAGTTAGCCGGTAGTACTGGGAATACTGAGGAGAAATAGGCAGCAAAGGTGATAGCTGCCAGTGCCACGGGTGCTGAGAAACCTATGGTTGACGAAATCCAGCCAGAAACAAAGCCCGCTATAGGATGATATATATGGCTTAAAAAATTATATTCACCACCACTTCGTGGTAAGGCAGCACCTAATTCAGCATAGGTTAACGCACCGCAAAGTGCAGTAATGCCGCCAATGAACCATAACATTAACAAGCTAAAACCTGACTGAATATCGAGTAGTTGAAAGCCCAAACTGGTGAAGACTCCAGTGCCAATCATGTTGGCAATAACTACCGCAATTGCCGTCGTCTGACTAAAATATTTAGGGTCTGCTGACTGCTTGATTTTTGATACTTGTGCGTTAATGATTTGATCCAACTAAGATAATGGAATTAGCAGCATAACAAATATTTACAAAACTCGAAAGTTGCGGCTTAAAATTGACTATGTCCTGAACATTTGTAAATAGACATGGGGCAAGCAAAAAGAGCTAATTATTTTTTATAGTAAAATTATGCCCCTTTATATAAAGTTAACTCAATGGCTTGAGGCACATTTACTGCGTAATCATCACTAAAAGACTTATGCCTGTCTTATATCTCAATATGAACGAGGTAAGTAGATTTAATCAGTCGACAGATTTTAATTTAGTAAAGTACTTCAATACGACTGGATACTAACTTAGCATTATCTATGGCTTTTTCTATGTTTTTGCCACGTGCAATAGCAACTCCTAAGCGTCGTGAACCGTCGATATTCGGTTTAGCAAATAAACGTACCTGTGAGCCGGCAACTTCGCCTAATGCTTGGCTTAATCTAGCAAACTTAATATCTTGTGATTGGCCATTACCTAAAATGACACATGACGCTGTTGGACCATATTGGGTGATAGTGCCAATTGGCAATCCTAAAATAGCACGCACATGCAAGGCAAATTCTGAGAAATCTTGAGACATCAGTGTAACTAAACCTGTGTCGTGAGGCCGGGGTGAAACTTCATTAAAGTAAACATCATTATCTTTGATAAAAAATTCCATACCAAAGAGTCCATAACCACCAAGTTCTTTGACTACTCTTGTTGCGATTTGTTGTGCTTTTTGTAATGCCAATTCAGACATGATTTGTGGTTGCCACGATTCACGATAATCACCATTTTCTTGACGATGACCAATAGGTGCACAAAAATGAATGCCATCGACAGCACTTACGGTTAATAAGGTGATTTCATAATCAAACGGTACAAAACCTTCTAAAATTATACGTCCAGCCCCACTTCGGCCTCCCTCTTGGGAATAGGTCCATGCGGACTCTAGTTCGGCTTCTGACTTAATAACACTTTGGCCTTTGCCTGAACTGCTCATTACAGGTTTAATAACGCAAGGAATACCTATCTCCTTTACGGCTTTTAAATAGTCATCTTTGCTGTTAGTAAAGATATAAGGAGATGTTTTAACTGCAAGTTTTTCAGCGACTAAGCGACGAATCCCTTCTCTATCCATTGTTAGCTGTGTTGCACGCGCACTCGGTATAATATTAAAGCCCTCAGCTTCTAATTTTATGAGTGACGCGGTAGCAATGGCTTCAACTTCAGGAATAATAAAGTCAGGCTGTTCTGCACGAATAATATCTTCTAAACGCTCGCCATCAAGCATGTTGAGCACATGTGAAGAATGAGCTACTTGCATTGCCGGTGCATTTGCATAGCTGTCTGCAGCAATAACTTCAATACCAAGTCGTTGTAATTCGATGGCAATTTCTTTACCCAGTTCACCTGAGCCTAATAAAAGGGCTTTTGTTGCACTATTTGATAGTGCACTACCAAAAATAGAAACGCTCATAATAATTAACTCATTGTTTAAATCTTAGGGACTTATTTGTATCAGAATAATATCAGAAAAAATATAAGGATGGCCGCAAAAATCTAAAATAATGAGCTGAATAATGTCTTCAAGCTAAAGTAACGACTAGCCAAGCTATTTTTTTGTAGATAAGCTTTAAATGATGAAATTACAGATCTGTTAATTGTTTTAGCGTTTACTGCATTTCATCAGCCCAATAAAATTGTTTGGCCTGCTTTTGTGTTTTTAGGTGTACTTGTGTTTCTCTTTGCTGCATTAAATGGTCATTTGGCCCAGGTTTTTAATAGGTCTATTGGCCTACTGGCTATAAATTCTGTTAAAGTCATCAATACCAAATAGTACTATGGTTTTATTATTAAATTGTCGATGAATAATAAGGATTTTTATGAGAGAAGCTATAGATGAAATTAAAAACGAAGTTAAGGCTAAACTACTATATTGGAATAATATTCAAAGTAAAAAAGCTAAAATCGCTTTAATACTGTTTTTTACAGCGTTGTTAGTGTTAAAAATTTTCACTACAGTTCTAACCCTAGATTGGCTAGCAGATTTATTTAGTTAATGAACGGGGGAAGTAAAATATAATAAATAAGGACACGTAATACTCTTTACACTTAGGTGGCTAATTTTAAAAAATATTATTTGCATATTATTTTAGCATTAGCTTTATTAGGTGTTTGACATAAATGGAATCACCAGAATGATCAATTGTATTATTAAACGTTATATTGGTAATTATTGAGAAGGCTATGAATATTAATAATAGTTGATATTAAAAAAGAGAGTATATATTGTGCCTCACTGTTCAATAGCTCACTATTTTTAACCCGTTAGTATGACGTTAGCTCTAAAAGGAAAACTTTTATGGAATATGAAAATACCGATCTAAAAACTAGAATTGTTAAACACTACCTACTGCCAACTGCTGCTCTAATTTATTGTTTATTTGGTGTTATTGCTGGTGAAATGACGATGTTTACTCTATCTGGTTCGATTTCTTTATCAGGCTCAGAAGCCTTAATATTATCAATCGCGCCAATGTTATGGTTGTTCAGTGATTTGATTATGTTTGAGCCAAAGCTCCAACTGCCCAAAGTTAAGCGTTTGACCTTTGGTGTATTACTTTTGATTCCTGCAGGCTATATATTTTATATAGTGTTACTTACCTAAGTTATAGTTAATAATTATAAATAGTTACATGGCCGCTGGCTTTGTTTTATTTACCCGATTTGTGCCAACAATCTATTAATCTGTTATCTGGCTGATATATTTTAAGGATAAGACATGTATAAATTTTTAGCATTGCTTTTGTTGATGTGTCTTATTTTAAGTTAAGGGAACGAGTTACAAACCAAATAAATGGGGTGAACTTGGTTTTGGTGAGAAGGGGGAGGACTTACCTAAGCATGAAAGGTTAATATCAATTATCTCATTATAACGATTTTATTGTCGGCTTTGATATTGCGCATACTAATGCCGATGGATGGATTACAGCAGATCAGGAGTGAACGAATTAAATTTTACAGTGGGTAAACAATATCAAAGTGAATACACTAATACCTATATTAATATTGATTTAGGGTGTTTATATAGCAGTGCTACTGAAAATTATTATGAGTTTATTGATTTAGGTTGTAGTCATCCTGTTAAATTAAGTGAGCACTCTATTCCTATTAGCTTAACGTTTTCTGTCGGTAAATACATTGGAGTACGTTTGAGCATTTCATTTACTCTTAGGCGTGTTGACAGTCTTTTTGTGTTAAATTAATTATGCCATTCGGCGACTTTAATTAAAATATAACTAGTCATTAAGGTGGAATTTCTCCCCCTTCGCTGAGTTCTACCTTCTATTACATGTCCGCTTCTCCTTACTTAATCTAATTGCTGGGCTTCAAGCTAGATATCAAGAACTCTTATTTTAGTGGCTCTCACTAAGAGTTTAAGAATAAATATATAAGTCATGATGTTAAATGCTGTTTTATTACTTGCTACGTTAACTGGATTAGCAGTGGGTAATGATCCAATATTCCATTTCAATCGTAGAATATCTTAAGTCAAGTTTTATAGGCCTTAAAAAAGCCAAATAAGCGTTACTTGATGGTGTTTTTATTTCAGCAAGCATTGAGGCTAATGCTAGATAGTAATAATAAAGCGCTAAAATATAATAGATAAATAAAAAGCAAGTTTCTTGGGGGAATATGGTAATGATTCCGCTAAATTTCATTGTTATTTAATCAACATTAGGATTTATATGAAAAACATTTTAATCATGTTCGGATTTCTTTTGATTTCTGGTTGCGGTGGTGGCTATGGTAATGAATCACAAGAGAGTGTTTATGGAGCCCCAACGCCAACGCCCACGCCCACGCCAACACCAACACCTGATAAATTTACATTATCAACGATTAGCAAATGTTATGAAGAGCAATGCTTTTCGTTTATTCAAGCAGAGGGCGCGTCGTTAACTTATACGGAAGGTGGAGATCCTACTGCAGCGTTAAGAACGGTTTATATCTTCTCTCCTGACATTAACGCTGAACCAAATTATATTGGTCAGGCTTGGCCATACATAGTTGTTGAGGATGATGTCGAAGACTTTGATATATCGCCAGAAATAACCGCGGAAATAACAAAAAACAGTAGTAACATGGTCCTCATTAATGGCCAACCTATCTATCAATATACTAATGATAGCACTCCAGAAACTGTTGAAGGCAATGGTTCCTTTTATGGTAGTTGGTGGGCATTAAAGGCAGACGGTGTTGCTAATGCACTTGGACTTAGAACAATCAGCCAAGTGGGCGACTTAACGCAGGGAAGTGGTTTAGGTGAGCAATATGGTAATAGTATTGCTTTAAATGAGGAAGGCACACGAATGGTAGTTGGAGCCCCACGCCATAGCGACTCTCTTGATAATGCAGGTCAAGTAATCGTACTGTCACTTGAGAATAACAATTGGACTGTCCTTGGAAACAAATTAGAGGGGCAACAGCAAAATGCTCATTTTGGCAAAAAAGTCGCCATAAACAATGCAGGAGATACTATTGCTAGTGGTTACTTTTTTGATATCGATAATCAAAGTGATTTAGCCGTTATTAACGTTTTTAAACTCATGGGTAGTGAGTGGTTGCAACTGGGTAGTGATATTAGCGGAGCCAACATTGGTGATTTAACTAATGCAAGTATTAGCTTAAATGAACAAGGCAATGTGTTGGCTATTGGCCAACCCAGTGATTACGCGGAATCGGAATTTGCTGGACGTGTTAGAATTTTTCAGCTTTACTCTGGTGAGTGGCAACAGCTTGGACAAGATATTAACGGTGACATTAGTGGCGACTCTTCAGGAGCTAGCATCAGCTTAAACGATGCTGGTGACGTGGTTGCCATCGGTTCACCGAACCATAGTTTTAGAGGTGATGGCTTTGGGCAAGTAAGGGTTTTTAAATTTACCAACGGAAGTTGGGACCTGCTTGGTAGTAAAATAAATGGGGAATATAGTGGCGGGAATTTGGGTACTGCTATTGCTCTTAGTGGCGATGGGTCTACCCTTGTCGCAGGTGCTCCATTTGCCAGCAAATCAAACAAAAACTCTCAAGGAGCGGTAAAAATCTTTGAGCTTATTGAAAATCAATGGACTCTATCTGGTGACTCTTTTGGAGAGGTAGCAGGAGATAATTTGGGTTGGTCAGTGAGTATTAGTAAAAACGGTAAATTTGTGGCTATGGCAGCTCCTAAAAGTGAATCTGTTGGCGAGGTACTTTTCCTACAAAATATCGGTTTTTCCAAATATGGAGGATGGTTTGATTCAGGTTTATATCGTGAGCAAAGAGTCTTGGGTGAGCTAGAATACGCTAGTTTTGGATATGCAACATCAGTAAGTAATAGAGGTAGTATTGCCATTAGTCAGCCTCTTGGAACGGATGAAAATCCTCAAAGCGGTTCTGTAACCGTTTATCAGCTAGATTAAAAGCCACTTTTATTTACTGCCACTGCTCATCATTATAGTTAAGTATTGGACGTAAAACCGTTAGAGGAGCTTTCGAAAGTCTTTATTAATAAGGTTTAAGAAAGCTCCAGTCATTTATTACACAGTATTTTGACTGTTAGGTAAATCGACGTTTGTTTATAACAATTTATTTAAGGCTATTTACACCTTCTCTTTCCTGAACAGAATGGAAATCAGAACCTCATAAAATTTAAATTTGGAGTTGGTATATCAATGGGCAAATAGTTTACTTCAGTATGTCGTTATTTAAACGATTACATTGAGGGATTTACTAAAGTGACAAAAGGTATTTATAAGTTAAATTTATTCTGAAATTATAGCTGTGTTGATTGTAAGTTAGTGTATAGTTCTTCTGTGGATTTGGCATTTTTGATATCTAACCATTTGATATGTAAGGATGAAAATAGTGAGCTGTTCTCGTTTTTAATATTTTAGTTAATAATCACCCTGTCCCGAATTGGGACTTTATGTTAAAGGAAATGTCTGTGTTGTTTTTTATCTTTAAATTTTTAATGCTGGCCCTATCTTACAAGTTGTATTTAATAAAAAAAGAACCTTTTTACTCGGCATTACTTTTTAGTATTCCTTTGTCAATTGTTGGCTTACTCATGGGCCACGCTTTGATAGGTGTATTTATTGGTAGCGCTATATTATTCGCTTTAGCTTTTGTTAGTTGTTGGTTACTGTCGAAAGTTCCCAATGGTAAACCCCATTACATTGTGTTGGGTATAACCGCACTCGTGGTGGCGTTTGCCTTATAATAAGGCAATTAAAGTAACAGTTGACTGTTCTCGTTTATTAGCCTTTTAGTCAACAGTATTAAGCCCGTTATTGGCGGGTTGTTTACTCATTATATTGTTGAGGCCTTGCAGGGTCTTCAGCAATAAGACTTAATAGTGGTATTGAAAAATCAGAAGCTACAGTGCCACCAAAAAAACTAACTAGTAGCTACCAAAAGAGCCTGCTGGCCCTGGGAATACGACAGGACTTTCAAAACCATCTTTTGAGACGCTACTCACTCCAAAAAAGTAATTATCAATAACAATATTGACTAATTCAAATTCGTTAATATTGCCAACATATTGGCTATTCGTCCAAGTGGGCTCAGTCGTGAGGCGCCAATGAACACGATAACCAGCAAGGTTTTTTGCGATTTTACCTGTTAGTTGTTGCCATTTTAATGTTGTTGACGCTTTAACAGCGCCTGAAATCTCGGTATTGGCCGGTGGTGCAGGTGCCCAAGCCATTGATGCTATAGTTACTGCATTCAAAGAGGTTAACTTGGCAGTAAAGTCAAAATCTACACCCGATAATACATCACCATATTCGATGCCATTTTCACGACGAATATTTTGATGTTGACGGTTGTAATGTTCATTGGTTTCCATAATACGCACTGCCGGATAACCAACAGCATTAAATGGACGGTGATGGCCACCTCTACCGAAACGATCTAAACGATATACCATCATAACATCAAGGTTTGGAATATATTGGTCGGCAATTTTGTCAATATATCGAGCAACATTACGAGAAGGTGAGTCAACTTCCCCACCGGTAAACCTGCGTTTCTTGGCTTCTTCTGGGGTTTCTAGATAACGAATACCTTCAGAAAAAACCCTTGCGGTAGTATTATTGATAACACCATTGATCCCTGAAATATTACCTATCATGTCATTATTAATAACAGCTTCAACGCGCCAGTTGTCTTTTTTGGCAAGGCTAGCCATAATTTTACCACCAAATAAACCTTGCTCTTCACCCGATAGTGCTGCATAAACAACCGACCCATCAAACGAATATTTTGATAAAACTCTTGCGGCTTCAATGACACCAGCAACCCCAGAGGCATTATCATTAGCGCCGGGAGATATGCTAGTAAAATCGAGTGGATTTGTTACTCGAGAATCTATATCACCTGACATAATGATGTAACGATTGGGGTCTACACGGCCCTTTTGAATAGCAATAACGTTGACTACATCGGTTAGGTTAGGAATACGTTTCTCACCAGAGAACGCTTTTTTTTGATAAATCACTTCTAAACAGCCACCACATTGTTGCGATATTTTATCAAATTCAGCTTTTATCCATCGTCTTGCTGCGCCTATACCTTGAGTATCTGATTTAGTTTCAGACAGAGTGTGGCGCGTACCAAAGTTAACTAAAGTTGTCACATCTTGCTTTAAGCGGTGAGCACTAACTTCAGCTTGAATATTTCTTAAAATTGGTTGTTCACTCGACGGCACGATTAACAGCGAACTTGCTGCTGCTAGTGTGGGAAAAATAAGTGAGGTCCAGAGTAGTATTTTATTGAAAAACATCTTTTTCACAAAAAGTCCTAATGGTTAACAGGCCCCATCAAATATTGATAATAAATGGATACCAAGGGTGATTCTTGTATTCTGCACCAGATAACTCATACCTACAATGACAAATTAATAACGGTTAGTTGGGTCCTAATTCGCTCAGCTATTAATTTCAAGCGGAAATTGTTAATACAAATTAGGGCCGCACCAAGCAAATAGCGAATAGCAAGTTAAACGTACCAACATAATCATATTAAGCCTGTAAGTTTTTTACCGTTTATTTTTTGCTCGTTTGGCTAACTAAGTCACCAGAGTTAGCATTCATTCTTACTTAGTTTGTTGTAATTATCTTGATAAAGTGAATACAGAACAGAAATTTCCACCTGTAATTTTTTTGCTATTTATCTAATGAAAAGTAATGAACTTGTAATTAATTACTATCCTCACAATTTTCAAGTTTGATATTATTGAGCTACTGCAGTAAATTAAAAGTAGTAGAATTTTAAAAGGACAATATTAGATGGATGTTACCAAACTATATCTTCTCGCTGAACAAGCAAAATCTCGCTCGATATATTCTCTTTTTACTGATAAACAAAGAGCGCAAAAGTATTCACTGTCAGTAGTTGATCTCTTCCTAGATTATTCAAAACAAAACATTATCGATGATGAGCTTTCTACGGTTATTTCTCTGGCAGTAGAGTCAGGATTGTCAGACAAAATAAAGGCACAGTTTAGTGGTGAAAAAATCAATAAAACGGAGAAGCGGGCCGTATTACATACTTTGTTAAGAGCTCCTGATAAAGTTAAAAGGACTATATTGCCTGACTATGCCGATGAGGTCATTAATACCGAAAAACAGATGGATAAAATTGTTGATGATGTTTACTCAGGGAATATTAAAAGTATTACCGGCGAAAGGTTTACTGATGTTTTAGCCATTGGCATTGGCGGTTCTTTCTATGGCGTAAAAGTAGGATTGACGGCACTTAGACCTTTTCATTGTCTGGCGTTAGATGTTCACTTTTTAGCGAATGTTGACGGCGCTGCTGTTAAAGAAAAGCTAGAAAAACTCGTCCCTCAAACCACATTAGTGGTGGTGATTTCTAAAACATTTTCAACACAAGAAACCTTATTAAATGCTACAGCGGTTAAAAACTGGATGTTGGCTTCACTTCCTCGCGAGTCAATTGCTCAGCAGTGGTTTGCTGTTAGTACTAATATCAAACAGGTTAAACTTTTTGGTTTATCTGAAGAACATATCCTCCCCATGTGGGATTGGGTTGGCGGCCGCTTTTCCTTGTGGTCAGCGGTTGGCTTACCCTTGGCGTTAGCGATAGGAAATGAGAATTTCGCTAAGCTAAAACATGGGGCCTTTGAAATGGATAAACATTTTCAAACTGCAGACTTTAGTCACAACATGCCAGTAATTATGGCGTTAATTGGCATGTGGAATCGTAATGGTTTGAGTTATCCTAATTTAGCTATTTTGCCCTACGAGCATGCATTAAGAACTTTGCCTGGTTACTTACAACAAACAGAGATGGAAAGTAATGGTAAGTCAGTCTCTTTGGAGGGCCTGAAGCTTTCTTGGGCGACAGCCCCGGTATTATTTGGACAAGAGGGTACTAATGGACAGCATGCCTTTATGCAGTTGATGCATCAAAGTGATGATATTATTCCTACAGACTTTATTGTTTCATTAAAGGGCTCTAGTAAGTATGAAGAGCATCATAAAGTTTTGGTCGCTAATTGCTTTGCCCAATCTGAAGCGCTAATGCGAGGGAAATCCTTGCAACAAGTTGAAAATGAAATGGTATTAGCAGGAGAGTGTGAGGATGAAATTAGCCGGTTAGCAATGCATAAAACGATGAAAGGCAACACACCAAGTAATACTCTAGTCATATCGACACTTAATCCTCATTCTCTTGGAACTATATTAGCTTTATATGAACATAAGGTATTTGTGCAAGGTGTATTGTGGCAACTTAATTCATTCGATCAGTGGGGCGTTGAGCTTGGTAAGCAACTGGGTAATCAGATATTGTCTGCTATGGAAGGCGATTGTGATGAAAGCTTATCAACGTCAACTCAACTGTTAATTAATCGCTTCCTTAAGGCTTAAGTTAAGATTTATCTAAAATAAACCGCAGTAGACAATATGCTGTACTCCTGCGGTGATTGATTTTTGGTAGATAAAAGAGGTTAACTTTTAATTATTCTACTTCATCAGCAGACTTTATCCTCTCTAACCTGTCTTGTTCTTCAGCAAAGGCCGCTTTTATTTCTTCAATAACGGTATCGACATCCGCAGCATCAGTGTTTTCTTTAAATAATCCTGAGAGTTCAGTCTCTGTGGTCAATTCACCACCTTCGAATAATGCCCACATTTCTTGCGCATATTTACTTTTCAGTAATTGTGGCGCGAATTGTCCATAGTAATTGGTAATATTATCTACATCACGTCTTAACATAGCTTTAGCATTATTATTGGCGGCAGCATCTACTGCTTGTGGTAAATCTATAATGACTGGGCCGTAGTCATCCACTAATACGTTAAACTCAGATAAATCGCCATGGATAATGCCTGCGCATAGCATGCGCATGACATAAATCATCATCAGTTGATGATCTTCAATCGCTTGCTCTTCTGACATAATGACATCGTTTAATCTTGGTGCCACATCACCATCGTCATTGGTGACTAGCTCCATTAAAAGCACGCCTTCAAAACAGCCAAATGGAGTAGGAACTCTGACATTGGCACTTGCAAGGAGATATAACGCATCTACTTCGGCATTCTGCCAAGCTTCTTCTTGCTGTTTTTTTCCGTAACTTGAGCCTTTTTCCATGGCTCTTGCGCGGCGGCTGTTTTTACTTTTTCTACCTTCTTGGTATTGGGCTGCTTTTTTAAAACTGCGCTTATTGACTTCTTTATAAACTTTAGCGCAACGAATGTCATCACCGCAACGGACAACGTATACAGTGGCTTCTTTACCGCTCATTAATTGGCTAATAACGTCATCGATTAAGCCATCGTCAAGCAAGGGTTGTAAGCGTTTAGGTATTTTCATGATAATGGTTTCAACGTAAGAGGAAGGCCTTGATCAAAAAGGATTCGATTAAGGCTGTGTTGAGTTATTTTAGTGGTTATTTTACAATTCAATCGTTTTAATCCAGTCAAAGCGATCTTCTTTAGTGCCGTATTGAATACCTGTCAATTCGTCATATAGATGTTTAGATACACTTCCAGTCTCATTATTGTTGATAACATAAACCTTTTCCTTGTAACAAAATGTTCCAACAGGTGATATTACTGCAGCAGTACCACAGCCAAAGACTTCGGTAATTTTACCACTTTTTATATCTGTTAAGATTTGCTCTATATCCAAACGTTTTTCGCTGATTTCATAACCAATAGCGGGTGCTAATTTTAAAATTGAGTCACGGGTAATACCGGGTAAAATACTGCCACTGAGTTCTGGAGTAACAATGTAGTTGCCTTCATAAACAAAACATATGTTCATGGCCCCAACTTCCTCTACAAATCGACCTTCAATAGCATCAAGCCATAAAACTTGTGAGTAACCTTTTTTAGCGACTTCTTCTGAGGCATAAAGGCTTGCTGCGTAATTTCCGCCTGTTTTAGCTTCCCCAACTCCGCCTTTAACTGCACGACGATATTCGTCAGCAACGAAGACTGATATCGGTTTTAATCCCCCTGAAAAATACGCGCCAGCAGGACCTGCAATAATAAAGTGGCTATAATTTGCACTTGCACCTAAACCTAATTTAGGTGTTGTTGCTATCATAGTCGGGCGGATATACAAAGATGAACCGTCTTGATCTGGTACCCATTGATTATCTAACGCCACTAGCTTTTGAATAGCATCCAGATGAAAATCAACGTCAACCTCTGGCATGACAATACGTTTAGCTGAACGGTTAAAACGTTTGCAGTTTTTTTCAGGACGAAATAAATTTATTTTTCCATCATGAGTTTTATAAGCTTTTAAGCCTTCAAATATCTCTTGGCTGTAATGAAATACTGCAGCAGAAGGGTCTAATGATAGCGAATGATAAGGACTAATAAGGGCGTTGTGCCAGCCTTTATCCTGGTCATATTCTTGAGTAAACATATGATCAGAGAACGTTGCCCCGAAACTAAATTTTTCAGGACAAGCGTTGCGTTTGTCAGCATCAAGAGGCTGCATTTGGATAAACATTTTACTTCCTTAATTTTCTAATTTTTTGATCATATCAGACAGATTAATCTATTGATCATCTTAAAATAGTCTAATTATATAACTTTTGCGTTGTACTTAATCTTAATACCGAGCTATTAAGTCATTATACTCTTTGAAAATTAATCGCCATTGATTTTAGTCAATTATTGGTTCTGCTAAGTATTACGCTATTTTTTAATCGCGTATGATATCACTAATTAATCGGCTAAAATATCCCGAGTGTTAATTACTCGTTTAATTTTGCTCATTATTTTGTAAATTAATGTATTCATTAATTCTCTAGTTTGTATCCTGTTAGATTCTTTTTACTTAACTAGAGCCACTAAGTAAATATGATGGGTTGAGACAAACATCGTATTTCATTATACAAAATGTAATTTTATAACCAAGTATTCTGAATTAAAATATTAAAAGATAAATATATTTCAATTACTTATTGGGATTATTTATTTTGGTAAGGCTTTACAAAGTGAACAACTGTGACTCAACTGTTGTTAGTTTATTTGTGTTTTTTATAGCTCATATTAAAAAGCTAAATTTTTCTTTTGATAAGATCTCTAATAACAAATCGATTCGGGCTTAAGTTAAATAGTATTTTACTGTCTACAGGATAAGGTGTTCCGCAGATGTCAGCAGTAAGAATATCAGCAAGTAAAGGTGCGGAACAAAGGCCTCTTGCCCCAAAACCTGTCATTACATATAAGTTTTCAATACAAGGTGCTGCTTGGTTATATTTCCAATTTTTATCTTTTGCTAAGTGGGGGTATATTTCTTGATGTGCCTTGATATTAGGCATTGCACCTACCATCGGCAAATGGTCAGGCGTCATACAACGTAACCTTGCTTTGCTTTTGTTGATATCAGAACGTTGCCATTGCGTTACTTCGGGTAAACATTGATTAAGCATATTGAGATTAAAATTATCATCTTCTTCACGCACCTCTGTATCAAAGTCATCTTTATCAAATGTTGCGCCAATACAATGTATATTATTGTTTTGAGGCGTTAAATAACCTTTATGGCAAAGTACTGTTGATAAGTTTTTTATTTTGTCATTAGTTTTCATGTCAGTGATTTGGCCCCGAACTGAGGTTAATGGTAATTCGTTTACTATATTAATACGGAGAGTTTCAGCACCACCACAGACGATAAGCAATTTTTCACTGATGTTACCTTTGTTAGTTTTTAACTGCCAAGTTCCATCAGCAGCTTTTTCAATAGACTCGACTTTTGTTGAGGTTTCAATACGTAAATGATTACTTTTTTCTGCCGCATTAAGTAATTGTTCCACTAACTCACCAGGCGCTACCCAACCTGCATTAGGCATAAATAAGCCGCCAAATTTCAAGTCAATACCGGCAATGTTACTTGCTTGTTTTGCATTAATACTATGAATTAACGTTTCAGGCCAAGCATTTATTTTATCAAATTGTTGTTGGCGATCTTGTAGTGCACTTTTATAACTGACATCGAGTAAACCACACCAGTCATGGCTAAATGAAAATCCACTGGCGAGTAACTCTTGATATAGGCTTTTTGCCCGCCCAAAGGCCTGTTGATAAAATTCGCTAATGTCATCTTTTTGCTGGTGAAGTAATGGGTAAACAGCTGCAATTGAATTACTTGATGCACCTTGAGCCACTCTACTTTCTTGGCAGTACAAGGTAACGTTGACACCTTGTTTACTCAAGGCAAAAGCAGCACAAGCAGAAGCAATACCACCACCAATAATAGCAACTTGCTCTGGTTTGGTTATTTGAGGTCTTAATTGATAACCTTTATTAGAGAGTTTACTTTGTAGAAATTGAGCGGTTACTTTACCCGTCTTATTAATTGTTGCAGCTTTTTTTTGCACTATAACGCCTTGATGTATTTATGAGATTAATAAAAATTAACGACGGTATTATAGCAAGTTTTTGTGACTAAGGTGAATAACAGTAGAGGCTTCTGCTTATCCCTACTTATTGGTATTTAAACGATTGATTTTTTGCTTATATAAGATGAAATTCATATGTTTTTCTCCTTTTACTTTCTAATTTTTTTTACTAATGATAAAATGAGAGTACAAGTGTACGCTGGATGGACCAGTTAAGTGGGTGAAAGTCTGTATGATACGCCCGAATTCTTAAATTTTAAGTTGGTTAATTAAATGAAACGTGTAGTTATCACAGGTTTAGGCATAGTGTCGAGTATTGGCAACAATGCAGAAGAAGTATTATCGTCATTGAAAGCAGGGCGTTCAGGTATCACAAGAGCTGAAAGTTTTGATGAAGTCGGTTTGCGCAGTCAAGTTTGGGGTAAACCTGATATTGATACGAAATCAATGATTGATCGTAAAGCTTATCGTTTTATGGGTGATGCAGCTGCTTATGCTTATATTGCTATGCAAGAATCTATTGATGATGCAAAATTAACTGAAGATCAAGTCTCAAATATCCGCACAGGTATTGTTGCTGGTTCTGGTGGCGCTTCCTCTGCTAATATTGTTTCTTCTTCGGATACATTACGTACACGTGGTATTAAGCGTGTTGGCCCATATGCAGTGCCTAAAACTATGTCGAGTACTATTTCGGCTTGTTTGGCGACACCTTTTAAAATTAAAGGGGTGAATTATTCTATTAGCTCTGCTTGTGCAACTAGCGCCCATTGTATTGGCCATGCGGCAGAACTTATTCAACTTGGCAAACAAGATATTGTTTTTGCTGGTGGTGGTGAAGAGGTTGATTGGTCATTAGCTATGATGTTTGACGGCATGGGTGCGTTATCTTCTAAGTACAACGATACCCCTGAGCAAGCTTCTCGAACTTATGATGCTGACCGTGATGGTTTTGTTATTGCTGGCGGTGGCGGTATGGTGGTGGTTGAAGAGCTCGAACATGCTCTTGCCCGTGGCGCACATATTTATGCTGAAATTGTCGGCTATGGAGCAACTTCTGATGGCTATGATATGGTTGCACCAAATGGTGAAGGTGCGGTTCGTTGTATGCAACAAGCGATGCACGGTGTTGAAGGTGAAATTGACTACCTAAACACCCATGGCACATCTACTCCGGTAGGCGATGTTAAAGAGCTTGGTGCCATTCAAGAAGTCTTTGGTAAAAAGTCTCCAGCGATCAGTGCAACTAAAGCAATGACAGGTCATGCGCTAGGTGCTGCTGGTGTTCATGAAGCTATTTTCTCTATGCTGATGATGGAGAATAACTTTGTCGCTCCTTCAATTAATATTGACACCTTAGACGAGCAAGCTGAAGGTCTGGATATTGTGACAACAATGCGTGAAACTGAGCTAAACATGGTTATGTCAAATAGCTTCGGTTTTGGTGGTACAAACGCCACATTACTGATGAGAAAATTTAAAAGCTAGTATTCGATATTTGTTTAAAGTTTATTAATAACCCCAAAAAATTATATTATTTTGGGGTTTTTTTTAATTTTCGTACCATATTATGATATTCAATCTTTATTTATAAAACCTGTTAAATTAAAATAGCTAACTGAAATCAATAAACGCTGCAAATAATGAAAATATTTTACGATGAAAATATGCCTTTCGCTAAAGAATTTTTTAGCGACTTTGGTCAGCTTATCCCTTTCTCAGGGCGCGATTTAACCGCTGAGGCGTTGAGTGATGCTGATGTTTTGTTAGTGCGTTCTATTACTCAAGTTAATAAAGATCTTCTGAGACTTAATCATAATTTAGTTTTTGTTGGTACCGCGACTATTGGTGTTGATCATATCGATCAAGCTTATTTAAATGAACAAAATATTGCTTTTACTTCGGCCCCTGGTTGCAATGCAATTTCTGTTGCTGAATATGTGCTTAGCGCTCTAATCGTTTTAGCTGAACGTAAAGGGTTTAATGTCCTAGATAAAACGGTTGGTATTGTTGGCGCAGGTAATACCGGTAGTCGATTAAGTGAAAAATTAACCGCATTAGGTATTAAACATCTTTTGTGTGATCCTTTTTTAGCACAGACAAATGATCAACGTGACTTTGTTTCATTAAACCAGGCGTTAGCCTGTGATGTTATTTCTTTGCATGTGCCTTTGACTCATGAGGGAGAATTTCCGACTTATCATTTACTAGATAGCCTATGTTTGTCCAAACTCAATAAGCAGCAAATATTGATTAATGCCTGCCGTGGTGAAGTTATTGATAATCAAGAATTATTAAAGTTAAAACAGCAAGGTATGGAAACAACCTTGGTGTTAGATGTTTGGGAGAACGAACCAAGTATTTTGCATGAGTTGATAGAGTATGCTGACATTGCCACTGCCCATATTGCTGGTTATAGCTTAGAAGGAAAAGCTCGTGGTAGCGAAATGCTCTATCTGGCATTATGCCGACAATTAAAAGTTTTACCAGAAAAACAGCTGAGTCAGTTTTTACCCATACCATTAATTGACAGTGTTGAAATAAAAGGTGAATTTAGTGATGTTTTACTAAACCAGTTAGTCAAAATGGTTTACGATGTCAGGCGTGACGATGCTATTTTTCGTCAACAAATACTCTGTCAAGGTTTCGATTATATTCGTAAAACTTACCCAGCGCGAAGGGAGTTTTCTGCAATAACAGTTACCTTGTCAAATTCAGCCATTGAAGGTGTGCCACATCTACTAGGCTTTAATAAGAAAATCTAATGTAAGAGAGAGGGACATGGCACAGAAATTTGATGTTTGCGTACTTGGCGCAACAGGATTAGTAGGTAAAACTATCATAGAAATCCTTGAAGAACGAGATTTTCCAATTAATAAGCTTTATCCATTAGCGAGTGCTCGTTCAGCCGGTGAGTTTATTGACTTTAATGGCGAAAGCATTGAAGTACTTGATGCTGATAACTTTGATTGGAGTCAAGCTCAAATTGGCTTCTTTTCAGCTGGAGGTGCAATTTCAGCAAAGTTTGCACCTATTGCAGGTGAGGCGGGATGTATTGTTATTGATAATACCTCAGAGTTTCGTTACGAAGATGACATTCCATTAGTTGTACCTGAAGTAAATCCTCACGCTTTAGCGGATTATCGTAATCGAAATATTATTGCTAACCCAAATTGTTCTACCATTCAAATGATGGTTGCTCTCAAACCGATTTATGATGCTGTTGGTATTGATCGCGTTAACGTTTGTACTTATCAGTCAGTGTCCGGTGGTGGTAAAGCGGCAATGGATGAGTTAGCTAAACAAACAGCTGATTTGTTAAGTGGTAAACCTGTTGAAACTAAAAACTTTTCCCGCCAGATTGCGTTTAATGTTATCCCTCAAATTGATGTGTTTCTTGATAATGGTTATACCAAAGAAGAAATGAAAATGGTTTGGGAAACTAAAAAAATTCTAGGTGATGACAATATTTTAGTCAATCCTACAGCGGTTCGTGTTCCTGTATTTTTTGGTCACGGTGAATCGCTTCATATTGAAACCCGCACTCCAATTTCTGCCGAAGAAGTTAAAGTATTATTAAGCCAAGCTGAAGGTATTGTTGTTTGTCATAATGATGAAGATTTTCCTACTCAAATTACCGATGCTAGTGGTAAAGATGATACTTTTGTTGGCCGTATCCGCGAAGATATAAGTCATGCACATGGTATTAATATGTGGATTGTTGCTGATAATGTTCGAAAAGGTGCAGCAACCAATAGTGTTCAGATAGCTGAGTTACTTGTGAAAAATTATTTATCATAACGAATAGTTTTATTAATAATTTTAAAGAAAATCAGAACCGAGTCGTTAATATAGTGACAAGTTTCTGATTTTTTTGTTTTTACTGTTAATTTTCTAATTAAACAGAGTGGTTATGTTAGTATAATTATGAAAGTTGGAATAAAATTTGCTAAGTTTTATATGGTTTGAAACGTGCCAAATGATTGGCACAGACTAAAATATCAAACTATATTATTTTGTTTGCTAAATTAAACGACTGAAAACAAAATATAATTGATATCAATAAAAATAATTAGGATAGCCTCGATGGTAAAATTTTTAAGCCTATGCTTGTGGCAGGTAATTATAATAGGAACGCTTACCACTAACGTTTCAGTTGCTGCTGAAGATAAACTTGGCATCAGCATTCGCGGTCCCAAATTACAAGATCAAAATATATCACTTCAATACGGTCCAATTAGCCCAAGTGATACCCTTTGGAATATTGCCCTTAATGTGAGATTAGATCCTAGCCTTAGTGTCTATCAGGTCATGCAATCATTGTATCTGAATAATCCACAAGCTTTCGCTGAAGATAATATTAATTATTTAGTTGAAGGAGAAATAATTAATATTCCATCTTTAGAAACTATGAGAGCAATTAATGGGAATTCAGCAAAACTAAAAGCTGATATTGATGAAAGGAAATGGATTTCTAAAGTTAGTCCACCTGTAAAGAAAAGTTTAAAGAAAACAGATATTGATAAGGCAAAAATAGAAATTAATGAGCAGTTGCGTTCTTTTGGAGAAAGCCAAAAACTTCAATTAGATACGATTCAAAAAGATTTGTCAGACTCTATTGCTGCCATGCAAACACTATTAAAAGAAAATGAAGACTTGCGAACTCGTTTGGTTAAAGTTGATGGTAAAGTTGAAGATTTACAAGATGCTGCTGCACAATCTGAGGAAACTAATCAGCAATTGAATGAAATCATTATAATTTTAGAAGATGCATTAGAATTAACAAAAACTGATAAACAAAATGAAATTCTCAAAAATGAGCAAGCAGAATTACAACGTCAAAGTTTTATCTCCAGTCCTGTTTATACTGCATTGTTAATGACAGTTCCTGCCATTTTATTATTAGGTCTATTTTTCTTATATTATATCCGACTCAGTAAAAATCAGCCAATCCAATCCAATGAGCCTAATGCACTCATGACCGAAAAATCGGCAGTTGACAAGATAACACCAGAACAAGAACTTGATCAAAGTAGTTATATTGATGAAAAATCATCGTTAGATGATGAGCTTTTAATTGCTCCCAATGACAATGACAATGACAGTGATTTAGATGAAAGTGACCTAGATGATATTGACTTAGATGATCTTGATATAATAGATGATGAGCGTCCTACTACTGCAGTTGATGAAGGGAATTTAGACCCACTATTATCAAGTTTAGATCATGAAGAGCCGAATAGAGAAGAGAACCAAGAAACTTTAGTAGACACTGGAAAGATTGAGCAAAGTAATTTAGAAAAATCATCAGATAAATCGGTTGAAACGATTGATATTGAAGATGACTTACCTCTCGATGAACTGCCTGTGGATAATGAGGTAACTGACCCCGATGCTGTCGATGCTTTATTAGCAAAAGAAAAATTTACTGATGATCTACCTGCTGAGACTACTGAAGCTGATGATCTTGATAATATATTAGCTGATGATCTACCTACTGAGTTTACTGAAGCTGATGATTTTGATGATTTATTAGCTGAGAATATTATTGATGAACTGCCGGCTGATAACGAGGTAACTGACCCCGATGCTGTCGATGCTTTATTAGCAAAAGAAAAATTTACTGATGATCTACCTACTAAGATTACTGAAGCTGATGATATTATTGATGAATTGCCCACTGATGATGAGGTAACTGACCCCGATGTTGTCGACGTTTTATTAGCGGCAGAAACTCTTGCGGATGATTTATCCACCGAGCTTACTGAAGCTGAAGCTGATGAACAGTTTAATGAAGATGAACTTGATATTGATCAGTTGATTCCTAAAGTTAATGACGAACAGTTAAGTGACGATACTTATCTAGACATTGGCGATGATTTACTTGCCGATATTAAATCTGTTAATGATAATGTTATTGACACTATTGATGATGAAACAATGGAAGCTATATCATCAGATTTTGATGAATCAACATTGTCTGATTTATTAAATGATGAAAAAGAAAGTAACGGGCTATCAGCTGTCTATGATAATGAGGAAGTTCCAGATACTTCAGAAATAGAAGATATTCAAAACTTAGATAACTTAGACTTTGATGAATTATTGGCCAATATTGAAGAGGAATCTGAAGTATCTACTAGCGTGGACTTGCTCTATATAAAAGATGAACTTACTGTCAAAGATGTCCCCCTCGAAGCAGAAGAAAAGAATGATTCAAATGAAGAATTTGTTTCGGTTGACTCCTTACTCTCCGACATCTCTGACAACTTAGATAATAATACAGTAGATGAAAATTATGATAAAGATAATATAGATGTTGGTTTAGATGATTTTCCTGAGTTTACCGCTAATGATGATGTGGATATTGATGTTGATGACGATGAGCTTGGGCTCGCTGAAAAGTTAGATCTTGCTAAAGTCTATATTGAAATCGGTGATGTAGACAATGCGGAAGTTATTTTGAATGACATTGTCAATTTAGGAGATGAAAAGCAACGAGTAATAGCTCAAAATTTACTTGATAAAATGAATCCATAACTTCATTATTTAAAGTCTCTATAATTTGGTAACGGCAAACAATGATAAAATGTTTGCCGTTTTTTTATGGTTTTTGAAATAGCTTCAGATGAAAGATTTTATACGCCTAGCATCAATGAGGGAAATAATAGATAATGCGGCGGAAATTAGCTGTTTTTAAAAGAAAGAGGTTACATGCGCTACGCCTTAGGTATTGAATATGATGGTAAAAACTATTATGGCTGGCAAAGACAAAAATCTGTTGTCAGTGTTCAACAAACACTTGAACGTGCATTATCTAAAATAGCGGATGAAAATATTGATGTGGTTTGTGCTGGGCGCACCGATACTGGTGTAAATGCAACCAATCAAGTTGTGCATTTTGAAACAGAAAAAATCAGAAAGGCTAATGCTTGGACTTTAGGTGTTAATACTCATTTACCCAAAGATATAGCGGTAACTTGGGTGAAAGAAGTTAGTGATGAATTTCATGCTCGCTTTAGCGCTACTGCGAGACGATATAGGTATATTATTGGTAATACTAGGCTTCGTTCTGCTATTTTAAGTAATGGCATTAGTCATTTTCACTATCCACTTGATGAGAACTTAATGCATCAGGCGGCACAAACCCTATTAGGGGCTAATGATTTTACTTCTTTTCGTACGGTACATTGTCAATCTCACTCACCCAACAGAACACTAATTCATTGTAATGTTACCCGCCATGGTGAATTTGTTATCATTGATATTAAAGCGAATGCATTCTTGCATCACATGGTAAGAAATATTGCAGGTAGTTTAATGCTAATAGGGCAATCGATAAAACCCGTGTCTTGGCTAAATGAAGTATTAGAAGCTAAGAATCGTTGTGTTGCCGGTGTTACTGCTCCTTCTGCGGGTCTATATTTTGTTGATGTAGATTATCCTTTAGAGTTTGACATCCCTAAAAGAAACTTAGGGCCATTATTTTTAAGTTAATATTTACGCTAAGTTAACAAAACAGACCAGTTTTTTATATTCAAACTATACTAAACTGTGGTCTAATCGCTAGGTATATGTGTTTTACTAATTATTTGAAATTTGATGGTTAAAATTGAGTCAAATTTGTTTTTATTCGTTGCAATAGGCAAAAATTAAATTATGAGTTGGATAGAAAAAATTCTCCCCAAAGCAAAGTCGACCCAAAAGCGAAATATTCCAGAAGGAGTGTGGAGTAAGTGTTCGTCTTGTAATGCTGTGCTTTATAAAGTCGAATTAGAGCGACAAATTTTCGTTTGTCCAAAATGTGATCATCACATGCGTATCAGCGCTCGTAAACGTATCGAAAGCTTCTTAGACAAAAGCGAACGCATTGAGCTTGGTGAAGAGTTTGAAGCGCAAGATGTTTTAAAATTTAAAGACTCAAAACGTTATAAAGATCGTTTGGTTGCAGCACAAAAAAATACCGGCGAAAAAGACGCCCTCGTAGTCATGAAAGGCGAACTTCATGGCTTACCTGTTGTCGTTGCTGCGTTTGAATTTTCGTTCTTGGGTGGCTCAATGGCCTCGGTTGTTGGCGCAAGGTTTGTTAAGGGCGTTGATTACTGCTTGAAACATAATATACCGTTTATTTGTTTCTCAGCCAGTGGCGGTGCAAGAATGCAAGAAGCGCTATTTTCTTTAATGCAAATGGCAAAAACCAGTGCTGCATTAGCTAGAATGAGTGAGCAAGGTTTACCTTATGTTTCTGTGCTGACTGATCCTACTATGGGTGGTGTATCTGCTAGCTTAGCTATGCTTGGTGACATTAATGTTGCAGAACCTAAAGCCTTAATTGGATTTGCTGGACCTCGTGTTATTGAGCAAACCGTTCGTGAAAAATTACCTGAAGGTTTCCAACGGAGTGAATTTTTATTAGAGAAAGGTGCTATTGATCTAATCGTTGATAGGCGCGATATGCGTGAAACCTTAGCAAGAATGCTGGCTAAATTTACGGGACAAGATAGTCCTGTAAAACATGTTTCATAGCTAGTTTAGCGTTAGTTTGATAAATATTGCTTTTTATTATTTGAACAACTAATGCAGTCGGTATAATTTTATGTCAGAAAATTTTAAAAGCCACTCGCCAAGAGATAACTTAGCGCAGTGGCTTTGTTATTTAGAAACTATTCATAGCTCTGAAATTGATTTAGGATTGAGCCGCATTAATAGCGTTGCCCAACGACTTAATATTGACTTTAGCTTTGCAAAAGTGATTACAGTTGCGGGCACCAATGGTAAAGGTACAACCTGTGCTTTTCTTGAAAACTTTCTATTAACCGAAGATAAAACTGTTGCTGTATATTCTTCACCTCATATTGAAAAGTTTAATGAACGATTACGTATCAGTCGGGTTGATGTTGAAGATTTACCTTTAATCGATGCGTTTGAGAAAATCGAGAAAGCTCGAGGTGACATTTCATTAACTTACTATGAATATACGACGTTAGCTGCTTTTATTATTTTGATGGCTGTTCGCCCAGAAATTATTATTTTAGAAGTCGGTCTTGGTGGTCGTTTAGATGCTACCAACATCATTGATGCTGATATCGCGGTAATCACTACCATAGATTTAGACCATCAAGCATTCTTAGGTAATACTCGCGAACTTATTGGTTTTGAAAAAGCGGGTATTTTACGTAGCCAACAGTTGGCAGTTTTAGGCGACACAGCACCGACAATATCAATTATTAATTATGCAAAAGAGATAAATGTTCAGCTAAAGGTTCGTCAACAAGATTTTATTGTAGATACATCGGGTGCACAATGGTCTTGGTCATATGAACAGTTAGTACTTGATAAACTGAATAAAACCAATATTCCACAAGACAATGTAGCAACTGCACTCATGGTTTTACATTTACTCGGGATTAAATTAACGAATAAAAAAGTTAATCAAGCAATTAAACTTACTAAGGTTGCTGGACGTACCGAGCTATTTAAAGAAAACTGTGATGTTTTATTAGATGTTGCCCATAATCCTCAAGCAGCAAGGTATTTGGCTCAATATATAGCTCATTTAAAAAGTAAAAATAATTATCAAAGGGTTATTGCTGTTGTTGGCATGTTATCTGATAAAGATATCAGTAACACTTTAAAGCCTATGTTAGCTATTATTGATGATTGGTTTATTGGTGAAGTATTAGCTCCTCGCTCTGCGAGTAAAGCAGATATTTGGCAACAGCTTAATAAAAACCTTGGCAATAACCTATCAACTAACACTAAGTTACTTAATTGTTTTGACAATATCACTCAGGCATTTAAAATGGCTAATAAAAATAGTAATGAAACAGATTTAATTGTTGTTTTTGGGTCTTTTTACACCGTCGCTGAAATTAGGCGTTTAATGATCTAGCGTAACTAATAAGTTGTTGCGTTAAATATTTAGGAGCAGAGCTTGTCTACACCTTTCCAAAACCGCCTAGTGGGAACTATTATTGTTGCTGCGGCTATTATTATATTTTTACCCGATATTCTTGATGGTGAAAAAAAATCATATCAAGCAGATTTTGAAGAGATTTCTGCTGCCCCTGCTTTTGAAAAAAAGCAGGTCAAGAGTACTTTTCCTCAAGATAAATTAGCACGTTTACCCGATGATAAATTTAGTGAAGAGCCTGCCATAGATGACTCTGAAACGCTTGTTCCTAAAGTAAGTCAGCCGAAAGAAAGTTTAGTTACCAGCAAAAGTGATGTTAAAATTGCAGTGCTAATTAAAGATGAAATAGAGACTATTAAAAAAATCCCCCTGAAATCAAATAATACTAAATTGTTAACCGCTAACGCATTAGTCGAAAGTAAACAAGTAACACAAACACCTGAAAAAGCTGAGTTAACTCTAGCGTGGGTGATTCAGTTAGGTAGTTTTCGCCATAAACAAAATGTAAAAGAGCTGCTTAAAAAGTTGAAGGCTAATGGTTATAACGCTTATACAAAGCCCATTAAAACAAAAAATGGCACTTTAACTAAAGTATTTGTCGGACCTGAGCTAATTAAATCATCATTAGATAAAAAATTATCAAAACTTAAAATTTTAACTAATGTACAAGGTAAAGTGGCGCGTTATCAAGCTAATAATTAGATAAAAAAATAGCGCTAAGCTTAATTGATCTGTTAGAATGCGCGCCTATATTATAATAGGATTTAACTTATGGTTTGGATTGATATTGCAATCTTAGCAGTCATTAGCGTATCAACACTAATTAGTTTAATAAGAGGCTTTGTTAAGGAAGCTGTGTCTCTCGTTGTATGGTTCAGTGCCTTCTTTATCGCCAGCACATTTTATGTCAATTTAGCGACTCTCTTAACTAATATTTCTGATCAATTTCTCCGCAATGCTGCCGCTATTGCTATCCTGTTTATATCCACATTAATCATTGGTGCTTTAGTCAATTACTTGATTAGTCAACTAGTCAGTAAAACAGGGCTTTCAGGTACTGACCGTGTCCTTGGACTAGTTTTTGGCGCGCTCCGAGGTGCACTTGTCGTTAGTGCGATGCTATTTTTTATGGATGCTTTTAGCTCTGCTGATGAAACCGATTGGTGGAAAGCATCGCAATTGATTCCTGAATTTAATTTTGTTGTTGTATGGTTCTTTGAATATTTAAAAGAGTCATCAAGTTTTCTAAAAGAATCAACAAGTTTTTTGAAATAATGCCAATGACACAGTCATTGGTTATTTAACCCTTCTGCGGAGAACATTTCATGTGTGGTATTGTTGGTATTGTTGGTAAAACACCTGTTAGTCAATTAATATATGACGGTTTAACGGTGCTTCAGCACCGTGGTCAAGATGCTGCGGGTATTGTCACTATCAATGATAATACATTCAGAATGCGTAAAGGAAATGGCTTAGTTAAAGATGTTTTCCATACTCGTCATATGATGAGACTCCAAGGGGATATTGGTATTGGTCACGTTCGTTATCCTACGGCAGGTACTTCTAGTTCATCTGAGGCCCAGCCTTTTTATGCCAACTCACCCTTTGGTATATCGTTGGCACACAATGGTAATTTAACGAATGGTGACGAGTTAAAAGTATGGTTACGCGAAAAGGCACATCGCCACGTAAACACTACATCAGACTCTGAATTGTTGTTGAACATCCTTGCTCATGAATTACAACATTCAGGGAATGTATTAGCAGCAGACGATGTCTTTACCGCTGTTGCCAATGTACATAACCGTGTTCGTGGTGCTTATGCTACTGTTGCCCTTGTTATAGGTCATGGCTTAGTTGCTTTTAGAGATCCAAACGGTATTCGCCCATTAGTTTTTGGTAAACGTGAAAATAAACAAAATGTAGAATATATGGTCGCTTCCGAGTCTGTTGCACTTGATGCTTGTGGCTTTGAATTTGTTCGCGATATAGCCCCTGGCGAAGCTATCTTCTTCCCTGAAAACGGCGGTCTACATAGTAAACAATGCTCAGCGAGTCCTTCTTACAGCCCTTGTATTTTTGAGTTTGTTTATTTTGCCCGTCCTGACTCAACCATGGATAAAATATCTGTTTATGCTTCTCGTGTTGAAATGGGTAAAAAGTTGGGGCAAAAAATTATGGAGCAATGGGATGATGTTGATATCGACGTTGTTATTCCTATTCCTGAAACTTCTTGTGATACGGCTCTTGAAATAGCCCGACAGTTAGATTTACCTTATCGTCAAGGTTTTGTTAAAAATCGTTATATTGGTCGCACCTTTATTATGCCAGGACAAGCAGAACGTAAAAAGTCTGTGCGTCAAAAGCTTAATGCTATCAAAACTGAATTTATTGGTAAGAACGTTTTATTGGTTGATGACTCAATTGTTCGAGGTACTACCTCGGGTCAAATCATTGAGATGGCACGTGCGGCTGGTGCCAATAAAGTTTATTTTGCCTCTGCGGCCCCAGAAGTTCGGTTTCCAAATGTCTATGGTATCGATATGCCTAGCCCAAATGAACTTGTTGCCCATGGCAGAGAACTCGACGATATTTGTAGCTTAATTGGCGCAGACAAGCTTATTTTCCAATCAATTGGGGATCTTATCGCTGCTGTTGGTTTAGGTAATCCGGACGTTAAGTTGTTTGATACTTCAGTTTTTGATGGCCGTTACGTCACCAATGATATTGATCAAGCTTATTTAGAACGACTGGATGCATTAAGAAATAATGTCTCTAAAGAGAGTACTGATAAGAATGCAGATTCGATTCTTGATATGTATAACGAAGGTGAAGAGTAATTAGTTATTGTTCTCTAATAAAAAAGGCACCTTTGGTGCCTTTTTTATTAATAGCTAAATTTTAGACTCGCCTTAAGATATAAACTCTGGGCCCAAACCCATGCCCCAAAGTATGGCGGTTGTTGCCATAATACCTACAAGTAACACCAGACCACAAGTAACAACAGAGCTTGAATAAATAAAACCTTTTTCTTCCTCAATATTCATCATAATTGGAACACCAGAATATAATAAATAAACTGAATAGCTCATCGCTACGATACCTGCGAGTGCTACAAACCACAATACAGGCAGCAATGCGGTAATACCAACCATTAATAGTGGTGTAGCAGTGTAAGCTGCTAGCTCTAATGATTGGGTGAAGTTAGGTGTTGAATCAAATGTTTTTGCCATCCAATGAATTAAGTAAGCTAAGGCGAATACCCCAGTAATTAAAGCCAAATACATAGCGACAGACATTATCATTGCACTTTCTTGTGTCAGCCTTATCGCATCTCCTGCACCGATAGTCCAACCAATATGAGCGGCAGCATAATAACCGCAAATAGCAGGAATAAGTGCTACGACTAAAATATGTACTAATGAGTACATTAAACTCTCGTGACGTTTTTCAATTGTTTGCCATTCATCTCTTGGGTGAGCGTAGAGCCCCCATATATGACTTAGTATCATAAAATTCTCCTCGCTTCCCCGATAATATATCAAACGGTGTCTAGATTTTCCGCTGACTGCTTGTGTCGACTATATTGTTTTCTATTTTTTTTTAGTCGTTATGCTATTTATGTAAGATGGCGAGGCATTCGTCAAGACTTGTTTGTAAAACAATCGATAAAGAGGCAAAATAATCGATTTTTATACTGTTAATGACTAAAATAGCACTTACTTATATTATTTTGTTATTTACGATTGATGGAGTGGAAGTCGTTAGATTATTGGAAGATATAGGACATGACGATCTGAGACTTTATGCCAGCTTTACTCTGACTACATTCATCATCTCTATTTCAAAACCCGCAATTATTTCTGTTTGGCAATAGTAGGTAATATTGACTTGATGGCCTTGTAGGGTTTTATAGAGCTTTTTACGCTTATATTTAAAAGGGACATCGACGCCGTCTAACATTAAGGTATTAATAAACCAGTCGTCATTTACCCGCTGAACGTGGGAAACTACCTTTATTTTTTCAGTATGAATAAGTTTGTCATGTTGCTTTAAAAGTTTGTCTGTTGGAGATTTCATTAGTCCTACTATTGCATTATAAAATTTTAGAACAGTTATTTATCTAGTATCTCAGTTAATAGGTATTTAGAATAGGGTAACTTTTATTTTTCTTATCACTTATATGAATACATCAACACTTTTAGAACCCATCCTTGCATTTTTACAAGCTGAAACTTCAGATAGTTGGGTCGAGGAAGCAAAAAAACCAGAGCATTTAAATCTGTTACTTACCGACCATCTAATCTGTGAGTTAAAAGCGGGTCAAACTGCTATGTGGTTAATTCGAAAGTATGCGGTAGATAAAGAAAGTGGCGAAGCGCTTCATCGTTGGTTTCAACCTTATGAAAAATATATTTATCGAAAAGAGGGCGATCTTAGCAGCTTGGCTGATCATGACAAATTGTCTAAAGCTATTGTCCCTAAAAGTGATTCGTTATTTGCTCAAAATCTTATTGATAAAATGGTATTACTGATTAAAGAAGAATTACATCATTTCTATCAAGTATTAGAGATAATGGAAGCACGAGAAATACCCTATGAAAATATCACCGCCAGTCGTTATGCTAAAGGGTTAATGAGTAAAGTAAGAACCCATGAGCCAGCTAATTTAATTGATAAACTTATTTGTGGTGCTTATATCGAAGCTCGTTCGTGTGAACGATTTGCTAAAATCGCGCCATTTTTAGATGATGAACTCAATAAGTTTTATGTCTCGCTATTGCGCTCAGAGGCAAGACATTTTCAAGAGTATTTAACACTCGCTGAAGAGGTGGCGGGTGAGGACATTAGTGAAAGGGTTAAGTTTTTTGGTGAGGTCGAGGCTCAATTAATTACTAGTGATGATAAAGATTTTAAATTTCATAGTGGTGTGCCTTGTTAATAGACAACTCTTATCAAGTTTAAAATGCTTTGTTCATTAGGGTATAGCCACTGGCATCAACTTTTAACCAAGCGCCTTGTTCATACCAGTCACCTAAAACTATTCGCTTTGCTGGTTGGTCATTTGCTATTAAGTCATGAACGAAAGGTCGGTGAGTATGGCCATGAATCAGCCACTGACATTGATATTTTTCAAGACATTTAACAACTTCTGATGCGGTAACATCCATAATATCTTGTGATTTTATCGAGGTTGCTGCTGCACTTTGTTTTCGGTAATTGGCCGCTTTATTTCGTCTGACAGATAACGGTAGCGCTTTTATAATTGTTTGCCACCACCAAGAGCGAGATTTTTTACGAAACTTTTGATAACCAACATCCCTAGTACAAAGTGTATCGCCATGCATTATTACGCTTTGTTGACCATATAAATCAATGAGTATAACTTCAGGTAATAAAGCCATTCCACATCTTTTTGCATATTCCTTCCCAAGTAAAAAGTCTCTATTACCATGAATATAATAGATAAAGGTACCTGTTTTTTTCAACGTTAATAGTGCCGATGCAATGGTTTCAACAAAAGGACTATCATCATCATCACCAATCCAACTTTCAAACAAATCACCTAATATATATAAGGTTTGTGCATAGACCGCTTCATTCTTGAGAAATGAAACAAAACAATCTGTAATATCAGTTCTGTTTTGGCTCAAATGAAGATCAGCGACAAAGTATGTCACTGGCTCTTTTTGTTTGTTACTAATGGATTTATTCATCGGCATTTATTTCAATTACTATTTTAATTATAATAAAAATATCAAGTTAAGAGATTTCACAAGCTTCAATGATAATTTCATCTTTTGGAACATCATCATGATAATCACGACGACCTGTTTCAACTAATGCCATTTTATCAACAACATCCATACCTTCAACAACTTCAGCAAAAACACAATATCCCCAGCCAGTTTCAGACTCGTTTTTATGATCTAAAAAGTCATTGTCATTTAGGTTAATAAAGAATTGGGCAGATGCCGAATGAGGATCATTAGTTCGCGCCATAGCTAAAGTACCACGTGTATTACTTAAGCCATTGTTTGCTTCGTTTCGGATACTAGCACGAGATTCTTTTTCTTCCATGCCTGCAGCAAACCCACCACCTTGTGCCATGAAACCCTTAATGACACGATGAAAAATAGTACCATTATAAAAGCCATCTTCAACGTATTGTTCGAAATTTTTAGCTGAGATAGGGGCTTTATCAGAGTTCAATTCAATTTTAATATCGCCAAGGTTCGTTTTTAAAGTAATCATATTTCTCTCGTAAGTGCTATTAATAAAGTTGTACTAAAATTAGTAGGGTAATTGTAGCGTATTTCTTAGTGAAAATGTGTAGATCTGATGACCATTTTGTTTTGTTAAGGTACAATTGCCGCTTATCACTCTTCTTAAGAGTAAATTTATTATTTAATTACAGAGAATCATTAAAGTTATGCTACAAATTTACAATACCTTAAGCCGACAAAAAGAAGTATTTACACCTATTGTTGAAGGGAAGGTTGGCTTATATGTTTGTGGTATTACTATTTACGACTTTCTTCATATCGGCCATGCTAGAACCTATGTTGCCTTTGATATTATCGCTCGTTATTTAAAATACTTAGGTTATGACGTTACACACGTCCGTAATATCACTGATGTTGACGATAAAATCATTAAGCGAGCGCAAGAAAATAATGAGACGTGTGACAGTTTAACGTCGCGTATGACTCAAGAGATGTATCAAGACTTTGACGATTTAAATATTTTGCGTCCTGATATTGCTCCGACAGTTACTGGACACATGCCAGAAATCATCACCTTAATCGAACGTTTGATTGAACGAGGCCATGCGTACGTTGCTAGTAATGGCGATGTTTTTTTTGAAGTGAAAACGTTTAAAGATTATGGCAAATTAAGTTTGCAAAACCTTGATATGTTGCAAGCCGGTGCACGTGTTGATATCGATGATGCTAAACGGAGTCCAATGGACTTTGTTTTATGGAAAATGGCAAAACCAGGTGAACCTAGTTGGGACTCAGTCTGGGGCAAAGGCCGTCCAGGTTGGCACATTGAATGTTCTGCGATGAACAACAAACACCTAGGTAGTCACTTTGATATTCACGGTGGTGGTTCAGATCTTCAGTTCCCTCATCACGAAAATGAAATTGCTCAGTCTTGTTGTGCCTTTGATACACCCTATGTTAATTATTGGATGCATGGCGGTATGGTACAAATAAATAAAGAAAAAATGTCTAAGTCATTAAATAATTTTTTTACGCTACGTAGTGTTTTACAAGAATACGATGCTGAAACTGTGCGTTTCTTTTTAACATCAAGTCACTACCGTAGTCAGCTCAATTATTCGCAAGAAAATCTAAGTCAAGCACGTTCAAGCCTAGAACGTCTATATATTGCTTTAAGGGATATTGAGTTAACTGAGATTTCCTTGAGTGATAACGTCTATGCTCAACGATTTGAAAAAGCGATGAACGATGATTTTAATTGCCCTGAAGCTATGGCAGTACTATTTGACTTAGCCAAAGAAATTAATCGATTAAAAGCTGAACAAGACAGTAAGTCAGCTGAGCTAGCCTTCGTCTTGGTTAAATTGGGTGAAGTCTTAGGTATCGCACAAAATTCCCCTGAAACTTTTTTACAAGGCGATTTAGATGATGAGTCAACAATCATTGAAGCGTTAATAAAACAGCGAAATGATGCAAGGGCTGATAAAAATTGGGCTGCTGCTGATGAAGCGCGGGATAAACTCAATGAAATGAAAATTAGCTTAGAAGATAGCGCTAACGGTACCACTTGGCGTAAAGCTTAATACCAAGCTTAGGTCTGCTGCTAAAAGGACGAGCTATCAGCCATCAGATGTTTCTGATGGCTGATAGCCAATAGTTTATTTACCGAATTTTTCGCAGGCAATTAAGGTGTTTTCAATTAAACTTGCGACTGTCATTGGGCCTACCCCACCTGGGACTGGGGTTATATGAGCGGCTTTAGTTTGAGCAATATCAAAGCCAACGTCACCCACTAATTTTCCGGTGTCTAGTCGGTTTATGCCGACATCAATAACAATTGCCCCTTGTCTTATCCATTCGCCAGGAATAAATGCAGGCTTACCTACCGCAACTACCAGCAAGTCAGCGTTCCTCACCTTAGCTTCTAAACCTTTTGTAAAGCGATGGGTAGTAGTAACAGTACAACCGGCAAGTAATAATTCTAAAGTCATTGGTCGACCGACAATATTTGACGCTCCAACAACTAAAGCCTCTAAACCATGCGGATTAACACCTGTCGATTCAATTAGTGTCATGATGCCTTTTGGTGTACAGGGACGTAAGCCCGGCTGGCGTAAAACTAATTTGCCGACATTAAAGGGATGAAAACCGTCAACATCTTTTTCAGGGTTAATATGTTCAATCACCAAGTTAGCGTCTAAACCTTTAGGCAAAGGTAATTGTACTAATATCCCATCAATTGCATTATCTCGATTAAGTTCATCAATTAAAGAAAATAACTCATCCTCAGTGGTTGTTTTAGGCATATCATAAGAGCGAGAAACAAAGCCAACCTCTTCACAAGCTTTGCGTTTACTGCCAACATAGACTTTAGAGGCGGGATCACTTCCGACAAGAATTACCGCTAAACCAGGAGGGCGTAAACCCACTTTTAAACGCTGACTTACTTTTTCTTTTACTGCTTGTCTAACTTGCGAGGCAATAGCTTTGCCATCAATTAATGCTGCTGTCATAACTAAAAATAAATACCGATTTGTTGCTAATTTATTGCTAATGGTGCAATGGTGAAAAACGTTGTTATTTTGCCACAGTTATTGACTCATTTGTAGGTGAAATGTTCAATATTGCTCAACTAAATCAGTAAAGAAATTTTTAAGGTTAATTACAATGGGTAAGTGTTATTTGATTAATAAGGTTTATATTTTGATGCCATACCTGATGTGCTTCATCGATAGTTATTTTTCTAAATTCTATCTTTCCTCCTTGGCTAAGTTGACTCAGTTTAGCGGTATCAAGATCAATAACACTGCCAATTTTAGGATAACCCCCAATGGTTTGCCTGTCATTAAGCAGCACGATTGGTTGGCCATCTGCTGGAATTTGAATAGCACCATGACAAATACCCTCAGAAACAATACCTTTAATTTTTGATTTTATCTTTTTGCCTTCAAGACGATAGCCCATCCGATCATAATACTGACTCACACAATATTCGCTTGAATAAAATAGCGCTTGTTGTTCTGGTGAAAAGTCGCTTTGTTGATAGCCAGCGACCGTGCGTAAAGTTACATTATTGCTATACTTTGGCCGGTATTGCTTAGCAAGTTGTAAATTTTTGTCACTATTGATTAGGTTTTGTCTTGAAGGGGACTTTTCGCAGGGGAGAATATCGTTAACTTTTATTTTGTCGCCATTTAGGCCACCAATACCTTCCCGACATACCGTCGAAGAACTGCCAAATATCTGTGGAATCGTAAATCCGCCCTTAACGGCCAGATAACTACGAATACCTATTTGGCTATAACCAAAGGACAGGGTATCACCAGCTTTTATTTGATAACTACGCCATAGCTCTTTTTGTTCGCCGTTAATTGCCATTGGGATAGTGGCACCTGCGACAGCGATAACAGTATCTACTTGTGCAATTAAAATTAAACCACCCATGGTTATTTCAATAACACTGCTGTTGATCTTATTACCACATAAGCGGTTGGCCCAATAAAAAGCCGGTCTATCGAGTGGACCACCATTAGTCAGACCAAGATTAAAATAACCATAACGGCCGTTATCCTGAATTAAACTTAATATACCCGGCTTTTTAACAATAAAACCTAAACTTATGTGTTTTTTATGTGATGCAATTTGTCTCATGATACAGCACCTAAAATACCACCAAGGGCTAAAAATTCTGATCTGGAAATACGATAAAATTTAACAGTATCGCCAACTTGTATCGGCATCGCAGGGTTTTCATTAAGGGTAAACATCTTAGTAGGGCAGAGGCCAATAATATTCCAGCCACCCGGAGAGTCATTTGGATAAACAGCCGTTTGATTGTCAGCAATACCAACGCTGCCCTTAGGGACTTTATGGCGAGGTGTATTTAATCTCGGTGTAGCAATACGCTCATTAACATTACCTAAATAGCCAAAGCCTGGTGCAAAGCCAACAGTAAATACATGATAAGGTTGGCTTTGGTGAAGTTGAATGACTTGTTCTATGGTTAAATTGGCTTTATTTGCAACTTTCGCTAAATCGGGCCCCGACTCTAGTGAATAATAAATCGGTAAATTAACAATGTTTTTTTTAATTTTGTTCTTTAAGTCGCCTAAACGGTTTGGCATGTTTGAAATGTTTGTTAAGAGCGATTGGAGTCGGCTGGTTAATTGATGGTGGTCAACAATGACCATATTAAAAACAATAAGAATAGAGCTGTAAGCTGGAATGAGATCAATGACTTCTGTGTTTAACTTTTCGGAAATAAGTGTTTGTGCCAATTGAATTTTTTCTGAAATCAGTTGCTTATTTGAGCTCGGCTCAAAGTAGATGATTAGCGCATTTTCTCCAGCAATTTCAATGTTAAAATCAGTAGTCATTTAATGGGCACTTATGAGTAATTAAACGATTAATGCTCTGATATCAGCAATAGCTTTCACACTATCATTATTATCGCCATGTAGACATAGACTATCGGCCTTGATTCGCAGTTTGTTACCACTGTTTGTGGTAACTGAACCATGATTAATAAGTTGTCTAACTTGTTCAAGTGTTTTTTCCGCATTATGAACTGCGCCCTCAATATTTCGTGAGACTAGCTTACCGTTATCTTGATAGCATCTGTCCGCAAAAGCTTCGGTCAGTAACTCAATATTAAAGTGACGTGCACTTTTTTGGTATTGCTCAACTTCAGGTGTTGCTTGTATCATTAATTTTAGAGGAACGTTTCTTTTATTATTGATGTGTTGGTACTGATGAGTCGCAGTTAAGATCGCCTTCATTATTTTAGGGTCAACCATCATGTCATTGTATAATGCGCCATGGGGTTTGACGTAATCTACTATTAATCCCAAAGACTGCGCCATGCCATCGATGGCTGAAATTTGATAAAGTACAAAGGCGATGATTTCTTCTTCTGAACAGTTCATCGAACGACGGCCAAAGCCAACTAAATCAGGGTAACTGGGGTGAGCGCCAATACTTACCTTATGTTGCTTGGCAAGTAATAGCGTTTTATGAATAACTAAGGGATCACCTGCATGAAAGCCACAAGCGATATTGGCTTGATCGATATAAGGCATAACTTGGGCGTCAGCGCTCATCTGCCAACTGCCGAAGCTTTCACCTAAATCGCAATTTAATTTCATTTGTTTATCCCTAGTAGAAACAATAATTTAAGAATAATATTAACAGCTCATTTAAACAAGTTGGTTAACATTTTTCTGATATTAGCTTTTGTAAGACTCATTCAGCGACGATTGTGTTTTGATGCAATGCCTCAGTGAGGTATTGTACTACTTTAACATCAAATATCATCGGTTACTTTCTTTGCCACCAGTAAGCACTAAAGCAAATGCTTATTTTTTATCTTGCTTGTGGTGGACGTATTGTCAACGTGTTATTGGGAGGATAGTAAAATTTTAAATATGGATTTTAGTCAAAAAGTAGTCATTGATAGTTCACAGCAAGACTGGCTAGCAAGTCCTCAAGAGGGAGTATGGCGCAAGCCCCTCGCTAGAGAAGAGGCTGAGCGCGGTCATGCAACCAGTATTGTTCGATATGACCCCGGCGCAAGTTTTACCTCACATGACCATCCAAAAGGTGAAGAGATATTTGTTATTGAGGGTGTTTTTTCAGATGAAACAGGTAACTACCCAGCAGGAAGTTATTTGAGAAACCCTAAAGGTTTTAGACATGCCCCTTTTAGTCTTAAGGGCTGTGTTTTGTTAGTGAAGCTTCATCAGTTTCAACCAAAAGACTGCCAACATATTCATATTGACAGCCAAAATGCACCATGGCTTCAAGGTAATGGCAACTTGAAAGTGATGCCTTTGCATAGTTTTGGTACTGAATCTACGGCATTAGTATTTTGGCCTGCAGGAGAAAAGTTTCAGCCACATGTCCATGCTGGTGGGGAAGAGATCTATGTGATTAGCGGTGAACTTATTGATGAACAGGGTAGGTATCCCATAGGCAGTTGGATAAGATCACCTCACATGAGTCGTCATAACCCATATGTTGAAAAAGATACGCTAATTTTAGTGAAAGTAGGGCATTTATAAAATGACGAATAAAATATCGCCAGAGTTACAATACCAAGGTATGAAAGTAGCGAAGTCAATAAAAAAACCAGGGCAGACCAAAGAGCAAACGAAACTCATTGCCCAAGGTATTGAAAAAGGTATCAGTGAATATAAGAAACAACAAAGTAAAAAAGCAAGAACTCGGGATAAAGATCGAAAAGTACAAATTAAACAAAAAGAGAAGTTACAACCGGTTAGTGATGAAGTTTATGTTGATAAAAACAGGCACCATCAGGTCAAATTACCCTGGCTATTATTAGCGTTAAGTTGGCTTGTGTTTGTTATTTATTTATTCTTGGATTGACTTTTACTCCGTTAAAACACTTAAAAGATAAGCGGGAACACAAATTACAACTTTAAATATAAAGTCTTTAATTAAACTGACACCACGCGCTCTGAGAACATCTTTTTTAGAAATATTTAACAAGTGTACCTAGTTTGATTTATGTCATGACTTACAGTATTAATTAAAAAGTTTATTTTCCAATGTTTTACCATTGATTAATTGACGATAAACCCATTTATTATCATGACATAGCTTTAATATTTGGATATCGATGGGCAAAAACGCAGCGTTCGATTCTAGGGTTAACTCGACTCTTGGATTAACCGTAAGTAAATATTCTTTATCCTGAGTTTGAGTAACATGACAAACTTGGTCTATAGCGAGAAACGCTTGTTCAAAGTTGGGAATATTATTTGCCATTTTAAGAGTGATAAACGTTTGCTGCTTTTGGCTTAAACTGTCATTACTACTATTTTGATGTTGATGTAAAACACCATGCTCTAAAAATAGTACTTGTTGGCATAAACGTTCCAGCTCGCTTAAGTCATGAGAACTTAATATAAAGGTTATTTCGCCTGATAAGTTAGCGACTAATTGTCTGATTTCGCGTGCGTGCAGTGGATCAAGTCCTGCAGTAGCTTCATCAAGCATGACTATCTCTGGTGCACCAATGAGGGCTTGGGCTATAGTGACACGTTTGCGCATGCCATGTGATAGTGACTCCGGCTTTTCATTGAGTACGTCTTTTAAACCGACGAGATCTAGGGTCCGTTCTGCTTCAAATTGGCTTTTTTTATTAGTAAACCCCTGAAGCTGAGCATAAAATTTTAATTGATGAGCAATTGAAAAACGCGGATCTAATTGGGCATCTTGTGGTAAAGCGGCTAATTTTCCAAAGGTTGCTGCGCTACCTGCTTGATGTCCTAATATAGATATTTGACCAGCACTGGGTTGTATATAACCACACATTAAGCTAAATAAGGTCGTTTTACCTGCACCATTAGGACCCACTAAAGCGACAGGCTCCCCTTTAACAATTTCAAAGTCGACTTGATTTAGTGCTTGTTTATTACCAAAAATTTTACTTAATTGACTAACCTTAATTAGTGGAAAGTTATTGGGTGAAATTATCATAAAGCGCTCCTTTTCATAAACATACTAGCAAGCGCTAAATAACAACAAGTTTGAATGAGGGGAATGAAGAAGTGGATAAACGTTAATTTATCTTGGCCGACAACTTCACCTAACTGTACCCCTGGAAATACATAATTAAGATAATTAGCGCTCGATAATGTATAGCTAATTAGACCAATTAACATCGATCCTAAGCCAAAGAATAATAAAATAACGACACTGGTTAACTTGGCCGAACGTAAGAAACTATTGAAAAAGCTGGTCAGGGCGATAAAGGGTAATACAACGATAATTAACTGAATAAATAAATGACTCGCTTTTACTAATGCTGGCACAAGTAAGGCACTATCTCGCCACCATGCCATGGCCGTGGTGGCAAGCAAGGTTAGTAATATAAGGATAGCAATGATGACTACTTGACCACTAAATCGACCCAAAAGGATTTCATTACGAGTTGCCCTAAGTGATATAAATCGAAGAGTACCTCGAGTACGGTCGGCACAGGTTTGATCACTTGATGCTCCTAAGGCAAATACTGGAAAAGAATAAAGGGCAATTAACCAATAAATAGTAAATTCTGATACCTGCCAATTGAGCAGTGCAGATAATCCTAAAATACCAAAGGTATCTTCTATCATGTCTTTAAAATTATCAGAGCCAACAATACTTACTGCAGAATTAACAGGGTAATAAAGAATAAGGAACCACGCGGTAACGAAAGCAAGAATAGCTACCATGCCACGCTTAGTTAGAAATAGTCTTATCAATTCAAATTTTGCTAAAGCCCAAATGCGATTGAGGCTCTGCTCAATATGGTTAATTTTACTCAAGTTATATACTCATTTTTTATTATAAGGTTAGACTAAACATCGTTAAACTAAATAGCCAGTGTTCATTTGTAAGTAAATTATATTTTGATTTTACAGTACTAAAATATAGAGGAGAAATTATAAGTGAAACGCATACAAGCTGTTCTTGAGTTATCACTACTTATAAAAAAAGGCCATATTTACTCTGCTTTAATTTTTAGCTCAAATCACTCATCTTTTATTGCTGTTATTGTCCTTGAGAAAAATATTTATTAAGGAAGCGACTTTTTTGTTAATACAATTAAAGGCATAATAGCGACCATTACATCGAAAATGTTAGAGAATATTATGCCTACTGAACAAGCATTAAAAGTACGTAGTAATTCAAGCTGCGAACTTTGTCTGTCAACGGATAACTTATCTGTTTATCCGGTCCCACCAACAAGTGATTTAAGTGCTCAACAATCAATTTATCTCTGTCATACTTGCCTTGAACAAATTGAAGGTCATGTTGAGTTAAATTTTAATCATTGGCGCTGCTTAACTGACAGTATGTGGAATCAAGAGCCTGCTGTTCAAGTTATGGCTTATCGTATGCTACACCAATTATCTGCTGAAAGTTGGGCTCAAGACGCCTTGGAAATGATCTATCTAGAAGATGAGGTTAGAACTTGGGCTGAGCAAGGTATTGCTGCGGCAGAAATCAATGGGCCAACACGTGATAGTAACGGAGCTGACTTAAAGGAGGGGGATGATGTTACTTTGATTAAAGACTTAGTGGTCAAAGGTGCTAATTTCACCGCCAAACGGGGTACTTTAGTCCGTAATATCACGTTAACTGATAATCCTGAACATATTGAAGGTAAAGTTAGCGGTACACGTATTGTACTCGTTGCTGCTTTTTTAAAAAAAGCTTAATGACTATTAAACCAGTTTATTAAGACACCGACTCAACGGGTTTCTCAATATGAATTCGAATTTCTCCGGATTATATAATAAGAGCACGGTTTAACTGATTAATATTAAGTCCGCTAGAGCTTCATACTTACGCCATGGTTTTTAAATTAACCATAAAAATAGAATAGACAAGCAAATGTTTTGTCCATAAGTGGTTATTTTTTCCTAGTGATCATTATATATTAAGCACCAATGCCAAAATATTTTAGTGGCACTCTCTAGTGTAAGATTATTTGTATTAGCAAAAACTGCTGAAATGGGTATTAACAAGAAATAAGTCGTCACACTCAGAATAATTAAAAACATTTTCATGAGTAAAGCTTTTTTTAGATTTATTATTGAAAATTATATTTCAGTTACCCTAACAACTGATGGAATTTTTGATAAAACGTTGTTTAGTGTTAACCGTTAATAAACTTTAATTAATGGTAATGATCAATCTATCATTACCATTATTTTAGTTTTATTGTTTCAATTAATAGTGTTTCATCGCCTGATGTTAACCATAATTGTCCATCTTGGATGCTGCATTGAAATTCCATTGTTCTGTCTACTAATTTGACTAAAGCATTGGTTGTTTCTTGAGAAAACTGCTCGACACTTAATAATTCCAATTGAGCCATTTTACTTTGGTTTTGTGACCACCAAGTATTAACAGTGCTGCCATAACAGTATAATTTTACCGATTTAGCTCTACTACAGGCTTTTTTAATACGCTTGCTGTCAATTTGTCCTAGCTCAATCCACAGATCGATAACACTCGAATAGTTCACTTGCCAAATAACCGCTTCCTCTTCATCACTTAATCCTTTGCCAAATTGAAGGTCTTGATGGGCATTTAATATAAAAGAGATAAGCCTTACCATCATCCGCTGGTCGGTCTCAGAGGGGTGCTGAGCAATGGTTAAATTGATGGTATCGTAGTATTCACGATCCATATCGGCTAAGTGAATGTTTGCTTTGTAAATTGTTGCTTTAAGAGCCATGCTAAATTATTTGTCAACGTTAAGTAGCGTTGATGATAACCCTAACGAAAGCAATCGACTAGTGAATACTTACCTTGAGGACGAATACAACCAAGGTTATTTAGTTTATGAATGGTCAAGATAGTTGCTATCCAATTTATTTGAATGAGCAATAGGTGCTAAGCTGTCTATTAAGTTAGGTTTTACTTTATTATTATGATCAGGACAAGCTATGCCATTTCAATCATTTATCCCGCCACACCGCACTTTAATGGGACCTGGGCCTTCAGACGTTAGTCCTCGTGTTTTATCTGCTTTAGCCAGACCAACAATAGGTCATCTTGACCCGACCTTTGTCGTTATGATGGATGAAGTCAAATCCTTACTTCAATATGCCTTTCAAACGAAGAATGCTTTTACTATTGCCTTATCTGCTCCTGGCTCTGCAGGAATGGAGGCTTGTTTTGTTAACCTTGTTACGGCTGATGATACGGTAGTTGTCTGCCGAAACGGGGTGTTTGGTGGCCGTATGATTGAAAATGTTCAGCGTATAGGTGCTAAGGCTGTCATCCTTGATAATGCTTGGGGTAGGGCTGTTGACCCACAAATGCTTGAAGATACATTAAAAAAACACCCCAAAGCTAATTTTGTTGCCTTTGTTCATGCAGAAACATCCACAGGTGTTTTGTCTGATGCTAAAACCTTATGCCAAATTGCTAAAAAATATAATTGCCTGACTATTGTTGATGCTGTTACCTCTTTGGGGGGCGTTGAACTAAATGTTGATGAATGGGGAATTGATGCGGTTTATTCAGGAAGTCAAAAATGCTTGTCTTGTGTGCCAGGTTTATCCCCTATTAGTTTTAGTGAGCAAGCTGTTGATGTGGTTCAATCTCGCAAAAAGGCTGTTCCAAGTTGGTTTCTGGATCAATCGTTAGTGATGGCTTATTGGTCAGGAGAAGGAAAACGCTCGTATCATCATACCGCACCCGTTAATTCGCTATATGCACTTCATGAATCATTATTAATACTACAACAAGAAGGTCTAGTAAACAGCTGGGTGCGCCATCAACTTAAACATCAAAAACTAGCTCAAGGTTTTGCTGAGCTAGGCATTGAATTTATTGTCCCTGAAACTGAGCGTTTACCTCAATTAAATTTGGTCAATATCCCGCAAGGCCTTAATGATGAAAAAAGTCGGAAATTTTTGCTCGATGAATATAATCTAGAAATAGGGGCAGGTCTTGGTATGTTTGCTGGTAACGCATGGCGAATTGGTTTAATGGGTTATTCTGCTAGAAATGAAAATGTTGCTTTGTGCCTAGCTGCGCTAAAAGATACTCTGCATCGATTTCGTTAATATCGTGAATTAACGAAATCGATGCAGGTTAGACATATTGTATGCTTTAAATAATTATTAATAATGATAGAGCAGTTTATATTTATTACTCTTCTTCATTCTCTACTGATTTAACTCGTCTAACCGCAGCTTTTGCGATAATTTCAATATAAAATGAGGTTAGTTTTTCATTTTGAGTTCGATCGATCAATTTACTAATTTCAGCTAGGTGAACAACTTTTGCTTCGCTTTCAGTATTACCAAACTTGCAGTCAAAATCCCAAAAGTCTGTATCATCCGGTAAGGTTTTACTGCGCTCCCTCTTAACATATTTTTTAACGTCATGTTTAACTGCGTCTACACGTCTTTCAAGTTTAATTTTTGGGTGAGTTAATTCAAATGTTTTTTTCATAATTGTCCAAATAAAGGTAATCACTTAAATGTGATTGTTTAAATTTTACAGAAATCGTTAATGCAAAGCATTTTACGTTAATTAATCAAAAGTAGCGACTGACATTAATTATAATCGCTACTTTATAAATTTTTCTACCGTTGTTGAAGTTTAACGTTTTTCAATAAACTCAATATCACGTTCAATTAATGAAATAGCTTTTCTGCAGCGACCTAAGCGCTGATGTAGTGCTAAGACTTCTTGAGAGGTAGCTTGTCTTTGACTGTTACCACACTTGGACAATTGATATTCTTTCTCGTTAAGCATTTCTAATAAGCGACGTTCAAATTCATGGTGTTGTGATAATTTTTGATGCAACTCTTGTGATGATTGTATGACTGACTGTACAGCTTTTTTGTATTCTCTAGCTTTAATCGACGTTATTTTAGCATCTAAACGGATTTTAGCTTCAGTATGCATTGTTTTATTGGCATTTAATGCAGTAAGTAGTGCTTGTATTTGTTGTTCTATCTTTGTTAAAGCAAGTGCTGAGAGCGCCAATCGTTTTGCTTTAATTAATCGGGATAAACTCTTTACTTTGATTTCTAATTCATCGGTATAAGAGCTAAAGCAATCACTGTCTGTTGAAAATAAACTGGGTGAAAATAAAGTGTTATTTTCGATTATGGTATGTGCTTTATTTTGAGCGTTTATTTTATCAGTTAAATTAGCCTGCTGTTTTAGTTGTGCGACAACTTTAAATAACCTCGTTAGTTGAGCTTCATCTACCACTGGATGCATTCCAAATTAAATTTAAGTTAAGTTAATACCAAGCATTAAAGGCTAGGTTAATTGACATAAGCAATACAACACTAATAAAAACTGGTTTGATAAATTTATTACCAAATTTTATTGCCGACTTAGCCCCGAGCCATGCGCCAATCATAATAAAGAATCCCATTGATATACCAAGGAGAAGATTAACATAACCCAAATAAATAAAAGTAAATAGTGAACATATATTACTCACAAAATTAGTAGAACGGGCTAACCCAGAACTTAATAAGATGTTTATTTTATATAATGCAGATGAAGAAGCAGTCCAAAAAGCGCCTGTTCCAGGCCCCGCAACACCATCATAAAAACCTAAAATAAGTCCTTGAGATATTTGCTGAGTCATTAATGTTTTGCTTTCTTTGGGTAACGTTAAATGTTCCACGTTAATTGATTTAGAAAATAGGGTGTAAACCCCTGTTAATACAATAATTAAGGGTAAGTATTTATCTAAAAACTCAGTGCTAAGAATACTGATAACTAAAGTCCCACATACAGCGGCAATGGCGGTAGATATAAGCGAGTAACGCCAAAATATAGGGTTGAACAATTTGTTTTTGTAAAAAGTATAAGACGCAGTAAAAGAGCCAAAGGTTGCGGCAAGCTTATTTGTACCTAAAGCAACATGAGGAGGAAGGCCAACAGTTAATAGCGTGGGGACAGTTAACATTCCGCCACCACCGGCAATAGCATCAATAAAACCAGCGAGAAGACCTATGCCACACAATATTATCCACATAGAGAGATCCAACACAGGCTCCATATTTTTACCTCATAAAAAATGAGGCGAAATTGTAACACAAGATTTTATCAACAGCTTGTATCAAAACTTTTTAATGAATAAAACTAAGTTGTTGGCTGGTTTTTTACTGTGCGTTTTTTATTTTAATATGCTGGAAGTGGGTGGGATAATTTTATTTACTTGAAATTAATGATATTTAATTATTCTGGCTGAAAACCATAAAGTATACATAAAAATTTAAAGGCGGCATGCACAGGCCTTGCGCTAAGTAAGTCCTGTATATATAACAACTTAGCACTAATATTTAGAATACAAAATACTGTATATTGTATTTTTATATCTGATGGTTTACTATCGATAAATACAGATCGGGCACTAGACCCTTTCTATATAAATTACAAGGCAAAATAGCCTTGAAAATATAATTTAACGAAATCACGAATGTGATCAAGGGAGTACACATGAAGAATACTTTTTTAAAGAACGCTAGTAGCAGGTGCCGTTGGTGCGGTAATTGCTATGAGTTCACCAGCAGTATTAGCTGGTAATAATGACGGTGGCATAGCCGGTAAAATTGTTGATGCATCAAGCCAACAAATTATCTCAGGTGCTACAATCTTAATTCAAAATACTAAAACTGGTTTTAAGAAAACGATAACGACACAAGCTGATGGTTCATACCGTTTAGGATCACTTCCTGTCGGTGTTTACAGTATTACTGCCTCTATAGCTGGTTATGATCAAGTTTCTGTTGGTACAGTAAATGTAGCTATCGGTGATTCAACTAACGTTAATATTAGCCTTCTTTCTGAAGACAGTACTGAAATAATTGAAGTGCGTGGTTCTACAATTGCTACTATTGATGTTTATTCTTCAGAGTCTGCACTAAATATCAGCGCTGTAGAATTAGCTCGTATTCCTGTTCCACGTAGTGTTACCGGTGTTGCTTTATTAGCACCAGGTACTACACGTGGTGATAGTCGTTTTGGTGGCGCATCATTTGGTGGTTCATCAGTAGCTGAAAACACTATGTACATTAATGGCTTAAACGTTACTAATTTCCGTAATGGCTTAGGTTTCTCAAATGTTCCATACGAGTTCTATGACCAATTCCAAGTTAAAACAGGTGGTTACTCTTCTGAATTTGGTCGTTCAACAGGTGGTGTTATCAATGCGGTAACTAAATCTGGTTCTAATGACTTCGAATTTGGTGCAAGTGCTTATGTTCTTCCTGGATCGTTACGCGAGACATCTCCTAGTGTTCGTAGCAACGAAGGTGATTTTTTAAGCTACAGAGATGCTGATAAAAGTACTAGCATGAACTTTAACGTTCATGCATCAGGTGCAATCATCGAAGATACCTTATTTTTCTATGCTATCTATAACCCACGAAATGTTCAATCAGAATACGATCGCACGTTATCGAATGGTGATTTCACCGATTCTGAACAAGATGATGCATTTTGGGGCGCGAAAATTGATTGGAACATCACTGAAGATCATCGTTTAGAGTACTTAGCATTCTCAGATAAAAATGAAGTTGCAACTGACATATACACGGGTAATGGCGATGGTAACAATACCCTTACAGGAACTACTTTCGACAGAACTGGTGGTGAAAACTGGTCACTTAAGTACACGGGTTACATTACTGACGATATCACTATATCTGCATTGTACGGTGAAAATAAATACGATTTAACGACTGACTCTACTTCAGCTCAATCGTGTGAATTAATATTAGATTATCGTTATTATTACGGTGCAGAAACTGACTTGCCATTAGGTGGCTCACCAAATGCGGGTTGTGCTACGACCAGTAACTATTTTGCTGAATCGGGTGAAGATACGCGTGAAGCTATGCGTGTTGATATTGACTGGCAGGTAAATGAAGATCACGTATTACGTTTTGGTATGGACAATGAAACTAACACATCAATTTCAGATCAGTTCTACACGGGTCCGAATGGTGCATACTGGATTTCATGGCCTGCATCTGCTGGTGAAACAGTAAATGGTGTTACATTCGAAACTGGTACTGATTACATTCGTAATCGTGTACGTACAGTGAGTGGGCAATTTGAAACGGAAGCGTCTGCTTTTTATATTGAAGATAATTGGCAAGTTACCGAGACATTAGCAGCAACCATCGGTATTCGTAACGAGCAGTTTGATAACAAAAATGGTGAAGGCGAAACATTTGTTAAAGTTGAAAACATGTGGGCTCCACGTTTAGGTTTATCTTGGGATATTAATGGCGACGGTGACTCAAAAGCATTTATCAACGTAGGTCGTTATTTCTTACCTGTCGCTAACAACACTAACGTACGTTTAGCGGGTAACGAAGCAGATACGCGTCAATACTTTGAATTAACTGGTTGGACTGCTGCTGAATACAATGGTATTCCTTACAACATTCCTCAGTTAGGTGCTCAAATTGGTCCTGACGATGTTATCTCTGATGGTTCAGTACCAGATACAACTGCTATCGTTGGTGCTGACTTAGATCCAATGTTCCAAGATGAAATCATTATTGGTTACCAAGCCATGATTAATGAAAATTGGTCATGGGGCATTAAAGGTACTCGTCGTTTAATGGACGGTGCTATTGATGATATGATTATTGATCATGCAATCATTTCTAAGTTTGGTTGTGCTGCAGATTATCATCCTAATCAATACGTACTAGGTAACCCTGGCGAAGAAATGACAGTTTACTCTGACACTAACTGTGATGGCGACGTTAATGACTGGGTAACCTTTTCTCCTGAAGAATTAGTTTATGATACAGCGGAACGTAAATATTCTGCTATTGATTTAAATGTTAAAAAATCATGGGATGGCGATTGGTCTATTGATGCAACTTACACTTGGTCTAGAAGTTACGGTAACTCAGAAGGTTTAGTAAAGTCTGATAACGGTCAAGGCGATGCCGGTTTAACAACTGATTTCGATTTCCCTGAATTAATGGATGGCGCATACGGTAACTTACCCAATGATCGTCGTCATATGTTCAAGGTCTACGGTACTGTTGGTATGATGGATATTGATGGTTTAACTTTAGGTTATAACTTTACCTTAGAGTCAGGTCGTCCAATGAATGCTTTCGGTTTAGGTCATCCTAACGTTGGTGAAGTAAGTTACGGTTCGACTTACTATTTAACTGAACTTATTGAAGATGCTGAAGGAACAGTTATTGACGAAGAGTACACTTTTGTTCCACGTGGCTCAATGGGTCGTACGCCATGGACAGCACGTTTAGACTTAAACTTAATGTATCAGACAGAGATGTTTGGTGCTGACACTATGTTTAAAGTTGATGTGTTTAACGTCTTAAACGCTAGTTCAGTTACTCGTGTAAACGAAGATGCTGAATCTACTTGGGGTAATACTAATTCACGTTCATTCGGACGTCCATTAGCTTTCCAAACACCGCGTTACGTTCAATTTACTGCAACTGTAAATTTCTAATTTATAGTTAAAAGTATCATTTAATTAAAAAACCTCATTTATGAGGTTTTTTTTTGACTGAAATTTAGGCTATATCATTTTATTTAATAGTTCGGGTTCAAGGTGGCTTCAATTACTTGAGTTAAAAAGCCTTTTCATTTGAAATTTAAAATAAAAAAACAAAATGGTCGTTTAAAATTCAAGCAAGTTATGACTGTTCATAGCAGAGATTTAAAGACTTTGTATAGTAGGTAGTTAAATACTTTATGTAATAACTATAAATGGTGTTGACGGTTTAACTCAATTGCGTTTATTATTGATGTCGACAGATCGGGTCTTAGACCATTCTTATTATAAATTTAATTATAGAGTTAATTATAATTAACCAGGCAAAATAGCCCGGAGTTTATAAAAATCAAACCAAATCACATATGTGATTCAGGGAGTATACATGTATAACAATAGTAAAGTTGCTAAGGCGATTCGCCTAGCTATGATGGTAGGTGCTGGCGCAGCAGCTGCCATATCAGCACCTGCTTTTTCAGCAGATGATGGTGCTGAAGCCATTGAAAAAATCGAAGTTACCGGTTCTCGTATCAAACGTGTAGATATGGAAGGTGCTAACCCAGTTCAAATTATTACTCGTGAAGAACTTGTTTCTTCAGGTATTACCAACATGGGTGATATTCTTCAAGAAATTCCTTCTGTTGCTGGTGCGGGTACTAACACTGCAATTAACAATGGTGGTTCTGGCGCTATCCGCGTTTCTTTACGTGGGTTGGGTTCTAGTCGTACTTTGGTACTTTTAAACGGCCGTCGTATGGTAGCATCTGGTACAGGTGCTAACAGCTCGGTAGATTTAAGTACTATCCCTACAGCCGTTGTTAAACGTGTTGAAGTATTAAAAGATGGCGCATCAGCAATTTATGGCTCTGATGCCATTGGTGGTGTTGTCAACATTATTACACGTGATGACTTCGAAGGTTTTGAATTCAACACGTCTTATGATGTCGGTACTCAAGAAAACGATGGTGAAACTAAAAGCTTTGATGTTACTGTTGGTGTCTCTAGTGATAGAGGTAACGCAGTAGTTAACGCTTATTATGTTCAACAGGGCGCACAATGGTCTGGCGATCGTGATTGGTCTGCTTTTGAGTATTCGTTAGATGAAGCTGGCGAATTTTCTAAAGGTGGCTCTTCGGCTCCACCATGGGGTCGTTATAATGGTCTTAACTCTGTAAACCCAGCTAACAAGACTCAATTACTTCTTGATGAAGATGGCAATCCTGATTTAGATGCTAATGGCGCCCAGCAGTTTGGATTACCTACCGGAACTTGTAATTCGTTCACTCATGGTGCTGGTGCTGGTCCTGGTCAATCAGACCCTACTAATCCTACAAATGCTACAGGTTATGAATGTTGGGATTGGGATAAAGATACTTACAATTATGCTCCTGCCAACTATCATTTAACACCACAAGAGCGCTATGGTATTTATGCTTCTGCTGAATATGATGTAACTGACTCAATGCGCTTTTCGACTGAATTGAGCTTTAACCGTCGTACCTCTAAAACTAAATTAGCACCGTTACCTTTAGCGCCGCTAGCTTTCTTTGGTTGGACTGATGCACCTTATTCTGCTGAAAACTACTACAATCAACAGTTTGGTCCTAAAGACATGAATGGTGATACAGTAGAAATTGCTGATTGGCGTCGTCGTATGGTTGAAACCGGTGGTCGTGATTCAGAGTACCGTGTAGAGACTGTTCGTGCAATGTTCGCCCTTGATGGTGAATTTTCAAACGGTTTAGGTTATGAGCTTTCTTATATCTTTGGTGCTAATGACTCAGCCACTAAAGGTGCTGGTGGTGTTAACTTTGAAAAAGTAAGTAACGCTGTAGGTCCATCATTTATGGATGGTCAGGGCAACGTTGTTTGTGGTACTGAAGCTGCTCCTATCTCAGGTTGTGTATCTTTAAACACTTTTGGTACTCCAGGTACTTCTGGTGAAGTTTCACAAGATATGATGGATTACATCTTATTTGAAGCGCATGATCTTGGTTCAAACGAGCAACAAATTATGTCAGCAAGTATTTTTGGTGATGCTTTTGAATTACCAGCAGGTACTGTTGGTTTTGCTGCCGGTATTGAGCATCGTGAAGAAAAAGGTTCTGATTTTCCTGACGCATTGATTGCTTTAGGTATCACGTCTGGTTCTTCTCGTACATCTACCCAAGGTAGCTATGAAGTTGATGAAGTTTTTGTTGAAGCAAACCTTCCTTTACTAAAAGACGCACCTTTAGCTCAAGCACTAGAAGTTGATGTTGCCGTTCGTTACTCAGATTATAATACCTTTGGTGATACAACGAATCACAAAATTGGTGTTCGTTGGGTACCGTTTGATGGACTAATGGTTCGTGGTACGTCTTCAACGGCTTTCCGCGCTCCGTCTACTGCGGATCTTTTCGCTGGTTCATCTGACAATAGCCCTACAGTTATTGACCCGTGTAACACTAACCCAACAGCGTTCTGTATTGCTGATGGTGTTCCTGCCGCAGGTTTTGAGCCAATTGGTGACCAATTATCTTCAACTAAAGGTGGCAACGCAGACGTACAACCTGAAGAGTCGGATATCTTTACTGCTGGTATGGTTTACACTCCTGATTTTGTAGAAGGTGTATCTTTAACGCTTGATTACTGGGATATTAAAATCACTAATGCAATCAGTTCACTAGGTGAACAGCTTATCTTAGATAATTGTGCAGCCACTGGTGAGTACTGTGAAAAGATAACTCGTTTTGGTGCTGATAGTGGCTTGTACGGTAATTCAAGTGATATTGATGATCGTACCGCTAACGTTGGTGGTGTCGATTCATCTGGTTATGACTTTAACATCCGTTATGGTACTGACATTGCTGATGGTTCATTAGTAGTAAATATAGATACTACATATTATGCTACTTACGATATTACACAAGCGAATGGCGAAGTAATTGAAAATGCTGGCTACTATTACCAAAACAGTGGTGATGGTAACTTCCCTGAGTGGAAAACTAATGCAGATGTTCGATTCACTACTGATGATTGGTCAGCTAGCTGGTCAGTACGTTATATTGGTGAAGTTGACGAGCCTTTCGATGTTGATTCAGGCTTCCGTACTGTAGATGCGCAAATCATTAACGATGCACGTTTTAGTTACTTCATGGATAACATGCAAGCTACTATTGGTCTGAACAACGTATTTGATGAAGATCCACCGTTTGCACAAACGGGTTTCAACGATAATACAGACCCACGTACATATAACACAGGCGGTCGTCATATCTATGTATCATTAGGTATGTCTTTCTAAAATAGGTTTTTATACTATTAACGAAAAATTAAAAGCCAACTAGATTTCTCTAGTTGGCTTTTTTATGTCACTAGTCGTCTTATTTAACTAAATGCTTGAAGTACTTGTTTGGCCTTTATTTTGCTGTGAACGAAGTGCTTCTTGATTTCTTCTTCTTACTTCATCAGATAGCTCTTTAGACATACACGTTCGTTTTTTTCTATGACTCCCTGTAGTTGGCCTAAATTCACAAACCATATTTTTATCCTTAGCCATTTGTTCATATTTTTTATCGTTAGCTGCAGCTTTTTCAGAATAGCCAGGTGCAGATGAACTGCATGCACTGACTAGCGTGACTAATGTTATTAACGTGATTATTTTGATCATTTCTTCCTTAAAAACTATGATTTATCTTTATCTAAAATGTTGTATGCTCATATATTTCAAGGGATAATTTATATAGTTGCTAATAAAAAAATATCTAGCTAAATAAAGTCATGAAATATCAACATGAGATAAGAATACCATTGTCGTGGGGAAAGTAAATATTGTATTTTGAAGCGCTGATAAAATGAATCTTGTCGTTGATGGTTATATTCTGAGTAGATGAGTTGACTTAATATAAAGCCTGTTTTCAGCAGATATAAAAACAGATTGTCACCATGTCCTTTTTTTAATTTATTTATTTTACAGATCAAATAAATGGCGACTCTGCTTTTGTTAACTAATGATTAGTAATAAGAGGGTATTGATGAGGCTAAGAGTAAACCTTTAAGTTTTAGATAATTAAATAGTCATACTACTTTTTATTTAAGACATTAAATTTTGCCATTTGTTCTTCAGTAGCAGGTAGCTGGTGTTTATCTTTCCATTCACTATATGGCATGCCATAGACCTGTTCTCTTGCAGCATCAATATCAAGGTTTATACCTAAGGCAGTTGCTTCACTTACCGTCCACTTTGAGAAGCAGTTTCGGCAAAATCCAGCTAAATTCATCAATTCAATATTTTGTACATCTTTACGATTGTCTAAATGCGCAAGTATACGGCGAAAAACGGCGGCTTGAATTTTGTCTTGTTGCTCAGGTGAAATTTTGTCCATTGTGATCTCTTTGTTATTGACAGGTTCTAATTAATTGCGACGACATTATCATTGATTAGTTGTTGGCGCTGACTCATTATCATTTACTAGTAAGGCATCAATTTCTTCTGGTTCAGGCCTCTGATGTTTTCTAATTTGTACTATCATGCCAATGTAGGGATGATCAAAATAATGAATTTCACCGCTAATGACTCGTCGGTTTTGGTTAAACCTAATGCTTTTTAAAGCGCTTAGCTCATTTATTGCTAATTTTTTTTGCTCTTGTTGTTTAGGGGTTAAATTTAAAAGATTAAAGTCAGCTGTTATGTATAAGTAGTGATTGAGATGTACCCTAAATAAACCGTCAAGTGTCCATGGTTGACTGGGCTTTATTGGTTTTGAGGGCATATTTATACTATCTTGAGTATTTATATCAATGGCTAAACTTTTGTCAGTTAATTGAGCCAATATGGCCTGCTCATCGGATGCGGTGACATCATTAACCTTACTCAAAATATTATTTACTCTTGTTTGCAATATTTGCATGGTTGCAGTTTCTGAGTCAACATCAACTTCATCATCGAATTGAGCATTACGAGCATTAATTTGTTTTGTCGAAATTTTTCCAATAGCGTCTTGAATTAAGATTTTTTGTAGTTGTGCTTGATAATCAAGCTGTGCTTTTTCATATTCAAAAGCTAAGTTATCACCAGCAAATATACGATGGGCTGTTGCTTGATTTCGGTCTTTAGGTGCTTCCCTCCAACCCAGATGAAGTAGGGGTTTAAAATTATTATTGCGCGCTAAACTAGTGACAATATCGGTAAGTTGTAATGAATCTTTATTGATTAAATAGGGGTGTTCACTGTCAATATATTCATTACCGTCTATCGTACCCTGTAAGTTAATCGAAAATTTATTATCAAATATTTTGGGTGAATTACAAAAACTCATCTCAGTTAGGAGGTCGCTGTACTCAAACTTCAAATGGGTGAAAGCCACTTCAGCTTGCGATACTAAAGCTAGCTGCTGCGGTGTTATCGACGATGTTAATTCATTTTCACCTATCATAGGCTGGCCAACAACCGTAATATTACTCACGGTACTGTGAGGAACAGTATGATCAATAATTGTATTATCATTCGTCAGGCCATCAATGTTTGTAGATGTTATTTCATCTTCAAATAGTGTTTGATTAATTTTCTCTAACGACTTGGAAAGATAAAATTTTTGCTGAGTGTTGGTTGGCTCAACTAAGAGTTTTTGTTTCGATAAATTAACACACTGAGGTAGTTGTAACTTTATTGTTGTGAGGTCAGGGTAGATATAAGGCGTTAATAAGTCTTTAATTCGCCGATAATTGGGTAAGGCACTTGGCTGTTGTTCTTGGTCAGGGAAACTTTCTTTTAGCTGAGTTTTATTACTAAGTTGACTGAATAATATCACTTCAATTTCAAACCAACGTTCTTCCTGAACAGTGGCTGAAAATGTAGGCATTGCAAAAACTGTAGCTACCAATACCAAGGCAGCCAATTTAAATTTTCGCCATACTAAATTGATTATAGTCGTTCTAATTAAGCTCATTAATTCTCTTTATTCGTCAGGTGGTATGCTGACTTATTGTTATAGCGAGTTGATAATAACAAATTTATATCAATTGTAGTGACTTGTTTTAATATCTTGTTAACGCTCAGCTAATTCTTTGAGCATATTATTAATTAAAGTAAATCTTGCTTGGTTATTATTCGTTTCAATTTTAAATTTTAATTTATTTGCGCCCACCATTTGAAAGATCCTCGGTTGCTGCTTAATTAAGCCAATAATAAACATCGGGTCGACTTTAGTTTTGTTACTGAATTCTATTACACCGCCATCAGGACCTGCATCGATGCGTGAGATACCTACGGTTTGAGCAATTAATCGCAATTTATTAATATGCATCAAATTTTTAGCTGCTTCTGGTAGTAAGCCAAAGCGGTCAATAAGCTCTACTTGAATTTCATCTAATTGATTTTTATTTTTACAACTAGCAATACGTTTGTAAAGACTCAGTCGGGTATTTACATCAAAGATATAATCATCAGGTAATAGTGATGCCATCCGTAAATCAATTTCAGTTTGTGTTGACATCATATGTTCAAGTGAGGGTTGCTTACCTTCTTTTAATGCAATAACGGCTCGGTCTAGCATTTCCATATAAAGCGTAAAACCAATTTGGCTCATTGAACCACTTTGTTCTTCACCTAATAATTCACCGGCACCACGAATTTCCAAATCATGACTCGCAAGGGTAAAGCCGGCACCTAGGTCTTCAAGTGAGGCGATGGCATCAAGACGTTTTTTTGCGTCTTTTGTTATTGTTTTCTCATGCGGGGTTAATAAATAGGCATAGGCTTGGTGATGAGATCGGCCAACTCTTCCACGTAATTGATGGAGTTGAGCCAAACCTAATCGATCTGCACGATCCATGATAATGGTATTGGCACTCGGTAAGTCTATGCCTGTTTCTATAATAGTTGTACAAACTAACACATTAAATCGTTGATGATAAAAGTCGTTCATAATACGTTCAAGCTGGCGTTCAGGCATTTGTCCGTGAGCTATCAATATCCGTGCCTCAGGCAATAATATTTGCAATTCTTCAGCTATTTTATCTATGGTATCAACGTTGTTATGTAAGAAATAAACCTGACCACCACGTAATATTTCACGTAATATTGACTCTTTAATTAAGGCTTCATCACGTTGGCGAACAAAGGTTTTAACCGCTAATCGCTTGGCTGGTGGTGTGGCAATAATTGATAGATCGCGCATACCACCCATTGCCATGTTTAATGTTCTTGGGATAGGCGTAGCGGTTAACGTTAAAATATCAACATTACTTCGTAATTGTTTGATTTTTTCTTTTTGTTTAACGCCAAACCTATGCTCTTCATCAACGACTAATAAGCCTAGATCTTTATATTTTATCGAATTTTGTAAAAGTTTGTGGGTACCAATGAGAATATCGACATGGCCAGACTCTACCTGCGCAATCACTTTATTTTGCTCTTTCGGTGTTTTGAAACGAGACAATACTTCTATTGTTACTGGCCAATGGGCAAAACGGTCACGGAAATTATCATAATGTTGTTGAGCGAGTAGGGTTGTAGGTACTAATATTGCTACTTGTTTGCCATCGTTTACGGCAACAAAAGCGGCCCGCATAGCGACCTCAGTTTTGCCAAAACCAACATCTCCACAGACTAACCGATCCATAGATGTTGGTGAAACCATGTCGTTGACTACGGCTTTAATGGCTTTTTCTTGATCGTAAGTTTCTTCATAACCAAAACTATCACTGAAGTGTTGGTATTCTTTACTGTCTAATTTGAATTGATAACCGACATTGCTTGCTCGCTGTGCATAAATATCTAACAATTCAGCGGCAACGTCACGTACCTTTTCAGCGGCCTTTTGTTTGGCCTTACTCCATGTATCGTTGCCCAGTTTATGAAGTGGGGCATGGTCGGTATCGCTGCCTGAATATCGACTGATTAAATGTAATGCAGAAACTGGTACATAAAGCTTTGATTCATTTGCATAATTGAGTACTAAAAACTCGGTAATAATACCACTATTTTCAATGGTTTGTAGTCCCATATAACGGCCAATACCATGATCTATATGGACTACCGGTTGACCCATAGACAGTTCAGCAAGGTTTTTGAAAATAGCTTCAGATTGAATATCTTGCTGCTTGTTGCGGCGGCGCGTTTGCCTAATACGATCGCCAAGTAATTCAGACTCAGTGATCAAAGCAATACTGTTTTTCTTGGCGGTACCGCTGCTTTGAAAGATAAAACCTGTGGTTAGGGCGTTAACAGTAATACCTAATAATACGTCACTATTAATAAAATCATTAATACTATCAAAGTGCTGTGGTTTTATATCGTCGCGAACCAATAACTCTAAAACACTTTCACGTCGGCCTTGGCTTTCTGCAACAAATAATACTTTATTAGGTGTCTGCTTATCTTTAATAAAGTGATTAAGCAGTTCAAATGGTTGTTTGAGTTTGTGATCAACGGTTAGATTGGGCAAGCTATCAACATTAAAACGTAGTTGACTTGATTTACTGGCCTCTGTTTTGTCTTGTGCTTCGCTGTCTTTTATTTCTGATGTTTCATTAGGAATAAGGGTAATTCGATCAAAAGGCTTAAGGGCACTATAGAGCTCCTCAGAGTTTAGGAATAACTGCTCAGGGGGCAATAACGGCCTGGTGCGGTCATAACGTCGGTCTTCATATCGATAATCAATATCAGTCCAATAATGGCTAAGGGCTTTATCAACATCACCTGAGAGTATTATTAATGTTTCTGGTGATAAATAATCACATAAGGTGTCGGTCTGTTCGAAAAACAGTGGCAAATAATACTCAATGCCAGCCGGTAAAATGTTATTACTCACTTTATGATAAACAGATTCTTTATCAATAACACTTGTGAATTGGTTACGATACTGTTGACGGAACATATTAATACCGTCTTTATCAGTTGGAAATTCGTGTGCAGGCAGTAAATTAATATTTTCTATTATCGTACTTGAACGCTGATTTTCTGGATCAAAAACTCGTATTTCATCGACTTCATCGTCAAAAAAGTCAAGACGGAAAGGCTGGTTACTGCCCATTGGAAATAAATCAAGAATAGCACCGCGAGCAGAAAATTCACCATGTTCCATTACTTGATCAACACAGCGATAACCACTGGCTTCTAACTCTTGTCTTAGTTGGTGTAAATCTTTTTTATCACCTTTTTTAATTACTAAAGAGTTTGCTTCAAGGTGTTTTTTTGGTGCTAAACGTTGGACTAAGGTAGTAATAGGTACAATAAAAATACCCCGGTCCATTCTTGATATCTGATAAAGTGTTGCTAGACGTTGAGATATAATGTCTTGATGCGGTGAAAAATTATCATAAGGTAGCGTTTCCCAATCAGGGAAAAGGCAAACAGTAATATCAGTAGAGTCGTCACGATTGAGTGTTAATAACTCTTGCTCTAGACGTATAGCTGATGGTGTATCGTGGGTTACTAATAACACCGGACCTTCAGCTTTTTTAGCGCCGTGATATATCGCAAGTGTTGCACTACTGCCACTAAAATTTGTCCATGTTTTTTTATCGGCACTTTTACCTCGCCTTTTTGCTAAAACAGGATCAAAAAGGTTAATTAGCTTAGTCATGTATTCTCAATTAGCGGTACTGTTTTTTAATGCCTGTATTCTAATTAAGACGTAATCAAAGTGCTAGCTCTGCTTGTGATTTATTAAATTTTTATTAACACTTATTGTTATAAAGAACGCGGGTTAAATAAGAAAACTAAAGATTGATACCTTTTACTGTGGTATTTGTCATTATAATGGCTGTTAAACCCGATATATTAGTGTCTTTGAAGTAGCGAGTAGATAAGTTGTTAGCGCAACAACCATTTGGTCGTGTTTCTCTTGCGAAATTTCAGTTAATATAAAGTGTAAATGAAGGTAGCGTCATTGTTATCGGCACTGAGCCATTACTTGAACCTCATGGAGGCGTTTGACTTAACACTTGATAACAAAGATAGTAAGTTAACTCAGCCCTGTAATGTTAGCAGATTTAATCTGCTAAAATGGGTTGCCGGATTTTATTGTGATATTTTAAATTGAACGAGATGGAAAACAGCGATGAAGAAGTTAACTGGTTATTTTAAATGAGCATTGAATTGATTTTATTGGCACTAAGTCCACTATTTTTGACTTTTGTGGTCTATGAATTTGTGAACCATCGAAAGCTCTACGATATCAAAGACAGTTTGGCTAATACCGCTTTAGCATTATTACATCAAGGCTCTGATGCCATTGCCTTGGTGTTATTAATGCCATACTTTTATTGGTTACATCAGTTTGCCTTGTTTGATATTTCGCTGAATATCACCACCGTTTTTATCGCCTTTTTATTACAAGATTTTCTTTATTACTGGTTTCATAAAGCTTCACATCATATTCACTGGTTATGGGCAGCACATGTTGTTCATCACAGCTCAACAAAAATGAATTTTTCAACAGCTTTTAGGCAAAGTTTAATGTATCCAATAGCTGGCATGTGGCTTTTTTGGATGCCAATGATTGTGTTAGGATTTGAACCCACTATTGTTTTTACTGTTGTCGTATTAAATTTAGCGTATCAATTTTTTGTTCATACACAAATGGTTAATAAACTGGGTTGGTTTGAGAAAATATTCAATACTCCTTCTCATCACCGGGTGCACCATTCTACCAATAAAGCTTATTTAGATAGAAACTTTGCTGGCGTGTTAATTATTTGGGATAAGTTATTTGGTACCTATGTTCAAGAAAACGATGAAAAACATGGTCCTTGCCGATATGGAATTGTTGGACAAATAGAGTCAAACAATCCATTTTTTATTAGTTTTCATCAGTGGACTTATATGTTTAAAACTGCTTATAAGGCTCAAGGAATAAAAGCTAAATGGCAGGTTTTATTTGCTTATCCAACCAGCACCGTTGAAAATAACAGCCGCCTTACTGATAATAAAATGTTATAACGACTTAATATAGTAACCTTATAATTATTCATCGGATAAAAAGGCAGTTTTTGACTACAACCAAATATAAGGCCATTTAACGGTAAAACTAAACGCTCAACCAGCCTTTTTTATCTTATTAGTGGTATGTGATTTTAATCGCTTAAAAATTACATTATCGGTTAGTCGTTGTAGTTTTTAGTCCTTATTGACTTTATTTTCCCTTGGTAAATAGGCTAAATAAATACTGACGCCTTTTGATAAAATCATCAATTAACTAATAATAGGTTATTCAATGTCAGTCGATAGTGCAAAGCAGAATAAACTTTTTTCAACTGATACCTCAGCTAATAATCAAGCCAATAATACGATTGTTTCGGATATCTGCTTATCTTCGCTGTTAATGAAAGATAATAAAAATTTATTTCTTTCATTGGTGTTAAAAATTTTTAGCCCAGTACTTGAACGTTTACTTGGTATTAATAAATTAAGAAAGCTATACCTTAATAATAATTTGTCAGGTTTAGATAAATTAACATTTTCTAAAACTCTATTAGCCGTATTAGGTGTTCAAGTTATTGGTGAGAAAAATATCACTGACCAACTGCCAGAAACAGGGGCTTGTATCGTTGTTTGTAATCACCCGTATGGCATGGTTGAAGGTGTCATTATTGCTCAACTACTGAGTCAATTTAGGCGTGATACCAAAGTGATGGCAAATGTTGGTTTAAAAATTTTTAAAGAGCTTAACGACTACTTTATTTTTGCTAATCCATTAAAACCCAAATCAGCCATTAATACTTCGGCAATTAAACAGTGTTTTACCCATCTTAATCATAATGGTTTGTTGGTGATCTTTCCTGCGGGTCGTGTATCTTTCTTTCAGCCAGATAAACAGCGCATCGCCGATGGTGATTGGAATCGGCTAGCGGTTCAGTTAGCTAATAAAACAGGGGCACCCATTTTACCCGTATTTATTTCAGGTACTAACAGTAAGGTATTTCATTGTTTAGGCCGCCTGTATTATCGTTTTAGATTAACAATGTTAATTCGTGAAATGTTTAAATTATCAGATAAAGCAATTACACTTAGTTGCGGTAATTTATTAAAAAATAAGCAGTTATCTACTTTTGATAAACATGAAGATAAAAATGTTTTCACTCGTTTACAGTGTTATTTAAATGATCAGCACTATATAAAGGCTTGGTCTAAAGATAATGTTGTTACTTTATTTGAGCCACTCATCGCTACTGCAGACACCATAGCGGTTAACAAGGAGTTATCGGCCTTACCCGAAAAACAACTGTTACTAACGTTTAAGTCTTTTACTGTTTATTATGGTTATCAACATCAACTGCCATTATGTGTACAAGAAATCACCCGGTTAAGGGAGTTAACTTTTCGGAGCTTAAATGAAGGCAGTGGCCAGGGTTGTGATACGGATAATTATGATGCGACTTATATGCATTTATTTATCTATGACAATAAGGATGAGGAAATAATTGGTGCCTATCGTATCGGTCAAACTGATCTATTGCAGAAACGCAATGGCATCTCAGGACTATACTTGTCGCAAATGTTTAACTTTAATGCTGAATTTATTAATCAGCAAGAGCCCTGTTTAGAAATGGGCCGTTCTTTTATTGTTGCCAAACATCAAAATAGTTTTCATGGACTGTTATTATTGTGGAAGGGTATTGGTGCCTTTGTTTGTCAAAACCCTCACTATCGTACTTTATATGGTACGGTTTCATTAAGTAAACTATACGATCCTCGATCAGTGGCATTAATCGAAAAAGTAATGGTTAGCCAAACCTCTAGTATTAGTGCTCACGCATCACTTGAAGGTTTATTACACCCAGAAGTAATAGACTTTTTAGCAAACAGATCCATATCGACTCCCTTAACCATTGAGCAACTATCAGCATTTGTTACTGCTATTGAAGTTGACGGTAAAGACCTACCGGTATTGTTAAAGCAATACCATAAACTTGGTGCTAAATTTCATTGCATAGCGATAGATACTAACTTTAACCAAACACCGGGCTTATTATTAAGTGTTGATCTACCCAAGGCCCCTGAGAAATTATTGAAACTGTATTTGGGTAATAAAAGACACGAGTATCTGAGTTATCTCAATAGTGAAAAAATAACTTAACCACTGAGTTTACCTAGTGTTTTGATGCAAAAAATAGAGCTATCTTATGACTAGCCTACAATTTTTGAGAAGCCTTAGTTACTCGGTATAAGCCATTTTCGTGAGCTTTGCATCAATTTATATAGCAGAACTAACACCAACAATTAATTTGCTACTCTTCAAGGTTCACAATTGCTGAATGCACTTTTTTTAATCAAGTTATACTTAGTTTTAATTTAGATAACACCATCATATTGAAAGTAATCTTCAAGTGTTAAGGTCTTTGTCATTGTTGCTAATAATATAAATAGATGTGTAAACTCTTTATCAAAATATTAATGATATGTTTTTATCCCGCTATATTTGTTAGTAGCATCTACACTTGGTAATAAAGGTCAGCTTTTCAAACATACTGCCGTCTTTTAAATTTGCTTAGAGCAAATAAATCATAAGAAACAAATACAAACATAACAATAATAGTGTTTTTAACCATTGTTGTTTATAAAATAGGATAAGTACCTTGAAAGCATTATTAATTAAATTACATCTATTATTAAATAAAAGTCAAAAACTAGACTTTTTAGCCCCTTTTTTACTAAGGATGTATCTAGTGCCGGTTTTTTGGATGGCGGGCTCTAAAAAAGTTGAAGGTTTTGACGGTATTGTTGAGTGGTTTGGTAATTCTGACTGGGGTTTAGGTTTACCGTTTCCTTTTTTGATGGCTTTATTAGCCACTGCAACTGAATTTTTTGGTGCCATTGCTTTATTTTTTGGTGTTGCCGTTCGTTGGTTTTCCATTCCATTGATGATCACTATGGTAGTTGCGGCTGGCGCGGTTCATTGGGATAACGGTTGGCAGGCCATTACCGATCCCAGTGCCCCTTTTGCCAATGAAAGAGTCATCGATGGGGCTAATAAATTAGCTATTGTTAAAGATGTGCTGCAAGAACATACTAATTATGATTATATTACCTCTAGTGGCAGTGTCGTCATGCTCAATAACGGCATTGAGTTCTCTATGACTTACTTTGTCATGTTGTTGGCCTTGTTATTTATGGGCGCAGGGCGTTATATCAGTATTGATTATTGGATTGAGCGGAAACTTTATCAAAAGCCTATAGTTAATAAGAGTTAATTAACTGAACATATTAAATAGTCATATTAAAAAACGGCTATCTATTTATTAAAGTGGCTTAAATGCGATATTGAAAGTGTGTCATAGTGAATAAGTTATCGGTATAATAATAAATAATTTATATCTGTCGACTTTACCCAGGATACTCTTTTGACTAATAATGACGTGCTACGCCGTATTCGCTATACCTTTAACTACAATGATGAAAAAATGATTGCCATTTTTGCTTCTGCAGAGCTTGAGGTGACAAGAGAACAAATTAGTAGTTGGCTAAAAAAAGATGATGATAGTGACCTTGTTAATTGTGGTGATACTCAGCTAGCCATATTTTTAAATGGTTTAATTAATGAAAAGCGTGGTAAAAAACCAGGTGCACAAGCAATACCTGAAAAACGCATTAACAACAATATTGTCTTAACTAAATTAAAGATAGCCTTTAACTTGAAATCGGAAGATATTATTGAGTTATTTGCTAAAGAAAATTTAACGGTAAGTAAACCTGAACTTAGTGCCTTTTCTCGCAAACCAGATCACAAGCACTACCGTGAATGTAAAGATCAGTTTTTACGTAATTTTTTACAGGGCTTAGACCACCTTTACCATGTAAAGCGTCGTGCAAAGATACAAGAAAATAAGCAGCAAGCTGAGGCAGAGCAAAAAGAAACCCCAAAAACAACTTATGGCACAGCAAAAGCTAACGCGAGTAAGATTTATGTCAACCCCAATAGGACGGTTGTTGAAAAACCTAAGTCTGATCGTAAAGTATTAAAATTAAAGCCAGAACAAATTTGGGGTAATGAAAAAAAATGATTTTTTGAGCGATGACTTGATAAATTTATTGACGATGGCATTAATCCTAATGCCACTATCTTTTTAAGCATAGAGGTATCAATTGAATATTTAACTTATCGGCATTAAATTTTGGTAAGTGTTAAAAAAACCATTATCAGGCTCAATTCTAAATTGAAGCACTAAAAATTCCTCATTGATAAAGCATGAACTCTTGTAAATGATAAAGCTTAACCTTAATTCATAAGCAAAAATAACATTGTAAAAACATCCCCCCTGCTCATTTAACTATATTCACGTGTTGAGTAAGTTTTTACTGATTAATATTATGTCTTCTATTTAGATTATGTCTTGGTTAGTTAGTAACATGATTATCATTTTTTATTGTTAGGTAATTGTTATTAAATGATAATAATATGGATAAGGCGTTATGCATAATCTATTAAAACGCTTTTGCTTTTATTAATAAAAGCTGAGGAGTTCTGTTAAGCGTTAAATTATTAAGCGTATTGAAACAAACATTATATTTTATTTAAGCTGAAATTATAGGTCATCAAAGTCACTCACTGTTGATAAATTAATGAGTCAAAACGACACAATATTAAATTTATAGCGACAATTAACGTGATTTTTTAATATATTTACTTGTCTATTGAGAACTTCAGAACTATAAGTAATTGTTGTTCCACAATGTTTTTGTTTTTTAACCGACCACTTGCGGTTTTATTTATTACTTAGTTCTTTTTTTTAGTTAATTATTGTTTGTTATATGTATTTGTTATATGAAATGCTGATGTTAACTAACAGTTATAATCAGTTTATGTCATTATAATACTAATTAATCTTCACTAGAGTCAGTAATATATCCAATGAATTTAACCCATTTACAAAAGCTTGAAGCTGAATCGATTCACATTATTCGTGAAGTCGCCGCTGAATTTGATAACCCCGCCATGCTTTACTCTGTCGGTAAAGATTCTGCTGTTTTATTACATCTTGCTCGTAAAGCTTTTGCGCCAGGAAAAATTCCTTTTCCGTTACTTCATGTTGATACTGACTGGAAATTTAAAGAGATGATTGTTTTTCGTGACCAAATGGCCGAAAAATATGGTTTTGAGTTACTTGTTCATAAAAATCTTGAAGGCATGGCGATGGGTATTAGTCCCTTTGTTCATGGAAGTGCTAAACATACAGACATAATGAAAACTCAAGCCTTAAAACAAGCACTTGATCATTACGGCTTTGATGCTGCTTTTGGTGGTGCTCGCCGTGATGAAGAAAAATCTAGAGCCAAAGAGCGAGTCTATTCGTTCCGTGATAAAAATCACCGCTGGGATCCTAAGTCTCAACGTCCTGAACTTTGGAATATTTATAATGGTAAAGTCAATAAAGGTGAAAGTATTCGTGTTTTTCCTCTATCAAACTGGACTGAGCTAGACATTTGGCAATACATATATCTTGAAGGTATTGATATTGTTCCTCTTTATTTAGCCAAAGAACGTCCCGTGGTTGAACGTGATGGTGTGATGATCATGGTAGATGATGACCGTATGCCGATTGAAGAGAATGAAGAGGTGATGATGAAAAGTGTTCGTTTCCGCACCTTAGGCTGTTACCCATTAACCGGAGCGGTTGAGTCAACTGCGACGACATTACCTGAAATTATCCAAGAGATGTTATTAACAAAAACCTCTGAACGTCAAGGTCGAGTGATTGATAATGACTCATCAGGCTCGATGGAAAAGAAGAAAATGGAAGGTTATTTTTAGAACGACTCAGTCAGCACTAATTACCTCTATTTAGTTCAATAGAAATATTGACTGAGATATCACCATTTAATATATATCTAAAGCACAATTAACGCTTTATGAAAGGAAAGAGAATGAGTCAACAAGACGACTTAATTGAACAAGATATTCAAGCTTATTTAAAACAACATGAAAACAAAGAAATGATCCGTTTTTTTACCTGCGGAAGTGTTGATGATGGCAAAAGTACCTTAATTGGCCGATTACTTCATGACTCAAAAATGATTTTTGAAGATCAACTTGCTGCGATTACTCAAGACAGTAAAAAATCAGGCACCACAGGTGAAGAGATCGATTTGGCTCTTTTAGTTGATGGTCTTCAGTCTGAACGTGAGCAAGGCATTACCATTGACGTTGCTTATCGTTATTTTGCTACTGATACCCGTAAGTTTATTATTGCTGATACGCCTGGTCATGAACAATATACTCGAAATATGGCCACCGGTGCTTCAACTTGTGATCTCGCTATTATTTTGATCGATGCGCGTTATGGCGTGCAAGTCCAAACTCGTCGTCACTCATTTATTTGTTCACTGCTGGGTATTAAACATGTGCTAGTAGCGGTAAATAAAATGGACTTAGTTGATTTTAGCCAGGAACGTTATCAAGAAATTAAAAAAGAATACCGTGACTTTGCTGACGAGCTCAATTTTAATGATGTTAGATTTATTCCACTCTCCGCCTTAAAAGGCGATAATGTGGTTGAAGAAAGTCCTAATATGCCTTGGTATCCTGGGGCTACATTAATGAAGTTGCTCAACACCATAAAAGTTGAAGGTGATGACTCCTTTACTAACCTTAGGTATCAAGTTCAGTATGTCAATCGTCCTAACCTTGATTTCAGAGGCTTTGCCGGTACGGTTTCTGCTGGTCATGTCCGTGTGGGTGATAGTATTGTCGCTTTGCCCTCGGGTAAAGAAAGTACAGTAAAGTCGATTGTTACCTATGAAGGGGAAATCGAACGTGCCGATAAAGGTATGGCAGTAACGCTAACCTTAGCTGATGAAATAGATATTAGCCGTGGTGAGACCATTGTTAAGAAAGGTAATTTACCCACCTCTTCAAAAGAATTTAATGCCACGGTTGTTTGGATGCACGAAAGTGAGCTTGAAGCGGGTCGTGAATACTATATTAAGCATGGTTCTAAGTTAACTACTGGCCATGCAATAAAAATCAACCATCGTATTGATGTTAATACTATGGAAAACATTGATGCATCTCAATTAGCGTTGAATGAAATTGGTTTAGTAGACTTTGAGGTAGCTGAAACCTTACATTTTGATAGTTACAACTTGAACAAGTCAACAGGTGCTTTTATCATCATTGACCGTTTAAGTAATATTACTGTGGGTGCGGGTATGATTAATCAAGCGATTGAGAAAACAGTCAACGATGAATTTTCACCTTTTGAACTTGAGTTTAATGCACTTGTTCGTAAACACTACCCACATTGGGGTGCTAGAGATTTATTTAAAGGTTAGCATTACTGATAAGGATTGATGAATTTAAAAGTTCAATAGGTCTGAAGGAAGTTATTCAGTTTATAGCTGTCAACTATCGGTAAAGTTTTAGCAATTTATCGATAGATATTTTTATTAAGGATTTATGTCAATGACAGTTATGCAGTTTATGATGCTGGCTATTTTTCTGTTAACTTTTGTCGGTTTGTTAAAATTTCAACAAGTGCCTGAACGGGTTTTTGCTGGTGCAACCTTGGCTTGTTTAGCAGGAACCTTCGTTAATTCTGAAGATATCCTTGTTAACGCAATTAACCCTGGTTTAGTCACGCTAATATTCCTTGTACTATGTTCTTTCTCGTTTGAAAGAACAAGTGTGTTAAGGCGTATATCAGGTAAAATGATTAAGGGTTCAAAAAATCAATCAACGTTAAGGACTTTATCTTACGCTGCTTTTGCTTCTGCATTAATGAGTAATACCGCAGTGGTCGCAACGCTTATCGGTTCAATTAAAAAAAACACCTTAATCAATCCAGGGAAACTCCTTATTCCTCTGTCATTTGCCGCCATTCTCGGTGGCACTTTAACACTCGTTGGTACGTCAACTAATTTAATTGTGAATAGTATGTGGCTGGAGCAAGGTCAACAATCGTTAGCTTTTTTTGACTTTACTTTAGTGGGTATTGTCGCATTGGTGACGTGTTTGTTGGTGGTCTTTATTCGTATAAATTCATTGCCAGACATGACACTAACCAATATAAATAATACCGATTATTTTGTTGAGGCTGAAGTCGGTTTGTCATCAAGATTGATTGGTTTAACGGTTGAAGAAAATGGTTTACGTAATCTTGATTCACTCTTTCTTATAGAAATCATAAGAGCGGGAAGATTAATTTCTCCCGTTGCTCCTGATGAAGGTATTCAACCAGGTGACAAGCTCATCTTTAATGGTGATATTTCCAAGGTATTAACTTTACAGCAATTTGATGGGCTAACACTTTTTGCTGAACAAGATGGTTTGTTAAGGGATAACCTAACCGAAGTATTAATTAAACCTGACTCTGCAGTTATTGGAAAAAGTTTAAAAACAGCGGGATTTAGAGCACGGTTTGATGCAGCAGTCGTTGCAATACGTCGTGATGGTGGTGTTTTATCGGGTAAGTTAGGTGAAATTGTTATTCAATCGGGAGACTTCCTCGTTTTGGCTGTTGGCCAAGATTTTTCTTCTAGAACTAACTTATCGAAAAACTTTTTTATACTGTCGGGTCACCAGCCTGACAATATGTTGGTTGGCTGGCGAGATAAGTTAACTGTTTTTGGTTTTATTACTGCAATTACTGTCTCGGTTATTAGCGACATCTCTTTACTTAAATGTTTGATTTTTTATATTTCACTCTTATTGTTCACTGGCTGCCTAACAGTAAACGAGATTAAAAGACGTTTTCCATTAGAAATATGGATGATAGTGCTTGGCGCCCTTACTTTAGCGAAAGGACTTGAAACTAGTGGTGTTGCTAGCTTGTTTGCTGATTTTTTACATTCAATATTAAACGGTCAAAGTGCTTATATGGCATTAATCGGTGTTTTTTTAGTGACGTTAGTGATGACTGAACTTGTTACTAATAGCGCTGCCGCGGCCTTAATTTTCCCCATCGCTTATAATTTAGCTTTAGGTTTAGGTATCAATCCGCTGCCCTTTGTCATGGCAGTTGCATTCGCGGCAAGTGGCAGCTTTATCAGTCCCTATGGCTACCAAACGAACGTTATGGTGTACAATGCCGGTAATTATAAATTATCAGACTTTATAAAGTTTGGCTGGCCAGTATCACTGACTTATTCTATCGTGGTTTTATTAATGATCCCCGTGGTTTTTCCTTTTTAATCGTATTGTGAATAAGTATTTTAGACCTTGATTTTAGACTTTATTATGAGTAAAAAAATGAAAACAGAAAACACTGTGTGGCATGAGCAAAATATTAGTAAAGCTGATCGTGCAAATTTAAAAAATCAACAACCTTGCCTGTTGTGGTATACCGGATTAAGTGGTTCAGGTAAATCGACTGTTGCTAACGCCGTTGATGCGATGTTATTTGAGCGAGGTTGCCATAGCTATTTACTTGATGGTGATAATGTACGCCATGGTTTAAATGGTGATTTAGGTTTTAGTGATGATGACAGAATTGAAAACATTAGACGTATTAGTGAAGTGGCCAAGCTTTTTATTGATTCCGGTTTAATTGTCTCAACCGCTTTTATCTCTCCGTTTGCAACAGACCGTATGATGGCTTCAAAACTACTCAAAGAAGGCGAATTTATTGAAGTGTATATTGATACACCTATTAATGTTTGTGAGCAAAGAGATCCAAAAGGTCTTTATAAAAAAGTGCGTGCAGGTGAAATTAAAGACTTTACCGGTATTGACTCCACTTATGACATACCGTCATCCCCTACGATACATGTTAAAACTGATGAAAAATCAATTGGGCAATGTGCAGCACAAATTATCGATTTTTTAATTGAGCAAGGTTTCATACCCAGTAAAATATAAGGTTATTTTTGATGCATTATGATGTTTTTAATGGTGATGCTGATGGCATTATTGCCCTGTTGCAATTACGCTTGGCTGAGCCCAAAGAGTCAATATTAATTTCGGGTGTTAAACGAGACATTAGTCTACTGAAGCAAGTGCCTGAGCAGGGCGTTAGTTCAGTAACAGTGCTTGATATATCGCTTGAAAAAAATATTGTAGCGTTAAACATATTACTGGCTAATCAAGTGGATATTTTTTACGTTGACCATCACCGAAGCGGTGATATCCCTCAGTCACAATATTTAACCACGCTTATTAATACTGATGCCAATATTTGTACTAGCCTATTAGTGAATGATTTTTTAAAAGGAAAATTTGTTCATTGGGCCATTGCTGCCGCTTTTGGTGACAATATGGAAAAAGCCGCCCAAAAGTTAGCTAAAGAACAGGATTTAAGTTTATCTCAAATAAATCAACTTGCAGAGCTTGGCGTATATATTAATTATAATGGCTACGGTCGTAGCATTGATGACTTGCACTTTAAGCCCACTCAATTATTTAACTTATTATTAAATTACCCCGATCCATTAATTCTAATTAATGAAAAGGATGGGATATTTTCAACCCTAGCTTCAGCCTATCGCGAAGATATGGCAAAAGCACAATCGGCTCAGGTAATAACAGACACTGAGGTTTGCAAAGTGGTACTGCTCGATGATGAATCATGGGCCAGAAGAGTCAGTGGGGTTTTTGGTAATGAGCTTGCTAATAACTCGCCAAGCAAAGCCCATGCAGTATTGAGTTTAAATGCTGATGACACTTATACGGTGAGTATAAGAGCGCCATTGACCAATAAGCAGGGTGCAGATGAAATATGTATTCAATTCCCTACCGGTGGGGGTAGAGCAGGAGCGGCAGGAATAAATAACTTACCTAAAGAAATGCTTGAGACTTTTATTCAAACAATGACACAATACTACCAAATTAGTTCATAACACTTTTTTGTCTATCAATTTAAAGGAATAATATGAGTATATTGATCACCGGTGGCACGGGTTATATCGGCAGTCACACTGTTGTCGAGTTGTTAAAGTTAAATAAAAATATCATTATTGTTGATAACTTAGCTAATTCATCAACTAAAGTACTCGACCGGATCAAAACGATTACCGGCAAAACTATTACTTTCATTGAGGCTGATATTTGTGATGAGTCGGCAATAGATCATATATTCAGCGAGCACCATATTGAAGCTGTGATACATTTTGCCGGTTTAAAAGCTGTGGGTGAGTCTAGCCAGATACCGTTGCATTATTATCATAATAATGTCACAGGGACGATATCCTTGTTGAAGGCTATGGATAAACACCAAGTTAAAAATTTGGTGTTTAGTTCGTCAGCAACGGTTTATGGTGAAAATAATCCGTCGCCATTAGATGAAGGTATGCCCACTTCTGCGACCAACCCTTATGGTCAAACTAAGTTAATGATTGAGCATATCTTGTTTGATCTCGCTAAAAGTGACAGTGAGTGGTCTATTGCTTGTTTACGTTACTTTAACCCTATTGGTGCTCATGAGTCAGGATTGATTGGTGAAAACCCTAATGGCGTGCCTAATAATTTACTACCTTATGTCGCTCAGGTAGCCGTAGGGCGATTAGCTCAGTTACAAGTGTTTGGTGATGATTATGATACGGTCGATGGTACTGGGGTTAGAGATTATATTCACGTTGTTGACTTAGCCTTAGGGCATGTAAAAGCCCTTGACAAACTATCTGAAATTGACGGCTGCCAAGCTATTAATTTAGGAACAGGAAAAGGGACATCGGTGCTAGAAATTGTTAATACTTTTAAAGCGGTTAGTGGCCAAGATATTCCTTATCAAATTGTACCAAGACGTGCCGGTGATATTGCAACCGTATTTGCCGATGCCAGTATTGCCAATGATATACTGCAGTGGCAAGCCACTCGTAACTTAACCTTGATGATTGAAGATACTTGGCGTTGGCAGTCTCAAAACCCTAATGGCTTTGACTCTACTCATTTTGAGTAATCCGTAAATCAATTGTCGTCTAATAAAAACAGAGCCTGTCGCTCTGTTTTTTAATATTATCAGCCGGAGAAGTTCATAATCACCTAGGGCTAAACTAGATCCTTCTTCATGTCAGCCTTTTCGGATAATCTCGCTTGATTTTTTTAGGGGGGAAGTTTTTTAAAACAGGTTTATCATCGGTGAAGTCGGTAATAACCCTATTAAATATACTCATATTACCGTTTAATTTTATTTTTCACTTTTCCTACCTTATTGATAACAAAAATTTATCGGATGTGTAAAAATAGCTTTTCATACTTATAAAAACAATAAATTATTTTGGAGTACACTTTGGAAATAGGTACCATTATTTCATTAACGGTATATTTTATCGTCATGTTAGGCATCGGTTTTTATGCCTATAAAAAGTCCACCAGTGATATATCTGGCTATATGCTAGGTGGACGTAATTTAAGTCCTTCGGTGACTGCATTATCAGCGGGAGCTTCTGATATGAGTGGCTGGATGTTAATGGGTCTTCCTGGTGCTATGTATATTACTGGCGTCAGCAGTCTTTGGATTGCGCTTGGTTTAATTATAGGTGCTTTTGTCAATTACCTCGTTGTTGCACCTAGGCTCCGGACTTATACTGAGCTTGCCAATGATTCGATTACCCTACCTGATTTCTTTGAGAATCGTTTTAATGATCAAACAAGAATTCTCAGATTAGTATCCTCTTTAGTTATTATTATCTTTTTCACTTTATATACTTCGTCTGGTATTGCTGCCGGTGGAAAGCTCTTTGAAAGCTCTTTTGGTTTGGATTATGAAGCAGGTCTGTATATCACTGCGGGCGTTGTCGTTCTGTACACGCTATTTGGTGGCTTTTTAGCAGTAAGCTTAACTGACTTTGTTCAAGGTTGTATTATGTTTGTTGCTTTGGTTTTGGTCCCCATTGTTGCCATAAATGATGTTGGCGGTATTGAGCAAATTAATAATAGCGTCGAAAGCATTAATCCTAATTTATTAAACTTATTCAGTGGCGTCAGTGCATTAGGAATTATGTCAGCTATGGCATGGGGCTTAGGCTATTTTGGACAACCTCATATTATTGTCAGGTTTATGGCTATACGGAGTGTTGATGATTTACCTAAAGCACGAAGAATAGGAATGACATGGATGATAGTTGCTATTATTGGTGCTATGGCTACGGGCTTTTCAGGTATTGCTTATGTTGCTAAGACAGGTATTGCATTAGATGACCCTGAAACTATTTTTATAGTATTGTCTCAAGTGTTATTTAGCCCATTAATTGCAGGTTTTTTATTAGCTGCGATTTTAGCGGCGATTATGAGTACAATTTCTTCACAGCTCTTAGTGACTTCTAGTTCACTTACTGGCGATTTTTATCAAGCATTCTTAAATAAAGAAGCGAGTGAGAAAAAATTAGTACAGATAGGCCGATTATCTGTGTTTATGGTGGCTCTAGTTGCTATTTATTTAGCCTATGACCGCACTAATTCTATTTTGAGTCTAGTGAGTAATGCTTGGGCTGGATTTGGTGCTGCTTTTGGACCTGTAGTTATTTTAAGCTTACATTGGAAAGGTATGAATCGAAATGGTGCTTTAGCCGGTGTTTTAGCCGGAGCGATTACTGTGTTAATTTGGATTTACGCTCCTATTACCATCAATGGTCAAAGCCTTAGTTCATTGATGTATGAAATAGTCCCTGGCTTCATTGCTTGTACCTTAGCGGTTGTTTTTGTTAGTCGAGCAACTGGTGGTGCTGATAAAGAGATAGAAAAAGTTTTTGAGCAGGTTGAAGATATACATAGTTAAATTGTTGTTTATCTCGGGTACGTTGACTACCTAATAAAAGAGCGAGTTATTACCGAATGGGATAACTCGCTTTTTTATTAGCAACGGTACTAAATATTATCTTGGTATTGTCTATCTTAAAGATTGTCTTCTTCGTTAAAATCCATTTAATATCACTTAATCAACATGCTGTTAAAAGAACAGTTAATTTAATCTACCCGATGATATTGACTGCTTTATCTATTTAGTAAGTAACAGGTAGAAGACACTGCACATTTTAGTGTTTTGTTGAATATGGATCAGCAAACATAAAGTTTTATTGTCATAGGATATATCGATTGATCAGTTATAATCGTTATAAACTCGATGTCAAGAATATTAATCGATAAAAGGATATGTATTGTCAATTTGTAAACAGACTGAGTCATTGCTGTCAGAAGAGGGATCTATCGATAACTCCAAAGTTAAAATAGCGACATTTAATTTATTTAACTACCTCGAACCTCCCAATGCGTTTTATGAGTTTGAACGTATTTATAGCATTGAACAATGGACTAAAAAACAACAATGGATCACTGATTATTTGAGCGAATTCAAGCCTGATATTATTGGATTTCAGGAGGTTTTTAGTAGTGAATCATTAAGGGAATTAGTCAATCATCAAGGTTATCAATATTTTCAAGTGGTTGAAGAACCTCAAATAGAAAGTGACTTTATTTATAGTCATCCTGTCGTTGCGATTGCTTCGCGCTATCCGATAGTTGATACGCAAACTGTGAGTGTCGATGCCAATTTGGCGGTTGCTATGGGTCTATCTAAAGATTTTTCTTTTAGCAGAAATGTTTTACGTGCCACTATCGATATTCCTCACCTTGGTTTTACTGACTGCTATGTTGTACATTTTAAGTCTAAACGCTCGATGATAGAGGCAGAGACTAATAGAAAAATTTCTATTGAAGCTCAATATACTGAACAGCTAAAGTCCCAAATTGCTGGACGTTGGGCATCAAGCATTCAGCGAGGTAGTGAGGCGGCTTTAATGTTAACGAGTATGTTTAGCCGAAGAGAAGAGAAAGGCTTCCCTATGGTATTAATGGGGGACTTTAATACCTCTTTATCTGATGGTGTGCTGAACCACCTGTTGACTCACGATTTATATGAGTTAAAAAAACACAATAGTCATCTATTTAATCATTACTATTGTTTGCAAGACTCTTGGCAGCTCTATCTCAATTTCAATCAATTAAATCTTCAATCTTCAACGCCACTCGATAGTGACCATAATAATGAGCAAAGGGTATCAACTCATTATTATGGTGGAAAAGGTTCTGTACTTGATTATATTTTATTATCTTGTGAGTTTGATGCGTGTTACCAAGGGAGTATTTTCGAGCTATCTTCTTATCAGGTTTATGATCGCCACCTGATAAACCCTATTTTTGATCGTGATGGCGAGAGCACAGATCATGGGGTCGTTCTAACTACACTTAAGCTGAGAGGGTAGAATAGAATATACTCTACCCTTATTATTTTTAGCTGCGCTTATTGGTCACTCTAGTATTAAAGGCTTTATCAATAATTATACTCACTAAAGCTTTTTAACACTTTAATCGGGGATTGCTCAATAACAGGGTAGTAGAGTCATCTATTAAATACTCCATTGTATATTGTCATTAATGGTATTTTGCCATTTATTTAGTGACTCATTTAGATTAGCGACAATAATGATGTTGCCATTTTCAAAACGTTGGGTCGTACCCTTTAATTTTTCGTCTGTAAATTTATCATCAAAAGATAAGTTATCGTTTTTAGGTACAACAAATATTGTGACTATGTCTGTTTTTCCTTGAAAAACTAAGTGGAGGCTTTTCATTCCATCAAATCGGCAATATTCAGCTGATATTAATTGACCAACAGAAGATAAAAAACTGCCATCAAAAGAGGCCATTTTTTTATTTAGAGAAGCGAGTGAAATTTTAGCGTCCATATTATTATTAAAACGAGTCTTCTCGTAATGCACATGGGCCAAAGCGTAATCACCTAATGAGTCATAAGCATTCGAGGATTGCATCAAGTTAAAGGTTAATCCTATGGCAAAAATGACTGATGCAGCTAGAGCTAAATAGATTTTACTTTTTCTTTTTTGTTGCTGATGGTTAGCCAATGTTTGACGAAGAATTAATTTATCAACTAAATTTTCAGGTACCTCAACATTCATCGCTTTTGCAATTTTATTATCAAGTTGTTTAATATCGTTACTGAGTTGTTTTTTTGCAGGATTAGAATTGATCTCTGCTAAAACCTCATCCGAAAAGGTATTGTCTTTATTGTGTGGATCTGAATATATACCTCGTCTAAATTGTAAATCATCCATTGTACTGACCTCGCATAACTGGTTCTTTTTCAAAAGCGTCTTTTAATTGATTACGTGCTCTAAATAACCTGGTCATTACCGTGTTTTTATTGAGTTCTAACATCTTAGAAATTTCTTCACCACTAAAACCGCCAATGATTTGTAACACTAATGGCTCTCTATATTCTTCTGGTAAGAGCGCTATTCTTTCTCTTAACCAATTATTTTCTATTTGTTGCTCGTTGGTAATCGCACTATTATCAGCAATTGACATTTCTTCATATTCTGACATTTTAAATTGTTTGCGTTCAAAACGTCGGGCATTTTCTCGCCTTAATATAGTAATAAGCCAAGACTTTGCAGCTTTTTCATCTTTTAATGAGTCAAGTGCGCGCCAAGCACGTAAAAACGTTTCTTGGACTAAGTCTTCGGCAACTTGCTTTTCATGACATAACCAATAAGCGTATCGGAATAAATCAGTGTGCAAGGCACGAACTAGCGCTTCGTATCTAACTTGTTTCGTTATCATGTAGGTAGAGACCTGATTTGCGTTAGCTTTATTTCGAATTACTTTATTATTATCGACACGGTAGATATTTGAGACTGTTAATATTGCTATTAAGCATTAAATAAGGGGGCCATGAAACATTAGCCCTTATAAAAAACCTATCATTATCGAATCTACCGCATAACCATTGTTTAAGGGTTAATATTGAGTTTCCCTTGATAACTCGTTGTCACTCCTTTTTTATTAATTTTTTTAATCAATAAAAGCATGGTATTACCTTGCCAAATAGATTGTTTATCACTAGTTGTTTTACCATAAAGTGATTGCTGCAATAACTGAATTTCATTAATTAAGTCCTTGTTATTTATTTTCTTTATTGCCTCGTCTAGATTAGATATTGATTGTTTCTTTCCAGCTAAATTATTTACCCAAGGGACGATATTCGCTAATACTTGTTCAGCTTGATTATTTTTACAAGCACTTGTTAAGGTGTCATAAGCATCAGTGGTTTTACTCTGATTAACTACCCCGTAAGACTTAGGTGGCAAATTTAAAGGATTACTCTTTCTTCTTAACAATGAACTGCTAATCCATGCGAGAGTTGTTATTAACCATAAGGCTAAAAATAACCATTGCAGCAAATCGCTTTGACCGTCTGGGGTATTTGCTATTCGATTAATATTATCCTGCTCTATAAGGGTAGGGGTGACATCATTATTATTAATGGTGGTCGACTCTTCGGGAAAATCTGCGTTAGGATTTACAATGATTTTTTGTGCGGGCAATTGTGCTTGTTCAATCTTATTAGTCACGGTATTAAACCAAGGAATGGTAATAGCGGGTAAATTATATGAACCTGGTCGGCTAGCAACAATTGCAAAGTTTTGCACTTGTTGAGACACCAATCGTTCCTTAGTTAGGCTTGAATGCAATTCAGCTTGATCAGGATAGACTTTTAATCCTTTAGGAACATTGACTACTAATTTTGGTAATTGTTCTTTTGATAAGCCGGCTACTGTTAACGTAATTGAACGAGTAATAGGCTCGCCAACCTTAAAGTTATCGATACTAGGTTGCCATTCTTGATGAAGTGTTAAAATTTCACTTGGCAGCCATTTCCCCTGATAATTAACAGGTATAGGACGCACAATTAAGGGAATATCATTACCAACAACACTAACAGGTTTTGTTTCTGCATAATTTAAAAAGTTAGACCGACGAGTTGACTGCATCATTATTTCACCAGAAAAACGTGGTGATTGGATAGTAAACTCTCCGCTTTCTTGTGGATTAATAGTATACGTTCGCTCTATTATTCTGAAGCGTTTTCCATTAATCAATTGTTCACTTTCTTGATCTTTACCTACTTGTGCGATGTTTGCGCCAATAAGTGTTGGTTCGGATAAGTTGCCACGCTTTAGTTCTGTAGAAAAATGTAATTTGACGGTTAAAGTGAGTGATTGTTGGACATAGATATTGCTGCTAGAGATTTCATTGGTAATAAAAACATCTTGTTTCTTTACTCCGTTGTTATCAGCGGCAGCTAAAATAGTGATTTCAATAGGCGTAGTTTTTTTATTTTCTATGGTAAATGATGGAATGGTCACCTTGCCGATTTCTCTTGCAACAAGGACTGTACTCCAGCGAGTAACTCGTGAAGTTTTAAAGTTAACCATACTTGTTTGAGTACTGACCGAAGTACGACCAACATTAAAGTTATCAAGTAAAGCCGAAGTATCAAAGGCGTTAGCATTAACATCATCATCAGCGATAATGGTTAGCACTAAAGATTCGGTTAATATCACGGGATTTTTATCTACACTGGCCGTTACTGTCGTCAATGCCAAAGCGTGTTGACTAAATAATAAAGCCAAACCAACAACAACTGTTATTAAGTGTTTTATCAATTGATTTACTACCACTGTTTGTTTACTCCTGAACGATAACCTTCCTGACGCCGTTTTTTATATTCAAGCTGCATCTTATTTCGCAGCAACAGATACGGATCATCAGTCACTTTATTTAGTAATTGCAGATGCTTTTCTTCAAGCTCTTGGTCAATTTTTTCCAGCTCTTCTGGTGATAATTGCATTGCTTGACCTTCTTGTTCAGCTGATTGGTTTTGCTTGTCTTGCTGTTCTTGTTTTTGCTCTTTATTCTCTTGTTTCTTTTCTTTATCTAAGTCTTGCTGTTGATCTTTATCTTTATTTGATTGTTCTTGTCGATTTGAGTCCTGCGGCTCATTGTCACTTTGTTGATCTTGATTTTTTTGTTCATTATCTTTTTTATCTTGGTTTTGTTGCTCGTCGTTTTTAGCGTCACTTTCTTGCTGTTCACTATTTTCATCTTGTTTTTGTTGTTCATCACCATCTTGTTGCTGTTCTTGTTCTTGTTGCTGTTTTTTGAACGCTTCAAGTTTTTCCTTATTTTCTTTAGCATCCAATAAGTTAGGGTCAAGATCTAGTGCTTTTTGGTAAGCGGCTATCGCTTCATCAATTTTTTTTAATTGGGCTAAGGTATTACCTTGATTGTATAGTCCATTCGCCGAGTTATCTCTTTCAAAGGCTGAGAGTGCTTTTTCAAATGCTTTGGCCTTGTAATATCCACTACCTTGCCAATTACTATGTTCAAATTGCTCTGCCGCACTGAGATATTCTTTATTATTGAATTTATTTTTAGCCTGTTGATCGCTTGTTTGCCACAAATCAGACCAAACCGAAGCATAAGTAGAATCTACAGGTAAAAGAAATAGACTAAGGGGTAAAATTGCTAAGCTAATACCACGGCGAAAATAGCCAATAACAAGAGGTAAAATAAGTAATACGACATATGGTCCCATTTCTTGCCACTGATCTCCTTCTTCAAAGGTATTGGTCTTTTTATCTACGATGTCATTATCTTCAGGTAAATTATTGACTAAAGCGGTTATGTCAGATAAATCGTTTGATATCGTGTGATAAGTCCCATTCGTTCGTGATGCAACGCCTTTAAGGTGATTTTTATACAATTTGGGAATAACAATCGCACCCGAGCGATCTTTGAGTAGTTCACCGCTAGTGAGTTTTATTGGCGCACCAGTTTTTGTACCAATACCTAGAATATTGAGTTGGTGAGGTACCGCCCTTGACCACTCAGTGATATCTTGAATATCCTCACTATCAATACCATCGGTTAACCAGTATATATCGCCTTTAACATGTCCCGAATTTTTTAACATTTTATCAGCAAGCATTAACGCTGATATTGGATTACTACCAAGTTCAGGCATAATATCGGGACTTAGTGCCGGTAATAATAATTGGATATTATTCACATCTTCAGTTAACGGGCTAATAATAAAAGCATCACCAGCATAGGCTATCAAACCAATCTCACCATCACTTAACTGCTCTAAAAGGTCGATTGCCTTATACCTAGCACGAGTTAATCGGTTAGGTATTAAATCAGTGGCATACATTGAATAAGACATATCCATAATTAAAACAGAGCCACGCTCTGTTTGGTAAACTGGTTGAGGTAGTTTATTCCAAGTAGGACCAGCAAGGGCAATAATGGTCAGTAAACCAATGAGTAAGGGAATAACTAAAGACCGAGGTTTGTTTGTTTTTACTTGGCTATTGCCATTATCGCCCTCAAGTAAAGCCGTAGCCAAATGACGTGGTAAAAATTGCTGCCAACCGGACTGTGAAAGCCGAAATCTTTTAAGTAAATAAAGGGCGAAAAAAACGATTACAATCGCTATTAACCATAAAGGGCGGATAAAATGAAAGTCAGTCATTGTTATTTACCTTCGATAATTTATGAGTTAAGCTCAATGGCAAATTTGGTTTGGTTAACCACAACAGATAAAGAATACTGAGTATAAAGGCTGCCGCAAGTGGCCATTGAAATAGAGCGGTTAATGGTCTCATTTGCTGTTGGTCCTGTTCTACCGGCTCAAGCAGATCTAATAGTTGATATATATCGTCCATACTTTGACTGTCTCTTGCGCGGAAATATTTGCCATTAGTGTCATTGGCAATTTTTTGTAAACTTGACTCATCTAGCTCACTTGAAGGGTTTACCCTTCTGTTACCAAAAAGCGATTGTTGAATCATCGAGTCTGCCCCAATACCTATGGTGTAAATGGTCATCTTCTTAGCTACTGCTAGCTCTAATGCTTCTTCTGGGGTTATTTTTCCTGCAGTATTTTGACCATCAGTTAACAGTAGTAATACTCGATTAGAGTCTTTTTTGTTATCAAAGCGTTTGGCTGCAAGAGCAATTGCATCGCCAATAGCGGTTTTTGTCCCTACTAAACCTAATACTGACTCGTCTAACATCTGTTTAACGGTTTTTCTATCGTAAGTCATAGGTGTTTGCATGTAGGCATCGTCAGCAAAGAGAATTAAACCAAGTCGGTCACCAACTCGACGCTCAATAAAACCGCCCAACACCACCTTTAACATGTCAAGTCGGTCTGCACTTTGGCCATTGATTATCATATCTTCTATTTGCATACTGCCTGATAAATCAACAGCTATCATCATCTCACGACCTTCAGTAGGGATGTCAACCGCATCACCTAACCATTGAGGTTGGGAGGCAGATGCCACCAATAATAACCAAACGAGTGACATGATCATGAGTGGGAATTTACTTTTTTTAGTGACTTGTTCAGGGCTATTAATACCTGTGATTAATTGAGGGATTTTGAGTGCTGTTACTGAGCTATTACTTTTTGTTGGCAACCAATAAACCAATAAAGGTAACGGCAGGACTAGAATTAACCAAGGTAAATCAAAATTAATCATTGGTTAGCTCCTTATTTTTATTCGTTAACGATTTTTTTGGTGGTAAAGCGTTCTTTAGCCATAATATAGCGGCTTGATTGAGTTGCTTATTAATATCTTGTTCATTTTTTTTGGGGGAAGTATATAAATTGTCAAAAGCGGGTGAAGACAATAAGTTGAATTGCTTTTGCTTATTAGATGTTAAATGCATTGATAAATATTGTTGGAATTTATCACCGTACAAATTAGCTATTTCTTGTCGAGGAAAATACTGTATGGCTGCCCATTTTAATATATTGATCGACTCATCAATACTTGGTCGTAATAAAATTTTAGCTATCGCTTTTTTTTGATTGACTCTTAATTTACCATACCTACGGTATTTGATTATGAAACAAATCATAGTCAATATAATCATTGCTGCTAAAAACCACCATCCCATGGCCATTGGGAAATCATTGATTTGTTCTGGTAAATGAATGTCTTTGAGATCAATACCGGTATTTGTTGGCATACCTTGAGGTATTTGCTGCGGCGTTGTTGGTGATGAGGTTTTTTGTGTTAACGACTCCACGAATTAACTCCATTTTTTAATTGGTTTTCAATTGATTGTCCCGCACAAAATTCCACTACTCGAGCACCCGTGTGATTTAATTCTTCTTCCCGCTGATTAAACCAATTTGAGGCTCTTTGTTGATAGTCATCAATAGTGCTTTTATCTCCCAGCGTAAGCTGTAATCTTTGTTCGCCATCAGTAAGGGCAACATTGAGTTTACTTTGGCTTTGGGGTAATTGATGCTCTAGGGGATCGGAGACTAAGCAAACGACTAATTCACAATGACGACTTATTTCACTTAGGTGCCTTAGCGCATCTTTAGATAATTGTTGTCCGTCGGTAATCAAATAAACTAGTGAGCCGGGGCGTGCCAATTGACGTAGTCGGGCACAGTTGTCTTCAAAAGCATGGTTATTAATAGCTTTTAAACTATTTTGTTTTTCATTGGTTTGATCATCAGCTAACGTATTCGTCTTCTTGTGTATTTCGCATAAGGCGTGTAAATAATGTAATACGCCTTCTTTTCTGCTTCTAGGTTTTAATTCACAGTGATTGGTTTGATTAAAAACGATACCGCCAATACGATCACCCCGAGATTTAACATGCCAAGCAACTAACGAGGCAATATGAGCTGCTTGCACCGATTTAAATAATAACTGGCTGCCAAACTTCATACTGGGGGTTAAGTCTGTTGCTATTAGTACGGGACGTTCAACTTCTTCGCGAAAAATTTTAGTATGGGTTTTACCTGTCCGAGCAGTTACTCGCCAATCTATCGCCCGAATATCATCCCCCATTTGATAATGGCGAACTTCATCAAACTCCATGCCTCTACCTTTCATTCGGCTTAAATAATTACCGGATAATTTATTATGTAAATTTTTAGTTGCTGCCAGATCAATTAGTGAAGTTTTAGTTTGATAGGGGATCAACTCTTCAATAGACAAATCTATACCGTTACTCTTAAGATCTGATAGTAGTTGAGTGATTTTTTTGTGGTCTAAACCTTGTACTGCTTGTTTAAACCACATTAGGCAATGGCAACCAAGCTTAATAAGTGGTCAAGTAATTGATTAGCACTGATCCCTTCAGCTTCAGCTTGATAGGTCAGTAGTATACGGTGACGTAAAACGTTATGAAAAACGGCCTGGACATCTTCAGGACTAACAAAATCACGATCATTTAACCATGCACGGGCACGAGCACATCGGTCAAGGGCAATTGTTGCTCGCGGGCTAGCACCATAAGCAAGCCACTTTTTAAGTTGGTCATCATACTTCTCTGGTTGGCGTGTCGCCATGATCAAATCAATGATGTAGTTTTCAATCGCGGGTGCCATGTGTATATTGAGGATATCGTCACGAGCGGTGAAAATATCTGCTTGTGATAGTTTTTTTAATGGCAGCTTTGTTTCATCTTTAGTATGACTTAATGCTTCACCTCGATTTAGTTTTAAGATATCTAGCTCGCTGGCCGCATCTGGATAATCTATTTCTACATGCATTAGAAAACGGTCTAGCTGTGCTTCTGGTAGAGGGTAGGTACCTTCTTGTTCAATCGGATTTTGAGTTGCCATAACCAAAAAAAGTTCAGGTAATGGATAAGTTTTGCGACCAACAGTAATCTGTCCTTCACCCATCGCCTCTAAAAGAGCTGACTGAACCTTTGCTGGTGCTCGGTTAATTTCATCGGCTAAAACTAAATTTCTAAATAATGGTCCCGGCTGAAAAGAAAAGCTGCCATCTTCTGGGCGATAAATATCAGTACCGGTTAAATCAGCGGGAAGCAAATCGGGGGTAAATTGTACTCGATGAAAATCCGCTTCTAAACCTTGGGCTAAGGCATTAATCGCCCGAGTTTTTGCAAGGCCGGGGGGACCTTCTACGATCAAATGACCGTTGGCAAGTAGGGCAATAAGTAAATTCTCAACAAAAGCCGGCTGGCCAATAATTTGTGTTGATAAATGTTGTTTTAATGTTGAAAAATGTTTAATGGCCATAGGTAGCGTCTTTGTTAATTCTTATTTTAAGATAATGTAATAGTTTTTTTGAATTCAGTCTATACAGACCTCACATATTATATAAGGTTCCTTAGGGAATAAAACAACTCTAGGTAGTGGAAATTGTAAGAAATATTATCAATAGTTAACTTAAATAAACTCAATCACTTGCCTTTATTTTAACTTGTCGTATCAATTTATGTTTTTATCTAATTTTTAATCATTGATATAATTTGAATTATCGTTAGAATAAATCATTAACCTTAGAGGTCCGACCTCTTGTGTGGTGCTGAATAAAAGACAATAGCGGAGAATAAAATGACAAAAGCACAATCTTTAACAACAGCAAAAGGCGAACGTATTGCCATTGTTGCAGGCTTACGTACTCCGTTTGCTAAACAAGCGACAGCCTTTCATGGCGTGCCTGCTGTAGATTTAGGTAAAATGGTCGTTAATGAATTGCTAAAAAAACACAATGTTGAACCCACTATTATTGATCAACTTGTTTTTGGCCAAGTGGTTCAAATGCCTGAAGCACCAAATATTGCCCGTGAAATTGTGCTAGGAACTGGTATGAATGTTAATACCGATGCTTACAGTGTTTCTCGTGCTTGTGCGACTAGTTTTCAATCGACGGTTAACATCACTGAATCAATTATGTCAGGTTTGGTTGATGTTGGTATTGCTGGTGGCGCCGACTCTACTTCTGTGGCTCCGGTCGGTGTTTCTAAAAAGCTAGCTAGAACCTTACTAGATATTAGTAAAACTAAAACATTAGGACAAAAAATTGCGTTAATTCGTAAGTTAGGTTTGAGAGACTTAATTCCTGTTGCTCCTGGTGTTGCTGAGTATTCAACGGGAATCTCAATGGGACAAACTGCTGAGCAGATGGCAAAAACTTATAATATATCTCGTCAAGATCAGGACGCACTGGCTCATCGTTCTCATACCCTGGCAGCAAAAAGCTGGCAACAAGGTAAATTAGCTGGGGAAGTTATGACCGCTCACCCGGAACCGTATCAATCATTTATTGAAAAAGATAACTGTATTCGTGAAAATTCGGTATTAGCAAGCTACGCCAAACTTCGGCCGGTATTTGATCGTAAACACGGGACAGTTACCGCAGCAACAAGTACGCCATTAACTGATGGCGGTGCGGCAATATTATTAATGCGTGAAGGTAAAGCAAAAGAACTTGGCTATAAACCGTTAGGTTATATAAGAAGCTATGGCTTTGCCGCCATTGATGTTTGGCAAGATATGTTAATGGGACCAAGTTATGCCACACCTATCGCGCTGAAGCGAGCTGGTATGGAGTTAGCTGACTTAGACTTAATTGAAATGCATGAAGCTTTTGCTGCTCAGGCATTAGCAAATATGCAGATGTTTGCTAGTCAACATTTTGCCCAACAACATTTAGGTCGAAATAAAGCTATTGGTGAAATAGATATGACCAAATTTAATGTAATGGGCGGCTCCTTAGCTTACGGACATCCTTTTGCTGCAACAGGGGCTCGCTTGATTACTCAAACCCTTAATGAATTAAATCGTCGAGGTGGTGGCGTTGGCTTAACTACCGCTTGTGCTGCCGGTGGGCTTGGTGCAGCAATGATTGTGGAGACAGACTAATGACTAATGATACTAATGTAGTGATAGAGCAAAAAAATACGTTTACGTTAATTCGTCAGAAAAATGGGATTGCCCATTTAGTTATGGATGTAGTTGGCGAAAGTATGAATACCTTAAAAGCTGAATTTGGTGAGCAAATATCACAGATGCTAAAAGAAATCAGTGATGATAAAACTATTGTAGGTTTAGTTCTGCTCAGTGGTAAGAAAGATTCATTTGTTGCAGGTGCTGATATTAATATGATTGGCAACTGCACCACAGCAGAAGAAGCAACGGTATTATCTCGCCAAGGGCAAATGATATTTAATCAACTAGAAAATATGAATATGCCTGTTGTTGCCGCAATCAATGGACCTTGTTTAGGTGGCGGCTTGGAGCTAGCATTAGCTTGTCATGGTCGTGTTTGTTCCGACAGTGTGAAAACTGCTTTAGGTGTGCCGGAAGTACAGTTAGGATTATTACCTGGAGGAGGAGGGACACAGCGTTTACCAAAATTAGTGGGCGTTCAAAAAGCGTTAGACATGATGCTGACAGGTAAACAGCTCAGAGCGAAGCAAGCATTAAAAGCTGGCTTAGTTAATGATGTGGTTCCCAGTAGTATTTTAATTGCAACAGCAGAGGAATTAGCACTGGCTAATATTGGTTCTGGAAAGGTAAAGACAAAAAAACGTCATCAGTCTTTTATCGATAAAATATTGGAAAACAATAGTGTTGGTCGAAAACTCGTCTATTTCCAGGCAACAAAGTCTGTATTGTCTAAAACTAAAGGTCATTATCCTGCACCATTAAAAATTATTGATTGTGTTCGAGTGGGAGTAGAGCAAACATCGGCAAAAGGCTATCAAACCGAAGCAAATCATTTTGGCGAATTGGCAATGAGCCAGGTATCAGTTCAATTAAGAACCTTATTTTTTGCAACCACACAAATGAAAAAAGAGCAGGGTGTTGACGGTATAGAACCATTGAAAATCAATAATGTTGGAATATTAGGTGGTGGTTTGATGGGTGGAGGAATTGCCTTTGTTACGGCAACGAAAGCTAAAACCCCTGCACGTATCAAAGATATTTCGCAGCAAGGACTAAGTCATGCTTTTAAATATAGTTTTGAAAGACTAAATAAAAAAGTTAAACACCGTTTTATCCGTCATAGCGAGATGCAGCAACAACTTTCAATGATCAGCGGCACAGTTAATTATCAAGGTTTTAATGATATTGATATTGTGGTTGAAGCCGTATTTGAAGACTTATCATTAAAACAAAAAATGGTCAGTGATATTGAAGAAAATTGTAATGAACAAACAATATTTGCCAGTAATACTTCTAGCTTACCTATCGGGCAAATAGCCGCTAATGCTAAGCGACCGGAAAATGTCATCGGTCTGCACTATTTTTCTCCTGTTGATAAAATGCCTTTGGTTGAAATAATTGCTCATGAAAAAACATCTGATCAAACGATTTCAACAACGGTTGCCTTTGCCAAAAAACAAGGGAAAACACCGATAGTTATCAAAGACAAAGCCGGTTTTTACATTAACCGTATTTTAGCGCCTTATATGAATGAAGCAGCGATGTTATTACTCAGTGGTGAGCCTATTGATAAAATTGATAAAGCGTTAATTAATTTTGGTTTTCCTGTGGGTCCTATGCAACTACTCGATGAAGTTGGTATTGATATTGGTGCCAAAATAGGTCCCATATTACAAGCAGAGTTAGGTCAACGTTTTGCTGGCCCTCAAGCCTTTGAAAAACTACTCAATGACGGTCGTTTAGGTAAAAAATCGAACAAAGGTTTTTATCTCTATGGCAAAAAAGCTAAGAAGAATATTAAGCAAGTCGATGAAAGTATTTATACCTTATTAGCGATAAAACCAGTGGGAAAGCTTTCTGATAATGCTATTACACAGCGTTGCGTTTATATGATGTTAAATGAAGCTGCTCGCTGTTTAGACGAAGGCATCATTCGAAACGCACGAGATGGGGATGTAGGGACCATCTTTGGTATTGGCTTTCCACCATTTCTAGGAGGCCCTTTTAGATATATTGATACAGTAGGTGCTAAAAGTATTGTTGCACAACTGACACAGTGGGCAAGTGAGCATGGTCAACGTTATGAACCGTGTGATGCTTTAATTAAGATGGCAGAGCAAGACCAGCGTTATTATTAACTGAGGATTGATATTGCCCTAGAACTGGCAATATCCTGCTTCTACAGAGGTCGGTTATAACCATCTTTTTCTGACCTTATTTAAATTAATTATATAAAACTAAAATTTATTCAATAAATGTTATATATCGGCCAAAATTTATTGAATAAATACTCTAATTTCGTTATATTAGTTAGGATTTTGGTAGGCTATTTAAAAATAGCTTTTGTAAGTGGCTTGAGAGCTTATGTTGAGGTCTAAATATTGTGTTGTTACTTCTTAGTGTGATGGGCGTTTTATCTTCTGTTTTTTTCTATTGCCAAGCTTTTACTGGCACCCTTGGATTAAAGAGATGGGCAATTGCTGGTTTATTGTTTGGACCTTTAATTTGGCCAATGTTTTGTATGGAAAAACGTATGAAGCTTAATCGGTTATTTGGTTTCGATTATTTGATTTTTAGGGCATAACTTTTAATTAGCCCTGCTGTTTAGTTTACCGGTAATATGAATATGTATTACTGCGTTAATTCAGGTGGTTTTTATGACCACCAGTTGGCTGCACCTAAATTCTTTAACCACGTCTGCGGCCAACCTATTGAAGTTTTAATATCCTTACCGGTTAACAAACGACGTTGATTTATCAGTAATTTGATGAGTAAAGAGGAAATTGTTCATATCCTGTTCGTTTAATGGTTTACTATATAAATAGCCTTGAATTTGTTCACATTTTAGGCCTAAAAGAATGCTCAGTTGTTTGCTAGTTTCTACTCCCTCTGCAATAACAAGCATATCAAGGTTATGCCCTATAGAAATGATGGTTTCAACCATCTCCCTCCCTTGTTCACAATATTCAATATCGTCAATAAAAGCTTTATCAATTTTTAATGTATTAAATGGGAATTTCTTTAAGTGTACTAAAGATGAGTAACCGGTACCAAAATCATCTAAAGAAAGATAAATACCCATTCTTCTAATTTTTAACATAATATCTATTGCTATTTGAGGTGATTCCATCACCGTATCTTCAGTTATTTCAAGCTCTAAGTATTTTGCTGGAAGATTTATTTCAATGAGTATTGAGGCGATAACGTCAACGAGGTTAGGTTGGTAAAATTGAAGAGCAGACAGGTTTACTGCAATCCTTCCGCCAAATAAGCCTGCGTCTACCCATTTTTTAGTAGCAAAGCAGGACTTTCTTAAGACGACTTCACCTATGTCAATTATTTGGCCCGTCTCCTCAGCGGTTGGAATAAAAGCAATAGGTCTAATTAAACTTTTATTCGGTGTTATATATCGAACCAGTGCTTCTATTCCTGATACTTTACCTGTGGCGGTTTCTATTTTAGGTTGGTAATAAACAGAGAACAGATCGTCTTTAAGGCCACGAAGGATCAAACTTTCAATTTGTAGGCGCTTTACCGCTTTCTTATTCATAGACTCATTAAAAAATTGATATGTATTACCACCCAAATTTTTTCCATAATACATAGCCGTATAGGCATTTTTTAATAACTTATGAGGTAAAACTTCATCCTCAGGATAAATAACAATACCAATACTACCGGTAAGAACAATTTCTTTACTTCTAAGTTTTAGTGGTTGAGCTATAGTTATTAAGATCTTTTTTACTAATGAAGTGATAGCGTAAATATTATCAGTATTTTCAATGATAATACTAAACTCATCACCTCCAAGGCGATAGATAGAGTCTTGACGACTCACTATTTTTAAAAGACGTTGGGTAACTTGGCATAACAATACGTCACCTAACTGATGACCAAGAGAGTCATTGATTTTTTTGAAGTTATCTAAACCAAAAACTAAAATGGCATGTTGAATTTTATTTTCAACGAGTTTAACTTGATATTTTTGAAAGTATGATCGGTTAGGTAAGCCCGTTAATTTATCATTATTTGCCTGTGTTCTAAGTTTTTGTTCAGTTCTTTTGCGCTTTGTAATATCAGAAAAAACGCCAAAGAAGTGTGATATTTTACGATTTTCATCACGAATAACATTAATATTTAAATCGATTAAATAGAGGTCACCATTTTCTCGGACACTTTTTATTTCACCCTGCCAACAACCATTATTAATCAGTTGGTCTTTTATTTTTTCACACAAAATCTCTGGGTATTGCTTAAATTGTAAGGGTTTTCCAAGTATTTTATCTTTAGTTATACCCGTGATACGCTGATAAGCTTCATTAATATCTACAGCAATAAATTTTTCATTAAAAATAATTAGACCATCAGAAATATTTTCAAAACATTTTGCATATATTTTAAGTCGTTCTTCAGTTTCTTTTATTTTACTAATATCTTTGAGGGTTCCTGTCATCCGAGTAGGTTTATCGTTTTCATCTCTAGCAACTATTTTCCCTCGTTCTAATACCCAAATCCACTTGTTATTGTTATCTTTTAGCCTATAAGTAACTTCAAAAAATTCTGTTTTACCCTCAAAGTGATCATCTAAAGCCTTTTTAACCCTTGGGATATCACTCTGATGCAATTGAGTTTTATATTCATCTTTGCTATGAGCACCGTCTTGAGGCAGTTCTAAAGCGCCAGAAACATTCGACTGAAATATCCGACCAGTGTTAATGTTCCAATCCCACATTTCATCGCCGCTACCCCAAAGAGATAATTTTAAACGTTCTTCACTTTTTTGTATTTGCTGGTGATATTGACTTTTGCGATACATTTTTTGAGTAATATAAATCAAGAGGATCAATATTATTAGGGCGTATATAAGCAATATTGATTTAGAGAACCACCAAGGTGACATAATATGAATTTTGATATTATTTGATTTTATTAATTCAGGGTTATATAAGTCATAAACTTGGACTTCAAAGTTATAATCACCAGGAGTTAAATTGGTATATGTTGCTCTGAGATAGGAGGGGTCTGCTTCAATCCACTGTTCGTTTGAGCCTAAAAGACGATACTTATATCTTACTTGACTCAGAAGCTTTGAGTTTGGTGCAATAAACTCAATACTGAGTGGTGATTGGTTGTAGTCTACTATCACTTCATCAAGATAATTGACTTGTTGATTTAACGTGAACTTGTTGATTGATTTATTATCAATAACAGCTATCTTTTTATTAGCAATATAAATATTGATAAATATCGGTTTGTATATTTGTTGAGATATTTGAAAAGCTGCCATGGGGTCAAAATGATAAAAACCGTTAGAACCAGCAAACAACATTGTCTTATCTGAGGTTAATAAGGTCGGAAATGATAAAAAATCATGATCCGAAATTAAAAAGTCTTCAGTAAAAATTTTTACTTTTCCTGAAGATGGTGTTATCACAGAGATTCCTTTTTTTGTTACTACCCAAGCATTTTCATTTTTATCAATGAGAATATCTGCAATAAAATTATTATTTAATAAATTATTATCGTTGTAATAAGTTACGTCATTATTAATTCTATTGATTAACAGAATTCCGTCTGAGTGTGACCCAAGCCATATCCAATTGAGAGATACAGTAATATTTCTGATTTCTTTATTACCAAAGTGCTTTATTTTTTCAGGTGATATATTTATGTAATTATCTTTTTTGATGTCAAATTGAAAGATTTGGTTTGACTCTGTTACTAGCAATAGTTGACTTTTTGTTGATGGATCAACAGTTAATGAGGTGAAGATAGTTGGATTGATTGTAGACTCTGTTGCTAACAATATTTGACTGTCTGTTGATTTATCAAAAGTTAATGAAGTGAAAATAGTTGGATTAATGGGATAGTTTTTTAATTCTTTTGATTCTAAATCAAAGCTTTGTAGAGAACCTTTACTATCAACAAACCAAATTTTATTATCTGCTAACGTGTATGAACTATTTTCTTTTGTATTTACGCTCTTAAACCATTCGGGGTACTGAATGGTTATTTCAAGTTTGTTGTCATAAGAATATAACTCGTTATCATTTGTTATTATCCATAACAGATTAGAATTATTAGAAAACAGTTGTAAAATCCCGGTATTAATTTGGGGGATGAATTCTTCAGTGATTATATTATTTGTAAATTTATAAAGCCTATCTTGCTGAGTGGATAACCAAATTGAACCTGAGTTTGTTTCTGCAAAAGACTCTACAGTAAAGTTATTTTTATAGGTATGATGAAAAACTTGAGGTGATGGATTATAAATATTTAAACCATTACTATAAGTTCCTAACCAGAGTCTTCCAGATGAATCTTTATAAATATCATTCAACCAATTTTCAGATAAAGAGCTCGGGTAAGCATTTTTTTGAAATTCCTCAATTGAGTAATCTAAAAGATTAACGCGATTTAGACCATTTTCACCTGCAAGCCATACTTTATCATCACCTGTTTGCTCAATAGCCGATATTTTATTTGATAAAAGGCCAATCACTTTATTTTTTTTAGGTAAGTGTTTTGTTATTTTATAGCTATCTGAAACAATAAATACGCCATTATCTGTAGCTAACCAATAATCACCCTCAATAATTTTTATGTCATTCAAACTCACCGCTGGAATGTTAATATCCCATTTGTTCTTTTCTTGTAGGGAAAAAGCATAAGATAATTTATCATTAATTATAAATATACCGTTCTGATGTGTTCCCATCCAATAATTGTTATTTTTATCTTGAAAAATGGTTATTACTTCTTTGAAATTATCTTCAAAGTCTTGAATACTAATCTGGTTGAAGTGGTTATTTAATGGGTCATATATATGTAGGCCTTGAGAGGTTGCCACCCATATTTTATTAAAGTTATCTTGGTAAATATCCCATATTTTATTATCTCTCAATGAATTTATATTGTTAGGGGTATATGCGAAATTGTCAAAATTATCTAACGCTTTATTATATTTGCTCAGTCCATTTTCAGTGGCGACCCAAATGATATTTTCATTATCAAGAAAGACTTTTCTAACGTTATTATTAGCTAAAGATTTTTTATCATTGGTCTTGTGACGATAATGAATAAAGACATTTCCGTCGTATCTATCAAGTCCATCTTGGGTTGCAACCCAAATAAAGCCCTCGTCATCTTGAGTAATACTAGAAACATGACTTTGAGCCAAACCTTCAGCCGTAGATAAATGATTAAAATTTAGTGGGGCGGCAGTAAAAGGTTGATTATTGCCGGTCTCATCAGCCGATGCAGAAGTTAACACCAAAGTCGTGACTAAAAATAAAAAAGCCAATTGATAAACAAAAGTTGCTAAAGCACTAAGTGACAAAGCTACTTGCTTGTATATTAACGCAATGAATAGTAAGAAAGATAACAGCAAAATAACCTCTTGTTCTCAGGAAAATATCTAGGTAAATTAATCAAGCCTATACTATTAAAAATTCTTAGCTTTGATTAATTGGTATAGAAGTTAATAATAATACTTATAGTTTTTAATATTTATTCTCTACAATATGCAAGTTATCGGCCATTTTAAAATTTTCTTTGACATTTTTAATGAAAATCATTGAAATTATTAATGGCTGCTTTGCTTTTGTTGTTGAGGTAATGATTTTATCTAGGTTTGACAAGAAGAATAAGCAGTTAGGCTTGAATTATATAACTAAAGGCTCAGTTATAAATATTTCATTTTAGTCGGTTTTATTGACAGTTTTGAGTCAATTAATTGTTCTTTATTGTTAAAGTTGATGGAGTTGTTACAAAGTAAAGTCCAAAAAATCAACTTTTCATTTATAAAAAAACGGTTCTTTTCTTGTGATTGACTATTCAACCCGCCTTGTGAATCTCTCCATTCCTCATGTTATCGAATCAGCATAGTCATTCCTGTGCCAATGAATCTGTCTATCAAATGAGTTAAATAAACGGGGAGTATTTGTTGGGGGGGGATAAGGAATTTAATACTAAAGCGTTTTAACGTAATACAACATAAGATCAATAACTGTATTTTTGATCATTGTGACTTTATTTCAATACGAAAACCTTTCAGCTATTTTGTGGCAATTATGTATCCATGGAAATGACACTTGAAACTAATACGTTACTGAAAATATTTTTTAATATAGCTATTGAATTATCTAAGCGATTATATTGACTTGAGTCATTATAATTTTGGTAAGGAAGTCCTTTAATTATTGATTATTATTAACTTAAACTGTTTTAACTTGTCTCGTATTCTATTATTATTATAAGTGAAATTTTATTTATACCGCGCATTTCTATTTTTGGGATAATATATGCAACTTTTTATTATGCGTCATGGTGATGCAAGCATGATAGCTCAAACTGATGCGCAAAGACCTTTAACGGGGCAGGGTATAGCTGAATCACGCTTGATGGGTAAATGGTTGAAAAGTTTAAATGTAAATATTGAACATCTTATTATTAGTCCTTATTTACGCGCTCAACAGACATCAGCAGAGTTACTAGCTGAGCTTGGGTATAAACCTAAGTGCGAAACGATTAATATTATTACTCCATCAGGTAATGCCGCACAAGTTCATGACTACATAGATGGTTTTATTGAAACAAATCATTGTCAGCATTTACTCATTATCACGCATATGCCTTTAGTCAGTTATTTAGTGGCAGAGTTAACAGTAGATCAACAATCCCCTATATTTCAAACAGCAGCAATTGCACAGATTGATTATGATAAAAACAATATGAATGGTAAGTTGATTAGACTAGTTTCACCACCAGATCATGGCTAGCGCGTGTATATTGGTTATTTTAGCGTGAATTTATCTTTCAATTCGATTAATACTAAAAGTGCGCCATTACCCCCCCACTCAAGTGGCGCTTGATGAAATGCCATCACGTCGGGGTGTTGAACTAGCCAATGTGGAACTTTGTTTTTGAGGACCTTTGCGCCTATCCCATGAACAATACAGACACATTGTGCATGTTCTTTTTGACAAGCATATAATAAAGCGGCTATTTCTTGCTTAGCTTGATTTTTATCTAAACCATGTAAATCTAGAATTAAGTCAGGTGTATATCGACCACGACGTAAATTCTTCACTTCAAAGCTATCAACATCAAATCGAACGTACTTCATCGGGCCTTTGCTAGCAAGGTCAGGTTCAAATTCATCTGAAAAGTGGAATTCAGCGATTTGTTTGGCGTTTTTTTCTTTTGCAGTCTTTGGTTTCTGCTTGATGCTCCTATATACTGCGTATATGGTGTCCTGCACCATAGGTTTCACCTTACCAACAGCTTCCATAAATAGCATTTTTTCTTGATTGGTGAGTAGGTCTTTTATTTTCATTTGTATAGTTTATCATTTGTTAACTGTGCTAAGTAAAGAAGTTTTTTATTAGGAGAACAATTTGGACACAAAAAATTTAACCTCAGTCAATCAACAACTTCATACTATTGGTGATTATGTTAGATTTGCAAGTAGTCAGTTTAACCAGGCTGATTTGTTTTTTGGTCATGGAAGTGATAATGCTTGGGATGAAGCACTAACTCTTGTTATGTTTGCCATACATTTACCTGTAAGTATTAGCCTTCGGGTATTGCCTTATCAATTAGTTGAACAAGAAAAAAAAGCAATTGTCGCGTTAATTGAGCAGCGAATCAACGAAGGTATTCCTGCTGCTTATATTACCAACCAAGCTTACTTTGCTGACCTACCATTTTATGTTGATGAGAGAGTGTTAGTGCCCCGTTCGCCAATTGCTGAGCTGATTAAAAAACAATTCGCCCCCTATATTGATGACAAATTTCCACCATCACGTATTCTTGATTTATGCACCGGTAGTGGTTGTATTGCGATTGCCTGTGCTGTTGAGTTTCCATATTCAGAGGTTGATGCTGTAGATTTAAGTATCGATGCACTGAATGTTGCACAAATTAATATTGAAAATCATGGGTTAAGTGAACAAGTTATTCCAATTCAATCTGACGTTTTTAGTGGGGTTGAAGGCTTAACTTATGATTTAATAGTGAGTAATCCTCCTTACGTCGATCAAGAAGATGTTGATTCATTACCAGTAGAGTACACCCATGAACCTAAAATGGGTTTGGGTAGTGGTGAGGATGGTTTAGATATTGTTAGAAAAATATTGGCACAAAGTGCTCTTCATCTCAATGATAGTGGTATATTAATATGCGAAGTAGGTAATTCTCAAATACATGTTGAGGCCTTATATCCGGAAGTTCCTTTTGTGTGGATTAACTTTGAGCATGGCGGTCATGGAGTATTTATATTGACTAAGGCACAACTAGAAGAGTTTTCATCAACTTTTCAACAACAATTAGTCTAACTAATTGTTGTTATTTCATCAGTTTAATTAAAGGTAAAAATTACAATGTCTGGCAATACATTTGGTAAATTATTCACAGTCACATCTTTTGGTGAAAGTCACGGTTTAGGGTTGGGGGCTATTATTGATGGTTGTCCCCCTGGAATTGAACTTTGTGAAGCAGATTTACAACTTGACTTAGACCGAAGACGTCCAGGCAAAAACAGATATACCACAGCACGACGAGAGCCAGATCAAGTTAAAATAATGTCAGGTGTCTTTGAAGGAAAAACTACAGGCACACCTATAGGTTTGATCATTGAAAATACCGACCAACGTTCTAAAGATTATGGTGATATTGCCCAAAATTTTCGCCCCGGTCATGCAGATTATACCTACTGGCAAAAATATGGTTTACGTGATTATCGAGGTGGTGGCCGTTCTTCAGCTCGTGAAACGGCAATGCGCGTTGCCGCTGGTGCGGTAGCAAAAAAATATCTTCAACAAAAATTTGGTATGATAATTCAAGGTTGTGTCACTCAAATTGGTGATGTGACAGCTGATAATATTGACTTTGCTAAGCTTGATTGGCGTAAAGTTGAGGAAAATCCATTTTTCTTTGCTGACTCAAGTAAGTTAGATCAATTAGATGAATTACTTCGCGGCATTATCCGGAAAAAAGACTCTATTGGCGCCAAAATTACAATAGTTGCTACTAATGTACCTGTGGGTTTAGGCGAACCTATATTTGATCGCCTAGATGCCGAAATAGCGCATGGCATGATGGGTATTAATGCTGTTAAGGGTGTTGAAATTGGTGATGGCTTTGCCGTTGTTAATCAAAAAGGTTCTGAGCATAGGGATGAATTAACGCCAACTGGTTTTTTAACGAATCATTCGGGTGGTATTTTAGGTGGCATTTCATCAGGGCAAGCAATTATAGCTCACTTAGCCTTAAAGCCAACGTCGAGTATTGGTGTGAGTGGTAAAACGGTTAACTTACAAGGTGAGGCGACTGATATTATTACTAAAGGACGACATGATCCCTGTGTAGGTATACGCGCTGTTCCGATTGCTGAAGCTATGATGGCACTGACTCTAATGGATCATTTTCTTCGTCATCGAGCCCAAAACGCCGATGTAGTATGTATTACCCCTATTATTACAGAAAAATAATTTATTAAATCAGTTAAGTTGATAGTTTACACGCATAACTAAACTCATTAAGGGCTAATATTGTCACTGTTTACACAGCTCTCGGCGAGTTACTTTTTTTATTTTAGTATTCTTGGTTTAGTTGTACCCTTTGTCGGGGTTTTTCTTGACGGTAAAGGCTTCTCATCAAGTGACATTGGCGAAATTGTTGCCATTGTTACCGCAAGTAAAATTATTGGTCCATCATTATGGGCCGTCTTGGCTGATAAAACTGGTCAGCAATTGACCATTATTCGCATTGGAGCATTAATTGCTTCTTGCTGTTTTTCTTTTCTTTTTTGGTTAAATAGTTATTGGCCAATCACTTTTTGTTTGGCAATATTTAGTTTGTTTTGGACAGCAATTTTGCCTCAATTAGAAGTTATGACATTAAACTCTATTAGACAAAGTCCTAAAATTTATGCTCGTATTCGTTTGTGGGGTAGTATTGGTTTTATTGTCATGGCAGTTTTAGCGGGGGTGGGCATTGAACGTTATTCTCATGATGCCTTTACTGTTTTAGGTTTGATTGTTCTATTAGGGTTATATTTATCAACATTGCTATTAAAGCAACCTAAAATCTATCTATCCCATATCATTGCAACGTCAACAATAAAAAGTAAAGTGTTCGATTTTTCTTTTATTGTTTTTTTTCTTGCTGGCTTAATGCTTCAGATTAGTTTTGGACCGTATTATAGCTTTTTTGCACTTTTTTTACGTGACTTAGAATACTCTGGCATTGTTATCGGATTAATGATTGGCTTAGCGGTCATTGCCGAAATCATTATATTTATTTACGCTGGCCAATTATTCAAATTTTTCACTATTAAAACGCTTCTGATTTTTAGTTTATTTATCACCAGCATCCGATGGGCACTATTGGCACAGTTCGGTGATGTTTTTTGGGTATTAGTCTTTAGTCAGCTAATGCATGCTGCTAGTTTTGGCTTGTACCACAGCGCTTCAATACTATTTATTAGCCAGCATTTTGATATCAATCAGCAGAGCCGCGGGCAAGCACTATATGTTGGTGGTGTTTATGGGCTTGGTGGTGCGATAGGGGCTTATTTTGCAGGTTTATTATGGCTTGATGGTGTAGGGGCGCAAACATCATTTAATCTTGCTGCGGTAATTGTGCTAATAGGTGCAGTTTTCGCTTTATTTATTCCTTTACAGGAAAAATTCAATATTAGATAAATTAAAGCGCTAGATTAGTTAAAACTAACCCAACGCTCGATTAAATACTGAGTTTTATTTATTTAATCTCTTCACCAGCAGCTTGTTTATCAGCATGATACGAAGAACGTACTAAAGGACCACAAGCGGCATGTTCAAAGCCCATTTTAACGGCTTCTTTTTGATACATATCAAATATGTCCGGGTGCACATAACGTTCAACAGGGAGATGATGCTTACTTGGTTGTAAGTATTGGCCAATAGTTAACATGGTTACGCCATGAGCACGTAGGTCCCGCATAACTTGTAAAATTTCTTCATCAGTTTCTCCTAGTCCAACCATTAAACCCGATTTTGTCGGTACTGTTGGATTACTTTCACCAAACTTTTTCAATAAATCTAAAGACCACTGATAGTTGGCACCTGGGCGGGCTTTAGTATACAACCGTGGCGCAGTTTCCAAATTATGGTTAAAAACGGTAGGGGGCATTTGGTTCAAGATATCAAGCGCTCTGTCCATACGGCCTCGAAAGTCAGGGACTAAAATTTCAACCTTGGTATTTGGTGCATGTATGCTAATTTCTTTGATACAGTCGACAAATTGTTGTGCGCCACCATCTCGTAAATCATCACGATCTACAGAAGTGATAACCACATATTTTAACCCCATATCTTTAAGGGTTAAGGCTAATTTCTTTGGTTCATCCGGGTTAGTTGCTAATGGACGACCGTGACCAACATCACAAAAAGGGCAGCGTCGCGTACAGATATCGCCCAAAATCATAAAGGTAGCGGTACCGTGATTAAAGCATTCAGATAAATTTGGACATGACGCTTCTTCACAAACCGAGTGCAAGTCATGTTTACGCAATGCCGCCTTTATTTTATCAATTTTTTCTGAACTACGTGGTAGCTTTATTCTAAGCCAGTCTGGTTTCCGTAATATACTTTCACGCGTTGACTCAACAACTTTAATTGGGATATGCGCCATTTTATCGGCGTCGCGCATTTTAGTGCCGGGAGCAACACGTGTAGATTTAGTTGTCATTAGTTGTCAAATCCTGTGTAAAGGCGAACATCGGTCGCTTTTAATAATGGTATTAAGTGTTTAACAAGTGCATTACCTGCACTTTCGACGTCTTTTGGGCCATTCATATCTGCAGTTTGCACCATTTCAAGACCAGCATAACCACAAGGGTTAATGCGTAAAAATGGTGATAAATCCATATTAACATTTAGTGCTAAACCATGAAATGAACAGCTTTTTCTTACACGCAAACCCAATGAAGCGACTTTCTTTTCGTCGACATAAACACCCGGTGCGTCAGCTTTAGCATAAGCGTTGATATCATAATCTTTGAGGGCTGCGACAATACTTTTTTCGATTAAGGTGACGAGTTGACGCACACCAATTTTTTTACGGCGTAGATTAATCATAAAGTAAATAACTTGCTGACCAGGGCCGTGATAAGTTACTTGACCACCACGGTCAACTTTTAACACTTCGATATCACCAGGCATTAATAAATGCTCTTCTTTACCTGCTTGACCTTGGGTAAATACTGGAGGGTGCTCTACTAGCCATAATTCGTCTAGAGTGTCATCATTACGATGATCAGTAAATTTTTTCATCGCCTGCCATACATCTATATAATTCATAGTGTTTAGCTTTCGAATAATTAACGAATTTTTCAATGCTGTCTCTTACTTAATTTGGCTTGAGTTTATTATACCAAATAATACACACCCATACACCCTATAGTCTGTATGGGTATCTATTATGACTAAAGAGTTATAATACGTAACGAACTTCTTCAATAGCGTTTAAGGTTTTATAAATAGTTTCTATATGATCTTTGCTGGTAACCTTTACTGCAATAGAAACCGAATGATAATTACCTTTTGAACTTGCTTTTATCTTTGGTGAATAATCATCAGGTGTATGCTTTTGTAATTCAGCAATGATTAAGTCTGGTAACTCTATACAGGCAACCCCCATAATTTTAAAATTTAATACGGTAGGGAAGTCAAGTAATTCGTCAAAATGGGTTTTCATTTGGTTTCTCACTAACATTTACAACAAGTTTTTGGGCATTAATTATTAGCTAGTTTACTAATATATTTATTTTATCATTAAAACAACCCTTGGGGGTAATATCAATATTATGATGTCGGTTGTCGATAATTCAATAGTCGTTATCACTCAATAATTTATGCCTTTGAACTATGAGCGCTAAGAAACGAAAAACTCGATCAGGGATCGAGTTTGTTTTGTAGCAAATCTTTGTAAATTAGCCTTTATTTAGCAAATTGCTGTTTGATATAATCAAGCAGTTGACTAAGGATACTACCTTTATTAATCTCTTCTAAGGTAACTAGTGGGTATTGTGCAATATCTTCACCGTCAAGCTGTAAGAAAACTTTGCCAACAATTGTACCTTTTGCTAACGGTGCTTCTAACTGGCGGTCTAACTCAAAGTTTGCTTTTAAATTCTTTTGCTGACCTCTAGGAATAGTAATGTGGGTATCTAATGAAATACCTAAATCTACCTGTTCCTTATCACCCATCCATACACGGTTGCTTAGAAATTTTTCACCGGCTTTATATGGTGTAATCGTTTCAAAAAATCTAAAACCATAGTTAAGAAGTTTCTTACTTTCTACTTTACGTGACCTTTCGCTTTCTGTACCCATAACAACAGTCACTAAACGCATATCACCTTTTGTTGCCGATGTAACTAAACTATAGCCAGCTTGTGATGTGTGCCCAGTTTTCATGCCATCTACATTTAAGCTTTTGTCCCATAACAAACTGTTGCGATTATATTGTTTGATGTTGTTATAAGTGAATGACTTTTGTTTATAAATCTCATACTCTTTAGGAACATCTTTAATAATAGCTACCGCTAAGGTTGCCATATCCCTTGGGCTAGTAAAATGTTCACTACTGTCCAAACCATGACTATTTTCAAAGTAGCTGCTGCTCATTCCTAGTTGTTCAGCATGAGCATTCATTAAATCTGCAAAGGCGCTTTCACTACCTGCGATATGTTCTGCCATTGCGACACAGGCATCATTACCGGAAGCAACAATGATGCCTTGGTTAAGTTCAGCAACACTTACCTCAGTACCTACTTCAATAAACATTTTTGATGAGTCAGGGAAGTTTTTTGCCCAAGCATTCTCACTGATCATGACCTTATCGTTATCGTTGAGTTCACCACTTTGTATTTCTTTACCAATGATATAGCTTGTCATCATTTTGGTTAAGCTCGCCGGCGCTAATTGCATATCTGCGTTACCTTCAGAGATAACTTTACCTGTGCTGTAGTCGAGTAAAATATAACCTTTGGCATTAATGGATGGTGCATCAGGTATAAAAGAAATAGCATGGGTTATTGATGATAAGCTGAGAGTTAATGCACCCATGATAATAATTAATTTATTTTTTGTGTTCGGCTTTTTAGTGGCCATTGGTTTCCTTTGAGAATTTTTATAAGTAAACGATTAAATTGACGCTTGTCAAAATAAAAAACAGTGAGATTTACAAAATAGTATATCACTTTTGCCTATAGATACTACGGCCATTAAAAGTAAAAATTGTGTTTAATGCTTTTTATTTTAATAACTCACGTATATAGGCTTTGGGATAGCCAGAACTCCTTAATGAAACTAATATTGTTGCTAACTCTTTCACGTTATCAATTGGACCTATTTGTACTCGAAAAACACCCTTGTTATCTGGCCAAATAACCTGTTGTTGGTATTGTTCTGTTAACTGATTGGCTGTGTTTTTGGCTAAGTCACTATTTCGTGTTGCCAATACTTGAATGTACTGTTTATTTAGCTCAGAAGGTAGGGTATTTGATTTTTTGATTGATTGACTAAAATTGGTAATGGCTCTAATTTCAACTTTTGCAGTACCAGTTTCTAACATATCAAGTTGATAAGCAGCACTGTATGAAAGGTCAATAATACGGTTGGGATGAAAAGGCCCCCGGTCATTTACTCTAACAGTAACCGATTTATTATTATCAGTATTAGTCACTTTTAAATAAGTGGGTAAAGGTAAATTTTTATGAGCAGCAGTCATACCATACATATCATAAATTTCACCATTTGAGGTCAAATGGCCATGAAATTTTTGTCCATACCAAGAGGCTATTCCAGTTTCTTTAAAGCTTTTGGCACTTGATAAAACGGTATAGTTTTTACCTCTAATTTGATAATTTTTGTTTCCACCTCTACTGTGCGCTTCTTCTCTGGGTATGGCATTAGATAATTCAGCACCGCTAGGTTCTCTGGTTGGTTTACTATCATTTTTTTGTTGATAGCGACCATGATTAACACTACATGCACTAATAGCTATTATAATGCAAAAAAAAAGGGTCTGTTTTATCATGAATACTCCAACTTAAGCATGAAATCGTCTATGCGTGCTAATGGCCATTAAAATACCAAAGCCAACGAGTAAGGTTACCTTAGAAGTACCACCATAGCTGACTAAAGGTAAAGGAACACCGACAACCGGTAACAGCCCTGAAACCATGCCAATGTTAACAAATACATAAACAAAAAAGGTTAGCGTTATGCTACCAGCTAATAATTTGGTAAAAGCCTGTTGGGCATGGACCGCAATCCATAAGCCACGAGCAACAATGGCTAAATATATTAATAATAAAATAGAAACACCAATTAAGCCAAACTCTTCACTAAAGACGGCAAAAATAAAATCAGTATGTCGCTCAGGTAAAAATTCTAGTTGAGATTGAGTACCTTGCAGAAAACCTTTCCCATTTATTCCACCAGAGCCAATGGCTATTTTAGACTGAATTATTTGATACCCAGAGCCAAGGGGATCTTGTTCAGGATTTAAGAAGGTAAGAACACGTTGCTTCTGATAATCTTTCATCAAAAACATCCACAAAACGGGTACAAAAGCCGAAGCTAATCCTAAACAAGTAGCAATAAGCTTCCAGCTAGCACCGGCAAGAAATAAAACAAAAACACCAGAACTTGCAATGAGTAATGAAGTACCTAAGTCAGGTTGTTTTGCTATGAGTAATGTTGGAATTAAGACTAAAATAAACGCAATAATTATATTTGAAATTTTTGCAGGTAGATCATATCGACTAATAAACCAAGCAATCATAATGGGTACAATAAGTTTCATTATTTCTGATGGTTGAAATTTAGTAAACCCTAAATCTAGCCATCGTTGTGCCCCTTTACCCACATGGCCAAATATCAACACAGCAATTAGCATTATTAGGCCAACAACAAACATAGGTACGGCAAGTTTTTTATAAATAAGGGGTTGTATTTGAGCGACAGCGAGCATTGCAATCAAGGCGATACCCGAATGAATAGCTTGTCTTATGACAATATCCATTTCTTGGCCCCCCGCACTATAAACAATAAATAAGCCTAAGGTTATGAGCAATAACAGGCCTATTAATAATGGTAAATCAATGTGTAAACTTTGCCAGATCGTCCGTTGTTTTTGATGTTCCTGCCCAGTGCTGCGCATTATTTTTCCTCACCAGTATTCAAATTCATGATTTAGTGCCTATTTTTTTGAATATAAGGCTTTATGTGATTAGGATGGCGAAAATGATTAGTACTTTCAATCACTCTATCACCAAAATATTGATCCATAACTTGTCTGGCAACAGGAGCTGCATTACTAGCCCCTCCGCCCTTAGCAACATTTTCTATGGCAACAACCACAACAATTTCTGGATTTTCATAGGGTGCAAAAGAAATAAACATCGCATTATCTCGCTTACTTTCTTTGATGTTTTCTACATCATAGGTTTCTTCTTGTTTAATACTAACAACTTGTGCAGACCCTGTTTTACCAGCAACATCGTACTTTGTCCCCTCAAACGGAGTGAAGGCAGTAGCACCCGGGTCTTGGGCTGTTTTATGCATTGCATCAAGCACTATGTCCCAATGCTTATTTTGTTTTAGAATAATAGGTGCTTTTTCATCAACAGATACTTCTTCTATCGTGACTTCCCTTTTAAACTTATTTGTTGACTCTACTGCAATTAATTGTGTTTGCGATGTTTTCTTTAGCAAACGCGGAGGTTTGATTTTGCCTTTGTTCACTAAGATCGATGTGGCTTGAGCTAACTGGAGTGGTGTTGCGGTTAAATAGCTTTGGCCAATACCAACAGAAAGCGTTTCGCCGGTATACCAAGGCTTGTTATAACGAGCTCTTTTCCAACCTATACTAGGTACTATCGCTCGACTTTCCTCGTGGATATCAATACCGGTATAATCCCCAAAACCAAACTGTTCTAATATATTACTCATTTTAGTAATACCAAGCTTAAAGGCAAGATCATAAAAATAGGTATTACATGACTCTTCAATTGCTTTCGTCAAGTTAACCCAACCATGGCCCCAAGGTTTCCAGTCTCGAGATTTATTTTTAATACCTTCAAGTTGGTACCAGCCAGGATCCCAAATTTTATCATTGGCAGTGACTACTTGTTCTTCTAAACCGAGTAGCGCATAAAAAGGTTTGACAGTCGATGCTGGCGGGTAGCCTTGAACTGAACGGTTAATTAATGGTAAGTCTTTAGATTTTAATAATTTATTGTAGTTATTACTACTAATACCATGAACAAATAGATTACCATCATAGCTTGGGTTAGAGTACATCGCGAGAATCCCGCCATCGCGAGGATCAAGTGCCACTATTGCACCTCGCTTTCCTGACAAGGCTCTCTTGGCAATCATTTGTAATTCAATGTCTAAAGTAAGCGTTAAATCTTTACCTGGTATCGGAGGACTAAAGTCTAAGGTGCGAATAACACGTCCTTGCGTATTTATTTCTACTTCTTGATGACCAATAGTACCGTGTAAAATATCCTGATAATATCGTTCAATACCTAGTTTACCTATTTCACGAGTAGCAGCATAATTCTCTGATTTATTATCACGATTTAATTTTTTAAGATCTTTTGGGTTGATACGAGCAACATAACCAATATTATGTGTGGTCAATTCGGCAAAGGGATAATATCGTTTCAGTCTGGCATCAATATAGACACCAGGGTATTTGTGCTGATTTACTGAAAATAAGGCGACTTGTTGATCACTTAATCTCGATTGTAATTCAACGGGTTTAAAGCGACGTTTACCACGGATACGTTTAAAAAACTTTGTTTGACGTTCGTTGCTAATACCAAGTAGTTCACTAACGCCAGTAATTGTTTTTGTAATATCTTTTACATCTTCAGGGATGACTTCCAAACTAAAAATAGCTTTATTATCAGCAAGCAATATCCCATTTCTGTCGTAAATTAATCCTCTGTTTGGCGCAACAGGTAATAATTTAATGCGATTACTATTAGACTGGGTTTGGTATTTGTTAAAAGAGTTGACTTCTAGGTCATAAATATTACTAAATAAAATTAAGACAATAGTAAGAACGCCAATAAAAGTGATAAAAGTTCGGCGGGCAAATAAATTTGCTTCTGCGGTTTTATTTCTTATGGTGTCGCGTCTAGGTGATGCCATAGCTATTCTCTATGGTAAGGATGGTTGTTATTGATACTCCAAGCTCGGTATAAGCTCTCGGCAATAAGTACCCTGACCATGGGGTGGGGTAAGGTGAGTGGTGACAGCGACCATTTTTGTTCTGATGCTTTAATACAAGCCGGCGCCAAACCCTCTGGACCTCCAACCAATAAAGCGACATCTCTAGAATCAAATTGCCATCGTTCAAGCTGAGATGCAAGTTCAGGTGTGGTCCAAGGTTTACCTTCAACTTCTAAAGTGACAATGCGGTTCCCTTTGGGAATTGCGGCAAGGAGTTGTTCACCTTCTTTTTCTAAAATACGTGCTATATCAGCATTTTTACCACGTTTACCTGGTGATACCTCTATCAGATGAAATGACATATCGCGAGGGAAACGGCGGCTGTATTCTTGAAATCCTTCATTAACCCAAGCAGGCATTTTATTACCAACAGCGTAAATAGTTATGCGCATTTGATGTGTCTTTCTTCAGGTAAATATTGTTTAAAGGCTCTAAGACCAAAGCTCTTCAAGTTGGTACTTATCTCGTTGTTGGTCCGTCATTACATGGACAATAATATCACCAAGATCAACTAACGCCCATTCGCCAACATCATTACCTTCAATGCCCAAGGGTAAAATCCCTTCAGTACGACATTCGGCACCAACTGATTGGGCTATGGATTTTACGTGACGGTTAGAGTTTCCTGAACAAACGATCATATAGTCAGCAAAATTAGCTTTGCCTGTGATATCTAATGTAATGATATCTCTGCCTTTTATGTCTTCGATTTTTTCAATAACAAATTTCTTTAGTACTTTGCTTTGCAAGAGGTTATTCCTAGAATTTTTTACAGTTGGCGCATAATATCATTAATTAAATAGGCAAGCTACTTTGAAATGAAGATTAGACCTTAAATGGGGCTAGATAAATCAGCCATAAAGTTGATGTTTGTTGATGTAATTTAATACGCTAGCAGGCATCAGGTTATCACAGCTTTGCTGTTGTTTAATCCTACTTCTAATTAATGTCGATGAGACGTCACAAGAAATTTCGGGAGGAAAAAGAATATAACCCGCTTTTTTATTTATTAATTGTGGAGTTATATTTTTATCTATTTGATGACTTTTTAATAATAATTGGGTGCTAGCGGGCAAATTATCAAAAGGATAATTTGCCCGACAGTTCACCACTAAATGGCATAAAGTTAAAATTTCCTGCCAGCGATGCCATCGTTTAAAAGTGAGTAATGAGTCCATACCTATGATAAAAAATAAGGCTGTTTGAGGTGACTCTTGTTTGATTTCTTTTAAGGTATCGACCGTATAAGAAAGGGTTTTTCGCTTAAGTTCACGTTGATCGTAGACAAAAAGCGGTTCACTATCACAAACTAATTTAACCATATCTGCGCGTTGTTGTGGAGAAGCATTTACGGTGCTTTTATGGGGAGGGAGATGAGCCGGTATTAAACTTACTTGGCTAACGCCCAGCCATTTTGCAACATGGATTGCCGGTAGAATATGGCCATTATGAATGGGGTCAAAAGTCCCCCCTAAGATAGCAATGATTTTAGGCATACTCATAATCAAGAGGATATTTCACCATCTGGTCGCCATGATAAAGGCTTAAACAAACATCACTAAGTAATATATAAGGGTTAAAGTCACTACTCGACTTACTGATTAAATCAAGCTGGGCAATTCGTGCCATTGAATATCTGATATTAGGAAGTACGATATGATTAATAGCATGTTGATATAACGGTTTTCGTTTATCCCAAATACGATAACTTTTAAATATCTCATTTATACTAATACCTTCTTCCCTTTTTTCCAACATATCATGTAGTTGTTTTATTTCTTTATGAACAAACCAAATGAGTTGGCCGATAGCCGTACCTTCTTGCTGAAGTTGATTTAAGATGGTAATGCATTTATTTAAGTTACCTAGTAATAAACAATCAATTAATTGAAATGGATTAAACTTTGCTTGATTGATTACTAATTGTTCAGCATCTTCAAGTGTGATCACTTGGTTGCCAAATAATATCGACAGTTTTTGTAACTCTTGCTCTAAGGCTAATAAGTTACCCTCGAATAGTTCAATTAATAAAGGAACAACATCAGAAGATAAATTAACATTGAGTGTATTTGCTTGGCGTTGCAGCCAAGGACCTAGAGCTTTGGTTTCAATATCATAGAGTGGCAGGTAACAGCCATGTTCAGATAGGCTTTTAAACCATTTTCGATTGGCTGTTGGCGCATCTAATTTAGGACCATGAAAAATCAATTGTACATCGTGATGAAGCATCTCAATCAAGGTGCTAATAGCTTTAGCGCCACTATCACCAATTTTACCGGTGACAAGTTCAATTTCTATGATGCGTTGACTGGCAAATAAGCTCAATGCTTGGTATTCACCGAGCAACAATTGCCAATCAAATTTATCATCAGCGCTAAAGCGAATTAATTCACTGAAACCTTGCTGTTGAGCATGAGTTTTAATGGTTTGTAAACTATCATTCTTTTGCCACGGTTCATCACCAAAAATTAACCAAATTGGTTTCAATCCTTTATTGAGAGTAGCATTTAATTGATTATGATAAATTCGCATTTTGTCCTAGCTTACTTAATTTGGTTATTTTTTAATAGTTATACTGGCCATCGCTCTTAATATCTTATCTGCAGCTTGTTGACGCATTTCACTTAATAATAGGGTTAATTCACGACTTTTTGCTAAAGCAATATTAGGATCATCTTGATAATCGCGGTAAAGTTCAAAATTAAAGTTTTGAGGGTCTTGGTTGGGGAAACGTAACTGGTAGTTCACTGAATAAATTAATTCATATTCGGCGATCTGACCATTGGGAAAAACAGATAAGTTACGTCGAGATAAATTGTCATTAAGTAAATGTAATTCTGGGTATTCATTTGTGAATGAGCTAACAACAGTGACTTTGTTAAGTTTTAAATGCCTCTTTAGTATCCGTGAGAGTTCACCATAGGTATCGACAGAGCTGACATAAAGGGTTTGCAATTCAGTTGGTAATAGATAATCCCCTCGAAGCCTAAAACCACATGAGCTTAACAACGATAAGATAATAAATAGGCTTAAAACGCGCTGTAACTTAACAGCGGTCTTTTTTGTTAACTTAATTTTAATCACTTTAACGGGTGACCTTTTTAGTTATGTTTTATTCAATTATTATTTTGTCAGTTGGTATAAAACCAACCGACACAACAATAAGATAATCTAGTTAGCTACAATGTTCAACAGCTTACCCGCCACGTATATAATTTTGCGCACTGTTTTCTCTTCAGTAAACTTGCTAACTTGTTCTTGAGCAAAAGCTAGTTTTTCAATGCTTGCTTGATCTGCATCGGCTGCAATCGTTATTTTAGTCCTTACTTTACCGTTGACTTGGACAATAATTAGCTTTTCATCTTCAATTAACGCACTTTCATCTGCTTTAGGCCATAAAGCTTCTTCTACTGTTAATCCATTAGTGATATCGCCCACTAAAGACCATAAATGATGGGTTATGTGAGGAACAATGGGCGTTAACATTAAAACAACTGCTTGTATGGCCTCATTCATTACCGCTTTATCTTCAATGCTATCTAATGGGGCTTTTGAAAGATGGTTCATTAACTCCATAATGGCAGCAATAGCGGTATTAAAGGTATTACGACGACCAATATCATCAGTGACTTTGATGATGGTTTTATGTAATTGTCGGCGTAATGATTTTTGGTTGTTATTAAGCGTTAATTTTTTAACCGAGATAATTTCTAGCTCATTAATACTAAAATCATAGGCTAACTTCCAGACACGTTTCAAAAAACGATGAGCGCCTTCCACACCAGTATCAGACCATTCTAATGTTTGTTCTGGTGGTGAAGTAAACATAATAAATAAACGCACAGTATCAGCGCCGTATTTTTCAATAACTTCCTGCGGATTAATACCATTATTTTTAGATTTTGACATTTTACTCATGCCAGCAGAGATGACAGGTTCACCATCTAGCTTACTTACCGCTTTGAGTATATTACCTTTAACATCCCGCTCTACCTCAACATCAATCGGTGCAATCCAGTCAGGTGCACCATTATCTGCTTCTCGATAGAAGGTTTCAGCCAAGACCATACCTTGACACAATAGACTCTTAAAGGGTTCATCACATTTGACCAAACCAAAATCACGTAATAGTTTATGGAAAAAACGAGCATAAAGTAGATGTAAAATAGCATGTTCAATTCCGCCAATGTATTGATCTACAGGTAACCAGTAGTTCGCTTTTGCGGGATCAAGCATTTGGGTATCGTCTGATGGTGAACAGTAACGGGCGTAATACCATGAGGACTCCATAAAGGTGTCAAAGGTGTCCGTTTCACGTAAGGCATCTTCACCGTTAAAGGTCGTCTTAGCCCATTGTAAATCACTTTTTATTGGTGAGTTAACGCCATCCATCACCACATCTTCAGGTAGTTCTATGGGTAATTGATCCACAGGTACTGCAACTGACTCACCATTCGCTAGATTGATCATTGGAATAGGCGTACCCCAATAACGTTGACGGGAGACACCCCAGTCACGGAGTCGGTAGTTAACTTTAATCTTTCCGTTACCATCGCTGATTAATCTATCCGATATGACTTTAAATGCCTGCTCAAACGCTAAGCCATCAAATTCACCCGAATTAATTAAAGTGCCTTTTTCTATAATGGCGGCATTAGTAATATCGTCACCTTCTTGACCTGATACTACTTGAGTGATCTCTAAACCATATTTAGTAGCAAACTCCCAATCTCGTTGATCATGACCAGGAACTGACATTACCGCACCAGAGCCGTAATCCATTAAGACAAAGTTTGCCGCCCAGACAGGCACAAGTTTGCCACTGATCGGGTGAATAGCTTTTAAACCGGTATCGACGCCTTTTTTCTCCATTGCTGCCATATCAGCTTCAGTGGTTTTACTATTTTTGCATTCAGCAATAAAATCACGCAATGGTTTGTTGGTTTCAGCAGCGGCTAAGGCGAGTGGGTGTTGTGCGGCTAAAGCGACATAAGTAACGCCTAAAAGCGTATCAGGACGAGTGGTGTAAATATCAAATTCTTCAGTAGAGTTTGATAGTTTAAAGGTCATTTCAACACCTTCAGAACGACCAATCCAATTGCGTTGCATGGTTTTAACTTGTTCAGGCCAATCAGTTAGTTGGTCAAGATCGTTTAATAACTCCTCCGCATAATCAGTGATTTTGATAAACCACTGCGGAATTTCTTTGCGCTCAACGATAGCACCAGAACGCCAGCCTCTGCCATCAATGACTTGTTCGTTTGCTAGTACCGTTTGATCAACGGGATCCCAATTAACGGTAGCATTTTTTTTATAAACTAAGCCTTTTTCAAAAAGTTGGGTGAAAAACCACTGTTCCCATTGGTAATAATCTTTTTTACAAGTGGCTAGTTCGCGGCCCCAGTCATAACCAAAACCTAATGATTTTAGTTGATTTCGCATATAATCAATATTTTCATAGGTCCACTTCGCAGGCGCTGAGTTATTTTTAATTGCTGCATTTTCAGCAGGTAAACCAAAAGCGTCCCATCCCATAGGCTGCATGACATTTTTGCCTTGCATACGTTGATAACGTGAAATTACATCACCTAAGCTATAGTTGCGTACATGACCCATATGTAAACGACCACTTGGGTAAGGGAACATAGCGAGGCAATAAAACTTTTCTTTTTCAGGTTGCTCGGTAGCAGCAAAAGTATTGTTATCAACCCAAAATTGTTGAACTTCTTTTTCAATTGACTGGGGATTGTAAGTGGATTCCATTAACGATTCTCAAACACTGTAGATGGGTGCTACATGAAGTTTTATTAGTAGTTAAAGCTAAAACCCATGAGCCTATTAAAATTTGTCACATAGAATACCTTATCTTAACTAAGCTTAATAGCTGATATTGATGCTAAGAGCTACAAAAAGTTGTCTATACTTAAGTTATCTTAATTCAAGGGTAATAGGGAATCTAAATATGGCTAACAAAAATAATGTTATTGTTGAGTTATATCAAAAAATATCACAATGGATTGAAGATACAAAGGATAATGAACTCACCAATATAGTTGATGTGGTCGAGCAAGCTAAGGCTTATTTAATTGCCGCAGAAGTTATTCCAGAAAGAGAAGTAAAACAATTTATTGATAGTTTTATTTACGACTTAAATGAATTTTATCGCCAAAATCAAAGGCAAATAAACAACTCACTTTATCTAAGTTTAATGAATGAACGTTTTTGGCAATTACTAGCCAGCATGACAGATAAATCGCAAGTTGAGTGGTCTGAATTAATAGAAGACTTTGAACATCACGGCATCTATCGTGTTGGTGATTATATCGGTTTTGGTGAATTAGAATGCCAAAAATGCCATCAAAACTTATCAATTACTCACTTAAGTATGGTCAGTAGCTGTATTGAATGTCACGGTCAAAAATTTATCCGACATCCGATGAAACCTTAAAGATCCTTTGATAATAGATATGGCTAGCGTACACTTAAGGGTATTATCAAATTAAAATCATTAACTGTATTATTATTAACTGTTTAATTAATAATAATACAGTTAATCATACATACTGAGACTCTGCATGAGCAAAACTGTTGACCAATTACGCCTTACTCCAAGTCAATTAACAGCCAATTTAACCGAACAACTTTTTTCACACTCACCTAAAGCTTCTCAAACAGAGCAAAGTTTTATTGGTCATGAACGGGCAAAAGAAGCCTTAGATTTTGGCCTATCTATGAGTGCGGTCGGTTTTAATGTCTTTGCTATGGGAGAACACGGTACAGGGCGATTAACCTTAATAAAACAAATGTTGAGTCGTTTGGCTGCTGATCAAAAAACACCGCCAGAGTGGTGCTATATCAATAATTTTGATGATAATCATGCGCCATTTAAGCTCTATGTTTCTCCTGGTGATGGTAAACAACTACTTGCCCGTATAAATACTTTTATTGATGAGTTAATCGATTTATTTCCCGAGATATTCGATAATCCTGGTTATCAACGAAAAAAAGCGGCAGTAGACCGTGAATTTAATCAAAAATATGATGAGGCAATCTCTGTTGTTGAAGAAACCGCATTAAAACAAAGTGTCATTTTATTTGAAGAAGATGGTGAAATTGGCTTTTCAATGTTAGTTAATGGTAAGGCATTAGATGATAAAGAATTTGCAAATCTCAAAGAAGAGCAACGTACTGATTTTTATAAACGATTAGCGATTCTAGAAGACTTACTCTCTGAACAATTACTTGAACTCCCTCTATGGAAACGTGTTTCGTCGGATAAATTACGTAAACTTAAACATGAAACAGCCGAGCAGGGTATTCGGCCATTATTAAAAGAGCTAGAACACGAATTTGCCAGTAATATCGGTGTTCTCAAATATTTATCTAAAGTAAAAGAACATGTTGTTGACGCTGTTTTAGAAATTTTAGCGGATGAAAGTAACGAAAATCCTAATGATAAAGATAACCGTAAATTAATGGTTGAGCAGTTTTTACCCAATTTATTGGTTGCTCGTGAACCAGAAGAAGGTGCTCCCGTTGTTTATGAGCAAAACCCGACGTATCAAAATTTATTTGGCCAAGTTGACTTTGCTAGCTTTCAAGGGGCCACTTATACCAGTTACCGATTAATTCGACCAGGAGCACTTCATAAAGCTAATGGGGGTTATTTATTATTAGATGCTGAGAAACTATTAAACCAGCCATTGGTATGGGCCAAGTTAAAACTGGCATTAAAAACCCAGCAAATTAGCATTGAAAACCCATATTCTGAATTCAGCCAGCCAGGTGCTTACAGTCTACAACCTGAAAAAATATCGCTGCAAGTAAAGATCGTTTTGCTGGGTGACCCCGAAATTTACTATACCTTACAAGAGTATGATCAAGAGTTTACTGAATTATTTCGAGTACTCGCTGATTTTGATCGCCACTTAGTTAAAAATGACGATAATTTAATTGCTTACGCCAATTTAATTAGGCAGCGTGCCCACAAACATGGCTATCCATATGTTGCTAACGATGCGCTCGTTGAGTTAGTGCGTTATGCATTAAGGCGTTCTGAACATCAGGATAAAATTTCTTCAAATATTGTTCAGGTTAATGATCTACTCGACGAAGCCAATTACTTATGGGCTAAGCAAGGTGTTGATAGTGAGATCACTGCCGAGCATATCAATTGGGCACTCAAAGCTAAACAAAGACGTACTGGACGAATGAGCGAGACCTGGCTTAGTGAAATTAAAGAACGCCAAGTATTAATCAATACGCGAGGTCAAAAAATAGGCAAAGTTAATGGCTTAACTGTTTTAGAAATTGGTGATAGTGTTTTCGGTACTCCCGCTAGAATTACGGCTACTGTTTATGCCGGCAGTGAAGGGGTCACAGATATTGAGCGAGAGGTTGATTTAGGTAAATCTATTCACTCAAAAGGTGTACTCTTACTCACTGGCTATTTGGGACATAAATATGGTCAAGGTTTCCCTGTTGCTATTTCTGCCAATATTGCGATTGAACAATCTTATGGGCATATCGACGGTGATAGTGCCTCTATGGCCGAGCTTTGTGCCCTTATCTCTGCTATAACACATTTGCCTATAGATCAAAGTTTAGCGATTACCGGCTCTATCAATCAACACGGTGAAGTGCAATCTATCGGTGGTGTTAATGAAAAAATAGAAGGCTTTTATCAGCTTTGTAAAGATACTGGTTTAACCGGTTCACAAGGCGTTATTGTGCCCATGACCAATATGATCAATTTAATGTTATCACAAGAAGTGATCAATGCAGTAGAAGAGGGTCAGTTCTCAATTTATGCTGTTGAAGATATTGATCAGGCGTTAGAAATCTTGATGGCGACACCTGCCGGTAAAATTAGCCGCACCGGACGTTATCCAATAAAATCTATTCATGGCATGGTTCTAGATAAGTTAGGCAAGTTTTCTGAATTATTAAGTGGCACTGACGAGTAAAAATTTTATTATAAGTAGCGTATTAAGTTTATCTTGACACCCAGCCCATAACACCTTGTAAATAATTGTCTAAGCACTTTTAGAAAGTTATTTACAAGGTGTTTTAATTTGCAGACATATCATACAGATTTTTTACAATAGTATTCGAAAATATTCAACACCCCCATGATCAAAAATGGCTGCATAGTTAATTAGCTGTAGCCTACTCAAAAAGATCCATTAGTAGTACAAATCAATAATAAAGGGTAATTATTTTAGACTTTTGTCATTATAATTTTCATCTTTAAACCTCATGCCACATCAGTTAACTATAAAAAATCATTATAATTTTATAATTTTTACATTTAATCATGCAAAAAATAAAATCTTTTCTATAATTTATTTATACGGCTAATACTTTTGATTGCTTTAAATTATTAAATAACCAGCAACCTGTGAGTATTCACCCAAAAAATAATAATAAATGATGGTGCTAAATTGCACCAAAGAGGTAGATAGTCACCCAAAATAAAAATAACACTAATATAACCCATGATATATAAGCTCCTTGAGCGGCCCCTTAGTCACCCAAAATAAAAATAACACTAATATAACCCATGATATATAAGCTCCTTGAGCGGCCCCTTCTTTTGTTGATACTCCTGTATTGACAGGAGTTCTAACGTGCTAAAAGTTACGTAAGTAACTGATTTTAATAAGTAATTGTATTTTTAATTATTGTTTGTTAGGGTGATTAGTAAGCGTTTGTATAAAATAATAATATAAATAATCAAAAGCCTTAGGGGGAGTGCAGATGTCTAGCCAAATAGCCGAGTTATGGCCGATTGTGGCGTTTTTTATCATATTAGTCATTATGCTAGTCGGTATGATGGCTTTGTCTTATGTTATAGGACCTAAAACACAAAGCCGAGCTAAAAACACCCCTTATGAATCAGGCATTATTGCAGTAAGCTCCGACGTTGACCCTGTAATTGAAAATTTAAACCACACAGGTAATCATTCAGAAAAAAATACAGATAACCATACCCGCTTTACTAATCACTTTTTTCTTTACGCCATTTTCTTTGTTATTTTTGATTTAGAAACTATTTTTTTGTTTTCCTGGGTTATCGCCTTTGATGAAGTAGGTTGGCCGGGATTCATTGAAGCCACTATCTTTATTGTTATTTTATTGGTGGCATTAATTTATTTGTGGCGAATTGGTGCGTTAGAGCTTAAACATCGTCACTTACCTTTTAAAGATAAAAATCCTAATCATCAGCGTACGAAAAAAGGGAGCTCATAATGGAATGGTCATTAACAAAAGCTAAACTTGATGAGCAAATGGGCTTTGAAAAAGCCGAGTTAGAAAAAGAACTTGAACGCAGTGTCTTTGTAGCCAAGTTAGATGACATGATCAATTGGGGGCGAAAAAACTCTATTTGGCCTTTTAACTTTGGTTTAAGTTGTTGTTACGTTGAAATGGCAACAAGTTTTACCTCTCGACATGATATTGCCCGTTTCGGTGCTGAGGTTATCAGAGCAACTCCTCGTCAGGCTGATTTAATGGTGATTTCAGGTACTTGTTTTAGAAAAATGGCGCCAGTGATACAGCATTTATATGAACAGTTATTAGAACCACGCTGGGTGATTTCGATGGGCTCATGTGCTAATTCTGGCGGCATGTATGATATTTATAGTGTCGTGCAGGGGGTGGATAAATTTATTCCTGTTGATGTTTACGTGCCTGGCTGTCCGCCTCGTCCTGAAGCGTTACTTGAAGGCTTATTACTTTTACAAAATACCATAGCACATCAACCAAGGCCTTTAAGTTGGACGGTAGGTCAGCAAACGATTAAACCAATAGCTAAGCCCTCTTTAAGAGATATTAAGCAAGAACATCGAATGCAAGTCACTAATTTAGACTCACCGGATAACTGCTAAGGATCATTGATGAGCAAGGTTAATAGACAAATTGATTTTAGCAAGAGTATTGATTGGCAGATGACATTTGCTGACTCAATAATTGATGAAATAATAAGTGTTAACTCTGATTTAGAGCTAACGCCTGTTACCGCTATTGAAAACATTGTTGATGATATACCCAGCTTTTGGGTTAATAAGAATCAATTATCAGTATTAATGCAACTTGTTCGATTTGAGCTTTATGACCCTTTTACCATGTGCTTTGATCTCGCGGCGATTGATGAAACCGAACGTCAACATAAAGCAGCCCATTTACGTGACTTTACTATTAGTTATCATCTTCGCTCGCATAGCCGTAATCAAGATATACGGATAAAGGTTGCCCTAACGTCATCTGATAAAACCTTAGCAAGTGTCTGCCAGTATTGGAAAAATGCTAATTGGTATGAACGTGAAATTTGGGATATGTTTGGCATTGTTTTTGAGGGCCACCCGTATTTAACACGGATATTAATGCCCAATACTTGGCAAGGTCACCCACTGCTTAAAACTCATCCTGCGCGCGCCACTGAAATGGAGCCTTTTACGTTAACCCCTGATCAGCAAGATAAAGAACAACAAGCATTAAAATTCAACCCTGAGGCTTGGGGGATGAAACGTAAAAATAAAGATGATGACTTTATGTTTCTTAATCTTGGCCCCAACCACCCAAGTGTCCATGGTGCCTTTCGTATTGTTTTACAAATGGATGGCGAAGAGATTATCGATTGTGTACCAGATATTGGTTACCACCACCGTGGCGCCGAAAAAATGGGTGAGAGACAGTCTTGGCACAGCTATATTCCATATACTGACCGCATAGATTACCTCGGCGGTGTGATGAACAATTTTCCCTATGTAATGGCAGTGGAAAAGCTTGCCGGGATAACGGTACCGGATCGAGCTAAAGTCATAAGAATTATGACCTCTGAGATGTTTCGTATTTTAAGTCATTTACTCTTTTATGGCACATTTGCCCAAGATATAGGAGCATTATCACCAATATTCTATATGTTTATCGACCGAGAAAAGCTCTTTGCCATTATCGAAGCGTTCACAGGTGCCCGCATGCACCCCAGTTGGTTTCGAATTGGTGGTATTGCTCAAGATTTGCCTATTGGTTGGGATAAGTTAGTAAGAGAATATGTTAACTACTTGCCAAAACGATTAGATGAATATGAAAAAATGGTCATGCAAAACTCGATTTTAAAACAAAGAACGGTAGATGTTGGCAGTTACTCTACTCAAGAAGCCATAGACTGGGGCGTTACTGGACCAGGCTTACGGGCAACGGGTTATTCTTGGGATTTAAGGAAACAACGACCTTATAGCGGTTATGATCAATTTGATTTTGAAGTGCCGCTTGGTCATAAAGGTGATTGTTATGATCGTTGTCGCGTTCGCGTAGAAGAAATGCGTCAAAGTATTCGTATTATTGAGCAGTGCCTTAATAATATGCCAGAGGGTCCATATAAGGCGGATCATCCTCAAACGACACCACCAAATAAATCTAGAACGATGACCGATATCGATACCCTTATCCCACATTTTGTCAATGTCTCTTGGGGTCCGGTTATCCCTGCTGGCGAAGTATCCATGTTTGTTGAAGCGACTAAAGGCATCATGGGTTATCACCTCATAAGCGATGGCAGCACAATGAGTTACCGTACTCGTATTCGAACCCCTAGTTTTCCTCATTTACAAATGTTGCCAGCTATCTGTAAAGGCCAAATGGTCGCCGATCTAATAGCAACCTTGGGTAGTGTTGATTACGTTATGGCTGATGTTGATAGATAAGAAAATAAGAATGTTCCACATTAATGAGCTCTGGAGAAATAGAAGATATGACTCAAGTGACACAAGAACAACATGTTCAAATCATTAGATCGGTTAACTTAGATTATCGTCAATATTTAACACCTGATGAAGTGAGAGAAATTGAACACGAAGTTAGCACTATGGAAACCAAAGAGGCGGCAGGGATTGAGGCGCTAAAAATTATCCAAGCTGGTCGTGGCTGGGTCAGTGATGACAGTTTATTAGCTATTTCACAATTACTAAAAATATCCACTGCGCAACTTGAAGGTGTCGCTACCTTTTATAATTTAATTTATCGCCAACCCGTCGGTCATCACGTTATTCATATCTGTGACAGTATCAGTTGTCATTTATTAGGTTATGCAGAGGTACTTGAAGTCATTAAGTCTCATCTAGTGATCGATTATGGACAAACCACCGCTGATGGAATGTTTACTTTGTTGTCAAATGTTTGCTTAGGTGGCTGTGATAAAGCACCTGTGATGATGATCGCAGATAAACATTATGAGCAGTTAACACCAGATAAAGCTATTGCCATCCTTAATGAACTGAGCCAAAAGACACTGACATCAAAAAATAGAACTTTAGTGCAGGAGGATAAATGATGACAACACATCACAAACCTCTTACTCAATTAATTAACCTCAATCAACCGTTATCCATCGCAGAGTATATTAATAATGGCGGCTATCAAGGGGCAAGTATCGCCTTAAAAGACTTAACGCCATCGCAAGTGCTTAATATGGTAAGCGACTCTGGTTTAAAAGGTCGAGGGGGAGCAGGGTTTCCCACCGGTATGAAGTGGAGCTGTGTGCCAATGTTTACTAATGAGGATGGCAGCAAAAAAGACAACGCTCCCGAATTTAAATACCTTGTCTGTAACGCAGATGAAATGGAGCCAGGTACTTTTAAAGATAGGTACTTGCTAGAAGGAAACCCACATCAACTCATCGAAGCAATGATTATCGCTTCATACACCATTGAAGCGAATCGCTCGTATATATTTATTCGTGGCGAATATCACCTGGCGGCAAAAAGATTACAACAGGCTATTGATGAGGCATATGAAAATAACTGGTTAGGAAAAAATATTCAAGAAACCAATTTTTGCCTTGATTTATATATACACAGCAGTGCAGGTCGATATATTTGTGGTGAAGAAACGGCATTAATTAACGCTTTAGAAGGAAAGCGGGCTATCCCCAGAGCAAAACCGCCTTTTCCACAATTTAGTGGCCTATTCGGTAAACCTACCGTGGTTAATAATGTTGAAACCTTGAGTAACTTACCTCACATTATCAAAAATGGTGCTGACTGGTTTAAAGCGTTATCACCCCTTAGTGACCCTGGAACAAAACTTTATGCCGCCTGTGGACGAGTTAAGTCAGCAGGTGTTTGGGAATTACCTATGGGGACAACCATTCGTGAAGTTTTATACAGCCATGCTGGCGGTATGGCCGATGGTTTAAAACTAAAAGGTTTATTACCTGGTGGCGCTTCAACCGATTTTTTACTGCCTGAACACTTAGATACGCCAATGGATTTTGATTCTATCGCTAAAGCGGGTAGTCGATTAGGTACTGGTGGTCTAATCGTCCTTGATGATCAAAACTGTCCGGTGGCTATGGTACTCAATATATTGCGATTTTTTGCACAAGAGTCATGTGGTTGGTGCACACCATGTCGTGATGGTACACCCTGGGCGGTTGAAGTATTAACGCGGATTGAAAACGGTAAAGGGAACGTTGATGACCTAGATACTCTAGCCAATTTGTGTGATTTTATGTGGTTAGGTAAAACACATTGTGCTCTTGCCCCTGGTGCAGTTGAGCCTTTAAAAAGTGCCTTAAGGTATTTTCATGATGAATTTGAACAGCACATAGATCATGGTTGTTGCCCTTACTCTTCTGATCACACACGCGCAGGCTCAAAAAATGTCGCGAGTTATACTAACGGTGTTGTTAAGCAAGGGAGACTTTAGTATGAGTGATGATAATGTCAATCAAGACAACCTTAAGCTAAAAAGTAAGCAAGTGACTATTTATATTGATGATGTTGCTCACCAAGTCAACCCAGATAATAACTTACTTGCGGGGGTATTATCAGAAAAAATTAACTTACCTTATTTTTGCTGGCACCCCTCCATGGGTTCAGTGGGAGCTTGTCGCCAATGTGCAGTGACACAATTTCAAGATGAAAATGATAGCCGTGGCCGTTTGGTGATGTCGTGTATGACACCAGTAACTGAAGGCATGCGTATTAGTTTAAAAGATAACAGCTCAGAAAAATTTAGAGAGCAAGTCATTGGCGCTATGATGACAAATCATCCTCATGATTGTCCAGTATGCGCAGAAGGTGGTGAATGTCATTTACAAGATATGACGATAATGGCAGGGCATACCACACGAAAATATCAAGGGAGTAAACGTACTTTTACTAATCAGTATTTAGGTGAATTGGTCGGTCATGAAATGAACCGCTGTATCACTTGTTATCGTTGCGAGCGGTTTTATAAAGATTATGCTGGAGGTGATGATTTTGGTGTATACGGCTCTGCCAATCATGTCTACTTTGGCCGTCAATCTGATGGTGAATTAGAGAGTGAATTTAGTGGTAATTTAGTAGAGGTCTGTCCTACGGGCGTTTTTACTAATAAATTATTTTCAGCACACTATACTCGAAAATGGGATTTACAATCTGCACCATCTGTTTGTGCTCATTGCTCTATTGGTTGTAATACCAGTATTGGCGAGCGATACGGCAGTGTTAGGCGAGTTGTTAATCGCTTCAACCATGACATCAATGGGTATTTTTTGTGTGACCGTGGTCGGTTTGGTATTGGATTCGTCAATAGTGATAAACGCATTCGGCAAACGAAAGGTATTGACTTTAAAGGCGCACAGCTCACTAATTTAGACTTAGCTAAGTCATTAATTCACTTTCGTGGTCAAAAATTTATCGGTGTCGGCTCAGAACGAGCGTCACTTGAAGCCAATTTTTATTTGAAACAGCTTGTTGGCAGTAGGTACTTCTGTGCAGGGCTGTCAAATAAAGAAATGGCGCTTGCTGCTCAGCATCAAAAGCTCATTCAAAACTATCAAGCACCCAGTTTAGCTCAGATAGAGCAAAGTGATTTAGTGATCATTATTGGTGAAGATATCACACAAACATCACCTCGAATGGCGCTATCAGTCAGACAAGCCCTTCGAAATAAAAGCGTTGAACTTGCCAGTTCGATGGGGATCCCTTCATGGCAAGATGCCGCTGTCCGAACTATCGGCGGAGAACAACTTAGTCCATTATTTTCTATCAATAGCATGATAACCAAGCTTGATGGTGTCAGTAAGCAATGTCTCATCTTACCTCCGGATACTATTTCAAATTGCTTAGCTGTTCTTAACGAAATGCTTATGCATTTAATTAATGGTAAAGCTATCGACCTGAGTATTCATAGTTTATTAGCGAAAGAAAATTTAGCCTTTGTAAAATCATTAGTCAGTGCTTTATTAGTGGCGAAAAAACCACTAATTATTACTGGATGGAGTTTACAATCAGCCCAGTTGTTTGAACAAATCAATCAATGTATGACCACTTTGCATAGCGAGGCCTTCTGCCGACAAAATAAAGTGGCTAATAAAGTCAATTTAGCTGTTTTACCAAGGGAATGTAATAGTATTGGCTTGTTATCAATGATCGATTATAAGACCGCATCTCTTGATGATCTGCTTGACACTTTAGCTAAGGATTTTACTAATAGCTCGACTATAGACAAGATAGACGGTGTCGTATTGCTCGAGCAAGAGTTGGGTAGTTTGACTGAAGGTCAAATAAAAACACTTCGAAGGCATGCAAAAACCCTCATAGTGTTGGATCATAGTCAGAGTAGTATAAGTGAATTGGCTGATATTGTTTTGCCAGTCGCTGCCGTTAGTGAGGGTGATGGTCACTATGTTAATTATCAGGGGGTAGTTCAACGGTATCATCAAGTACATCCGCCAATATTACCTATACAAGACAGTTGGCGTTGGCTTGATTCTTTAGCTAATTGTATTTTTAGCCCTAATAAAACGAATAAAGAAAATCTACATCACCATTCGTTAAAGGAGCTTAATGACTATTTAAATCATGAGTTTGATGATTGGCCAATTAACGAACAAAATATTGACCCATTAAACGGTATGAAAAATAAAGGCGTTGCCCGTCAAACTCACCGTTCTAGTGGCCGAACAGCACAAATGGCCAACATCAGTGTTCACGAAAGTAAAACAACACAAAGCGCATTTGACCGCTTTAATTTTTCTATGGAAGGGTTAACCAGTGGTCCGTCTAGCACTCATGAAATGCCATTTACTTGGGCTCCGGGCTGGAACTCGAATCAGTCCATTAATCAATATCAAAGTGAAGTGGGGGGTACTTTATTAAATGGGATGGAGGAGTTAAGACTGTCGGTTAACGCTAGTGAAACATTAATCGATAAATGGTCGGTTAGTGCCACTAACGTTGAACCATTTAATTCCAGTGAACAGCTAATTGAAGGAGCAATTAAAGAGGATGAAAATCAGAGTAATGCGTTTATTTTTGTTAACCAAACCTCCTGGCATCAGGGTGATTGGCAAACACATACCGTTCCTGAATTTACACAATTACACAAAGTTAATACTCTATCATTGTCCAAGCAACACCTTGATGAGCAAGGTTGGCAAGAAGGTCAATATTTAGCGCTTTCTTTTGAATTACCTGATGATATTCTTTCTACTTTAGCGATTCTTAAATCTGTTGATAATATGCCAAAAGGTTTAGCCTTTGCTCAAATTTTTGAATTATCCGCCAAGCAAACAAACCTTAACTTAAACGTTACTCTACCCAGTAACGCCTTAATTGTTCATCATCAACAAAAAGAGTTGGCGCGACTTGAACAAGCAACCGTTGATAAAGACAAGCTCCTTAAACAATTAAAAATAAACGATCAATGTATTCCTATTCGTCTAGTTTCAGGAGGATTAGATGATGTTTGATTTTACTCCCGCAGAAATTAATGTTGTCTGGAAGTTTGTCGAAATCATTATTATTTTAGTATTACTCATTCCCATTGGTGCAATGTTGGTCTGGGTTGAACGACGTATGATCGGAATTTGGCAAGATAGGTTAGGGCCTAATCGTGTCGGTCCCATGGGAATACTGCAGTCGTTAGCGGATTTATTAAAAATTCTAGGTAAAGAAGATTGGGTGCCAGCCTTTAGTGAAAAATTTATCTTTATGCTTGCCCCTTTAATTGGTGCGACCTGTGTGCTCTTGAGCTTTACCGTTATCCCCTTTGCTCCCGATATTGGCATTTCAAACCTGAATATAGGATTACTATTTTTTTTAGCCATGGCATCACTCTCGGTTTATAGCGTAGTGCTTGCAGGTTGGGCATCTAATTCTAAATATGCACTTTTAGGTAGTATGCGAGCTGCGGCTCAAATGGTCAGTTATGAAGTGTTTATGGGGCTGTCAATGATGGGTGTTGTATTACTAACGGGCAGCTTTAATCTGAGAGAAATCGTTCTTGCACAAACAGATGGTTGGCTAATACAAACACAATTTATAGGGTTTGTCGTCTTTCTCATCGCTGGCATAGCAGAGAGTCACCGACTGCCTTTTGATTTACCTGAAGCGGAAACTGAATTAACGGCAGGCTTTCACACAGAGTACTCAGGACTCAAGTTTGCTCTATTTTTTTTAGGTGAATATTTAAGTGTTACTTTGATTTCGGCTATGTCTGTGGTGCTGTTTTTTGGTGGCTGGCTAATGCCTGCTCCTCTTGATACTTGGCTGCCACCTTTGATGTGGTTTATCCTCAAAGTTTTTTCTTTCGTGATGTTCTTTATTTTATTAAGAACATCATTACCTCGTCCTCGTTTTGATCAATTATTAGCTTTTGGTTGGAAGGTGATGTTACCGCTGGCATTAGTTAACCTAGTTGTTACTGCCGCTCTAAGATTAGGAGGTTTTATATGAAAGACCTAATGAACAAACCTAGGGAGGGTATATGATGTTGAACAATTTAATAAGTGGTACCTACAGCCAATTACGAACAATGTTTTTAGTGCTAAAACATACCTTTACCAAAGCCGATACCGTTCAATACCCAGAGCAGAAACCTTATCTAGCCCCTAGGTACCGAGGTCGCATTGTTCTAACGCGAGACCCTGACGGTGAAGAGCGCTGTGTTGCTTGTAATTTATGTGCGGTAGCTTGTCCGGTTGATTGTATTTCACTGCAACAAACCATTGATGATGATGGAAGAAAGCGGGCTGATTTTTTTAGAATAAACTTTTCTCGTTGTATCTTATGTGGCTTTTGTGAAGAAGCTTGTCCTACTTTTGCCATTCAGTTAACCCCTGATGTCGAGCTTGCTGAGTACGAACGACACAATTTGATTTATGAAAAAGAGCACCTGCTCATTGCTGGCACAGGTAAATATCCTGAATACAATTTTTATCATCAATCGGGTATTACTGTTGCAGGCAAAGGAAAAGGTGAGGGTGATCAAGAAAAACCACCAATTGATATTAAGGGATTGATGCCATGATCAACATTGAATCTTTTTTCTATTTATCAGCCCTGATGGCCACTATTGCCAGTATTAAGGTGATTAGTACCGATAATACCGTACACGCTTTATTATATTTAGTGGTCTCTTTGCTTGCTGTTGCGGTTTGCTTTTATTTGATGGGTGCACCATTTGCTGCAGGCCTTGAAGTGATCGTTTATGCGGGTGCTATTGTTGTACTGTTTGTTTTTGCTGTAATGATGTTTGGCTTGGGGACAGACGATACACTAAATGCGCCACAAGTAGGGGGTTTAAGTATTTGGACTGGCCCGATATTGCTTGCAACCGCCTTACTTGTTGAGCTTATTTACATCATCAGTCATTCCGGTTTACAAAAGCAATTGAGCATAGATGTCGTTGACGCCAAACAAGTCGGCATATTACTTTATGGACCTTATCTACTGGCGGTTGAGATTGCTTCATTCTTATTACTTGCCGGTTTATTAGCGGGCTACCATTATGCTAAACCAGAAGAATACGGAGGGCATCTATGAGCGAAATCCCCCTTGAACATGTACTTATTTTTGCCAGTATTTTATTTTCTATTGGTTTTATTGGTGTCATTGTTCGAAAAAACACCTTATTTATGTTGATGAGTCTTGAAGTGATGCTTAACTCTGTAGGTGTCGCTTTTATTGGCGCTGGCAGTGCTTGGCAACAAGCCGATGGGCAAGTGATGTTTATTCTTATTTTAACTTTAGCAGCTGCCGAAGTAGCTGTTGGCTTGGCATTATTAATTCAAATGCATCACAGGTTCAAGTCACTTAATATTGATAAACTCAATAGAATGAGAGGTTAGCAATGATCACTTTATCTAATATATCTGAGTCACCAATTCTTGCACTATTACCTTTTTATCCCTTATTAAGCTTCTTACTGTTAATTATTTTTGCTAAACGATTGTCTTGGGCACAAGCTTCATACCTGAGTATTGGTGCGATTGGATTAAGCGCATTAAGTAGTTTTGTACTAGTGTATCAGTTGCATTCTCAAGCGTTTCAACTCATCACTGTCAAGTTATGGTCATGGTTTAGTGTCGGTAACGCAGAAGTTAATGTAGGTTTTTATCTTGACGCACTTTCATCTGTAATGATTATGGTGGTTTCTGGCGTTGGTTTATTAATTCATATTTACGCAGCGGCTTATATGAAAAAGGATGAAAACTTTAGCCGTTTTATGGCTTATATGAATTTATTTATCGTTGCTATGTTGATCTTAGTATTAGCCGATAATTTAGTCTTATTGTATTTAGGCTGGGAAGGTGTTGGCCTTTGTAGTTTTTTATTGATTGGTTTTTGGTATCAAGAAAAAGCTAATGTATTGGCGGCTAGAAAAGCTTTTATTGTCACTCGCATTGGTGATACAGCCATGGCGATAGGCTTATTTATGTTGTTCAATGCCCTTGGTGTTCTTAATATCGTGGATGTAAATCAAACGGCTCAAACCAGTTGGCAGGTAGGTAATGAAAGTGCGTACTGGATTGCGTTATTACTACTGGGTGGTGCAGTAGGTAAGTCAGCACAACTACCATTACAAACATGGTTGCCAGATGCCATGGCAGGTCCAACGCCAGTCAGTGCATTAATACATGCGGCCACTATGGTTACCGCGGGTGTATATTTAATTGCGCGGATGAACGGCATCTTCCTATTGGCTCCGGAGGTCATGCAATATGTCGCATGGTTGGGGGCATTCACACTTTTATTAGCCGGTATTGCCGCATTAGTACAAACTGATATCAAACGCGTATTGGCATACTCTACCATGAGTCAAATTGGTTATATGATGTTAGCTCTTGGCGCAGGAGCTTGGTCAGCGGGGGTTTTTCATTTGATGACCCACGCTTTTTTCAAAGCCTTGTTATTTTTAACGGCAGGGTCAGTAATATTAGCACTGCATCATCAACAAAATTTATTTAAAATGGGTGGTTTATTTAAAAAGTTTCCCATTGAAGCCACCTTGTTTTTTATTGGCTTAATTTGTTTAGTCGCCTTACCTGGGACCTCAGGTTTCTTTTCAAAAGAAGCGATTATCGCCGAGCTTTGGTCGTCGCCAACTGCAGGGGCTAGTTTATGGTGGTGTGCCATCATCGGCGCTCTACTGACCAGTATCTATAGTTGTCGTTTATTTTTTCTAGCCTTTCTTGGCCAACCTCGAGAAGACGTTCATCACAATGATAACGTCAGTGATGAGTTAAGTCGTTTAAGATTACCCTTAATCATCTTAGCGTTATTGTCTCTATTTGGAGGTTTGATTTCTCTTGATCTGTCCTCAGTTTTTATAGCTAACACTAGTCTAATTGAACATAGCGTAGAGCCTAATTGGCTTCACCCTGTAGCCATCATCACGCCTTTTATTGGTATCGCATTTTCTTGGGTTTATTTTAAGCATTATCGAAAAAATACTGGTAGACCGATTGTTGAAAGCCAAACCGCGCTTGTCCAGTTTTGCCGTAATGGTTTAGGTTTTGATAGCCTCTACAATTCATGTCTTGTTAAACCCTATTGTTGGTTAGCAAAGGTTAATCGTTTAGATATTATTGATCAAATCATCATGCTCAATGCCTGGTATATAAATCTTTGGCATGATGTTTTGTCTGCTCTGCAAAATGGTAAACTGCGATGGTATGCTGCCACACTTGGCTTAGGTGTGGTCTGTTTAGCAGGGATTTTACTAGGAGGTAATAGCTAATGATAATTACTATCAGCATCATTGGACTACTCATTTCAGGTTCACTGGCTTGGTTTTTTGAAGGGATAAAAGCTAACAGTGCGCGTTGGATTGCAATTTATGCCGTTTTTGGTTTCTTTGTGTTTTTTGTTACCTCCATTATATCTTCCCCGTTAAATTTTAATGAACTAACCCTCTTAACAAGGTTGCCATGGATTGATAGTTTTCATATTGAATATGCCATATCGCTTGATTATTTAAGTATTACATTGATATTCCTGACATTTTTTTTAGCTATGATTTGTATACTCGTCTCGTGGCAAGAAATCACTGATAAGAAAGGTTTTTATTATTTTAATTTATTAGCAACTTTTGCTGGCATTATCGGCGTTTTTTCTGCTACCGACTTGTTTTTATTTTTCTTTTTTTGGGAAGTCATGTTATTACCCATGACCGCATTGATTGCGATTTGGGGGCATGAAAATCGTTATTTTGCCGCGATTAAATTTTTTATATTTACGCAAGTTAGTAGTTTATTAATGCTAGTAGCGATTATTGCTATGGCGTATTTTCATTATAGCCAAATGGGAGAGGTTAGTTTCTTCTATCAAGACTGGTTAAGTCTTAATGTACCAATAGAAATTTCACGTTATATCATGCTGGGTTTCTTTATTGCCTTTGCGGTAAAATTACCCTCATTTCCTGTTCACTCTTGGTTACCTGATGCCCACACACAGGCGCCGACTGCCGGCAGTGTTTTATTAGCTGGTGTGCTACTTAAAACTGGAGCCTACGGCTTAATTCGCTTTGTTATTTTTTTATTTCCGAAAGCCGCTGCTGAGTTTGCCCCTATAGCTTCCTTACTTGGTGTTATCAGTATTTTATATGGCGCAAAAATGGCATTTGCCCAAACAGACTTTAAACGTTTAGTTGCTTATAGCAGTATTAGCCATATGGGTTTTGTGATGTTGGCGTTATTCTCTTTCACTACCATCGCTTATCAAGGCGCTATCATAACGCTAGTGGCGCATGGTTTAAGTAGTGCGGCTCTTTTTTCAATGGCAGGAATGATTTATTCGCGCTTACATACGCGAGACTTAAATCAAATGGGGGGGTTGTGGAGTAGTGCCCCTCGAATGGGAGGCTTTGCCTTAGCCTTTGCTGCCGCAGCATTTGGTTTACCGGGTTTAGCCAATTTTGTTGGTGAATTTTTATCGCTAGTTGGCGCTTATCAGGTGTTTCCTGTAACTGTTATCATTGCCTCTTTTGGTCTGGTTGGCTCGGCAATCTATGGCATGGTGTTATTTCAACGATGTTTTCAAGGACCCGCATCAGAAGATATCGCTGACTTATCAGCTAGAGAGTTAGTTATTTCAGCGAGTTTACTTACCCTACTAATAATTTTTGGCCTCTACCCTAACTTTTTATTATCCTACTTTATCCCATTAGGAGCTCTCTAATATGACACCTGACATGCTGTTAGCTATTGCCCCTCAACTGACGCTCTCTTTTGGCCTTGTTCTTGGCTTACTGTTGATTGCTTGGCAACGAAGCCAATTAAACATCCAATTACTTAGCCAAGCTATTTTAATTGCGGCCTTGGTGTTAAATATTCCATTATTGACTGATGAAACAATGCAAGTGACTCCTTTACTAAAGGTTGATCACTATAGTGCCTTTGCTTTGATGCTAATTATTATTTCATCATTAGTTGTTGTCAGTTTAAGTCGTCAGTTATTGACGATAACTACTGAGGTTCATGATGAATATTATTTACTGGTGTTACTGGTAACATTAGGGGCTTCAATATTAACTGTGAGTGATCATTATGCCAGTTTATTTCTTGGTTTCGAGCTACTCAGTATCGCCCTTGTTGGTTTAGTTGGTTATGTGCGAACCAGCGAACTAGCGGTTGAAACAGGTTTTAAGTACTTAATTCTCAGTGCGACTGCGTCAAGTTTTATGTTATTAGGTATTGCTTTTATCTATAGTCAGACCGGCCAATTAAATTTCACTTCAGTATCGACAACCCCGAACAGTGATATTATTGTCAATAACACCTTATACACTATTGGTATGCTGTTATTTTTTGCTGGCGTGGCTTTTAAACTGTCACTATTTCCGTTTCACTCTTGGACACCTGATGTTTATCAAGGTTCGCCAACCTCTATTACCTTATTAATGGCAACCGTGTCAAAAGTCGCTATGTTTGTGGTGTTAATGAAGTCATGGTTTACTCTGGGCATATCAGGGAGTATTGAACATGAGTATTTATCTCAGTTAATATCAATCGTTGCTGTTTTATCTATGATCGCCGGTAATGCCTTGGCATTATTTCAAACGAATATTAAACGCTTATTAGGATATTCTTCTATTGCCCATATGGGTTACTTGCTGATTATTTTGCAAATAACGACAATAAAAGATATCGATTTTGCTTGGCAAAGTGCCTTGTTTTACTTAGCGGCTTATGTCGTTGCCAATCTTTCCATCTTTACGGTGTTAATTCTTTATACGCCCAATAAAGAAATCGTATTAGCTAGCTGGAAGGGGATGTTTTGGCACAATAAACCAATGGCGATGCTAGTTATTACCGCTATTTTAAGTTTGGCGGGTATCCCCTTAACCATGGGGTTTATTGGTAAATTTTATTTGTTAACCTTTGCCACTCAAGGCCATCTTTGGTGGTTAATCGGTGCTCTTATTATCGGTAGTGGTATTGGTTTATTTTATTATTTACGCCTGCTATTTATTTTATTTGCTGATGACAATGTTTTAGTTAGTCAAAAAGAAGACTTTTATCAACAAGTCAAATTAACCATACCCACTCAATTATTGGTCTTTACCCTGATGATCACAGGGGTGTTTTTTGGTTTATTCCCTGATGTTATTAGCGAACTTGTGGTGATGTAATTTACATAATATTTAGCCAAACTGACTAAATATTATTATATGTATTTAAATGTGATTTTTATTTAATAGTAAGTAATTGATAAATAGCTATAAAAAATATGGCTTGATAATTGATATAAATAATCATCATAAAATACAACATTGAGAAAAAAATGAATTTCACTACATCAATTGTCGCCTTATCGACCCTCGTTATACTTAATGGTTGCATTGTTATTGCATCGCCTACACATCACAGTTTTAATTTAACAAAAGAACTTAAGTTAGACGCTGAATCTCTTAATGAATTAGCGGTGGAAGCCGGTGCTGGTTCATTGTCGATTAAGGGCCAAGAAGGTTTAACCGATATTCGAGTTAAAGCAGAAATATCGACCTCATCTGAAGATAATGATCATTATCAGTTAACGTTGACAAATTCGGGTTCAACCGCTTACTTAGTGTCTAAATATAAGGGCGATTCTAGTCATTGGTCTGCTAATACAGACTCACCACAAATTGATCTTACCGTGCTGGTGCCACCAAGGATGCTGTTGGATATAAATGATGGCTCAGGTGATCTTTTAGTTAAAGATATGACTAACATGGTCAAAATTAAAGACAGCTCAGGGGATCTGATTGTTGACAACGTTAATGGTGATCTAGCAATTGATGATGGCTCTGGTCGTATTGAGGTTTCTGAAGTGATGGGTAGAGTTAAAATTGTTGATGGTTCAGGTGAAATGAAGTTATCAGATATTAAAGGTTCCATTGATATTGAGGATGGTTCAGGTGAAATGAGATTATCAGATATCGAAGGTCATATTGAGATTGAAGATAGTTCGGGTTCAATTCATGTCATGAATGTAAACGGTAATATCAGTTTAGACGATGGCTCAGGTGATTTAACCGTATCACATGTTAGTGGCATGGTAACGGTAGCTGATGGCTCTGGTGATATCGATGTACAAGATACGGGTGGTTTAAACATACTTGAAACGGGCTCTGGTGATCTACGCATTAACAACATAAACGGTGAGCTTGCGATCGATAATTAATCAAATAATATTAAGCTAACCTTATGTAATAATTTTAATTTAATTATATAAGCGCTACAAAAAAATTATTTAGCTTGTCGTCAAATATAATCTTTTTTTGTGTTTTCCATACAAAAACAAGTTAATATCGTTAAATAACACGACATATCTTGCATAATTAATTAATCTCAGTATAATGCGCGGCTTAATAAAGAGCTTGTCAAACAAGTCTTTATTTTAATGAGTGGGGTATATACCGCCCAATAGACTTTCCCAAGCTAATATTTCCTATATGTTAGCAGAATGTAGCGTAAGAATACGCTTTGAGTCTTCCTGGTGGTTTCCTCGTATTTGTACGCGGGTTACAGGTTGGCTTTTCTAAATTATTTATTTCTTAACCAAGAAATATTTATCTCTAGTATTGTCGCTGACACCTGCCTTGAGAAGACGAAATTAATTATGACTGATCAAACCAACGCCGCAATCGGCTTTGACGTTTTAGGCTTACCTGAAAATTTATTAACTGCAGTAACCGCTTTAGGTTTTACTGCTTCTACACCTATCCAAGCGAAAACTATTCCTCTTTTACTTGAAGGTAAAGATGTATTAGGTGAAGCGCAAACAGGTACCGGTAAAACCGCTGCTTTTGGCTTACCTGCATTATCTAAAATTGATACCAATCTTAAAAAACCACAATTAATGGTGTTAGCACCAACACGTGAATTAGCAATGCAAGTTGCTGAAGCAATTGAAACCTTTGGTAAAAATATGAAAGGTTTACGTGTTGCTACTTTATATGGTGGTCAATCTTATGGTCCACAATTTCAACAATTAGAGCGTGGTGCTCAAGTTGTTGTTGGTACACCGGGTCGTTTAATGGATCATTTACGCCGGAAAAGTCTCAAGCTTGATGAATTAAAAGTATGTGTACTTGATGAAGCTGATGAAATGTTAAACATGGGCTTTTTAGAAGATATTACTTGGACACTTGACCATGTGCCGGATACAACACAAATGTGTTTATTCTCAGCAACTATGCCAGCAGGTATTCGTAAAATTGCTAACCGTTTCTTAAAATCTCCTGAGCATATTAAAGTTGCTGGTGTTAAAGAATCAAAAGCTAACATCACCCAATATGCTTGGAAAGTGAGTGGTATTAGAAAAATTACGGCATTAGAACGTATTGCTGAAATTGTTGATTTTGACGCGATGATCGTTTTTGTTCGCACCCGTAGTGATACGGTAGAAGTTGCTGAGCAATTAGAAAAAGCTGGCTACCCAGCACTTGCCTTAAATGGTGACTTGAACCAAGCACAGCGTGAACGTTGTATTGATCAAATGAAGTCGGGTAAATCATCAATTTTAATAGCGACTGACGTTGTTGCACGTGGTTTAGATATTCCTCGTATTTCATTAGTTGTTAACTACGACTTACCAGGTGATAATGAAGCTTATGTTCACCGTATTGGTCGTACAGGCAGAGCAGGTCGTGAAGGTACAGCAATATCATTTGTTCGACCTCGTGAAATGTATTCATTACGTCACTACGAGCGTTTAACCTCAGGTGTTGTTAACACTTACGAATTACCAAATATTCAAGAAATTGGTAAAAAACGTATTGAGCGTACTCGTAATGAAATGGCTAAAATTGTCAGTGAAAAAGATTTAGTTGCAATGCGTGAAATTGTTGAAGCTATGTCTAATGACTCAGAAATGTCGATGACTGATCTCGCCGCTGCTTTGTTATTTAATAAGCAACTTAATCAGCCATTACAACCAAAAGAAGATCCAAAACCCCGTCGCGATGCTCGTGAACGTACTGACCGTAATGATCGTGGTAGCAAAGACAGTGGTAGCAGAGATGCTGGCCGTGGTCGTCGTGATGCACGTTCAGACTCACGCTCAGACTCACGTTCAGATTCACGTGGTGGTAGAGATGATCGTACTGAAAGACCAGCGCGTAAACCTAAGACAGTTCGTAATGATATCGACTGGCAAACTTTCCGCCTAGAAGTTGGTAAAGACCATGGAGCTCGTCCTGGTGATATTGTTGGTGCTATTGCCAATGAAATCTCACTTGATAGTAGTTACATCGGCGCAATTAACTTGCATGAAAAACATAGTTTTGTTCAATTGCCTAAAGGTATTCCAACCGCATCATTTAATCAACTTAAAGGTGTTCGCGTTCGTCGTCAACCATTGTCTATTTCAATTTCAGACGCACCGGTTGAAAGTCAACGTAAACGTACAGACCGTCAAAATTAATTACTCACATTAATTTGATATAAAAGACGCTACTTAGCGTCTTTTTTTTTAACACAAAATTGTACCGCTTGTTTTTGTTCAATAAAAGTATAAGTCCGCATTATCGTATTAACATAACAATAAAGTGTTTTTGGCTAAGCCGTATTATGGGTTACTTCAGCAGTATTTTATCTAATACTATCACTACAGCTATCTGTGTATAGAAATCGATACATCCACATGCTAGTACTTATATACTCTCGTTCGCTACCATCAAGCTTTGTATTTTTATCCTCGTAAATTTTCCTGTACAAGGCATTATTTGTTGGTAGTAGTCTGAAGCTTTTCCTTAGTGACAAAGACCTAGATAATGATTTCATTAAAGCGATACCTGTCTAATAATGAGAGCAATCTAAATGACTGATACTAATAACCCGTTAAACTTATGTGGTATAGAATTTACTGAATACGCAACACCTGATAGCGACTTTATGGAAAAGGCCTTTTATGGTTTTGGTTTTTCAAAAATGAAAAAATTTAAAGGTCGTGATATTGATTACTTTAACCAAAATGATATTCATTTTTTAATAAATAACGAAAAAGCGGGATTTTCTAAAGAGTTTGCTAAAAGTCATGGCCCAGCTATTTGTTCAATGGGCTGGCGAGTACAAGATGCTACGTTTGCTTTTGATGAGGCATTAAGACGTGGTGCTAAATCAGCGCAACATGTTGACAGCAAATTACCGTACCCAGCTATATTTGGTATTGGCGATAGTTTAATTTATTTTGTTGATAAATTTGTGGGCTCAAAAAATAATGCAGGCTCGATATATGAAGATGATTTTGAAAACTTATCGTCACCGGTATTAGTTGAAGAGAAGGGATTTTTGCGGGTTGACCATTTAACCAATAATGTTTATCAAGGCACTATGCATAAGTGGGCTGACTTTTATAAAAATATTTTTGGTTTTACCGAAGTACGCTACTTTGATATTAAAGGCGAAAAAACGGCGTTAATCTCTTTTGCTTTACAATCGCCTTGTGGTCTATTCAGTATTCCAATCAATGAAGGTAAGGGCAGCAGTAATAACCAAATTGATGAGTACTTGAATGAATACAATGGTCCTGGTGTTCAACATTTAGCTTTTATCACCGACGATTTAGTGGGTTCTTTAGATAAGCTCAATAAAGATATCATTGACACTTTAGATATTGTTCCTGAGTATTATGACGATGTATTTAAACGCATTCCTTGGATTAAGGAAGATCATAAACGCATTCAAGACCATCAAATTTTAGTAGACAGTCAAAAAGAAAACGCTTATTTATTACAAATTTTTACTAAAAATATATTTGGTCCTATTTTTATTGAAATGATTCAGCGAGAAGATGACAAAGGTTTTGGTGAAGGTAACTTTACCGCTTTATTTAAGTCTATTGAAATGAATCAAATGGAACGAGGTGTCATTTAGCCTTTATTTAATGCTAACAGGGGCTGGTGATTCTGTTATACCGATAAAATGCTAAAATAGAACTAACAAAAAAGGCCCTAAATAGAGCCTTTTTACTTAGGCGTTATAGATCATTGAATTAATTACCCTAATCCTGAAAAATATCTTCAACCGTTATTTTAAAAAATCGTGCCGCTTTAAATTCTGGGAGTCAACTCGGATCAAATTTACCCATTTTCAATGACATTAATTATTTGTCAAGATACATCTAACGCATAGGCTAGATCAGTCTGGGTCCAGTCAGGTTGTGCACGAAGTACTTTTAGCTAATTTTCATACATACTTCCTGTTGCCAAAGACTATCCGGATCAGATAGACAATAGCCACCATCAAGTCAAATGGGATACTTCTGGCTCAGCGCATATAATTTAATATCTTCTAAAGTTTCATAAGCAGCGCTAATTATTGATCGAACTTCAAGAGATATGCCCATGGACTCAAGTTGAATACACTGCAGCAGTTAATCCAAACCTATTAAATGTTCTAGTGAGCTACGATCATTTAATAGCCCACGGCTAAATTAGTTAAAAGGGTAATCCTACTCAAATTATATTGAAATCTCATATGAATTTTGGCCTAAATCAAAATATTGCGTAACTAACCACCCAAGAAAGTGTTCAGATAAATAGGCCTTTAATGGATCTTTGTTTACATTCCTTTAAGTTTTCTTGCTTACTTAAAGACAATGAAATCAATGTAACGTGTGTTTATAAAAAGTTAAATATAGAGATATTCTGGACAACATAAGATATTGAACAATAACCAACCTACCTGAAAGTATGAGCATCAGCAGATAGGGCTTTGAAAAATTAATATTTGTAACTTAAACCAGTCTAATAGACTGACTAGGCAAGTTTGAGCTTTGATTTCACCCCATCAATGCAATACATTGCATAAGTCGCTATGAGGGTGTCAATTAATCTAGTGTTTTCCATATATTTAATTCTAACAATAATGCGCCGTATAATATACGAACAGAATTGTACATATAGAGCGGTGTGAATATCTACACTATTTAATAAAAGCTGCTAATTGATTTTTAGATTAATAAAACTACTGAGATCTCTTATTAAAATATTTTTATTTCCAATCTGTTGATATTATAGGATAATTAATTAAGTGCGTCTAAGTTTATGGGCGTACTGTTATTGAGGCGAATCTGTAATGCTGTCTCATACTATATGATAATACATTTTAATAAAAAATAAATCATCAACAAACTAAAGGATTACTGTTATGAAAATCGTTACTATATTTTTTGTTTCATTGGCATTTTTATTTATTACTGCATGTACTCAAAAAGCTGATTCTAAGATTGAAGCAAAGAAGGATCTAACTTTTGAAGTTATGGGTGTTCATGAAATTGAACTTAAACCAGAGGTCAATGAAAAAGAGTTTGAAACATTTGTAATTGATAAAATCATACCGCTTTATCAAAAATTAGAGGGACAAGATGGATATCTTGTTAAAGGGGATCGAGGTAATCGAACAGGTAAATATAGCTTGGTGATAACTTTTGATAGTACTGAAACCCGTGACCGAATTTATCCTGACTCTGGTGAACTTTCAGAAGAATTCCAACGCGTTTACGAAGCTTCTGAATCTCTCTGGACTAAATTAGATACATATGCGGTTGAAGGTGTGGCTGCAAAGTTTACTGATTATGAAAAAGTAGCTCACTAAAAACAGTTTACAAAAAATTGATTGATCAGTTTCATTTGTTTATGGCATCGTAATAAAGTTAACCATTTAATAATATTACGATGACCTATTAGTTGAGATTAAACTGATGATGAGTGACCTATTCTGAGGACTTGGCACGTTAATATATTTATTCAAGAAACATTTTTGTGGTTAACAAAACATCAACAAAATAAAAACACTTTCTCCAATAATGTAGCTATCTAATATTGGGGCTCAGCGTTTCTATTGAATCTTAACCAATGACATGAGTATAAATTTGAGTAGTCTCAACGCATTATAGCCAAGTAATACTTGTACGCTTCTAATATCAACTCCAAATTTAAGAGGAGACTTTCCCTTAATGAAAGTAGCGCCTCGGTTTAAACGTAATTGTTAGCAGTAGTAATATCAGCATGTAATTCATGCTTCCGCCGCCGCCTTCATCTGTCATAGGCTGCTCTAAATCAGAAACTAAAGGATTTGTATCGGCTAAGAATTCAGCGAGGTTAGAGGCCCCATCACCGTCATTGTCTTGGTTAGCGTCAACTGCGTTAAGTGGATCTAAAGTAAATTGGATCTCATAAATGTCTGGCATTTTGTCGTTGTCATCGTCGGTGTCAGCATTATTACCAATGCCATCATTATCGGTGTCAAGGTCTTCTGTAAAATCGAGGGGAAACGCATCGCTTTGATTACCGGTGCCGTCATTATCAGAGTCGTTATTCGGATCAAAAGGCGCTGCATCAAGGGGTTTGCCCACAAAAGCAATACCGAGAGGGCGATCTAAACCGCCGCTTTGGGCAGTAATTATCTTTGATATAAACTCTCCTGAATCAGTGTCAAACTGAAATACCTCGTTGGTGTCAGCACTACAGACATAAAGGAAACCGTCTGGTCCTATGGCTATACAACTTGGTCTACCTAAATCAAATTCACCGCTAGATATTAACGTTGTTATAAAGCGCCCATTGGCGTCGTACTTTGTAATTGAAGCACTTCCCGCATTAGTAACATAAATGTTGCCTGAAGTGTCAAGCGCTAACTGTTCGGGCTTATTTAAACCAGTATCAATGAAATTAGTTGAGGGGGAATTTAGGTCATTTAGGTCGAGGACTTTTATAACATTTTCATCTCTAACCGCAACCAGTAAACGATTGTTACTAATAACCATGGTATCTCGGTAAACTGGACCATCAGAAACTTTAAAAGTTAAGGTGTATCCAACAGGGGTCAAATCAAACCATTGAATAACTGAAAACCCAACACTACTACTGACTAAAAGTGAACCGTATGGAAGCGCTGTTAGATGTGCAGGAAAGTTAGATGATAATTCCCTCCGATTTATTATTTCGGTAATATTTTTTGACTGTCGGTCAAAGCGGTAAACATCGCTTTGTGCAATAAAATAAACTTGCCCACTGAGTGAAATTTCGATATCACTGCGATAGCTCAAACTACCTTCCTCTAAGCTAAAAGCTACACTGATGAAGTCCCCGGTAGTAGCGTCATATTCTAATACTTGGTTGCTGTTTGCACTAACAACAAGCATGTTTGTCTGTTGCAAATTATCAACCTTAAAATAGTCATTAACGCCATCATTGTCGTCGTCGAGGTCTTGCAGGTTACCTATACCGTCTAAATCAAAATCATCAGTTTCTTGAAAGTCAGAATCAAGCGCATCGACATTTGCCCCTACGCCATCACCGTCATTATCAATTGTTTCCAGGCGGTTTAATGGCAGTGCGTCAACGTTATCATCAATACCATCGTTATCGTCATCAGTATCTTCATTATTGCCAATACCATCGTTGTCTGTATCGATGGTTTCTGATGAATCGAAAGGGAAGGTATCCAGTAAGTCACCGACACTATCGTTATCGGAGTCGAGCTGTTCACTTGCATCAAATGGAAATGCATCAATGTTGTTAGCGATGCCATCGCCGTCATTATCAGGGAAGGTCTTTATGAGCGTGAAAGCATCATCAATAGGTATCACAGGTTCGCGTAAAGCCGCATTTTGTAGTGCAAACGCTTCAATGGTAGCGGCATTATTAGCAGCGGCGACATTACCACAATTAATACCCCCACACTGGTTGTCTAGATTTGAAAATACATTGAGTTTAAAACTCCGATTATCGTCACCCGTGCCAATTGAGGACATCACCGTATTGAATTTATCTCTCACTATTAATGCACCTGAGTTTGACAAGGCACCTTGACTTTGGCCATCCATTGCTTGGTGACCTGCACCAAAATTATGCCCTATTTCGTGAGTAAAGGTGTTGGAACAATTTGAACCACCGCTAATGCCGACATTGCTTATATTAGCTAAAATGTCAGACTCGCTATTTGGGAACGTGGCAGCACCACAGATAACTCGTTCATTCAGATCATGCGTTCGGATCATGGCGACAATATCAGCACCAGAAGCGTCTCGCCAACTCCTAACATATTGTAAACTCAGTTCAAAATCACCACTAAAATTAGCTCCCAGGGCAAATTCAAGATCATTAATAGCGTCAATATTAGACTCTTTTTTATAGTCAACAAAAATCACTACGTACTAAGCGAAGTTGCACATTTATATTACTATTTACAAAAGCTTGATTGGTTTTTGCTATCAAATGGTTCAATAATATATCGCTAAGTTCACCGGGAAATTGAGTGATAATGTTTGGCGTAAACAACAGCATTACATCAACAGTTATATACTCATTGTTCGACATATTATTACTATTAGTTGATGAACGCCCAACCTTTGCAGTTTTCTTGGTCGTGCGGGCGAAGGAATGGTCAAGGTGGGATTTACCTTTTGTATCGTTTTTATATTGACTTGGCGTCAGCTTAAGCGAATTTATGTCAGTAATCCAAGTGCCGTCTGGGGTAGATTGATAATACCAGTGCTCTGAATTACCAATAAGTTCGCCAATAGCTGACGACTTTCCTTGAGAGTGATGTAGTACGTATGTGTGGCCATTTAAAAGAATAGTTTGAAAAACAACCTGATAATTTTCATTAATATATTGAACACTTTCAAGTTCAATTGAGGGTTCTGACAAAGGCGATATTACGTTTGGTAAATTTAATATTATGCGTTTACTGGTATCTAATTTTACGCTTACGTTTTCTTGTTGGAAAAAAACCTTTGACGGGGTTAAATTAGCAAAAAAAGGAAGTGGTGACTGAGCATTTTTTGCCTCAACAAAAAATGCGGGAAGTAGCAAAAAAAAAATAATAATTTTGCTCTTAAAAGTTGGCGTCTTGATATATTGCATTTTAATGTCCATAGATGATTAACATTAGTAACGTATGACCAATGTGGTCAATAATCCACGTATAATACACACCTTACTTTAAAAAGGTCATTTATTTTTGTTTCTAATGAAAGCGGTTAACTATGTTCTAATTTTTATTTTTCAAATTAAATAATAATTAAAAATCAGTAGGTTGAATTGTTTTTTTGTAATTTTATTCTTATTCTTTAGTGCTTTTTGGATGCCCTAGAGAGCCCCTTAAGTCTTTTAGTCAGTCTAATTTAGGGTAAAGAGTTCACGGTAAAGTAGAGCTCATATTATGGTCTGAACTTATTAAGCAAAAAACCTAAGCCGTTAATGATTTTAGTTAACCATTGAGACTTTGATTCAGTGATCTTACGGCTAGTTATATACATTCTTGATAGTTCTGCTTCTGTTAAAGCTTTAGTCGGTTCTTGCTCCTTTATCGAAATAAGCTGATCATTGACTTTTTTAAAGTTTAGAGACGTTCTTGTCTGATTTTTTTCCGGCACGATGTTCTCCTTATATGTAGCATTAAATAGGATGAACAGTCGACAGACATCAGCACTAGAAAATAGATTAGCGGCAGACTGTCAAAGCTTCCGTTTAAAAATCTTGAATTTGATTTAAAAGCTGTTCACTTTTTTATACTGTCACATTGCACAATAGGTTTAAATCAATATTGGTTACTAGGCGTGATAACCTTGTGGCTAAAATTTAACGTTTATAGATCAGAAATCATAGACTGTCCCAGCCTTATAGGTGCAGCTGAGAACCCCCTGATTGATTATCATCTCAACTGGCGATAAAGAGACGACAGCGGACATTAATCAAAACTGCTAATGCTAACTTTTTACGCTTAGCTGAAATTAACTAAAAATTCCCCTCATTATTTTATAATTAATTATTCCTGTTGTATTACAGAGAAGTCTCCATAATAAGGTATTAGTTGCCATTCGATTCCAAGGTTCATCGGTAAATAAAAATGATTAGACACATTATCTTAATTAAGTTTAAAGCGACTACAAAAACAAATGAAATTAATGAGATCAAAGCTAGTTTTGAGTCTATGCCCTTAAAAGTAGGCGGTGTGCATTCCGTTGAATGGGGACTTAATGATAGTCCCGAGGGGAAAAACAAAGATTACACTCACGTAGTATTGATGAACTTTGTTGATGATGCTGGCAGAGATAATTATTTACCACACCCTGAGCACGGCGAATTGAAAAAACTATTTAGACCGATACTTGAGGATCTCATTGTATTTGACTATACGGTGTAAGCAGCTAACAAGTTACTCAAACGGAGCCTAAACAGTTAGCTAACGGGTGTTCCTTGAGATTGTAACCAACTTTTTAGCCTCTGAGTGGCGTTATATGCCAAGCGTAAATTATATGACTGTCGGTTATTTGTCAGCTACTTGTCGGCCGTTTGTCATTACTGACAGGATAGTCTTGGTATATACTGCATCAGCATTCAACAAGAAATGGAGTTAACGGTGAAATCATTAAGACTTGAAAAATACTGGTCCCAAGAACAATTAGCGCAACTAAGTGATTTAAATATGCGCACAATTCAAAGAGTAGAAAAAGGAGAAAACGTTGGAACCGAAACCTTGAAGTCTTTGGCTGCTGTTTTTGAAATCTCAACTGACGAGCTTAAAAATGCTATAGATAATGAAAGAAGCCTCCAAACAGAAGAGGACGTAAATATGATTAAAGATGATTCTCAGCAAAACAAAGCCAAAGAGAAGGTTAAATCTATAAAATCTTTTTATGCCTTCTCTGTATTTTTAATGGCAGTCTTTATTCTTTTCATGCTGCCTAACTACAATGGTGGAGAAAATTTAGGTCCATTGATTGTCGTATTCTTATCTTTTAGTGCGCTTATTATTGGCCTCGCTTTTCATGTGTTTCAACCATTTGGTGAAGAATGGGAAAAAAAAACATCCCAAATTTTAGATCAACACAGCAAGGGAAGTCGCTCTAATTCTGAGCGTTAAATAGGCAAAAAACATATAATAAAATTTTAAAGCGCGACGGCTAACCGTTTGCTAGGTTCGCTCCTCTTCACATTTTAGCCAACTATTAATCAGCCCTTTAAATAGGCGTTGTCGATACAAAATCCAATCTGAAGTAGTATTGTCTTTAAAAGCTAAGGTCTGTTTTGTGGTATTAGTAATCCCCTGGGTTTGGTGAAAATTATAAATTTTTGCTTTATAAGGCCCTTAAATTATGTAACATTAATGAAAGCTAATTAACTTATGGAACGGACATGACTGAGAAGTCTCCATAATAAGCTGATAGTTTTTCTCTTTGTCTATTAGATCTTTGAGTAGTAAATAATTTAATTAAACAAGGAAGTATGATGATTAAGCACATAATTGTAATCTTATTAACAATATCTATATCTGCCTGTAATTCTGACAATGAAGAAAGCCTACCTAATAATGAATTATCCTGAGACAACTGTATTTTCAGATTTTAGATTAAATGATGAATATATTTATTGGGAAGTTAGGCGTGGTAACCTGCCTGATGAAGAATACTTTGAAGATGCCGTAATAGCACAATTCGATGAAAGCATTCTAACAACCTTAACCGAAACTCAACGTGATTTATTATCCTCAGCTGATACAAATAATGGTTTTGACGTTCAATGCCGTCCCGCTTTTTGTCCTATATATGGTGTTGCATTATTAAACGATTCTGTTTTTATTATTGAATCTCAAAGTGATATGATTTATTTTTTTGATGGTATTGATACAACTGCTGAGCTGTCTTCGTGGTTATCTATAAGCTCTTCGTTAGGCGCTACATCTCCAAAATATTATGAAAAGAATGAAAGTGGCTATAGAGTCATCCTTGATTATGATGATTTGTGTGGAACTAAGGGGACAAATTTAATTCAAGTTTATACTGATGGAACTGTTGAATTAATTAAAGAACTAAGTACAGAAACATATGATGGCTGTGTAGTAAGCTAACAAGGTGTTCAAACAGACAAAAATACGTTGGCTGCTGTTGCTCCTCAACATTTCAGCCAACTATAAACTTCGCCTTAATGGCTGTTATGAGTACTAAATTTAAGCATTAATCTCCGTCCGCTAAATAAAAATGATGATAACAAATCGCAGGGTTATAAAAATAATTACTCCTGTCAACTATCTTTTAAGATAGTATTCAATCGGTTAAACCAGCGTTTACGATGAGCTATGCTTTTAACTGATTTTTATTTTTTAAGCGTCGCGCGCAACATCCAGGCTGTTTTTTCATGCACTCGCATACGATCGCCAATTAAAGATGCACTTGATTCATCATCTACCCCTTGAGCAATTTTCAACACTTCTCTTGAAGTACGCACTACCGTCTCATGAGCCTGCATTAAAATATTAACCATCTCAGTAGCTTCAGGCACACCATCAACTTCTTTTACGCTACTTAGCTCAGCAAAAGCTCTGTAGGTTGCTGGTGCGGCAAAACCTAAGGTTCTAATTCGCTCGGCTATTTCGTCAACTGCTAGGGCAAGCTCGGTGTAATGTTCTTCAAACATCAAATGTAACTCACGAAATTGTGGACCGGTTACATTCCAGTGAAAGTTATGTGTTTGTAAGTACAAGGTGTATGAGTCTGCCAACAACTTTTTTAAACCATGGGCTATTTCTTCTCTGCTAACTTCGCTTATACCAATATTTATCTCACTCATTTTATTTTCTCCAATTTGGTTAATATTTATCGGCGATCTTCTACTTTGTTCGGCATCCGTATTGCGTTGATATTTTTAAATCACAACCGCAAGAAACATTTATTTACCCCTAGAGAGCCGTTGTTTAAACCTAATAATATAATATAATATAATATGATTCACACCAGTAAAAAATTCAAGGTTTGATCAAGAAGGAATTTCATAACCCTGCTTAGGTTTATCCATCAACATTATTAACTCTCCACTAATGTTTCATGCCTGAGTCTCACTTGCAACCCCAGAATAAACTCTAATTACTAGGTACTGATGTCTGTTTATTTGATTATTGATACTCAAATAAATACCCCCTATTTTTGTAACCTAACTAATTGATTCTGCTAAGGTGCTTAATTAAAAACTCAAAAAGCTAATAAAGACAAACTTCAAAAGATGTGTTTAAACCTCTAAATAAAATTTATAACGTTGTAGTTACTCAAAACGGGATGACTTATTTAATACAATATTTGAGTTAAGTTATTTGTTCAAGCCGTGGTTTTGGTTATACTAAGCCAATGTTCAGCCATTTTATCGATATTAATCAAACACTAGGTTCCTTATTATGACAAAAGTCAAAAACCCACGCGCATATTCTTCTGTAATTGTTGACGGTAAAGACCGTGCAGCCAGTCGCGCTATGCTAAGACCTGTCGGCTTCACGGATGAGGATTTTAAGAAACCTCAAATAGGTATTGCTTCCACATGGAGCATGGTTACGCCTTGTAATATGCATATCAATAAGCTCGCTGATGAGGCTTGTAAAGGGGTTGATAGCTCTGGTGGCAAAGGTGTGATCTTTAACACCATCACTATTTCTGACGGTATCTCTATGGGCACTGAGAACATGAAGTATTCATTGGTCTCTCGTGAAGTGATTGCCGACTCTATCGAAACCGTTATGGCTTGTCAGGGCTTTGATGGCATTGTTGCTCTTGGCGGCTGTGATAAAAATATGCCGGGCTGCTTAATGGCCATCGCTCGTTTGGACCGTCCCGCAGTATTTGTTTATGGTGGGACTATTTTACCGGGTGAATATAAGGGTAAACAGCTCGATATTGTCTCTGTTTTTGAAGCGATTGGCGCTGAAGCGAATAACCTTATTCCAGTTAAAGAGCTTACAGCGATTGAAACTAAAGCAATCCCTGGCCCTGGTTCTTGTGGTGGTATGTACACTGCTAACACCATGGCCTCGGCAATTGAGGCTATGGGTATGAGTTTGTCTAACAGCTCGGCACAAGCGGCTATATCAGACCAGAAACTCAAGGATTGTGAAGCTGCGGGTGCTGCAGTGATGAATTTGGTTCAAAAGGGTATTACGCCCAAAATGATTATGACTAAGAATGCCTTTGAAAATGCAATGACGGTCGCTATTGCTTTAGGTGGTTCGACAAATTTGGTTCTCCATTTATTAGCAATGGCGCATTGTGTTGATATTAAATTAACCTTGGCTGATTTTACGCGGGTGGGTAAACGTGTTCCTATGTTGGCTGATCTTAAGCCTAGTGGCCGTTATAGCATGGCTGATTTAATTGAAATCGGTGGTATTCAACCCCTGATGAAAATGTTGTTAGAGGCAGGTTTGTTGCACGGCGACTGCTTAACGGTAACGGGTGAAACATTAGAACAGAATTTAGCTAAAGTTAAACCTTACCCTGAGTCACAAGATATTATTCGTGCCTTAGATAATCCGATTAAAGCAGATAGCCACCTTGTTATGCTCAAAGGTAACTTAGCCCCAGAGGGTGCAGTGGCTAAAATTTCTGGTCATGAAGGCTTACGTTTTGAAGGTAAAGCTCGCGTTTATGATTCGTCAGATGCGGCATTAAAAGACATTATGGATCGCCAAATTAAAAAAGGTGATGTCGTTGTTATTCGTAATGAGGGACCACGAGGTGGGCCAGGTATGCAAGAAATGTTATCGCATACAGGTGCCATTATGGGGCAGGGTTTAGGTGACGATGTTGCATTGATTACTGATGGTCGTTTCTCAGGTGGTACTCACGGTTTTGTTGTTGGACATATTACACCAGAGGCTTTTGTTGGTGGCCCCATCGCTTTAGTGAAAGACGGAGATCGCATTACCATTGATGCCATCACAGAATCACTTGTTGTTGATGTGAGTGAAGAAGAATTAGCGGCGCGTAAAGCAAAGTGGCAAGCCCCTGAGCAAAAATATAAGCGTGGTGTTTTAGCCAAGTATGCTGCCAATGTCAGTTCTGCATCAGAAGGTGCGATTACCGATAATTTTTAGGTCGCATTTATATTCTTTTACATTGCTAAGGGTTTATTAGCTAAAAAGCTAAGTGATAAACGAGTTAACTCTGGCACTTAGCAACTTAGTAATTTAAGAACTTAGGTTGACGTTAATTTTTACTTGCGGTGTAAAATCTACACTAAGGCGCACGTGAAACTTGCGATGTAGAATAATGGTTTTATCATTTTATCTTAGCCTAAATTCAATTAGGGTATGATTAAATACTTAACGTAAAATCGCGTTCTGATAAAGCTGAATTAAAGCTGCTTAAGCTGAAAGTTTATATAACTTTAATGGCGAGTTTGGTCTTGCAGTAGTTGATGGTTAAGTTATTCATTAGCATATTATCTTAGTAAGTCAGCCGGTTACCTGAACGGATTATCTACATTTTTTAAGCGCTCAAGTGACTTTATAAGCCACTTGAGTGCTTTAATGTTAGATGATTTTAAAGCAATGAACGTATTACGTACTGCAGAATACCGCCATGTCGGAAATATTCAAACTCATTTGGCGTATCAATACGAATATCTGTAGTAAAACTTAATTCACTGCCATCATCGTTTGTCACCTTAACTGTGACTTTTTTTTGCGTCGCTTTAATGGCTTCAATTGAAAACTGCTCGGTACCCTCTAATTTGTAAGTGTGTGCACCTTCCCCTGATATAAACTGTAAGGGCAAAATACCCATACCAATCAGATTAGAGCGATGAATACGTTCGTAAGTTTCTGCAATTACTGCCTTTACTCCTAGTAGTAGCGGTCCCTTAGCAGCCCAATCTCGAGAGCTTCCCGTGCCATATTCTTTACCCGCAATAACGATAGTAGGTACATTATCAGGGATATATTGCTGAGCCGCATCAAAGACTGTCATTTGCTCACCGCTAGGTTGTTTAGTGGTAAAACCACCTTCGGTTCCTGGCGCTAATTCATTACGCAGCCTTACGTTGGCAAACGTGCCGCGCATCATTACTTGATCGTTACCCCGACGGGATCCATAAGAGTTAAAATCTTTTGGTTCGACACGATTGGCCCTTAAGTAAGCAGCAGCAGGAGTATCGTTACCAATTGAACCCGCTGGAGAGACATGATCTGTAGTAATACTGTCAGCTAGTTTTAATAAACAACGCGCTTTTTTAATCGGTTTTACGGCTTCAGGTTTAGCGGGCATATTAGTAAAAAAGCTTGGCTTTTTTACATAGGTGCTGTCAGGCCAGTTATAAAGGTCATTATCAACCGTTTTTAGATTTTGCCATACGTCACCACCGTCATAAATACTGCCGTATTTATCAGTAAACATCGCTTTGTTGACCACCTTAGTCACTATGCCTTGAATTGTTTGTTGGCTTGGCCATAAATCTCTAAGATAGACCGGCTTGCCATCGCAACTTTTACCCAGCGGTTCTTTAGTTATATCAATATTCATATTACCGGCAATGGCATAAGCAACGACTAGTGGCGGTGAAGCCAAGTAATTCGCTTTTACCTCTGCGTGTATTCGCCCCTCAAAGTTTCGATTACCTGACAATACGGCCGTAACCGTTAATTGACCTTCTCGTATGGCTTTAGAAATCGGTTCGGGTAATGGACCAGAGTTACCTATACAAGTTGTACAGCCATAACCCACTAAATTAAACCCCATAGTATCAAGCTCTTTAGATAAGCCTGCTTTATTTAAATATTCGGTTACTACTTGCGATCCCGGTGCGAAACTCGTTTTTACCCAAGGTTTAATCTTAAGACCAAGTTCGTTAGCTTTTTTAGCGACTAGTGCCGCAGCGACTAATACCGATGGATTAGAGGTATTGGTACAACTGGTGATTGCTGCGATAACCACTGCGCCGTCATCGAGTTCAAAGTCTTGGCCATTCAAATGACAACGAACACCAGTTTTTGATGATTCTTTTAAAGGAGAACTTTCGCTCATAGAGCGCCGCTGCTGAACCTCATCTGGAGTAATAGTTAGCTCTTTTTGCTCTGTTATCCATGTTTTAAATGCCGACGATGCGTCGTCTAAGTTAATTCTATCTTGGGGTCTTTTAGGCCCCGCAATAGCAGGAACTACGTTATTTAAATTGAGTTTCAATGTCGCGTGATATTGGGATCTTTCTTGAGCTTCACTGCCCCACATTCCTTGAGCCTTGGCATAAGCTTCTATTATTTCAATTTGCTGTTGACTGCGTCCGGTTAATTGCAGATATTTAATGGTTTGTTCATCAATGGGAAACAGACCACAAGTTGCGCCATATTCAGGGGACATGTTAGCTATTGTTGCCCGATCCGCAACGGTTAGATGTTTTATGCCAGCACCAAAAAATTCGACGAACTTACCGACAACACCAAAGGCACGTAACTGCTGGGTAACGGCCAATACTAAATCAGTTGCCGTTGCACCTGCTGGCAATTTACCGGTTAACTGCATACCAATAACTTCTGGTATTAACATGGTGACCGGTTGGCCAAGCATTGCTGCTTCTGCTTCAATGCCGCCTACGCCCCAACCGAGAACACCTAAACCATTTATCATAGTGGTGTGAGAATCGGTACCCACTAAAGTGTCTGGGTATAAAACTACAGCGTTTTGGTGTTCTTCAACAAAAGTAACTCGCGCCAAGTATTCTAAATTTACTTGATGGACTATGCCTTTTCCTGGCGGTACCACTTTAAAATTAGTAAAAGCGCTTTGGCCCCATTTCAAAAATTGATAGCGTTCTTTATTACGTTTAACTTCAATTTCAGTATTATTTTTAAACGAATCTTTGTGACCAAATTCATCCACCATAATAGAATGATCGATAACTAAATCGACTGGTTTTAGTGGGTTTATCTTGTTTGGATCTCCTCCTAGATCTACCATCGCATCTCGCATGGCAGCCAAATCAACTATAGCGGGTACCCCAGTAAAATCTTGCAATATAACTCTGGAGGGTACAAAAGCGATTTCAGTTTCTGATGATGTTTTTGTATCCCAATTAGCTAAGATTTCAATATCCTCAGGCTTCACATATTGTTCATCACAATGACGCAATAAGTTTTCTAACAAAATTTTAGCCGTCAGAGGCAGTCGTTCGATCTTCGTGCCTAACAGGGACAAATCAAAGTATTGATAATTTTTATCTTGTACGGTTAGCACGGATGTATATTTATTTAATGACTTCACTTTGGTTCCTTATTTTGTTTTAAATTTTATTCTAGTGATTAATGACTAAATTAAATTTTTAGGATCCAGTAGCTTAATAAGTTCTTGATGGTCTATGTCTGTCATTTCTTTTGCTACATCGATAATAGCTCTTTTGCTTGTGTAGGCCTGCTTAGCTATTTTAGCCGCATTTTCATAACCGATGAGATTGTTTAAAGCTGTTACCAAAATTGGGTTTAATGCCAAGACACTTTCTAAATTTTCTTGGTTTACTTCAAATGTTACAATCACCTTAGTGGCTAGTAGTCTGGCGCTATTAGCTAAAATAGTAATACTCTGCAATAAATTATAGGCTATTACAGGTAAATAAGTATTAAGTTGGAAATTACCACCTTGGCCTGCAATAGTAATCGTCGTATCATTGCCAATAACTTGTGCGCAAGCCATACAAACAGCTTCAGGGATAACCGGATTTACTTTGCCTGGCATTATGCTACTACCCGCCTGTAATTCAGGTAAGGTAATTTCGCCTAATCCTGCCAAGGGACCGCTATTTTGCCAACGTAAGTCATTACTTATTTTCATCAGCGATGTTGCTAAAGTTTTGAGGTGTCCACTTACCTCTACAGCAGTATCTTGGCATCTGATGGCTTCGAAAAAGTTATCATTAGCGGCAAATTCAATACCGGTACTTTTACTCAATTGGGCACATACTAAGGCGCTAAATTTTGCGCTAGAATTTAAGCCAGTACCAATAGCCGAGCCACCAAGTGCCAGCATGCTTAATCGTTTATAACTTGATTCTATTCGTTCAATATTATTAACAATTTGTTTATGCCAACCACCTAATTCTTGGCCCATGGTCATAGGAAGGGCATCCATTAAATGTGTACGTCCGGTTTTTATCGTTTTGTTAAGTGAGGTGCTTCGAGCTACCAAAGCATCGCTCAGAAGATTAAGGCTGGGAATGAGGTCGTTGGTTAGTCCTAAATAAGCGCTTAGATGAATAGCGCTAGGGATAACATCGTTTGAGCTCTGGCTCATGTTAACGTGATCATTAGGGTGAACTGTCTCACCATATTTAGAACGGCAAAGCTCGGTGATTACCTCGTTGATGTTCATATTTGTGCTAGTGCCAGAGCCTGTTTGAAAGATATCAAGAACAAACTGTTGATTATGTTGACCACTTATTATTTCAGCCGCCGCATTGATTGCTTTTGCTCTTCTACTATCAAGCTTTCCTGTTTGTTGGTTGGCACTGGCACAAGCTTTTTTAATCATTGCCAAGCTTTGAATAAAGTTTGTTGGCATGGTTATACCGCTAATAGGAAAATTTTCTAGCGCTTTTGTTGTTTCTTTTCCATAAAGCATAGGACACTCCTAAATTATATGGCTTTATTAGGCCCATTTATTTGTGAAGGCACATTTGAGAGTTAATACAGTTAAAATAAGCATAAAACACAGCCGTCCGTTAGACTTTAGTTAAATTTTACGCAATATGTTATTAATAATTATTATGGTCTGGAATGAGTATAAAAAGAATAAACGAATATTTACCTAATGTTTTTTTAAGATAGTAAGATATCGACAATAGTATATCTGCAAAACCAGAAAGTAGTTCTCTCTAGACTTGTCTGTTTTAATTCAAGTTCAAGTAGAGATTTAATACCCTGTCAAATGCTCGTTTGGATTTTAATTAAAACGTTTAAAAAGTATAAAATATAAAAATAACCAAGTATTAAAAAGGGTAAGTCTATTTAAAACAATGTTATGTAGATTAAAAAAATAGAGTAAGTAAACCTGTTGGATTTTTTATTTATTGCCATTGTTATGATTGTTTTTTCATGTTTTATCGGAGACAAATAACTATCTAAAATTTAGGTTTTCATGCGGATAGCTTTTGATTAGTGACATCTTTCTATTTTAAGAATATATGAAATTCAAATAAAATAAAAAAATTATCAACGGTGGCTTATAAAGATTTTATTGGTTATTGATGCAAATAATTCCAACATACTCTTAAGCCGCTTGCTGCAGCGTTATGTATCGGGCCATAATATTAAAGCCAAACAACACTAATTAATGTTGCAGTCACCCATAAGTGCTTTTCGTATTAATTATTTAAATATCGATACAAAAAATATTATATGTCATGAGCAATACATATTGCTTAAACGTTGAAGTGGGAAATTAATTAATTATTATTGGTTACTCCGACGCAATTTAAGTAACCATGAGGTTTGGTTTTTCTCTGCATCATAAAATACTGCCATAGTGAAGAAAAACATCAGTAACAATATAATGTGGGCTGCTAGGCTTATGCCAAAGTAAATAATACTTCCAAGGTATGTTGCAATAGCGAAGCTCCACATCAGCGCTAAGATTGTCATAATATAGAATCTACTGACTGGGTCAGGGATGTGTCTGAGAGGATTTTTGCTAGAATCAAAAACATATTTGTAAGAATCGTATACCCGAAGTGCAAATTTTTTCATGACAAGCTACCTATTTTATGACGTGTATATATATTGTACGATCCTTTATAGCATTTAGATTTGTATTGCGCAAAACAAATCCAAATTTGTCGAGGTATTCAATTCTTAGTTTTAAAATTTTTGAATGTTATCAAATAATAAATTAATAAACTAAGTAAGCCAACACTATATTTTAGGCTGATTTTATATGGCTTTATTACTAAAGTTTACCCTAACCACTTTAACCATTACGGCATAGAATTAGCGCCTTAAATAGATGGTAATTAATCTTTTTTGAATTATACGACTAAGGTGATTCAGTAATACAGGGTTAGCACTATACGCAAAAAAGATATGATATTATCTGGAATGTCCTTAGTATTGTCCCTGGTATTGTCGTTGCAAAGACTGTTAACCAGTTTACCTAAGATTGAACACTCATCTAGAGGTTTATTTTTTCCCTAGTAGACTGAAAATATTTTTTGCAATATCGGTATTATCAATTTTACCAGCAAACATTTTACTATTTTTCCCCAAGGCATGAACAGGTACGTCAATTGCTGTGTGCCCTCCAGTCGTCCAGCCAGTATTAGTACGAAGATCAATAAGCTTTGTAATAGCGACTGATATAATTTTACTTTTACTCGGCTTTGTTATCTTTACTCTGTCGTCTTCATCAAGTTGATCGTAACTTGCTAATTGTTCAATGGCATATGTTTTTGCTTTTTTTATTAACGCAACCTCACTTTCGGTGACGGTAAAGTTGAGTAATTTAGAGAGATGGTGTTGTGTGATGGTACTTTTACCCAAAAGTGTTGATATCGCCTCTGGTGATTGGTTCATTGCACGTAAAATGGCAGGCTTCCATTCATATATTCCATTAGCACCGATAGTTAGGCCACCTGTGCTGTGATCAGCGGTTAGGATAATTAAGGTATCAGGGTGTTGTTCGCTATATTTTTCTAAGTATTGCATTGTGATTGCTAAATCAGTCATTTCTGCCATTGCGCCGGCAATATCATTGTCATGTCCTGCCCAATCTATCAGGCTAGCTTCAATTAATATGAAATAACCTTGATCATTTTCAAGCTGTTTAATTGCTGCTTTTGTCATTGTTGATAAACGATGTGGGTCACTATCATCTAATGCCCATGGTAGGCCAACATGATCAAATAATCCGATAACAGGTTTGTCGACATTAAGATTGGCTAATGACTTATAGCTATCGATATATTGAAAGCCAGAGGCTTTAAATTCATCAATTAAGTTTCGGTCTTCGCGAAGGAAATACTGCCAACCGCCACCAAAATAGACATCAGCTTTTATTCCTTCGTCGATATAGCTATCGGCAATGGCATTATAGTTTTGTCGACTTTCATTGTGCGCTAAATAAGCAGCCGGTGTTGCATGATTTATCTGCGAGGTAACGACAATGCCTGTCTTCTTACCTTGAATTTTTGCGAACTCTAAAACTGTTTGTACACGCTTTTTATTAACGTCTAAACCAATGGCACCATTATAACTTTTAACACCACTGGCAAGTGCGGTAGCTGATGCTGCAGAGTCGGTTACTAACCCTGAAGTACTTGCAGGGTAAGTGCTTGAAGTGCCAATAAAAAGACGATCAAAGATAGTTTCCTCAATAAGTTCGGTAGCGGGATTGTCATTGAAATATCGATAAGCGGTGGTGTAAGCAGGACCCATACCATCAGCAATAACCATAATGATATTTTTAGGTTTACTTATTTGAGTAACATTTATTGTTGCGCGGTTTTCAATTGCATTACCAGCGGTTGAAGCAAGGATGAGGCCCAGTGCAAATAGAGTTTTCATTAGTTACTTCTTATTAGTTATTTATTATAAATCTAAAGGCTAAGCCAAACTATATGGTGATATGAAGGGGCAAGTCTATCTTTAATTCAGCGAATAGCACTATGATTACCTTCCCTATTGATCTCTTGGGTATATCAAATACCTCTATTATGACCGGTATAATTTATTCATTAATACTAACAGGAATATTCAAACAAAACTTAAAAGTACTTGTGGTGAAAGTAATGGTACTTATAGTCAAGAAAATATAATATCAATTATAATACTTGTGGCAACCTAGGTATTTATTCCGATAAATGGAGCATCTCTGTTTTATTAAAATATTAACTTTACTGAAATAGGGCAATGATCACTCAAGGAACGTGATATTTTATGTGTGTGTTTCTCTTTAAAAACTAATTGATTAAATGAATTGGCCTGATACATTTTCTTAGCTTTGGGATTGAAGATAATATGGTCAATATAGTCTTTATGATAGCCGTCCCAACAAGTAGAGTTAACAGTTATGGTTGGTGTCCATAGTGACTTCTGTCTTTTATCATTTAACGCTTGCCATAGGCCTTTTTTTTCAGAGTCATTAAGTGATATATCTTTAACAAAACGACGGTTGAAATCTCCCACCACAATATATGCTTTTTTTTCTTTAGCTTGTTTGTCTAGCCAATGTCTAAGTGGTTCAATTTGTTTACTTAAGATAGAGCATGCTTCTTTTTGTTTTATTTTTTGTGTCGAAGTATTTGCCATTAGCCTAATACTGTTGTTATCAAGGGGATGATTAAAACACCCAGACTTTAAATGTACAGCCAGCAATTTTAATTCTTTACCATTTCTTGATAGCGTAATGTCCATACCATGTCTAACGTTATCAACATCTAATGCTTTATATTCTTGGGCCTTAACTGTTAGACCCGTTGACTTTTTAACTGCAACACCAACACGTTGTAACGAGTCTTTTGTTGAAAAATAATAATCATAATTAATACCAAAAACTTTACGCGCCCATTCAGAACCTTCAACTTCTTGTAAGGCAATAACATCAGCATTAAGTTGTTTGGCATATTTTTTAAGTTTCTGATAATCAATGTTTTTACGCTGGTTATAGGGATGAGAACCTAACCAAGCTATATTCCAAGAAGCGACTTTCAATTCTTGCGAATAACTTGTGTAAGTAATAAAGACGCTTAATAGTAAAGTGGCCGTGATTAATAATGATCTTTGCATTAATACTTCTCTTTGTTAAATAGCCCCAAATTTTTGAATACAGATCGTTGTCAGTTTTTTTGACTCTGTTCAAGCTATATAATTGTCTTAACCTTTCAAGAACTGTTCCATAAATAATCGATGTGGCTTGATAAATCACACTACTTTTAGACTGGATATTAAAATTTAGTAATTTAAATTTGATCAGTTAACTATCATAAGATTCCGCTGAAAATATATCAGCTCGTCAGCTAACATAGGTCATAAGGTAATAAATTATTGTGGTTTAGGCGTCACCTAATAGGTCGTTGTTATTAGGTAGTAGTGTTAACTTAAGCTTACCTATATTCACATTAAGTGGTTCATATATAATGCTAAATCGACATTAAGGTGAATGTTATATTATAAATTATAGGTTATAGTAATCCCGTCATTATTTTATCCTATTATCGATGAGAGTAACGCTTTATGTCCCATGTAGTGAACAAAACAGTTAATAACTGGTTAGTAAAAGAGGCACTTGTTAGCCGTTTACCCCTATTTACTATTATTATAGTTTTAATCAGTCTAATTACTTATTTAACATGGCCAGAAAAACAGGTGGAAAAGAGTCAGTATAAACGTTTTGTTGCCGTTAAAATGACGCCAGTAATTTTAACGGATTTCATTGAAAGTGTTGAGGCTGTTGGAACAGCAAGTGCTAATGAGCAAGTTAAAATAACAAGTAAAAACTCTGATTTAGTGGACGAAGTTTATTTCTCTGACGGTGAAAAAGTGAAAAAAGGCGAGCTACTAGTTACCCTCAATAACCAAGAAGAACATGCAAAAGTCAGTGAGTTATCGGCTAATCTATTGGAATCACAAGCGCACTTAAAACGACTATCAGATCTATTGTTAAGTAACGCTACCTCGATGTCTTTAGTTGAACAACAAGTAGCTAAAACTAAGGCGATAGAGGCTCAATTACTGAGTGCCCAGGCGAGATTAAATGATACAAGTATTAGAGCACCGTTTGCAGGTGTGCTTGGTTTTCGTAAAATTAGCCGTGGAGCTTATATAGACGCGGGTACTATTATTACTAGCTTAGATGATTTATCTCAAATAAAAGTAGATTTTTATTTACCTGAGCGTTTATTCACTAAAATTAATATTGATCAGAAGATTACTGCTTTTAATACCGCTTATGATGAAAAAGCATTTGTTGGTAAAATCATTGCGATAGACAGCCGCATAGATCCAAAAACCCGTAGTATGAAAGTACGTGCCATAATCGCTAATCCATCAGGTAAACTTCGCCCTGGGATGCTATTAAATATTAGCGTCTTACTTCAGATTGAAAAAATATTTCAGCTCCCTGAAAGTGCAATTATTCCCATAGAAGATAAACATTATGTTTTTGTTGTTAATGAAGAAAAAGCGTTACGTAAACGTATTGAAATTGGACGTCGTCATCCAGGTTTTGTTGAAATATCCTCGGGCTTAATCGAAGGTGAACTTGTTGTGGTGGAGGGCGCATTAAAATTAAGGGATGGTACGGCAGTTATTATTATTGATCAAAAAATTGAAAAGCCTGTAGTTAAATCTGAAATGAAAAATAGTGTGTCTCAGGGGAGTAAAACGTAGTGATATTATCCGACCTTTCTGTTAAAAGACCTGTTTTTGCTACTGTTATTAATTTACTGATTATAACGTTTGGTATTGTCGCTTTTATCATGTTACCACTTCGGGAATATCCAGATATTGATCCACCTGTGGTTAATATTAGTACGTCATATCCGGGTGCTTCTGCTGCTATTGTTGAAACCAAAATAACACAAGTATTAGAAGATAGGATCAGTGGGATTGCCGGGGTTAAAACGATTAATTCCAATAGCCGTGTTGGTCGTTCCAGTATTACTATTGAGTTTGATTTGAGTCGTGATATTGATGCGGCGAGCAATGATGTCCGTGACAGAATTTCAAGAGCATTACGTAACTTACCCGAACAAGCAGATCCCCCTGAAGTATCAAAAGCAAATGATGATGAAAATGTTATTGTTTGGTTTGTTTTACAAAGTGAAACCATGAGTTCTTTACAATTAACCGATTATGCCAATCGTTATATCGTCGACAGATTTGCCGTTGTTGACGGGGTTGCGCGGGTGCGCTTTGGTGGTGGTCGTACTTATGCAATGAGAATTAGTTTAAACCGAATCGCTATGGCGGCCCGCAATATTACTGTTAACGATATTGAAACTACATTGCGAGCAGAAAATGTTGAATTACCGGCAGGGCGAGTAGAGTCAATCGATCGAGATTTTTCAATTAGAGTAGAACGTAGTTATTTATCAGCTCAGGACTTTGCCAATATGGTGATATCTCGGTCAGAGTCTAACGTTTTAGTTCGTTTAGGTGATGTCGCAGAAGTTTTTATTGGCGCTGAAGACGATGAAAATATGTTTCGTGGCAATGGTAAGAATATGGTCGGTTTAGGTGTTATTAAACAATCTAAAGCCAATACACTCGAGGTCGTTAAGTCGGCACGAAAAGAAATGTTTGATATACGTAATGGCTTGCCTATAGGCACCACCATTACGAACAGTTATGACAGTTCAGTGTTTATTCAAGGGTCTATCGATGAAGTTTATAATACTTTAATTATCGCAATGTTTATGGTTGTTTTAGTGATATTCATCTTCTTGGGTAACGTCCGTGCTACGTTAATCCCAGCAATCACTGTACCTATTGCCTTAATTGGCTCCATGATGACGCTATCTTGGTTTGGTTTTTCTATTAATTTATTAACCTTATTGGCATTAGTGTTAGCCATAGGCTTGGTTGTTGATGATGCCATTGTTGTCTTAGAAAATATTTATCGTCGCATAGAAAGTGGTCAAGCACCCTTGATGGCTGCTTATGAAGGCGGAAGAGAAGTCGCTTTTGCTGTTATTGCCACAACCTTAGTATTGGTTGCTGTATTTGTGCCCTTAGTTTTTTTATCAGGTAATGTTGGGCGTTTGTTTACCGAGTTTGCCATTGCGATTGCTGCAGCAGTGGTTTTTTCAAGTGTAACCGCACTTTCGTTAACACCCATGCTGTGCTCTAAGATGTTAAAACACCGCCAGCGAAGTTCTTCTTTTGGTCAAATACTCGATAAGGGATTTGCTAAGTTTGAAGCTGGCTATGGCAGAGCATTAAAGAATGCTATTCATCAACCTATCCTTATTGTATTTGTGTTGATTTTATCTCTGATTGCTGTGTATATACTCGTCACTGATTTACCAAACGAATATACCCCAAAAGAAGACCGTGGTAATTTCTTTTTGATGATGCAGGGTGCTGAAGGCGCTAGTTATGACAATAATGTTAAAAATATGCAACTCATAGAAGAAAAATTATTAGCTTATCAAGCTAAAGGAGAATTAGACCGAGTACTCGTTAGAGTCCCCGGATTTGGTGGTAGTGGTGGTATTGCCATTGTCGGTTTGCCCGATTGGAAAACACGAAGTATTGATACCTTTAGTGTTATTAATAAAATTAATAAAGATGTCCAAGATGTTACGGATGTTAGGGCTTTTGCTATTATGCGAAGGGGCATAGGCGGTGGAGGCGGTGGTAGTTCTCCGGTATCTTTTGTTTTACAAGGCAACACCTTTGCTGAGTTAGCAAAATGGCGTGATATTGTGATTAAAGAAGCGCAGAAAAACTCTCAGCTTTTTAATATCAATAGTGATTATAAAGAGACCTATCCACAGTTATTAGTACAAATTGACCGAGACAGAGCCTATGATTTAGGTGTGCCTGTGGGGGATATAGCACAAACATTAGAAACTATGCTGGGTAAGCGTCGAGTGACAACCTTTGTTGACCGTGGTGAAGAGTATAATGTTATACTTGAAGGAGATGAGAAGCAGTTTCAGAGTCCAACGGATATCGATAATGTTTATGTCCGGGCCCGTACGACAGATAAACTGATACCGCTGGCTAATATGCTACATATTAGTGAAAATGCAACATCATCTCGTTTAAACCGATATAACCGATTGCGTAGTATTACTATCACGGCAAATTTAGCGGACGGTTATGCGTTAGGAGATGCGTTGGTCTTTTTAGAAAATATTGTCAAAACAAATCTACCGGAAAATGTACAAACCGATTACAAAGGTGAGTCGTTATTATTAAAAGAGTCGGGCAACTCCATTCTATTTGTTTTTATCTTGGCGTTATTAATTACTTATCTAGTATTAGCCGCTCAGTTTGAAAGCTTTATTCATCCTTTTGTTATATTACTTACGGTGCCTTTAGCCTTAGTGGGGGCTTTAGCGGGTCTTGAATTAATGGGGATGAGTTTGAATATTTATAGTCAGATAGGTATTGTAATGCTGATAGGGTTATCGGCTAAAAATGGTATTTTAATTGTTGAATTTGCCAATCAATTACGTGATAGGGGCATAGTGTTTGAAGAGGCGTTAATTAGCGCTGCACAACAACGCTTACGTCCTATAGTGATGACAACGTTTACCACAGTCACTAGTGCTATTCCGTTAGTATTTGCGGTAGGTCCGGGTGCTGAAAGTCGAATGGTTATTGGTGTGGTTATATTTGCAGGTGTTTCCTTAGCAAGTGTTTTTACCTTATTTATTGTGCCAGGGGCATATTATTGGTTATGCCGAAATACCGGGTCACCACAGGCTATTGCTAATAAGATAGCAACCGCTGAATTGAATGATAGAGATAAATTAGGGAGTTGAATTTGGTCATGGGAATAAATATTAAAAATAATTCCCATGATTAAAATATCTAAGTTTCTAGACTTTAAGGGAGGAGATTCACCTTAAAGTCTGGGTTAATAACTCTGAATATTATTATTAAGTGATATAGTTGTAGGCCATTAATAAATTAGCTGTCGCCGTGATTTTCGTTTATTTAACACTTGACGCTAATTAATAACAATCACCTGATACTCATCCTTCCTGAAAAAGGTTTTGCATAATTATAAACACCAGCTAAATATTGGTGCCCTTTATTAACCACTTTTTACTTTAGTTGTTTTCTTTATACTGTTCGTAGATGTATTTTACCTGCAAACGATCAAGGGTGTTTATCGGTACGTCAGGATTATGTATAACCAACCAACGATGTAGTTCACTGGAATTTTTAACGTCTAATAAGTCTTTAAAGGAGGGGTAAATTATTCTGTTGGCTTCACTAGTTTGAATATCCATATTAACACCTTGTAATAATTTCTTTGACTAAATAGTAGACCATTATTCAATGTTTTTCATATCCATAAAATTAGATTTTTAGTTGGTCTTAGCTATCTTGTTAAGCTCAAAAAATCAAATGACCTAAAGAAATACTTCACACTGTATTTACCGTTTTTACTAAAGAGTTTGTGAAAAAAAAACAGACACTGAGTTAAATTTTTGAATCAAAAAAATCATCCATTCATTATCCTATGTTGTTAATAATATAATAACTTCGGTTGTTGCAAGGGTATCAAGTGCACCTTCAGAGCGTGAACATCTTTATGGGTATGGTAAATTTGAGACATAGCTGTTTCTTTCTTACATCATGATTAGTCGAGCTTTGATTTCTGCGGGTATATCTAGCCTTTGATTTATTTAAAAGGGCTATGCCAACGCCTATGGACTCATTTTTTTTAGCCACAGAGTGATTAGCTGAGTCTACTGCAGAGGGTATTCGTAAAATCAATCAAGTTCGATCACCTTGGATTGGAACAGAAAAGTCGGTTGATTTAGTGATTTCAATTCATGTTGAACCTATGTTTAATAAAGATAAGCCAGCATAACGACGGTAACGATAAATAAATAGATAACTATTGGCTTTTCCTTAAGGAATGTATTGTCTAAACTGCTTTATAGTTCAGAACTTAGTATTTATAGGGCTTTTACGGATTCAATAAAGAGGCCGAGTGTTTGAGGGTATATCAAGGCGATAAGCATAGGATATGAACTCTGGAATGGAGAGTACACTACGATAACTTTAGGTAATACTGTAGTAGTTCCATCAGCAATGGTTTTAACAAAGTCTTTGCTGAAAATGTTTAGGTAAGTCATAATCCACTTGAGTGTTCAAAGAAGTCCGATAGTCTATCTAACTTACTTATAACCAGTCGTTTAACGTAAATACGGAAACGGCCGTTATCATTAGTACAAATAAAAAAACATTAAAAATAACCCTTGTATGTGTTGCAATTGCACTAGGTGTTACTTTTTAAACGGTTCCATAATTTTAAGGTGTTGGTATATTTCATGTTTAAATCATATAAAGCTACTCTTTTGTCAGTTTTAGTCTTTCCCGGTGTAGGGCATTTCTCATTAAAGAAGCCAGTTCAGGGTTTGCTTCTTTCAATTGTGTCAATTGTTTGTCTCTACTTTTTACTCACTATTACGGTAGAACTAGTGCAACAGTTAAGCGTGAAAATTCAAAGTGGTGAGATACCCATGGATGTTGCTAAAATAAGCGATATTGTATTACAGCAAATAGTGGATAGGGATGACCAGCGTATTAACATGCCATCACTTGTGTTATTAATTTGCTGGGTTTTAGGTGTTGTTGATTCTTTTCGTATTGAATGGTTGAGAGGTCATACTGACGATTTATCAAATAAAAAAACATAACAAATTAATTAATATAGCCCAATAAGTTGGGCTAATAACTTTACAGAAGGTAGCGTTCAGTATATTTTGATCGTTAGCTAACGTTAACCCATTATTTTAGTCATATGAATCAGGAATGGTTATGCTTAGTTTATGATGAATATATAACCAGTTATGCAAGCCAAGTCATTCTCGATTGTTTTATTTTCCTTTTTAGTTTATTTTAATGAACCTATAACGCCAGTGCTTAGACGTTAGTTCTAATGTTAAAGCTTAATCTTTTTTGGCTTTTTTAATATTAAGTGATTTCTATACATGACAACTTTCTTAGCGGGCTTTTCGCTTAGTATTTCTCTTATCTTTGCTATTGGTTCTCAGAATGCTTTTGTTTTAAAGCAAGGTATTAAGAAACAACATGTCTTATTAATATGTGCAATATGTGCACTTTCAGATGCTATTTTAATTACGATTGGTATTGCTGGATTTGGTGTACTTGTCACTGAACACCCTTTTATTGAAGATTATTCTCGTTATGGTGGTGCACTGTTTCTTATTGTTTATTCCGCTTTAAGTTTTAAATCAGCGTTTAGTCAAAATCATGTATTAAAACCAGCCAGTGAATTACAGAGTTCAACGCTAAAAACTGTAGCTATGTGTTTAGCTTTTACGTGGTTAAATCCTCATGTTTATTTAGATACGGTAGTACTTTTAGGAAGTATTTCAACTCAATACGGAGATGAGCGATTTCAATTCACCATGGGTGCTATATCGGCTTCATTTACTTTTTTCTTTAGTTTAGGTTATTGTGCTCGATTTTTAGCCCCCATATTTGAAAACCCTAAAGCATGGAAAGTTTTAGAATTTATTGTCGGTTTTACTATGTTATTCATTGCGTTAACGTTGGTATTTAGTTAAATCTATTACCTAATAAGTGTTTAATTAAAAGGTAACATACAGGAGGCTATTTTTATTTCTCAATATTTTAATCAAAATTATCAGACTCTTAGTTGGGCGAAGTGTTTTAAATGAAGTATGCTTAGTCAGTGTGAAATATTCTTATTAATAAAGTGAAAGGAAAAAATAATGTCTAAAGGCCAAGATTCAAAAAAAGCAGATAAAAAGAAACCTGCAAAAACAATGAAAGAAAAACGAAGTGAGAAGAAAGAAAAAAAGGCTAACAATTAATCATTACTATGGTTGAGTAAAAACCTTAAATACAATGTTATTAATGCTAATCATTTACATCATAGTAGTTAGTCGTCATCAGAAAAGCCACTATCAAGTCTGATGTAAATGTTTGTGTTTTTCGAAGGGAAATGCAAAAAATATTTTGCGTAAGTTTAATTCTTTAGTTATTTGGAGACTTGTATCGTCGAAATTTTTAGTCAGAACGTACTCAATAATTCGCTCAAAGAACTTAATGAAAACTCGGATGATTTGTGGAGTATCAAGCAAGGAAAATTATATAGGGAATTTAAATTCCTTAATTTTGTTTCAGCATTTGGCTTTATGACAAAAGTAGCAATACTCGCTGAAAAGGCTAATCATCATCCAGAATGGTCGAATGTATATAGTAAAGTTATTATAAGCTTAACAACGCATGAAGTCGGTGGTATATCCATTAGAGACTTTGAATTAGCGCATAAAATATCAAAATTAATTTAACAAAATACTCCTACTTATTATTCAATGTGTGTGCCTTGGTAAAGAAACGTTATAACAACAACGAATTACCTCACTGTTCTTTAGTCTTGTAAGTTACCCAGTGTTTCGTTTTTTTGTGTTTTAAAATAGTTTGATTAGGCGATTAGTAAAGTTAATACTTGGCGTTTTTTTGTCTTTTATACAGCTCAGTAAATTATTACCTGCTCCTAAACCCCCTCACTTTATGCTACCGATATTATCCATCACTCCTTATTATATTTACTGTATTAGCAGTAAATTAATAGGAGCTCTACTACAATTAGTCTGGTTGAGTTCAATAGATAGTAGCCAGTATAAAGTCGTAATTAACAACTTCACGAATAGGTTTGCAAAGGCCGATATTGTAATATGTTATACAATATAAAGTTTTATTGATGATATTTATTTTTATTTAAAATAGGAGACAATCGATGGCTCAAAAAAATGTCCGGTAATGCATGGTGGAGCAACAGAGAGTAGTATGTCGAACATGGCATGGTGGCCTAAGGCACTTAACCTCGATATTCTTCACCAACACGATAGTAAGATCAATCCTATGGGTTCTGACTTCAATTATCAAGAAGAGGTCAATAAACTCGACTTTACAGCCTTTAAGAAAGACTTACACACACTGATGACTGACAGTCAGGCATGGTGGCCAGCAGACTGGGGCCACTACGGTGGTCTAATGATCCGTATGTCATGGCATGCTGCGGGTAGTTATCGCATTGCCGACGGCCGTGGTGGGGCTGGTAAGGGTAACCAGCGTTTTGCACCGATGAACTCCTGGCCAGATAATGTCAATCTAGATAAGGCGCGTCGTCTACTTTGGCCTATTAAGAAAAAGTACGGTAACAAACTCAGCTGGGCTGATCTGATTGCCTATGCTGGAACCATTGCCTATGAATCTATGGGCTTAAAGACGTTTGGCTTCGCCTTTGGTCGAGAAGACATCTGGCATCCGGAAAAAGATATCTACTGGGGACCTGAAAAAGAGTGGCTCGCAGATAGCGATGGCAGTCATAGTAGGTATTCTGGTGAGCGAGATCTCGATAATCCCTTGGCAGCGGTGACCATGGGCTTGATTTATGTCAATCCCGAAGGCGTAGATGGTACCCCCGATCCACTGAAAACCGCTGAAGATATACGTGTTACCTTTGCTCGTATGGCGATGAACGACGAGGAAACTGTGGCACTTACCGCTGGTGGCCATACCGTGGGCAAGTGCCATGGAAACGGCGACGCCGACTTACTCGGTTCAGAACCAGAGGCTGCTGATATTGAAGAGCAGGGGTTTGGCTGGAACAATAAGACTAAGCGTGGTATTGGCAATGATACTGTTTCTAGTGGTATTGAAGGCGCATGGACAACTCATCCTACACAATGGGACAACGGCTATTTTTACCTCCTGCTTAACTACGAATGGGAATTAAAGAAAAGTCCTGCTGGTGCATGGCAGTGGGAACCTATCAACATTAAAGTAGAAGACAAACCTGTTGATGCAGAAAACCCGTCAATCCGTCATAACCCTATTATGACCGATGCCGATATGGCCATGAAGATGGATCCTGAGTATCGTAAAATTGCAGAGCGTTATTACAAAGACCCAGAGCATTTCTCTGACGCCTTCGCAAAAGCATGGTTCAAACTAACGCATCGAGATATGGGGCCAAAAGCACGTTACATTGGTCCTGATGTCCCCGTGGATGATCTTATTTGGCAAGATCCAGTTCCTAAAGGGAGTAGCGACTATGATATTCAGTTGGTGAAGAATAAAATTTATGCTACTGGGCTGAGTATTAGCGAAATGGTGGCCACCGCATGGGATAGTGCAAGAACTTTCCGTGGTTCAGATATGCGGGGAGGCGCCAACGGTGCCCGCATTCGTTTGGCTCCACAAAAAGATTGGCAAGGTAACGAAGCCGAACGTTTGAATAAGGTCTTAGCCTTTCTTGAACCTATTGCAGTTAATAGTGGCGCAAGCGTCGCCGATGTTATCGTTCTGGCCGGTAATGTCGGTGTTGAGCAAGCCGCAAAGGCCGTTGGTTTTGATATTACCGTTCCCTTTATGGCTGGCCGAGGAGATGCTTCGGTTGAGATGACTGATATTGATACCTTTAACGTGTTAGAACCCCTTCATGATGGTTACCGTAATTGGCTGAAGCATGATTATGTCGTCAGTGCAGAAGAGCTAATGCTTGACCGTACGCAACTTATGAGATTGACCGCACCTGAAATGACAGTATTAGTTGGTGGCATGCGTGTACTTGGTACAAACTACAACGGAGAAAAGCATGGTGTTTTTACCGAACAGGAAGGGGCTCTTACAAACGATTTTTTTGTCAACCTAACAGATATGAAATACACGTGGAGGCAAGCCGGGAATAACTTGTACGAAATCCGTAACCGCGATACGGACGAAATAAAGTGGAAAGCGACACGTGTTGATCTGGTTTTTGGCTCCAACTCTATTCTGCGTGCTTATGCCGAAGTCTATGCACAGGACGACAACAAAGAAAAATTTGTGGGGGACTTTGTCCTAGCATGGACAAAAGTTATGAATGCTGATCGCTTCAATTTAGCTTGCTAAGTAATCAAATTAAGATGAGGTTATCCCTGTGGAGGAGGCCGGTACATTATAACTGAGCCAAAAGGTAGACCAATTTTCGGCAACGCAACTTGGTCTACCTATGGATAAGTTAATAATTTTTGCTACTCATGTTGCTATTAGTACTGGTTTAGCTGCTGCCGAAGGTAATAACCTTGTATTGTTGCGATGAAAGTTAGGCTTCAAGTGAAATGAGTTAACGTTCTATCTATAATAAATTCAATACATAAATGGATTTATTATTAAAGTATTTCAAAAGAGAATAACGCTGTTTTTTAGTTTTTTTATATTGCTTGCAAGGAATTATTTAAGTAGTGTTTAGACAAACAGAGACTCTTAACAAATGTCGCTAATACACGCCTCAATAGAAAATATAGCGAACAGATTTTTAATCTGCACTCGATTGTAGCCCACGATTGCTCAAACCGCTGTTAGCGTTCTCTTAGTGATAAATTAAACTTAATGAATTAAAGGTGCTAAAAATAATGATAATGGACAAATCAGTTAATGTATTTGGTGAAAAGTTAGAAATTTGTGGAGCAGACCCTATTACAGGATTTTACCGAGACAATATGTGTAATACCTGTAAAAGTGATTTTGGCTCTCATACTGTTTGTATCGAAACTTCGCAGGAGTTTTTAGAATATTCAAAGTCTAGAGGGAATGACTTATCTACTCCGGTACCAGAATTTGATTTTAAGGGATTAAAGCCTGGAGATAGTTGGTGTGTATGTGCTGCTCGATGGTTAGAGGCCGCTAATAATAATATGGCTCCAAGGCTACATCTTAAAAGTACGCATATCAAAGCTCTGGAAATTATTCCAATGGCATTACTTAAAAAGTATGCGGTAGATTTAAATTAACGGTATGTTACCTAAATTAATAAAATGAATTACTCATGTTTTGTGTGCAGCTCTTGACTTGTTTCAGAAGTCATTCATTGAGTAACATTTTATAGCATGTATTTAAATGTAAAATTTTTACGTCAGCACTATGGTTTCTAAAGAAATCTCATGCCATTTCGTCAGGTTACCCTAATAAGGTTGATTTGACGTAATACCAAGCTAACACTACTATCCTTATAGCATCTATCACCAAATCTATGACGGCCATCACCATCATGTCTGTTTACTCTAAGTTATGAAGCGTTAATTGTTAGGAGGTTCAATGAACTTTAATAAATTACGACCTTATACCGTAGTAACCATGATTCTAGCTTTGGTATTATTAGCGATCATAGGGGGGATTTTATATTTTGCTCCTCAAGGATTAGAGGCAAGGGGTTGGACAAGCTTAGGCTTTCGTAAGCATCAGCTGAAAGACATACATTTTCTTTTGGGCTTTATCGTGTTGATATTGGTAATAATACATGGTTTCTTCAACTTAAGTGCCATCAAAAATTATTTAAAACCCAGTTCGAAGGTTTGGACATATCCACTGTTATGGCGGTAGTAGTGGTGTTTTTTACTGTGATAATGGCTCTTTTACTTTAAAATTGGCATAAATTAATTGCGATAGGCTAATAGCAAAGTATCTGGGGTAGCAATTCATTGGGCAATTCAGTTTAATATTGATTACTGGCCAATTATTTCAAACATCACACGATGAATACTGAATATTAACCAAAATAGAATGTCAGCTATGCGTTTTAACAAAATAAAACCAAAATTATTGGAAGGATAAAGTGGAGCGAGTTTGCTAAAATCACAACACTTTAGTTTTCAACTGGATATTGATGTTATTACCGTTAATGCTAGCCAAATGTACCCATAGCTCCTGGGTAGCTTACTTCTTCAATTTTTCCTGTGTCAACATCATAAATAAACCCTCGTATTGTCGAGGCATCAGGTCCTTCAGTCGGTATCCAAGGGTGATTCATAACCCTTGAAATTGAGCGTCTGACATCCCAACTTAAACGTTCAATTTGTTGCTCATTTGCAGGCGAGTCAAGCGCTTCGAGTGGACCACGAAAAGCATGAAACTGTGCGGGTGTTGAAGAGCTGTGGTTACAACTTGTAAACTTGCGCCCTGTCGCTTTTCCCAGTAGTTCCTCTGCTGCTGGATCACCTTCCAAACCAGCTTTAAGTAGGTCATCAGTAAAAGCCAACATACCACACCGAGTGTGATGGATTAATATAATTTCATTAGTATTGAGAAGATGATGCGAAATAATCAGGCAACGTATAGCATCGTCAGTGATAACTCCCCCTGCGTTGCGAATAATATGAGCATCACCTGTTTCCAGACCAAGCAAGTCTTCGATATCCAGACGTGCATCCATACAAGCGACAACAGCTACATGTTTCGCTGGATTGATAGGTTGTTTACCTGGGTGACCTGATTTATGAATTACTTGACCATCTGCATATAATCTATTGTTTTCTATTAATTTGTCTGTAATTACGTTAGGCATTATTTTCCTCTAATCAAAGTGAATTAATCAACAACTACCTTGCGTAGTAAATTTTTTTGCACTGCTGATCTACTAAGTCATCTTACACTTAATGTTTATAGCTTCAACAGTTTAATGACTTTTTCGACATGCCACCCTTTTCAAAGTAAATTAGACCGCCAGTGTACATAAACTCATATGAAGCTAAGGGTATATTTTAGTGGAATATAAGGTTCTTGTAATGGGGTTTACTGGAACCAGACGGTACAAAAAAATCATGTAAAATCAGGGGGATGTTAACGGTTCAAGTTAATGCGCTTACTAGTTGAACCTATATTCAGACATCCTTCTTTGTTAAAGGAATATCAACTTGGTTATTAACGGTATTAAAACACCAAGTGCGTCAATTAATAACTTTTATATTCAAGCTCTGCCGATGTTTATTCTTAAAAATTTTAGGTAGACATCTATTTTATTTTAATTATTTAAATACGCGGCCAATACAATAAATGTTATATAAAAAGAGATATCTCATAGATAGATTCAATGACTTTTTTTAGCTTCATTAGCTTTATAAGAGGAAAAACTTTTTAAATTCAATTCTAAACTAACCTAGGGTAAATACTTTTAGCAGGAATCAACCTGTAAAGTAAAAAATAAAAGCAAAAATTAACTCAATTAATAACCACACGAAGGTAGCTATAATAAACCCTATATTTACTCCTCAACATATACTACCCAATAACAGCTAAGTCTCGTTTGGTTAGCATATTTAGTTATGTAGAAGTCAAAAAATAATTTGCTATCCCCTTATTTTTTTAAAATTATGTGGCTATTTCTTAACGACTAAGATTAGACCAATAAGAACAAATAATGCCCCTATTATACGATTAGGCGTAATATCTATTTTGGGGTAACCCAACCATCCATTTTGATCTAATATTAAAGAGGCGATAATTTGCCCGACAACAATTGAAATAGCTAATACCATAGAACCAAGCTTGGGAGCTAAAAATACCGACATAGCAATATTAAATGCACCTAAAGCTCCTCCTAACCAAGCCCACCAAGGTATTGAAATTAAGCTATTAGCTTTAAACCATGTGCCACCCTGCAGTAAAGCAATAACCCCTAATATTATCGTACCTATAAGAAAAGAAATAAATGCAGCTTGAATTGGATTACTCAATGCTAGTCTTAGTTGAGAATTAACTCCTGCTTGAGAAGCAAGTGAAAACCCTACTAATACACTCAGTGGTAAAAGAAAATATATACCGATATTAGTCAATTTGATTTGTACTCCTGAACTAATAATGACATTGGTTGAACCCACCGTACTTGTTCAAAGTGCTTAATATCGAAGTGTTAAATTATTTTATGGTTAATTATTTAACACCAGATTATAGGCGGGAAATACCTATGTAGAATAAGCGAGGATTAAATAAAAAACCACTGTTTTATCCCCCCGTTTATTTATTGGAAAAGTTTAAATCCTTTTATATTTTTAGTGTTATGAAACACACAACCCTTCATATAATTATCAACGGGCTAAATTTTAAACAATTACACTATTGTCTTTGCCGCGAGTAACTAATAAAACTTGTTGGTTTAGTGTCGTTAAAATGCCGATGATATTTTTTCAATTACATCAATCGATCTTAACTAATAACGCTTTCAGCATTTAAAGCCTATACTTTTAATGCATTAAAATATTCGTCTTGGTTGTGAGTATGCATAGGTTAAAACTAAAGTGTTTTGTTATATTCCTGTATTCTTCGCAACCTACTTTTAGTTGAGTAGAGGACACTTACCATGAATAAAAAAAATTTACTTTCCACTAGATATATTGCAGGAATAATGGCCCTGCTGCTGACGTCAGGTGCTGTTTTGGCTGAAGCGGCTAAAATAAGCAAACCTAAAGGAGCAATGGGGAACGGTGTTACACAAGCTTATCAAGCAAAGACCAACCAATTTTGGTGGCCTGATCAATTAAATTTGTCTGCTCTTCGTGACCAAGACCCAAGGTCAAACCCCTATGGTGCAAATTTTAATTATGCTGACGCCTTTAGCGAATTAAATCTTGGAGCGGCAAAAAAAGATATCGACAGCTTGCTAACCACTTCTCAAGATTGGTGGCCTTCAGACTTTGGCAACTATGGTCCTTTTTTTATACGAATGACATGGCATAGCACGGGTACATATCGAACTTTAGACGGTCGTGGAGGAGCTGCAGGCGGACAACAACGTTTTGAACCTTTAAATAGCTGGCCAGACAATGGCAATCTAGACAAAGCACGTCGGCTACTTTGGCCAATAAAAATGAAATACGGCGAGGCTCTTTCTTGGTCTGATTTGATGGTATTAGCGGGTAATGTTGCTTTAGAAAATATGGGGTTTGAAACTTATGGTTTTGCGGGTGGACGTGCCGATGATTGGGAGCCTGATCTAGTTTATTGGGGTCCAGAAATAGAAATGTTGGCAAGTGATCGTGAAGACCGCGATGGTAAATTACAGCGTCCATTAGGTGCTACTCATATGGGGTTGATTTATGTAAATCCTGAAGGTCCAAAAGGTGTTCCTGATCCAATCGCTTCAGCTAAAAATATTCGGGTCGCTTTTAGTCGTATGGCAATGAACGATGAAGAAACACTGGCGTTAACTGCGGGTGGGCATACGTTTGGTAAGATGCACGGGGCACATAAACCTGCTGATTGTTTAGGCCCTGAGCCTGCAGCCGCCGGTGTTGAAGAGCAAGGTTTAGGATGGAAAAATAAATGTGGTAAGGGTCATTCTGAAGACACGGTAACCAGTGGTTTAGAAGGTGCTTGGACACAGGCACCGACACGTTGGACTTCATTATATCTTAGTAACTTGTTGAATTTTGAATGGAAGCAAACACGCAGCCCAGCAGGGGCTATTCAGTGGATGCCCACCGATGAGTCTTTGCTCAAAGTAGTACCTGATGCTCATGTCAAAGGTAAATTTAATCCACCGGTAATGACGACTGCTGACTTGGCCTTTAAATTTGACCCTCAATACAGAAAAATAGCGGAACGGTTTTTAGTTAATCCCAAAGAGTATCAACTCGCCTTTGCCAAAGCTTGGTATAAACTAACACACAGAGATATGGGGCCAAGAAAAAACTTTTTAGGTAGTGAGGTCCCTGAAGATATTAAAATTTGGCAAGACCCAATTGCAAAGAATACTTACTCAACAATCAATGATAATGATGTTACCAAGCTCAAATCTAAGTTACTCGACTCAGGTCTTACTGTGCAAGAATTAATCAGAACAGCCTGGGCTTCTGCTGCAAGCTATCGTGACTCGGACATGCGTGGTGGCGCAAACGGTGCTCGTTTAGCTTTAGCTCCGCAAAAAGATTGGGCTGTTAACAATCCAGCTGAAGTAGAGAAAGTCATCAACGTTCTTAAAGAAATTCAAAGTGAAGTAAATGGTGATTGGTTTAATAATACAGTATCACTTGCCGACCTGATTGTTCTTGGTGCTGCTGCTGCCATCGAAAAAGCAGCACGAGACGGTGGATATGACATACAAGTTCCTTTTACTCCTGGACGTGGTGATGCAACACAGGATCAAACGGATGTTAATTCATTTTCATTGCTAGAGCCAAGCGCTGACGGCTTTCGTAACTACTTTGATGTAAAAGAAAGTTACAAGTCACCCACTCAGATGTTAGTTGATAAAGCCGATCAGCTAGATCTTTCTGTACCTCAAATGACAGTATTAGTCGGTGGATTAAGAGCACTTAATACTAACTATAGCGGTATTTCACATGGTGTATTGACGTCTAATCCAGGAACACTAAGCAATGACTTCTTTGTTAATTTGTTAGATATGGCAACGGTTTGGAAGAAGTCTGCAGAAGAGGGTGTTTATGAAGGCATTGACCGTAGTACAGGGGAGATGAAGTGGACTGCAACGTCAGTTGACTTAATCTTTGGTTCAAACTCTGAGTTACGCGCTGTTTCTGAAGTCTATGCGTTTGACACGTCAAAAGAGAAGTTTTTGAATGATTTTGTTGCCGCATGGGTAAAAGTCATGAATGCTGATAGATAATAACTTGAGTTAATCCATTAGTTTACCTTATGAAATGCTGCCTGATTTATTCTAATGGCAGCATTTTTTTTAATGTTCGGGTGTAACAGCGGCGATATTGCTGTAAATTATCCAGTTACTTACTCTTTATATTTAGCCTTATGACAACAATTCGTTTGACTCAATTCTCACACGGCGCAGGCTGTGGTTGTAAAATCTCACCATCGGTTCTTGATGTAATGTTAAAGTCATCACTTGTTTTGCCTGAGAATAATGCACTTTTAGTCGGCAATAATACCAAAGATGATGCGGCTGTTTTTGATATTGGTAATGGTCAGGGCGTGATTTCAACTACTGATTTTTTTATGCCTATTGTCGATGATCCTACCGATTTTGGTAAAATTGCTGCTTGTAATGCCATTAGTGATATTTATGCCATGGGCGGAAAACCAATAATGGCAATAGCTATTTTAGGATGGCCAGTTAAGCTATTAGCGCCAGAAATTGCCCAACAGGTACTTGATGGTGCTAGAGCTATTTGTGCTAAAGCGGGTATTCCATTAGCAGGTGGTCATTCTATTGATGCGCCAGAGCCCATTTTTGGCTTAGCCGTTACTGGTTTAATTAATAATGCCGACATTAAGCGAAATAATACCGCAGGGGTTGGAAATCTTTTGTATTTAACCAAACCTTTGGGGGTCGGTATTCTGACAACGGCAGAAAAGCAAGGGAAATTATTACCTGAGCACGCTAAAATTGCGCCACATGTTATGAAAACCTTAAATTCTATAGGGCAAGAATTTGCCGCCTTAGATGCGGTTACGGCTATGACTGATGTAACAGGTTTTGCACTGTTAGGGCACCTGTTGGAAATGTGTCAAGGCAGTAGTGTTGGAGCGGTTATTGACTTTGAAAAAGTACCTTCTCTTGATTTTGTCAATGACTATATAGACCAAGGGTGTATACCGGGTGGCTGTGAGCGAAATTTTGACAGTTATGGTGAACAGGTTGGGCCACTAACAGCCAAACAAAAAGCACTTTTATGCGACCCTCAAACCAGTGGTGGTTTACTGGTAGCCGTAAAACCAGAAGGCAGACAAGTTTTTGAAGCCTTATGTCAAAAAAACAATCTAAACTTACAGCCTATCGGTGAATTAGTGCCGATAAAATCGCCAACAGTGAGTTTACTTTAATGACCATAAAGAGCTCTGCAACATCACGAGCAAACAGCGCTGACTTTCGGGCTATTATTAGGGATAAAATTCCTTTACTGGATGTGCGCGCCGCCATTGAATTTGAAAAAGGGGCTTTTAACCATTCTGTTAATTACCCGCTAATGAATAATGATGAAAGGGCGGCGGTGGGCCTCTGTTATAAAAACAAGGGACAAGCGGCTGCCATTACTTTGGGTAATGAATTGGTTACTGGGCAAACTAAAGCAACGCGACTGGCACAATGGCAAAACTTTAGCCAAAAAAATCCACAGGGTTATGTTTATTGTTTTCGGGGAGGTTTACGTTCCCAAACAGTGCAAGCTTGGTTAAAAGACTCAGGCTGTAATTACCCACTGCTTACTGGTGGATATAAAGCACTTCGCCAATTTCTTCTTAATGAATTAGAGAAACTAGCATCACATCCTTTAATGATTGTTGCTGGTAACACCGGCAGTGGGAAAACGCTTTTTTTGGCTCATTGTCAAAATAGTTTAGATTTAGAGGGCGCTGCAGGTCACCGTGGTTCAAGTTTTGGTGGTTTTGTTACTCAACAATCCAATCAAATAAATTTTGAAAATAAACTGGCTGAACAGTACATTACGGGTAATTATTCTTTTGATCACCCCTTGATTTTAGAAGATGAGGGCAGGTTAATTGGCAGTGTCCATCTACCTGAAAGCTTACGACTAGCGATGGCATTAGCACCCATAGTAGTGATTGAAGAAAGTTTAGAATATCGTCTTGAGCAAATATATCAAGAATATATTATAAAGATGTCAGACGCATACCAGTCTACTTATGGTGTCGAACAAGGCTTTATTTTATTTAGTGAGTATTTGGCGCAAGGCTTATTTAAAATAAGAAAACGCCTTGGTACAGAGCGTTATATCCAGTTAACGAAAATACAGGGTGAGGCATTAACTCAACAGGGTAAGGGGCAAACTCATTATCACCTTGATTGGTTAAAACCGCTGCTCAATGAATATTATGATCCTATGTATCAATATCAGCTAGGCCTAAAGGCTAAAAGAGTTATTTTTCGTGGTAACAATATCCAATGCCTAGATTTTTTACACAATTTATAATCCTTAGCGGTTGTATAGTGTTTCAAATTGGTTAAGAATATGTACCTTAGTTTACGCGTGCTTTAGAAGCGTTAGGCACCAAAGGCTCTTAAGATAACTTTACCGGCGGTAAAATCTTATTGCCAAGTTTACATTAAACCGACAAGACTTATTTTATAGTAAAAAACAAATGACATACTGATTTTTGAAGTACACCCTTTCTAATTTAATCATTATTCTTAGTTTTATTTTTTTTAAACCACTTTTATCGACTTATATTTCAGCATTAGGATATAACTTTTATGTTACCCAGTACACCCGAGTGGCAGTTACTCGTCAATCATTATGACAAAAATATACAGCTCCAAATGCGTGACTTATTTACGCAAGATAAAGAACGTTTTAATACTTTTTCTCTGACGAATGCAGGCATTACCCTAGACTATTCTAAAAACCGTATTACTGATGAAACTATGCACTTGTTAATGAATTTAGCTCAATCAGCTGACTTATTAACTAAGCGTGATGCAATGTTTAAGGGTTCAGCTATTAACACCACTGAAAATCGCCCAGTGCTGCATACCGCATTACGTAATTTTTCTAATACACCGGTTTATGTTGATGGCGTTGATGTAATGCCGCAAATACAGCAAACCTTGGTTAAACTAGAAGGTTTTGTTAACGATATTTCTTCAGGTAAAAAAGTAGGCTATACAGGAAAAGCTTTTACTGACGTGGTCAGTATCGGTATTGGTGGTTCTTTTCTTGGCCCAAAAATAATGTCAGAGGCATTAAAACCTTATCAACAATCTCAGTTAAAAGTGCATTTTATTGCTAATGTTGATGGTTGTCATATTCATGATGTACTGGCTCAAGTTAATCCTGAAACAACGCTCTTTATCACATCGTCTAAAACACTAACGACCCAAGAAACATTAACTAATACCTTAACCGCACGAGATTGGTTTATTGAAGCAGCCAGTGCGGATAAAGTTAACTGCCATTTCGCCTGTGTTTCTTCTAATATTGAAGCAGCTGAAAAATTAGGTATTGATAAAAAAAATATTTTTCCTATGTGGGATTGGGTAGGCGGTCGTTATTCGGTTTGGTCTGCTATTGGTTTACCTTTGGCCTTAGCGATAGGCTTTGATAATTACCGGGACTTTTTAGAAGGTGCGTTTGAAATGGATGAACATTTTACTCAAGCTCCGCTAGAAAAAAACTTACCAGTTATTCTTGCTTTGTTAGGTATTTGGTACCGAAATTTTCATGGTGCACAGTCGCAAGTCCTATTACCCTACTATCATTATTTACGAGGTTTACCTGCTTATATTCAACAACTGGATATGGAAAGTAATGGTAAGTCAATTTCACTTGATAATAAATCGCTGTCTTATGATACTGGTCCTATTATTTGGGGGAGTGAAGGTACCAATGGACAACACTCATTTCACCAATTGATTCATCAAAGTCGAACACCTATTCCTGTTGATTTTTTAATGCCTTTAATTTCACATCATGAAATTGGCAATCATCACGATATGTTAGCCTCTAATTGTTTTGGTCAAAGTCAGGCATTAATGGAAGGGCAAAGCTTGACGGAAGTGAAGGCAGCGATGAAAAAAGCTAACTGTGATATTGCGGAAATTCAAAAGCTGTCAACTCATAAAGTTATGGAAGGGAATAAACCAAGTAATACCATTTTATTTGAAAAATTGACGCCTAAAGTACTTGGGAGTTTAATCGCTATGTATGAACATAAAGTGTTTGTTCAAGGGGTGATTTGGCGAGTAAATTCTTTTGATCAATGGGGTGTTGAGTTAGGCAAGTCATTGGGTAATAGAGTATTAACTAAAATATCTGAACCTGCTGAAGCATTAGATATGGACGGTTCAACGAATGAATTAATTAAGTTGTATCGTAATCGTTTTAGTGATTAGCGAGCAATTTGTCATTATTAAAATATTAAAGTGTTAATGAGACGCCTATTCTAATAAGAAAAAACGTTTTTTGTTATCCGCGCCAATAAAAGTTATCTGTTGTATAAACCTTTAGCCATTTCTTCAGTGTTAATATGTTTTTAATACTGGTCTTGAAATCGATATCAGTATAAATCTTCAGGTTTTCCAAGATGAAACTGATAACGAGTGACTCAGTTTCAGTTGCTCCAAGTTATCAAATCAATCAATAAAAAATATAAAAAGGTCTAAAAGTTAGCAGGTATAAACTTGCTTATAATGAAAAGGCCGTATAACGTAGCTATCAATCTAAATGCCCTAGTAATTAAGTCGCATATGTTCGTTCTTTTTGAAAGTCGACGTGATTACTTTGGGTAATAATAATAAATACCGTGCTGATATGTTGATGTTAGCCAGTATTACCGGATGATTTTTATAGGAAGTTAGATTTGTTAGCGGCATCGTTAGTGCTATGCGGCGATGATCTACAGGATATGTAATGAATAAAACAGCAGCAGAAATTTTAGGCAACCCCGATTATCTTGCCATCTCTTATGGTGGATATCGTAAAAACACTCGTGCTATTCAGCCAACAGTTGAACAGTTAAAAGAGGATATGAAGATCCTCTCAGCAATGGGCATAAAAATCTTACGTGATTATAACGTTCAGCTTCAACATGCGTCCAACCTGTTAAAAGCGATCCGAGAGTTAAAAAATGAGGAGCCGAGTTTCGAGATGTATGTCATGTTAGGGGCTTGGATCGACTGTCAATATGCTTGGACTGATAATACCCCTAATCACGAAGTTGAGAGTACACAGGCCAATGCCTCAGAAATTCAACGGGCCGTCGATCTAGCCTGTGCCTACCCAGACATTGTTAAAGTTATCGCCATTGGTAATGAAGCTATGGTCAGGTGGGCAACCAGTTATTTTGTTAGGCCAAATGTTATTTTGAAATGGGTTAACCATTTGCAAGATTTAAAACAATCAGGGGACTTGCCTGCCGATTTGTGGATTACCAGTTCGGATGACTTTTCATCTTGGGGCGGCGGAGATCCTAGTTACCGTACTGAAGATCTCGAGAAGCTAATCACAGCTGTGGATTATGTCTCTATGCATACCTATCCTATGCATAATTCTCACTATAACCCTCAATTTTGGATTGTGCCTGCTGATGAAGAAGCACTTTCAGATAAAGAAAAAATACATTCAGCAATGCTTCGTGCCAAAAATTTTGTTACTGAGCAATACCAAGGTGTATTTGATTATATGCAAAGCATTGGGGCTAATAAACCACTACATATTGGTGAAACTGGATGGGCTACCGTCTGTGTTCAGGATTACGGTGCACATGGCTCAAAAGCTGCTGATGAATATAAGAGTGGTCTTTATTACCAACACATGCGCGAGTGGTCCAATGCTAATAACATTTCTTGTTTTTATTTTGAAATGTTTGACGAAAGTTGGAAAGATCAGAACAATGAACAAGGGTCAGAAAACCACTTTGGCTTAATAAATCTGAAGGGTGAAGCAAAATATGCTTTATGGGATTTGGTTGACCAAGGTGCTTTTGATGGCTTGACACGAGGAGGTCAGCCGATCATTAAGAGTTACAACGGTGATAAGAAAACAATGATGGACAATGTGTTGGTCCCACCGACCCATTATTAATTAGCTAGGTGTAAATAGTCCCTTAGAATATTGAACACGGCTTTTATTTTTCAGGTGATAAAATTGCGTACTATAGAACAGATGATTAGGCACTGTAACTGGTTTAAAGGTGTTCCTGACGAGGCCTATCACGAGTTGATTAAAGCGGCTCGTATTAAATATTTTGCCGATAAAAAATACCTTTATCGTTTAGGTGATACCACTGAGTCAGTCTATGGGGTTATCTCTGGCTTTGTTCGGGTAAAAATCAGTAGTATTGAAGGACAAGAATTTGCCATTACTGAATTTTCGACTGACTCATGGCTTGGTGAATATTTACTTTCTGACCAACCCGTACGAATGTTTGAGGCACAAGTTCTTGAAAAATCTAGTATCATTGAACTACCCAAATGGGTGGTTCAATCTGTCGCTGAGAAGTATCCTGTAGTCTATAAAAATTTATTTTTAGAACAATCTGACCGGACATTGGAAATGTGTAAGCTGCTCAGTGGCATGCTGTTTTATCCACTCAAGGCAAGACTTGCAGGACGATTATTTTGGTTCGCTCAACACTATGGTAATGATGTTGATGAGGGGGTGTTCATTGATAAAAAAATGAGCCAATCTGAGTTAGCTGATTTGACCTTAGGCTCCCGTCAGCGAATTAATAAAATAATCAAAGAATTTGAGGCAAAAGATATTTTATCAACAAATGGACAACGCTATTTAGTAAAAAATATGGCAGCGCTAAAAAGCGAAATTAAAATAAAAAGATAGTCTGTAAATTTTTTAATTAAAAAGTTAGTTAATAGAGGGCAATTTTTTGGTTAATCGTTCAGCTTAATTGAGTGTGGCTCCAGTTAAAATGAGTCTTTAAGGGCTTTAACACTAGGATTAATGACCAATATTTTAGTTAATCGCCAATCAAAAAAACGCTATCCTGCTATAACAATGGCTCTCAGTAATAACAAAACCCTGTTAACTTTAAAGCAGGTAAACTATTAACGGTAGGTTAAAATGATTGAAACCAATTTTATTGAAGCCAGTGTTATTGCTAACGGTGTTGATATCGCTTATCAACTTCATGGTGAGGACAAGAACCCAACAGTGTTATTGGTCCATGGCCTAGGCACACCATTAACTGGTTGGCCAACTGATATGATTAAGGGGTTTGTCGATAAAGGCTTCCAAGTCCTGCTGCTTGATAATAGAGATATAGGTAAGTCAAAAATTTTAGCTAAGCCGTCATTGACTACTATTGTTTGGACAACCATTAAATTTAAACTGGGATTTTCACCTCGAGTACCTTATCAGCTAAACGATATGATGGAAGATATCATAGCATTATTAGATCATTTACAATTAAATAAGGTACACCTTATTGGCGCTTCAATGGGCGGAATGATTGCGCAATTATTAGTGATTTATCACCCTAAGAGAGTAGAAACACTAACGTCGATTATGTCAACTACCGGCACTAAAAATATTCCCCCTATTGATTGGAATATTAGGAAACAGCTTATTAGTATACCAAAATCAAGCGCTTATCAGGAGCGTTTGACTTATCATATTAATAATTGGCGAGTCATCGGTAGTCCGAATTATCCAGCGACTGAGCAGTATTTAACTGATTATGTAGACGCCCTAATAAAGCGAGGTATCACTATTAGAGGCACTCTTAGTCAGATATTAGCGATTATGGTAGCGAGGAACAGAGAGTCACTACTTAAATCAGTTAATATTCCTAGTTTAATATTACATGGAGACAGTGATGGACTTGTCCATGTCGAAGGGGGCAAAGCAACGGCTAACGCTATTCCCTTTGCTAGGCTTAAAATTTATCCGGGTATGGGGCATGATTTCCCAGTAGAATTGGTGCCAAAAATCGTTGATGATATTATTGAGTTTATTTTTGATAACAATAACGATAGTTCAAATCAAATAAACAAATAAAGTGTTGTTCTCTGACTCAGTATTACAAAATGGTTATCAGCTCTGATAGTTAAGGGATTGATTAGCCGTTAACTAATCTTTAGCTGTTGCAAATGAAAAGCAAAATATAAGCCAATGAGGGTTTACTCATTAATATTTTTGAGTAGCTAACCTCGCGAGTAACTTTAATCAAACATCTCAGGTTGTTCGGCACAAATTACCTTACACATGGGCATGAAACTAAAATAACCGGCTAGTTCACTGCCAACTATATTATATGACGCTTGAGCGGCTTCATCACCAATAAGGATTGGTTTACCGGCTGCTTGGGCTAATAACTGTGCTTGGCAACTCCGTTCCATGGTAATAAACCACCACGCAGCGGCTTCCACTGTTTTTCCTACGGTTAATAAACCATGGTTCTGTAATATTGCTGCCTTACTCTTTCCAAGCTTTTTAGCGATACGTTTACCTTCACTTGCATCGAGTACTACGCCGGTAAAGTCGTCAAATACAACATGATCTTTATAAAATGCACAGGCATCTTGAGTTATGGGATCAAGGGTTTCTCCAAGGGTTGACCAGGTTTTACCATATAGAGAATGTGCGTGAGCCGCGGCATTAACATCAGGATGGGCGCTGTGTATCTGAGAGTGAATGGCAAAAGCGGCACCGTTAAGAAAACCTTCTCCTTCGACTACATCACCTTGATGGTTTACCAATAACAGCTGTGATAGTTTTATTTGTTTGAATGAAACGCCCATGGGGTTAACCCAAAAATGATCTAAGCGTTCTGGATCTCGCACTGTTATATGTCCTGCTAATCCTTCGTCAAAACCAAATTTACCAAATAATCGAAAAGCAACCAACAGCATTCGTTTTCGATGTAGGCGAATCTCTTCAATAGTTTCGCCTTCAAAAATAGTGGGTAAAGCGCCTTTGGTATTCATCACAACATTATTCAGGGTATCGGTCATATTGATTCTCTTTTACTAAAGTGTTAAGCAACGGTTAAATATTATCTGCCTTGTCATATTATCTGATCCCAGTAAAATTTTAGAATACCGTCAGTAACATTGCGATTGAATAATATTAATGGCCTAAGCAATATGTTCGAATGTTTAGGCCAAATATCATCATTTAATTGATTGGATTGTCGCTTATCGACATTTTATACCAGTCATATGATTTTAGCAGTAGTTGCCTATAGCCAATCAGGTAAGGTGTCATAACTGGCGCTGTCAACATTTCTCACTAGATTTCCCCAGTGATAGCTCAAGGGTAACTCACTAGCGAAGAAGTATTTCATCGCTTGAATCTTACCCTGATAGAATTTTTCATCACTGTTATGAGGTGAATCTTTTAAACCTTGATTAGCAATAGCTGCTTGTCTTAGCCATAACCAAGCAATAGTAATATGACCAAACATATTTAAATAACTCACTGAGTTTGAAAAAACCAAATCAATGTGTTGATGCTCTGCCTGTGCTAAGACCTCTGTTGTCACTTGTTTTAAATTTGCTATCGCTGCTTTTAGCTCTGCAGCATAGCTAGACAAACTTGGTACTTGTTCTAACTCAATAATGGTCTTACTTATTTCGTTTAAAAAGGTGTGATAGCCAGTAAAATTTTTCATTGGGACTTTACGACACATTAAATCAAGTGATTGAATACCGGTAGTGCCTTCGTGGATCGGATTGAGACGATTGTCACGGTAGAATAATTCTACTGGGTGTTCATTACAGTAACCATGGCCACCTAGTACTTGTATGGCTAAATCATTCGACTTCGTTCCCCATTCTGAAGGCCAGCTCTTAATGATAGGGGTAAGAAAGTCTAAGATAATTGAGGCATGTGAACGCTCAGTTTCTGTTGGGGCTGTTTTTTCGTCATCCGCTAGTTGTTGGCCATATAAGCAAAGCGCATAGGCACCTTCTGAATAAGCTTTCTGTGTTAATAACATCCGCCTAACGTCCGGATGTTCAATAATATTAACTGGTGGTGATTCTGGGTCTTTACACGATAATAATCGGCCTTGAGGACGTTCTTTTGCATAATCTAAAGAATATTGAAAACCGGTGAGTGCGGTCGTCGCAGCAGCAGTACCAACTAATATACGGGCTTCATTCATCATATGAAACATGTACATCAAGCCTTTATGTTCTTCGCCAACAAGATAAGCAACTGCACCATCTTGCTCACCAAAACTTAATGCGGCAGATGTTTGACCACGGCCACCCATTTTATGAAATAACCCGGCCAAGGCGACTTCATTGCGCGCGCCAAGGCTGCCATCATCATTGACTAAAAATTTAGGCACAATGAACAACGATATACCTTTAACGCCTTTTGGTGCCCCTTTAATTCGGGCGAGTACTAAATGAATAATATTCTCATTAAGGTCATGATCACCCCCTGAGATATAAATCTTATTACCGGTTAAGCGATAATTACCATCTTCAGCTTTAATAGCGGTGGTGGTTAGATCAGCAAGACCGGAACCGGCACCAGGTTCTGTCATTGCCATTGTGCCGGCAAAACGACCTGCTCGCATTGGCCGAACCCACTTTTCAATTTGTTCTGGGGTTCCGTGTGACTCAATTAGGTTACAGTTGGCATGGGTTAAGGAAATATAACCCAGTGTTGTACTGCCTACTGCAGATAAGTAAGTAAAAGCGGCACTAGCAGCAATTAGGGGGAGTTGCATGCCACCCATTTCATAATCTGTTGTTGGACAAGTTAAACCCGCATGGGTGACAGCATCTAAAGCAACTTTTATCTCTGGTATCATATGGACTTTTTTGCCATCAAATGTTGGCTCATTCGCATCAACTTTTTGTCGGATAGGGAGAAAGTATTTCTCAGCAATAACCTGTGCGATATCCAGAGCACCATTGAAGGTCTCTTTGTCATGATCTTTGTAACGTTCACGACTGGTAAGTGATTCGACATCGAACATTTCATATAAGAAAAATTCAATATCTCGACGACTAACGATAGGTGCAGGCATAATTTATACTCTAATCCAAATGATATTATACTAAACTTATTATCAAATTTTACTGTCACCTTGGTGACAAAACTAGGGATACTTTTTAATAAAATACCTATGAGGGTATAACTCGGTGATCCCCTTTGAGCGCTTAATCAAAGGGTGTTATTACGCTATTTATTTTGTAATATCGTTAAATTACAAAATTTATCCTTTGAAGATACACAGATACCTGATAATTTAGCCTTACTTATTGTTAATTAGACGATAAATCGTATTATGTTAATAGTAAGTACAATTTAATAAAAGAACAAAGTTGAAAGACCGCTCAGTATTTTACTTTACCCTAAGAGGTTTGTTTGCTGTGTACTGGCCTTAATAGTGATCTATGCTTGGTCAAGTAAACAATATTGGACTGAATACTCAATATAGAGTCCCTTATAATAAAGATTTATGTATAAAGGCTAGAACACCGTATAACGGTATATATAGCTAAAATATAACGCAATAAAATAAAAATAATAACTAAAAGCAAAAAGGAAAATATAATGGATTTTGCAAACAAATTGGGGACGATCGATAGCACCATCTTTATTGTCTACGTCATAGGTCTATTGTGCCTCGCGCTTTGGATTTCTCGGAATGAGAAAAAAGAAGGTGCGAATACTGAAGATTATTTTTTAGCCAGTAAAGCCCTTCCTTGGTGGGCCATCGGTGCTTCTTTAATCGCCGCCAACATTTCAGCAGAACAAATTATTGGAATGTCTGGTTCGGGTTATGCTATGGGCTTAGCCATTGCATCATATGAATGGATGGCAGCTATTACCCTGATAATAGTAGGAAAATATATGTTACCTATTTTCTTAGAAAATAAAATATTCACCATGCCACAATACCTTGAGCAACGCTTTGATAGTAAGGTTAAAACAACTTTAGCCGTTTTTTGGTTGGCGGTTTACACCTTTGTCAACTTAACCGCAGTCTTGTGGTTGGGTGGTCTAGCCATTGAAACGGTTGCCGGCGTCGACTGGATGTTCGGTATGATATTTTTAGCAGTTTTCTCTGTTGCCTACTCTTTATATGGTGGTCTAAAAGCAGTCGCTTATACTGATATATTACAAGTGGTGTTATTAGTATTCGGTGGTCTGCTACTGAGTTATTTAGCTTTAGATGCCGTTTCTGATGGTCAAGGTGTGCTAGCGGGATTTGGCATACTTACGGATCAAATGCCTGAACATTTCGATATGATTTTAAGTCCTGAAAATGAACATTACATGAGTTTACCTGGTATCTCAGTATTAGTTGGCGGCATGTGGATCATGAACTTTAGTTATTGGGGTTTTAATCAGTATATTATTCAACGAGCATTAGCGGCTAAAGACTTAAAAGAGGCACAAAAAGGTATCGCTTTTGCTGCTTACCTTAAGTTGTTAATGCCACTGATTGTTGTCCTCCCGGGTATTGCTGCGGTTGTGCTTTATCCAACACTAACTACACCCGATCAAGCCTATCCATCGATGATGGCATTAATGCCTGTTGGTATAAAAGGTTTAGTTTTTGCTGCCTTAGTAGCGGCAATAGTCTCATCGCTTGCATCAATGACAAACAGTATTTCTACCATTTTTACTATGGATATCTATACCCAATTCAAACCCAATGAAAGCCAGCGTCATTATGTACATATTGGTCGTATCGCAGCGTTGGTTTCTTTGTGTATCGCTTTAATCGTTGCTCAGCCATTATTGGGTAAGTTTGATCAAGCATTTCAATATATCCAAGAGTTTACTGGTTTCTTTACTCCTGGCATTGTTGTTATCTTCGTTATGGGGATGTTCTGGAAACGAGCAACATCGATGGGCGCTTTATCCGCTGCATTGGGTTCAGCAGTATTTTCTTTAATACTGAAATTTGCTTGGCCTGAGTTACCCTTTATGGATCGAGTTGGCTTAGTGTTCATTATGTGTTTGGTGCTTTGTTACTTAGTCTCGATGGCAGGTAAACCTAATACGACAGACAGCAGTGTAAGTTTAGACCAAGTAAACTTTGCTACTAAAAGGTCATTTAATGTTGCTGCAGTCGGTGTGATACTTATTATTACCGCTTTATACGCCACTTGGTGGTAACTAATAAAATAATCATAAAAAGGTCAATTTATATTGACCTTTTTATTTTTTTAAACCGTGAAATTTAAGTGGTAATCTGCTGTTGTTCTTGTTTTAAAAGCCAAAACCCTAAATGTCCGTCCTATTGCAGAGCCTAGTTCGTCGATTGTTAACGTTAGCCGTTAAATCTTACCGCACTAAGGTTGTCATTAATTTATACTCATACCTATTATTAATTTAAAGAATAGCTAAAAATTTATTTCATATATCAATATTTTATAATTATATATTGGTAATGGGTTCATAACATTGGTAGATTGACTGCGGCATTAGCTTCTAGGTGTCTAGACGTAAATAAAAAAATTAAAGACTGAATAAATGAGAAATACTATGTTTTACCAAACTGACGATGTTCGAATTAACCAAATAAAAGAGTTGTTGCCACCCATTGCACTACTCGAGCGATTTCCTGCTACAGAACAAGCCTCTAAGTCGGTTTTTGAGGGTAGGGCAGCTATTCATGAAATATTCAATGGCAAAGATGACCGCTTATTAGTGGTTATTGGGCCATGTTCAATTCATGACCCTAAAGCGGCACTTGAGTATGGTGATCGCTTAGTTAAATTACGAAAAAAATACGCTAATACCTTAGAAATAGTGATGCGAGTATATTTTGAAAAGCCTAGAACAACGGTTGGTTGGAAAGGTTTAATTAATGACCCTTATATGGATAATACTTTTAACCTTAATGATGGTTTACGTATTGGCCGAAAATTACTGCTTGATTTAAATGATCTAGGTTTACCTACTGCTGGTGAATTTTTAGATATGATCACGCCACAATATATGGCTGATTTTATGTGTTGGGGCGCAATTGGTGCTCGTACGACTGAAAGCCAAGTGCATAGAGAGTTAGCTTCTGGTCTTTCTTGCCCGGTTGGTTTTAAAAATGGCACTGATGGTACAACAAAAGTTGCTATTGATGCTATTGGTGCAGCAAGTGCACCACACCACTTTTTATCGGTTACTAAGTTAGGGCATTCAGCCATTGTTGAAACTACAGGTAATCCAGACTGTCATATTATTCTTCGTGGTGGAAAAACCACTAACTTTGATGCAGACTCGGTGAATAAAGTTACCGACCAATTGACTCAGTCATCACTAAACACAAAATTAATGATCGACTTTAGCCATGCCAATAGCAATAAAAAGTTTGAAAATCAAATGTTGGTCTCTACTGATGTTAGCCAACAAATAGCGAAGGGCAATGATAATATTTTTGGTGTTATGGTTGAAAGTAACTTAGTAGAAGGTCGACAAGACTTGATTGATGGCGAAGCTAAAGTATATGGTCAAAGTTTAACTGACGCTTGTATTGGTTGGAGTGATACTGAAGCCTTACTTGCTCAATTAAGTGACGCTGTAATAGCTCGTCGAGCATAATTAAACATTAAACATTAAACATTAAACATTAAACTTAATAATTTTGTGTTTAAACAATTAAAAAAGCAGGAGTTTATAACTACTGCTTTTTTAATGCGCTAAAAACATATCAATAGCACAATCACAAATTTCTTCAACTTGGGTGACATCAGTATAAATACCATCAATTAGTAGTTTAGCAATACCATGCACTGTTCCCCAAAGTACTTGTGAAGCTCTTAGTGCATTATCTTCTTCACTATGATTTAGTAGTTTCAAATCTTGCCACTCTTTGGTCATCTCTACTTGGTATTGAAAACATGGATAGGCAGTATCACGTAATTCTTGGGTGCTATTCTCTTGTTTCCAAATAGCTCGACCAAACATTAATTCATAAAGCTCAGGGTTATTTTTAGCAAATTTCACATACTGGTGAATATATCGCGAAAATTTCTCTTTTGTTGATCTTCCTTCAAAATCAAAGCTATTTTTGTTCATCAAGTAGAGTTGTTTAAACCCTTTTTCTGCTATGCCACACAGCAAAGCGTTTTTATCTTTGAAGTGATGGTAGGGAGCGCTTCTTGATACACCGACACGAGCAGCCAACTTGCGTAATGAAACTTCTTCTATGCCACTTTCAGTTAGCATTATTGCAGCCACTTCGAGTAAGGTCGTTCTTAAATCACCATGGTGATACTTTGCTTTCGTTGGTATATTTATCATACCCCCTAATTTAACAATCTATAGGTGATTAATCAATCTTGACACCGTCTTAGTCAATGATAAGTAAACGACTCACCAGTAGAATGGATATGATGTGGCAATTCAACTTTATATTACCGATAATCCTGGCCCATTAATCTCAGTGGGCCTAGCGTTACGGGTCTTTTTATTAGTGATTATCTATGTTCCTTTGGCTCCGATACCACATATAATCGGCATAACTTCTACAGCTTATTTTATTTCTACTGCTACACTTGTGTATGGAGTGATAACTTGGTTATTTGATACAAGCGCCTGCTTCTATCCTCACATCCTTCGATAAAGAGAAAATATCTGTCATTAATAATAGGCGATGTTTGATATTTGGCGTTGAATTTTATATAGGTGATTGTTTTATCCCTTACCTTAAATATTTTGATAACCATGTGTTTTATTATCAAGGTCGGAATATAGACTCCAGTCACCGTATAGCTAATTAGAGTAAATTCAAGGAAGAAAAACTTAAGTTAATCGTCACAGTTAGGGTGAATAATATGATCAACAAACCATATAAGAATTATATTAAGCTGGCTCAACGAAAAACTGATCGAACTTTTGATGTTATTATCATTGGCTCAGGGACAGGCGGTATGAGTGCAGCCTCATTTTTGGCGCAAGCAGGTAAACGGGTACTGTTGCTTGAACAACATCATCTATTGGGTGGATTTACTCATTCGTTTGATCGCGCTGGCTATGTTTGGGATATCGGTTTGCACTATGTCGGTCAGGTCCATATCGAAGGTAGCATAGCGAACAAGGTCTTTCGTTATATTTCAAAAAACAAACTTAAATGGGCTCCCTTAGATGATATTTATGACAGAGTTATTTTTGGCACGGTTGAATACGAATTTCCTCGTGGAGCAGTGGCTTTTAACGACAAGTTAAAAAAGTATTTTTCGACAGAAAAAGACAAGATTACAATTGATAAGTATTTTTCTTTACTCACAGAAGTTAAAAATCTTGGTAGTAGCTTCTATATTGAAAAAACATTACCCGTATTTATTTCAAAAATTTTTGGTGATTTTCTCCGTCGTAGTACGCTTAAATTTTCTGATAAGACAACATTAGAGGTGTTAAGGGGATTAACTGATAACAAGGAATTGATTGGCGTACTTACAGCTCGATATGGTGATTTTGGTTTAGAACCATCAAAGAGCAGCTTTTATATGCACGCGATGCTTGTTAACCACTATATGGAAGGTGCAGCTTATCCGGTTGGTGGCGCATCGCAACTTGCACAGTGTATTGTTCCTATTATTCTAGAGTCTGGGGGCGTGGCGCTCACACAGGCTGATGTGGATAAAATCATAGTAAACAAAAACAAAGCTATCGGTGTTCGTATGAAAGATGGCGAAGCCCTTTTTGCTAAAGATATTATTAGTAGCACTGGTATTGTTAATACATTTTCACATTTACTGCCAAAAGAAGTCAGTGAGTATCATCACTTAGATAAGTTACTTACTAAATTAGAGCCTGCAACGTCACATGTCTGTTTATATGTCGGTATTAAAGGCTCGTCAAAAATGCACAAATTGAAAAAATGCAATTATTGGGTTTTCCCTCAACAATATGATCATGCAAGAGGACAACAAAACTACAAAGACTTTAACGCTAAAATACCCGTTTCTTTTATATCATTCCCTTCTGCAAAAGACCCTTTAGCAGAAAAAGAACAAACGAATAGCTCTACCGCAGAAGTTATTATGCTAGTTAACTTCGATTGGTTTAAGAAGTGGCAAAATACGGAATGGCAGCAACGTGGTAAAGAATATCAAGCACTTAAAGAAGATTTAGCTCAACAAATGTTTAAACAGTTGTATCGTGTTGCCCCGCAACTTAAAGGACACATAGATTATTATGAAGTATCTACACCGCTTAGCACTCGTCACTTCTCTCATCATAGGAGGGGTGAAATTTATGGGCTTTCGCATACCCCAGAACGCTTTCAGCAAAAAGTTCTACGCGTTCATACACCAGTAAGGAATCTGTTTCTTTCAGGGCAAGATATTGTAACTGCAAGTATTGTTGGTGGCACTATGGCCGGATTGCTTTGCGCATCGACAATATTAAGGGAGCAGCTACTATGGAAAGTAAACAAAAAAATAAAGTAGAATTTAATCAACGCATTGCTATTTTAGGGGCAGGTGCAGCTGGACTTACTGCCTCGGAAACTCTTAAACTAAAAGGATATCAGCAGGTAACATTGTTTGAGCGCAATGCTTATGCGGGTGGAAAATGCTTAAGTGTTGAAGTTAGCTCGAAATATTATGAACTTGGCGCGGGGATTTTGACTAAAAATAATAATGTTCCTATTCGGTTAGCTAAAAAATATAAAATTCCTATTGAAAAGGCTAATTTTAGTCAGAGCATTTTTGTTAATAAAAGTGGCAAACAGATTCCTAAACCGTCACTAGTGCTAAAAGTAAAAGTACTATGGCAGCTGTTTTTTCGTTATCGACCTATCCTAAAAAAATATAAAAAGCTTAAATCACCTGGCTTTGACCACATTCCTTCATCGGTAACCTTACCATTTGGACAATTTGCCAAAGAAAACAAAATTACTGACTTAGCCGATGTCTTCAGTTTATTTCTCACGGGTTTTGGTTATTGTTATTCTGAAGATATGCCGACAGCTTATGTGTTGAAGTACCTCAGCTGGGCTACAATTGTTGCCTATTTTAAAAAACAGGTTTACGTTTTTCCTCAAGGTATACAAGGGTTGTGGACGCGAATAGCTAAGGAACACGATGTTCGATTTAATGCTGTTATTACCGTTATAAAACGAGCTGAAACTATCACTATTTTTACAAACGCTGGTGTTGAAGAATTTGACAGACTCATAGTGACATCACCTTTGGATGAAACAACAAGGTTTATCGATTTGAGCGTTCGAGAGCAAGTGCTATTTAATAAAATAAGATATCTTGATTATCAAACCATCTTTTGTACGATCAACAAGTTTGTTGAAAAATCAGGTTATGTACCAGAAAACTTTATGAGCGAGCGAGCAGGGCATCCGGTATTTTGGTATTACCAACAAACAGGTCAAGCTGTTTATTCGTTTTATGTTTTAACAGATAACGACATGAGTGGAGTAAGTGTGTTCAATCATAAAAGTGGAGTAAATAAAGGTCGAGTTATGAGTGAAGAAAAGATTATTAATAATTTAACAAACTTTATAACTGAAATGGGAGCAGAAATTGAATATATACATCAATTTATTCATTGGAAATACTTTCCCCATGTCGGTCCTGAGGAGATGAATAATGGTTTTTATGACAAGCTAGGAGAAGTTCAAGGAAAAAAGCAGACCTATTATGTGGGTGAAGTATTTAACTTTAGCTGTGTCGGCTTTACTTGTGAATACGCTGAACATATTGTGAATCGTTATTTTTAACAATAAGCGACTAAGCAAAAAACTTGGCCCTTATGTTATTGCGATAGCTATGAACTATTAATGTAATGAAGATATTAAATCATAGTGACAATCTATATTACGACAACATGTTTTCTCCTTATAAAAAGGCAAAGGTAACTTTTTCATTAAAGCTAAACTACTTACTCATTCATTTTAACGTTACAATAACATTTAAAGGGCACTGACTATTACTGACGTATCTATTATTAGCTTATTGGTTGCGTTTTAAATGAGCTTTGTTGTTAAGCGGTTGCCCTTTATGGCAACACCACTCAACTGATAAGAGTTTAAAATTAATGAAATCCTATACCAATATCGCTGAATTAATTGAATTGTTAGAATCACAAATAAAAGTACTCGCCGATGAAATAACCACCTTAAAAGAAAAGCCACAGAGTTTTAATGAACAAGTGATTTTTAAATTTATTGATACGGGGTCGACCGGAAAAACAAAAGACTTCGTTAGATCCTTAGGTATAAAATCTGAACGTGGTTCATTATTTTCATCTGGTGAGGTCAGTAAATTAATAAAAAATGGCGCAGATGATATCTCACCCGAATTACTCGCCATAGCCCGCAAAGTGGTTAGTATGAAAAATAAAAAAGGGTAAACCGTTAATTACCATTATTAAGATGATGAAATTTCATCTTTCATTCACTTTTATTTTTGCCATGGTAAACGCGTTATATCTATTATCCGTGCTATTTTTTATTAACGTTATTCGTAATAGGGATTACAAAGGATGTTGATTTTGTTAGTGTGCAAGGTATCTCATAAGACTGGATAGTTTACTTTGATGAGTCATCATATGAAAAAGTAAAGGACGAGTACTCAAAACATCTATATTCATAAAAGTAACTGCTAATAACTACTTTAATACTAAAATATCGACATAACTGACCAACAATCTAAAATAATAATTATGGAGCTAAAATGTCTGAATCTAATTATGAACCGCCAAAAATATGGCAATGGGACACAGAAAGTGGTGGTAAGTTTGCTAGTATTAATCGCCCCATAGCAGGTGAAACTCACCAATCGGATTTACCCGTAGGTAAACACCCCTTACAGCTTTATTCGTTGGCCACACCCAATGGCGTTAAGGTAACCATTTTATTAGAAGAGTTATTAGCGTTGAATATCAAAGCAGCTGAATATGATGCTCATTTGATTAATATTATGGCAGGAGATCAATTTAGCTCAGGTTTTGTTGAGATTAACCCTAATTCTAAAATACCCGCTTTAATGGATAATAGTGAAGATAATCAACTGCCTATTTTTGAGTCTGGTGCAATACTGCTTTATTTAGCCGAGAAGTTTGATGCGTTTATACCTAAACAGCCTTTGCTTAAATCACAATGCTTGTCATGGTTATTTTGGCAAGTTGGTTGTGGACCCTATTTAGGTGGTGGTTTTGGACATTTTTATGCTTATGCGCCAGAAAAATTTCAATACCCAATAGACAGGTTTACTATGGAAGTCAAACGACAACTTGACGTGCTAGACCGACATTTGGCTAACAACCAATATATGTGTGGTGAGCAATATACTATTGCCGATATGGCTATCTGGCCTTGGTATGGTGCCTTGATGCAAAACAAAGTATATGAAGCAGCCGAATTTCTACAAACCCATTCGTATAAAAACTTACTACGTTGGACCGAAGAAGTTGCCAGTCGGGAAGCTGTTAAGCGGGGGGTTATGGTTAATCGTACTTGGGGCGAATTAGACGAGCAGCTCCATGAACGTCATGATGCTAGTGACTTTGATGCCAAAACTATTCGTTGACCTGGATTTTTAGTACTATTTTTCCTCGTCATACCATTGACCAGGTCATGTTTTTGTAAGGTATTATATAAGCAGAACACTTTGGCAGCTCATTTGAGGACTCGCTTGGCTTAACTCTACGTACTTATTATATAAGTACTAACGCTTATTATATAAGTACTAACGCTTATTATTAACGCCAGTAACCAAAGAACTTTTTTCAATTACTTGTCGTAATACACTGATTTTATTAGGGGGTTATTAGTAAAATATTATCAGTTATTCATCGCTTTAGCCCTTGAGATATTAGATACTTTTCGTAGGCTAAAATAATATCTCGATTTAGTCCACTATTGCCCTATAAAGCTGACCTACAAAAGCGTAGGATCAGTGTACTTTAGATAAAAATTAAGGTCTGCACTTAGGTGCTTTAACATAAAAAATTATGCAAACAACAGAAAAAACATCACTGACTAACGCTTTACTTATTTCTATTTGTACGCCAGATTTTAAAGGTGATGAAGCAACAGAGTCACTTGCAGAGCTTGCACGTTTAGTTACTACGCTAGGATTTAAAGTTGTTGGTACTGAGTCACAGCGACAGAGCTCGACTAAAAAAGTTAATGTGTTGGGTTTAGGCAAGTTGGCAGAGATAGCCCACCTTACCGGTAACCAAGGTGTAGTTGAAAGCTTAGAAGAAGCAGAAGGCTTAACTGATGAAGCCGAACTAAACCTTACACCCACAGATATTCCATCAGACAATCTTCCGTTTGGCTGTGCCGATGTCGTGGTATTTGATTGTGATTTAAGCCCATCTCAGCTCCGTAATGTCGAGAATCAATTAGGCGTAGAGGTGTTTGACCGAACTGGCGTTATCATTGAAATATTTAGCCGTCATGCCCGAACTAAAACGGCGAAATTACAAGTTGAAATTGCTCGCCTTAATTATGTCGCACCACGACTTCGTGAGACTTCATGTGGTGATAAAGAACGTCAAATGGGTAAAGGTGCTGGCGAAACAACACTGGAGCTAAACCGCCGTAAAGTACGGGATCAATTAGCAGAACTCAAGCGTGAGTTGGTCAGTGTTCAACATGAAATGAAAGGACGACGTACCCAACGTTCTGAGCTTTTCTGTGTCGCTTTAGTAGGTTATACTAATGCGGGCAAGTCCTCAATGATGCGAGCAATTACCGGTAGTGATATTGATGGTGAAAATAAACTTTTTGCGACGCTTGATACCACGGTCCGTGCGTTACATCCCATTACCCAACCTCGAATATTAGTATCAGATACGGTAGGTTTTATTAAAAAATTACCTCATGACTTAGTTGCATCATTCCATTCAACCTTAGCCGAAGCTCATGATGCTTCATTACTTTTGTATGTGGTCGATGCTTCAGATCCTTCTTTTCGTTCGCAACTCGATGTAGTCCACGAAGTATTAGAAGAGGTCGGTGTCGAGGACAGTAAAAAATTATTAGTACTGAATAAGTCAGATCAACTTAACATTGAGCAGCAGCAAGCCTTGATGGAAGAATTTCCTGATGCGATGATGACTTCAACTCGTAACCCGTCTGACATCAGTAAATTACATCAATATATCGTTGACGTGGCTGAACACGAGATGATTGAAGATGAGATTATCATCCCCTACACAGCTAATGGAATTATAGGGGAAATTCGATCGACTATGAGCGTTATTAAAGAAGAATATGAATATAGCCATATTAAGCTGACAGTGCGTTCGAATGCGATTGATTTAGAAAGATTAAAAAAACGGATGCTAAACTCATAAAGTCATCGTTCGTTGCCGCTTGATTTTATTATTTTAGTTTGGTTACTTATTCGCAGTATTTAATGGCTATTTTTAATAGTACCGATATCCTAAAAACGTATTATTAACTCATGACAATAGATAGTTTATTAAGATGAGTCTATGAGGTATATAGTAGTTTATCTATTGTCAGAACATCAGGTTATTGACAAATTTTGGAAATATTGAGTTATTAATCAAAAAGATATTTTCATTGTTTCTAATTCTATTTTATTATGGGATATTAACACCAATCTAGTCAGTATATTGCGATGGGTATTACTGATACTTATTCTTAATATACTGTTATGTTAAATTAACTTATGGAAAATTATTATGACTAAACCGTTACGTGCATCTGATACGCCTTTTGCAGTCGAAGTTGAGGAAGGTAAGAATTACAGTTGGTGTTCTTGTGGTCAGAGCAACAAACAACCTTTCTGTGATGGTTCCCACCGAGGTTCTGAATTTTCGCCAGTAAAATATACTGCGACAGAGTCTAAAAAAGTGTATTTTTGTGGTTGTAAATTGACGGCTTCACAACCCCTGTGTGACGGTAGCCACAAATAGAAAACATCTAATAGATAAAGATAATAAATAGTCGGTTAATTAAAACGATTTTAATTTTAGTCGACTATTTATTAGCCCTACAAGCTATTTAGGGACGTTAATAGTTTCTATTTGTTCTTTGATTCTATCGCTGTAATCTCTTTTTGAATGAGATCTGCTTCATAGGTTAATTCAGAATAAGTTTTTATGTCACCGTTTCTTTGAGCCTGCATTGCTTTTTCAAGCTTAATATCAAGACTCTTATTGAGTTTTTTTGTTGGATTTGATTTAAATATAGAAAACATGAGTTTCTCCAATTAGTACGTTATTTACATCATACGGTTTGATTAGCTAGTTAGATTACTTGTGCGGGCAAGAAAACAGAAATAAATCAATAATAATAAAATAAACAGACTATCTTATTATTATTTTTCACCGTCACAGAGACTATTTATTTAATAAAGTGTGTGTTTGATGCCGCCATAATCATTTTATTCCTTAACCATCTATTGGCGGGGTCCTTATCTACATTGCTATGCCAGTACAAATGAACATCAATATCAGGTAATTCAACAGGCATTTCAAAAATAGATATGTCGAGCATTTCACTATACATTTTCGCTGCAATTCTTGGCAGAGTTAATATCATATCATTGCCCAATATCACTCTACATGCCGCTAATGCGTGTTGACACCTTAAAGCAATATTACGATGTACACCTAACCGTGATAACTCAAAGTCTTCAATGCCAGGGCCGCTAGAGCGAGATGAAACTAATACATGGTCAAGACTAAGGTAGGTTACCAAGTCTAATTTTTTAGAAAAACTAGGATGATTATTTCTGGCAACAACAACGAGTTGGTCTTGTTCTAGTTTAGTATGCAGAATATTATTGCTTACAGGAAACAGTGCATCTATTGCTAAATCAATATCACCACTCGCTAATTTATTTTCCAATTCGGTTCGACGTACCCTCATATTACTTTGTAAATTTACCGAAGGGGACTCTCTTGATAAGCTTTCCATCAATATGGGTAAATAATAAGGCTCTAATGAACCGTGCAATGATAATGTGAAATTTTTGCGAGAAGTTAGCGGTTCAAATTGACGTGACTGTACTAAACAAACTTGTAATTGATGTAACGCCTCTCGAACGTCAGCGATTACATTTTTAGCCACGGGAGTTGGCCTCATTTCATTACCTTGTCTGATAAACAAAGCGTCATCAAAATAAGTGCGTAATTTTCCTAACGAATGACTAACCGCCGGTTGTGATAGATTTAACACTGACGCTGCTTTCGTTATATTGCCTTCACAATAGATTGCATCAAAGACAATAAATAAATTTAAATCAATTTTCATACTTACTCCATTAGCCTCATTACCTTGTGATTAAGACAGAAATAACACGACTATTTAATAACCAACTATTTATAAAATAAATAGTTGGTTATTAGAACTATTCATTTGTTTAATTTAGAGGGTGGGCTTAGCATAGTCAAGTATCTTCGGTTTATGAATAAAAAATTTTTTATATTTGCTATTTACAATAGAAAAAAGGGGTTAATGTGACTGTCTACATCAAAACTATAATAAATACAAAAACAATAGCCGACTATTTAATATCCTCTTTGGTGTCTTGTCAGCTATTTTTAAAGTCAGAATTATAAAATGGCAGCAATTTATTTAATTCGACATGGCCAAGCATCATTTGGCAGCGCTGATTATGACCAATTATCAGCAAAAGGTAGTAAACAAGCGGTAATTTTAGGTCAATATTGGCAATCAAGTGTTGTACCTCATAAGTTTTATTCTGGAGACTTACTTCGCCACGGACAAACACTTAAGGGTTTTACTGAGGGCTATCAGGGGCAAGAAACCCCAATGATTATACATTCAGGTTTTAATGAGTTTGATCATGTCGATATTTTGACTAATTATAACCATCAGTGGAAAAATTTTGCAGTAATGAGTGCTGAAGTTAATCGGTTAAAAGACCCAAATAAAACTTTTCAAAACGAATTTGCTAATGCTTTAAGTCGCTGGGTATCCGGTGATTTTGATAATGAATATCAAGAAAGCTGGACTAAATTTAAGCGACGATGCATACGTGCACTGCAAGATATAATTAAACAAGAATTAGCAAGTAGTCGTAAATCTGTTACTAACTCAGGAGAGTCTAAAAAAACAAAGAATATTTTAGTCTTTACTTCCGGTGGAACGATTTCGGCTATTGTTCAACATATTTTACAGTTAAGCGATCATCATGCATTGCAAATTAACCAACAATCAAGAAATACCAGTGTAACCAAACTCCTCTTCTCTGAAAATATGTTGAGTGTGGACTATTTAAATAATTACAATCATTTAGAGCAGGCGGGTGATAACTGGATAACGTTTAGGTAACTTGCTGTTACCTCAGGACAAAACGCTTCGTCAATACAATTAACCAAAATGTAGGTAGAAAATAATATGAGTATGGACAATTTATTTGATTTGTCAGGAAAAGTCGCCTTAGTAACTGGCGCAAGTCGTGGTATTGGTGAAAGTATCGCTAAGCTGCTAGCTCATCATGGCGCTCACGTCATCGTTTCAAGTCGTAAAGTTGAAAGCTGCCAAGCGGTTGTTGACAATATTATTGAATCTGGTGGAAGTGCTCAAGCAATAGCTTGTCATATTGGCGAAATGAATCAGATAGAGTCAATATTTGCTCAAATTTCTGCAGAGCATGGCAAGCTTGATATATTAGTAAACAATGCTGCGGCGAATCCTTATTTTGGCCACGTATTAGACACTGACTTGGGCGCTTTTCAAAAAACCGTTGATGTTAATATCAGAGGGTATTTTTTCATGTCTACTATGGGTGCTAGATTGATGAAGGAAAATGAGGGTGGCGCCATTGTTAATGTTGCCTCTATTAATGGTGTTATTCCAGGCGATTATCAAGGTATATATTCAATCACCAAGGCGGCAGTTATTTCCATGACTAAAACTTTTGCCAAAGAATGTGCGCAGTTTAACATTCGTGTTAACGCTTTATTACCCGGTGGTACAGATACCAAATTTGCTTCAACCTTAGTGAATAATCCCAAAATTCTTGAACAATTAATGCACCACGTTCCCATGAAACGAGTAGCTCAGCCAGATGAAATGGCTGGTACTGTGCTTTATTTAGTATCAAATGCGTCAAGTTATACAACAGGTACGGCTATTAATGTTGACGGTGGCTTCTTGATTGGATAGCCGTTTAGCAGTAAGCGACTGTGTTGAGATAAAGCACGTTGAAAACTTGTAACGTCTATTTTAAGACAAGCAAATCTAACAACTGAAAATACCCAAAATAATGATGAATTTGCTCTTGTCCCTATTGGTTGTGCTTTTCTAGGTTATCTGCAATGGGTTAATAAAATCCGTGATAAAAAAGAGGAGCAAATTGCGCCATTTAATAAAGAAGCATTGATGAAATTAAGTAAATGATAATTTATTTTTAATCAAGTTTAACAACAGAAATTAAAAAGTATTAGAACAGCTAACTAAGGATCTCTTATGGATTTTGAATACAGTAATAAAGTTAAAGAATTGATGAATCGTGTAACTTCATTTATGGATGAACATGTTTATCCTAATGAAGAAGAAATGCATAAGCAGGTAGCCTTACATCCTTGGTCAACACCGCCATTAATGGAAACGTTAAAAGCTAAAGCAAAAGATCAAGGTTTATGGAATTTCTTTTTACCAGTCGCTTATGGTGAATATAGCGCTGGCTTGACCAATTTAGAATATGCACCCTTAGCTGAAATTATGGGTAAAGTGATGTGGGGGCCCGAGGTCTTTAATTGTTCAGCACCTGATACCGGTAACATGGAGGTTCTCGCTAAGTATGGTAATGAAGTACAGAAAAAACGATGGTTAGAACCTTTGCTCGAAGGAAAAATCCGTTCTGCTTTTGCGATGACTGAACCTGAAGTTGCTTCAAGTGATGCGACTAATATTGAATTACGTATTGATCGAGACGGTGATGAATATGTCATCAACGGGCGTAAGTTTTATATCAGTGGTGCCTGTCGTAAACAATGTGAAATTATGATTGTGATGGGTAAAACTGATCCCGAAAATACTAATCGCTACATCCAACAATCTCAAGTATTAGTGGAGATGAATACGCCAGGTGTCACAATAGTTCGACCGATGAAAGTTTTTGGCTATGATGATGCACCTGAAGGGCATGCTGAAATTACTTTTGAAAACGTTCGGGTACCGGTTGACAATATTATTGTTGGTGAAGGTAAAGGTTTTGAAATTGCCCAAGGTCGATTAGGTCCTGGACGTATTCATCACTGCATGCGTTCAATTGGTATTGCCCAACGTGCCTTAGATTTAATGTGTAAACGTGTCAATGAGCGTATTGTTTTTGGTCGTCCAATGATCAAACAACAATCAATACGTGAAGCGATTGCCATATCGGCTTGTCAGATTGAACAAGCCCGTTTAATGACACTTAAAACAGCTCAAAAAATGGATGACGAGGGAAATAAAGCGGCTAAAGAGTTAATTGCAATGATTAAAATTGTCGCGCCAAATATGTCGCTTGATGTTATCGACCGAGCCATTCAATGTCATGGTGCTGTTGGTGTCAGCCAAGACACCTTTTTGGCCCATGCTTATGCCGGTCAACGTACTTTGCGCTTAGCTGATGGACCTGATGAAGTTCATATGATGCAATTAGGTCGTGATTTAGTGAAAAAAATCACCAGTTAACGCTATCGATAGGTTGGGTGCTAATTCAACCTATCGAGTAATTAAATAACATTACCTCAAGAGTATTCCCTAATGTCAGATGCTTTATCGATTGATATTGAAAAGTTAACCACTTATCTCCAAGCAAACATTGAAGGCTTCAAAGGTCCCGTAACACTCGATAAATTCCCTGGCGGCCAGTCAAACCCAACCTATAAAGTATCTGCGCAGTCAGGAACCTATGTATTACGTAGACAGCCCCCCGGAAAATTATTGAAATCAGCACATGCCGTTGACCGCGAATATAAAGTACTGAATGCGCTGAGAAATAGCGAAGTACCTGTCGCTGAAGTTTTTCACCTATGTGAGGACTTGAGCATTATGGGTTCAATGTTTTATCTTATGGAGTACTGTGATGGTGTGGTTTATTGGAGTGCTTCCTTAGCTGAAATTGAAAGTAATGAACGTCGAACTCAAATGTATGATGTGATGAATAAAGCCTTAGTGGCTCTTCATCGCGTTGACGTTGATACTGTCGGTTTAAGTGATTATGGTAAAGCAGGTAATTATTTTGAGCGTCAATTAGGCCGTTGGACATCACAATATCGGATAACCGAACTACTCAAAATTAATGCCATGGATGAATTAAGCCACTGGTTAGAAGAAAACCTACCTGATGATGATGACAGGGTTTGCCTCGTTCATGGAGACTTTCGTTTAGACAACATTATGTTTGATAAAGATAAAGCAGAGGTTATAGCGATTCTAGATTGGGAACTTTCTACTTTAGGGCATCCTTATTCTGATTTAGCTTACCAATGTATGCAATTGCGTATGCCATCAGGAATGGGCAGTATTGATGGTTTAAAAGATGTTGATCGTACAAGTTTAGGTATTCCAACTGAGGAAGAATATGTTGCCCAATATTGCCAGCGTATGGGTATCAAACAGATTGAAAACTGGACATTTTATTTGGCGTTTAGCTTTTTTCGTTTAGCGGCCATTGTACAAGGTGTTGCCAAACGTGCTAGCCAAGGAAATGCTTCAAATAAAAATGCAGATAAAGTCGGTTCTTTTGTCGAGCCACTAGCAAAAATGGCCTTACAGGTTATCGCTGAAGAAAAAGCGTAGCGATAAGGTAAAACATTAATGAAAAATATCAAAGGAGTAACATCATGGATCCATTATTAGACTTTACCGGCAAAGTTGCAGTTATCACGGGTGCCGCTCAAGGTTTTGGTAAATTACTTGCTGAGGAACTAGCGCAACGTGGTGCTAAATTAGTGATAAGCGACATTAAAGAGGCGGCAGTACTTAAAGTTGCTGATGATATTGCTTCAACAGGCGCCGAGGTTATTGCCTTAAAATGTGATGTCACTAACAATGCAGACTGTAAAGCTATGGTCGATGCTGCTATTAAACATTTTGGCCGTGTTGATATCGGTGTAAACAATGCCGGAGTTGCTCATGACTTCACACCATTACATGACATTGACGAAGCGTTAATGGACAGTCAGTTTGCTATCAATGTCAAAGGTGTGCAATTTGGTATGAGTCATCAAATTAAGCAAATGCTTACGCAAGACGGAGGCGCAATTCTTAATGTTAGCTCAATGGCAGGCCTTGGAGGCGCAGCAAGGGTTGGCGCTTATTCTATGGCGAAACATGCGGTTATTGGTTTAACCAAAACAGGTGCGGTTGAATACGGACGTCACAATATTCGCATTAATGCTATCTGCCCATTTTTTACCTTAACACAAATGGTTACTGATATGGCTGATGAAAACATGCAGGCTAAAATGAGCCAAGGTGCACCAATGAAACGTTTAGGTGAACCGAAAGAAATTGTCGCTATGATGTTGATGATGTTATCACCAGCAAATTCTTATATGACCGGTCAATGTATTGCAATAGATGGCGGTGTATCTGCCGCTTAAACCTTAGAGCTAACAAATTGTTTTAGTGTTGAGATCACTCATATAAGTTATAAAATAGACCTTACTACTTTTGCTACATAAATGGTTTAAGGTTAAATAAATTGTCGCTTTATTAGTTCTAAAGTCAGGATTTAATTAATAGAAATACGTTACCAAGTTTATGATTACAAGCGTTTTATGAAATCGTTACTACAACAAGAAACGATTACACAAAAGTATTTACTTCCTATTAGCTAAAATCGGTATCTATCGTTTAACTATTCGTTAGGCAGATAGTTAGGTATTAAAACTATTCATTTGTTTAATTATAATGCGCCTATTAGCATAGATTATTGTTTACATTAAATTTACACGTCTTAACGTTACTGTTGAAAATAAGAGAAATATGCCTAAATTAATAAAAAGTAATGAAATAGCCAGTTTTATCGGCTATCAAGCAGAGCCAACTGATTGGCATCTAATTACCCAAGATCAAATTAACCTATTTGCTGATTGTACCCTTGACCATCAATTTATTCATGTTGACGAAGAAAAAGCGAAAGCTACGCCTTTTGGCTCAACTATCGCTCACGGTTTTTTATCATTATCGATGTTGTCTCATTTCGCTGAAAATTTCAGTGTTATTATTGATGGCTTTTATATGGGCTTAAATGCTGGTTTTGATAAAGTCAGGTTCCTTCAACCGGTTGCTGTGGATAGTCGTATAAGAGCGCATGCTAAAATACTCTCTATTGAAGAAAAAAAAACTGGTCAATTTCGTTTATCTACCGAGGTTACAGTAGAAATTGAAGGTTGCGATACACCTGCTCTTGTTGCTGAGTGGATTTCAGTTCAAATGGTAAGTGAATTTAAACAGTAATAACGAATGTATTAAAAGGAAATAACATGACAATCAGTTTTGAAGGTAAAGTTGCTATTGTAACAGGTGCCGGTAATGGATTAGGCCGTTCACATGCACTAGCCCTTGCCGAGCGAGGTGCTAAAGTTGTTGTTAACGATTTAGGTGGCGCTCGAGACGGAAGCGGTGCATCAAGTGATGCTTCACAGGAAGTGGTGGACTTAATTAAAAAGATGGGTGGTGAAGCTATCAGCCATGGCGCCAATGTTGCTAATTTTGATGAAGTAGAAGACATGGTTCAAAAAACCATGGATAAGTGGGGACGTGTTGATATTTTGATCAATAATGCCGGCATATTGCGTGATAAGTCATTTAGTAAAATGTCACTAGATGATTTCAAACTCGTTATGGACGTTCACGTTATGGGCTCGGTTAATTGTACGAAAGCGGTATGGGAGATCATGCGTCAACAAAACTATGGTCGTATTGTCATGACAACATCTTCAAGTGGTATGTACGGTAATTTTGGTCAGTCTAACTATGGCGCTGCTAAGATGGCGGTACTCGGTTTGATGAATACCTTGGTACTTGAAGGAGCAAAAAACAATATTCATGTCAATGCTCTTGCTCCAACAGCAGGCACTCGCATGACAGAAGACTTAATGCCTGAAGAGATAGTCAAAGCCTTTGCTCCTGAAGCTGTAACCGCTGGCATGCTAACCTTATGTGATGATGATGCGCCAAATCAGTTTATTTTATGTGCTGGTGCGGGTGGATATTCTAGTGCTAGCCTAGTTGAAACTGAAGGTTGCTTTATTCCTCAGTCATCACAAAATCCAGAAGCAGTACGCGCACATTGGGACGAATTAACGGACCAAACAGGTCAAAAAACATTAGCATCCGGTGCTAAACAAGGTGAGAAGTTTGTTATGAAAGCCATGGCTTTTATGAAGTCACAACAAAGATAATATTTACTGAACAATAACAATAACAATTAAAAACATTTAAAAATTAGGATATGTCATGAGAGAAGCCGTCATAGTATCAGTCGCCCGAACACCCATTGGTAAAGCTTATCGAGGTGCATTTAATGATTTGTCAGCGCCTACTTTAGCTGCGGTAGCTGTAAAGGCCGCAGTAGAAAGAGCCTGCATTGACCCTAATGAAATTGAAGACTGTATTTTTGGTGCGGCTTTAACGCAAGGTAACCAAGGGATGAACTTTGGTCGACAAGTGGCCATGGCGGCAGAACTACCGGTCTCAGTGCCCGGTATGACAATTGACCGTCAGTGCTCTTCAGGCTTAATGGCTATTGCCACTGCGGCTAATCATATTGTCTGTGACGGCGCTCAGGTCGTTGTTGCAGGAGGTTGTGACTCAATCAGTTTAGTGCAAAACGATAAAATGAATATGTATCGAGCGATTGACCCAAGTGTAAAGTCCTATCGTCCCTCAACCTACATGCCAATGCTTGATACGGCTGAGGTGGTCGCTAATCGTTACAATATTTCTCGTGAACAACAAGATGCTTATGCATTAACATCTCAACAACGGACTGCAGCAGCGCAAACTGCGGGCAAGTTCATTGATGAAATCGTGCCAGTTACTTGTACTAAGCTAGTGATGGACAAAGTTACCGGTCAAGTAAGTAAAGAAGACGTGACTTTGGTTAACGATGAGGGCAATCGTCCGTCAACAACCTTAGCGGGCTTATCTGGCTTAAAAGCGGTAAAAGAAAATGGCTCAATTACTGGGGGTAATGCCTCACAATTATCTGATGGTGCCGCTGCAGTTGTTATCATGGAACGTGAGCTTGCCGAACAAAGAGGACTTTCTCCTTTGGGTGCTTATCGAGGAATGGTGGTCACAGGTTGCGAACCAGATGAAATGGGTATTGGTCCCATTTATGCTATTCCTAAATTGCTCACTCGTCATAATTTAACTATCGATGATATCGGCTTGTGGGAAATTAATGAGGCCTTTGCTGTACAAGTTATTTATTGTGCCGAAAAATTAGGTATTCCGACAGAAAAATTAAACGTCAATGGTGGTGCTATTTCTATTGGTCACCCTTATGGAATGAGTGGTGCTCGCATGGTTATGCATGCCCTTATTGAAGGTAAACGCCGTGGCATCAAATATATAGTCGTTAGTATGTGTATTGGCGGCGGTCAAGGTGCAGCTGGCTTATTTGAAGTGTTATAAATTTTAATTTTAATCATATAGTTAATAATAAATAATAAATAATAAATAATAAATAATAAATAATAAATAATAAATAATAAATAATAAAGTGTAAAGCAGTTAGCTGGTTTGCCGTTAAAATGAGGGAAAGTATTATGGAAAAGATTTGGCAGATTTGGCTTGAAAAAAGTTATCCGCCGGGTGTTGCTTTTGAAATCGATGCTGATAAATATAGTTCGTTAGTTGATTTATTTGATAAGTATACCCAACTTTATAAAGATAATACCGCTTTCATAAATATGGATGTTACTCTGAGTTATCAAGAACTGGCTAAACAATCGACCGATTTTGCCTCGTATTTACAGCAAGATTTAGGATTAGTAAAAGGGGATAAATTCGCCATAATGATCCCTAATATTCTGCAGTATCCTGTTGCCTTATTCGGTGTACTCAAAGCAGGATTAACGGTCGTCAATATTAATCCACTTTATACGCCTCGTGAACTTCAACATCAATTAAAAGACTCAGGTACAAAAGGTATATTGATTCTTGAAAATTTTGCTCATGTCCTTGAGTCTGTTATAGATAAAACCGATGTTAAGCATGTCATTACTACCGGGGTAGGAGACAGGTTAGGTAAAATTAAGGGCTCATTAATTAATGGCGTTCTTAAATATGTTAAAAAGCAGGTACCCGCCTATACTTTAGCCAATAAAGTTAAGTTTAATAAAGCATTAGCAAAAGGCAGTCATCTGACCTTCAAACCGGTAAAAGTCACAGGACAAGATCTCGCTTTCTTACAATATACTGGTGGCACAACGGGGCCGGCCAAAGGTGTGATGTTAACCCATAGAAATATGGTTGCTAATCTTGTTCAATCAAATGAAATGACCCGACACGTATTTGAACCCGGTAAAGAGATCATGATAACGGCGCTACCGCTTTATCATGTCTATGCATTAACTTCTAACTGTTTGTGTTTTATGGCTTATGGTGGGGTCAATTTACTGATAACAAACCCTCGCGATATGGCCGGTTTTGTTAAAGAACTTGCCAAATATCCCTTTACTGCAATTACCGGTGTTAATACCTTATTTAATACGTTATTACATACCCCTGGCTTCGAAAAACTTGACTTTAGTGCGTTAAAACTTGGCTTTGCTGGCGGAATGGCAGTACAACGACCGGTTGCAGAGCTTTGGGAAAAAGTTACCGGTGTTCGATTATTAGAAGGTTATGGCCTGACTGAATGTGCGCCACTGGTGACGATGAATCCTTATAACCAAGAAGGCTATGATGGCACTATCGGTGTACCTGCATCATCGACCGACATTCGTTTGCTTAATGATGATGGTGAAGAAGTGGCCATTGGTGAACCGGGTGAAATGTGGGTCAAAGGTCCACAGGTGATGAAAGGCTATTATAATCGTCAAGAGGCGACTGATGAAGTGCTCAAAGATGGTTGGTTAGCCACTGGTGATATTGCAACAATGGATGAAATGGGGTTATTTAAAATAGTCGATCGAAAAAAAGACATGATTATTGTTTCTGGTTTTAATGTCTTTCCTAATGAAATTGAAGAAATACTGGTTACTCATGATGGGATATTAGAAGCGGCTGCGGTAGCGGCACCAAGTGATTCAACAGGTGAAATGGTTAAAGTATTTATTGTTCGTAAAGACCCAGAGCTAGTTGAACAAGATATCTTTGATCACTGCAGTAAGTTACTCACTAATTATAAACGCCCCAAAGTGGTGGTATTTTTAGATGAACTGCCTAAAACCAATGTTGGTAAAGTATTACGAAAAGAACTTCGCTAACAAGTGATGGCGGCGCATATCGATACTTACTTCCAAACGATAGGATTTTATTAATAAAAATATGTTAGACATTTATGCAGGTGACACTGCTTTAAAAACCATCAAAGAAAATGGGTTTTCTCCTGAAATATTTCGTACTTTTCTTGGTGCCAGTGGTGGACCAAAATGGTTTGTTTTATATGGCTTAGATAAATATCTCTTTGGTGATTTTTTCAAGGACAAACAACAACCATTAAATTTAATCGGTTCAAGTGCTGGCGCATTTAGAACCGCCTGTTTTGCTCAGAATGATCCGGTAGCGGCGATTGAGAGATTAGCCAAAAATTACAGTGAAACAGTTTATTCTGATCAAGCAAAACCCAGTGAGATAACAACTAAAGCTAGAGCTTTGTTAGATACTGTTTTTGGCGTTTCAGGCGCAGCAGAAATAATGAATAATGAAGTATTTAAGGCGCACTTTATTGTCGCTAAATGTAATGGTTTTGTCGCCTCTGAAAATAAAATCATTCAAGGCTTAGGCTTATTTGCGAGTTTATTAAGAAATATGGTTAGTCGCTCTTTAATAAAAAGCCAATATGAACGCTTCATTTTTCAAAATCAAGGGAGCCAATTAAATGTCTATGACCCTGATAATATTTCAACAACCCGTTTGACTTTTACTGATAAAAATATCAAAGAGGCGTTACTTGCTTCAGGTGCTATACCTATGGTGATGCAAGGCATAAAAGATATTGCTGATTGCCCCCCAGGTATGTATAGAGATGGAGGAATTGTTGATTATCATTTTGACTTTGAAATTAAAAATGAAGGGTTAACACTCTACCCCCATTTTAGTTCAATACTGAAAGCTGGTTGGTTTGATAAAAAGTTGTCCAGAAGTGTTCGAGTAAAACATTATGACAAAACGGTTCTTATTTGCCCGTCTCAGCAATTTATTGACTCACTGCCTTATGGAAAAATACCAGACCGAACTGACTTTACTACAATGACAGCATCCGAAAGACTTGAGTATTGGCAACAAGTCTTTGTGAAAAGTGAGCAATTAGCGACAGAGTTTTCAGCGTTTTATCAAACTCAAAATATTAGGCAAATCAAAAGCATTAACACATTACTGACTTAGCGTTAGCCTATGGAATATATTAATTAAGCTACAGATATAATAGAGAAAATCATGTCAACTTATACAGCAATAAATTTAATCGCTCGTCCCTCTGGACCGGTTGGCCCAGAATTATTTGAAGTCGTTCAAAAAGAAATGCCGGTTGTAGGCGAAGGGCAATTTTTAGTAAAACAAAGCCATATGTCACTTGACCCTGCAATGTTTGGTTGGATGAGCGCTGATACTGAAAGCTATATACCCCCTGTCGAACTAGGCACTGTGATGCGTAGCTCTGGTATTGGTGAAATCGTTAAAAGTAACCATGCTGATTTTAGTGTCGGTGACCGCGTTATGGGTATGATGGGTTGGCAAGAATACTGCCTAACTGATGGTACAGGACTTAATAAAGTCACTGCACCATTACCAGATGAAACTATTTTATCGGTTTTTGCTTTACCTGGCTTAACGGCTACCCAAGGCCTTTACAGCATTGGTAAACCACAAAAAGGTGAAACCATCGTCGTATCGGGTGCAGCAGGTTCTGTTGGTTCGATTGTTGGTCAATTAGCTAAGGCTGATGGGTTAAAAGTTATTGGTGTAGTTGGTAGTGATGAAAAAGCCGATTGGATTGTTAATGAGCTAGGTTTCGATGGTGCAATCAATTATAAAACAGATGATTTATCCACTAAATTAGCAGCATTAACACCTGAAGGTATCGATGTGTATTTTGAAAATACTGGCGGGCCAATACAGCATCATATTTTTGCCAGAATGAATGCTCATGGCCGTATTGCTGTCTGTGGTTTAATTGCCGATTACCCAAAGGCAACACCAGATCTAGCACCAAACTGGATCCCGATTATAAAAAAACGCCTTGCAATACAAGGATTTACTATGCCAGATCATTTTGGTGAAGTTCCAGCGTTACTAGCAAAACTTACCCCTTATGTGATGAAAGGACAAATTAAGCATCGAGCCCACATTTTAAACGGACTGGAATCCGCAATGACCGGTCTCAACTTGTTTTTTACTGGCCAAAACAAAGGAAAGTTAATCGTTAAGCTATAAGCGCGATAGTCGATTGAATATAAACGTAGATATTAATAAAACCCCTTTTAATGATGGAGTTACTCTTGATTTTTAGGGATTTATAACAAAAAGGAACATGAATATGCACTATAAAGTTGAAGGTAAATTGCTGTCTATAATGATGCTGTTTTGTCTAACGTCATTATCAGCTAAAGCTGAAATAATCGACTCTGCCGAGACCATGGCGACTGTCAGTGAAACAATCGCTGATGTCATAGTTGTCGATATCGATGAGACAAGTTTTGGCTGTATTAGAGACATGGTACCAGTACGACATTTTTATGTTGATAACTTACTAGGTAATATCGACGGTACTTTAGCGGTTGCCAATGCGCCTAAAGGAAAAAAGTACCCAGCAGGCTCTGTGGTGCAACTGGTACCGGGTGAAGTCATGGTTAAACGTGAAGCTGGGAAATTTCCTGCCACAGGTGATTGGGAGTTTTTTGAATTAGACGTTAATGAACAAGGGTCTAAAATTGGAAAACGTGGTTTTGTCGATGTGATCAACCGGTTCGAAGGTAACTGTTTTGCCTGTCATGCGCCGGCAAGAGAAGATTGGGATTTTATTTGTGAATCGGACCACGGTTGTGATCCTATCCCGATCGATCATGCTATGACAGGGGCCCTTCAGCGCTCTGATCCTCGTTGTGGCGACGCAGTCCCTGAAGACGGCGACACTATGGCACTTTTTAAACTTAAAGCCATGGTTAGTATCGGTCTAACTAAAAAATGGTTTGAAGATTTATTCTAAAAAAACCAGAAGAACAGACTTAAGTTCTATTGATATTTTATTAACCAAGTTGACAAAACATGACCGACATTAAAACACATTATCGAAACTGCAACATCTGTGAAGCCATGTGTGGCTTGGAAATTAAATATCAAGACAAAGAGATAATATCGATTAAGGGAGACCAACAGGATCCCTTTAGTAAAGGTTATAATTGTCCAAAAGCTTTAGCGTTAGAGGACTTTTATAAAGACAAGGAACGCTTGAAAACTCCCATTAGGCGAACAGCGACGGGTTGGGAAGATATTTCATGGGATGAGGCCTTTATTGAAATAACTGAAAAATTTAAAGCTATCCAACACCAACATGGAAAAAATTCCTTGGCGGTTTATTTAGGTAATCCCAACGCTCATAACCTTGGTAATGCACTGTTGTTAAAGTCTTTTATGAAATCACTAGGCACTATCAATCGTTTTAGTTCTGCCTCTACAGACCAAATGCCACATCATGTCGCTTCTAATTTTATGTTTGGTGCGGGTATGTTAATTCCGGTACCTGATATTGATCGAACTGATTTCATGTTGATCATCGGCGCGAATCCTGTGGTGTCAAACGGTAGTATGATGACAGCACCTAACGTACTTGGCCGCATGAAAGCTATTCAAAAGCGAGGCGGTAAAGTGGTTGTTGTTGACCCACGGAGAACACGTACCGCTAAAATTGCTGATCAACATTTATTTATTCGTCCTGAAAAAGATGCGTTGTTGCTCTTTGCTATTATCCATTGCGTATTTGATAGTAAAAAAGTTAATTTACGTCACTTAGAGGCTATGGTAGAAGGGCTCGATGAGGTTGAAAACCTGGCAATATCTTATTCGCCGGAGACTGTCTCAGATTTTATTGGCATCGATGCAACCACTATTAGGACCTTAGCCGCTGATATGATGGCCGCTGATTCTGCTGTTTGTTATAGCCGTATGGGCGCCTCAACCCAAACTTTTGGTGGTTTGTGCTTATGGCTAACAAATGTTCTTAATATTATTACCGGTAACTTTGATCGCGCCGGCGGCGCTATGTTTCCGCAACCTGCTTTTGATTTATTGAGAAATCATGTAAGAGGGCATAAAACATCCTTTGGACAACATGAGACGCGTGTTAGAAAACTCCCCTTTTTTAATGGCGAATTTCCTGTGGCCGCCTTAGCAGAAGAAATAAAAACTGGAGGAGAAGGACAAATAAAATGTTTGATCACGGTTGCAGGTAATCCGGTTCTATCAACACCCAGTGGTCATAAGTTAGCCCAGGCCTTTGATGAATTAGATTACATGGTATCTGTTGATATTTATTTAAACGAAACCACCAAACACGCCAATATTATTTTGCCTGGTACTACAGGGGTTGAAAATTCTCATTTCGATATTTTCTTTAATTCATTTTCAGTGAGAAATACTGCGAAGTATTCTCCTCCATTATTTGAAAAAGAAAAACATCAACGAAGCGACTGGCAAATATTAACAGAAATATCTGCACGAATGGCTGATAGGCCTTTTGATCCTAAGATGCTAAAAACAACGCCAGAGATGTTGCTGGATATGGAATTAAAATCTGGTCCTTATGGCAAAGAGGGTATGAGCCTTCAAAAACTTATTGATAATCCTCATGGCATTGATATTGGTCCGTTAATGCCATGTATCGAAGACCGTATTAAAACAGCAGAAGGTAAAGTCTATTTACTTCCACAATTATATCGAGATGACTTACCTCGCTTAGATGCGGTAATGACAAAACCGGCCCGTGATAAAAATTACCCATTTGATTTAATAGGTCGTCGGTTAGTTAAAAGTCATAATACGTGGACACAAAACTCTGAGCGTTTGGTCAAAGGTAAGAATCCTTGTACCTTAGAGATTCATCCCGAAGACGCCAATAATCTTGGCATCATTAAAGGCCAGCTATTAACGGTTAGCTCAATTGCTGGTGAAATTAACATCGAAGCGGTGATTACTGACGATATTCAGCAAGGCGTTGTTAGTATGCCGCAAGGGTGGGGCCATAACCAAAAAGGGACTAAAATGTCAGTTGCCGCTAAACAGCCAGGTGTCAGTATTAATGACTTAACTGATGCTAATAGAATAGATACCTTAACAGGTAATGCGGCATTTAATGGAACACCTGTTGCGATAACAGTAACTTAAGCTAATGGCTTAGGTTATATAATTTACAAAACTGAAGTAGAGTAGTTGAAATGAAATATTTTTCGCCATTATTTATATTTATTGCTGGTTGGATATTATTGTTATTTACTGATAATTTGGCCTCAATTGGTTTGATCAATGGTTTGTTACAGTTGGTATTATTTGCCTTAGTGGTTTGTTTACCGACCTGGCGTACCGGCCGGATGTCTTATGTTGATATTGGTTGGCCATGGGGCTTAACATTGATTGGCATACTGACTTGGCTTTATAGTGATGGTGATGCTATTCGGGTAGCTGTGGTAAGTCTCGCTTACATTTTTGCCGGAAGTCGTATGGGGATCGGAGCCTTAAAAATGTGGAAGTTAGGCTATTTAAAAAAAGAATTAACCCGGTATGAATATCAAAAATCTCGTTGGGAAAAGGCGGAAAAAACAAATACGGCTTTGGCTATGCAAGTTGAAGCAATATTACAAGGGTTAGCGAATGCCTCTTTCTTGGCAATACCGGCTTTTGTTATTGCGACAAATCCTGATGCCAATATTTCGATATTTGAAATTGTTGGTATAATTGTCTGGCTTGGTGCCTTTGTAATGGAAAGTGTAGCAGACAGTCAAAAACTGACCTTTTTGCGAGAAATGAAAAAGCTAGGTGAGAGAAATAGAGTTTGTAATGTTGGCCTATGGAAATATAGTCGTCACCCTAATTATTTTGCTGAATGGATGGTCTGGAACGGCTTAGTCATTGCTTCTATTCCTTCATGGTTGGCATTATATCAACAAGAGTCGACCATTATCTGGGCAGTATTAGGTCTAGGTATTTTATTTGCTTCAAGAATGATGTACACCACTTTAGTATATTATACTGGAGCTGTGCCTGCCGAATTCTATTCCGCGCAAAAACGTCCTGAATATAAAACCTATCAAGAAACAACGAACATTTTTTTCCCTGGACCTAATAAAGACTAAAGAAGTGTTATAACCAACAGATATCAACACCAGAGATAGAGTAATAAATTAATATGAACACATTGAATAAAAAGCATTTAACTTTAGTTTTGTATTATTTGATGTTGTTAATGGCTATTACTTCGGGTGTTGTTTCAGCCAATGCAGTTGATAAACCGACTGATAAGAGTAGCTTACGCGATGTGCTCATTGTCGGTAATAATTGGGATGGCATGGTCGATATTATCGATGCTAATAGTTTTGAGTTAGTTAAACGGCTTAATGTCGTTCCTGACAAAGAAGCACGCCTGAAAGAAATATATTCTTTTGGACTGCGTTGGCTAAAATCAACTTTCATCAACAAAGTGATCGGGGAAGGCCATGATCAATTAGTGGATGATATGTTTCTCTCTAAAGACGGCCGTTTTATTTATGCATCACGTCCGAGTTTCTCCGATGTAATTTCTATTGATGTTAACAGTGGTCAAATTGTTTGGCGTACTTCAGTAGAGGGTGATCGTTCCGATCATGCTGCACTTTCTCCCGATGGAAAAACCTTTCTAGTTTCAGCCTCTACAGCCAGAAAAGTACAAGCCATTAATACGTCAACAGGAAAAATTATTGGTGAATTTGAGTCTGGAGATCAACCACACGAAAACACTTATTCACGTGATGGAAAGCGAATTTATCATGCGAGTATTGGTAAAGTATTTATTTCGTCTACTTGGTTAGATTGGTTAAAAGGTGATCGTTGGTTTCAGATTGTTGATGCCGAAACCATGGCAGTTTTATCTCGAGTTGATATGGGTGAAAAGTTAGCTGAGTTTGGTAGCCCTTGGATTGATAAGTCAATAAGACCGATGGCGATTGCGCCCGATGATCGCTTTGCTTATTTACAAATCTCATTTTTCCATGGCTTTTTTGAATATGACATGCAGCTTGAAAAAATAACACGAAAACTAGAACTACCTATTCCACTAGAAATTGAGCAACTTGATTACAGCGATTACCAACTTAATTCTGCTCATCATGGGATAGCAATCAATCATGAGGGTAGTAAGCTTTGTGTCGCGGCTACTATGTCAGGTTATGCGGCCATTATTGATCGTCAAAGTTTTAAATATACCACTATTGAACTCTCTGATACGCCACTAGGGGCTAAACCTTATTGGGCAACAGAAAGTGCTGATGGTCTTTTTTGCTATATCTCAGTGAGTGAACAAGACCGAGTTTCTGTGATTTCATTTGAAGAAGAAAAAGAAGTGGCCAGTATTGCGGTTGGCGATCATCCACAACGTATCCGTACTGGTAAAATATTGCTAAATAAATCGGTTAAATAATACTTAGAGAAGATTATATGGAATTTTTACGAACTGACGATAGTTATTTTGATGACTTACCTGATTACAATTTTTCACCTAACTACCTGATGGTTGACGACGATGAAGGAGGGCAGTTACGGGTTCATTATATTGATGAAGGCTTAAGAAATGCAGCTCCGGTATTACTACTTCACGGTGAACCCTCATGGAGTTTTTTGTATCGCACCATGATCCCCGTCCTCGTATCAGCTGGTCATCGCGTTATTGTTCCTGACTTGATTGGTTTTGGCCGCTCAGATAAACCCAGTAAACGCAGTGATTATACCTATCAACGTCACGTCGACTGGATGAAATCACTCGTTTTACAACTCGATATCAAAAACATTACCTTAGTATGCCAAGATTGGGGCGGCCTAATAGGCTTACGTTTAGCTTCAGAAGACACCTCAAGATATGCATCGATTGTTGCCGCAAATACCATGCTGCCAACAGGAGATCATGACCCCGGTGCCGCTTTTAAACAATGGCAAAAGCACTCTCAAGAAGTGCCTCACTTCTCTTCAGGAAAGGTGATTGATAGTGGCACAGTTCTTTCTTTATCATCAGCGGTCATAGCGGCTTATGATGCGCCTTTTCCAGAGGAAAAATACAAGAAAGGCGCCCGCCAATTCCCATTATTGGTGCCGACAACTCCTGATGATCCTGCCGCTGAAAAAAACCGTGAAGCCTGGAAAGTATTATCTCAATGGCAAAAACCGTTTTTGACTGCTTTTAGTGACTCAGATCCTATTACTACTGGCGGTGATAAATTATTGCAAAAATTAATACCCGGTACAAAAGGGCAAAGACATACCACCATAATAAAGGCAGGACATTTTTTACAGGAAGACCAAGGACAGTCTTTAGCTAGGGTAATCGTTGATTTTATTTCAACAAATGGTGAACATAATAACTAACAAACGTGAGTTAATCCGTTAGTGACTAAGCAATGTGTTAATTAAGCGCTCGTTATAGCTTGACCGTTTAATTAGCGTTATTAATAGTGACTATGGTATCGCTTAGATAACGATCAAAAAACTCAACGACACTCGACTCGGCTTTCTCTTGATCGTGTTGCCATAAACGGGTATGTCCACCGCCTTCGGCTTGCCAAAACTTTTTAGGCTGCTGAGCCGCATCAAACAAACGTTGTCCGTGACTAAAATTAACAGTTTTATCTGCTGTGCCATGCATAATGTAAACTGGCCGTGGCGATATTTGACTGATGTAAGACTCAGGGTTAATTTGATCTGCATCTATATGACCACGCCATTCAAAAAGCTTTTCAACAATAGACATCAATGGATAGCGAGGTAAGCCATATAGCGTATTAGCTTGCTCAGCTAATACATCCATACCATGGGCATAACCACCACTAAAGACACCTACTTTTACCCGAAGATCACTTGCCATAACAATGATGCCGGTAGCCGCGCCCATTGAGAAACCCATCAGACCAATATTTTTGATTTTTTTGTTTTTTTCTAAAAAATTCACCGCTGCGGTAACGTCTTTTTGTTCATGAAAACCCATAGAAGAGATGATATTAGGATTTTGGCGAGGGTGGCGCATATCAAAAGCGAGTACGTTATAACCTGCATTGATCAGGGGTTTTGCATAGCGCATTCCTTCAGTTCGGTTAGCGCTTCGTCCATGGACCAGTAAAATAGCTTTGTTATTATCTTTGGCGGCCATATACCAGCCAGGAAGGGTTAAACCGTCTTCACTGGTAAAACTTATCTCTTCAAAATTAATATTTTGATCGCTGGGTTCGCCACAAAAAACATAATGTTCTTGATTACACTTGGTAATATTTAGATTCAGTATTGCTGATGAGAAATACCAAGCTAGAGCGAATAAGAGTAATGTTGAGATTAAACTTAGTGAGATAATTATTTTCTTTATCATGAAGGTGTTACCTATAGCAACTTTGGTAGAAGCAATTAAAGGAAAGTTGAATTGTTTATTTTGGTTAAGTTTTCAAATTCAGGGAGTCGTTTATCAGCTTTTGCTGAAAATGATTCCATCATATCGTTTTGTGGTTGAAACATGCCACTTTGCCAAACGGCCATATAATTTAAGCTATCAGCAACTGAATGATCGCGAGCATAATTTATCATTTCTTTGCAACCGGCAACCGCCAGAGGAGACCGTTCTGTGATTTCTGAGGCAATCGCCATAACCCCGGTTAGCATACTTTCTTGGCAGTCATATACTTGGTTTACTAAACCTGCTTCTTTAGCCTCGTTAGCCGGCATTCTACGGCCGGTGTAGGCTAATTCTTTAACTAAGCCTATTGATATCAATTTAGGTAAACGTTGGAGAGTACCTAAGTCAGCAGTCATCCCTAGTTTAGTTTCCTCAATGCTAAAAAAAGCATCATTGGTACAATAACGACAATCTGCGGCACTAATCATATCGACTGCGCCACCCACACAGCCGCCTTGAATAGCCATTAATACTGGCATTCGTACATTTTCTAATAGGTTAAAACACTCTTGTAATTGAAGGACTGAACGCCTTAGTTGCTCATGTTTGCGGCCTAACTCAATATTTTTATCACCGTTATTTTGTGTAAATACCGCTAAGTCCATCCCAGCACAAAAATGTTTACCTGTTGATGATATGACAATAACGCGTGCAGCAAATTCATTGTTAATGTCCGTAATAACTTTTGGAAATTCATGCCAAAAGTCGATATTCATGGCATTGAAATAGTCTGGGCGATTTAATTGAATATGGGCAATATTATTAGTGATCGCTAAGGTCAAGGTTTTGTAGATTATTGAGTTGTTCATGCCATATTCCTATAAATTCAAGGTGCTTTGTGCATCTTCTTTTATTGCCATGTCTAAAGATAATAGTATGGATTTTCTCTCTTTAAGTTTAGTACCATGATGTGCGGTCATATTCAATGATTGCATGTGCTTGGCTACCGTTTGTGCAGTAGTCATGAGTTGATCTGCTTCAACCACTTGATCAAGGAAACCGGCTAATATTGCTGTTGTTGGGCTAAATAATTCAGCGTTAATGACTGATCGTGTTAAATAGTTTCTTGGAATGCGATTACGGGCAATTTCAATACCGGCATTGTGCATAGTCATACCGATAGCCACTTCGTTTAGCCCTATTTTGAAGTCACCAGCACAGCCTATGCGATAATCACAACAGAGTAATAAAAAAGCCCCTTTTGCAATAGCATGACCAGTACACACACCAATAATGGGTGTCGGAAAAGCTAACATTCGACGGGCCAATTTAGAGCCTGCAGTAACAAGGGCTATAGCAGAATCTGAGCTGGCTTTCATGGTTTTCAGGTCAAAACCACCAGAGAGTATCCCTGCTTTACCCGTTAATATCACTACAGCGCCGGCATTCTCGGCATCATCTAATGCCTTATTCATCTCAGCGATAACTTCAGGTGATATCGCATTTACTTTGCCATTATTTAACGCAATAATATGTACGTTATTTTCAATTGCTACCTTGATCAGTTCCATTTCTTTACCTAACTATTGTTTGTTATAGTGTTGTTTTATGTTGGTGTCTATTGGTTATTCTTAATTTTTCTGAGCGTTAATTCAAAAGATAATTTAAATGTTATCATGGCTTTACCCGTGACTCACCGCTTTTTGATAAGCCTTCCTCTGTTGCATAATTGCAAGATAATTTTTTATATTATGTTTGCCCGTTAACAAATTCAAGCTACTGGCTATTTCTAACATTATTGTCATCATGATATCAGCGGCGGTAAATTTTTCTCCAGCAAAGTAAGCTTGATTAGCTAAGGTATCGTCAATATATGAAAAGTCTAACGCGATCTCTTTAGCAATATAACGGTCAAGGGGGTAAGTGCCTTCACGGTTTTCCATTTGCATTAATAATGATGATATTACTGGCAGGGCTAATGAGCCCTCAGCAAAATGTGACCACTCGAGATACTGGTAATATTCACGGGTATTTAGCTCAGGTCTTAGTTGATGACCTGGATTTTTATCAAGAATATATTCGATAATGGCACCTGACTCACAAAGGGTTACTTCATCATCAACAATAATAGGGGCCTTGGCTAACGGATGTATTAATTGAAGGCTTTTTGGGGCTAGACTACTTATCGGATCACGCAAGTGGTTAATGAGCTGATAGGGCATTTCCAGTTCTTCAACCAACCAGATAACTCTTTTCGAACGTGATTTATTTAAATGATGAATGGTTATCATAATGTGTAATTTTCCTCGTGGTTATATTTCGTAGCCATTATTAATTAGTCTGCTCAACATTGAGGTTACCATCACTGTTTTTTTGCAGTGTCGCTTTAGCTTTAATACGTAAAAATTTCATTAAAACACCCGCGGTAAATAACATGATTAACGTATAAATAGCTGGTGTAAACGACATTTTATAATTTGCTAGCAATGTTAACGCCATAAACATTGACAGCGTACTATTTTGTAAACCTACTTCAATGGTAATCGATGTTCTCTGCGGTATGCTCAAGCCAAACCATTTACTGGTATAATAGCCGAGCGCCATCGTTGAAAGGTTTAATATGATTGAAACGGGACCGGCAGCAATAAAAGCTGATACAACGATATCTTTTTGAATATAGGTTAAAAACACAATTAAAAGCGTGAGAAATAATATACCAAATCTAGAGACATGTACCTGGGTACTATTAGCAAAATTAGGGAAGTAAGCTTTAATGATCATGCCTAAGGCAATAGGGACGATGGTCAATTTCATTAAGCTAAACATGGTGGCAATAATAGGTAACTTAAATTCATTACCTTGCCCCATAAAGTGTACTAATGACAAATTTAGGATAACAGGGATAGTAAATACGGTAATCAAACTAGCAACAGCGGTCATGGTTACTGAAAGCGCGACATCACCTTTGGCTAAATGAGTAAACATGTTCGATGTTGTTCCGCCAGGGCAAAGAACCAATAACATAACACCAACGGCATATTCAGGCTCTAAAGGCATAATGTTTGCTAAGGCAAAGCCGATAATAGGCAACAACAATAATTGATTGGTTAAACCTATACCCACCGCTTTTGGATATTTAAGTACCCGTTTAAAGTCAGCAAATACTAAGGACAACCCCATCCCCATCATGATTAAAAATATGCAAACAGGGATAACTTGTGTATTTACAAATGTAACTAATTCAATACCTTCCATAACTGCCTCGTATAAATAGGACCTGTGTTGGTCAATTAATATCACTTATTTGCATTAATTCGTTTTATAACGAAATAATTTGGCCAACTGACGCATCTGCGGAGCCTGCTAAAACTTGTTGATAAATAGCATCAACTTGGTTGACATCTTTTGTCTGTTTAATGGTTATTAATGATTGGCAATATTGAATGTAGCTCAGTAATGCGTTATTAATTTGCGTCATTGTTTTGTCTGTTCCCCAGTCGATAGAACGCTTTTTTAATTGACTGGGAGCAAAAAAGAACTTAGGTTTTACTCCGGGTAACTTATCAAAAAAAAGCGTGTCATTGATATCAATATCATCATGTTGCGTTGCGCCAATTTGGCAAGAATAATATAACTGATCGGCAAAATGATGATGAATAGAAGAGAGGGTTTTGTGACCACCCGCCATATCAACTAAAATAGAGCCAATATTCGGGTCTAGACTAGATATTTGGTTATAACTGACCACCTGTTGATAGATGCCTAATGAGTTGACAAAGTCTCGATTAGCTTCAGAGGTAATACCAACAGCAGGGCGCTCCCCCCGTTGTTGAATAGCAAAGGCCAGAGCAATACTCGTTTTACTCGATGCACTCGTGATCAGATACTGTTGGGCTTTAAAATAGTGATGGTCAAACATATAGTCATCAACAAGCCAAGACGTGGTAAATAAGCCACGCAATAATATGTCGTAATCTTCATTTTTAGCTTGATAAAAAGGATTGTTTTGAACGCGATCAAAGCTTGAATAAAGGGGTGACAAACCTGCTCGATAAGGGCTTATATCAGAAAATCGAGTCGCTGATATCCTCCCTGCTAGTATTTTTACGTGGGTGGCCATTGGCATAAAGCCCCAAACGCGTTCACCAACCTTAATATGTGGACAGTTTGAAGATACAACATCGGCAAAACCCATCACAGGTAACCGTCCCCATTGTGCTTGCTCGGTAGGACTTTCGGTTGGGAAGAATCGCCAATAGCCAAGCGTATCACCCGTAATACCATAACTAATATTATTCGCCGTCAGGGCAAATTTATCTACTTTGAGTAACACCTCATTATCACTCAGTGCTCGCTCAATATTAAGTGGAATGATTCGGGTTTTATTTAGCGCTGTTTTAGCCACTTCAAAAACAAGCGATGGGTTAATGGAAGAATTAGCTATCGTCATAAAACCTTCAGTTAGTGATTGTTAGTGAGCTATTAAGCGTTAATAAACAGTGCGATAGCATTATTGACCTCGACCGGTTTTTCATGTTGGAGCCAATGACTGGTGTTTGCAAAGCGAATAACTGAGCAATCAGGTACGTATTGCTTAATACCGTCAATATTTTCAATAACGAAGGCTTGGTCTTCTTGTCCCCACAATATCAGTGTCGGGACATTAACTCGGATGTTAGGCACTTTTATCGTTGAAATACTTTTGACTGGGCTGGTATCATTTAATTGCTCAACGTTAGAAGCCGCCAAGAGGTCATTATTGCTATCAATGGCGGCGAGTTGAGGCATAGCGCGATAATATTGCAACATGCCATTAATGGCGCCTTCTTGACGCCACACTTGGCGATACTTTTCCTTTACTTCGTCGGTAAATACATTTTTTTGCGCGCTTATCATCATATTTTCACTGAGGTAGTGAAAGTTATTCTTTGATAACAATGACTCACCTGATGAGCTTATTAGTTGGTGAATATATGCACTTTTTTGACGTTGGATTGGGTTGCTGGCCATCTCTCTAGTAAATGTACTAGGATGTGCAGCATTGAGAATAATAAGTTTGTCAATCAACTGAGGGTGAAAAGCGGCTAGAGGCCAGGCGATAACGCCCCCCCAATCATGTGCAACTAAATACACGGCTTGGTTAGGGCTAAGAAGGCTAATAAATTTAGCGATAAAAGTGATTAAATTAGGTAGCGCGTAAAAACTGTGGCTTGATGGTTTATCACTCAGGTTATAACCGGGTAAATCAGGGGCAATAACACGATAATCAGTAGAGAAATAGCTTAATTGCTCTGTCCAAGTCCCCCAGTATTCAGGAAAACCATGGAGAAAAATCATCGTTGGTTTATCTTTTTTTATTGCGGAGACAGAGAAAGACTCAACATAATGAATATTAACGTCATCGACTAAGATAAATTTATGCTTCAGCCTCATACACAGTCCCATTACCGTTAAATTAGTCTATTTTACTCAGTATGACGATAAGTCAACCTGCTCGATATTAATCAAAAAATGTGACCGCGTTATCTAGAGACTCTCTGTCTGTTTGGGTTTTATTGATTGCCGCACTCGTATCGGCATAGCCAAAAGACATCCCAAATAAGATCCCGCGATCTTCAGGCAGCGATAATATTTCTCTAACGGGGTCAGGGAATTGCCCTAAAGCCCCTTGCATACAGTTTGATAAGCCATGTTCCGCCAGTATTAATGACAATGTTTGAGCGTAAATACCTAAGTCAACCGCACCCATAATATCTAGGTACTTGTCCATAGTGAAAAATACAGCATGGGGTGCATCAAAAAATTGCCAGTTGCGTATCATTGCCATTTGTCGAGCTTGTTTATCTTCTCGAGTAATACCCAGTGAGCTATATAAAGCATTAGCTGAGCCAAATTGGCGTTCACGATGAATACCTTTGTATTGAGGTAACCAATTAAAATCTGGATTAGGCGTTGCACCACTCATGAGTAGCGCAATAAATTTTTCTTTTAGCTTATCTTTTGTTTTTCCGGAAACCACACAAGTTTGCCAAGGTTGCACATTACAATTTGATGGGGAAAGTTGCGCATTATCAAAAATATGTTTTAAAGTTTCTTTAGGTACAGGCTTGTCAAGAAATGCACGAACTGATGTCCGTTCTTTCAAGATAGATTCAATTGACATAGTGCAGACTCTTAAGCAGATGAATTAAAAAAATGAGATATTAGGTAACAAGAATATACGTTATTTATATGGAATTTTAGAAGGTTTTTAATGTTAACTTGAAGAAGTAAAAATGGTAGTTACAGTGATGTTTATCACCATAACTACCTAAGTTATTTCTACTTAAAACTCATAAGAAATGGTTGCACCATAGCTACGAGGTTGGTTGGGGTAAGCATTAAAGCTTCCTGCCTGTATTGGCGCAGGGAATGCTGAAAGGAAGTATTCATCATTGGTTAAATTACGCACCCAAACTTGAACACTTAAACCATCGCCAAGAGTTAAACCGGCACTGGCATTAACTGAGTTCACTTCACGAGACATAGACTCAGGAATGTTCTCTACAAGACGTGTGTCACTTTCGTACAGATAATCAGTACGAACATAACCATAGGCACCATTTGCTAGCTCAAAGTTATAAGTAAGACCAGCAGTAATACTTTGCTCATGAATGCCAGCAGGTTTTTTACCCGATAAGTTTATTGGGCCATCTACACCAGAACCGTTGATAAAAGAGTCGTATACCGGATCAAGGAAGGTACCTGCTAAAGACAATGTCCAATTCTCTGTTGGACTATAGACAGAATCAAATTCGATACCTTGAGTACTTTGTTTGCCGGCATTTGCCAAAACAAAACCGGTACCAACAAATATTGACGACTGGAAGCCATTAATGGTTTGGTCAAAGAGAGTGACATTAAACGCGCCTTTTTTGAATCGTGCTTTCATACCCAATTCATAAACAGTCGCTTCTTCTGGTGATGCATAGCGACCACCATAGCTCTGGTTTGGCTGGTTAAGACCGGCAGACTCTAACGCACTTTGATCCATTGGAAATGGACGGGTATCACGAGACAAGTTCCATGAAGTGGCTTTAAAGCCAGTAGCGGCCGTTGCAAATAAATTAACATTATTATTTAACTCGTACGCCAAACGCAAAGACCAAGTGGTTTTACCATCAGAGCTCTTACCATCTTCAACCGAATTAGGCATTTCAAGCATCGGTGGCATAAATTGTACCGGAGTTAAAGCGCCAGCAGCAGCAGCTGCTGGTGTTAAGCCAATGGGCACACCATAAACAGTTGGTGTTGAACCAAAGTCAATAGCTGACAAGGTTGAGTTGTTTTGTTGAGCGACAGTGACATCTTTTTCATCATTGGTATAGCTCAGACCTAAGGTCGCGGTAAAATCATCCGTTACGTGATAATCAAAGTTACCAAAAATCGAATAAGCGGTGTTTGCTTGGGTAAATTGGGTCGCAATATCGGTATCGTCTGAAAAGAACGAACCAGGAGCAAGGCCATAAAGTGGTTCTATCTGACCGATTAAGCCAGCAGCACCACCTGCAGCAAACAAGGTATCAAAATAATTTCTGATAGCATCACCGTAATATAACTCATCTTTAGCATCGACATCTTCTTTAAAGTAAAAAGCGCCAACCATCCAATCAACTTTATTAGTACCGGTAGAGGTCAGACGGAGTTCTTGGGTGAAGGTATCAATTTTAATATCACCACTTTCTCTAATAATATCTAAAGAGGTGTAATCAATATCATGTATCCAAGTTTGGTCATTTCGACGTTGAGCGGTAATAGAGGTTAAAGCAAAACCATCATAGTCGACATCTATTTGCATAGAAACACCGCCATCTTCTACGGTATTGTTAGGGTCCATATTAAGCGCTGATTTATAAGAGAAGGGGTCTTCGTCACTATTAACCACACCGCCTAAAAATTGAACAGCTCCAGTTGTAGGTCCATTAATCACATCAGAGACCGTACAACACGCTTCGTCAATTGCACTGTAGTCAGCGATAAAACGAACACTAACATCTTCGCTTGGTTCATAAAGCGCTTGAGCACGAGCATTCCAACGGTCGCGGTCGTTAAGGTTGCCTAAGCCAGTAATACTTTCGGTATAACCATCACGTCGATTAAAACCACCTGAAATACTTAAGGCTAGGTTATCAGTCACGCCGTCGGTAACATAACCTTTTACTGATTGACGGTTATCGTTGCCGAAACCCATTTCAAGTTTACCTTCAAAATCTTGAGAAGGCGCTAGGGTACGTATGTTAAGAACACCTGCAGAGGCATTTTTACCAAATAACGTACTTTGTGGACCACTAAGAACTTCAATCTGTTGTAATCTGGGTAAGTCGCCAATTTGAGCGGCAGCACGAGAGCGGTAAACGCCATCAATAAAAACACCAACAGAAGGCTCAATACCTGTGTTGTTAGTTCCGTTACCAAAACCACGGATAGAGAAGTTAGTGTTAGTAGAGCGTTGTAATGGTGTTACTCGGAGAGTTGGGACAAGTGATTGTAAATCTTCAATATCCATAATTTTGGTTTGTTCTACAGCTAAGCCACTTACTACAGTGATAGCGATAGGAGACGCTTGTAAACCTTTAAGACGTTTAGAAGCGGTAACCATTATCCGTTCTATATCTTGATCATTATTTTGTGCCGTCGGATTTTCTTCTGCTGCATTTACTGAAGAGCCAAGCGCTCCCACAATACTTAATGCTATTAAAGAGTGCTTAAAAAATTTTGATTTGTTATTCATGAAGTTCCCCTGTGCTTATAATTATAATTATTTATTTTAATTTTACGTATTGATTTTTATCAATTTAATTGGCGCTTACTGCGCTCTTTTGTAGTATGTAAAACTACAGGTTTGCTAATACAATATAACTATATACCAATAAGGTATCTGTTTAGAATACTTATTTATATTCTTAATTTTCTACTAAAATAGCTTCTATAGTTCATTGATTATTCTATTTATCTTACTTAAGCATGCTAAGTCGAGTTATAAGATTAAACAAATGAATTATATTGATAGTCAACTATTCATACCAAGAATAAATCAGTTTAATTATTAAATCAATAAACTCACTAATATATGTGTTTAATTATTTAGATAAAAATAGTTTCAACCGAATGAGACTGTAATTTAACAAATTATACTGCAATACCATCGTTTATACTGATAATGAATAATTGGGTATAAGTATTATTCATTTGGATAATACAATCGCTTGAATTAGCATGTAGCCTTATAAATATTAGATGGAGAATTAACTGTGCCTGAATATAAAAGCCCTGTTCGAGATATTAAATTTGTTATGCAAGAATTGCTTGATTGTGAGAATCACTATCAACACTTAGGCTATAAAGATGCAAGCATCGATATGATTGATGCTATTATTGGTGAAGCCGCTAAATTAAATGAGCAAGTTATTGGCCCAATAAACCAAATAGGTGATCAACAAGGCTGTACATGGACTGATGGTGTGGTAACAACACCCGATGGTTTTAAAGAGGCCTATAAACAATATGTCGATGGTGGCTGGCCAACGTTATCTCAAGCTGAAGAATTTGGTGGTCAAGGCTTACCACAGTCATTAAATATCAGTATTGCTGAGTTATTCTCTGGCGCAAATCACAGTTTTGCTATGTACCCAGGTTTAAGTCATGGCGCATTAGCAACAATAGAAGCCCATGGTACTGAGACTCAAAAGCAGCAGTTTATGCCAAAACTTGTTGACGGTACTTGGACCGGGACTATGTGCCTGACAGAACCTCATTGTGGTACTGATTTAGGTATGTTGCGTACTAAAGCTGAATTAAACGACGATGGCAGCTATTCATTAACAGGTACTAAAATTTTCATTTCAGCCGGTGATCACGACTTGTCTGACAATATTGTCCATATAGTCATCGCTCGTATTCCTGGCTCTCCTGAAGGTAATAAAGGTATTTCATTATTTATTGTTCCTAAGTTTAATGTTAATGATGATGGCACCATCTCCGATAGAAATGGCGTTAATTGTGGCTCTATCGAACATAAAATGGGTATCAATGCCAATGCCACATGCGTGATCAATTTTGACAGCGCCAAAGGTCACTTAATTGGTGAACCTAATCGTGGCCTTAAATGTATGTTTACTTTTATGAATGCTGCTCGAATTGGTGTCGCCAATGAAGGTGTGGCAGCAGCAGAGGCTTCATTTCAAGGAGCTTTAACTTATGCTAAAGATCGTTTACAAATGCGTTCTATTAGTGGCATAAAAAATCCTGATGGTCCAGCAGACCCTATTATTGTTCATCCAGATGTGCGAAGAATGTTGTTGACGCAAAAGTCTATCGCTGAAGGCGGTCGTGCGTTAATTAGCTATTTAGCGCAGTTAGTCGATATAGGTCATGCTGAAAAAGATGAAGCAATAAAAGCGGATGCAGAAACTAAGCTCGCATTATTAACACCGATAGCTAAAGCATTTCTTTCTGAGCTTGGTTTTGAATGTACCACTCATGGCGTGCAAATACTCGGTGGCCATGGATTTATAAAAGAGTGGGGTATGGAGCAGTTAATGCGCGATACCAAAATAAGTTGTATATATGAAGGCACTACGGGTATTCAGGCCTTAGATTTACTGGCGCGTAAGATCATTGGTACTCAAGGAGCAATATTAAAACCTTTCTCTAAAGATGTTACAGATTTTTGCCAAGCAAACTTCGACAATGAAGCCATGGCTGAATTTATTCAACCGATTATGGCTTATGCCAAAGAGTGGCATGAAATTACTGTCAGTATTGGTGCTAAAGCGATTAAAAACCCTGATGAAATTGGTGGTGCTTCAGTCGACTACCTGATGTTTGCCGGTTATGTCACCTTAGCCTATTTTTGGGCGAAAATGGCTAAAGTGGCTCAGGATAAATTAGCAGCAGGTACTACTGAAACTGCTTTTTACCAAGCAAAAATCAATACCGCCAAGTTCTTTTTTCAACGGATGTTACCAAGAGCAAAAGGTCATGCCGCTTGTATTGAAAACGGTGTTGATTCTATGATGGCGATAAAAAGTGAAGATTTTGTTTTTTAACATTCTTCATTAATATTAGTGAAAATGCTACGTTTCAGTGGTTTTTAAATGTTTTATACTACTTAATGAATTTATTTAAGAAATAATTGATAGTCGAAGTATAAGATGTTTTTGCTGTCTTTAACCAAGTCGGCCACTGGGCGCTAGCTCTCTTTTAAGGGAATAGCATGGATCGCAGAAAATTTATTAAGACGTCAATGCTAAGCACGGGCGTTGTTATAGGTTTAACAGGCGGGACATTAGCATTGATTGAGGGAACAACTCAGAACGAGCTAACCATTGACTTGGCTTTAAAAAAACTTGAGGCTTTAACTCATCAAAATTTAATAACGTTAGGACCGTGGAATACTTATCAAATTTTTACCCATTGTGCACAAAGTGTAGAATATTCAATGTCTTCATTCCCAGTACACAAATCACCTTTTTTTAAAAGAACCTTAGGTAAGTTAGCTTTCTCGATTTTTTCGCATCAAGGTAAAATGTCTCGTGGTCTGAACGAGTTAATCTCTGGCGCACCCAATTTCCACTTGAATATAGACGCAGAGGTCGCTTTAAAGCGTTTAAAAAAAGCATTGATAGCGTTTAACCAGTATCAGGGAGCGACTGCTCCTCACTTTGCCTATGGTGAGCTATCAAAAAAAGAATATGAGATGGCCCATGTGATGCATTTGTATAATCACCTTGAAGAAATAAAAAGTTAGTACTGTATTTACGGGATAAGCGGTGAGACATCATCATCATAGGTACAGATCAATAATACCCTATCATCATAATCTCTTGATCATTTGATTGTTTTTTGCACATAGACAGCATACTTAGGTTTACTGGCGAGTAGGCATACTATAAAACTTGAATTGATTTTCATCTCAAAATATGAGAGAAATGATATAATATATAACAAAAATTTTATAAAGAAGAACTTATACATGACTTTTAAAAAATCTTTACTCGTAATAGCTATCTCTACCGTATTTTTGACTGCGTGTGCTGAGAACCAAAATGAGACTAAAAATAGCCAATCAAAAAATACAGCCAATGCGGCTATTAACGATGTGGTTATGTCTGAATCAGAAAAAGCCAATCAGTTATTTGATAGTATATTCAACGCGAGCGTTGACAGAGACCCCGTATCTCAAACCTACCTTGGTATAAAAAAAGATTACGACAAGTGGGATGATCTTTCTGAAGAAAATAATGCCAAAGAACTAGCGTTTACAAAATTAGACTTAGCAAAAATAAAAGCATTAAATATTGATGATCTAGATGCTCAAACGTTAATAAGCTATCACCTTTTTGTTCAGGACTTAGAAAATAGTATCAGCGATCATAAATGGCGATTCCATAACTATCCGGTCAATCAAATGCGTGGCAAGCATTCACAAGTGCCTGCATTTTTAATTAACCAACATTCCATTAGCAATCTAAAAGAAGCGCAAGATTATATTTCCCGTGTCAATGGCACTAAAAAGGTAATGGAACAACTTGTCACCCAACTTAAATTAAGGGAAGACAAAGGCATAATCGCGCCTAAATTTGTTTTTGAACATGTGATTCGTGACTCGACTAATATACTGACGGGAGCGCCATTTGATGACGGTGAGAATAGTACGATCCTTAATGATTTTGTCAGCAAAATCAATAAAATAGAGCTTGGTAAAGATGACAAGTCAACACTTTTAATTGACATTGAATTGGCGCTAACTACTGCATTAAAACCTGGCTATGAGCAATTAATTAGTTACTTAACTGTATTAGAAACTAAAGCAGATACTCGTCACGGTGTTTGGAAATTCCCTGAAGGTAAAGCTTTTTTTAATAATGCATTAAAACGCACCACCACCACAGATCTTACCTCGGATGAAATTCATAATATTGGTTTAAGTGAAGTCAGTCGTATTCATGACGAAATGCGTGTGATTATGAAAAAAGTCGATTTCGACGGTGACCTTGCCGCGTTTTTAGAGTTCATGCGAACCGATAAGCAATTTTACTACTCCGCTGATGAAGCTGGGCGTAAAAAATACCTTGATGAAGCGGTGGCCTTAATTGAAGATATGGAAGGTCGTTTAGATCAATTGTTTTTAACCAAACCCAAAGCGGCATTAAAGGTGAAAGCCGTTGAAGCTTTCCGTGAAAAATCTGCAGGTAAAGCTTTTTATCAACAACCCGCACCTGACGGATCTCGCCCGGGTGTATACTATGCTAATCTTTACGATATGGACGCTATGCCAACCTACCAAATGGCTGCTTTAGCTTACCATGAAGGTCTTCCAGGCCATCACATGCAAATTGCTATAAAACAAGAGTTAACTGACATTCCGATGTTTAGAAAATTTGGTGGTTATACTGCATATACTGAAGGCTGGGGCTTATATTCAGAGATGATCCCTAAAGAAATAGGTTTATACCAAGACCCTTATTCTGACTTTGGTCGTTTAGCGATGGAACTGTGGCGCGCAGTTCGCCTAGTTGTTGATACCGGTATTCATACCAAACAATGGACACGTGAAGAAGGCATACAATATTACTCAACGAATACTCCTAACGCTAAATCTGATGCGGTTAAAATGGTAGAACGACACATTGTTATGCCGTCTCAAGCTACAGCGTATAAAATTGGTATGTTAAAAATAATTGAATTACGTGAAAAAGCTAAAGTAGCCTTGGGTAATAAGTTTGATATCCGAGAATTTCATGATGTTGTTTTACGAAACGGCTCTTTACCTTTAAACGTACTTAGTCAACTTGTTAATGAATATATTGAGGAGACAAAAGCGTAATATTGAATGCTAGCTCATCTTGATAGTTTAGAACCGCGTTTAACGCGGTTTTTTTTAAGCTAAGATTAAGTGATTAACTGCTATCTATTTAACATTAGGTAGACATTGCTTCATACTGGCATTGGAAATTCAACGATAATATCTTAAAGGTTTGATTTTAAAATGGACTTATTTGCTGATAACAATATTTTACCTTTTTATCTTCCTAATGAAGAAGGGTACTCAGTGAGCTGGAATGAAGCGTTAAACGGCTTTGATATAATAGTTCCCCATGGCAAATTATTTTATTCTGAGTTTTTTTTCAATAAAAAAATCAGTGATAGAAGTATTGAGTATTTTTTAGAAAATAACACCAGGGATTGGAGAACAACAGACTGGCGGTCTATTGACCAAGCAGCGCTAAGCACTATTGATTTTATAAACATTGATTGGCAGCACGATAAAATAAAAATGTACGGTAAGGAAGTGTATTTACCTCGTTTTTCAGCCTGGGTTGCAGACAGTAATAAAACCTACACCTATTCAGGCTTAACGTTACAGGCCAAACAATGGAACAAAGGTCTTTTGTATATAAGGGAGGCCATAGGTAAAGTATCAGGTGTTACTTTTAATAGTGTTTTAATGAATTGGTACAGAGACGGTGAGGATTACCAAAATTGGCATGCTGATGACGAAAAAGAGCTTGGCATAAACCCCGTCATTGGCTCGGTTAACTTTGGCGAAGAGCGAGACTTTATGCTTAGACTCAATGACAAATCAACTAAAATCAGCATACCGCTAAAACACGGCACACTTTTACTTATGTCTGGCGAATTACAGCACTATTGGCAGCATTCAGTTCCCAAAAGATTAAAAATTAAGGGCTCACGATTTAATTTGACTTTTAGAGTCATTAATCCCTGAGAGAGATTAATTTTGAATAATAAGCTCAGTGCACTATACCTCGATTGAGGATAAAAATTTAAAATAAATTCTAGTAGATAGATAACTATCTATTTTTTACTTAATGAGAGCTATATTCATTTTGTTCAAGCATCTGTTGAGACCACGGGATCTAAAAAAGGCATGATAAAATTAATAAGTTCTTAAATTATTTACTCCTATTATTTTTACTTTTGATAATAACAGCATACTTTATCGGTGAATTTCATCATCAACTACTACTGTGGTATTTATGTACCAGTGTAATCACTTTTTTAGCATATGCGTTTGACAAATCAAAAGCTCAGCGGGGTTTATGGCGAATTAAAGAACGGACACTACATTTACTTTCTTTAATCGGTGGTTGGCCAGGAGCTAGAATTGGACAACAAGTCTTCAGACATAAATGCCAAAAGCGTATGTTTAACTTTATTTTTTTGGGAACTGTCGTTATAAATTTAAGTATTTTAATATGGCTGTATTCATCAATCGGTATAACATATCTAGAATTATTTCTTGGCTCTTTAACTGATGATGTTAAGTTTATTGAGAACTTACGGTCGATTGGTTAATGTTGGAAAATGATGTTGATGCATAATAGTTTCAATTGAATTGTTAAAAATTTTAAGAGGGAGTTATTGTGAACAGTGAAGCATTTCAAGATTGTTACCCAGATGAATTAAGTCATTGTTATGGTTGTGGTAAAAATAATGCTGATGGCCATCAAATAAAAAGCTATTGGCGTGGTGGTGATAATGAAAATGTTACCATCGCTCGATTTATTCCTAAAGATTACCATACGGCCATCCCTGGTTTTGTTTATGGAGGACTGTTAGCTTCTCTGATAGATTGCCATGGCACCGGCAGCGCGGCAGCGATGGCTTATCGAAACGATGCAAGGGTAATGGGCACTTTACCTGTGCACAGATTTGTTACTGCCGCACTAAACATTAGCTATTTAGCGCCAACCCCGCAAGGTGTTGAACTTGAGTTAGTCGGTACTTTTACCGAGGTAAAAGAAAAGAAAATCATCGTGGATATAACACTATCGGCCAATAATATTATTTGTGTTAAAGGTACTGTTATCGCGGTTAAAATGCCTACTAGCATGGCTTAAACCCCCTGTATACCGCTAATTAACTTAGGATTAAACAGGGTAAGTTCATTAATGCAACTGCATTTTTCGTAGTTAGCTGTTCAACGCGCAAAGTATGACTAACCCATTAAAGGTAATGGAAGGGTATGCATTAGGTGTTGGCGTTAATTGTTTAGCTATAGGGCTTTTCTGACTGCTGGTTGTATAATTAAGTATTGGCTGCTTTATTGAAAACTTCTTTTAAGACTTTTCTATTTTAAATACATAAAAAGACATAAAAAGACATAAAAAGACATGAAAAATACCACAGGTATAATTAATACAGTCTGAAAGTAGGATAATTATGTGATTTTTTAAATAGATATTATGATGTGTAGTTTTTGCAGCCATTAACCAGGAAGGTTAATGGTGGTGGACGATACTGGGCTTGAACCAGTGACCCCCGCCTTGTAAGGGCGGTGCTCTCCCAACTGAGCTAATCGTCCATATTGCTATGAAATCCAGGTGAATAATTATGGTGGGCGATACTGGGCTTGAACCAGTGACCCCCGCCTTGTAAGGGCGGTGCTCTCCCAACTGAGCTAATCGCCCATAATTACTTTAAACTTATTTAGAATTGGTGGGCGATACTGGGCTTGAACCAGTGACCCCCGCCTTGTAAGGGCGGTGCTCTCCCAACTGAGCTAATCGCCCAATCCTAAACTCACCGATTCGAAAACTGCATAACAGTGTGCGTTTCAGTGGGGCGTATTATAGGGAGATCGAAAAACCTGTCAACAAAAACCAAGCACTTTTTTGCAAAAAATGTAGCAAAGGTACTTAACTGCTTTAAAATGCAACAGCTTGATTGTTTTATCATCTTCTTTATTTTTGTTATTACCCTTTATTTCATTGATAATTGCTCAATTCATCAATTCAATTGCTATCAATTCAATTACCCTGATAAAATAGCGCTAATTTTTAAGTGACACACTTTACACACGAGAATGCTTTTCTAAAGCAATTTCATGTTTTTGATAATGAGACTTTTATGACTTTAACGACGCGTTTTGCTCCTAGCCCGACTGGCTACTTACATGTTGGTGGTGCACGTACTGCATTATACAGCTGGTTATATGCCCAGAAAAATGGTGGCGACTTTATCCTTCGTATCGAAGATACTGATCTTGAGCGTTCCACTCAAGCCTCTGTTGATGCCATTATGGATGGTATGAGCTGGTTAAACCTTGAATGGACCCACGGCCCTTATTTTCAAACAAAACGTTTTGATCGTTATAAAGAAGTTATTGAGCAGTTAATTGAAAGTGGCCATGCTTATCGTTGTTTTAGTAGCGCTGAAGAAGTTGAAGCTATGCGTGAGCAAGCTAAAGCTGAAGGTGGTGTAGAGAAGTACAATGGTTTATGGCGAGACCGTACCGATCACCCATCAGATAAACCTTTTGTTATTCGTTTTAAGAACCCTATTGATGGCGATGTTGTTATTAAGGATATGGTTAAAGGTGATATTACGATCAGTAATGAACAGCTTGATGATTTAATCATAGCGCGCTCTGATGGTACACCTACCTATAACTTAACAGTTGTTGTTGATGACTGGGATATGAACGTAACGCATGTAGTTCGCGGTGACGATCATATCAGTAATACCCCTAAGCAAATTAATATTTTTAAAGCGCTAGGTGCTACCTTACCAGAATTTGCACATATCCCCATGATTTTAGGTGACGATGGTAAACGTTTATCTAAACGTCATGGTGCGGTTAGTGTGATGCAATATCGTGATGATGGTTATTTACCTGAAGCACTTTTAAATTACCTCGTTCGTTTAGGTTGGTCGCATGGTGATAAAGAAATATTTTCGCGAGAAGAGATGATTGAGTTATTTGATCTCAAAGATTGTAACCGTGCTCCTTCAGGTTTTAATACCGACAAGTTGATATGGGTTAATCAGCATTACATGAAAACAATGGACCCTGAGTATGTTGCAAGTCACCTTGCTTGGCACATGAATGAGCAGGGTATTAATTTCGACAATGGCCCTGCATTGGCTGAATTAGTCAAGATTCAAGCAGACCGGGTTAAAACATTAAAAGAAATGGCTGAGATTAGCCGCTATTTTTATGAAGACTTTGATGAACTAGACTCAAAAGCGGTAAAAAAACATTTACGTCCTGTGGTTAAAGAGCCATTGATTTTAGTGAAAGCTAAACTTGCTGCATTAGCTGAGTGGAAACCTGAGTTAATTCATGCCGCTATTAACGATACGGCTGAAGAGTTGGCTGTTGGTATGGGTAAGGTTGGTATGCCATTACGTGTTGCAGCTACCGGGGGCGGTAATTCACCTTCTTTAGATGTAACACTGGCATTGTTAGATAAAGATAAAGTTTTAGCTCGTATAGACTTTGCTTTAGCGGTTGTTGAACAGCGCATTGCTAACAGCTAATCACTCATTTATAGCCAGACCTTGATTTAGGGTACAGGTTAATTAATAGTTGAACAGTATCGTTCGTTTAAAGTTATTTCACCACAGGTAAATACTTTAGGCGAAAGTCGTTTATTACAGGTTATAATAGCCCAAGTGATATTTAATAAGTTTTAGGAGAGTAGTTTGCAGTTTAGTGATTTTGGGTTAGATAGCGGTTTAATGTCGACGGTAGAGCATTTGGGTTTTACTGAGCCTACAGAAATACAACAGCAAGCAATACCCGCAGCCATGTCAGGTCACGACTTGATTGCGTCCTCTAAAACCGGCTCTGGTAAAACCTTAGCCTTTATTATTCCTGCAATGCAGCGTCTAACTAAAAATAGAGCCTTGAGTAAAAAAGATCCCCGTGTTCTTATTTTAATGCCAACCCGTGAGTTAGCAAAACAGGTTTATAGTCAATTACGTATGTTTACCTCAGCTTCTCAATTTAAAGCCGTGTTAATTTTAGGTGGCGAGAACTTTAATGATCAAGTAAAAACGTTAGAGAAAGACCCGCAGTTTATTGTGGCGACACCCGGTCGTTTAGCTGATCATTTAACTCAAGGGCATTTTTATTTAAATGGGTTAGAGTTATTAATTCTTGATGAAGCTGACCGTATGTTGGACTTAGGTTTTGCTAAGCAACTAAGCCAAATAAATATGGCAGCCGATCATCGAAAACGTCAAACGCTGATGTTTTCAGCTACGCTTGATCACGCACAAGTTAATGATTTTGCGTTAACCTTGTTGAGAAAACCAAAGCGTATTGCCATTGGTAGTGCTTATACCGAGCACCAAGATATTACTAAACGTTTTTATTTAGCCGACAATTTATTGCATAAAGAAGCCTTACTTGAACACTTTTTAGCGAATGTCTCCTATCAACAAGTCATTATATTTACTGCAACACGAAGTGATACTGAACGTTTGGCTACTTTACTTATTGAAAAGGGCATCAGTGCAGCCGCATTAAGTGGTGAGTTGATTCAAAGTCAACGTAATCAGATTATGGACAGTTTTAGTAAAGGGCAAAAGAAAATACTAGTGACTACTGATCTCGCCTCTCGAGGCCTAGACCTTGTTAATGTTTCTCATGTTTTTAACTTTGATATGCCAAAACATACCGAAGAGTTTGTTCACCGTATCGGCCGAACGGGTCGTGCAGGGAGTAAAGGCGATGCTATTTCTTTTGTTGGCCCTAAAGATTGGTTAAGCTTTAAAAATGTTGAGGGTCTATTACAACAAACCATCAGCTTTGATATTGTCGAGGGATTAAAAGCTAAATTTAAAGGCTTGAAACCCAAAAAAGTTGAAAAAGTTAAAAAATCTTCTGATGATAACGACAAAAATAAAGGAAAGGCTAAGTCAACTAAAACTTTTAAGTCGAAAAGTACAACCTTTCATATTGCTAAGGAAGCAGGCAACATGCCGATTCTACGCAAGAAAAAAACACTTACACCAGACGAAATTGAAAACAATGACATTGATGAAAGTTAATGGCAGTTTGTTGATGGAAACCCGTTAACGTCTTTAAATCTGTATTAAACTAGTTAGTTAGATTTAAAGACAATTCCTCAGGAGCAAAATCATCAACATTAATAGCAGCCATTCTACCTATTTCTGTTTTTCTGAGATGCTCAGCTTCGCTCTGTGTAATTGCTCCTGCGATTAAACCGACTTCTGCAATTTTATCCAGTTGATAAAAGGGTAATTTAGTACCCACAGCCCGACAAACTTTTTCATAAAGGGGTTCACTGATGATAATGTCATTTAGTGTTTGCTCAAGCATACCTAGGGTATTATTTGGCATGGGGGTTAAATACTGTCCTTGACCTAACCTTGTTCTTGCTTCTGATGGGGTTTGTAAAAACTGAGCCACTTTGTGATCCAGTCTATCTGAAGGCTTGGTAAGGGGTTTACCAAACGGTAATATAATTAAACGTAATACTGCAGCAATTAATCTATTAGGAAAGTTGTTAATTAATTCGTCTATAGCTTCCTGGGTTTTAAATAAACAGTCTTCTAATGCCCATTGCACCAAAGGTAAATCTGCTTTTTGCCTACCCTCATCATTAAAACGTTTTAATGTTGCTGAGCTTAAATATAAATAACTTAAAATATCACCTAGACGGGCTGACAGCCTTTCTTTTCGTTTTAAATTGCCACCAAGCGATAACATTGAGATATCTGATAACATTGCTAAATTAGCACTGAAACGGGTGAGCTGCTGATAATACTGCCGTGTTTCATCTTTAAAAGGCGTTGGTAGTAATTTGGCTCCAGTCAATGAAAACCAAAAAGAACGCAAAATATTACTTAATGCAAAGCCGATATGACCAAATAATGCATGATCAAAATCACTTAAGGCTTGTACTTCATCTTCACAATTTGCGGCTTGTAATTCTGCCAGAACATAAGGGTGACAGCGAATAGCGCCTTGACCATAAATAATCATATTGCGTGTTAGTATGTTTGCTCCTTCAACTGTGATGGCAATGGGTGCGGCTTGATAAGCTCTAGCTAAATAATTACTAGGACCCATACAAATACCTTTGCCACCATGAATATCCATGGCATCAATAACAGATGATCGCATTTTTTCTGTTAAATGATATTTTGATATCGCTGAAATTACCGAGGGTTTTTCGCCTAAATCGATGGCACCTGTTGACAAAGTAGTTACCGCATCCATCAAATAAGCATTACCGCCAATTCGTGCCAAGGGTTCTTCAATACCTTCCATCTTACCAATAGGTAATTTAAATTGACGTCTAATTCGGCTGTATGCACCCGTAGCTAAAGCGATTGATTTTATCCCTCCAGCACTAGTTGAAGGTAGGGTAATAGCGCGACCTACTGATAAGCACTCAACCAACATTCGCCAACCTTGGCCTGCCATTTCAACACCACCAATAATAAAGCTTAATGGGACAAATACTTGTTCACCTTGTGTTGGGCCATTTTGGAAGGCTATATTTAATGGGAAATGGCGTCTGCCAATGGTAATTCCTTCTAGGTTAGTTGGAATAAGAGCACAGGTAATACCTAAGTCGCTTTTTTCACCCAAAAGTTTATCAGGGTCTTGTAATTTAAATGCAAGTCCTAAAACAGTAGCAATGGGAGCAAGTGTTATATAACGTTTATTCCAAGTCAGGCGCATGCCTAACATCTTTTTACCTTGAAATACGCCATTGCAGACAATACCAACATCTGAAATAGCGCCAGCGTCAGATCCCGCTTCTGGACTTGTTAAAGCAAAGCAGGGGATTTCATCACCCATGGCTAAACGAGGTAAGTAATAATCTTGTTGCTCTGTGGTGCCGTAATACTGCAATAATTCACCCGGACCTAACGAATTAGGGACGCCAACCGTACTGGCGAGTGTGCTACTTACTCCGGTTAGCTTTTGTAAAACACGAGATTGAGCATAAGCACCAAATTCTAAACCGCCATATTGTTTCTTGATTATCATCGCAAAAAATTTATGTTCTTTTAAAAACTGCCAAATTTGGGGGGGTAAATCAGCACGCTCATGAGTGATATACCAGTCATTGACCATTTTACATAACTCTTCAACAGGACCATTAATGAAAGTTTTTTCGTCCGTACTGAGTTTAGGCTGAGGATAGGTATGTAGTTTTTTCCAATCAGGCGAGCCTCTAAAAAGATCGGCATCAAACCAAGTGGTACCAGCTTCTAATGCCTCTTGTTCGGTTGATGACATTTCAGGCATGATGTTTTTAAATAAGCTCAACAAAGGGCTACTAATATTTTTTTTACGAAATTCAACAATATTGAATACTAAGGCAGCTAAGGTAAAAATAATCCAACTGATTAATGAGGTAATATTAAGAAAACTACCAATAGCCAGTAAAGCGATAAAGAAAATAGTAAACGTTAATAGTGAGGCTTTGTGGTAAGCCATGAACCAACATAAAGCCAATGCACTGATAAACCAGATAATAAATTCCATAAAAAATCCTTATTAAGGTGTTAATACCAAACGGATAAGTGAGTAACATGTAAGGTTTTTAAATATCTTACGCATTTTCCACTCATTTAAGTATATAATTATTTTTCTGGTTTATGTTGATGTAAATATTATTTTTAAGAGATTTTTATGTGCGAACTTTTAGCGATGAGCGCTAATGTACCTACTGACATTTGTTTTAGTTTTAGTGGTTTAATGCAAAGAGGTGGCAATACAGGCCCTCACAAAGATGGCTGGGGTGTTACTTTTTATGAAGGTAAGGGCTGTCGTAGTTTTAAAGATCCCACACCAAGTGCTCATTCACCAATTGCGCGATTAGTTACAGAGTACCCCATTAAAAGTGAAACTGTTATTTGTCATATCCGCCAAGCAAACTCTGGCGCGGTATGTTTAGAAAATACCCACCCCTTTGTAAGGCAAATGTGGGGTAAAAATTGGACTTACGCACATAATGGTCAATTAAATGGTTTTTATCAAGCACTGCCTATTAAACTGCACTTACCTATCGGTTCAACAGATAGTGAACATGCCTTTTGCTGGCTATTAGATCAACTTCACTATAAATTTGGAGACAGAGAGCCCAACAAGGAAGACCTATTTGCCTTCGTTGCTCTGTTAACTGACAAAATAAATGCTTTGGGCGTATTCAATTTAACGTTAACTGATGGTGAAAGCTTATTTGTTTTTTGTTCAAATCATTTACACTGGATTACACGCCGTGCACCTTTTGGTAACGCCAATCTAATTGATGCTGAAATGCAGGTGAATTTTAATGAAGAGACTACACCTGACGATGTCGTGACGATTATTGCCACTAGACCATTAACCGACAATGAACATTGGCATAAAATGAAAGCAGGGCAATGGCATTTATTTTGTTTAGGTGAGTCAGTCGTTAGCGGTGGTTGATTTTTTTAGTGAGGAGTCATTAGTGATAACATCATTAACAGTCAAGGTGGTTAATTGTGCTTCAAATTGTTCAACACCTGCTTTGACTTGATAAAGTTTAACCAGTAAAAAATCTAATTCTGGCGCGAACCAAGCATAGGTTACGCGTTTTTTTTCAAGAACTTCACGTTTAAACCTTACTGTTTTAATTAAGCCGTAAGGTAATACTAGTTCCTCTTCACCATCATTTTGATAAACATAATCTTTGATAGACCCTGATGTACTTACGACCGAATAAGAGAAACTATTTTTTTTAGCGATATCTTCTGTATCATGGGTCTCATAAGCTTTAATTAAATTGATTCTATGTAGTAAATGATAGCTCAATTTATCTTGTAATCCGTTCGTAAAATCTAGCTTGATAGTACGATTATCTTTAATGTTTGTTGCCGTTGATTCATTGTGATCGAATGACCAGTAATAAGATTTATCTCGACCTGTCCCTTTACGTGTATATAAGTAGCTTATTGGAATAACTTTATTGTCGTCTACTTTTAAAATTGAGGTTTCACGACGCTTATCTGAAAATATTAACCATTTTATCTTACTGTGGTAGCTGTACTCGAAATTGCCATCAACAAGTTTTTTAAGTGTTCTAGTCGATGTTCCAACGGGATCTGATTTATGAAGAATACTATAGGTTGCAATAAAAGGTTGGACGATGAGGGGATTAGATATTTCATCGCTGGGTTTTTCGTTGGCTTGCGTAAAAGGCAGCGAGCCAACAAATAAAGCTAATAGAATTAGATGGTTAAAAGATTTAAGTGTTGACATTCTCTTACCTTATCAAAAATATAGATTATATTATAATCGATGTAAATGAATCAAAGACTAATCTTCGTTAGCATAGCCTGCAATGGGTAAAATATCACCATCTAATACTGATTTTTCGTTAGCCATTGTTAAACGACCTAAACCAAACCATTTTACCACGAGTGGATAAATACGGTGCTCTTGTTGATGTACTCGTTTCGCTAAATCATCAGCGGTGTCTTCAGGGAAAACAGGGACTTTAGCTTGTAAGATCACCGGTCCACCATCAAGCTCCTCAGTAACAAAATGAACACTCACACCATGTTCGGTATCACCGGCATCAATGGCTCGTTGATGGGTATTCAAGCCTTGATACTTAGGTAATAGCGAAGGGTGAATATTGATTAACCTACCTTGAAAGTGATTAACAAAATCTGCGGTTAATATTCGCATAAAGCCAGCTAATATAATTAGATCTGGTTTCAAACAGTCAATTTTAGCAATGATTGCTTGGTCGTAGTTTTCTCTTGAGTCGAAATCCTTGTGAGATAATGACATTGTTTCAATATCAGCGTTACTTGCTCTAACTAAACCGTAGGCATCGGGTTTGTTTGACAGCACACCAACAACTTCGCCAGGAAATGTTGGTGATTTACAGGCATCAATAATTGCCTGTAAATTAGTACCACCGCCAGAAATTAATACAACAATTCGACTTCGCTTTGACTGTAATCCTGGCATCGCTTCATTAAACTCCGGTGCTATTGTTAATAACAACTTGTTCTTCGTTATCTTGAGCTTTTTCAATTGCACCAATATGCCAAGCATCTTCACCATGTGCTTTTAATAACTCGATACTTTGCTCAAGTTTATCTGCAGGTACGGCTATAACCATACCAACACCACAATTAAAAGTACGGTACATTTCATGTGTCGTAATGTTACCTTTTTCTTGAAGCCAGTTGAAAATTTCAGGCCATTGCCATGAACTTCCATCAATAACAGCTTTAGCACCTTCAGGTAAAACCCGTGGGATATTTTCCCAAAATCCACCACCAGTGATATGACATAAAGCATGAGCATTAACATCTTTAAGTAATGCTAATACCGACTTGACATAAATTTTAGTGGGTTCAATTAAATGATCGCCAATGGTTTTACCATTAAGTAACTCATCAGTATCAGTATTATTAACTTCTAATACCTTACGAATAAGTGAATAACCATTTGAATGTGGACCAGACGAACCAAGGGCGATGATTTGATCACCAGCAGTGACTTCGCTGCCATCAAGTAAACGAGACTTTTCAGCAACACCGACACAAAAACCAGCAATGTCATAATCACCTTTGTGGTACATACCTGGCATTTCAGCCGTTTCACCACCAACTAATGCACAGCCAGATCTTACACAACCTTCAGCTATACCTTCAACAACAGCGGAGGCCACATCAACATCTAATTTAGCAGTTGCGTAATAATCTAAGAAAAATAAAGGTTCAGCACCTTGTACTATTAGATCATTAACACACATTGCGACTAGGTCAATGCCAACGGTGTCGTGTTTAGCTAAATCAATCGCTAATCGTAGTTTAGTACCTACACCATCAGTGCCTGCGACTAAAACAGGTTCTTTATAACCTGTGGGTAATTGGCAAACTGAGCCAAAGCCACCTAAACCACCCATAACTTCGGGACGAGTTGTACGTTTTACCGCACCTTTAATGTTTTCAACAAGGGCATTACCAGCATCAATATCAACACCAGCATCTTTATAGCTTAAGGACTGTTTTTGTTTGCTCACGAGAAACCTCAAAAATTACCGACAGTATTTAAAGGCCCGTATTCTAACAGCGCATGGCCGAGGATAAAATCTTTATAAGAAATTATTTTTATTATTGGCCAAAAACAAGTAATATCACGGCTATGAAATTGATTATTCGGCTTGCTTTTATTAAATATGTTTAAAAACTGTTCTGTTTTTTGCGTTATTCTTGTTTTTACTTTATCGAGTTGGGTAAATGCTGTTGAAGTTAAAGATTTATATCAGGCAAAAGTACTTGTTACTTCACAAGACTCATCTCAAAGAAGTAGTGCGCTAAAAAAAACAATGCAGACAGTGTTGGTCAAAGTTGGGGGTGAAAAATTTGTTTTATCCAATGCACTAATACAAAAAGCACTAAAAAATCCTCGTCTTTATGTTTCTCAGTTTAGTTATTCGCGGGCAGAAACCAAAACCTTACCGATAGAAACTGTTCCTGCTAATAATTCGGAATCTTTATTTTTAATTGCCAGTTTTGACGAAAATAAAATCAATCAGTTATTACAAAAAGCCCGATTACCTTTGTGGGGAAGGTTACGTCCTAAGGTACTTTTTTGGTTAGTTGAAGAAGATTTTTTTTCTCGTCAAATATTATCTGAGTCAAGCCATTCTAATGCACCATCACTAGTTCTAAGCCTGGCAGAAAAGCGTGGACTGCCCGTTATTATTCCATTAATGGACTTTACCGATGCAACCCAAATTGTGATTCCTGATCTATGGGGGAAATTTTCTACTCCTATAATGGCGGCATCAGAACGTTATGGAGCAGACGCAGTGGTTGTTATCAGAATTTCAAATTCTAGTTTGTTAAAAGACATTGAGGTTAAAGGTGACTGTCGACCTCTTTGTGATACGCTAAATAATCCCCAGCAGTATGTATTAGATTGGTCTCTGTTAGGTGCGCAAGTTAATAAATCTTCTGAGAAAAATTATCAGGGCAGTGACAGCGAATCATTATTAACAAACGCATTTTCTGATATTACCGATGTTATTTATCAAGGTTACGCTTTGTCTGAATATGCAAATGATGAATTGATAATTGATGTCACTAATATTGAGTCTATGAATGAATACATCGCATTAACCAATTTTTTACTAGATCTTTCTGTAGTTAACTCTGTGGTATTATTAAGTGCTGATGGGAGTAATCGACGCTTTAAACTTGACCTACTGGGTTCAAAACAAACTTTATTGTTATCATTAAAGCTTGATAATCAGCTTGAACAATATAGTGATCCCTTTGCTAAAGACTCAGCTAATACCGTACCCGTTTTTTATTGGGGCAAGCCATGAGCCAAATTTCTCAGTTGGCGTTAGCTGTTCAGTTACCTGATGATGAAACGTTTAGCAGTTATAAAACCACAGTTAACCAAGGGATTGTTGCTCAACTTCAGCATTTTATTAACGATCAGTCACCCACAGAGCACACACCTCATAGTTTTTACCTTTTTGGTTTAAAAGGTGTCGGCAAGTCACATTTATTACATGCTTGCAGTGCTTATGCCGCTTCTTTAGGTAAATCTTCCTTATGTTTGTCTTTTTCAGAGCTTAAGCATTTGGCTGTTGAAGTGCTTGATGGTTTAGAATCTATCGATATCATCTGTTTAGATGATATCGACGTAATTTCTGGAGAGCCACAATGGCAGCAAGCAATATTTGATTTGTATAATCGCCTGCTAGAACAAAATAAACGCTTAATTATTACCGGTAACCAAAGTGCTCAGCAATTAGGTATCACATTACCTGACCTCGTTTCTCGTTTAACTTGGGGCTATACCGAACAAGTTAAAGCATTAACCGATGAAGAAAAGATCAAAGCATTACAATTTAGAGCCCAACAGCGTGGTTTATTGTTATCAGATGATGTGGTTAAGTTTTTATTAAATCGATTATCTCGAGATATGGGCAGCCTAATTGAATCACTTGATGTCCTTGATAAAGCATCTATTATAGAGCAAAGAAAAATCACTATCCCTTTCATTAAAGATGTTCTTGAAAAATAGTCTTTATGGCTTGTGAATTTCCCCAGGTATTTCCTCTCAAACATTAGTATTTTATGTACATACTAATTTTCAGGTAACTCTTTGTGATAATAAGTTCTTTTTCCAGTCACACCTGGATATAACCGACTATTGAATTTGTCAGCGTTCATCGCTTTAACGTTACTATCCTTTCCTGTAACCGTAGGGCTAATGGATAAGTTATCTAACCAGTCGTCACCTTCGATCATAGCAATAGGTGGTGGCAGATTTGCAATTATCATTGCACTTTCAAATTCTGGTAATATTCTTTTGGTTACAAACTCTACCCTATCTTTAATGTTGGTCTCACCAATTCGTCCTCTTTGTCCCCAAGCGACAATATAATCTCGAATAGAAGTATTCTCACCACTTGGAAGGTTGGTTACTGCGGTATCCCTTAAAACTTGATATCTTGTCTGCATCATCAGTTCTTCAAAAAGCATCGCGTAATCTTCTCTTGGGGAAGAGTAATTATAATAATCATTGGCGACCTCTATTTTGAAGAAATCTTTAATATCACTGGGTAAATATGACTTCTGAAAGCTTGTAGCTGTTTCACCAGAAAAGCTAACTTGAGCCAAAGCATAGATTTCATCACCAAATAATGGGTAGGCAATAGCTAAGTTATCAGACTCAAAATTAGTGCTTAAGGCGGCATCCAAAACACGTGAACTTTGATCATGAATAAACCATTCTGTTTTTGGGAAAAAGTCATTCGCGTGTGCTAGTTCATGGTAAAGCAATGACGCTAAACGATATAAACCGTCGTTTTCATTACGGGTAATACGAATAGTCTCAGAGGGATAGTCAGTGGCGTAGTCATTATCTTTGATATAACGCCAAGGCATTGTAAATTGTAACTCTCGCCCAAAAGACGCTCGATAATCAGGTGACTCATTGATGGTATCCCTTTCATCGGGTGATAACCAAAAATTCTTTGGGTCAAGATATATTGCCCCCGTTGCTGCCCAATAAAAAGAGGGGCGAACATCATAAGAAATCACAATAGCGGTAGTTGCCCTAAGTAAGTTTTTAAAATCATTATTATTATCATTATGTAATAAAAAATCTCTAAATCTATCACCCATCCACCGGTGAGAAACAACAACCCGACTCATGATGTCTTCAACTGTTGGTGTAAGGCTCTGATGTGCTATTAAAGGAAGTTTTTCGAGAGGGCATGAGCTTGTCAGTTGGTTTGAATAAACACAGTTAACGATGTCTTGAGCGTAAAGGCCGGTATTGTCATAAGGAAAAGTGGACGCTGTGCGGTCTTTAAAGTAGGCATTATTTTTAATTAGGTCACTATCTTCAACCAATATAGTGACAGTGTCACTGACAAGAATTCCGTTTGCGGTACCTTTTACTTCAAAGGTTAACAAGGTATCTTTATCAACTCTCGGTGCTTCAAAATTAACGGACAAGCCATTTTCAATAAAAGTTACTTTTTCTTCAGATAGTTGCTCCCAACTAATACTATCAATAGCAATGTCAGCTGATATTTCTGCTCGAAGGGAAACATTATTTTGTTCTAAAACAGCGTGATCTAATCTAGCATTAATAACGCTCACTTCATCTAATACAGTTAAAAAATGGCTTAGTTGTTGTGATTCACCATTATTGTTAAATGAAACATCAAATTGATATTCACCGGCAATAGAAGGTGTAAAAGCAATAACTTTACTAGTATTAGCTAAAAAAACTGTTACAGGACCGGAGGTTTGAGTCCATTTAATATCAGTAATTACTTTGTTTGGAAAGTATAAAAAAAAGTTAACAGACTGATTAACCATTGTTTCCTTGTTAACAGTATTAATTTTTTCTACGTCAGATACTACTGAGTCATTGCATGCGGAAAACAACAAGAAACACACACAAACCAATAGAGATCGTTTAAATTGATTAATGATGTAATTTAAACTTTTATCAGTTCTCATCAACTATCCTTCTTTACTCTAATACTTAAACCTAATTCTTGCCCTCTATATTTAGCATAATAACTGCCTGCAAGGAACATTACGGTTGCTAAAAATAATTCAATTAACGCCCATAGCATGTCTTTTGGAGATACCCACAAAGTCGTTAAACTGTGTAAGAAATATATCATTATAATAAAACTTGACCAGGCGTAAGTATAAGGGTTTCCTTGGACTAAACCTTTTAAAGGAAATAATAACGGTAGAGTAAACATAACGAGAGAAAGCGCTGGCGATAAGCCACTGCTTGGGCTGAGAAAAATCAACCATAAGGGCATAAAAAGCAATAACGAAAAGTAGCTAATTAAAGTGATAGTTTTTAAGTTTTTAGTACTTATACTTTGTTGTTTATTCATTTTAGTTTACTCATGGTTACTGATAAATTATATCAGCTAAATTATAGGTATTAGGAAAGCTTTATGATTTAGTTATTACTAAAGTAATGTTAAAACATTTTCAGGTGGACGACCAATAACCGCTTTACTGCCGTTAGTAACAATAGGGCGTTCCATCAGTTTAGAATGTGTCGCCATAGCATATATAAGTTGGTCATCGTTTGCTTGCTTGAGACTAAGTGCTTTAAATTCTTCTTCTTTGGTACGCATCATTTCTATAGGCGATATATTTAATAGGCTTAATAAAGCTTTAATTTGTTCAATGTTAAGAGGGTTTTTGATGTACTCAACGATAGTTACTTCTTTATTTGCTTTTTGAATTAGTTGTAGCGTTTCTCGGCTCTTTGAACATCGAGGATTATGGTAAATTGTTAACATGATTGTCTCTTGTTATTAGATTAATACAGGGTATGTTTCTGTTTTTTATAAGCGCTTTAGTTTATCTTCTTGTGCTTGAAATTGTAATATTCTGGCCTTAATTCGTTTTTGTAACAAAGGTTGCTCTACAGCAAAGTTATAACCGGTTTGCAACTCATCAATAGCAGTGGAATATGCGCCTAGTCTTGCGAGTACTTCTGCTTTACTACTGTGCATCAATGCTGTTTTATCTTGTTTTTTATAAATATCAGTTAATAACTCATAAGCAATAAAATTATCAGGTTTAACCAGTAAAAAATCTTGTAAAATTTGGCTTGATTTTTTATATTGTTTTGCAGAGAGTAAAACACTGGCATAATTTAAAGTAACAACTTGATTATAAGGCATTAATAAATCGAGATCTTTAAGCATTTTAATGCCACGATCAAATTGTTTAAGAGCAATATAAACATCACTTAATACATCAACATAAAAAAGGTTGTTTTTATCGGCAATTAATAAACGTTCTAAGATGACTTTAGCGGCAATATAGTCTTTATTTTCAAAATACGAAATCGCTAAACCGTAATTAGCAGCCTCTTCTAAAACATAAAGTTTCTTATCAAGTTGACGTTGATAACGTTTAATATTATATTTTGGATCACTTTCATACCTTGCGGTAATTCTTGACTTCGTTAACTCGAAGCTTAACTTTGCTGGTAAATTACGGGCAGGTAAACTATGGGCCCTTTGTCTTGCATCCGTTATTCTTGAAGACGGAATAGGGTGAGTTAGTAACATTGGCGGTGGCGTCGTTTTATAACGATATTTTGCTGCCATTTTGCTAAAAAAGTCAGGTGCACCTTGAGGATCAAAATCGCTGGCTGATAGCAAAGCGATGCCTACTCGGTCGGCTTCTTTTTCGTTCCCTCGGGTATAATTAATACTTGCCTGTTGTCCTAATGCCATACTACCCATCAAGGTAGCAAAGCCGACAGTCGGATTCACTAACGATATTAATACCCCCGATATTAACCCCGCCATTGATAATGATTGGCTTTGACTTTGACTCTCAAGTCGTCTTGCAAGGTGCCTTTGGCTTACATGTGATATCTCATGAGCAAGAACAGAGGCTAACTCACTTTCAGTGTCAGCTGCTGTTATTAAACCACTGTGGATACCCACATGTCCGCCAAAAAATGCAAAAGCATTGAGCTCTTTATTTTTAATTAGAAAAAATTCAAAACTGTAATTTATGTCTTGAGCATTTTTTATCAATTGATTACCTAGATCATTGATATATTCAATCAGAATAGGGTCGTTAATGATAGGTTGAGATGCTCTAAGTTGCTTCATCATGGCTTGGCCAATTAAGCGTTCCTTATCAATAGATAATACGCTAATACCAGCAGCACCAATCTCAGGTAATTTGTTTTTATTAGTCTCTACTGCAGAAGAACAGGGGACGGCTAATAATGTTGTTAATGTGGTTGCCAAAATCAAAGGCTTTAGTTTAAACAAATTGTTTTCCAATTATTGAGTTGGCTAATTGCGAGTATGTTAACAAAATATTAATTTGGCGATTTTTTGCTTATTTTTGAGCGAAATCAAGTGATGCTTTATCTTTTGATGGTAATAATATCAAAAGATTCCTTTAATTTATTAATTAACTTTTGGATGAAGTTAAAAGTATGTTTAATCAACCCGAGATACACTTTCCCTCTAATTTGATAAGAGTAATGCCAAAATCAATGATACTGTTAGTGCCAATTAATATTTCATCTTGTAATAGGCCATTGTTAAAGTAACATTAAGCCCCTCAATTATAAATACAACTTTATGTTAAATTATTGGTACCTCTCATCAATAATTTATTTTCAACTGTAGTTGTTTCATTTAGTACGTTATCGAGCAATTATAAATTTATTATCAAAATAAACTAGGTATTGATTGTAATCAATTGTCGCAAATTAGATAATCAAACCATAGTTATTTCCAAAGTTTTTTGTATGCTATATAAATATGATGCTACAACTGAAAAATGTCCCTTGCCTTTAGTTAAAATGCGTGTGATTTTAAAAAAAATGCAACAAGGAGATAGTTGTTTGTTACAAATAAGTGATAAAAGCTCAATCAAAGATATCCCCAAATTTTTGACCAAAAAAGGTTATCAGTTTACCCCCCAATTTCTCAACGATGATGTATTACAGTTACTTATTAAAAGTCATCTTTAACGTTTTAATTAAACAGGTATTTATTTCATATGGTAAAATATTTAAGTCAATGGTATCAGCGTAAATTTTCTGACCCCCATGCCGTCACTCTCGTTATTATCCTTAGTTGCTTAATTTTATTTGTTTATTTATTCAGTGATTTATTAATGCCTGTTTTTGTCGCTTTAGCAATAGCATTTTTACTTGAACTGCCAGTGAACCGTTTAATGCACCTTGGTCTCTCTCGATTAGCGGCAGTGATCATTGTTGTTACAGGCTTTGTTGGACTTTCACTTATTGCCACTTTAGGTTTATTACCTACTATCTGGCGACAAAGTAGTAATTTACTTCAAGAGGTGCCTAATATGATTACTCAATGGCAATCTTACCTACTGACCTTACCTGAACAGTATCCTGAGCTTATAAAAGCAGATCAGATAGAAACCTTTATTAGCTTAGTTAACGAAAAAATTCTGGAATGGGGTCAGGTTGTCATTCAAGCATCTCTTAATTCAATTTCTGATTTGGTTGCCCTGATGATTTATTTTATACTTGTCCCCCTTATGGTCTTTTTCTTTTTAAAAGATAAGAAAGAGCTGTTAACAAGTTTTGCTCACTACTTACCTGAAGAGCGAAGAATGGCGACTCAAGTCAGTATTGAAATGAATCAGCAAATTTTAAACTACATACGTGGTAAGTTAATTGAGATTTTAGTTATCGGTATTGCATCAACTATCGCATTTGTCGTATTGGGCCTTCAGTATGCCGTGTTATTAGGTGTGCTAGTGGGGCTTTCTGTTCTTGTGCCTTATGTGGGGGCAACTATTGTGACAATTCCTGTGATGCTAGTCGCTTTATTTCAATTTGGTATTTCTAGTGAATTTGGTTACGTTATGCTTGCCTATGGAATTATTCAAGCACTTGACGGTAATTTACTCGTACCCTTATTATTTTCGGAAGCGGTAAACTTAAATCCAGTAACCATTATTATTGCTGTTATCCTTTTTGGCGGTTTATGGGGTTTTTGGGGCGTGTTTTTTGCAATTCCATTAGCGACATTGGTTAAAGCGGTATTGAATGCTTGGAACTCAACAAAAATTGAAACAGTTGCTTAGTTTTGAGGTTCTGTTTTTAGGTGGAATAGCTATAAATTGCCATGATACATTGTCATGGCTTCACTCATTTTCTAGCCATCATGTGATTAGTTATCAATCACGTCTAAGACCACTTGGTGGTGGTCTTTAGTTTTAAATTTATTAAATACGTGAGCTATTTTACCATCAGTACCAATCAGAAAACTTAAACGATGAATACCGTCGTATTCTTTTCCCATAAATTTCTTTAGACCCCAAACGCCAAATTGGTCAGCAACTTTATGATCAACGTCAGATAATAACGTGAAATTTAATTCATCCCGTTGACAAAATTTAATCAAACGTTTTGGTTCATCAGGACTGATACCAAATACTATTGTATTAGCTTGCTCTAACTGGGATTTACTATCACGTAAACCTTGTGCTTGAACGGTACAACCAGGTGTCATTGCTTTAGGATAAAAATAAATTAATACTTGTTGACCGTTTTCTCCTAGGTAGTCAGATAACTTAATTATTTCACCGTTTTGATCAAGTAACTCAAAAAGTGGAGCTCTATCACCAGCGATTAATGTCTTCATGGGGCACATTCCTTGATTTATAATAAATTTGAAGTGGATTTTTTAATACAACCTTGTACACCTATCTGTTCACAAAGTTGCAAGAATGAACTTTCTAAGTCATCAATACTGGTATTTTGGGTAAGTGAAAATAGTATATGAGCAGTCATGATATTGTTTTGAGGATTAATATCGGACGTGAGTGATGAAATATAAATATCACGGTTTGCAAAAAAAGCGGTACTAGCTTTTAGAAGGCCAGGTTGGTCAATACCTGCATATTCAGCATGATAATGTTGAGTAAATTCTTGAGATTTATAACCAGAAGTTCTTTTCATCATGGTTATAAGCTCAAGTTCTAGTGCAATGGCCGGTAATTTAGCTTCAATTTGGTTTATTGACCGGTTATCTCCATTAAGCAACATGATAAAGGTAAGCTCTAACCCAAAAACAGCCATTCTACTATCAATAATGTTACAACCACATTCACTGACTAATTTAGTTAATTCGCTAACACTCTCTGTTCTACAAGCTCCCATAGCGGTTAATACTAAATATTGCGACATTTAAATGGCCTATATAATTTTTTGAGAAGTCATTGTATCTATCTTTGATTAAAAAATATATCTACGAGTAGTTCCTTTTAACCTTATCTGTTTATTTATACTGCAGTATAAATAAAAAGTCATTGACGTCTTGTGTTTGTAAAAACAGGCAAGTACCATGGGGCGCTACTAAAACTATGGTTTTTATTGTTTAATTTTTTCTAAATGATTAATTTTTTTGGAACTAATTGACTTTGCCTATATCAAAGTTGCCAATGTTTATTATTTTTTACTTATGTTTATTTGAATGTATTGGCATAAAATTATTTAGATTTTTATTTTCTCTGGAGTATTGATGAATCGTATAGCCGTTTTTTCTTTGTTGGCCCTCACTGTTGCCGGTTGTAGTAGTGTTGATAATAAACATGCCGTTGGAGGTTTTACCTATGCTAAAACCTCAGAAGCTAAAAAGATAATTATACCAGAGGGAATGGATGTTCCAAAACAACACGCAGACTTCCAAGTTTCTGATGATATTAACCATAATGGCCCAATAGGTGAGTATCTTGACGTTAGAGCTCCATCACTTGTTTTACCTGTTGCTGCCTCATCACGTGTCGTTGCTAACTCTGAAGATGCAATTGTTTGGTTTGATAAAATTCTAGAAGATAGAGATTTATTACCATTTATTGAACTAGCCCTGACAAATGAATTGATCTCTTCAAATGTTGGCTTAAACCGAGTTGAAGGTGAAACAGGTGTTTTTGAATCTGATTGGTTTAATAGTGAGTCAGAGTCAGGTTGGATTTTTAAATCAATTGACTCCTCTGAAAGCATTCGCTATCGCTATCAATTGATCGCTAAGCCTCATGGCCGAAGTGTTTCTTTGCAAGTATCGCTTATTGACTATATGAAAACAGATCAAAAAGGTGGTGGAAAATCTATTAATCCAATAGACAAACAACGTGCTGAAATGGCAATGGTCAATGAAATTATTGGTCAAGTTGACTATCTGTACCGTTTAGAGGAAAAAGAAATTCGGACTCTGCGTGCCAACAAAAAAATGGTCGCGATCGGTAAAAATCCAGTCGATCAAGCGGCTTATATAATTGAAATGGAAATGGAGTATCTTTGGTCAAATTTACCTGTTTTCTTTGAAAAGTATGGTTTTGTTATCACTGACTTGAATGAGACTAAAAAGATTTATTATGTCGATTTCTTTCGACCGGAAAGTGGTATATGGGATAAGCTTTGGGGCGAAAATACGCCTGTTGTTGATTTAGTCGATGCAAAGTATCAATTTGTATTAACTAAAATTAATAATCAAACAGCGTTAACAATATATGATGTGAACGGTAAAGTACTTCCAGTTGAAACATTAAACCGTTTATTTGACGTGATGGAGCCGGGATTATCTTTCAGAGACGTCTATTAATGTTAAAGATGATGAGCTATAAGTTTGAGTAGGTAAGACGATTAAAATTTAATAAGGCTCTAAAATTAAAAACTCCGCTAGTCGGAGTTTTTTTGTTTCACGGTTGGCAATTTATGGTCTGTTTTTTTGCTTCTTGGTAACGTTTCTTTCAAATCATTCAAGTTTTTTTTACGTAATGGGGTTTTAGCATTTTTTTGAAAAGTACTAAAATTTCCAATCATAATCACACAAACAAGAACAATAATTGCTACGGTTAACCAGTTATTCATTTTATTCTCTAACGTTGATTAATATTGATAATAAAGTTTTGATAAATTTCATTAAGATGATTGAGAATTGCCGACTTGGCTTCAATTGATGAGTTTTTAATAGCATTCTCCAATAATTCAACACTAAATTGTTTTTGGAATTTATCCGCTAATGGGGCGTATGATAAATGCCAAGGCTCATGAGCAATGCCACCACGGTAACAATCGTAAGGAAAATAAAAACCAAAGCGCTCACTGTTTTGTTTAAGCCATTTAGTTAATACTGCAAATGGTCCTACATCACTGTATTCCCATGCTTCTAACTGCAATGTATCATCATTTGATAAAAGGTTAGGGGCGTAGACATCAATATCTGTTCCCCAATGGTGCCTACTTCCTCCAGGAAGGGCCGAAAAAGTTAAGATGGTTTTTATTTTATCGTGATCTGAAAACTGGCTAATATTAATTATTTCACCATTAATAGACTTTACGTCTGTAATCGCTAAAAATTTGTTATTCCATATTTGAAGCTGACGTTCAAAGCCTCGCCAGCCACTTGCTATGTGTAAGTCAATATTCTGTTCTTTGGCCGCAGCAGCTTGCATTTTTTGATAGGCATTAACCATATCTCGGTGAATGCCTACTTTATCACTTAGCCAATGGATGTGGCTACTCTCTTGCCCTAATAGCTCAGAGTGTAATAGTTTGGGTTCAATATTCATTTAAGTATATTTAATCCACTTATTAATATTGTCTTTAACATAGGACCTTTTCTAAGCTTCGATAATAAATATCAACCAACTTTATGAGTTCATCACAGCCAACACATTCATTGACTTGATGAATGGTGCTATTACAGGGTCCAAGTTCAATGACTTCAGCTCCTGTTGGCGCAATAAATCGCCCATCAGACGTTCCACCAGAGGTTGATACTTTGGGTTTAATACCGGTGCTATCGACTATAGCTTGGCTTACTGAATTTAAAAATATACCGGGCTCAGTGATAAATGGTTTTCCGTTAAATGTCCACTTTATATGGTAATTTAGCTTGTGATTATCTAGTAGTTTGGTGACTCGTTCAACAATAATGTCATCGTTTAGTTCCGTACTATAACGTAGGTTAAATAGTGCAGTAAGCTCACCAGGAACAACATTGGTTGCCCCGGTACCTGAATTAATATTTGATATTTGGAAACTGGTAGGTGGGAAGTACTCATTACCATTATCCCAATGCATTTCACTAAGTTCAGCTAATACGGACATAGCATGGTGAATAGGATTTATAACATGCTCAGGGTAGGCCACATGACCTTGTTTACCCTTGACCGTTAACTCACCCGAAATTGAACCGCGGCGACCGTTTTTAATGACGTCTCCTATAGTGTTGCTACTAGAGGGTTCACCAACAATACAATAAGTAATTTTTTCATTCCTTGCCTCTAAGGTATCAATTACTCTGGTTGTACCATTAATAAAAGGGCCTTCTTCGTCACTAGTGATTAGGTAGGCAATTGAACCTTTATGGTCAGGGTGATTTTTAACAAACTTAGTTGTAGCTACCAACATTGCGGCTATAGAACCTTTCATATCGGCAGCGCCTCTACCGTAAAGCCGTCCATCATGTATAGTTGGCTCAAAAGGTGGAGTAAACCACTGCTCTAAGTTACCTGGTGGTACGACATCGGTATGGCCGGCAAAACAAAATACTGGGCCTGTATTACCTCGTCTAGACCATAAATTAGTGGTATCTTCAAATACCATAGATTCATGAGAAAAGTTTGATTCGCTTAATATCTCAGCTATTAGTTTTTGACAGCCAGCATCTTCAGGTGTGACCGAGGGACGAGATATCAACTCGCAGGCTAATTCGATAACGTTAAGCTCTACTGATTTAAGGTGTTTGTTTAAATTACTTTCGGTAATACTCTTCAATTTAATCTACTCTGTGTTGATTTTCTTTATTATGTTGCTTTAAAAATCGCCTGATATTGTACTTCTTTAAAACCTAAATATAGTTGATTATTAAATTGTAACAATGGGCGTTTAAGTAAGGTTGGCTGGTCAATTACTGCATTAAACATAATGTCATCGGTTAAATTATTTTTAACCTCATCAGGTAATTGACGAAATGTGGTACTTCGCTTATTTAATAAAGTCGCCCAGTCACCTTGTTTTACAAAAGCTGTCAACAATTCTTGAGACAAACCTTGCTTTTTGAAATCATGAAAAGTGTATTCTATTTTTTGCTCTTGCAACCACTTTTGAGATTTTTTTACTGTATCACAGTTAGTAATACCATAGAGAGTAACCATGTTCTTCCTTAGTTTAATCAATTTTCATTGTTCTGTTATCACTTGATAATGGTTTAAACGTAATACGCCAACAGCTGCTTCAACAGTATTACGCTTAACTAAAATATAATCGGTATCAAATGTTGATATTGCAAATATGCTTATTTTTTGACTAGCAAGTACAGAGGCAATATCAGATAAAATGCCTGTTAGTGAAAAATCTAATGGACCTAGGACTTCTAACGCTTGCCAATCGGTTTCAACATCATCAGTGGTTAACGAATAGTGGCTGGGAAGTACGATGGAAATTTCATCGTAAGTTTTGGCAATAAAGTAGATAGGCGCAGTAAAAACCACTTTAGGGATCTCACTGTTCGCGGCTAGGCGATGAATAGAAAAATTTTCTCCAATTAACTTCAATGTTAATTTAGACATATGTCACACATACTTTAAACTTGTTTTCATTACTATACCTAGATTTTACTTTTAACTCTATGAATGCTTGCTATAAAATATAGCCAAATAATACATGATGTTAACTTCGGTATTGTAGTTTTGTACAGACTACCATAATCAATGATATCCACATAAACTGTGTGTATCATTGTGGATAAATTGTATGTACTTAGTTAAGTGACTGTTATTGTTATTTAAAAATGACCCGTTCGTTTTTTGAATGATTTTAATTAATAGTAGGAGTTATCACCAAAAACACGATTAAACTAAACGGTTCAACGAATCTGATGATTTGTTAATAAGCTGCATTTTTTAATCGTGTCGACTTTACCTTTGTATACTAAAGAATAATCGATCTATGATTATATTTTATCATAGAAGGTCTTATTGGCTTGAAAAATTCATTTTCACCTCAACGCGATTGTTATTTCATCATTAGCTGATTTTTCGTTACAATAAAGGTCAAGTTATTTTACTTAGTCATTAAAAACTTTAGGTGAAATTATGCTATCGTTAGGAAATAAGGTAGATTGTGTTGGTAACAAATAATGAAGGCCTATGAGTATGAATATCTTTGAAGTAGTACAGTTAGGTCAAAAATATATGAAACTTTGGCCAGAAAAGTCCGAGTTTAGCGTTTATTTTGAAGATTATCGTGTTATTCAAGTCAGTCGATTCGTTTATCGCTATTTTCCTAGTCTCGCTTTATTGAGTATTATAGGTCAGCTCTACTTTGGCTCGATTGCTATTTTACCTCAAGCACTAACATACGGTATATTTATTTTAAGTATGCCATTGCAAGCTTTGGTAATGCTTGGATTAAAGGCAGATAAACATTTACCACCTTCATTATCATCTTGGTATAAAGAAGGTGTAGCAAAAATTAATGAGCAGGGCGGCAATATTAAGTTATTGGTTCACAGGCCTCGCTATCTAGATTTAGCCCAGTTATTAAATATTTCTTATAAAAATTATTCTCACCTATAAACTACTTAAGTTAATTAAGTTTTTTGATATAAACGTATCATAAAGTCTGCTTGACAGTTAAATGAAGTTTGAGCCTTTAACGCTTGTAAAAGATCCTCTGAAGTTTTAAAGGCGAAAGGAGTCATGGCTAATAAATTGATGACATCCTGTCCATTATCAAAATTCATTTGATAATTAAGGTTTATCTCTTCAATTAATTTCAACTGTTTAATCGGAGTTTTACTGACATCATGTTTATTAGCTTGTCTATAGATTAACGATTTGAGCTCAAATAAATGATTCTGAGCGGGTGTCACTGTTAATAAGTAACCTTGGTCTTTAATTACTCGACTAAATTCATCTTCAAGAATCGGTGCATAAATAGAATAGACCCAATCAAAAAATTCATCTTGAAAAGGTAAGTTGGACAAGGTACCCACACTAAAAGAACAGCATTTGTAGCGTTTAGCTGCAATTTTCACAGCCGTTTTAGCTATATCAACACCATAGACTTGGTTTGTCGCGAGTTTATGCTGATGAGTATAGAAACCTTCACCACAACCTGCATCTAATATAATGGCGTTCGTTGAACTGTATTTTATCTGTAGGTTGGTAATCGCTTTAACCAGCGGTTGATAAAAACCTAAATCTAAAAATGATCGCCGCGCTTTTACCATTTCTTTATTATCACCGGGATCTCTTGAATGCTTATGTTGTACCGGTAATAAATTAACGTAACCTTCTTTTGCTTGATCAAAACTATGGTTGTTATCACATCGATAACTGTTGTCAGTAAAAATCAATAATTGATGACAGAGTGGGCATTGATAATTGGCCAATGGGCTTTTCGAGTTTAGCGACATTGTCATTATTTAAATGTAGACCAAATAGGGGCATGATCTGACGGTTTTTCTATACCACGCAATTCGTAATCAATACCTGTCTCGACACAATTCTTAGCCATTGAGGAACTCGCTAAAACAACATCAATTCTTAAGCCACGGTTGTCTAAAAAACCTTTTGAACGATAGTCAAACCACGAAAACTTATCATTGACATCAGGGTATTCTGCTCTGAAGGTGTCAGTAAAACCCCAGTCTATTAAAGTCTTTAACCATTGACGTTCTTCTGGTTGAAAACTACATTTACCTGTTTGTAGCCAACGTTTTTTATTGGGTTCACCGATACCAATATCTAAATCAATTGAAGAAATATTAATGTCGCCCATGATAATAATATTTTCATCTCGGCTATGGTTATCATCTAGATATTTCATTAAGTCTAGATAAAACTGACGTTTGTAAGGGTACTTAACTTCATGATGTATACTCTCTCCTTGTGGAAAATAACCATTTAATACCGTAACTTTTTCACCCTTATCATTTGTCGTCGTTACCATAATCATCCGCTTTTGAGCTTCATCATCATCACTTGGAAAGCCCATTTGTACATGGTCGGCTTCTTTCTTACATAACATTGCAACACCGTAATGCGCTTTTTGGCCATGAAAGTAAACCTTGTAACCCATCGCTTCAACATCTTCTATGGGAAAAGCGTCATTATGAACTTTTATTTCTTGCAGCCCAATGATATCTGGTTGATGTTTATCAATAATGGCTTGTAATTGATGAAGGCGCGCACGTAATCCATTTATATTAAAAGAGATGATTTTCATTTAAGACTATATTTCTTGAGTGAATTTGTACAAATGCTAGCAGAAAAGTCTAGTCGAGTAGAGTAAAACTCATTGAGTTAACTATAATTATTTTCGATTGAGGGCGTTTTACTTAAACGTAGCCATTATTTTACCAATATATAAAGTTTGAAAAGTATCTACTCCATTAATTTATTTATTTAGTACTTTAAGCTGGGTCAATTATGATGGAGACAAACGGGTATGTTTTTATGTATTTTGTGCTGTATCGTTATTATCAACAACAGTTATTAAGATAATAACTGTTCAGTTTTAATAAATTTTGCCGATACAGCTCATATATACAAATATGAGCGTTATCTAGTGAAAATTGATCTCAATAATAACCTTCCGATTAATGATTTACAGTTAGCTGAGAAACTTGGCGAGTGTATTCATAGTGAACGACGATCTGACTTTTCACTCATGATGGCTATGCTAATAGAAGATGTGAGTGAGCATAGTCAATTTAAGCTACCTAATATCGAATCAAGCAGCCTTCAGGTTAGTGAACAACAATTAAGAAAAGAATTTGCTCTCCCCGAAAAAGCCTCTCTTTCAATTAAAGTACCTCATAAATTAGCGTGTTTTAACCAAGCACAAATGATTGTCAATCATCAATTATTAAGCATTAACCTTGAGAATGCCTTAAAACCTCAGCCAATCGCATTTCGTGATAATAATAAATACATCTCAAGTGATGTGATCAGTAACACATCAATACATTGTCAAATAAAGCATGCAGACAATGTGGTAAGGGATAAGTTAGGTTTCAATACAAACGCTTGGTTAGATACTATAGAGACTTCTGTGGCACATGAATCTCCGCTTAATGTCTAATTTAACCATTCGCTAAAGGTAGTCTGCCTTAAATAGTCTACTTAATATGATTTTCCACAACATTTCTTAAATTTTTGTGCGTTTTTTTTAGCTTTATTTACAGCACATGGGCATAACTCGTTCCGTTTAATTATTCCAACTTCTATATGTTGATAAACATCACCATCAAGGTATACCCAATGAGAGCCTTCATTTGTATCATTTGATATCGTTAAAGGTTCTTTAATAAAACGAGACTTTTCAGACATTTTATACAATTTATTTGTGATCAAATAATGTACTGTAAACTCAACAGTAGGTGTAGCAGACTGCAGCTTTGAATTGTCATCATTAAATGGGGACATGTAATGAATTACCAGCTCTATAAACTGACAAGTATTAGCCCAAATTTTTATATCACTTATTGACTGAGACTTTTGGACCTTTTGTGAGTAGCTATCAAAGATATATTGGGCATCTTTCATCACATAAGCACTAAAACGAGATCTCATTAGTTGCTCGGGTGATTGAGCTTGTCTTTCAGCCTTTATTATTGCTAGGCAACAGCTTTCTAATTGCTCATTTGAACCACAGTGACAAAACATAAAACTATTTCTTTAATCATTTTGAATATTTTATCACAACTTGATTTTCTTAGTGCAAGGTAATGGCTGTGTTCAAAACAATACACTGAGTTTTACCTTGTCTAGCACAATTACTAAGCTCGGATATTTCGTCAACTTTAAGATGAGTATCTGAAAGTATGACTGCTGAACAATTACCTTGAGTTAATATGTTTTTGATACTTTTTAAGCTAAAAGTATTATCTTTTATACTGACACGTAAAATTTTTGTGGTATCGATGTTTTCAATATTAGCTAAATTTTCTAACATCTCATCTTCAGGATTTATCATCAGAATCCACTTCTTTTTATGCTGGTGTTGTCGACAAACAGTGTCATAGATTGTGGGGATTTGATTGATACTAGCAATGTTTTTAATATTAAACCAAGGTTGGCTATTATCCATAACTAGAGGGCTTAAGCTTAAGGTCTTAATATTTTCTTTATTGATTGCGGCCATGTTCTTCATCCTTATTTATGTATCTGTTTGTTTATCTATAGGCATACTGTATAGATGTACAGTATACCTATGTGATTAAAGAATCAACTTAATTTACATATATTTGAGGATTATATTTATTAAAAAGGCCATGTTGTCTGTAGGTGAGTATTTTAAACAAATGTAAGTAAGAGTAATTAGCCTTTAGAGTAATTAAAAGACCACTAATAAAAATTTAAAGACACCCAAGGTTTGCTTATCACCATACTTTATTGACCGAGCATAAAGCTTATGGCCAATCAGTTTCTAAAATATAAGGTTATAATTTTATAATGTCAGTGATCGTGGTGAGCCGACGATTTCTCTCTAGACGCTTATAAATTTGAAGGGTGTTAGATGTTAACTTAACCCGATTAATATTTGATTGATTCGTGCGTATCAGATGAAGACCGAGAAACACCCTAAAGTAAATAACGGGAGGTTTCTGGTGGTTTATTCGTTAAAAAAAGTCGTTTAGACGCGTTAACCTTTTTCTATGTTTTACTCTATGAATGTGGTGAATGATAGATAATAAAATTGAAACAACGTTTACATTAAGATTAACGCTGTTGTTGAATACCAGAGCTTTAGTCTCCTAATAAAGTATAGCAGGGAGATTTATTCGGTATTGGTCCCCATTTATCGGTATTCATCGCTTGGGTAAAAAAAATAGAAATGAGAGGGAGTATTTATAATAGGTATCATTTTAGGCGGTAAAGATCACTCGCTAAGGTTCGCCATTGTATATGCTATTTAATTAAATTGCTTCTAACTTAAATTAAATTGTAATAAACCACCGGGTAAGTTTAGGCCTACCCAAAGTGCCTTTAATTGACACTAATACTTTTGATTAGTGCTCAAGGGCTCACCTTCTTAATTTGAGTGGTTTTATCTTCTACTCTTATTGTAGCGGTAATAATCTTTATTACTTCTGCTGTTTTTCCATTGCGCTGACCTAGTTTTTCTATTTTCTTTAATGTGTCATCTAAGCCACGTATTACTTGACCAAATACGGTATGACGATTATTCAAAAAAGGGGTGGCTTTGAACATAATAAAAAACTGGCTGCCATCAGTATTAGGGCCAGAATTTGCCATACTTAGAACGCCGGCTTTACTATGCCCGGTGTTAATCTCAAATTCACCTTGATATTTATACCCCGGGTTTCCAGTACCATTACCTATGGGGTCACCACCTTGCGCCATAAAGCCAGGAATTACACGATGAAAGGTTAGGTTGTTATAGAAACCCAACTGGGTCAAATAAATCGTACTAGTGACATGCATGGGGGCAACATCATCATAAAGTTCAATAGTTAACTCACCTTGACTCGTTTGTAGATCCCAATAATAGACTTTATCCTCACTAAATTTTAATAGCTCGGGTTTAGGTAATTGGGTTTTCCAATGCTTGTTAGCTTTATCTATCTTCTGGCCAATAATGAAATTCTCTGTATTTTTTATTGCTTGGTCTGGCCCAAAACAGGCCGTTAAAGATAAAGATAAAGTTAATAATATAACGAGGGCTTTAGTTGATCGTCTGAACATAATTTATCCATTAATTAATGTTGTTTGATTGAAATGTCCAAGCAATAAAACGACTGATTTTCTGACCTTGAGCCATTTTAATCACTTTAATTTCAGTTGCTTTTAGCTTTTTTAGCGAAAATTTAATGGCTCTTAAATTGTCTTTTTGAGAAACTAAACAAGTAAACCATAAAACTTGTTGGGAATAATTTTTGCTTTCCTTAATCATTTTTTTGATAAAAGCGAGCTCACCACCATCACACCACAGTTCTGCTTTTTGTCCGCCAAAATTTAATGTATCTTTATTTTTCTTAGAATCCTTATTAAGGTTTTTCCATTTCCTTTGGTTCCCATCCAGTGCGTCTTTTAATGATTTATGGAACGGCGGATTACACATAGTTAACTGATAGAAGTCAGTAGGCTCAATTATTCCCTTAAAGATATTATTAGGCTCTTTTTGTAATCGACACTCAATTGAAGATCTCAAGCCTTCGTTTAAGTTAATTGTGTTTTTTGCCGCTTGTATTGAACTAGGATCAATATCGGTAGCAACAAAGCGCCAGCCATATTCCCTTTGACCTAATATAGGGTATATACAACTCGCTCCTGTTCCTATATCTAATACACAAACAGTTTTTAAAGACACTGCAGATGCTTTGTGGTTACGCGTCACTGTGAGATTGTCTGTACTATCTGTATTATCTCTAAGTAAATCAGCAAGGTAATGAATGTAGTCCACTCTTCCCGGGATTGGGGGGCATAAATGCCCTGATGGGATTTTCCACTCTGTTATTTGATAGTCAGATTTCAATAACGCACAATTCAGGGCAACGACAGCGTCGTTATGACTAAAGTCAATGGTTGGTTGTTGGGTATACTTGTTTGGGATAATAAATGGCTTGAGTATGGGATGAGCTAAGCACAAACGTTCAAAGTCATAGCCATTTTTATGACGATTATTGCGATGAAAAGTAGTTGTCATTTACTTCATCAGGCCTGTTTTAAATAAACCGTTGGCATTAAATTGCACTGTTTCTTTACGTTTTTTGCCAATCAATAGTGGACCATCATCGATAAACAAGAAGTTCTTCCAACAGCGCTTAAAAACAAGCCAAGTAGTTTCTATAACTTTATTACGGCCACTACAAAAGTAGACCACCGTATTATTATCCCAGAGCAAATGTTCAATAATTAATTCTGGTAAGTTTTCCTCTTCACTATCCCAGATAGTTTCCCATTTCCCCTGTTCTAACCATGAACTTTTATCAAATGGCCAATCGCCTTTTTTGAAAAAGTCGGGATGATCAACTTGTTTACTAATAAAAGTGTCCCAAACTATATTTGCTCTAGTTTCTGACATTGGCTTAATTTTATTTAGATCATTTCCACTAATCGGTAAGCTTTTATGCCTAAAGATCCAAGCATTTTTTAATTGTTCAATGGGTATATAGCTCATTTTTAACTTCTTTTAGTCAACTTTCTATCTTAATTATACCAATAGTTCGACAAAATAGCCTATTAGTAGCAGTATTTTTAACTATATTCTCATCAAAATTGTTGATTTATCTCATTTATTTTAACTTAAACTTATTTTTATTACGTTTTTTAATATTACTGTTGTCGTTACAGATTTAAATAGGATAAATTAGGGTGGTAGATAACAAAATATTAACAGTTATTATCACGGCCAGTTCATGTTTTTTTAATAAATCAAGACCTGATTTAGAGATGATTATAATTACTTTAAGTTCGCATAATATAAATAAGAACTGTTGTTAGAGGATTAATCATGAATAAAATTTTATACACAGCATTATCTGTTGCACTAACGTTGTCAGCAAATAGCTTTGCAGACTCCAGCGTATTGCCGATTAAACCTAAAATTGTCGGTGGTGAAGTTTCCACTGAAGGAGCCTGGCCATGGATGTCAGCTTTGGTTTATACTTTTCAAGGTGTTACAACATTACTCACTGTTGATGGTGTAACTTATGAAAGCCAATCATTCTCTTATGGTCCAGAGGGGACGGTAAGTGGTGAATTAACTGATTGTGGTATCGGTGACAATACGTGTAGCGATGCTACTGATAAAGTCTGTTTAATTGAACGTGGTGATATTGATTTTTCAGAGAAAGCGAATAATTGTCAAGCAGGTGGTGGTGTTGGCGTCATCATTTATAACAATGTAGACGGTACTATTGCTGGAACCTTAGGCGAAGACTTCGCTGGTACAATCCCTGTTGTTGCCGTTACTCAAGTTGATGGCGATACGCTTAAAGCCAAATTAGGCCTTAATGCTAATATTGATGTTGTAAGTGATAGCTTGTCACAGTCATCAAGTTGTGGCGCTACTTTTTTAGGTGATAAATGGGTGTTAACCGCTTCTCACTGTGTTGATGGTGAATATGCCTCAAGTCTTAAAATTAATGTCGGTGAATATGACCTAAGTAACGGTGCGGCAAATGCTATAGCGGTAAAACGTATCTATATGCATCCCGATTATAACGACTTCTCATTTGACAACGATGTAGCCTTACTTGAACTCGTTGAGAGTGTTGATAATGAAGCTATAACACTAGCTAGCCCAGAAGCAACAGACCAATCTGCCATTGACAACGCTACTGCAACCGTTATGGGGTGGGGTGGACGTGTTGGTTATGAACCTGGCGATGGTGAAACTTCAGATTTTCCTGACATTTTACATCAAGTAGATTTACAGTTAATGACTAATGAAGAGTGTCGATCTGTTTTAGGTGATGGTTATCGAATTACAAGTGGAATGATTTGTGCTGCTGTCGATTCCGGTGGAAAAGGTTCGTGTCAAGGCGATAGTGGCGGTCCTTTAATTATTAATACTAACGAGGGCTGGCAACAAGTGGGTGTTGTCAGTTGGGGCATTGGTTGTGCGGCAGCAGGCTATCCTGGAGTTTATGCTCGTACAGCTAAATTTATTGATTGGGTTAATAGTATGATGTCGGGGATAGCCATAGAGCAATACTATGACTTTGGTATTACCGCTCAAGAAAGTACTAAAAGTTATCAATTGAATATCGTCAATAACACCTTACTTGATGCCAATCTAAATTTTTCTGTAGAAGGTGATGATGTTTTTTCTTTGATGGCTGATAGCTGTTTAATCCTAGCCTCCGGTGCTGAGTGTGAATTAACCGTAAACTATAGTGCCGCTGAAGCAAATTCACACAGCGCTAATATTGTTATTAGTAGTGATAATGCAGAATTACTTCTCAGCTCAGCTAAAGTTGAGGGGGTAACTATTGCACCATCACAAATAATTACGACTCAGCTAGGCAGTGATGACTCAGTTATGAAATGGTACACCGGTGGAGCAGCGTCTTGGTTGGCTACTCCGGGCACAAGTAGTATTCAAAGTGGCACTGTCAGTGATAATCAAGAAAGTATAGCTTTGCTCACCCTTAGTGGCGAGGGTGAATTAGACTTTGAGTGGTCTGTATCGTCAGAAGCTAATGTCGATGACCCTGCGGATCCATATGATGCATTATATTTATACATTGATGGTGAGCTTATAGATTTTATTTCTGGAGATGTTGATTTTAAAACAGAGAATATAAGTCTATCCTCTGGGGAGCACTCAATTATATGGACATACAAAAAAGATGGGGTATCAACAGACCTCAATGATAAAGCATTTTTGCGTAATGTCATATTTTCACCAGCAGGAGGTTCAACTACGCCACCAGTAGTCACGCCACCAGTAGTCACGCCACCAGTAGTTACGCTACCGGTCGTTATAAAACCTAAATCGACTTCTAGCGGTGGTGGCAGTATGGGGTTGTTCTCTTTGCTACTCGTTTTGCTCGTGAGTTCTCGTCGTAAGTAAATATTAAGATATAACTTAAAAAACAAATACCGTTCATATCTTTGAGCGGTTTTTTTTTGCTGAAATTTTATATGTCACTATTTATTGTTTGAAATATAATGAAGTTTACCTGCGTATTAATTGAAGTGTTAATTTTTAATATTCAATTAACAAAAATTTGGTATTCAGAGGCTTAATGTTGTTATTCAAAATTAACTGTGCCGAATTCCTTTAATGAAAAAAGTAGCCAGTTATAAACTTTATCAGTGAATGCCGATATTTAGAATGAGGTATTACATATGCTTCTTTAAAGAAACATATGTAAATTAAGATATGAATAGTAGAGTTCAATATAAAGATAATAATGAGCGCTATTATTATCTTTATATTGGCGCTTTCCCTTACAATTTTGTTGCGGTTTTACGTAAGCGGGCAATAAAAGCGTTGCGGTAAGTACTTTCGATAAACTTAAGCGTCGACTCAACTTCTTCTGGAATGGCTTGATAAAGTGACGACCACTCAATTAGTGTTTTATCCGGACCTGATGAGGTGAGTACCACGGTTGCAACATAATCAGATATCGGCCAAGGCGACTCAAGCAGGCGATAAGAGAAACTCATCTGAGTATCATCATAAGCCTCGCAACGCTCAACGAGTTTTTGGCTGTTAAACTCAATATGCCTTATCATCCCAACACCTGAACCCTCAACTTTGACGACGTCAGCCAAAGCCCAGGCATCTATTTCGCCAAAATCACGGATAAGTTGCCACACATTAGTAGCCGCTGCCTCTATCTCTTCTTGAACATATACTCGTTGATGTTTCATAATAACCTATTTTAAACATGATTTTTTCCCATTTCTAACATCCTGACTTATGCCGGTTTTGTCTTTAAGGGGATTACGCTATTTGGATTTTACATTACCAAAATTTTGAACTTAAGACATTATAAATTAAGTTATTTATTTTAATCACAATTAGATAAGGGATATAAAGGAAGCATAATATACTTGTGGTTAATATAAACGATATTGCTTTCTGAGAGCAGAAGGTACCCCGAGTCAATAAGCTAAGGCAGCTATGAACATCCGTTTATTTGATGGCCATAGCTGAGTTTAATACAAATAAGTGAGTTGTTGAGGCAATAATTATTTTGGCCGGTAATCTAACCAAGTGATTATATCTTTATATACTTGCTGATTGTTTGTTTCATTAAGTATCTCATGTCGGGCATTTTCATAAACTTTTAACGTGACAGTATTTTGTCCTGCGTCTTTATAAGCATTGGCTAATTTAGGTAATCCTTTTCCCATCATCCCGACGGGGTCCATAGAACCTCCTAGTATTAATATCGGTAAATTGGTTTGTATTTTTTTAAGCGTTTCAGGTTTAACTAACTTAATTAATTCACTCATGAATTCATACCAAAGTCCTGTTGAGCAAGCGAAACCGCAGAGAGGATCCGCTACATATTTGTCTACCTGTTTAGTATCCCGAGTAAGCCAGTCAAAAGCTGTTCTATTGGGTTTGAAAGCTTGATTAAATGAACCAAACGATAAGAACTGGAGTAGGGCACTACTACGTGTTTTTCCTACTCTTATTTGTTCAATTTTAGCAACCACTTTAGCTGCACGACTTAGCAAAGCAGGTTGAAAATTTGAGCCCGATAAAATTAAGCCATCAACTTTTCGATGAGTAACACTCAAGTAAGATTGAACGATAAAGGAACCCATGCTATGGCCCATAAGGTAAAAGGGTACATCTGTTGAGCATACAGCGTCACGGACGGCATCTAAATCTGATAATACCTTTTGCCAACCATCTTGCTTTGCGAAACACCCTAATTTGGTTGTTTCACTGTTGCCGTGTCCGCGATGATTATGGGCAACTACGGCATAACCTCCTGCGACAAGCTCTGTGGCAAAGTCTTCATATCGAGCAGCGTGTTCCGCCATACCATGATTAATATGTACCCAGGCTTTAGCATGCTCATTTGGCCAAACATACACTTGTAGTTGATAACCATCTGATGTCTCTATTACTTGTTTAATCATCTTTTTCCCAATATTTATATTTACAAGGTAATGAAATAAAATGACTTTTTAATCCGTATGATTTACGTATTTCATCATAATATTATTTTATTATATTTTTCACCTGATAAATTAGCATTACTTTATATTAGAAAATAGCATTTTAATGAATAGGCGATATTTCGTGTCTAGGTAAAATCTGCACTCAAGAGTGAGAATACTTTTATCCGCTAACATACTATTGCCACGCGCAACAGAATATCATTACTACACAGTTGACCGAGAAAGTAATTCCTCAAAATTTTTATAAGGTAGAGCTTGTTGGCATTGACTTAAATAATTTTTAGTTTGTTGACGTTCTTGTTGGCAAAAATCTTTTACTGCATTTCTAAAGCTAGGGTGCTGTACCCAATGATAGGAGTTGGTCAGAATAGGTTCAAACCCCCGCTGTATTTTATGCTCACCTTGTGTTCCTGGATTAAAGCTACCTAGTTTATGTTTGATACAAAATTCTATGCCTTGGTAATAGCAAAGTTCAAAATGTAAGTTATTAACATATTGAGTGCAGCCCCAATATCGGCCATATAATTGTTCGTTATCATAAAAAAACCATGAACAAGCTAGGTCTTCATCTTGGTTACTGGCAATAATCAATAATATGTTGTCTGCCATACTAGCTATTATATTTTGAAAAAAATCAATACTTAAGTGTGGCTGATGACCTTTTTTTAAATAGGTTAATTGATAAGTTAAATAAAAGAAAGTGAGGTCTTTGGGTGTTATATCAACCCCTTTTATTTGTCTTATACTAATGCCTTGTTCGGCAATAGATAACCTTTCTTTACGGGTGTTTTTACGTTTACGGCTAGTAAAGGTTGAGATAAAATCTTCAAAGTCATAATAGTTTCGATTAAACCAATGAAATTGCACAGTGTGACGAAGGTAAACATCATCGGGTATCTCTTTTACCCTCGGGCAAAATAAAAGGTGCCAGCTATGAAATGAGTGTTGCTGACAATGCCCAGATAATAGCGCAAAGGCATCATTATAAGAAAAAGTGGTCGATATTAATTTATCACTGGTTACTGGGGTAAAAGGAAGCGTACCAACTAGCTTAGGATAATACGGCAATCCATTATTTTGATAGGCTTCAGCCCAGCCCCAATCAAAGACATACTCTCCCCACGAATTATGTTTAATATACAAGGGGAGAATGGCCTCTACGTTAGTGTTGTCACTTATTTGCATATGATGAGGTTGCCAACCTTTAGCTTTACTTGCTGAGCCACTGACTTCAATTGCTTTAAAAAAGTCATAGGTTAAAAAAGGGCTAGAGCTTGTATTGAGTCGTTGCCAGTCAATGGCACTGATATCATTTATACTATCAATAAAATCTATTTTCACGGTTATTTAGGCTCTATAAGTCTAATTAATATAATGAGTAGTGTGCATGCTTATATTATTAATATTGTTTGGAGTAAACTATCACAGATATAGGCCAATATCTGCAGACTAATTTTCGAGACATTAATTAGCAGCATTTAGCATATCATTGTTGCTGATTTTAAGTCGTTACTGCTAGATAAATTGTAAAAGTCGTAACTTTTCTTTCTAAAGGGTATTAAATAGCTGTGGATATAAAGCATGTGACGCAAAACGTTATGTTATTAAAATGACGTTTTATGCTAACTAGATTTGAGTAACCAATATAAATTAAATGAGTTATTCAAGTTAACTACCTCTTATTGTAATGTTTCGGCCTTGTTTTTTTGCCTGGTATAAATAATTGTCGGCAAGTGATATCGCTTGATCTATGGTATCTCCTTGTTCAAATTGATATATACCGATACTAACCGTTAACTGTAATATGTGTTGTTGGTGAGTAAACGTTGTTGTAGCGATGTTTTTTCGTAGTTTTTCAGCCAATATATAAGCTTGCTGCTCACTAGTTTGAGGGAGTAAAAACAAAAATTCTTCCCCACCCCAACGGCCAACAACGTCTGTTTTTCTTATTAAGTCAATAAATTCTCTGCCGAGCTCTTTAATAATATAATCACCGGTGTCATGGCCAAATTTATCATTTATTTGCTTAAAGTTATCAACATCACACATCATCACTGTCAATAGTTCTTTATTACGTTTTATACGCTCATGTTCATAACTGATTTTTTCCAGCATACCTCGTCTGTTTTGCAATCCTGATAAAGGATCCCGTCTTGCTTGTTGCTCAACTTCATTCATTAAGCTTTGTAAACGTTTGTAGGTGACTTGTCGACCATATTCGTAAAAGGCAAATATAGTACTTACTGTGATAAAAGAATAAAGCATGCGCAACTTAAATACATCACTATAGGTTGCAACAAGCAACCGTTCATCGGGATAAAATAATAATAGGCTGGCGATAATCACAAATATGCCAAGATTACGCAAACCTTTGAGTAGACCGCCAAAAAAGAAAGTGACGGGGGGAAGAATATATATCCATAAAGGGCCCGTATTTTGATAGCCTCCTGAATATATGAGGAAAAGCATCAAGGTAACCAGGAGAATTTGAATCAAGTTGAACGCATAACGACTGGACGTTTTAGCGGGGCCGTACTTTAGAATTCGCGTAGGGATTAAGAATAAGAAGCAAGTCAGTAATAATATTCCACCGAATATAGTATCGCCACGGACTAGGGCACTTACCCCTAACACTAGGGTAATTAATTGGGCACTAAAACAAAATAAATTAGCCACTATAACCTGCTGTTCTTTACCTACAGGATCAGTACTAATAAACCCTGAGTTTAAATAGTTAGTGATAATTTGTTTAACGGTCATAATACTATGAACTACAGCTATGGATAAAAGTTACATCCATTCAGTTTATTTTTAAGAGAAAATAATTGCAAACATATATTTTAAATTAATTTATACATATCGTATATCGTTTGGTATATACACCCGTAATACTAATTTTTATCATTCGATTAATTGACAGACTACTCTTTAGGCAGACTGAAGTTAAATAGCCTTCAATTTTTTTGTGACAACGGCTGACTTAATATTTTCATTAAGGACAATTTCATTTAGTCATCAGCCATATAAAAGAAGGTAATAGCGAGTCTCTTCTCTCTTTTTTCTTTACCAAAATATCCGCTAGCACTATGGGCTATATTACCTTTAAAAAGAATGAGTCGATTAAATTTGTTTTCAATACTGATATCTTCATACCAAGCACTTGGAGGCAAGCTTTTTGTATTGAGAGCATCAACAAGATTAAGATAAGGATGATTGACGGTATTACCGCCAGCAGCCCCATTAGCATACTTTAAGCGATAGAAAGAGGTACCTGATTGAGGGGCCGGTTGTTTATTAAGGTACAGTACCGCACCAAATCGGCATAATTTACGGTTATCTACATGAGGCCTTGCCGCACCTTCTTCGCCACCAACTAAGATCGCGGTATTAGTATCAACAACTACATCCTCTGACTCTGCAATCCAAATACTATCGTTAATAATTTGTTGTTTGATCCACGCTTCTACCAACTCAAGCTCTTTTTTCTTTAATGCATTTTTAGAACGCATACCTGGCCATAGTTCACTGGTGTAGGGCTTTCCTAATTTCCACTTTGATTTATTATAACAGCGATTAGCAATATCTGTGGCTTGTTTCTCAGTAAAAAAATTATCGGCAATCCAATAGTTTACATTTTCTTCAGGCTTCTCATATGGAAGAGTAGGTGAGTTTAAAGGAATATCGGGTAAGTCTAATTCTGTTGAATACTTGTCATGCATAGAAACTTCTCAATTAAGCGCGATAGAACGAATCATTTATTATTATATTTTCAATAATATCATGATAACAAGTAGCTGGGGTTAATGAAGTTTTGAATTGATTGACTTTTATGATTATTCATAGCTAAAGGTGCAGATAAAGCTAAAAAAATCTCGGACTTTGCCATGATAAGTTTTAGTTTTAAATTTTATACAAAGGGGGCGCCTAGCCTAAGATAAACTTATTAACCAAGCTGCGGGTACTACCTTTGATATATTTGAGCTGATGGGTGGTAACTTATAATCATGAGCTATAATTAAAGTATTGAAGCAAACGAACGCAGCATCAGTTAACAGTACAAAACTTATTTTAAGTATTAACAGGAAACTCATTGATATTAAATTAAAAATACCAATTGAGAGAGCTGCCTGATAACACTTAAGAGGAGGATGTTATCGTGAAGACTAAAAGGTTAGCAGAGTTAAAGATTAAAAAGTCTGATGTTAAATGGCCATCATTTAGCGATATTTATCAAACATCGACTGCTGATGGTTACATGGCATGGATGCTTGCCAATAGCCCAGAGCTAACGGAGCAGGACATCTTAGACCTAGACATTATTCGCATCGACCGTATGTATAAAGAAAACCCCAAGATGTAATTACCTAAATAAGGGGCGATGATAGACATTGATATTATACACTCAGGAATTGCTCTTACCTGTAGAGAGGTAAAAGTAAAATAGCCCTATCTCTATCTCTATCTCTATCTCTATCTCTATCTCTAGGTATATAAAAAAGCCTTAAAGAAAGAGTATCAACATAAAGAATACGAATAACTGAGCTAATGGCTAATCAATAAACTGATAGGGTATTAACGTTAGTGAAAATTAGGGTTATAAACCTATTCACGCCATAAGCGCTAGTGTTAACTTTAACATTAATACCCAATTTATTTCGCCGCTTTTTAAGTTACCCCAGCGAATTAATTTACTGACCTTAATCGTCAACTTTCCTTGTTACATCAGCTTTTTTTATACGGACTTAGCTAGTTAACGGCTTAATGACAAGTTAACGTTGTCAACAAAAGTTTAGTTCTTGTCATTTTTTTATGTAGTGATAATTAGCCAACAGGCAACGTTTTTTCTCTCGAAGGTATAGTGTTTATTTGGTTAAGTAATAATGCGGCCAAAATAATCCCAGCGCCAATACTTAACCTCAGTATGTCAGCTTCTGTGTTCCATATCAGTACGTTAACAACAATACCTGCTGGTATAAGTAGGTTATTCATTGCGGCTAACGCACCTACATTGACTAAAGTTGCACCTTTATTCCAGCCAAAATAACCTAAGCCCGAAGCAATAATGCCTAAGTAAATAAGCACGCCCCATTGAGTTGGTGTACTGGGTAACTTCTCTGTATTGCCAAATAAAACATAACACACGGTAGCGACCATTAATGCGCCAATAAAAAACCAGCCAAACACATTTTTATGATCTAGCTGAGTATTGATCATTAAGCGTTTGTAAGTTACTTGCCCTGTGGCAAAGCACATATTGGCGCCTTGCACTAATAACAAGCCGATTAAGAAGTCACTATTAATACTTTCATAACGAATCGCTAAAGCACCACACACAGCAATAATAGCGATAACAAAAAACCTGGGATTAAAATGCTTTTCAAGCGCATCGTTTAACAGGGTAATGTAAATGGGTGTTATCACCGTAAATAATAATACTTCGGGCACAGATAAATATAAAAAGGAGTGATAGTAAAAACTATACATAACGCCAAGTTGTATCGCACCAATGAGCATAAGTTTTAGCGCTAAGGGTTTTGGTGTTGTTCTAAACTTTAAAAAGGGTAGAAAAACTAAAGTAGCAAGCGCAATGCGGATCAATACGCTAAACCACGCATCAACTTGGCCTGCTAAATAAACCCCAATTAAACTAAATGAAAATGCCCAGAGCAGGGTCACTGCAAATAAATAGCCCATAAATACCATTGGTAATTAATTAATGACAACAGTATATCTGTTATCAAAAATAAAAGCTCACCCGTGGGTTGTTATAAGCATAACCCTATTGGCAAACTCAATGGGATCGATTACTAAGTGTTTGAAAGGTTACCTAAGGTTAACTCATGACAAACTATGGTCTTAAGCATAAGCTAAATTCTACTCACTTTTTGTCGCTTTGAGCCTGAAGCAGTAATAAATAGGTTTCCTCAGGTGAACACTTTGTGCGCCCTTTATTGACGTTGGAGATTGTTTCACTCACAGCAGCCGTTTTGATAAATGATTATAAACCTCTTTCATATCATGCTCACTTGTATTAAAGGTTGTTCAACGCCTTAAGGGCCATCAATAGGAGGAGTTTTAATGTTGATGAATACCCCCACTGATTAACAGACTAAATCAGAGTTACGTTATGGACTAATATAATTGGCTGTTTTATTTTTTACTATTGTCAGAGTTTCTTACACTTTCAATAATTCATAGCAACACATTTTACTTAACATTTTGTTTTATATTTGAAAAATAACAATGGTTTACTTTTTGCTAATAGATTCTGTTTACATTGGTTTTTTAAATTACATTAAAAAAGGATTTAAAATGAATATGATTAAACCTCTAATTTTAACGGCATCATTACTAATAGCACCTATTTCGCAAGCGGCATTTATTACAACACAAGAAGCAGCTCTAGATTCTATTTTTTCTCAACTAAACTTTGAAAATAGACCAATTGATATTCGCATCGGCGCTGCCACTGAGTTAGTGTTTCCTAGCTTGTTAAATATAACGTCAGATGCAGAAGTAGCCCAATTATTTGGTATGCATATTGGTTTACCATCATTAGTTAATTTTTACTTTATTGATACTATTAGTGCTTGTGGCGGTACTATCAACGCCTTAATCGTTGGTTGTGGTGAATCTCCAGGGAATGACTTTGTTGTTGAATCTACCTTTGCTGTGGGATCATTTGGTGGTGAATTGCTTGCCCATGAATTAGGGCATAATTTAGGCCTTGACCATTTAAATGGCAATTTTTTAATGAATCCTATTCTTAATGGTTTTACCAAAATAACCATTGAGGAAGTCAACATCGTTCATAATAGCTTGTTAGTACAAATGGATGGTGATCAGTTTTGGATTGATATTAATCCGGTACTGATTGTTGCTGAGGCGACTAATTCCATCCCTGAGCCAAGCACCCTGTTGTTGTTTTTAATTCCTCTTGGATTGATATATCAACATCGGATAAAGAGTAATAACTAAGGTTATCGTTTTTTCATATTCACCTAATCTAGACTGTGATAACGTGCTATGCAGGGTAAATTTCTCGTGGGAGTTTTTAATGTTGCATAAAAAACTATTATTAATTTTGTTTAGCTCGACTTTGTTGTTTTTGAACTCGTCTTATGGCGAGAATAATGCAAATGAGAGCATATTGATAAAAAGCTGCCCTAACAATGACTTTTGTTTTATGCATCCGCAAAACCTGCGACCAGTTCAGAGCCAGATAATTGATTCTATTGCAGGGCAATATCAAAATGATAATATTGTGCTCAATTATGATTTAGGCAGGTATGCCTCGCAATTTAATGAAATGAGCGAAGCGAGAATTGAGGTAGTAGACATTGATGGACTTTCTGGTAGTATTTTAGTGCATAACAAACGTATGGCCCTGAGAATACCCCAAGTTAAAGGAAAAGTTCGTTTTTCAATGCTAATTGTTTTTAAAGAAGAACGGCAGCTTGAACAAGGTCGAAGGATTTTCAATTCAATTCAATTCACTGAGAAATGATCCCTATTTTTACGTCACCGCACTAAGTGACAGTACCAATCCAATATACGATGCTTTATAAGGCTCACTGTCAATATATCCATTTTATTATTATCTAATGCCTTAAAAATGAGCCGTTAAAGAAAACTGTTTTTTGAGGTTTTTGATGAGAATTTATCAGAAACAACTCTTTTAATACGTCTTAATTATATTGACGCATTCTGTTAGGATATAGCCATTGATTAAAGACCCCCCGAGCCAGCATGTCAGAATTTAAAGCATTTTCACTTTTAGAGTCAATTATTGACCGCGTTAGTCTCAAAGGCTATAAACAGCCGACACCGATCCAAAAAGAATGTATCCCAGCACTTATTAATGGCAATGACCTTCTGGGTATAGCGCAAACGGGAACGGGGAAAACTGCGGCGTTTTCATTACCTATTATCAATAAGTTTGGGCGAAATAAAATTGATATCAAAGCTCAGAGCACGCGTTCGCTCATACTAACGCCCACGAGAGAGCTTGCCTCGCAAATAATGCAAAATATTGATGACTACTCTGACGGTTTAGAGCTAAAAACCAAGGTGGTTTATGGCGGTGTAGGTAGACAGGCACAAGTTGACTCTATTGCACTTGGACTTGATATTTTAGTGGCTACCCCCGGAAGGTTATTAGACTTAATTGAAACCGGAGATATAAATTTTAAAGCGTTAGAAGTATTTGTCTTAGATGAAGCCGATACAATGCTTGATATGGGCTTCTTTAACGATGTTCAAAGCATCATATCTAAACTGCCAAAGAGTCGACAAACACTATTATTTTCCGCGACTATGCCTGCTGAAATAGAGATACTTGCAGAAGCAATATTAACAGAGCCAATAAAAATTCAAATTACTGCTGAAACGGTTACTATCGACTTGGTTAATCAAAGCGTATACCACCTTGATAAATCAAATAAAGTACCTTTGCTATTTAATATATTGAATAAACCTGACCATGAAAAAGTGCTCATCTTTTGTAAAACAAAGTATGGCGCTGACATCATTGTTAAAGCACTAGAGAAAGCATCAATAACTGCCGCAAGCCTTCACAGTGGTAAAACACAAGCGGTTAGGGAAGAAGCGTTACAAAACTTTAAAGATTCTAATTTAAGAGTATTAGTTGCAACTGATGTCGCTGCTCGTGGAATTGATGTTGATAATATTACTTTAGTGATTAACTATAACCTTCCTGAAGACCCAAGAAATTACATACACCGTATAGGACGTACGGCTCGTGCCGGTAAAAGTGGAATGGCGATATCATTTGCAGTAGAAAATGATATGAGGCAATTAAATAATATTGAAAATAGCATAGGGCAAGTCATTACGGTTGTTACCGAACAGCCTTTCCATAAAGAGTTGTCAAAAGCACCTAAACAAGTCAAAAAAAAGGGTAACAAAACAAATAGAACAAGAACAAAAAAATAAGAACAGGCAATACCGGGTGAATAGAGTCTAACTAAAATAAAGGTCAATGACTTTGATTGATAAAATGAAAGCAGTTAAATTAATTGAGTCTTGGTATTTTTGAACGCCGTCTTATCGTATGGTCTATTTAGAAATAAAAGGTCTTAAATGGCTTAAGACGGTATTTTACCTGTGGATAACATAGCTTATTATCATGTTAATAAATCGAAAAAATAGGGTTGTTATATAAAACAGTGATCCACTAGTCTTCGTTACTTGAATAGTTAACCGCTTCATTGGCGATTGAATAAGAGAAACCTTTTGATATTAAATGACGTAACGCTTTTTGTTTTAATTTCAACTCTTCAATGGGCGCTTCCCCAAATTTTCTTATTTTTAGGGTAAGTGCTTTGTCTAAATAGTCTTCGTCAGAAGTTTCTAGGGCACTGATGCAATCATTGATTGTTTGGGATAAAAAACCTTTTGCATACAGCTTCTCTTTTATTTTGTTAGCGCCTATGTTTTTTTGCGATAAACTTTCCGTTAAACGGCTTGCGTAACGGCTATCGTCGACAATGCCTCGCTCTATTAAATAATCGAGTGCAGAGTCATTAAATTGGGTGTCGTCCTTAAACAATAAATTTGTTTTTTGCAGCAAGGCTTTAGCTGAGTATTCACCATATCTCTCGATCATCCACTGCATATATGACTTAACGCGTTCATAAGAAATTACTTGTGGCTTGGTATCTTGCTTTTTCTTGTACATGTTAGTGTTAAATCCTATTATTCAATTTACTGTTTGTTAATGCTTAAAAGTTTTTACCCTGCCTGCTCGTTTTTATCGCTCAGCTAGCGGTAATTTATTAACATAAATCTTCCTTCAGGTGACGATCAAACATTACCACACTCGATCATCAGTATATCTATAACTGAGCTTAGAAACTTATAAAGTTAACAAAATTAACCATCATGATGAGTTAAATAATAGATGAACTATATAATTGTAAGCCAACAACATTTTTAATTTACCGATTATAATTTTAAAGGCTATATCCCTACTTTTTTGTCTGTATTAGAAGTGACTCAGCCAGTTAATAAGCAATAGTTAAAGAGCAGAGGAAACTAAAGATTTTTAGTACTAAATCATAGTTAGCTTTTCCGCTTGTAAGCCCTGAACCAATAAAAGTACCTTGCAACAATGTTTTTAAAAGTGATAATTGAAGGTAATAGTCAGGCTATTGAGTTGTCGAATGGGCGATTTTATATGTCTAAATTTAATTGCTAGCGCTTGGTTACTATTTCCGGCCCACGATAGCGCTAAGTTAGAGAGATGAATTCCTTTATCGACTGTTCGAGCTATTTTAAATGAATGCTCTATTTTTAGTTTGAAATTACCCGCTAAATTAAATATGCCGCCAATTTTAGGTTCAGCAAAGGCCAATTGATCATCAAAATTGATACTGAGCCCAGCATTCAGCAATCCAAAAACCATTACGTCCCGGTGTATTTTGTAGGTTTTCCCTAAACCGCCTGATATCGATGAATAACCCTGAAGACTAAGTTCGCTGTCATATTCTTGTTTATAACCCAAATAGAAATTACCCGAGGTTTCAGGTTGTAATGTGGTGCTTGGCACGAGTGACGACACTGAATAAAGCGTTAATTCTTTTATGTTTGCATTTGATGTGTGGGCATCAAGGCGCAGTATAACTTCGCCTATTTTTAATTCAGACTCTGAAAAAAACTGATCGTTTTTGGCTCTGAAATAATGTGATGCTGGCAGGAATGATAGGTCGATATAGTTGTTACCATCCTCTTGCAGTAAACTGAGCCCCAAAATAGAGTCTTGCTGTGAGTCTATTGGGTTTTTATACTGTTTAAAATCGACGCTAAGTATATGATTATTATATTTTTCACCTAAGGACTTTGTCAGTTTGTTTTTTAGTTTGTCTCTATTGGACTGCGGAATAATACTTTGCATAAACGTGTTATCGATCATAAGTTCTAAATACTCAGTTGCCAATACTTTGTTGCGAGGCTTATATTTACTTATGCGGTCGACGAGATTAGGGTTTACTAAAAATTCTTGTACGTCGTCAACAATATTACTATCCAATTCTTGTTCCAGTAGCTTAATATTCCATTTGTTTGCCAGCACTACATTTGTGTTTTGTATTAAATTTTGTTTATCAATAGCTTTGACCACATCAGCAGGGCTAATAAATAGTTTCTCGGCATCACGTAATCTAGGGTCGCCAAGTGACAAAACGTACAAGGTTAATGTTGCGCAATTATAGCTCTGGAAGAGATAGCTAATATCTATGTCTTTCAACTCCCAAATATGCATCATAATTAATTTTTTTTCGAAATCACTGAAGCCTATTGTGTATTCAAAAACATTACGTTGTTCTTTTTCAGCGTAACGTTGCAAATCATTTTCATAGGGGCGAACAAGGAAAAAGCCGTCCATTCCGCCAATGAGGCCATCATAAATAAGTGTCAATGGGTTAAAGGTGTCATATTGGGTAAAAAACGATATTGAGTGTGCAACATCATTTCCGTTATCATTTTTACCTTCAACTTTTAGGAATACATGGCCCATCATGCTCGATGCAGATGACAATACTTCTGAGGCATATATTAATGACAAACGCTGATGCGGCACTTTATTTGAGAAGAGCGCAAGGTCAGCGCATTTTTTACTTGCTGTCAGCATTTTGGTGTTAGTTATCGGCAATTGGAAATATTGGGCAAGAAATAGGTGCCTAGCAGGAAATCGACAAATACTTTTTTGTGGGGCTTTTGTAAATACAGCTAGGGTGAGTTGAAGCTCTTCGATTAAGCTGAAATTGGGAGCACTAAGTAAAAAATTGGGATCGGTAATTTTAGGGGCGTTACTTTTGACATGCAACAAAGCTTTCCAAGTTGGACTATTAGCAACTTGTTCAATTTTTTTTTCTGAAAAATTATACTTTTGAGGAGGCTTAGCTAGTGCACATTGAATTGACACCGCAGTTAAAAACAAAGCTGGCAATAGCCAGCTTCTTACAATTAAAAACATACGACAATGCTACTCAGCACATGCAATTTCTACATTGTCCGCATAATCCCACATTTTACCAGTAGCGCCGTCAGTAGTAGAACCTAATACGCCGCCAATGATTAAATTACCAAAGAATACGGGAGTGATGCTTTTTTTGATTGGGGTTGCATTATCGCAGCCCTCAGCTGAACTTTTAACAACCTTATCTTTTCCATCTCTTAAAACGACAACCATACCAGGAGCGGTAATTGTTTTGTCATCAATTGTAACTTCAGCCTGTTTGTTACTGCTACTTCAGCCTGTTTGTTACTGCTGGTAGTCACATTGATTGACTGAGTTTCTGCTGTCATTACACTGGCACATCCACTTGCCATTAGCGCAACAGCCGCTAATATAAACATTTTTTGCATTATTTTACCTTATTTATTTTGTTAATAAAATGTAAAGTAATTGTAAACAAGAGACATGTCAAGCTTATTAACCTCGACCCTTGCTAGGGATAAGTATTCAAGAACGCAATCGTTAGCGACACTTTTAAAAAATATTATTGGCGAATAGTAATTATTCGCGGTACTTATCGTTTGTAAATTTTTTAGGTTCGATAACTTTAGATTATAATTCTCTTGCTGCGACGAATTTTTATAGGTTCAGCTAATGAGCCCCCAAGGTGAGTGCCAAACGCGTATAACTATGCTTTCTCGTAATAGGTTTGAAGTAGTCAAATAACCAAAACTTTGCACGCTAAGACTTAACCCTCAATTGTAAGTCACCACAATCGGCAAGCTTATAAAGGTTATCTTTAGGTTTTGCTTGTTTTATTTTAGTGCTGGTAAGTAGTGTATGGCCTCTAGCTATTTAATTAGTACTCTCAGTAGTATTAAATAAAAATACAACCGAGCGGAACGACTAAAATGGTTAGAGGCGTTACCCAGCATGTTAACGTTAATTAACTTTAGTTAACATGCGGGCTAACATAAATATCAAATCTCTGTTGATTTTGAAGATGTGACTATTGAAATTAACAGGACAATATCTCACATGGCTAGTGAATATTATCTTACTCTATTTATAGAGGAAGCTTATATTAAATCATCACCTAAAAATATATATTGAGCACCAAAAAAATTACTGTATGCATTATAAAATATGATTTGATAATTATGATTTGATAATTAAGATTTGATAGGTAAGTTAGTAGGATTTGTTGTTGATGGTATGCCATTAGCTGCTAAGTCAGTGAATATTGTTATTTCGCAGTCAATGTCTATACCAGCGAATGCTGTGTATTGTCAGTATTTTACCTACATTTGACGATGTAAAAACTAATACCGTAATATACTATTTTTATAGTATTCCTCTTAGTTATTTACTTCGTTATCGTTAATTTATAAAAATAGTGCCGTGGGTTGAGCCCAATACTAATCAATAATATAGACGCTGTGTTGTGAATATAAAAATTCAAGATGAATTTTTAAGATCGATATATAACAAGGATTTAAAGGAATAAAATGTTGAAAAAAACAAACAGTTTGAGTGTGATTTACGCGTTATTAACGTTTATAGGAACATTGGTTGGTTGTACCCTTATATGGCTTATAACTTATGAAATTTTTGGACCTGGGCTGATCTCTACGGTTGTTAATTTAGCCATGTTTATTACCTTATTTTACGTGCCCTATAAAATTTACAAATTAAATGAAAATTCAAAGACTAAATTTAAATGATACAAGCCATAAAGTCAGATTAAATTTGATATTATCTAACACAAGTTATCTGTTATTTTTTAATTCGGCCAATCTGTGAATTTATATCTGCCAGAGAATTGCATAATTTACTCAGGCAGATAACAGCTTGTTATGTGCTTAATTACACATCTAATTTTATTTTCATTTCAACTAAAGACTTAACAAAACCGACTTTTTCATAAGCCCTTATAGCGGCATCATTTCCGTCATAAACATCTAAATACAAGTCAAATATACCCTGTTGTTTACTCCAGTCTATGAGGTTGTCAATAATCAGCTTGTTTATGCCCAATCCTCTGTAATCTGGTTCAACATACATAAACCCAAGATAAGCATGTTTGGTATGCTTGAGTGATTTCTTAGACTCTCTAATTTGGGCGTAACCAGTTCCAATAATTTTCCCCTTAAGTTCAGCGACCATTAAGTAGGAAGCGTCATCTGCAACTAAGTTATTTAAATCATAATAAATTGCATTCTCAGACTTTATTGTGTTGTTAAAAGGTCGCTCTGCTTCAACTACTTTTTGCTCTAAGTTAAGTAAAGCTGATTGATCTTTAGATAATGCTTTTCTAATAATTAAATTTTTCAATTGATCACACAACCTGATTTAATTTTGCACATAACGCCCGCTTAAGCGTAAAAAAAATGGTTGGAAATAATAGCGAAGCGATGGCCAACTGTTATTTTTCCGTTTGAGCAACTTGTTATGTAACATTTTATAAATACTGTTAATTTACTTCTAAATAAACATCTAGCTCAAGTGTTTCATAGGAACACTTGGTTGTTATAGGTAAAACAGCTTTAAACTCTTGGTTGAGGAAACCTGCTTTTTCAATAAGTACATCATGCTCTACTAAATTATATCCACCTTCCAAGCTAAAACGATCTTCACAATTGTTAAACGCTGAACCATAAATCGTTTGATAGTTATCAGGATTGTCAATGGTTAAAATTGCATCACAAACGTTTATAGGGGCTTTATTAACATCGAAGAGGTTTATACGTACTGCTGATATTATTACTGGTTCAATGATTGTCGGGCATTCAAAAGCTTCTTCCTTATTACCATCGCAAGAAGTAAGAAAGATCGTGGATATTATTAAAAGGGGTAAACGATACACTGAACTCTCCATGTTACATAACGCACCATTAAGCGGAAATTTACAGTTGGTTAAACTTGAGCGAAGCGAACAACCAACTGTAAATTTCCGTTTGAATGCCTTGTTATATGCTTATTAGAATTTATAACCAATATTTAATGTTACAGAAGTAGATGTTTCCGTCTTACCTATATCAGCAAATAAGCCTCCCGCATCTTGACGTGTCATACCAAGACCAGTACCAATTACAAGACCATTATTAGCAAAGCCATTAAAATGATAGTCATATGTTGCAAAAAGAAAACCATCTTCGCTCTGAATTTCTTCTCTACCAATGACAAAACCATATGCATGTTTTGAATTTTCATTAAACGTTTTTTGAAAACCCGCTGCAACCCCAATTAACCCTACAGAGCCATAATATTTACTCGACTCTGTTTTATACGAAAATTGTGCACCTAAAACACCTCCATATTGATGGCCAAGACCAACAGCAGTCTCGTATTCACTTGCAGAGCTAAAGAAAGAAACTAACGATAGAGCGATAATACATATTTTCATAAAAATCCTTTTGAAGGTAAAACTAGCCATTAACTTCTAGGATATAACGCATCATTAAGAGGCTAAAAATAGTTGGTTAAAATAAGCAACGAAGGAGCAAAAACCAACTGTTTTTAGTCCTGATTAATTTGCTTGTTAGGTTCTATTACTCTGTATGCTGAGAAAAAAGGCAACATACTTTCAGTGATAGGTACATTAACAATTTGATTTACATAATTATATTCATAACAGTTAGCTTTTACTACTCGTTTATTCTCTAGGATAACAGAGCAATTATAATTTTTACCATCACTTAAACCACCACCTTTACCGGCAGGTGCCGCACTTATAAATGATGTACCTGAAAGCTCAGGCTGAGCAATAATTTTGCCAGAGTATAAACCAGAAGAAACAGGAAAATTAGCTATAGCAAATAAAATAAGAACCAACAGAGTGAGTATGATTATTATCGGCTTTCTCCAAAGTTGGATATGTAAATAAATCGATGAATAAGTGCTCATGGAACCTAACGCCCTGTTAAGGGGCAAATTGTAGTTGGCTAAAATGTTGAGGAACGAAAACAGCCAACTGTAATTTGTCCCTATTGAACAGCTTGTTAGGTTTTTTTACCGTATCGATACAACCTAAATTTAACAAAATATGAAACTAAAACTAGAGGCAGAGTTAGAGCAAAGATTAAAAGTAAGTAACCTCCAAAATTTTCCACATCAAATAGAAATAAATTTGACCCTATTTCCATAAAAGACATATAAATAAAGGCTGAAAGGAATATAACACCAAACTGTTTGTAAAAAGGAAATTCATTTTGGTATTTAAAAAACATAAATTGCAATGAACCACAAATCAAAGCTAATTTTGTGGCCGAAATTGAATAACCGTAATTGTATGATTCAGTTAGCAAAACAAACCCAATAGCCGTTAATGTATTTACACATACGATCCAGTAGATAAGACTCCACAGTAGTATATTTTTCTCCAGCCTATCCATGATAAAAACCTAACGTCCCATTAAGAGGCTTTTAATTGTTGGCTAAAATGTGGAGCAAAGCGAAACCTAGCCAACTGTTAAAAGTCCTGCTTGAATGGCTTGTTATATGGTTGATAGCACACAGTATTTAGGTTTATTTTTTTTGGTTAAAACTACTTAAAGCAATACCGATACCCGCACCAATTGACATCCCAATACCCACACTATCAAAGACAAACAGATCAAACATAAGACCTATTCCCCCACCCATCGAAATTGCTAACCCCATATTGTTTTTTTGAGGTGTTTTATCTTTATCACCTTCGTTCATTTACGTACCCCTTAAAGTAGTTATGACACTAATGTGTAAAACCATATAACAGCTTATTATGGATACGTCTTAGTAACACACGCATCATAAATAACATTTAATTTATATTAATATCCCATACTTTCAATGTATTAGAAACTAGTAATGCTAAATCACATGTATATTAGGGCGTGTTACTAAGACCTCTCAGTAATGTAACCTGAAAAAACAAATAAAACACAAAAGATTCAGATAGTTAAGTTTTTTATTTAGTGTTTATTATAATAAATGGTGTGTTACTAAGACGTCTTAGTAACACACCTCGAGAATCATACTTACTTTAATATAAATGGGCATTACATCGTTTTCGCTGGTAGTTAAGTCATTAGAAAATATATGGCAAGATTTTGCTGGAATGCCTTTAATGCGTACTTTGTTAACCTTCCGTTTTAACTAAAAAACTGACTTAATCGATCATCGTAATAGTCACTATGACTCTAATAAAAAACGTATCACTAAAACTACTTTTGGTATTTGTATGTTGGCTACGACATAAGTATGGAATAGCCATAAATAGGCGTCGATAATATGCTAGTTGCTCAGCTTATCTAGTTGGCTCAAGTTAGCTTGGAACAGAGGCGGAGCTATGTTTAGCCTTAGTTTTTTTTGACCACCATAAACTGCTTATAACCATCGGTCATAGCTCTTGCACAATCTTTGGGTGTATCCCGTTGGCCGTCAGTGAGCTTGCATGGCCCTTCCATTACTTCGGGGAGATTTGATTCAACCCATTTTCTTGCCTCAAAATAAATGGGCTGATCGTTTGAGCTGGTTTTAACGCCTACAATGCTCGAACCTTCAAATTGGATATGGAAAGTATCTGTGACATTAAACCCTGTTTCCAACGCCACAACTGGATCATCCTGCACGGTGATGCTGCAGCTAATAATATTATCTGCTTCTTCTTCACAAGGTCCTCGGAACATGACGAGGTAATTACCACCATCAGCCCAAGCCTGATATGACAAGATTGAAGCTTGTGCTTCGCCAGCCTGACTGAGAAAGGGTTGCAGCTTATTTGCATTAAAAGAATAGAATGCATCGATCATTCCTTCCGCCGTATCAAGGTTTACCGCTGAATCTGCAGGAGCATCGGCCACAGTGGAACAGGCGGATAAACCAACTATACTCAATAGGCAGATTGCGATTTTTTTGTTAAGGGGGTTATGCATAGAAAAATATCCTGATGTGGCAGCAGCGCGAAGCGCCGCTGATGTTGTGTGAATTATATAGGTAAAAACAACCATACCTATATTTTGTTAATACAATAACAAAAATTATTGTATTCATCTTTATTTATATTATGCTCAGTTCGACTACTTAAACAAAACAATCTGAATTTTGGCAAACCCTATCCTATAAAATTACCCCCATAATCGATAGTGCGTTCACTAGAGAGGTAAATAAGTGCTTTTACTTACCAGGCCTTTACCAAATCAAACTTCACTGACAAAGCAACTACTAATCTACACTAATCAGTCTATTTTATAGTCTTTACAGCCCTTATTATAACAGTCACTATATAAGGTATTTAACCAGGCTTAATAGGCTCCACAGAACCTTGTGAAGCTCTTTAATTAATTTAGTTGATGATGAAATATAACTAAGTATTTCATCAATTGTTAATACTATGTTATTTGAAAATAAAAGTATTTACAAGTAGATTGCTATGTGGTCTTATCTGTATAGTTTAATATTTGTACAGTTTAAGTGTACTTTTTGACCTGTCTAGTCATGGAATAAAAAGACAATGATTAATACTTTAGAATTACTTCAAGCGCAAATCCTAGAGCTTGAAAAACAGGTTTTGGGGTTGGAAGACCGTCATAACAAACTCAAAGAGCTATTTAAAAACGCAGGTGTAGGTATATGGGACTGGTCTGTGCAAACAGGAGAAGCTACTTTTAATGAGCACTGGGCTGATATTATTGGATATAAATTAGAAGAATTATCCCCTTTAAGTATTGAAACATGGAAGAAGTATGCACATCCAGATGATTTAAAAAAATCAGAAAGCTTGTTAATAGATTATTGGGCAGGAAATACTCAATACTATGCTTTTGAATCACGAATGAAACATAAAGAGGGGCACTGGGTTTGGGTCTATGACACTGGTAAGGTATATGAATGGAAAAGCCCAGGGGTACCTAAGAGAATGATAGGCACCCATATAGATATCACATATCAGCAAAGTGCCATCGACAATCTTAACAAAAAAAATAAAGAGCTACATGGATATAGCTACCTTGATTTGTTGACTCAATTACCAAACAGAAGAGCATACGAAGAGAGGTTAATATCGGAAGTGAAAATATCTCAAAGGACTAAAAAGGAATTGTCCCTTCTTGTAATAGATATTGATAATTTTAAAGCTTACAATGATTGTTATGGTCATGAAAAAGGTGATAAGGCGCTATTTAGAATAGCTCAAGCCATAAAGAAAGCAGTACCAAGACAGACTGATTTTATAGCACGTTATGGTGGTGAAGAGGTAGTTGTGATTTTACCGCATACTACTTTAGATGGGGCGGTAGTTGTGGCCAAAAAAATTCATCAACATGTAATCGATGAAAATATTAAACATCCAAACTCTGATAACTATGGAGTATTAACGGTAAGTATTGGTATATCATCCGCTCTTAGCAATTATAACGAACTGTTTCACAACTCGGATATGGCATTGTATGAAGCAAAAAAAAATGGTCGGAACAGGTATGATATACATACT